>Ga0207732_100027_pt1 | contig 195014 bp, 196 predicted proteins | sample A23P1SouthBayCA_FD_187733 | JGI IMG/M metagenome (GOLD analysis project Ga0207732, IMG submission 187733) | Aerobic enrichment media microbial communities from Eden Landing Ponds, California, USA - A23 P3 (4) (SPAdes) | ecosystem: Environmental > Aquatic > Marine > Unclassified | place... | reverse complement strand
TCCTCGAACCCGTCTTCGAACCGGAAGGTGCCGTCGCGCTGAACGACCTCGCCGTCGACTTCGATGAACGAGTCCTCGCTCATGTCGACGATCATGTCGACGTGCGTCGCCGATTCGTTGCCTTCGACGTCGCCGTCCTCGGGGACACAGTCGTCGATGGCGCGGCCGACCGCCATGTGGACGGTGTCGCCCATCTTCTCGTCGAACAGCATGTTGTACGTGAACTGGTCGATGTCGCGGTTCATCCCGATACCCAGTTCGCCGAGGCGGCGCGCTCCCTCGTCGGTGTCGAGTATCGCGCCGAGCGCGTCCTCGTTCTGTCCGGCAGAGTAGTCCACGACTTCGCCGTTCTCGAACGTCAGTTCGGCGTCGTTGATCTCGCGACCGAGGTACATCACGGGTTTGTCGAACGTGACGTGTCCCTCGACGGAATCGGGGACGGGCGCGGTGAACACTTCGCCGCCCGGGAGGTTCTTCCGCCCGTCGTCGTTGACCGCGTTCATCCCGGAGATGTTCATCGTCACGTCCGTCGACTCACCCGACTTGATGCGGACGTCGTCCGCGTCGTCGAGGATTTCGACGAGCTGTTGTTGGTGTTCGTGCTGGGCGGCCCAGTCCTTGTTGACGGCGTTCCACACGAACGCCTCGTACTCCTCGGTGCTCATCTCGGCTTTCTGCGCGTTCCCGGGTGCAGGATACTGCGTTCCCACCCAGCGGTCGGGGCGCACCTCCTGAATCTCCTGGTTCGCGCGCTGAGCAGCGGAGAGGTTCTCGGGCGGTACGTCGCTCGTTTCCGCGGTGTTCTCGTCACCGCGGATGGCGATGAGCGCGTCCGCGGCTTCCATCGCGGCGCGCGAGTGCTCGTTGAGCGTGTAATCGTCCGCGCTCATTTCGCGGTGGTACGCGCGGCTCGCGGCCGAGTTCGACCAACTCAGCAGCGGGTTCGCGCCGCGCTTCCCGAGTTCCGCGTGCAACGCGACCACGAGGTCTTCCGCGACCGTTCCGGCGGAGAGGTAGACGTCGTCGTTTTCCTGGATATCTACGCAGTGGTCGACGATGAGTTCGGCGTGTCGTTCTACACGGGGATCCATACCTCACCCGTGTCGACGGGGATACAAAAACGCTCCCAGAACGGACGTTCTGTTACTCGCCCGTCGTTTACGCCGATAGTCCGAACACTTATAGACCGTGTTCGGAGATATCGTTCGATGTCAGATACCCCAGACGAACCCGGGGACGATGTATCAACACGCCGAACATCGACGGCCACCAGTGATGCGGAACTGTCGACGGAGGCGCTCGCGTGGAGCGTCGGGCTCTTCGTCGCGTTCGGCGTGGGTTTCGTGTTCACGCTGTTCCTCGCCGCCCAGTTCGTGACCGGTGGCGCGGGCGGCGGTAGCGGTCTCTTCGGCGGACTCGGTGCGCAGAGCGGGTTCGCGTTCGCCGTTCTTCTCTCGCCGTTCGCCGCGGTGCTCGTCGGGAGCTTCGTCGCGCGCGACGACGCGGAGGGCAGCGCCGTACTCGACGCGAGCGTCGGATCCGCGCTCGGGTTCGTCGTGATGTTCTTCGTGACGCTCGTCCTCGCGGCGAGTCTCAACGGGTCGTCCGGCGGCGTGTTCGGCGTCGGCCCGCTCGTCGGATTCGGCGTCGGCACCGGCATCACCGGGGCCGCAGCGGCGTTCGTCATGGAGAACCGGGAGACTGCGTTCGGCCGACCGATGGAGGGTTCGCTCCGCGGGCCGCTCGTCCTCGGCGTCGGCGTGTTCGTCGCATTCGCCATCGGATACGCTGTGACCGTCTTCCTCGCCGGCGCGCTCTCCGGCGGCGAGGGAATCGGACTCCGGAACCTCGGATTCGGGAGCGTCGCGGTGGCGCTGGCGCTCGGACTGATGTTCTCCCCGGTCGTCGCCGTGGTCGTGGGCTCGTTCACCGGCCGCGAGTCCGGTGACGCGACCGAGGGCGGCGTCAGCGGCGGCGTCGCGAGCGGCGTCGGCGCACTCGTTCTCGTCGTCTTGGTCTACGTGCTCATCGCCATCCTCCAACCGAGCGGTGTCACCGCCGACGACCTGTCGCTCGGCCCGCTCGTCGGGTTCGTCGTCGGCACCGGTATCACTGGCGCGATCGCCGGCTACGCGGCGGGCCGCTAGTCGAACCCGTCCCCTACTCTCGAACCCGACCCACAGTCACGTAGAACGGAACTACCGCACGGCGACGGTAGGCTCCCGTCTGCATCTCCGAGACGACGTCCCGCCCCATCTCACGCCAATCCGCGCGGAGGGCGTCGTACTCCGCCGGCGTCATCCCGCCGGCTTCGAGCGTCCGCCGCTGTTCCGCGAGCCGGCTCGCCGTCGCCTTCCGTTGCGCGGATTCGAGCGCGGCCTCCGAGTACGGCGGCTCCACCACCCGAGTGTGTTCGTACCGCCGCGTCTCGACGTCCGTGAGCGCGGCGTCCTCGAAGAGGTCAGCCGCGGCCGCACCGAGCGTCACGTCCGTCTCCACGCCCTCGATGTACGTCTCGCGCGCCTGCTGCGCGAGCGGGCCCTCCGACTCGACCGTGGACTCCACGACGACCTCGCTGTTGTCCGGTTCGATGACCGCCACGAGGTCGGACGACACTCGCGCGAACTCCCGCACCGCCTTCCCCGGGTCGGGGAGGTTGATGAGGAGCGCCTGACACGCCACGAGGTCGAAACTCCCCTCGTGGAAGGGAAGTCGCGTCGCGTCCCCCTGTACGTACTCGCCGTCCGTCGCGTGCGAGAGCAACTCGCGGTCGGCGTCCAACCCGACGACGCGCCCCGCGGATTCTTCGCGGAGAACGCGTGTCAACTCCCCCGTCCCACACCCGACGTCCAACACCCGAGAATGGTCGGCGAGCGCCAACGGCTCCAACGCCTCCCGGTCGTCCCACATCCCCGTTCGCGTGTCCTTCAGGTAGTCCGCAGAGAACCGGCGCATTCGTCAATCGGTCGGAGCGGCGACCGCAAAACGGTGTCGGCGCTACCGCGACGAAAACTGCGTCACCACAGAACCGATCGCTCGCTCGTTCGCGAATCTACGATTCGCGTAATTCCCGCACTTTCTCGATGTTCCACGCGAAGCCGCGGCCGTCCTCGTGAGGGGTTTCGAGGACCAGCGGGACGTCGCGGACGGCGTCGTGGTTGACGAACGCGTGCATGCCGTCTTCGCCGATGAGGCCGTCGCCGATGTGGGCGTGTTCGTCCTTGTTCGTGCCGCAGGCGTGTTTCGAGTCGTTGAGGTGGACGCACTGCAGGTGGTCCAATCCGATGACGTCGTCGAACTCGTCGAGAGTGTCGTCGACGCCTTCGGGCGTGGAGAGGTCGTAGCCCGCGGCGAACGCGTGCGCGGTGTCGAGACACACGTCGAGGTCCTGGTTCGAGCGGTCGAGGACGCCCGCGAGGTGTTCGAAGTCGCCGCCGAGTTTGGTGCCGCTGCCCGCGTCCGATTCGACGAGCACGGTCACGCCGTCGGGGATGTCGAGTTCGTCCAGCGCGCTCGCGGCGTTGTCGAGGCCTTGTTCGACGCCCGCGCCCGTGTGCGCGCCGAGGTGAACGTTCACGTACGGAATCCCCAGTTTGTCCGCGGCGTCGACCTCCTTCTGCATCGAGTCGATGGACTTCGCGCGCAAGTCGTCTTTCGGCGTGCAGAGGTTCACCAGATACGAGGAGTGAATCACCCACGGTCCGTCGAGGGTTTCGTCCGTCTGTTCGCGGAAGGTTTCGGCTTCGTCGTCCCCGACGTTCGGGTCCTGCCAGACCTGGGGGGAGTGCGTGAACACTTGCCCGCAGTTCCCGCCGACTCGGTTCTCGCGCCACACCGCGTTCGCGATGTTCCCGTACGGCGGTTTCTCGTCGTCCCCGGACGCCTTCGACCCGGAGATGGAGACGTGTGCGCCTACTCTGAGCATACGCGAGCGTCGTCGCGCCGCGTGGAAAGTGCTTCGAAACCCGTTACCGGCCACGTTGTCGACAGTACCAACGTTTTAGACCGTTGCGGGCGTGAGCGGAGGTATGTCCGGTTCACCGCCGTCCGTCGGCGACGACGCGCCCCTGTTCAGCGCGCCACTCGTCACGCCGGACGGCGACGTGGAAGAGACACCACTCTCGGACCTCCTCGGCGAGAAACCGGTTTTGCTCGCGTTCTACACGAACGACTTCAGTCCGGACTGCGTCGACGAGTGGTGTTCGTTTCGCGACTACGACTGGTTCGCGAGCGGCGAACGCGTCCGCGTCGTCGGCGTGAGTCGGTCGCGCGCGTACACGCACAGGAAGTTCATCGACTACCTCGGCCTCGGATTCCCGCTCTACTCGGACCGCGACCTCGCCATCGCCGACGCCTACGGCGTGAAGTATCGCGCGTTCAAGGTCGCGGCGCGCGCGAAACGCTCCGTCTTCGTCGTGGACACCGACGGAACCATCCGGTACGTCTGGGTCGGCGACCACCCGCTCGACCCGACCCGCGACCACCCGCCGCTCGACGAGATACGGGAGACGGTCGAAGACCTGCTCGGCCCGGAGGACGGCGAGGAGACGTTCGGGTTCAGTTGAGCTGGGCGGCGCAGTCGGAGAGGAACGCGCCGAGCGCGGTGCCGACCCCGGATTCGATGGTGACGATGACGCCTTCGGTTTCGGAGACGGGGAACTGGAGGACGTACGCGTTCTCGAACCCGTAGACGCCCGCGTTCGGTTCGCCGAGCGGGGAGTCGTCGATGCCGACCGCGTGCAGCGTGTCGTTCAGTTCCTGTGCGGCGACCGCGAGCGTGAGCAGTTGTTCGTCGGTGTAGGCGTCCGTGATTCCGGGGCGTCGGTAGACGGCGGAGACGCCGTCTTCGTCGTAGGACGAGACGCTGCGCAAGTCGTCGCCGATGCGCGAGCGGAGGTATGCCGCGAGGCGTTCTTCGGGCGTGTCCATACCCCACCGTGCGGGGGAACCCCCCTAAGCGCTCCCCTCGTCCTTCTCGCGCGTCCACGCGTCCGTCGCGTACTTTCGTTCGGCGAGGTCACGGGCGTCCGCGAGTTCGCGGTCGGTCCACTCGCCGGGGTCGGCGTCCGTCCAGTCCGCGAGCGCGTCTTCGAGCGCGGCGACCGCTTCGTCCCGACGGAGTCCCGTTTCGGCACGAATCGACGTGACCCGGTCCTCGAATTCCTCGTTCTCGGGGCCGTCGGCGAAGACGCCGAGGTGACGGTCGGTGGCGCGCGAGTATGAGATGGAGCCGTGCTGGATGACGGCGTCACGCTGGCGGTACTGGGCGTTCCCGCTGATCTTCTTCCCGCCGGCGACGATGTCGTGGGCTGGGTGGAGTTCGCGGAGGTAGCACGCCGGCCGGTGGATTTCGGGGACGGACTCGGAGACGTAGTCCGCGTCCAGTCCCATCCGGGAGAGCGCGTCCAGAATCGGTTCGCAGAGGACGTGGTAGGCGTCCATGAGGTCGCCGGGGAGTTCGTCGGCGGGCGCGACTATCGTGTACGAGATGTCGCCGGTGTAGTCGTGATAGATGCCGCCGCCGCCGGTCGGACGGCGGGTGACGGTGATTCCCTCCGCGTCGCAGAACTCCCAGTCGACGCTCTCCGGGCGCTGATTGTAGCCGAGCGACAGCGTACTCGGCCCCCAGCGGTAGACGCGGGCGGTGCGGAGTCCCTCGTCCGCGGCGGTGCGGGCGGCGATCTCGTCGAGCGCCATGTTCGTCGGGCCGTGCCACGTCTCCTCCTCGATGAGTCGCCACGCGCGGTCCGCGAGGTCCATGGGCGAGAGTTGGCGCGGGGGGCCTTAGTTAGTAGAGTTCGCCGCCCGACGGCACCGCGGAATCGGGGCGGACGAGCACGGGGTTCCCGTCGTCACCGGGGACGCCGAGCGTCAACGCCTCGGACTCGAAGCCCGCGATGTTCACGGTTCCGAGGCCGAGGGCGCAGAGGACTTGCGTCCCGGGGAGTGCGTCGGGGTCGTGGTGGTACCCGAGCTGTGCCGCGGACTGGACGGTTCGGTCGCCGAGGTCGACGACGAGTTTCACCATCTCCGGCTTCCGGGTTTCGGGGAACGCTTCGGCCGATTCGACGGTGCCGACTCTGACTTCGGTGTCGAGTGGTGAGGTCACATCGGAAGAGAGCGGTCGGACGAGAAAACAGTTTTGTCGGCCGCGCGTTAGCGGCTGTCCGCGGTCGGGGTTCCGGTGGTCGCCCCGGCGTTCGCGGCGACGAACAACGCGAGCGCGAGCGCGGCGGCACCGACCTGAACGCCGGTCGCGGCGGTCGCGCCGACGGTGTTCGCGAGCGCCGGTCCGAACAGCGCGAGCGCGGCGAGCGCGAGGAAGACGGCTCGTTTCGGCGTGGTGAGCGTCTCGTCGCCGTCGTGACCGATGGTCGCGGCGGTCAGGGAGACGACGCCGAGGAACACCGCGAACGCGGCTATCGGCGTCCCGGAGAGCGTCCACGTGATGAGCGAGGGGTTCGCGACGAGCGCGAACGGGATGAGGAACCCGGCCGCGCCGATGCGAAGCGCCTGCACCGCCGACTGCATGAAGCTGCTATCGGCGATTCGCGCCCCGACCGCCACCCCGACCGCGACCGGCGGCGTGATGGCGGAGAGCATCGCGAAGTAGAACACGTAGAGGTGCGCGGTGATGGCGCCGACGCCGAGGTCGACGAGCGCGGGCGCGACGAGCGCCTGCACGAGGATGTACGCGGCGGGCGTCGGCATCCCGAGGCCGAACAGGATGCTGGACACCATCGCGAGCAGGAGGACGACGACGAGCACGCCGCCACCGATGGAGATCATGCGGAGGCTGATTTTCTGCGTGAGCCCCGTCTGCGTGAGCATGCTGATGATGACGCCCATGGACGCGAGCACGCCGACGAGGGGGGCCATGTCGAGCGCGCCGCGTTTGAATCCGCGGAGGGTGTCGATGGTGGTGCCGACGAGCGCGGCGCTCACGCTCGACGTGACCGTGGGTTCGTCGGAGTCGTCGTCATCGCTGGTGGCGGCGACGAGGACGTTCCCGACGTACATCGTCCCGACCATCGTGAGCGTCGTGTAGAGGCCCGCGGCGAGCGGGGAGAGACGCATCACGACGAGCGTGTAGATGAGGACGGACATCGGGACGAGGAAGTGCGTCCCGGAGAAGAACCGGCGGAGCGCGCCCGCCAACTCCGTACTCGTGTTCTCCGGCCCGAACGCGACCGCGTGGACGAGTCGGGCGACGGCGAGCGCGACGAGCGCGACGGCGGCCGATTCGAGTGCACCGAGTGCGAGAACGTTGCGGCCCGCGCGGAACGCGGCGACGACGAGCGCGACGTAGCCGGCGCTGACGAGCGCGCGTTTCCCGAACAGCGAGGATATGAGGCCGCCGCGACCGGACGTCTCCGTGGTCCAGCCGTGCCGGAGGACGGCGAACTGGATGGCGATACCGACGCTGAAGTAGAAGAGGATGGCGGGGAGGAACGCCGCCTGTATCACGCGGAAGTAGGAGACGCCGAGGATGTCCGCCATCAGGAACGCCGCGACGCCCATGACGGGCGGCATGATCTGGCCGCCGCTCGACGCGACGCTCTCGATCGCGGCGGCGTAGTCCTTCCTGACGCCCTGTCGCTTCATCATCGGGATGGTGAAGCTGCCGGTGGTCGCGGCGTTCGCGGCGGCGCTCCCCGTGATGGACCCCATCGCCATGCTGGAGATGACGGCGACGTGGACGACGCCGCTCTTGAGGTTCTCACCGAGGCGCTGGCCGAGGCCGAGGATGACGTCGAGCGCGCCGTAGACGCGTGCGAGCCCGGCGAACATGATGAAGATAGCGACCCACGTCGCGCCGATTTCCATGATGAACCCGTACGCGCCGCTGATTCGGACCGCGCCGTAGGTGGCGATGTCGCGGAGCGCGAACCCGGTGTGCGAGAGGAAACCGGGGAGCGCTGGGCCGACGAGCGCGTAGACAATGGAGCCGATGGCGACGAGCGCGATGGACCAGCCGTACGCGCGCCGCGTGGCGTCCACGACGAGCGCGACGACCACGAGTCCGACGACGATGTCCGTCTGATTGAATCCGATGACGACCGCGCGTTCGAACAGGCGCGTGAAGTTCGTCTCGACGTAGACGCTCACGGCGACGCCCGCGACCGCGGAGACGACGCAGAGAGCGGCGTCGAGGCGGCCGACGTGGTCGTGGTAGCGGTCGGGGACCAGTCCGAGGAGTCGGGACGTGCCGTCGCGGGCCTGCACCGCGAGGTTCAGGTAGTAGAGCGCGATACCGGCGCCGAGGAAGAGGTTCGCCCATCGAACGCGGACGAACGGTCGGGACCACGCGAACGCGAGCGTGGACGCTGTGAGGGCGATGCCGAGAACCGTGACGACCGCGACGAGTACCTGTTCGTGCGTCTGCCGTGCGCGGAACGCGCCGAGCAGTTCGTCGACTGTCGTGTCGTCGTTCAGCCGCAGTGATTCGAACATGAAAAGTCGGGGTTACTCTTCGCCGCGTTCGAGGTCGTCCGACCAGACGCCCTTCTCCTGATAGAAGTCCGCGGCGGCCGGGTGGAAGGGGAGGGTGGAGTACGCGTTGTGCGTCCAGAAGTCGCCGTCGGCGAGGCCGCCGAGCAGCGCGTTGTCCTCCTGAAGCGCTTCACGCTGCGCCCACAGCGTCTCGAGGAACGAGTAGAGGGTGTCGTAGGAGAGGTCGTTCCGGACGACGAAGTTGTACGCGAGCGTCGGCGTGTGCAGGGTCTCCGGCGCGTACTCGTAGCCTTCGAACCCGCTCATGTCGATGTCGGACATGATGACGGCGGGGTCGTCTTCGAGCTTGGAGACCGCGGAGTCCGGCCATTGGAGGATACGGAGGCCGACGGTGCTCTTCATCTGCTGGACCCAGCCGGGTTCGACGGACTTGTTGATGAATGTCGCGGCGCCGACGTCGAGGCGGCCTTCACTCATCGCGCTGGCCTGATTCCCGTACGAGATGCTCACGCGGTCGTAGCCGTCGACGACGTAGTCGAGGGAGTGCTGGAGCATCTCCGCGGTGCCGGACCCGCGGGGGGTCGGGGAGACCCGACTGTCGGACTCGATGTCGGCGACGGACTTCCAGCCGTCGTTCGGGGAGGTGAGCAGCCACGCGAGGTCGTAGAGGTGGAACACCTGATTCGGGGAGAACTCGACGTCCTCGAACGGCGCTTCCTTGTTCGCGACCTTGCTCGCGGTCCAGTTCTGGATGTAGGAGATATCGGATTCTTGCCGGGAGAGGCGGCCGATGTTCGCGTTCGTCCCCTCGCTGGGACGGGCGTCGACCGTGACGTCGTCGTTGTTCTGGTTGACGCGGTTCGCGATAGCCTGACTCATCGCGTACGCGGACGTGGTTTCGGTGGAGGTCGTCATCACCAGCTCTCCGTCCGCACCGGGGGTAGAGCCGCTGGAGCCGCCGCCGAGACAGCCCGCGACCGTTCCGAGTGCGATAGCGCCCGCGGACCCTTTCAGGAATCCACGACGTCCGACGTAGTGATTGTCATCCATTGTCGTAAGTCGAGTTACCGTTTGTAACGTATATACATTTTCTCTTACCATCGGCAAATTTTAAACGATTTTTCCATACACATGGCAGGCAATAAACGGCGGACTCCGGCCGAGAGAAGGCCGTCCTATATCGCGCTATACGATTCATCGTCGGTGTCGGGGTGCTTTTACGGTTCACTCGCGTACGTCGGGTAGATGGTACAGAACGTCGCGAAGGAGGTCGCAGCCCTCGAACAGGACGACTTCAACCTCCTGTCGGGCGTCGAACACGGGATGCGCTTTTCCGAGTGGGTTCAACGGGAGAAACTCACGGACTTCGCGCGACTCACCGCGGAGGAAGTGGACTACCGTCTCGACCGCGTGGAGGACCGGGGGCTGGTGGAGCGAAAGACCATCCAGTACGAAGGGTTCCGCTTGACGTTCGAGGGGTACGACGTGCTCGCGTTGAAAGCGTTCGCCGAACGCGACACGGTCGAAGGGTTCGGCGCACCGCTCGGCGTCGGGAAGGAGTCGGACGTGTTCGAAGTTCAATCCTACAAGCCGATGGCGCTGAAGTTCCACCGCGAGGGATACACGAACTTCCGAGAGGTGAACAAGGAACGCGACTACACGAGCGAGAACGACCACGTCTCGTGGTTCTACACCGCGCGCAAGGCCGCCGAACGCGAGTACGAAGCCCTGGAGACGATGTATCCGGACGTTCGAGTGCCGCGACCCGTCGACCAGAACCGTCACGCCATCGTGATGGAGAAGATCGACGGCGTGGAACTGAACCGGGCGAAACTCGACGATTCGCAGGCCGTGGGTGTTCTCGACCTCGTGCTCCAGGAGATGGGGACCGCGTACGAAGAAGGGTTCGTGCACGCGGACATCTCGGAGTACAACGTGTTCGTCCACGAATCGGGCGTGACGCTGTTCGACTGGCCGCAGGCCGTCCCCACCGAACACGAGAACGCGCGCGAACTGTTGGGGCGGGACGTCAGAAACATCGTCTCCTACTTCCGGCGGAAGTACCCGAACGCCGTCCCCGAGGTGGACGTGGACGCGGTGGCGGACGCGGTGGCCGCCGACGAGTTCGAGACCGTCGAGAACCACGCGGCCTGATAGGTGCGTTTTTCTCTGGGCGGCGCGACGTTCTGTCGATGCGGTGGCTCACGGTCGACCGGTCGGTGGCGACGGAACGCGAGTTCTACGCGCTGTGGACGCTCGCGACGGCCGCGTACGGCGTCGGCGACATCGTCACCACGATAGCGCTCGTCTTCTACGCGCCGCACGTGCGCGAGGGGAATCCGCTCGTCGCGTTCGCGCTCTCCGAACTCGGCCTCGCGGGACTCGTCGTCGTGAAACTCGCCGTGTTCTTCGCGTGTTTCGCCGTGAGCCTGTACGCGATGCACGCGTGGCGCGACCGATTCGTGTTCGCTCTCTTTCCCGCGGTTCTCGCGCTCCTCGGGGTCTTCCTCACCGCGACGAACCTCGCGTTGCTCGCGCGGTGAGTTCGCCGCGTTCCGTAGTCCTTTTAGTCGCTTGCGTCGAAGAGTGGATAACTCGCTGGCCACGGGCTCCAGCGGGCACCCGTTTCGACGGGACGAAATGTGACCCCGTTGGGGTTGAATCGCAAGCGCCCGACTGAACAACCATGGCACGAAGTTTCTACTCCCACATTCGGGACGCGTGGAAGCAGCCCGGCGAGGGCAAACTCGCCGAACTGCAGTGGCAGCGAAAACAGGAATGGCGAAAGCAGGGCGCAATCGAGCGCGTCGAACGACCGACCCGCCTCGACAAGGCCCGCGACCTCGGGTACAAGGCGAAGCAGGGCGTCGTCGTCGCACGCGTCAGCGTGCGGAAAGGGACGGCGCGCAAGCAGCGCTTCAAGGCCGGACGTCGGTCGAAGCGCCAGGGCGTCAACCGCATCGGCCGGTCGAAGAACCTCCAGCGCATCTCGGAGGAGCGCGCGACCCGGAAGTACCGGAACCTCCGCGTGCTGAACTCCTACTGGGTGGGTGAGGACGGTTCGCAGAAGTGGTTCGAAGTCATCCTCCTCGACCCCGAGCACCCCGCCATCGAGAACGACAGCGACCTCAACTGGATCTGTAACGCGTCCCAGGAGAACCGCGCACACCGCGGCCTCACCGCCGCCGGCAAGCGCGGTCGCGGTCTCTCGAAGAAGGGCAAGGGCACGGAGCGCACGCGTCCGAGCGCGAACTCCGGTCGGAAGTAGTTAGAGGTACTCGCGTTCGATTTCTTTCTCGCCGCCGAGCAGTCTGACGAGCGGTGCCGTAACCGAGTCGAAGACGACGACCAGCGGGTAGAGGACGAGTTCGACGACGCGCATCGGTTGGACGACGGTGAGCGACCAGCGTTCCGCGTTCGCGAGCCCCCACGATTTCGGGAGGATTTCGCCGAACACGAGCACGAGCGTCGTGGTGGCGAGCGTCGCGGCGACGGCGGCGTAACTCGGCGGGAGGACGGTGACGAGGACCACCGTGACGATGCTGGAGATGGCGATGTTCACGACGTTGTTCCCGACGAGCAGCGTGACGAGGAGGCGGTGGGAGTCCTCGCGCATCGCGACGAGCCGGCTGCCCTGCGGGTGGGTGGCGAGTTCGCGCACGCGGTCCATCGGAAGCGAGAACAGCGCGATTTCAGCGCTCGAGAAGAAGGCGCTCACGCACAGCAACGCGACGACACCGACGATGACGAACAGGTCCATACCGGAGGGTCGGCGGCCAGCGACGTAGACGATTTGTATAGTTGGGTAATCTTACCAGTTAGAGATACTTTTAATATCGAATGGTGCACGCGTTTGACCGATGCCGAGGCTTACTCGCCGCACCGCATTGCAGTTATCCGGTGCGGCACTCGTTGGGGGATGCGTAGCGGGCGCTTCAACGGCGTCCGCGGCGCCCGCAGAGGGGTCGTGGCCACAGTTCCAACATGACGCCACGAACTCGGGGACGGCGTCCGGGTCGGCGGCGCGAACGGGACTGGACGAACAGTGGTCGTACGGACTACTGGGTCGGTTTCGACGATATGCGTCGCCGGTCGTCGCGGACGGAACGATGTTCATCGGGGGCGAGGACTACTACCTGTACGCGGTCGACGCGGACACCGGGGCGGGTCGCTGGAAGGTCGATGCCGGAACCGCCGTCCGCGGGACCCCAGCAGTCGTCGGTGACACCATCGTGTTCTATACCAAGGACGGTGTGGTGCACGCCCACGACGCGACGTCCGGTGCGAAGCAGTGGACGTCGACGGTGTACTCGTCCGACCGACGGCCGAGCGACGTCGTGATAGCGGCGGCGGACGGGATGGCGTTCTTCCCGGGACCGACGGCGTCCGCGGTGAACGTGAATGACGGGTCGGTCGCGTGGGAGTCGGATGCGGTCGACTTTCCGTCGGCGGGCGTAGCGGTCGAGAACGGCACAGTGTACCTCGTCGGGGATTCGGACCGCGTGTACGCGCTCGACGCCGCTACCGGCGACCCGCAGTGGTCGAAGCGGCTCGGTGCGCGAACTGGAAAGAACACGCCGCCGACAGTGGTCGACGGGACGCTGTACATCGAGTCCGAACGAGGGGTTCTGTACGCGCTCGACGCCGCCACCGGTGACACGCGATGGACGTACGACCACGGCGGCGAGGGAAACATCGGGTCGCCAGCAGTCGCAGACGGAACCGTAGTCGTCGGCAGTGTGTACAAGGAAGGCGGTGTCTACTCGGATTCGAAGGGCGAACTGCACGGTGTCGCCGCCGACACCGGGGAGAACCGGTGGACTGTGTCGGGCCTCGGTGCGCTCCTCGATCCGCCCACGGTGGTCGATGGCGTGGTGCACGTCGGGAGTTTCAACGATACGTTCTACGGCATCGACCTCGCCGACGGGACGCGACTCTGGTCGGTCAACTCCGGCGGTGGGAGCGTCCTCTCGCACGCACATGCGGGCGAACGGGTTTTCGTCGGTGTGGGGGACGGGAAAGTCCAACAGTTCACGCCTGCACCCGAACGAACGACGACCACGTCCTCTCCCGAAACCGCTTCAGACGCGGAGACTGCGACGGCGACGACGGCGACCGGGAGAACCACGAACGCGGGTAGCGCTACTACGAGCTCGGGGAGCGGTGGAACGAAAACAGCGACTGCTGCAGACAACCAGATGAAACGAGGATTCTTCTCCAATTCGATGACGGCAGACGAAAGCGTGTTCTCGAACGTGTTCAACCTCACCGTGGCCGGGTTCGCGCTTTCGGTCGCGGGAATCGTCCAACAGATGGTACGGGGTGACTGAGATGGCGAGAGGCATACCCGCACTCTGGAGCGCGCTGCTCTCCGTTCCATTCCTCGTCGTCGGCGGGTACGTGTACGCGAACCCTCCGGCGGACTCGGTGCCCGCGTCCGTCGGAATCCCCTTCGTCGGGTTCGGGGTGTTCGTACTGGTGTTCGGCGTCTACATCCATTTCGTCGCCGCACCGTCACCCCCTCGGATGCGCGAGAACGAGGAGGTTATCGATACGCGTAACCCCGCACAGCGCGCCGCGATAGCGAAGGCGCTCGTCGGCTTCGTGTTCCTCGTCGCCGCCGGCTACCTGCTGTTCTTCACGTTCCAGCCGTACGTCTACCCGACCGTGGCGCTCGCGCTCGGACTCTACTTGTTCTCCACGGGCCTGTTCACCTACTGGACGAACACGCTCACGACGTACTACGTGACGAACCAGCGAATCATCAAGGAATACCGCTTCATCTCCCTCACGAAACAGGAGATACCGTTTACCAAAGTGCGCGGGGTCGAGGAGAACAAGTCCATCTGGGAGGCGTTCGTCGGACTCGGGAACGTCCGGGTCGCGTCCGGCGGCGGTGGCGCGCTGGAGATCACCGTCACGAACGTCTACGGCGCGGGCAAGTTCGCGGACGAGATTCGGAACCTCGTCTAACTCCACTCCACGTCGGCGAGGGTTCGCTGGACGGCTTCGTGGCCGACGGCTTCCGCGAGCGTTCGGAAGGCGGCCTGTTCTTCCCGGTTTTTCGTTTCGGCGACGAGGCGGGAGACGATGAACTCGGGCGTGGATTTGCCGACGGTGTCGAACCGGGGCTGGTAGTCGACGGCGAGTTCGAGGTCGGGGGTGAGGCCTTCGGCGAAGATGCCGTCTATTCGCGCGGCGTCGGGGAGCGGGTCGAGGTCGTCGGCGAGGTGGGTGACGTAGACGCCGAGCGCGTTCTCGCGTCCGGTGAGAGTGACGAGGCCGTGCAGGAGGTCTGCGGCGCTCCCGGGTTCGGTGATGGCTTCGAACTCGTCGACGAGCATGAGGGTGCGGCGGTCGCCGGCGAGCGGCGGGACGACGGAGCGCAGCGTGGATTCGAGGACGCCCGCGTTGAAACTCGCGTGTCTGCGGTGGAAGACGAGGGCGTCGACCAGGCCGACTTCGGCGGATTCGGCGGGGACGGGTAGCCCCATCTGGGCGAGCAGCGCGACCTGACAGAGCGTCTCGAGGAGCGTGGTCTTCCCGCCGGAGTTCGCGCCGGTGAGGACGGTCACCCTGTCGCCGGTGGGTGCGTCGCCGGTCTCGTGGTCGCCGACGCCGTACGTGACGGGTTGGACGTCCACGCCGTCCCGGCGGAGCGCGAGGTTTCGCGCCCCGACTACGGCGAGCGCGTCCCGGTCTGCGATGGTCGGGCGGGTGAGGTCGAACGCGTCGGCGAAGCGCGCGAGCGAGAGGTAGAAGGCGATGTCGGAGACGGCGGAGACGGCGGCGTCGACGTCCTCGCGCGCGGCGTCGACGGTCTCACGGAGGTCATCGCGTACGCTGTCTTCGCGCGCCTCGACTTCCTCGGCGAGCGTGGCTTCGAGGTCGCGCGCTGTCGCGGCGAGGAAGTCCGCGGCGTCCGTCGCGGAGTCGGCCATCGCCTCGCGCACGCGCGTCGTGTCGAGCGAGGTGCGTTCGCGAGTGTACTCCACGAACGCCTCCCGGAATTCTTCAGTACCGGTGACGCCCGTTCCCCGAATCTCTTCGAGGACATCGAAGGTGTCGCGTTCGAGGCGCTCGGCGTCCGCGTGGGCGTCCCGGAGTTCGTCGAGTCGGCTGTCCGCACCGGCGGTCACGCGGTCGCCGTCGAGGAAGCGAAGGGCGTCCGCGGCGTCGGCGAGCGCGTCCGGGTCGCAGTCCGCGAGCGGCGCGAACACGCCCTCGTGCACGCCGGTTTCGCGGAGGACGAGCGCCGCGTCCACGGCCGCCCGGTCCGTGCCGCCCGCCTCGTCGTACCGCTCGAACGCGTCGAGAACGTCGGTACGAGTCTCGTCGTCAAGTGCGCGCCACGACTCGACGGCCGCCATCACGCTGTCCAACCGGTCTTCGACGGCGACGGGGTCGAGGAGCGGTGTGAGCACACGCACGCGGTCGGCGGCGTGGTCGGTGACGGCGTACGATTCGGCGAGCGAGACGAGGTCCTTGTAGACCGAGCGGGCGTCCTCGGTGGCGAGGACGTCCATCCCCTCCCCGCCGTTCGCGCGGCGGAGGATGCGGGTGGCGCGCCCCCGTGAGAGCCCGGCCTCGACGAGCGTTCTGCTGTCCGCGGACTCGATGGCGCGCGCCGCCGTCTCCGCGCCGAGTTCCTCGGTGAGGAGGGCGGCAGTCTTCGGGCCAACCCCCCAGTAGTCCTCCAGTCGCATACGCTATGAATCCGCGTTCGGGGTTTAATCGTTACCCACGCCGAGAGAGAAACGAGTCGTCAGTCGAGCGCGAACTGTTCGCTGCCCCAGTAGTTCCAGACGCCGCCCGCGCCGGTGGCGGTGAGGCCGGAGAGCCACGCCGGGAGCGCGAGCGCGACGCCGCCCATGAGGAGGGCGGCGTAGATGACGTAGCCGACGGCGTACACGGCGACGTAGTGGGGGATGCGGCCGACCACGGAAGCGTCGGTGTCGAACGTCACCACTCTGTTGAGGCCGTACGTCCAGAAGACGCCCGCGACGAAGGCGACGAGACCGGGGAGGAGGAGGTCGTTCGCGCCGTCCGAGAGCGTGAGGAGGACGGCGAGGTTGACGAGCGCACCGGTCGCGCCGACCGCGCCGAACTCCGCGACGCGAACCGCTCGGTCGGGTTCGACGTGCGCGGAGAGGGGCGTCCCGCGAACGAACCCGCGGAGCGCGTCCTCGATGCGTGTGCCGTCCATCGTGGTGTGGGCTTTGCCCCTTGCAGCCTTTAAATCTTTTGTGGTCGTGTGAAAGAATCTCACGAGGCGAGTGCCGGCACCGCGGCCCTTTTCGGGAGCAATCGCCTATCTCGGGGTATGAGTGACATCGTACCCGAGGACACGCTGGCCGTGTACTCGGACTTCGTCTGTCCGTTCTGTTATCTCGGGCGCGCATCCCTCCGAGAGTACATCGAAAGCCGAGAAGACCCGCCCGAGGTGGAGTGGCGGCTCTTCGACCTGCGCGGCTACAAGCGCGGCCCGGACGGCGAACTCCGGGACGTAGACGACGGGAAGGACGAGGACTACTTCGCGGACGTCAAGGACAACGTCGAGCGACTGAAAGAGGACTACGACGTCGAGATGCGGGACCTGGAGGACGTGCCGGACGTCGACTCGTGGGACGCCCAGCAAGCCGCACTCTACGTCAAACAGTCGTATCCCGACGCATTCTCTGCGTTCTATCACAGCCTCTTCGACGCGTACTGGGTTGACGGCCGCCCCATCGAGGACCCGGACGTGCTCGCCGACCTCGCAGAAGACGCGGGCATCCCCGGCGACGAAGTGCGGGACGCCGTCGAGGACGAGGTTCTCGAATCAGAACTCGAAGACCGCTTCGAGGAGGCGACCGACCTCGGCGTGACGGGGATTCCGACGTTCGTCTACGACGACCACGCCGCCCGCGGGGCCGTCCCCCCCGAACAGTTAGAGCGCCTCGTCGGCCGGTAGAACTAGTCGATTCGCTCCGCGCTGCTGTTCTCCACGACGAACTCGACCACTTTCTCCGTGCCCTGGAAGCCCTCGGCCATCCGCGCGACCGGTTCACCGTCCTGAAAGAGCAGGAGCGTCGGGACGCTCCGGATGTCGTACTCGTCGACGAGGTCGAGGTCGGTCTGCGGGTTCACCATCGCGACGGTGACGTCGGTGGCGCGCGCGACGTTCCCGACGACCGGTTCGATGGCCTGACAGAGCGCACACCCCTTCGTGTAGAAGTCGACGAGCACGACGTCGTGTTCGGAGACCAGTTCGTCGAGCTCCTCGCCGGTGTCTAGCTGACGCGGTTTCTCGGTGAGAGTCATACCAGAAGTAGGTGACGTGGCCGTTTATGTCTCGCGCCCGACCATCCCAAAACCTATACAGGGCGTCGTCGTGCACCCGGACGAGCGTTCGATGAGTCAGCACCCGCGTCCGGTGTACGACCCGCTCTCTCCTCCCGCCTCGCGGCGGGCCCGATAGCTGCAGCACTCGGGTTCGCCTCGGCGACTAATCGAAACTCATCGAACACAGATGCAGACGCACACAGAGTCCCGACGGGACTCACCGCCCGCACCGCTCGATAGACACATCGCTCCGAAAACTGGCCGGGGTGGTGGCGCGTGACCGACGGCGCGTCCATCTGGCGGAACCGCGACTTCCGGCGGTTCTTCTCCGGGCAGTTCGTGACGAACGCCGGGGACAGCCTCTACACGGTCGCCGTCCTCTGGGTCGCCCACCAGTTGACCGGTTCGACGGTCGTGACCGGCGCGCTGAACGCGATTCTCCTCCTCCCGTGGCTCCTCCAGATTCTCGCGGGGCCGTTCGTCGACCGCCTCCACCTGAAGTGGGTGCTCGTCGGCTCGCAGGTCGCACAGGGAGTCGTCGTGCTCGTCCTCCCGCTCGCGGCCGTGACGGGGCACCTGACCGTCGGCGTGCTGTTCGCCGTCGTTCCCTTCCTGATGGTGGCGTCGTTGCTGATGGCGCCGATGGAGACGGCCGTCCTCCCGCGCATCGTCGCCGACGGTCGGCTGTCGAACGCGAACTCGGCGCTCGCGACGGTGACGCTCGGCCTCGATATGGTGTTCGACGCGCTCGGCGGCGCGTTCGTCGCGTACGTCGGCACGACCGCGCTGTTCCTCCTCGACAGCGGGACGTTCGCCGTCGCCGCCGCGCTGTTCGCCGGTATCACCATCGCCGCACCCGACGACACCGACGGCGACGGGGACGACCCGTCGCTCCGGTCGGTCCTCGACTCGTACGCCGACGACGTGCGCGAGGGTATCGACGTCCTCCGCGGGACGGTGTTCGTCGAACTCGTCCTCACCACCGCCGTCGCGAACTTCGCGACCGGCGTGACGCTCGCGATACTGCCCGCGTTCGGGGACCGACTCGGGGGAGCGCTCTTCTACGGCCTCATGCTCGGCGCGCTCGGCATCGGGAGGTTGGTGGGGTCGGTCGTCGGCCCGTACTTCGAGGGCGTGCCGTACGGACTGTTCCTCCTCTCGCAGGGACTCGGCGCGGCCTGCTGGCTCGCGGCGGCGCTCGCCCCGTCACCCGTGCTCGCCGTCGTCCTGTTCGGCCTCGCGTGGATTCCCGCGGGCGCGTCCGGCGTGCTCACCTCGACGCTGAACCAGCGCGTCTTCCCCGCCGACCTGCTCGGCCGCGTCTCCGCGACGAAGGGCACGGCGTCGGGCGCGACGCTCCCGCTTGGCTCCCTGCTCGGCGGGTTCGTCGCCGCCGTGCTCGGCGTGCGAACCACTATGGCGCTCGCCGCGTCCGGGTTCGCGTTCACCGCCGTCTACGTCCTCCTCCGACCGAACCTCCGTCGGCTTCCCGCCGTGGGCGACGCCGACCCGAGCGACTTCGGCGTCGAGTAGTCAGCGGAGGCCGGGCGTCGGCGGCCGCCGGCGCTTGTGTTCGGTCGCCTCGTGCAGGCCGACGAGACGTTCGACGGTGTCGCGGTCCGCGTCGACGTCCGCGGCGATTTCGTCCACCGACCGGTCGCGGTCGAGGTAGCGGCGGAGGACGGCGTCGATGACCTCGTAGGGCGCGCCGAGTTCGCCCTCGTCGGTCTGTCCCTCCCAGAGTTCCGCCGTCGGCGTCTTCTCCACGAACGCCTCGGGGAGGCCGAGGTACTCCGCGAACTCGTAGAGTTCCGTCTTGTAGAGGTCGGCGAACGGCGCGACGTCCACCGCGCCGTCGCCGTACTTCGTGAAGTAGCCGAGTTCGTACTCGGAGCGGTTGTCCGCGCCGAGCACGAGCGAGTTCGTGGCGTTCGCCTCCTCGTAACAGAACACCATCCGGGCGCGGGCGCGGACGTTCCCCGTCGTCGTCTCCGAGAAGTCGTGGGGGAGGCCGTCCCGGAACCTCGCGACGAGGTCCGAGATGTCCGCCTCGTGGTAGTCGACGCCGAGTGAGTCGCAGCGTTCGCGGGCGTCGCGCATGTTCTCGGGCGAACTGGGGTCGCCGGGGAGGACGAGGCCGGTGACGTTCTCGGCGCCGATGGCGTCCGCCGCGACGCGAACACCGACGGCGGAGTCGAGGCCGCCGCTCACCCCGAGCACGTAGCCGTCCGCGTCGGCGGCGTCGAGTCGTTCGCGGAGGAACTCGTGAACCCGGGATTCGACGCGCGCGTAATCCATACAGGGGCGTCTCGCGCCGGCCAGTTAGGCGATGTGGCGGGCGAAAATCCGAACGCCTACGGCGGTGGCTCACCCCGCACAGAACGATGTTCGACGACCGGCCGCCCGTCGCCGTGGTGACGTTCTACCTCTACAAGGCGACGAAGGCCGTTGAGTTCTACCGGCCCATCATGTACCTCTACTTCCTCTCGGCGGGCCTCGACTTCACCCAGATCGCGCTCCTCGAAGCCGTCTACAACGCGACGACCATCTTCGGCGAAGTCCCGACGGGATACGTCGGCGACCGAATCGGCCGGCGGAACAGTCTCCTCGTCGGCACCCTGCTCATCGCGGGAACGCTCGTCGGCCTCGGTCTCGCCGCCTCGTTCCCCGCCTTTCTCGCGCTGTACGCGTGCTGGTCGCTCGGGTACACGTTTCGTTCGGGGACGGAGGACGCGTGGCTCTACGAGACGCTGGAGGACGTCCTCGACACCGACGACTTCACGCGAATCCGTGGACGCGCGCAGGCCGTCGCGCTCGGCGTCGGCGTCGTCGGCTCGGTTGTGGGAGGGTACATCGCCGGGTTCGACCTCGCCTACCCGTTCTACGTCGCGGCCGTCGTCACCGCGCTCGGAGCGGTGTTCCTCCTCCGTCTCGACGAACCGACCTCCTACGAGGAGGCGGAGTCGCTCTCCGTCCGGGACGCACTCGGCGTCGTCCGCGAAGCCGTCACGAGCGAGGGCGTCCGCGCGTTCGTCCTCTACTACTTCGTGCTGTTCGCCTCCGTCTCCTACCTCGTGTTCGTCTACCTCCAGCCTGTCCTCGAAACAGTCCTCTCCGGCCTCGGCGTCACGAACGTCGAGGGTGCGCTCGGCTGGTACTACGCCGCCATCGGCGTCGTCTCCGCCGGCCTCTCCTATCGGACGGACTGGGTGCGCGAGCGCGTCGGCACCCGGACGTGGTTCCTCGTCGTGCCGTTCGGCATCGGCGGCTTCCTCGCCGTCCTCTCCTTTGCGCCCTTGCTCGCGCTCCCAGCGTTCGTGTTCGCGCGCGGAATCACGTCCGTCACGCGGTCGCTCGCCGGCCAGTACGTGAACGACCGCATCGAAACCGCCGGTCGCGCGACCACGCTCTCCGCGATGTCGATGGCGAGCGCGCTGGCCGTCGTCCCGGTGCAGGTCGCGTCGGGGGTCGTCGCGGACGCCTACTCGCCCGTCGTCGCGCTCGGTGCTGGCGGCGTCTTCCTCGTCGTCGGTTCCGCCGTCGTGCTCGCGCTCTCTGACGCCATAATCGCGTGAGTGCGACGACTATATCCGACCGAAACCCCTCCCCGAACCTATGACTGAGGCGCTGGGCGCTCCGGAGAAGATGGCGGCGCGCCGCGAGGAGTTGACGCCGATGCTCTCCCAGTACCTCGACCTCTGCGAGCGCTACGACGACGCGCTCGTGCTCTTTCAGGTCGGGGACTTCTACGAACTCTTCTGCGAGGCGGCCGAGGAGGCGGCGCGCGTCCTCGAAATCACGCTCACGGCGCGCGAGGATTCGACGGGGACGTACCCGATGGCGGGCATCCCCATCGACAACGCCGAACCATACATCGAGACGCTGCTCGAAGCGGGCTACCGGGTCGCCGTCGCGGACCAGGTGGAGGACGCGGACGCGACGAACTCACTGGTGGACCGGGCGGTGACGCGCATCGTCACCCCCGGCACCGTCACCGAGGACGAACTCTTGGGCGGGGACGAGAACAACTTCGTCGCGGCGCTCGCGGGCGGCGAGACGTACGGACTCGCCTTCCTCGACGTCTCCACCGGCGACTTCGTCGCGACGAGCGCGGAGTCCCGTCAGCAGATACGGGACGAGTTGGGTCGGTTCGACCCCGCCGAAGCCATCGTGGAACCGGGCGTCGACGCAGAGGTCTTTGACGCCGAGTGCATGGTGACGCGTCACGACGACGCGTTCGACGGCGACCGCGCGCGCGAGAAACTGGACGCGTACTTCGGCCGTCCCGAAAAACGCCTCGCCGGGGACGCAGAGATTCGGGCGTGCGGCGCGCTCCTCTCGTACGCGGAGTACACGCGCGCGGGCGAGGACGACCGCCTCGACTACCTGAACCACCTCACGCGGTACGACCCGCGCGACTACATGGTGCTCGACGCGGTGGCGTTGCGGAGTCTGGAACTGTTCGAACCGCGGAGCGTCCACGGCCGCGACGGGACGACGCTCGTGGACGTGCTGGACGACACGTCGTGTGCGCTCGGCCGACGAAAGCTCACGTCGTGGCTCCGCCGCCCGCTCGTGGACGAAGACCGCATCGACGCGCGGCTGGACGCGGTGGGCGAGTTCACCGAGGACCTCGTGACTCGGGAGTCGCTCTCGGAGGCGTTGCGTGACGTCTACGATATCGAGCGCCTGATTTCGCGGGTGTCGCGGGGGCGCGCGAACGCCCGCGACCTCCGGTCGCTGAAGTCGACGCTCGACGTGATTCCCGACCTCCGCGCGGAACTCGACGGCGCGGAGTCGCAGAAACTCCGCGACCTGCGGGCGCGCCTGCAAGACCTCTCGGACGTCCGCGGCCTCGTCGGGGACGCCATCGTGGACGACCCGCCCCAGGAGTTGACGGAGGGAGGCGTCGTCCGCGAGGGCTACGACGACGACCTCGACGACCTCCGGGAGACCGAGAAAGCTGGAAAACAGTGGATTCGGAATCTGGAGGAATCGGAGCGCGAGCGCACGGGCGTGAGTTCGCTGAAAGTCGGGCACAACAGCGTCCACGGCTACTACATCGAGGTGACGAAAGCGAACACCGAACACGTCCCCGAGAACTACGAGCGCCGACAAACGTTGAAGAATTCTGAGAGGTATGTGACGCCCGAACTCAAGGAACGCGAGGACGAAATCGTGCGCGCGGAAGGGCGCGCGAACGACCTCGAGTACGAACTCTTCACCGAGGTTCGGTCGTCGGTGGCGGCCGAAGCGGAGCGGATTCAGGACGTGGCGGCGGCGGTCGCGGAACTCGACGCGCTGGTGTCGCTCGCGAGCGTCGCCGCCCAGTACGACTATTCGAGACCAGAGATACGGGAGGCGGGCGCGCCCGTCGACATCGAGGGCGGCCGGCATCCGGTGGTCGAGCGGACGGAGGAGTCGTTCGTGCCGAACGGCGTCCACCTCGGCGACGACGAACGTCTCGCGGTCATCACCGGCCCGAACATGAGCGGGAAGAGCACGTACATGCGGCAGGTCGCCCTGATTTGCGTGCTCGCGCAGGTCGGGAGTTTCGTCCCCGCGGAGGCCGCCGAGGTGGGGATTCTCGACCGCGTGTTCACGCGGGTCGGCGCGAGCGACGACATCGCGGGCGGCCGGTCGACGTTCATGGTCGAAATGACGGAGCTCGCGGACATCCTCCGTGACGCGGACGGCGGGTCGCTCGTCCTCTTGGACGAGGTCGGGCGGGGAACGAGCACGGCGGACGGCCTCGCCATCGCGCGCGCCATCACCGAATACCTGCACGACGAGACGGACTCCCGAGTGCTGTTCGCGACGCACCATCACGAACTCACGGACCTCGCGGCGGAGTTGGACGACGCCGTGAACCTCCACTTCCCCGCGACGCAGGAGGCGGACGGCGTGAAGTTCCGGCACGACGTCGCGTACGGCGCGGCGACGGCCTCGTACGGAGTCGAGGTGGCGAAAGCAGCGGGTGTCCCCGAGGCGGTCGTCGCGCGGGCGCGTGAACTCGTCGAACGGGAGCGCGAGCGCGACGCCGCAACCGCCGAGAACACCGCGAGCGCGCGGCCGGGTGAGGCGGACGGTGGGAACGTCCCCACAGAAGTCGAAGAGGAACTCAGGAAACTGGATTTGGCGGAGACGACGCCGCTCGAAGCGATGAACGTCCTCCAGACGTTGAAGCGGAAACTCTAGGGGGACAGCGGCACGAAGTCGTGGCCGTTCTCGGTGAGGAGGCGGCGCGCGCGGTCGGTGACCGAGGGCGCGACGAGGATTCCGCGGACTTCGGCGTCCGCGTGGAGGTCGCGGCGGAGGGCGTCGACGTAGCGGTCGAGTTGGCCGACGGCGCTCGGGCCGACGCGGCGGCGTTTCAGTTCGACGGCGACAGCCGTCCCCGACGCGTCTTTGCCGTAGACGTCGATGGCTCCGGCGGCGGTGTCGCGTTCGGTGGCGAGCGGTCGGAAACCCTCCTCGACGAGGTCGGGGTCGGCGAGGACGCGTTCGCGGAGGTCTTCTTCGGTGCCGGAGACTTCGCTGTCGGCATCGTCGAGGGGGAAGAGCGCGACGAGGTCGACGGCGAGGAATCGGCAGACGAGGGTTTCGCCGTCGCGTTCGCCGCGGAGGACGAGTTCGTCGTCTTCGACGGCTATCTCGTGGGTCGCGCCGGGGGCGAGCCAGTTCACGGGCTGGTGGCCGGTCGCGGCGTGCGCGAGGAGCGCGCCGTCTGGTTTCAGGAGGACGTGGCGGCGGCCGGGCGCGAGCGTGCTCGCGGCGCGCCCGTCGTACGCGAGTTCGCAGACGCCGTCGAGCGAGACGGCGCGGCCCGCCGCGTCCCGCACGGCGTCTCGTGCCGCTTCCGGCGTCGGGTCCGCGTGGTAGTCCGCGTCCATGCGAGAGGATTGGGGTGTGTGGGTTTAGGCCGTTCGCCCCGCTTCCGGGGCACGAAATTATATACAATGACACTGATAGTTCGAGTGTATGTCAGGTGATGGCGCGGCACTGTACACGCACCGAAGCGAGACCGTCAGTACCGACCGCGGGAGCGGCGACCCCATCGTGTTCGCACACGGGACGCTGATGGACCGCACGATGTTCGACCCGCAGATAGAGGCGCTCTCGGACGAGTATCGGACGGTCGCGTACGACTTGCGCGCGCGAACGGACCGATACGCGGAACCGTACGACCTCGACGACCTCGTCGCGGACACCGTCCGATTCCTCGACGCGCGCGACATCGACTCCTGCGTCCTCTGCGGGATGTCGATGGGCGGGTTCATGGGGTTGAAGTTCGCGCTCCAGCACCCGGACCGCCTCGACGGCCTCGTTCTCGTGGACTCGATGGCGAAACCGCACTCCGAAGAAGACCAGGAGCGACACACGCAGACGTCGGAAGCAATCAGGGAGGCGCCGCAGGTGCCACGAGAAGCCGCCGAGCCCGTGACGCACGACCTGTTCGGCGCGACCACGCGCGAGGAGCGTCACGACCTGATGAACGCGTGGATCGACCGCTGGACCACCTATCCGGGAGAATCCGTCTACAACGAAGTGCACTCGTGGCTCGGCCGCGAAGACCTCCGCGAGAAAGTCGGCGACATCGACGTGCCCGTGCTCGCGGTGCACGGCGAGGAGGACGCGTCGCTCGAAATCGAGGAGGCGCGCGAGTCGTACGCGGAGATTCCCGACCTGACGTTCGAGCCGATTCCCGAGGCCGGTCACTCCTCGAACTGTGAGAACCCCGAACCCGTGAACGACGCGATAGCGGACTTCTTGGACCGTATCTACTGAAGCGGGTAGCGTTCCACGGCTTCGAAGTCGGGGAAGCGAACCGACGGGTCGACGGCGACCAGTTGCACTTCGTCGACGGTCGCCGTCGCGTCGAGCGACCGGTTCGCTTCGAGGAAGTCGAGGAGTTCGTCGTAGTCGGAGTCGCCCGTGAACTGTGCGAGCGTCGCGTGCGGGACGAACGCGTCGTCGCGGCCGTGGACCGGCACGTCGTCGATGGCGCACGCGCGGTCGTTCAGCGCGGCGAACCGTCCACCATCAACTTCGGCGTACACGACGGTCGGGAAGAGGTTGTACCGGGGAAAGGAGACGTCGAACGCGTCGATGTCGGCGAACGCGTCGCGGGCGGCGTCGCGGATGCGTGCTTCCGCGTCGGCCGTAAGGGCTTCGCCGACGTTACCGACGACGGTGACGGTGACGTGGTGGTAGGCGGGCGGCGCGACGTCGAGACAGTCGAACTGGTCGAGCCCGGCGCGGGCGTCGGTGAGCGCGTCACCGACGTCCGCGAGGAAGACGAGGTGGCGCGCCGATTCACCGCCGAACGCGCCCGGTTCGGGCGTGAGGTCGCGGCGGCGCTCCCAGAACTCGGCGGGTGAGGTGGCGAGGTCGTCTGCCATACCACGAGTTCGCGTCCCGCGGTACTTGAATCCCGAACCGCTTACGGCGCGAGCGCGACGAGGACGTGTATGGATTCCGGGAAGGCAGGCGTCGAGTTCTTCGAACGATACGTCGCGCCGAACCTCGGCGCTGAGCGCGACGACGTGCTCCTCGGACCGACGCACGGCGCGGACTTCGGCGTCGTCGACGCTGGCGGCGGGAGAGTGCTCGCGCTGGCGAGCGACCCCCTGTTCGTGTTGCGCGACCTCGGTATCGTGGACGCGGCGTGGTTCGCGTTCCACGTCGCCGTCTCCGACGTCGCGCTCTCCGGCCTCCCGCCGACCCACCTCGCGGTCGACTGGAACCTCCCGGAAGACGTCGACGAGGCGGAAATCGGACGCGTGTTCGAGGTGTTCGACCGGGAGGCACGCGCGCTCGGGACGAGCATCGTCACGGGCCACACAGGCGCGTACGAGGGATGTTCGTTCCCGACTGTCGGCGGCGCGACGGCCCTCGCGTTCGGCGACCGCGACGACCTCGTGTTCCCGACGAGCGCGAACGTCGGCGACGACGTAGTGGTGACGAACGGCCCCGCGATAGAGACCGTCGGAATCATCGCGTCCGTGTTCGGCGAAGACCTCGACCTCCCCGCGGAGACCGTCGCGACGGCGCGAGAGCGGTTCCGGGAGGCGTCGCCCGTGCGGGACGCGCTGACCGCCGCAGCGACGGGAGAGGTGACGGCGATGCACGACGCGACCGAACGCGGACTCGCGAACGCCCTGCACGAGCTCGCCGCGGCGAGCGACGTCGGTGTCAGGGTCGAACGAGACCGCGTCCCGGTCGCACCGGGCGTCGAAGCGGTGTGCGACCACCTCGGCATCGACCCGTGGATGGCGTCGAGTTCCGGGACGGTCGTGCTCGCCGCACGCGACGGCGACCGCGTCGTCTCAGCACTCGACGAGGAAGGAATTCGGGCCGCCGTCGTCGGCCGCGTCACCGAGAGCGATGTGGTCGTGGACGACACACCGCTCGCGGTTCCAGACGCCGACCCGTTCTGGCCGACGTACGCCCGCCTCCGCGGCAATAAAAACGCCTGAAATTCCCGGTATCAGCAGTTAGAGAGGTTCTAATGCCGACGTGTGGCCACAAGCTGTTTTATAACAGGACCGTTCCGAACGGATATGCAACGCTCACTCGCGCTTGCATGCATCGGACTGATGATAGCCGCCGTCGCCGTTCCGGGCGGCGCGGTCGCAGCGCCCTCGGACGACTCGGCGTACGCGGGAGCAGTCGTCTCCTTCGACGTCCAGTCGAACGCCGTCGCTGACTACGCCGTGAACGACCAGACGGTCTTCGACAGCGTCTCGGTGAAGTCACAATCCAAGGCTGAATCGAGCGGACGCGTCTCCAGCGACGTGTCGCTGAAGGCGCTCGTCGACCTGAAGGGCAGCGGCCTGTCGCTCGCCAGTCAGACGAAGGCGAGCGCACACGTCGACGTTCAGGGGTCGGCGTCGATGACCGCGCACGACAACGCACACGGCATCCTCGTGGTTTCGTCGGGCGACGACTCCCAGTACGTCGTGGCGAACCTCAGTAGCGAGTCAAGCGCGAGCGCTCAGAGCGACAGCCGGGTCACCGTCGAATCCGGAGACGGCGTCGAAGGCACGTTCGTCGTCGTCGGTGACGGGAAGGTCACCGTGAACGACGATGGTGACGTGAGTGCGAAACTCCCCGCGGACTCGAAGCTCGTCTTCCGCGCGTACCCGAACGGGCGGAGCGACGAGGACGAGTCCCAGGAACAGCTCATCGCGAGCGGGAAGGCCGCCGGTGAGGTGTACGCGATGCAGCGCGACGGAGAGGTCGTCACGGACACGGTGACGTACGGCCAGCAGACGACGCTCTCCGCCGAGCAGACGGGCGAGAGCACGGTCGAAGTGACCGCTGACCGCGCTACCTCCGAGGGGAAGGTCGTCATCACGACCGTCTCCGAGGAAGCGGTCGGGTCGCTCTCCGACCTCAGCGTCGAGGTGTCCGGCGGTGCGGCCGCCGAAGTCTCCTCGTACAGTAAGCTGAAATCCGCCGTCGACGGCGATGAGTCCGCGTACATGGTTCGCCAGCAGTCGAGCGCGAGCGCACGCGCGGACGTGCTCGTGGCGTTCAACCACTTCTCGAAGCGCACCGCGTCCATCAGCAGCGCCGATAGTGACGCGGCCACCACGACGGAGAGCGGTGGCGACGGCAGCGGTTCCTCCGGCGGCAGTCCCGGATTCGGTGTCGGTGTCGCCGTCGTCGCGCTCGCCGCGGCCGCGTTCGCACTGCGCGACCGATAGGGACCAGCGGGCCGAACGACTAACTACGTTCCTCTCGTTTTCGCCGGCATGTCACAGCCGCACGTCGTTGTCATCGGTGCGTACGGAAGCGCGGGCGTCGCCGCAGCGGAGACGCTCGCGGACTCCGATTTCCGAGTGACCCTCGTGGACGACGGCGACCCCGGTGGCGGGCTCTGCATCCTCCGCGGGTGCATGCCCTCGAAGGAAGTCATCTCGGTCGCGGAGCACGCGTATCAGGCGCGCCACGACCACCGCATCGACGGCGCGGACGCCCTCAACGTGGACCTCGCGGACGTCGTGGAGACGAAGGACGACCACGTGCTCGGGTTCGCGGAACACCGCCGCGCGGCCGTGCACGACCTCGCGGAGCGCGAAAACGTCGAGTTCGTTCACGACACGGCGCGCATCGTCGGCGAACACGAAGTCGAAATCGGCGACGAGTGCGTGGACGCGGACTACGTGGTGGTCGCGACCGGGTCGTCGCTCAACGTCCCCGACATCCCCGGCATCGACGACGTGGACTGGATGGGGAGCGCGGACGTGCTCGACGCGACCGAGTTCCCGGACTCCGGAATCGTGCTCGGGTTCGGCTACGTCGGCCTCGAACTCGCGCCCTACTTGAGCGAGGCGGCGGGGATGGACATCACGGTGATAGAGCACGACGACCGGCCGATCGACCGCGCGGACCACCGCATCGGCGACGCGGTCCTGAACGCCTATCGGGAGGAGTTCGACATCGACGTGCTGACCAACGTCCGGGAGGAGGCGGTCGAACCCACGGACGACGGCGTGCGCCTCCACCTGAGCGACGGCAGTCACGTGGACGCAGAGCAGTTGTTCTGCTTCACCGGCCGGAAACCCACGGTCGAGGGGCTCGGTCTCGACGCGGCGAACGTCGACCCGTCGGGGGACTGGGTGGCGGACACGATGCAGTCCCGGGACGCGCCGTGGGTGTTCGCCGCGGGCGACGTGCTCGGCGAACGCATGATACTCCACATGGCGAAGGAGGAGGGGTACCTCGCGGGCGAGAACGTCCGCCGGCACCACCGCGGCGACGAGTTGGAATCCTACGACCCGATTCCGCACTACGTCATCTTCTCGGGCGCTGGCGTCTACCCGTACGCGTCGGTCGGCTACACGGTCTCGGAGGCCGAGGAGCGTGGCCACTCGCCGGTTGCCGCGACCCGGAGCGCGGACAGCGACGGCATCTTCACGTCGAAGCAGGTCCCGCGGGGGTGGGCGAAACTCGTCGTCGACCGGGACGGCACCGTGCTCGGCTACCACGGCGTCCACTACCAGGCGGACGTGATGGCGAAGACGATGCAGGTCGTCGTGGAGACCGGGATGGACGTCCGCGAGGTACCTGACCGGGCGTACCACCCGACGACGCCGGAGATAATCGACGGGCTACTGCGGGACGCGAAGTCCGAACTCTAGGGGCTTTCGGGCGACGCTCCGCGAGTCGTTCGCTCGCCCGCGACTCGCGGTTTCACCGCTCGCCCGCGTTGCGTCGCCGCCACCGTTGTGGGACGCGGGCGAGTTCTCGTTACCGCACGCCCTCGGCTGTGTCGGGTTCGTATTTGAACTCTCGGAGCGCGAACGCCGCGAGACAGAGGGTGGAGAGCGCGAGGAGTGCGGCGAGTCCGCCGAGGGCGAGCGTCATCGCGCTCGCGGCGAGTACGCCGCCGCCGACGTTCGCGGGGGCGGTGAGGAGCGCGCGGACGTTCGACGCGACGCTGAGCGTGGTCGCTCTGCCCGTCGTCTCCGCGCGGTCGTTGAGGTATTGCGCGACGAGCGGGCCGGAGACGGCGGTGAGGACCCGCGAGGCGGCGAAGGGCAGGACGACGAGTGCGGCGAGCGGGAGGGCGGCGGCCGCGGCGAACAGAGCGGCGAGCGCGAGCGGCGCGGCGACGAACCACCCCCGGATTCCGAGGACAGACTCGACCGTCCCGGTCCTGTCGGCGGCGACGGCGGCGGCGAGCGCGAGCGCGGCGTACACCCAGCCGAGGGCGGCGGGGTCGATGCCGGCGAGGTCGGTGGCGGCTGGCTGGAGGAGGACGTGCGCGGTGTTCGCGGCGGCGAACACGCCGGCGGTGCCGAGGACGAAGGCGGCGACGGCGGGCGCGGCGAGCACGTCGCGGGTAGCCCCGAGCGTGTCGCGGAGTCCGGGCGAGTCGTCGCGGTCGGATTCCGCTGGAGGGTCGGGCGCGCCGACGAGTGCGAGCGCGGAGAGCGTCACCGCGCCGGCCTCGACGAGCCACGGGAGGACGTGACTGGTGGCGTAGAGCAGGCCTCCGAGGACGGCGGTGGCGGCGGTGGTCGCGAGACCGAGCGCGCTCGCGCGGCCGCTGACGCGCGCGAACTCGCCGCCGTCGTCGGTCGCGGCGAGCGTCTCGTAGAGCCACGCGTCCTCCGCGCCGGAGCGGAGCGCGCCCGCGAGTGCGCGGACGACGATGACCGCGAGGAAGGCGGCGAACGTGTGCGCGAGCGTGAACGCGGCCGCGCCGACGGCGGAGAGCAGCGCGCCGACGGCGACGGTGCGGCGGTGGCCGAGTCGGTCGCCGACGTACCCGGTCGGGGTCTCCGCGAGGAGGACGGTGACCGTGTACGCGGCCTCGATAGTCCCTATTTCGGCGAGCGTGAGGCCTCTTACCTGGAAGAACAGGACGAAGATGGGGAGGGTGAACGCGGCTGACCCCGCGATTCGGAAGGCGTAGTAGCGCGCGACGGCGGGACGCGGGCGGCGCATACCGGACCGAGTGCCGCCGATTCCGTAAGCCTACTCGGCGATGCTATAACGTAACGTACCTCACGAAATCGTACAGCCCTCGACGTACTCGACTTCCTGGACGCTCTCGATCTCGGGGTTCTCGCCGCAGACGGGGCAGTCGGGGTTCTTCCGGACCTCGACTTCCTCGAAGGTGGTGTCGGCGGCGTTGTAGAACAGCAAGCGGCCGTCGAGGAGGTCGCCGTAGTCGAGGAGGCTCTTGATGGCTTCCGTCGCCTGCAGACAGCCGACGGTGCCGGGGAGGACGCCGAGCACGCCCGCGGTCGCGCAGTCCGGAATCATCCCCTCCGGGGGCGCTTCGGGGAACAGACACCGATAGCAGGGAGAGTCGTCCTCGGTGTCGAAGGTGACTATCTGGCCCTCGAATCGGTAGATGGCGCCGTGGCTGAACGGGACGTCGTGGAGTTTGCAGGCGTCGTTCACGAGGTAGCGCGTCCCGAAGTTGTCCGAGCAGTCCACGACGAAATCCCGCTCTCGGATGAGGTCTTCCGCGTTCTCGGTGTCGAGGCGCGTGTGGTGGCCCTCGAAGTCGACGTCGGGGTTCAGGTTCTCGACGTAGTCGCGCGCGCTCTCGACTTTCGGGGTGCCGATGTCGCTGTCGGCGTGGATGACCTGACGCTGGAGGTTCGAGCGCTCCACCACGTCGTCGTCGATGACCGCGAGACTGCCGACGCCCGCGGCGGCGAGGTATTGGATGACCGGCGCGCCGAGTCCGCCCGCGCCGACGACGAGCACGTCGGCATCGAGGAGGCGTTTCTGGCCCTCCGGGCCCACGTCCTCCATGATGATGTGACGGGAGTACCGGTCGAGTTGGACGGGGTCGAGGTTGAGGCCGCTCATACGCGTGGTGTGGGCCGCGAGGACCTAACAGGTGTCGGCTCAGACGTTGTAGAGCGCGACCCAGCAGAGGGGGACGAGGACGACTCCGAGCGCGGGCACGATGACGAGCGCGCGACCGTCGCCGGTCGCGCGCCAGATACCGACGGGTGCGAGCACGAGGACGCAGAGCAGGGCGGTCGTGGCGAGCGCGACGGTCCGGTTCGGGTCCGACCGGCCGTCCGGGTCGACGGGGAGGTCGAGGTCGCGGGCGGTGCGTCCGAGGTCGGGAACGGGCCCGACGGTCGCGCGCGTGCGTTCGGCCTCGTACGGCGTGAGGCCGAACCGGGAGTCGTCGGGGCCGCGCCAGTCGAGCGAGACGGTGGCGGTGCCGAGGTGGCGGTTCACGAGGCTGCGGCCGACGGTCGCGTCGACCTCGTCGAGCGGCGCACGCCACTGCGGCGCGTCGAGCAGGCGGTCGTAGCCGACGAGCGTGCGGCCGTACCTGCGGTACTCGACGGTTCCGCGGAGGAGGTAGTGGACGGCCACTCCGGCGAGGAACCCGACGACCAGGAGGGCGGCGGGAACGAGCGCGAGGAGCGGGGAGACGAAGGCGGCGAGGAACGCGGTGAGGAGGATGCAGAGGAACGCCGGGCGGTTGGCGAGCGCGGCGAACCCGGAAACGACGGCTCCGAGGAGGACGGCGCGGCGGTGCGGGCGGACGACGGCGTCGGGGTCGCCGTTCGGTAGCTCGAACTCGGGAGCGGGCGCGGAGGTTTCGTCGGGGCGAAGGCGGTCCGTGAGGCGTGCGAGGACGCCGTTTCCGCCCGCGACCCGGCGGCCGTACGCGTCGACCGCGAGTTTCGCGAGGACGACGGCGACGACGACCGGAACGCCGGTCGCGCGGGCGTCGGTCCCGGCGAACGCGAAGAGGAGGACGGCGAGGAAGAGGCCTTGGCGGGCGGTGACGACGATGGCTTCGCGGTCGGTGGTGGTCGCGTACTCGCGCTCGCCGACGTAGTCCCGGGCGAACTCGATTCCGTGCGCGACGAACATCCCGACGCCGCCGACCGCGACGGACGCCCCGACGGACGGCGTGAGTTCGCTCGGGACGGAGAGCGCGTACCCGAACCCGACGCCGAACGCGAGCCAGAACAGGGCGATAGCGCCGACCTGCTGGAGCGCGATGGGGACGTTTCTGACGTAGGCGGTGGCGGGGCCGACCGCGAACCCGCCGCGTTTCTTCCGGAGGCGTCGGAAGGGGAGGCGGAACCCGCTCCCGGTGGTGTCCCGGGGCTGTGCGAGGAGCGCGCGCGGAACCGCCCAGACGGCGGTGACGCCCATCTCGACCCAGTAGAGGACGAGTATCGGTGTCGCGTTCCAGTCGAAGGCGAGGACGCCGACGACCGGGTAGAGGTTCGCGGCGAGAACGGCGAGGGCGGCCGCGGTGTCCCGGATGCCGTCGCCGTCTGTCACGGCCGGGACGCGGCGGGTGAGCGTTGTGCTGGCGCGGCGGCGGACGGGGTGGAGGAGGTCGCGGGCGCGTGAGACGCGTGGGACGCGGGGGGCATCGGCTGGAGTTGTCGGGCGGGCGTGAAAAAACCCCGCGAGGCTACGGGAAGCCGGGGTAGCGGTCGCCGCGGTCGGGGAGCGGAACCACCACCACGTCGTCGTCACGGAACGCGCCGGTCGCGTCGAGTTCGCTGACGGCGGCCGCGACCCCGCCTCCCGAGGGTCCGACGAGGAAGTCGCCGTCGGCCCGGAGGTGTTCGCGCACGAGCGACTCGTCGTACTGGCCGGTGTCCTCGATTCGGAGCTGGCGGTCGGCGTAGCGGTCGCGGAGACCGTGGACCCACTCGTAGGCGTCCCGCGTGGAGACGCTGATTCGGGCGTCGAGAACGTCCGTGTCGTAGATTTCGGGGACGTGGTGGCGGGGGCCGCGGACGTATTTCAGGCCGTCGATGGCGTGGGCGGGCGCGGCGGGTTCGTACCCCGTAATCGTCACGTCGTGTGGGGCGAGCGCGCGCCCGACGCCGGTGACGGTACCGCCGGACCCGACGCCCGCGACGAAGTGCGTGACTCGGCCGTCGGTCTGGTTCCAGATTTCGGGGCCCGTCCCGAGTTCGTGCGTCGCAGGGTTCGCGGGGTTCCCGTACTGGTTGGGGCGGTAGTACTCTCCCCCTTCGAGCAGTCGGTCGGTCTCGGGGAGCATGTCCTCGTAGGCGTCCACGAGACGCACCCGTCCGCCCGCCTCCCGGATGGCGTCGAGTTTCGTGTCGCTCGCGCCCTCGTAGCTCACGATTTCCGCGTCGTACCCTCGACTCGCAGCGATGCGGGTGAGCGCGAGGCCCGTGTTCCCGCTCGACGGTTCGAGCACCGTGTGGTCGTCGAGGTCGCCCGCGCGTTCAGCGGCGTCGAGCATCGAGAGCGCGACCCTGCTCTTGACGCTCCCGCCGCCGTACGGGAGCGCGTGAAAGTTCAGCCACTCGACCTTCCCGTACACCGTGGGCGCGACGTCGAGGTCGAGCGCCACGAGCGGCGTCCGTCCAACCGTGGACTCGTCCACGTCCATACCGACTCCTGCGTCGGGAGCGGATTAAGCGGTCGGGCCGCAACAGTAGCCACTACAGTTATGTCGTCCGCGTGGACCTACCTACGTGGGGCGACGAGGGGCACAAAAGCGAGGCGTGTCCCCACGCGGGGTCGCTTGTGTGTGTGAAATCTGCGGCCCCAACACAGCCCTACTGCGTTCTACGGTCGGGGACAGCGGCCTCACCAGAGGTTAGGGCCCGAACGCGTAAGAGTGTCTCGCCGACGCGACTCCAGATGGAGTGCGTTTAGCGGACGAGTGCGTCGGAGAGTGCTTCGACGGGCGTCCGCGGGTCGTCGGGCGCATCCGGGAGATCGGTGAGTTGGGTGCGGCAGGACGCGCCGGGCGCGACGACTTCGTCGACGTCCGCGCCGGAGACCTGGTCTTCGAGGATGGAGCCGATAGCCATGCTCATCGAGTGGTGTTCGGCCTCGTAGCCGAAGGAGCCGGCCATCCCGCAGCACCCGGAGTCGAGGGCGTCGACGGCGTATCCCGCGCGCCGGAGGACGCCGACGGCGTGGTGGTCCTTCTTCGTGCTCTTCTGGTGGCAGTGACCGTGGTAGGCCAACGACCCTTTGGCGCGGGTGTCGAGATTCTCGTCCAACCGGTGGCGGTCCAGGTATTCGAGGACGCCGTAGGCGTTCTCGGAGACGTCCTCGACGTCGTCCCCGGAGAGGAGGTCGAGGTAGTCGGACTGGAGCATCACGGCGTCCGATGGTTCGACGAGCACGACGTCCTTCCCGTCGGCGACGTGGGGGTGGAGGGCGGCGACGGTTTCGCTCGCCGTGTCCGCCGAGAGGTCGAGGAAGCCCTTCGAGAACGCGGGGCGGCCGACGTCCGTGCGGTCTGCGAGCGTGACGTGGACGCCCGCAGCTTCGAGAACGCGGACGGCTGCTCGACCGGGGGCGGGCGTGCAATAGTTCGTGTACGTGTCCGCGACGAGGACGACAGAGCGCTCGGCGTCCGATTCCGCGACCTGCGACCCGCCGCGCGCGTCGAACCAGTCGTGGAGCGTCTCGCGCGAGAATTCGGGGAGGGTGCGCTCTGCGGAGATGCCGAACAGGCGTTCGCCGACGGCGCGCGCGCCCGGAATCTTCGTCGCGAGGTTCGAAACGGGCGCGGTCTTACTGCCGATTTCGCAGAGCGTGTCGATGTTCGCGAACAGTTTCGAGCGGAGGCTCGCGCCCTCGCGCTGGTGGTGTTCGTGCGTCAACTCGGCTTTCATCTTCGCCATGTCGACGCCGCTCGGGCAGTCCTTCGAACAGCCCTTACAGCCGATGCAGAGGTCGAGGACTTCGGTGACGAACTCGTCGTCGAACTGTTCGTCGGGCATGTCGCCGCTCATCGCCTGCCGGAGGAGGTTCGCTCGTCCGCGGGTGGCCTGAATCTCCTCCTCGCTCGCTCGGAAGGTCGGGCACATCACGCCGCCCGTGGTCTCCTGGGGGCCGCGACAGCCCCCGCAGCCGTGACAGAGCTCCGCCATCCCCTCGAAGCCGTTCTCGTTCTCCCAGTTCAGCGACGTGTCGAACCCGGCGTCGAACTCGTAGTCGGGGTCGAACCGGAGGTTCTCCGTCATGTCGACGTCCCCGCACACCTGTCCTGGGTTGAGGAGCCAGTCGGGGTCGAACGCGGATTTGAGGTCGCGGAAGGTCTGCCAGAGCTGGTCGCCGTACAGTTTCTTGTTCCACTGCGTGCGCGCGCGACCGTCGCCGTGCTCGCCGGAGACGCTCCCGCCGTACTCGACGACGAGGTCGGTGACGTCGTCCGCGATGCCCTCCATCTGCTCCATGCCCTCGACGGTCTTCGTGTTCACGAGCGGGCGGACGTGGAGGACGCCGGGTCCGGCGTGCGCGTAGAAGGACGCGAACGTCCCGTGGTCCTCCAGCACGTCCTGGAAGTCGGCAACGTACTCGGGGAGGCGTTCGGGCGGGACGGCGCAGTCCTCGATGAACGAGATGTGTTTCGCGTCAGAAGTGCGGGAGAGGAGGATTGGGAGGCCGGATTTCCGCATCTTCCAGAAGCGGTCGCGCTGTTCCTGGTCGTGGGCCTCCATCGCGTGCGTCGCGAGTATCGGCACGTCCGTCTCGGTGTGGTCGTCGTCCGGGTCGACCTCCGTTTCAGTACCCGGCGCGCGGTCCGCGAGGAGGTCCGCGACCTGCTGGCGGCCGTGGTCGTCGTCCTCCGCGTAGAACTCCACGAGGAGAGCCGAACCGGTGCCGTCGGGGAGCATCCCGACCACGTCCGCGAACTCCTCCGTATCTGCGGCCAACTCGAGGAGGACGTCGTCGACGAGTTCGACCGCGGCGGGGTCGTGGTCGAGGATGGGTGCGACGTCCGTGACGGCGTCGATGAGGTCGTCGTAGGTGAGGAGCGCGACGGCCTTCGTCTCGGGGACGGGTTCGAGCGAGACGGTGGCCTCGGTGACGATGCCGAGCGTTCCCTCGCTGCCCGCGAGCAGGGCCGCGACGTTCACCTCGTCGCCCTCGGTGAACGTCATGTCGAGGTTGTAGCCCGAGACGTTGCGCTTCATGTCCGGGTACTGCGCCTCGATCTCGTCGACCTCCTCTTCGAGGATGCGCTGGATTTCGGCGTATATCTGGGCTTCGCGGTCGCCGTCCGGGTCGGCGAGCCCCGCGAGTTCGTCGCGTGTCACCTGGGAGAACGTGGTGATGGTGCCGTCGGCGAGAACGACTTCGAGTTCTTCGAGGTAGGCGTCGGTCTTCCCGTAGACGAGCGAGTGAGAGCCGCTCGAGTTGTTCCCGATTGCACCTCCCAATGCAGATTTGTCGCCCCACGCGGGGTCGGGCGCGAACTTCAGGTCGTGTTCTTCGAGCGCGCGGTTGAGGTCGCCGAGGTAGATACCGGGTTCGGCGGTCGCTTTCTTCGTACCCGGGTCGACGTCGACGAGGTCGTCCATGTGCCGGGAGAAGTCGAGGACGACGGCCTCGTTCACGGACTGTCCGGCGAGGCTGGTGCCGCCGCCGCGCGGGAGCACGGGGATGTCGTGGTCCGCACAGTACGACATCACGTCCGAGACGTCGCCCGTGCTGTCGGGGAAGACGACGCCCACGGGCAACACCTCGTAGGCGCTCGCGTCGGTCGCGTACAACTCCCGGGTGTAGGTGTCGAAGCGCACCTCTCCCGTCGTGATTCGGTCGAGCGCGTCCACCAGGTCCGGGCGCTCCACCTCGCTCTTCGCGTAGTCGTAGTCCGCCATCGAATCCGAGGCGGGGTCGATAGCCATACGCACCCTAGAACGCCGGGGGGTGTAAAGCCGGATGGTGGCGGCGAACGTTAGAACAGCCATCCGGGAGCGGGCGGACACGTCCTCGAGTCGGCGACTGGCCAGATGCGCTCTCGCGTCGGGCTAGCGGACGACGTCGGATTCGAGGTCGGCGATTGGGGTGACTTCCGCCCGCGCGGTGTCGCCGTCTTCGATGACGCCCGCGCCCGGGGTGCCGGTGCTGATGAGGTCGCCGGGTTCGAACGTCGTGGACTGAGAGAGGTAGGAGAGGAGTTCAGGGGGTTTGAACAGCATCCCGTCCAGCGTGTTCTGGGAGACCACGTCGTCGTTCACGACGGTGCGGACTTCGACCGAATCCAGGAACTCGTCCACGTCCTCGGGGACGGCGATGTAGGGGCCGGCGACGAGGAAGGTGTCGAAGCTCTTCGCGCGCGTGAGAAACCGCGGGTTCGGTTCGAGGATGTCCTCCGACGTCATGTCGAGAATGGGGACGAAACCGGCGACCACGTCGGCGAAGTCGTCCTCGGGGACGCTCGAACAGGTGCGTCCGAGGACGACGCCGAGTTCGGCTTCAGCGGTGACGCGGTCCGTGACGTCCGTCGGCGGCAGTCGGATGGGTTCGCCGGGGCCGGCGGCGACTGAGGGCGGTTTGATGAAACTCGCGGGTTCTTCGGGCCGGACTTCGTCTAAATCTTCTGCGTGGTCAGCGTAGTTCAGGCCGATTCCCCAGAGCTTCCCGGGTTCCGCGAGCGGGAAGCCGAACGAGAGGTCCTCGGCGGCGACGCGCTCCGCGGGCGCGTCCGCGGGGTCCGGGAGGTGCTTTGCGCGCTGGAGCGCGTCCGTCATCGTTTCGAGGTCCGGGTCGGCGGCGGCAAGCGGGACGAACCCGCCGTCGTCGCCGAGCAGTGGGGTGCCGTCGATGGTGCGGGCGAGGTACTTCATTGGCGGTCCGTCCAGAAATCGAACCCGCGGCCCGGTGCGAACACGTCGAGGCCGACGGCGCGCTCGTCGCCCGTGTTCTCCACGCGGTGTTCCTCCCACGAGTCGAGGTGGACGGAGTCGTACTCGCCGAGAGTGACGGCGTCGTCCTGCGTGTAGATGGTGAGTTCGCCTTCGAGGCAGACGCACACCTGTTCGTTCTCGTGGTCGTGCATCGGCGACGTGTGTCCCGGCGGCTTCTCGAACCACTCGAACGTGAACTCGTCGCTCCCGGCGAGCGCCTTGCGCGCCCAGCCCTCGTCGGGTTCGTACGTTTCTGCTTCGTCGAAATCGACTGCGTCCATGCGAATCCGAACCCGCGGCGCCGATAAGTAAATGACGGAAGGCGTAACCTAGAGGTTCGAACTGCCCGCGCCGCCGTCGATGGGGACGGCGACGCCGTTGATGTAGCCCGAGATGGGCGAGGAGAGGAACGCGACGGTTTCGCCGAGTTCCATCGGGTCGCCGATGCGGCCGAGCGGGTTGCCCTTCCCGCGTTCTTCGAGTCCGTGTTCGTAGGAGTCGTACTCGCCGCGTTCGACGCCCTGTTCGATGAGGTCTTGAATGCGACTGGTCTCGTGGGGGCCGGGGAGGACGGCATTCGCGCGGACGTCGGGCGCGAGTTCCGTCGAGAGCGTCTTCTCGAGGCCGATAACGCTCATTCGGACGGAGTTCGAGAGGACGAGCGACGGAATCGCTTCCTTCACGCTCCGGGACGTGACGTTGACGATGGTGCCGCCGTCGCCGGCTTTGAGGTGGTCCGCGGCCTCGCGGACGGTGCGGACGACGCTCATCACGAGGAGGTCGTACGCCTCGTACCAGTCTTCGTCGGACGTCTCCATGAACGGGCCGGACGGCGGGCCGCCGGCGGACGTGACGAGGTGGTCGAGGCCGCCGAACTCGTCGACGGTCGTCTGCACGAGGTTCTCGATGTCCGCTTTCTCCGTGAGGTCGCCGACGACGCCGACGACGTCACCCGTCGCGACGTCCTCGACTTCGGCGACACCTGCGTCGACGGATTCCTGTGAGCGGCCGTTCACGACGACGTTGACGCCTTCGCGGGCGAGCGCTTTCGCGGACGCTTGACCGAGTCCGCTGCTCGATGCGGTGACGAGTGCTGCGTTGCCCTCGATGTTGAGGTCCATACGCACCGAATCCGCTGGCAGAACTTAGTCGTTGAGAAGTGACGTCAGAACTGCCGGAAAGCGGTACATCAAAACCCGCCGCCCGCGACGGAGCGAGTGATGACGACGCACGACGTGACGATCGTCGGCGGTGGCTGTGTCGGGTTGTCGGTCGCGAAACACCTCGCGGAGCGCACCGACCTCGACATCGCCGTCCTGGAGAAAGAATACCACCTCGCGGAACACCAGTCGGGACGGAACTCGGGCGTCCTCCACCCCGGGTTCAACTATCCGCCGGAGTCGGAGAAAGCGCGGTTCGCGACGGAGGGGACGAAGCGGATGAAGGAGTACTGCGCGACCCACGGGATTCCGTGCGAGGAACTCGGCGTCCTCGTCGTCGCGACGTCCGACGCGGAGGAAGCGCGCCTCGGCGACCTCGCGGACCAGGCGGAGGCGAACGGCGTGAAGTACGAACTCCTCGACTCGCAGGCGGCGATTCACGAGTACGAACCGCACGCGTCCGGGCAGGCGGCGTTGCGCGCGCCGGAGGCCGCGTCGGTGGACTCCCAGCAGTACGTGTACACGCTCGGCCGCGAGGTACAGGACGCGGGCGTGAACCTCCACCTCGGCCACGAGGTCACCGGGGTACGCGAGACCGGTGACGGCTACCGCCTGACGACGTCGAAGGGGATCGTGGAGACCGACTACCTCGTGAACGCCGCGGGCTTGCACGCGGACACGCTCGCCCACCAGGTCGGCGTCGGCGAACAGTATCAGGTCGTGCCGTTCCGGGGCGAGTACTACGAGGTCACGCCGGACCGCGCCGACCTCTGTCGGTCGATGATTTACCCCACCCCGGACCCCGACCTGCCCTTCCTCGGGGTTCACTACACGCGGCGCGCCGACGGGAAGGTCATCGTCGGCCCGAACGCCGTCCTCGCGTTCGGCCGTGAGGCGTACGAGAACACGGACTTCGACCTCGCGGAGTTGAAGGAGACCCTGACCTACGAGGGCTTCTGGAAACTCATCGCGGACCCGATGATGATCGGGGTCGCGTGGGACGAACTCAACAAATCCTACCGGAAGGAGAAGTTCGCGGCGGCCTCCCAGAAGCTCGTTCCCGAGGTCCGAGCGGACGACCTGCACCGGAGTTACGCGGGGATTCGCGCGCAGCTCGTGAGCGACGACGGCGAACTCGTCAAGGAGCCGCTGTTCGTGGAGCGCGAGGACGCGGTCCACATCCTGAACGCGGTGTCGCCCGGACTCACGTCGTCGCTGCCCTTCGGCGACCACATTGCCGGCCTCGTGGAGGCGAAACTCTAGTCGTTAAGTACGAGTCGGCGCTCGGGGAGGACGATGGAATCCGACTTTCCCGACGAGATGCGGGTCGCTATCGGCACGTACAAACCCGCAACCGACGACTTCCTGCGGTTCGCGGCGCAACTCGGCGTCGACGATATCCTGTTGACCCCCCACCGCCACCCCGGCTTCGAGTCCGCGCTCCCGCTCGGCGAGGCGTGGACCGAGGACGCTCTCGCGGAACTGAAATCGCGTGCGAACGACGCCGACCTCCGGTTGTACGCCGTGGAGAAGATGCCGGTGCCGCTCTACGAGATTCTCCTGTCCGACGACGCCGACGAGCGCGCAACCCTCACGGGCATCATCACCGAAACCATCGAGAACATGGGCGCGGCGGGCGTGCCAGTGCTGGGGTACAGCGGCCACCCGCCCGACGGCGCGGTGCGCACGACTCGTGAGTATCCGGTGCGGGGGGACGCGCTCGCGTCCGCCTTCGACGCGAACGACCTGGACGCCATCGACCGGGACGACGACGTCGAACGCGACGTCTCCGAGGACCTGATGTGGGAGCGCTACGAGGCGTTCCTGCACGAGGTGGTGCCGGTCGCTGAGGACGCTGGCGTCACGCTCGGCGTCCACCCGAGCGACCCGCCCGTCGAGGAGTTGTTCGGGATTCCACTTCTCTTCCGGAACCGCGAGAACTTCGAGCGCGCACTCGACATCTATCCGAGCGACAACCACGGTCTCAAACTCGGGATGGGTTGCTGGTCCGAGATGGGGGAAGACCTCGTGGACGTCATCGAGCACTTCGGCGGCGAGAACATCGTGTACGCGCACTTCCGGGACGTCGTCGGCACCGTCCCCGCGTTTAACGAGACGTTCGTGGACGACCCCGCGGGGAACTTCGACGAGTACGAGGTCGTGGAGGCGCTCGACCGCGTCGGGTTCGGCGGCGTGATGACCCCCGACCACGTCCCCCTGATGGAGGGCGAGTCCGACTGGGAGTTCGGGAGTACGCTCGGCCGCTCGTACACCGTCGGCTACCTCAAGGGGATGTTGAAGTCCCTCGAATAGGGAGACAGCTAGAACGCCGTGGTGCCGTCGAGGACGTGGTCTTCGACCACCGATTCGTCCAGTTCGATTCCGAGGCCTGGTTCTTCCGGCACCTCGATGGACCCGTCGTCGATGAGGTCGCTACCGGTGTGGAGGTCGTCCCACCAGTCGACTTCGAGCGCGTGGAATTCGAGGACGTCGAAGTTCGGCATCGCGGCGGCGAGGTGGACGCACGCCATCGTCCCGACCGGACTGCAGACGTTGTGCGGGGAGACCGGGACGTAGTTCTCCTCGGCGCGGTCCGCGACGCGCAGCGTCTCCGCGAGGCCGCCAACCGTGGTCGGGTCGGGCGTGAGCACGTCCACGCCGTGGTCGTAGACGAGGTCGGTGAGTTCGAACACCCGGAACCGGTTCTCGCCCGTGGCGACGGGCGTCCGCGTGGCCCTCGTCACCTCGGTCTGCGCGTCGAGGTTCTCCGGGGGGACGAGGTCTTCGAGCCACATCAGGTCGAACTCCTCCAGTTCGTACGCGAGGCGTTTCGCGCTCTCGACCGAGTAGTCCCAGTGACAATCGAACGCGAGGTCCACGTCGTAGCCGATTTCGTCGCGGACGGCGGCGACGATGTCGCGCTTCTCGCGGATGGCCGCGTTCGATAAGCGGCCGTTGTAGGGGTCGGGGTCGTTGTCGCGGGGGAGGTCGAGGTCGAACTTGAGCGCGTCGAACCCCATGTCCACGACGCGGCGCGCTTCCGCGGCGTACGCGTCCGGGGAGTACGCATCGGCGTCCGCGTACGCGGTCGCGCCGTCCGCCACCTCGTAGGCTTCGCCGGCGTGACAGTCACAGTACATTCGGACCTCGTCGCGATACTTCGAGCCGAGCAACTGGTAGACCGGGAGGTCGAGGAGTTTCCCCGCGACGTCCCAGAGCGCGACTTCGATGCCGGAGGCGGCGGTGACGACTTTACCCGTGGTGCCGCCGTGGCCGCTCATCTCCTGGAAGATGTAGCGTGTGAGTCGTTCGACGTCGAGCGGGTTCTCGCCGACGAGGAAGCGTTTCGTGTACTCGATTATCTCGGGGATGCCGCCGCCGCGGTAGGCCTCGCCGATGCCGGTGATCCCGGCGTCAGTCTCCACTTTGACGAGGTTCCACTCGAAGTTCCCCTCGACGACGGCGGTCGTGATGTCCGTGATTTCGACGCTACGGTCGTCCGCGCGGGTCGTCTGAAGCGAGTAGTCTCTCATGCGCGGACCGCCTCCGGTGTGTCGGTAGCGAGCGCCGCGTCCCGCCCGGATGTCTCGGAGAATGGCGTCGTGGCGTCGTGTACGGGTGAGCGAACGCCTTCGTAGGCTTCCGCGTTTGGGCCGCGCGTGACGGCGTCGTTCCGGGTGGGGAGGGGCTTCGCGTCGGGTAGCTCCATACGTGGAGCGAACCGGGCCGGAGCAAAGAGACGTGCGTAACGGCAACACTGTCCGTCAGTGTGGCAGAACGTGGACCGGTCACGGATTGGCGCGACTCCGAGCGCGATATACGTGAAACGGCTACGAAGGACGAGCGCAAGGGACGGAAACGGTCGATAGGGAGGCCCTATACGCCCACTACCCAAACAATCGATTAATCGTTTAATAGTATATTTTTATCTTCCATTTGAAGGAAAATATCCAGACGGAACGGGTCAGTAAGAACAGATTATTATACGTGGTGACGATTGATATGGATGAGTATGTCTGACGAAGGCCTGAAACGGCGGAAGTTCCTGTACGGTACGGCAGCAGTCGGTGCGCTCAGCCTCGCTGGCTGTTCGAGCGGCGGCGGAAGCAGCGACGACATGAGTCTCCGCGTCGGCACGTCCGCGGGCGGGACGAAGAACGTCGGCCTCGCGGTCGAGAAAGCGGTCGACAACCACAGCGACAAACTGGAGTACTCGACCATCGAGAGCCCTGGCTACATCGGTACCATCCGCCGGATGGACCAGGGACAGTTCAACGGCGGCATCACGGACAACAACTCGCTCCTGAAAGCGCTCGAAGGGACGGGGACGTTCGCTGACAAGGGCGTCGACAGCATCCCGTGGTACGGGTTCTACGCCTTCCCGTACAGCATCTACATCATTGCCCGTGACGGCACGGGCATCGAGACGTTCGACGACCTCGCCGGGAAGAAGGTTTACCCCGCGGAACCCGGATACTCCACCCGCGCGACCACGCTCGACGTCTGGAAGCAGGGCCCGACGAAGGACGTCTACGACAAGATGAAAATCCAGGACATGAGCGTCGGCGACGCGCCCGGCGCGATGGAGGAAGGCTCCATCGACGCGTGTATCGCGTACGGGACGCCCGGCGCGGGCTACACCGGCTGGGTCACCCAGATCGCATCCCGTGTCGACGTCCACTACGTGAAGCCGACGGACGCCCTCAAGGAGTCCGCGAAGAACTACGGCGGCGCAGGGACGTCCACCATCAAGTACAGCGACTGGAGCATGGCCAACAAGGACATCGGGACGGACGAAGTGTTCACGTGGGACCTCGAAGTGAACTACACGTTCAACCCGACCGCGAGCGACGACGCAGTCTACGAACTCTGCCGCGTCGTCGAGGAGAACAACCAGGCGGTCAACGACTCGGAGCCGCAGTTCAACGACTTCGAGACGACCGCTGACATGCTCGCGTCCGCACGCAAGAACGTCCCGGTCCACCCGGGTGCCGCACAGTACTACAAGGACAACGACGCGTGGAACGACGACCTCGAAGTCGCCTCACGGGAGTAACCCTACCTAAAACACGGGAGCAGGGGGACTTCCGCGCGTTTTTGTGGGTCGGCGGTGCACACACGCAATAGCGAATACGATACATGAGTACACAAGCGAAACAGAACACATCACTAACAGATACTATCGCTCGGGGGATCGACGTTTCCGTCACGGTGAGCGCGCTCGTTTTCTGGGCGATCATTCTCTACTGGGCGGCCACGCAGAGCATCTCGCGGGTGCAGTACGGCGTCATCTTCGTCGGCGGCATCATGACGGTGTACGCACTCAACGAGACCAAAGAAGCCATCGAGGAGGGCGACTGGATAGACGGTATCGTCCTGTTACCGTCGTCCATCGTGCTCATCAGCGCGGCGGTCTTCTTCGCCACGAACTTCCAGATGGTGTACATCCAGCAACAGGGGTACGCGACCGAACACCAGTACATGCTGGCGCGTCTCATCATCATCTCCATCCTCTACCTGACGTGGCGCGAGTTCGGGAACCTCTTCCTCGGGCTTGTCGGCGGCATGATACTCTACGGGATGTACGGCGACTACATCGCCGACAGCCTCATCCTCAGTCACGGCGGCATGGACCAGTTGACGCTCCTGCAGACACTGGTCACCGACCTCGGTGGGTTCTACGGGAGTCTGACGCAGCTGACGGCCGCGTGGATCGCGCCGTTCCTCCTGTACGCGGGACTCCTGTTCGCGTACGGGGCGTTCGACCTCATCCTCCGTGTCGCTATCCAGTCCGCGAAGTACATCGAGTCTGGGGTCGCGCAGACCGCGGTTCTCGCGTCCGCGGTCATCGGGTCCATCAACGGCTCGTACACCGCGAACGCCGCGATGACCGGGTCGTTCAGTATTCCGACGATGAAGGACTCCGGGATGGCCGGCCACCGCGCCGCCGCCATCGAAGCGGTGGCGTCGACGTCCGGACAAGTTCTCCCGCCGGTGATGGGTGCGTCCGCGTTCATCATGGCGTCGAAACTCCAGACCGGCTACATCAACATCGTCGTCGCCGGTCTCGTTCCGGCCGCCATCCTCGTTATCTGCATCAGCATCGCCGTCCACTACACGGCGATAAGCGACCAGAGTAGCCAGGGAATGGAGTTCGATAGCTTCTTCGACGACCCGCTCACGCGGACGGACAAAATCGTCGAGAGCGTCCGATTCGGGGTGCCGTTCCTCGTGCTCATCGGCCTACTCGGCGTCATCCAGTGGACCGTGATGACGTCCGCGATGTGGACCATCATCGCGATGGTCGTCTTCGGCGTCGGCCTCCCCGTCCTCCGCGCCGGGTTCACGCCCGGAGAGTCGCCGGGGAGCGAGTTCGTCAACCAGTTCTGGAACACCATCCACGGGTTCCGCCGGGGCGCGGTCATCCTCGCACCCATCGCGATCATCCTCGTCGCCGTCAGCGGCGTCGTCGGCATCCTCAGCGTCACTGGCGTGCCGAGCAAGATCGCGATTATGCTGATGGGGATCTCCGGTGGCAGCCTCCTCATCGCCGTGTTACTCGCGATGGGCGTGAGCATCCTGATGGGCGTCGGAATGCCGACGGCGGCAGCGTACGTCATCGTCTCCGTCCTCATCGCGCCCGCGCTCACGAACAACTTCGCCATTCCCCAGATCGCCTCGCACTACACGGTGTTCTACGCCGCGATTCTCGCGGGTATCACGCCGCCGGTCGCGACCGCGGCGGTCGTCGCGTCCGGTATCGCGGAGGCGAACTTCTGGCGGACGTGCGGGGCCGCGATAAAGATCGCCGCTCCCCTGTTCGTGCTGCCCGTCGCGTTCGTGTTCAACACGTCGCTCGTGTCGTTCTCGCTCGGCCTGACGACTCTCTGGGTCGGCCTGCTCGTGTTGCTGGGCGCGATATCCATCATCTACGGCCTGAACTATCCGTTCAAGCTCGGGTTCTGGAAGACCGTGCTCGCGCGCATCGTCCTCTCCGCGGTCGGCGTGGTCGTGATGGTGTACCCGAACGTGATGGTGAAACTGGCGGGAATTATCGTGTTCTGTGCCGTGTTCTTCGGTGAAAAGATGACGCACGGAAGCATGGACGTGCCGTTCACGGGGGGGTCGCGATGAGTTCGAACCGTCGCGAAGACCCCGAGGACCAGGTTGACACGTCGAACGTCGGCGGACTCGAGGAGGTGCTCCCCGAGCCGTTGCGGCCGTTCTGGGCGCCGATCGCCCGGATTCAGGCGTTCCGCGAGAAGTGGGGTGACACGTACACGGGCGTGTTGGAGCTCGTCGTCGGTATCGGGCTCGCCGTCGGGTACGTCTGGTGGCTCGTGATGTACCTCGGCTAACCCCGCTACTGCCAGTTCGCCGCGCGTTCGACGTCGTGCGGGATGTGGTTTTCCTGCGGTTCGACTGCGTCGAGGTATTCTTCGAGGTCCGGTTTCACGGCGGGGTGAGCGCAGTTCTCGATGATGCACTCCGCGCGTTCGACGGGCGAGAGGCCGCGAACGTCGGCGACGCCCTGTTCGGTGACGAACACGTCGACGTCGTGTTCCGTGTGGTCCACGTGGAACGTCATCGGGACGACGCGCGAGACGTCCTCGTTCAGACGAGACGGGAGCGCGCAGACCGAGACGAGCGCGTTCCGGTTGAAGTCGGCGGAGCCGCCGACGCCGTTTATCATTCGTTTCCCGGCGACGTGCGTCGAGTTCACGTTCCCGTAGATGTCGAACTCGATGGCGCTGTTCACGCCGATGACGCCGAACTGGTCGATGAGTCCGGGATGGTTCGAGACGTCCACGGGCCGCAACACGATGTCTTCGGCGTAGCGCTCGACGTCCTCGAAGAGTCGTTCCTGGCCGGCGGTCGTCAGCGCGAGTGAGGTCGCGCTCGCGGATTCGAGGCGGCCTTCGTCGAGCATGTCGAACAGGCCGTCCTGAATGAGTTCGCCGAAGTAGACGACGTCACGGCCGCCGAAGTCGAGTTCCTTCAGTTCGCCCATGAGGGCGTTCCCGAGGCTGCCGACGCCGAACTGGAGGTGGACGGCGTCGTCGAAGACGGGCGAGCGCTCCAGTTCCGCCGCGAGGAAGTCACCGAGGTTCGCGGCGATGGCGAGGTCGTCGTCGGTCGGGTCGCGGAACGTGTAGGTGTCGTCGGGGCGGTCGGTCTCGACGACTGCGGTGAGTTTCTCGGGCGCGAACTCGACGCGCGGCCCGCCGATACGGCCGCCCGGGTTGGTGAGCGGGACGGGTTCGCGGTTCGGCGGCGCGTCCGGCCGGTAGACATCGTGGAGTGACTGGAGGGAGAGCGGTTGTGCCGAGTTCACTTCGACGACGAGTTCGTCCGCGGCGGCGACGAACGCGGGGACGTGGCCGAGCGACGTGGACGGGATGAACCAGTCGGGGCCGACGGCGACGGCTTCGACCACGCAGACGTCGGGGTCGACGAGACCGCCGTACTGGACGTCGTCTCCGATGGAGGACGCGTTCCGGTCGCTGAACGCGACGTCGCGGCGGTTCGTCGCGGCGCGCGCGACCGCGGAGGACTGGTACGTGAAGCGCCGCGCTATCGCGCCCGATTCGACGAGGTCGACGTCTATCTCGTCGCCGACGTTTCCGCTGCTGACGACGGTGAGCGAGAGGTCGCGGTCGTCGTCAGCGAGCGCGAGCGGTACTTCTTTCGGGTAGCCGACGCTCCCGAACCCGCTCGTGAGCACGGTCGCGTCGGCGTCGATACCGGAGGCGACCGTTTCGGCGTCGGCGAGCGGGAGGTCGCCGTGCAGTCGTTCGGTTACGCTGTCAGTCATCGTCACCTACGGGGGAGTCGAGAGGAGTCATCTGTGTCGGGGTTTTCCGCAGTCCGAGAAAAAGCCTTCCGTCGTGACCGCGGGACGGCGGTGCGTCCGGTGCGTCCGGTTCGACGACGTCCTGCGTACGGAGACGTTTTACCGCTGGGCACGAACCACCCTGTATGTCAATCGCAGGCACGGACGGGTTCGCGGACGCGCTCGCGGACCTCGACGTGACGCTCGTCCGAACGACCGAAGCGGACGCGCCCGGGGCTATCGCGGATCTCCTTCGAGGAGACACTGTGGGCGTCGAACCCGACTGTTGTTCGCTCCCCGAGTCGGTGAACACCGACCCGACTTGGGCGGAAATCGAGACCGCGGACACGGGCGTGACGCCGGCGGCGCTCGGCGTCGCGGAGTTCGGGTCCGTCCTCGTGCACGAGACGGGGCGGGGCGAGGAGCGCGCGAGTCTCCACCCGCGGCGGCACGTCGCGGTGCTCGCGGCGAGCGACCTCGAACCCGACCTGAACGCGGCGCTCCCGCGAATCGCTGAAGCGGCCTCGTCGACGGGGAGCGCGGTGCTCACGACGGGGCCGAGCGCGACGGCGGACATGGGCGGACTGGTCGTCGGCGCGCACGGACCTGAAACAGTCGCAGTCGTGCTGGTGGAGGACGCATGAGCGAGCGCGCACGCGAGATTCGTCACGTCCTCGAGACGGAGGGCGCGACCGTCCACGAGAACATGATCGAGGACAACGCGAAGCGCTACGAGGCGTTCGCGGACGTCCCCGAGTACGGAGAGTTGAAGGCTGAGGCGCGCGCGGCGAAGGAGAACGCCATCGAACGCCTCCCCGAACTCGTCGAGACTGTGACGGAGGCCGTGGAGTCGCGGGGCGGGAACGTGTACGTCGCCGAGGACGCGGCGGACGCGAACGACTACATCGCGGACGTGGTCGACGGAACCGTCGTGAAGTCGAAGTCGATGACGACGGAGGAGTTGGAGGTCAACGACGCTATCGAGGCCGCGGGCCACGACGTTTGGGAGACCGACCTCGGCGAGTTCGTCGTCCAGCTCGCAGAGGAGAAGCCGAGTCACCTCATCGGGCCGGCGAAGCACAAGTCGCAGGAGGAGATCGCGGAGTTGTTCGCGTCGAAGTTCGACCTGGAGGACCCGCCGGAGACGGTGGAGGAGTTGACGGCGTTCGCTCGCGACTTCCTCGGCGAGCGAATCAAGGAGGCGAGCGTCGGGATGACGGGAGCGAACTTCGTCGCCGCGGAGACGGGCACCATCACGCTCGTGACGAACGAGGGGAACGCGCGGAAGTGCGTCGAGGCGACGGACACCCACATCGCCGTCGGCGGATTGGAGAAACTGATTCCGTCCGTGGAATCCTTGGAGCCGTTTCTCGAACTCCTCCCGCGCTCCGGGACCGGCCAAGACCTCACGTCCTACCTCTCCTTCTTCGGGCCGGGGAAGGCGAGTCCGCGCGACGACGACCAGGAGTTCCATCTCGTGCTGGTGGACAACGGTCGGAGCGAGTTGCGAGAAGACGAAGATTTGAGAGAAGCGCTCTACTGCATCCGGTGTGGGGCGTGTGCGAACACGTGTGCGAACTTCCAGCAGGTGGGTGGCCACGCGTTCGGCGGGGAGACGTACACGGGCGGCATCGCGCCGCCGTGGGAGGCCGCCGTCCACGATTTGGACGCCGCCGGGGACGCGAACGACCTCTGCACTGGCTGTTCGCGCTGCGTGGAGGCCTGTCCGGTGGGTATCGACATTCCGTGGCTGAACACCGCCGTCAGGGACCGGCGAAACCACACCGGCGAGAGCTTCGACTTCCTCCCGGACGCCATCAGCGGTGAGGACGGAAACCCGCCCACGTCGAGTCGGGTGTTCGGGCACGTCGGCCTGCTCGCGCGCCTCGGCAGTCAGACCGCGCCCGTCTCGAACTGGCTCGCGGACGCGAAACCCACCCGGTGGCTCCTCGAGAGAACTGTGGGTATCGACGCGCGCGCGGACCTCCCGACGTTCACCCGGGAGACCTTCACCGACTGGTTCGAGTCCTGGGGACCGCAGGTGTCGCGGGCGGACGCCCGACGCACGGCGGTCGTCTACCCCGACGTCTACACGAACTACGTCCGTCCGGAGCGGGGGAAGGCGACGGTGCGCGTGCTGGAAGCGCTCGGCGTGCGCGTGCGAGTGCCCGAAGCGCCCGAGTCGGGGCGCGCGCCCTACTCGCAGGGAATGCTCTCGACGGCACGCAAACAGGCCGAAGCGACCCTCGACGCGCTCGCTCCGCACGTCGCGGACGGCTTCGACGTCGTCACGATAGAGCCGAGCGACCTCGCGATGTTCCGCCGCGAGTACGACCGACTGCTCGGTGAGGACGCCGACACGCTCTCCGCGGAGAGCTACGAGGTGTTCGAGTACGTCTACGGCCTCCTGGAGAACGGGGCGGACTCGACGGCGCTCCGCGCGGGCGACGGCGACCTCTCGTATCACAGTCACTGCCAGCAGCGCACGCTCGGCCTGGAGGACTACACGACGGAAGTGCTCTCCCGCCTCGGCTACGAGACGGAGACGTCCTCCGTCGAGTGCTGCGGGATGGCGGGGAGTTTCGGCTACAAAGCGGATTACTACGAGTTGAGCGAAGCCGTCGGAGAGGACCTCGCCGAACAGTTCGACGGCGCGGAACGCGTCGCCGCGAGCGGGACCTCGTGCTGTGAACAACTGGAGCGCTTCGGGTTCGACGCCGACCACCCCATCGAGTTGCTCGCGCCCTAGTCGAGCGCGTCCGAGTCCCGCAGTTCCGCGATATCGGCGTCCGAGTAGCCGTACTCGCCGAGAACCTCATCGGTGTGTTCACCGAGGCGGGGCGGGTACTGGCGGATGCTCGTCGGGGTGCGCGAGAAGTGCATCGGACTCCCCGGCATCTCCACTTCGCCCGCGGTCGGGTGCGGGACCGATTGGTGCATTCCCCGCGCCTCGACTTGCGGGTTCTCGAAGACGGCTTCCATGTCCTTCACGTCGCTCGCGGGGACGTCGTGGGCGGCGAGGCGGTCGAGTGCGTCCTCGGTGGTCAGTTCCGCGAACACGCCGCCGAGGAGCGGGTCGAGTTCGTCGCGGTTCTCGACGCGGTCGGCGTTCGACGCGAACCGGGCGTCCTCTTTGAGTTCCGGTTTTTCGATGGCGTCGCAGAAGCGCGGCCAGATGTTCTCGCTCGCGCAGGCGACGACGACGTACCCGTCCGCGGTCTCGAACGCTTGATAGGGCGCGATGGTGGGGTGTTTCGACCCCATCCGAGTAGGGGAATTCCCGGTCGCGAAGTAGTTCGACGCCATGTACGTCATCCACGCGACCTGTCCGTCGAGCAGGCTCACGTCGATTTTCTGGCCGGTTCCGTCGCCGAGTTCGCGTTCGAGGAGCGCGCCGAGTATCGCCTGCGCGGCGTACATTCCCGCGCCGATGTCGGCGATGGCGACGCCGACGCGCACGGGCGCGCCGTCCTCCTCGCCTGTAATACTCATCATCCCGCCCTCCGCCTGCATGATGATGTCGTAGGCGGGCCGCTCGGCGTCGGGCCCCCACTCGCCGTACCCCGAGAGCCCGCAGTAGACGAGTTCGGGATTGAGTTCGCGGAGGTCCTCGTAGCCGAGTCCCCAGTCCTCCATCGCGCCGACGCGGAAGTTCTCCACGACGACGTCGGCCTCGGACGCGAGGTCGCGGAACACCTCGCGGCCTTCCTCGGACTGGAGGTTGAGCGTGACGGAGCGCTTGTTCCGGTTGATGCTCATGTAGTACGCGGACTCCTCCGCGTCGCCGTACCGCGGGGGGTGCCAGCCCCGGGTCTGGTCGCCCGTGCCCGGGCGTTCGACCTTGATGACGTCCGCGCCCATGTCGCCGAGTTGCATCGTGCAGAAGGGGCCCACGAGCACTCGCGACGCGTCCAGTACGGTGAGGCCGTCGAGCGGCCCCGAGTCGCCGCTCGGATTCTGCGCTTCGCCGGTCATACCAGTGGTTGGAACGGCGGCGGCTTAAAGAACCACAAAACACACTCCCACTCACTCGACTCGCCGGGGATGGAACTCCGGTCGCTCACGGACGAACGCGAACTCCGGCGGCACATCGACGCTCTCTGGCTCCCCTATCAGCGCGAACTCGCGGACATCATCGACGACTTCGACCTCGCCGAAGGCGTCGATTTCGTCGACGCCGAAGTCGACTTCCGACTGGAACAACTCGAGAACGGGACGCAGGAACTCGTCGTCGCCGAGGACGACGGCGACGGGGTGGGGTTCGTCGTCACCGACGTGGACGAGGCCCCGGACGTGTTCGAGCAACCGAACCGCCTCGTCGTCGGCGACCGCTACGTCGACCCCGACTATCGCGGCGGCGGCCTCGCCCGCGGTTTGATGGCGCACGCGGCAGCACGCGCCGACCGAGAAGAGTGTTCAGAGGTCGCGCTCTACGTCGACGTCCCGAACGAACGCGCCATTGCGTTCTACGAAAAACTCGGATTCGAGACCGCGAGAAAACGGATGCGAGTAGAGACGGACGAACTCGCGTAGTTATTCGAATGCGGAGAGGCCGGTGAGTTCCTGGCCGATGACGAGCGTGTGGATGTCGTGGGTGCCTTCGTAGGTGTAGACGGTTTCCATGTTCGCCATGTGGCGCATCGGCGAGTAGTCCGTACTGATTCCGTTGCCGCCGAGCATCTCGCGGGCGATGCGGGACATGTCGCGGGCCATGCGGACGTTGTTTCGTTTCGCCATGGAGACGTGCTGGGGCGTCATGTCGCCGCGTTCTTTGAGGTCGGCGAGGCGGTGGGCGAGCAGTTGGGCGGTCGTGATCTGGGTGGCCTGTTCGGCGAGTTTCTGCTGTTGGAGCTGGAACTGCCCGATGGGTTTGCCGAACTGTTCGCGTTCTTTGGCGTACTCGCGGGCGTCCTCGAAGGCGTCGCGGGCCGCGCCGATAGCGCCCCAGGCGATGCCGTAGCGGGCCTGGGTGAGACAGGAGAGCGGGCCCTTCATGCCTTTCACGCCGGGGAGGACGTTCTCCTCGGGGACGCGCACGTCGCTCAATCCGATTTCGCCCGTGATGGAGGCGCGGAGGCTGAGTTTCTCCTCGATCTTGTTCGTCGTGACGCCGTCGCGGTCGGTTTCGACGAGGAACCCGCGGACGGTGTCGTCGTCCGAGCGGTCTTTCGCCCAGACGATGGCGACGTCGGCGATGGGAGAGTTCGTGATCCACGTCTTCGCGCCGTTGAGGACGTATTCGTCGCCGTCTTTCTCGGCGTGCGTCTCCATCCCGGAGGGGTTGGAGCCGTGGTTCGGTTCGGTGAGGCCGAAGCAGCCGATGGCGTCACCGGTGCCCATGTCGGGCAGCCACTGTTCTTTCTGTTCGTCGCTCCCGAACGCGTGAATCGGGTACATGACGAGCGCCCCCTGCACGCTCGCCATCGAACGGAGGCCGGAGTCCCCCGCTTCCAGTTCCTGCATCAGAAGGCCATAAGCCGTCTCGGAGACGTTCGGGAGGCCGTAGCCGTCGAGGTTGGGCGCGAAGAAACCGAGTTCGCCCATCTCGGAGATGAGTTCGGTGGGGAACGTCCCCTCCACGAAGTGGTCCGCGATGTCCGGCTTGACCTCGGATTCGACGAAGTCACGGGCCGTATCGCGAATCATCCGCTCTTCAGACGACAAATCTTGTTCGAGGCCGACGAAGTCGAGCATTAGTAAAACGTTGGAGATGCGCAGGATAAGCGTTGTGCAACCAGCCGCAAGAACGATATGACGCGGTCCGAAACGAGAGGGTATGTCCGAGACACGACGGCGACGCGAGAGCGGCCCGTACCTCACGTCGCTGGACGGGAGCGCGGCCGAGCGCGTCACCGCGATGGAGTGGGGACGCCACCTCGGGAGCGCGTTCGGCGCGGCGGGCGCGATAGACGCCCTCCGGTACTACGGGGACGTCGGGTGGATAAGCGAGAACGTAGAGCGCACGATGGCGGACTACGTGCGCGGCCTCCCGATCGACGCGCTCGAACCAGACCCCGATTACGAGGTCTCGCTGAGCGACGAACTCGGCGACCTCGACGGGACGCCGTTCGAGGCGCACGCGAAGTCGTTGGAGTACGTCGCGGCGATCGCGAACGACAACATCACCCACCAGCTCGCGACGATTTCGGGCGCGGCGGCGGCGAAGGAAGCCGCGATAGCGGCGGGCGAACCCCTCGAAGACGACGATATTCCGACGCCGGGCGTCGCCGCAGCAGGTGACGCGGACGACGAAGACGAAGACGACGAGACGTAGGCGCGTTCACCTCGTGTTCTCCGCAGCGGTCTCGTTTTCGTGGGTAGTTATCCGATGGAGACGAGTGCGCCGACGAGTTTGCCGGTGACGACGGCGATGACGGCGCTTATCCAGACTTGCGTGACGAAGTGGGTGAGCGTGGTGAGGGAGTGGCCGCGGGTGGCGACTCGAATCATCACGGATGTGAGGAGGGCGTTGATGAGGACGACGACGAACAGCATGAACTGGAGTTCGGGGATGTTGTACTGACTGACGGAGAGCAGTCCGCCGAGCCGGGCTTGTTCGAGGTTCATCTGCTTGGAGATGTCCATGAAGAGGTGGGCGACTTCGAGGCCGACGAACATCGCGAACGTGCTCGCGGCGGTGATGCCGTAGATAGTGCCGACGACCGTGCCCGCTTCCTGTCCGCGTTTCTGTCGGAGGTTGAGGACTTCGGAGATGTTGGCTTCGATGAGGTTGCCGAGTTGGCGGGGTTCGCCGCCCATGCGGCGGCCGGTGACGTACATGTCGCTGAACTTCTGGATGAGGTAGGACCCGGCTTCGGCGGCGAAGTACCGCCACGCGAGGTTGGAGTCGATGCGCATCGAGAGGCGCTTGTAGAGGTCGTTTACGTTGTCGGTGAGGTTGCCGAAGTCCTTCTTCCGGAGGCTCTTGAGGACGGAGGAGGTCGAACTCTGTTTGACGGACTCGACCGCGCCGAGCGCGCGGATGAACGAGGGGAAGGACTCGTCGCGGTTCTTGATGCGTTTTTCCTCGCGGCGCGCGAGCAGGCCGGGGATGAGAAGCGGGGTGAACGGAACGGCGAGGTAGAGCGGGAGCGGGAAGTCGCCGCCGGGGATGAGGCCGCTGAGCGCGCCGTACGTGATGGCGACGAGGAGGAGGCTGAGTCCGGTGCCGACGAGGACGCCGGTGCGGAGGCGGGCGTTCCGTTCGAGCGCGATGTTCGTGTGGTAGAGCCACACCGGGTCGTTCGGCGCGACGCTGTTCATCGCGTACACGAACACCACTTGCAGGAAGAGGTAGAGGAGGACGACGGCCGTGACGGGCGTCAAGGGGTCGATGCCGACGATGAACGGCACGACGAGCGCGAACACGAGACCGAACGTCGTCGACAGCACGACGGACATGTAGACGTCGGTGACGAGGCCGAGGCGGTCGAGTTCGGACTCGTAGCGCGTGACGAAGTTCTGGATGATGGAGTCCTGTTCGGAGAGGAGGAAGTCGTCCATCGTCTGACCCGCGCCGACCGTGTACGCGAGGCGTTCGAGGAAGTCCTGCATGAGCGGACTGGGGACGCGTTTCGCGCGCATCCGACACGCGTCTTCGAGGCTCTGATTCCACGTGTCGATGAGGCCGACGATGTGCCCCATCTCTTCTGCGATAGCTTCGTACTCGTCTTCGTTCGCGAGCGTGCGGAACACTTCCACGCGGTCGATGTTCGTCGTGGAGAGAATGGTGATGTGGGTGATGTAGAGGTGGAAGTGTTCGCGTATCTCCTTTCGCTTGCGGTCCTGCAGAATCTTCGGGTAGAGGAGGGCGACGACGGGGACGAACATCCCGAACAGCATCGTGACGGGGACGATGAAAAGCGGGAACCCGAAGATGATGGGTGCGAGCATCACGCCGAACCCGAGGACCACCGAGGGGAGGAGGACGACCAGCGCGTACCGCTGGGCGGGCATCCCCATGTACTCGTAGTCCCGGAGAAGTGACCGGACGAGGTCCCCGAGGTCGAAGTCGGATTCGCCCTCGCGGTCGACCTGGGTGCCGGTCTTCGTCGCCATCTATGCTTCGGGGGATTCTGGGAGGCCGGCGGTGCTTATCGGCAGTGCTTCCGCGCCGTCGCGCTGGAAGGTGGCGATGGCGTTGTTCACTTCGGACCACGAGAGGACGTTCGCGTCGATGAGGCGGCGAATGATCTCCGCTCGCCGGTGCAGTTCGTCGTATATCGCGCGAGTGTCCTGATAGCCGAGGAGTTCCGCGATCTGGTCTTCGAGGACGTGGCTGTTGTTCATCCCGGTGAAGGCCACTTTGTCGTCGCGGGGGTCCCAGTTGAACGCCTGGCGGGTGATGACGCCGCCGTCGTGGTCGGAGTACCCCTCGATTTCTTGGACGGAGGTGACGCGGCGGAGCACGCGGTCGCCCTGTTTCACCCGGTTCTGGAACAGTGCGACGTCGCAGTTGTCCATGAACGTTTCGGGGACGTTGATGGGTTCGCCGGTGAACCGCTGAATCATCGAGACGATGTCGCTCGCGTGGAAGGTGAGCATGACGGGGTGGCCGGTCTGTGCGGCCTGGAACGCCATCTGGCCCTCCGCACCGCGAACCTCGCCGACGATGATGTAGTCGGGGCGCGACCGGAGCGCGGCGGCGACGAGGTCGAACATGTCCACGTCCGCGCTCGCATCGTCCCCCTGTCCCTCCCGGGTGAGGAGCTGTTGCCACGTCGAGTGCGGGACGTTCACTTCGGCGGTGTCCTCCGCGGTATAGATTTTCGAGTCCCGAGGGATGAAGGAGAGCGAGGAGTTCAGCGTCGTCGTCTTCCCGGACGCCGTTTCGCCGACGACGAACACGGTGCGTTCGTTCTCCAGGCAGAGCCAGAGGTACGCCGCGAGTTCCGGGCTGAGCGTCCCCCACTTCGTAATCTGGAAGATGGAGAGCGGCACTTCCTCCGACTGACGAATCGTGAGGGACGGCCCCTGCACGGAGACGTCGTCCGAGTAGATGATGTTGATACGAGAGCCGTCGGGGAGCGTGGAGTCGATGATGGGGTTGGAGTCGGAGACGGGGGCGTCCATGCGTTCGCCCATGTTCCGAATCCAGTTCTCGAACTCCTCGCCGCTCCCGAAGTCCACGGTCGTCGGGAGCATGCTGTAGGTCGCGTGGTCGACGTAACACTGGTGGGGGCCGATGACGTGGATGTCCTCGTTCTCCGGGTCGGACATCACCGGGTCGAGGGGGCCGAGGCCGACGATATCGCGCTGGAGGCGGTAGCGGACCTTCCGATAGGTCGCTTCGTCGACGTTCACCGTCGTCCCGATGAGCGACCCGACCATCCCGGACGCGACGCCGCCGACCGACACCACGTCGTCTAAGAGTTCGTCGAGGTGGTTGTCGAACCGGCGTTCCTCGCTCGGCGCGGGTTTCGTGACGCTCTTGTCGAGGAGGAGTTGGCGGATGGTCTCGTACTGTTCGCGCTCCTCGGGCGTCAGCGACGGTTCGACCACGTAGTAGGTGGTGTCCACGCCGACATCCCCGTGGATGTGACAGAACGTCGGGTGTTCGGACTGGGTCGGGTAGACGACGTGCGGGTTGTACACGTCGTGTTCGTCCCGCAGTTCTTCCGTGTACAGGGGGTACTCGCCGTGTTCCTCTCGGAAGGACTCGAGGTGTTCGCGGAGATGGGGGTTGTCGTCCATCGCCGACTGGAGTTCCCTGCTCGCGCGCTGAGAGCCCAGTTCCGTCATCTATGCCACCGTCCGCGTGACGATAGTGAGACCGCGACCGGTCTGGACCTCGTACCCGATGGTGTCGTCCACCTGGCTGCCCATCCCGGCGAACTTCTTCACCACCATCTGTCGGCGGATGTCGTTCCCGACCGGTTCGGAGGTGAGAGAGATGTAGACGTCCGAGACGTCCCGAACCGGGCGGAGCGCGGCGTCCGTCAACGAATCGGGGTTGACTGTGAGTACGATGGTCTTCCCCTGTGAGGTGACGCGGCGGAAGAAACTGATGAGATTCTGCATCACGTCGTCCTCGTCCCCGCTCTCGCGGATGGACTCGTAGTGAGGGTCGTGGAGGAGGATGGAGTCGAACCCGTCGAAGATGATGACGTCGCTCTTCCACATCGTGTCCGCGGCCATCAACCGCTGGAGGAGCGGGCGATGGGTGTCCGCTTCGCTGAACGTGTCCGTCGTATCCACGTCTGCGTGCAAGAACAGCAGGTTCTCGCGGACGAGGTGCTGGACGACGTCGTAGTCGAGCGACCGCATCTGGTCGATGAAACTCGCCGCCGTCTCCTCCGTGGAGACGTACGTCACCTTGTTCCCGGTCTCACAGAGACCGTAGCAGAACCGTTGGGTGATGACGCTCTTCCCGGCGCCGTGCTCGCCCTCGACGAGTGCGAGACTGCCTTGCGGGAGGCCGCCCCCGAACTGTGCGTTCACACGGTCGCTCGTCTCGAGGCCGAGTTCGTAGAGGTCTGTCATGGTTATACGTAGATAGTCAGCGTCTCCTCGTCGCCGGTGACGTGCACGGTGATGTCGTGTTCGCCCGGGGAGAGGGTTCGATTAACGCGCAGGCGAATGATTTCGCCGCGGTCCCACGCGGCACTCGCGGACTGCTGGGGTGTCGAAACGGACGTATTCGTGGCGTACTCCCCGTCGATGAGTACGTCGAGTTGGGACGCCTGCGCGTATAAGTCCTTTTGCCCGACGTTTTCCACCAGGAGCGTCACGGTTCCAGTCGACTCGTTGTACACCGCGCCGCTCCCGGGGTCGCTCACGATGTCGATGTTCGTGTCGATCTTGTCCGCGGCCGCCAACCCAGTTCCCTGCAGGGATTGGTCGACGTCCACGACGCTCGCGGTGAGGGTGGACGCCACGGTGGCGGCGACGAGGAGCGACGCGATGAACAACACGAGTTGGGACGCGGACGAACTCGCCATCAGGACACCACCACGATGTCGTTCGTGCCGACGCTCACAGCGTGCTCCGTCACCACGACGACGCGGGACGGTGCGCTCGCCCGTGAGAGCGTGAACGTCGCGTTCTCACCGGGCGCCCAGATACTCCGTCCGGAGACGCCGGCGACGGTCGCGTTCGGAGTCGTCATCTCCCCGTCGACGAGCACGTCCGTGTCCGCGACGTGGAGCGTCGTCGTCCCCGTGTTTTCGGCGCGAACGGTGAGCGTATCGGACGTGTTGTTGTACGTCACGTTCGAGAGTGAGATGGCCGTGTTCGTCGTCGCGACGACGCGGTTCTCCTGTGACGCCCACGACGACGACACGTCCTCGAACCCCGCCTGCGCGGCGGGAACGAGCATACCGACGGCCATGAACGCCGCAACGAACAGGATGGCCGCCGCACCGTTCGTGCTGAAACCCATGTTACGCCTCTGCGAGTTCGGTCTGTTGGGCGAGGCGCTGGATGTGTTCGAAACTCTCGTTGTGGGCTTCAACGGAGAGGTCGCTCGGTGGCCGGGATGGCCCCGCGTCGTCCACGTCGTACGCGCCCGACAGCACGGTCTCTAACTGGCGTTTGACGCTCGGACTGATCCAGTTGATCTGGGCGTAATAGTCGACCGTCTTGAGCGCACCCGCGGGCCCCGCGGTTTCGACGAGCATCGCCACCCACTCCATCAGGAGAACGTCGGTCGCGTACGTCGACGCGAGCGTCGAGAGATACGGGGACTCCGCGGTGTCCGTCCCGGGTTCCGGCGGCGTAACCGACGGCTGCGCTGGTTCCGCCGAGTCGTCCGTCTCGGCAACGCCCTCACCGTCCGGGTCGGGTTCCGGTTCCGTCTCCGCGTCCGCGGCCGCTTCCTCCGTTTCGGCGTCGTGTGCGTCCTTGAGGTCGCTGAAACTCACCACGTCGTCGTCATCGTCCGATTGGAGGGCGTCGTCGGACGCGTCCCCGGACATCACGCCGTACGTGCCGTCGTCGGGCGTCGCGTTCGCTTGCTCTCCCGGTGACCCCGAGAAGGGGTTGATGTCGTCGGTGAGGCGGTCGTAGATACCGAGGAGGGTGGCGTTCGTCTCCTCGATGTCGTCGACGCGGTCCTCGAGGCGGTCCTGGTCGTTTCGGATGCCCTCGATGGACGTTTCGTTGCTGTCGACGCGCCCGCGCACGTCGTCGAGTTCGTACTGGAGTTCCTCGACCGCGTCACCGACGTCCCCCTCGAAATCGGCCCCGGAAAACGCCGGGCGAGCGGGTTCCGGTTCCGTCTCCGGTTCTGCGGTCGACTCCTCGGTCGAGTCCTCCGAAGTACCGGTAGTCGAGTCATCGGTCGAGTCGTCCTGCTCGGCCTCGGCGTCGGTCTCGTCCCCATCGTTCGAACCGGAGTCAGGAACGAGCGACCCCAGTCCGAGTTCCCGCATTACGTCCCCGAGGTTCATTCGTATCGCGTTTTAGGGACCGCCTAAGAAGAACTTTTGGGCAAACACCTCACACTTTTGTGGAGGGCACGGGTATGAAACCACACGTTATGTCCGGTTCAGAGGGCGTCTACGACGCGGTGACCGACGTGCTGTCCGACTGGCAGAGCCCTCTGACGGACAAACGCACGTTCAATCGACGGCTCGCGGAAGCCCTCGAAGAAGAACTCCGCGACCGCGGCTTCGACGTCCCCGTCGAACACACCCCACGGAGTCCCTGTGACGTTCAGGTAGGTGACGACATCGGCGTGATCGTGTTCACCGACTTCAGCCGCGCGAACACCGTCGACCTCCGGTCGAAGAGCGACGCCATCCGTTCGAACTACGACGAACTCGTCGTGTTCGGGTACGCGCTCCCCGCACGCGACTTGGACCGGTGGCGGATGGGCGAGTTCAAGTACGAAGCCCTCGGCCTCGACTTAGACGAAGTGACGTTCCTCCGCCGCAGCCCGACCGACGATGACGACGACGGCTTCGAGTGGCCGAGCCGACTGTGGCGGTTCGCAGAAGTGGTCGTCGCGCTGCTCGCCATCGTCATCGGAGTCGAAGTCGCGGTTCTCTATCAGGTGTTCGGCGGTCCAGCCCCGAACGCCGGCGTGACGTTCGTCGCCGTCGTCGCCCTGTCCGCGGTGCTCGTCTACCTCTACGAGCGGTTCCCGGTTTAGACGTCGAGGTCCGATTCCGCGAGGAGGACGCGGAGCACGTCCTCGGGCGGTTCGTCCGGGTCGATGCGTGACGCGTACCAGCGGAGCGTCCGTTCGAACGTGTCCACGATGTTGTTCGACGCGAACTGCTCGTCCGCCACCCCGCTGTCGGTCTTCGCGGCGATAGCGGTCGCGTACCGCTCGGGTATCGCGGACAGCGACTGCTCTGCGGGCGCTGACTCCGGGGTTTCTGGCGGCGTCGGCGAATCGTCGGCGTCGAGCGTCGGCGACGGCCGCGGGGAGGGCGACCGACCGGCTTCCGTGGACACGACGAACCGGCCGTCATCGAGTTCCGACACCTCCTCCCGGTTGGAGACGTCGAGATCGTCGGGCGAGAGCACGCCGTCCTCACCGAGTTCCTCGGGTGAGACCTCGGGTTCGTCCATCGGATCGGGGTCCTCGGGCATACCCGGTGTGTACGACTGGGGTCGACATAATTCCGTGGGCGAAGGATTCAGGACGCACCCCAGAATAGAGACGGTATGGTTTCGCTCCCCGCCATCGGCGCGGGTCTCGGCCTGGTCGTGGTCGCTGCCGCGTTCCTCCGTCTCGCGGACAGTAACGAGACCGACGCCATCCACCTGCGCGTTCTCGAGTACGGGTTCGCGTTCGCGCTCTTGCTCGCGGGGTTCGGCCTCATCGTCATCGAAATGCTCACGTGAAAACGCTTTTCTCGGTGACGCACCCGGTTCGGGTATGCACGGAGGACGACGACGGTTCGTGACCGCGGCCGCGGCCGTCGGTGCGAGCGCGCTCGCGGGCTGTTCGTCACTCACGGGAGGCGGCGGGAACGACGAGCGCACGGTCACTGCGACGGAGCCGAACGACGACGGGAAGGGCACGCCCGGCGAACTGCGCTACCTGATAGAGACGAAGCAGGGAGAGGGCGATATCGCGATACCTCTCTCGAAGTTCGTGACGGGGACGGGGAGCGCGGACGGCGAGGAGTTCACGTACGCGACCGTGACGTACGACTCGCAGGCGGTCGAACATGACTCGAAGAGCGCTCGCAACACGCGGTTCGTGGAGGAAATCGGCGTGTTCGCGCGGAGTTACGCCATCTACGTCGACGCGGACGGCGACGTGACGGACTTCAACGTGAACGTCGAGAACCGATACGACGGCCAACCCAAGCGATTCGGTATCCAGCGAAAGTGGGCTCACAAGTACAACAGCGGCGAGAAAGACCAGGAATGGTACGTTAACGCGATCGCGAGCACCTTCCAGTATCCGTCGACCACCACGGACACGTCGTGATGCAATAAGGTATAAACGCGTACCCGTTCGAATCCACCAGTAGATGCAGAACTCGAAGAACGTCGACCGAAGCGGGTATCGCCCGGGAACGCGTGGATATCTCCCACTACGCGTCGCGCCGATGCTCCTCGTCGGGTTGATTCTGATGGTGCTCGGCGTACTGAGCACCACGGCGTTCTGAGATGGCTGGAGACACGCCGAGCCGAACCGAAATCGAGGCGCTGAGCTGGCTCTTCTCCCGCAAAATCTGGGCGAGCACGATAGTCATGATGAGCGTGTTCGTCGTGCTCGTCGGCGTCACGGGCGTCGTCCTGTACGGCGCGCCGCTCGAACGCGGGCTCCGTCAGAGCGTGGAGAACCCCGTGGCGGTGCTCTACATATTCTTGTTTTCGCGCGCGTTCGCGTTCGCGTTCGCACAGGCGCGCCGGGACGCCGAAGTCGAGGCCGGCGAACTCTCGGTAGCCCAGGAGTCGTCGCTGATGGGGATGGTGACCGTCGCCGCGTTCTCGCTCATCGGCGTCCTCGCCGCGGGCGTGGCGATGCCGTTGCTGGTCTCCGCGAACACGAAGTTCACGTATCTCGCGGCCGGAATCGCGGTGTTCGTCGTTCCGACGAGCGTCCCGCTCCTCGTCTACCAGCTCGGCCAGCGCGCCGCCGCGGACCGCCACAGGCGCGGCTACCACGTGTTTCCCGCAGCGTGGCACTACCTCTTGACCTTCCCCGCTATCCTGCTCGCGTGGTATTTCTTGGCGAACGTCGGTCCGATTCCGGTCACCGGACCGCTCGCACGGCCATTCGACGTACAGACGGTGTTCGTCGACGCGTGGACGTTCAGCTACGTCGCCATCTGGACCCCCGTCTTCCTCGCGTTCCTCTATCCCGTTCGATGGTACGCAGAGCGCGTCCTCCGATTCCTCTCACCCGTCTGAGAACGCACACCTTTTAAGAGCCGTCCGGGTGAACCCGGAGTCGATGACCGAGACCAAAGACTACCTCCCCGACCACCTCCCCGGGTTCCGGGACATGCGGCCGCAGAATCAGGCGGCGCTCGTCGTGCTCTCCGCGTTCATCGTGAGCATCGCCGTCACGGCCATCGGCCTCGTCGTCGGCGTGAAAGCCGAGTACGTCACGATGGTACTCGGAATCGTCGTCTTCTTGCTCTTCCTCGCTGCCGCGCTCGCCATCTTCCGCGCGATGTTCGTCGCCGCCCAGAAAGAAGACGGGAGCGTACAGGCCGCGTTCGCCCACCCCGCGTTCGCCATTCTGTTCGTCCTCGTCGTCTTCGCGGGCGCGCTCTTCCTCGGCTTCCTCAGCCAGTACCTCTAGAGGGCGACCGCTTCACCGTCCCCGGCAGAACTCAACGACGCAGGCACGGTGAGAACGACCGTCGTCCGCGTCCCTGCAGACCCGACGACCCGGAGTGTCACGGATTCTCCTGCTGCAAGCGGCCGACGGACTTCGTTCGACTCGTCCAAGGAAATCGACACCGCGAATCGGTCGTCGCGCGCGTTCAACACCGGCACAGAGTTGTCGTCGTCTTTCACCCCCGAGACGGAGAATTCGCCGTCCGTGAGCGTCGTCGCACCGTCCGGCCCGATCCACTGTATCGTCGACTCGTTCAGGTCGACGTCGCCCGACCCCGGCGCTTGCATGAGGTACAGGGAAATAGAATCGATAGTCTCCGCAGAGCCGTTCACCGTCCCGGTCGCGCTGAGAACCGTCACGCGATCCGAGACCTCGCCCTGCGCTTCGAAACTCGTCTCTGTCGCTTCGTTCTGTAACGTTCCAGCCGTACTGACCAGCAGCCCCGCCGCCATCGCCGCGACCAACGCCATTCCGACGAACACCACGAGCGACTCGATACCGACCTGCGCACGCGAGGACGACTCCGACGAGGACATCTCTCACGAACGCCTGACTACGGAGGAATACCTAAAGATAACGGATGGCTAAAGCAGTGACTAAGCGGTCACTGTAGCGCGAAAAAGAACGGAAACGCGGAAAGAACTCTCCCGGTTTAGAGGGAGACAGCTTCGCCTTCGGAAGCGGAGCTGAGAGACTGCGGGACGTTGAGGATGTACGTCGTCCGCGTACCGGATGCAGTGACGATATGAACCGTCGCGTCCTCACCGCCCTCCAGTGCTTGCATCGTCGAATTCTGCTTCAGAGACAGGTCAAGCGCGAGTTTGAACCGGTCGGAACGATCGTTCAGCACCGGTGAAGACTTGTCATCGTCCTTCACGGGGATAACCGTGTAGTTGCTGTTGTCGTAGGTAATTGTGGTCGCGCCGTCCGGACCGACCCACTGAATGGTGGACTGTGAGAGGTCAATCTCGTCAGAGCCCGGTGATGCCATTACGGATATTTCCACGTGGTCGATCGTCCGGTTGGAATCGAACCAATCAACAGTTTTGTTGTAGTTGGTATCCGACGTGTTGTTTACGGTACCGGTTGCGCTGATGACCGTGACACGGTCTGAAACCTGCTGCTGGGATTCGTGACTCGTGGACGTTGCTTTGTTCTGCAGGAAGCCTGCCGTGTTGATGAGGACGCCAGCCGCGAGTGCGGCGACGAGGATCATCGCGATGAACACGACGAGGGATTCAATACCGACCTGACCGCGGTCTTTTTCGAAATCGGGTTTCGGAATGCTGATGTCTACCATGGTTGGGCTGTGTTGGGTTGGCTTGAGAGCCAATCGGAGACGCAGTCACACATCTGCGCCGCCTGTAACACCTTCAACAAGGTTCAGATTGATAAAGTCATTGGCTAAATCAGGGTAGATAAGCGTGCTGATAAGGCCTCGTTAATTAGCCTTAACGAGTGATTAAACCCCCGATATCGGGGGTTTCAGCGATTCGAATCGGCGATGAGCGAGAGTTTAAGTAGGGTTACGCGACACCGGGCGACTGGACCGGAATAGTCGAACCAGTCGAGTTCGTTACCACAGTGATTGAACCGTCGAGCTCCATGTACGCGAGGTTCCCGTTCGTGTTCACGAATGCAATCTCTAGCATTCCGTCACCATCCATGTCGTGACCCCCGACGCCATTCTTCGTCACCGTGGTCGTATCGTTCGGACGCGGGGTTGAGACGGTTCCGTTGTCGTAGCCGAACAAGCTGACATACCCACTACTATCGACGAAGGGCAAGCGCGCCCGACCGTCATCGTCGAAGTCCGCTGGCTCGCCGATAGCGTACTGGTTCGACCCGAGATTGCTTCCGGTGTCTACCACGGTTCCGTCCGGCTCGAGATAGGAGACGCCCGAACTGGTACCGAGAAACACCAGTTCGTCAGAGCCATCACCATCGAAGTCCCCGGTTCCCGCGACCGACCCAGCGGCTTGCGTCGATACTTGGACGGGTGCGCCGCCGGGCGCTACCCGGTAGACACCGCTCGAATTCCCGAAGAAAATCGACTCCGCGCTTCCGTTCCACGTCCCCACGGCGAGGCGGGTGTTCGTCCCGCTACCCCCGTAGGGTTGACCGGGGACAGTCTCGACCGTCCCGTTCCCGTACGCGATCCGAATGTTCCCGTCGTAGTTCACGTAAGGGACGTCGGTCACCCCGTCGCTATCGAAGTCGATGGACGGGCCGATGCCGTTCACTGCTCCGCCACTTACGTTCGCGGACGTCACGTAGGTAGTGGTCGTTCCGTTCGTCGAGTCGTATACGTTCACGGAGCCGACGAATACCACGTTCCCGTTGGTTCCCGAGGAGCCACCCCGATACGGGAATGCGAACACGGACTCGCGGCCGTTCGTGCGCACGAGGACGCGGTGGGGGCCCTGAGTGAGCGAGGCGTCGATGGTGATGCGGGCGACGTTGCCGGGTCGCCAGTAGTCGCCGTCGACGACGGTGATATTCGATTCCTCGTACAGTTTGCCGTCTACGAGCGTGTCGACGAGTTTCGGGTCTGTGGGGAGGACGCTCGAACCCGTGTTCTTGACGAGGAGTGTGACGGTGGTGGTGTTGTCGTCGTAGATAGCGTCCGAGCCCGAGTCGCTGATGATGGCGAAGTCGGTGTCGAGCCGGTCGCCGGCGTCGGCGCCGGTGTCGCGGAGCGCGTGAGAGACGTCGTCGGCGACGCCCGTGGCCGTCGTGGCGACCATCGCGGCGACGGCGACAGCGGCGATGAAGAGGATGACGTGCGAGATAGAGACGCTTGCCATCGGTTACGACCGCTTGGCCGTACGGACTGATAAGCGTTGAGGCAGGAGTCAGGGCGTGCGGACGGTGAAATCGCCCCCGCAGTTTCCACACGCGTACGCGTCGGGTTCGCGGACGAGCCGGGATTCCCGGTAGCGGGGGAGGCGGACCGAGCACTCCGTACACGACACCCACCAGTCGGGTTCCGTGAAGCGCTCGCAGTGGACGGCGGTGTCGAGTCGGTCGGCGAGGTCACGGAACGCGTCGCCGTGGCTGGGGTCGTTGCGCTCGGTGATGAGGTGGACGTGGGCGAGTTCGTGGCGGACGGTCGCGGCGACAGCGCCCCATCCCTCGTTCTCGAACAACCGCCACGCGATGCGGACAGCTTCGGGTTCGCCGTCACGATACCGGACGGCACCAGCGCGCCGTTTCGCGCGCGTACTCACCTCCCACGAGAGCGCGTTCACGTCGGCGGAGAGCGAGTACGCGTCCACGACCGCTCGCGCGTACACGCGTACGGTCGCGAGAAACTCATCCTGGGAGCACGGAGGTGCTATCGCGTACCAGTCCGCCGAGACGTGACCCATCGCGTCGAGATAGAGTTTCGCGCGCACCGACCTAACTCTCAGGGTCTGTCGAAACGTCGAAACCGACGCCTCAGTAGACCACCGCACTCCGCCGGTTCGTTCGCACAAAAGATAGCCGCTGCATCGAAGAACTATCGCGACGATCAGGAGACGAGACCTGACGTTGAACCCGGGTCGCGGCAACCCGCTCCCGATTCAAACCCTCCACGGACAACTTCGTCTCTTCACGTTCGCTCAGAGAACTCAGATGGGCCCTGACGGATTTGAACCATCGGCCACGTGGTTATGAGCCACGCGCTCTAACCAGACTGAGCTAAGGGCCCTTACTCGATTTAGCCGAGGGGTGGACTTTAGCCTACCGGGTTTGAATCATGTCGGGGAGGACCGTATCGATGTGGGAGTCTTCGTGCCAGTTGGCCCGTTTGGTGTGACCAGTTTCGGGACGCTCGTACCGTCTCGCCATCGTCGAAGAGGGAGCGTCCGCGACGAGATAAACGTCATCGGCGTTCGGCCGGTAGACGGCGAAGTAGTCAGCGCGACCGTCGTATCCCTCGGGCTCGTAGCTAGACCGTTTCACGCGAATGCTCCGCGTCTCGCGACGCGTAGCGTCGCTCGATGGATTGCGTCGGGAAAAGTTACGTCCGGACGGAGATTTGAACTCCGGTCCCTGGCTCCGCAAGCCAAGAGGATAGTCCACTACCCTACCCGGACTCATCTATCCGTATTCGGGTTGTGTGTAAAGCGGTTACGATTCGGTGGTTGGCGTGCGGGGGTGAGACATGGGGAACGTTTTATTTCGGTTGTTTATTATTTTAGAGTGTGGGAGTGCGTGTCGTGGTAGTCGTCGTAGCGTTACTCGCGGTCGCTGCCGGTGTCGTCGCGGGCGCGGGAGCGTCCGGGGGCGTTCGGCGATGAGGAGAACACGACGACAAGTAGAACGACGGAGGACGCGTCGAGCACCGGCGAAACGATTCGAGACGAGACGACCGGTGATGGGAGCGCGGGGAGCACGACCGGGTTCGGCGTGGTGGTCGGGGCGCTCTCAGTGCTCGCAGCAGGGTTCGCCCGCGGTCGATAGTCGTTCGACCGAGAGTTGAAATAGGAGCGCGGGACGAATCGGGGGTATGGTCGAGTGCGCCGAAATCGGGAGACTGCGGGGTCGTGTAACGGTAAGGACAATGTTTATGCGCCGGACTCCCTTGGCTTGAGGCACGATTATGGGCGCTATCGAGGATACGTACGAGGACCTCGACACGGACGTCTCCCTGGAGGAGTTCCGGGAGGCGGTCGAGGCGAAGGTGGAGCAGATGGGCGGACTCGCGGACGAGGAGACCGCGGCGATGCTCATCGCGCACGAACTCGACGAGGGGGAGGTAAACGGTATCGCGGATATCGAGGTGGAGATGGAGGAGGTGAAGTTCCTCGCGAAGGTGACGAGTATCGGGGAGTTGCGGACGTTCGAGCGCGACGAGGAAGACGAGGACGGCCGGGTGTTGAACGCGGACGTGGCCGACGAGTCCGGGTCGGTCCGTATCTCGTTCTGGGACGAGCAGGCCGCGGCGGCGGAGGACGAACTCGAAGTCGGGGACGTTCTCCGTATCAAGGGTCGGCCGAAGGACGGCTACAACGGCGTCGAGGTGAACGTGAGTCAGGTCGAGGTGGACGAAGACGAGGAGATAGACGTCCAGGTCCTCGACGCCTATCAAGTCGCGGACTTGACGATGGGGGCGTCTGACGTCGACCTCGTGGGCGAAGTGCTCGCGACGGAGGAGGTGCGGACGTTCGGCCGCGACGACGGGAGCGAGGGGAAGGTCTCGAATCTCGTCGTCGGCGACGAAACCGGCCGGATTCGCGTGACGTTGTGGGACGAGAAGGCCGACCTCGCGGACGAGTTCTCGGCGGGGGAGGTCGTCGAGATTACTGACGGATACGTCAGGGAGCGTGACGGGTCGCTCGAACTCCACGTCGGCAACCGGGGGAGCGTCGACGCGGTGGACGACGAGGTGACGTTCGTACCGGACGCGAAACCCATCGACGACCTCGAACTGGACGAGACGGCGGACATCGCGGGCGTCGTGCGCTCCGCGGACGACAAGCGGACGTTCGACCGCGACGACGGCAGTCAGGGACAGGTGCGGAACGTCCGATTGCAGGACGACAGCGGCGACATCCGGGTGGCGCTCTGGGGGGAGAAGGCGGACATGGACATCGGCCCCGGTGACGAACTCCTCTTCACGGACGCGGAGATTCAGGACGGCTGGCAGGACGACCTCGAAGCGTCCGCTGGCTGGCAGTCCACGGTCATCCGACTGGACGACGGCGCGACGTCCAACGACGACGAGGCGGGCGCGGACCTCTCCTCGTTCGAGGACGGGACGTCACCCGAACCCGCGTCGTCGGACGGCGGCACCGCGGATAGCGGGACGGCGGACGGCGAACATGCGGAGTTCACGGGCGTCGTCGTACAGGCGGGGTCACCAGTGATTCTGGACGACGGTGAGGAGACGATGACGGTCGATACGAACGAGAGCGTGACGCTCGGACAGGAAGTGACGGTGCGTGGAACCCTGCGCGACGGCCGATTGGACGCAGAAGACGTCCGCTAGTCCCAGGGTTCGTCGTCCCGATAGTTGTCCGGGTTCGCGTTCTCTTTGGCTTCTTGATGGCGTTCTTCGTCGGCGGCGCGGCGTTCCTCGACGGCTTCTTCGGCTTCCGATTCGTTCGCGTCGACTTCCTGGTCCGCGATATCCGCTGCGTTCGCCTGATTGGGGTTCGGAGCCATCGCGTCACTAGGTTTCTTCGTGCGCCGGAACGGCGTGGTGGCGGTCGCCACGGCACGCGACCACACGACAAACGTTAAGACCGACACTACCCCGTATTTGGGTATGAGCGTCGAACTCCCGTTCGCGCCGGTGGACGAACTGATTCGCCGGCGCGCGGGCGACCTGCGGGTGAGCGCCGACGCGGCGGAGGAACTCGCGCGGCGCATCCAGGAACGCGGCGCACGACTGGCCGTCGAAGCCGCGGAACGCGCGGACGCCGACGGCCGAAAGACCTTGATGGCGTCCGATTTCGAGGCGGACGACGTCCCGAGTCGGGACGATCTCGTGCTCCCTATCGCGCCGGTCGACCGAATCGCGCGCCTCGACATCCCGGACGAGTATCGGGTGTCGGCGGACGCGCGGCTCGCGCTCGCGGCGCGCCTCGAATCGTACGCGGTGGACGCGGCGGAGGGCGCGGCGGTGCTCGCGGAACACGCTGGGCGGCGTACTGTGCAGGCAGAGGACGTCGAGACGTACTTCCAACTCGTGGAATGAGGTTTGGGTACGACGAAACGTGTCTCGAGCACGACCCGGGGTCCCGACATCCCGAGAGTCCCGACCGTCTGCGCGCGATACGTCGCGGGTTGGCGAAACGCCACGGTGTCGAGTACGTCACGGGCAGACCGGCGTCCGTCGAGGACGCCCGGCGCGCACACAACGATAGTTACGTCGAGCGTATCGAGGAGTTCTGTGAGTCGGGCGGCGGGAACTGGGACCCGGACACGACGGCCGTGGAGGCGACGTGGCCCGCCGCGCTCGCGTCCGCGGGTCAGTCGATGTGGGCGGCGCGGCGCGCGGTCGCGGGCGACAACGGCCGTGACACGCCGTTCGCCATCGGGCGGCCGCCCGGCCATCACGCTGTCGCGGACAACGCGATGGGGTTCTGTTTCCTGAACAACGTCGCCGTCGCGACGGAACACGTCATCGCCGACCACGACGTGGAGCGGGTGGCGATTCTCGACTGGGACGTCCACCACGGCAACGGTACGCAGGACATCTTCTACGACCGCGAGGACGTGTTCTACGCGTCCATCCACGAGGACGGCCTCTACCCGGGGACGGGTGACGTGGACGAGCTCGGTGAGGGGAACGGCGAGGGGACGACGCTGAACGTGCCGTTTCCCGCGGGCGCGGGCGACCCGGCGTACGTCGCGGCGATGGACGAACTCGTGATTCCGGCGTTCGAGTCGTTCGACCCCGACCTCGTGTTGGTGAGCGCGGGGTTCGACGCGCACCGCCACGACCCGATTTCGAGGATGCACGTCACGACGGACGGCTACGGCGTTCTCACGGACAAGATGCGGACCGCGGCGGAGAAATCGAACGCGGCCCTCGGGTTCGTCCTCGAAGGCGGGTACAGTCTCGACACGCTCGCCGAAGGCGTCGGCGTCGTCCACGAGGTGTTCGACGGCCTGAAACCCGTCACGCCGGACGAGGACGTCTCCGAGGACGCGCGCCGCGTCATCGACGACGTGCTCGACGCGCGTCAGGGCGTCGGGTCGAAGTAGCGCGCGAACGCCGCGCCGAAGGGTTCTGCGAGAACTGCGACTTCTTCGTCTGCGAGCACGTCGTATTCGCCGTCTTCGACGAGTGACGCGACGCGCGCACCGAGTGCGACTTCGGGGAGTCGTTCGTCCGCGAACGCGACCGCCGTTCGAGTTTCCCGTTCGCGTTCGACGACGTAACGGTCGCCGTCGATGAACGGGCCGTACACGTCCTCGTTCGCGTACGCGTCGTAGAATCCCGTGGCGTGTTCTTCGACGTGGACGGGCGGGCCGTCGTGGCGTTCTATCGCGGGGAGCGTCCCGGACGCGAGTTCCACGAACAGTATCGAAACGTCGTCCGCCCACGCCGCGGACCGGAGGACGTCGAACCCGGCGTCTTCGAGGCCGCGCACGAGGCCTTCGCGCGACCGACGGAGTTGCGGATAGAGTTGGTCTTCGACGAGGTCGGGCGTCTCGAAGCGAACGGCGAGCGCGCTCGTGCCGCGGCGGGCGAGGTGGCGTTCGACGTCCGCGGGCGTGAGCGGTTCGGGTTCCTCGGGGAAGAACACGTCCTCGCGGGGGTCTGCGAGAAGTCGGCGAGCGTAGTGCTGGACGCGCGCGACCTGCTCCGGAGAGACGACGGCGGCGACGTTGCGTTCGGGGTCCGTGGGGTCGATGACGACGAGCGGGTCGTCGAACTCGCGAGTACCGTGGTCTTCGGGGTCGAGGACGACCTGCGGGTGCCAGTTCGCCGCGGCGTCGAGCGCCTCCTCGAATCCGCCGTATTCGAGGACGAGGAGTTCGGTGAGGTAGCCCGAAAAGCCGCGGGTGCGGAGGTCGCTGCCGTACGCTCCGATGCCCTTGAGGAACTGCTTGAACAGGCGGACGTCGGCCGCGAGGTCCTCGGTGAGGCGTTCTACGAGGTAGGCGTTGTGGAAGGGCGTTCGGTCGACCGCGGACTGGATTTTCGTAGCGTCGGCGACGCGATAACAGGGCACCAGGTCGACGTCGTAGCCCTCGAACGACCCCTTCACGTAGGGGTGTTCTGCGTACTCCTCGTGGCCGTCCGGGAGGACGCGGTTTCCGACCGCGAGCCCGAGGCGTTCTAAGTCCTCGCGCGGGAGGTCGGCGTCGAATCGGACGAACACGTCGATGTCGCGGTCGCCGCGCACCCACGTTCCGCGCGCCGTACTCCCGACGCGCACCACGTCCGCGTCGACGTCGAGGTCGGCGAGCGCGTCCTCGACGCGGGAGACGAGGCGGTCGGCCGCGTCCCGCAACCGCTCGCGTTCCGCCGTCGTCGGGTCCACGCGCTCTCGGACGCGCGACGTCACGGCCTCGAAGTCGCTCATATCCGCCGCGTTCACGCCGACCCCGGGAAAGAATGTCGCTTGCACGCGGTGCTCGGTGCTGGTACGCGCCCCGAATCCGCGCGCGAACCCGGCGAACCTTAGGCGTTGAGGCACGGAAGGAGCGTAATGCGCGCGCGGACTGTCGTCGTCGTGCTCGGGGTGGTCGTCGCGCTCTCCGGCGCCGGCCTGTACGCGCTGTCGGCGGGGCCGTCCGGGTCGCTCTCGACCGACTGGGTGTCAGACCCCCATCGGCCGAACCAGGTGAACCACCATCCGGTCGTGGTCGCGAGCGAGAACGGTCGCGTGGACATCGTCGCGCCGATCAGCTCCGTCTCCAAAGACAGCGGGTCGCGCTGTGCGGTGACGATGCTGGACGCGAACGGGTCGACGGGCTGGCAGTACGTCATCAACCGGTCGACGTGCGCGATTCACGGAATCGGTGACAGCGTCGTCGCGGACGCGACCGGGGACGGCGAGCAGAACGTCCTCGCACCGACCACCGAGAACCGACTGTACGTGTTCGACGCCGCGAACGGGAGCGTCGAGTGGACGCGGAACCTGACGTCGTTCGGGTACGCGGGCCCGCAAGTCCTCACCGAACCCCGGAGAATCGTCGTTCAACCCGACTTCGCGGGCGCGGTGTTCGCGATGAACGCGAACGGCACGCTCGCGTGGCGGTACGACTTGAACGAGACCGTCTTCGCGGACACCGAAACCGTCCGCGTCCCCGGGACGCCGCATCCGTCGGTCGCGGTCGGTTCGACGACGCACGTCACCGTGTTCGAACCGAACGGAACCGTCGCGTGGCGACGCGCCGCCGCCGCGACGTGGCTCGTGAGCGGCCGCGTCGACGGTGAGGACGTACTGGTCGCGTCCGGCGGGTCGAACATCACCGCGCTCGCGGCGGACGGCACGACGCGCTGGCACCGCACGGGATGGAACCGGCCCGCGATAGAACAAGTCGCGGACGGCGACGGCGACGGCGTTCCGGAAGTGTACGTCGGGAGCGACGGAAACCGAATCGCCGCGCTGAACGCGCGGACGGGGGAGACGGAGTGGACGACGGCCCTGTCGACCGACGCGAACATCCTCCCCGCTCCGGTCACCGGTGACGTCGACGGCGACGGCCATCCGGAGGTGGTCGCGGCGACGAACGACGGCGCCGTGCACGTTCTCGACCCGCAATCTGGCGAAGTCGTCGCGTCCTACGAGCGCGACGTGTCGGTCTGGGTGCATCCCACCGTCGCCGACATCGACGGCGACGGCGCGGCGGAGGTTCTCGTGATGTACGGCGACGGTCGCGTCGTCGCCCTCTCGTACCACCAGTAGCGATGTCGAATCCCCGACCGGAAGAGTGCGGTATTTGAGTCGCGACCCCCAAGCCTCCCACAGACCAGATGGTGCTCGACAGGTCGGATGACTCGACGAACCCGCGCGCGAGAATCGAATCGTACGTCACCGCGAACCCCGGCGTCCACTTCACGCGCCTCCGCGAAGACTTAGACCTCGCGACCGGCCAGACGCAGCACCACCTCCGCCGACTCGTCGGCGACGCGCTCGCCCGCGACGAGTACTACGGCCGCACGCACTACTATCCGACCGACTATCCGGAGTGGGACCGCGCCGCACTCGCACTCGCGCGCCGTGAGACCTGCCGCGACATCCTGCACCACCTCCTCGACGACGGCCCGGCCCGTCCCGCGGAAACCGCGAACGCCGCCGGTATCGCGCGCAGCACACTCGAACACCACCTCGACCACCTCACCACCCACGACATCGTCCGCAAAGAACGCGACCAACGCAACCACGTCACCCTCACCCTCGTCCACCCCGCCGACACCGCCGAAATCCTCGACCTCGTGGACCCCACGCCCGCGGAACGGTTCGTCGACCGGTTCGTCCGCCTGCTCGACGACGCCTTCGACGCCTGAGAGCCCTTCGCCATCCGGCGGAAAACGAAAGCCATTTCAAAAACACGCGGTTACATGAGAGTGCGAGCCGCCGTAGCTCAGTTGGTAGAGCACCTGGTTGTTACCCAGGTTGTCCCAGGTTCGAGCCCTGGCGGCGGCGTGTTTTTCGCAGAAAAACACGCTTAGTCGGACGCGAAGCGTCCGACGCAAGCGCAGATTCGCTCCGTGAATCTGCTCGAAACCAGAATCTTCGATTCTGGTGACGGCGTGTTTCTTCCGGACACAAACCGACGAGCGGAGCGAGTCAACTGTGTCCGGAGAACACGCTAGCGACAGGGCTCGAGCAAGCGAGTCGCAGCGCGAACGGAGGGAGCGACCGTCTCGCCCAGTTCGAGCCCTGGCGGCGTGAACGAGACGCAGCGCGTCTCGTTCGCCAACCGGAAATCGTTGATTTCCGGTGACGGCGTTCACCTTCTACGAAGGTTCACTTCGCAGGACGCGAAGCGTCCTGCGCGCATCCAGAACTCTACGAGTTCCGGATGCGGCGTGTTTTTCGCAGAAAAACACGCTCAGCCAGACGTTTTGCGTCTGGCGCAAGCGTAGATTCGCTCCGCGAATCTGTGACGGCGTGTTCTCGGATTTCGGAGTGCTTCGGTGGGGGTTGGGTGTTCGAGCGTTGGTGGGTCGTGGGAGCGGGAGCGTTTTCCGTTGGTTTTCGGGGAAAAGATTAACCGAGGACGTCATAGTGTGACCTGTATGCATTCGGAGGGGGACGTTGCGGACGACCCCGCGTTCTTACGGAAGTTAGTGGCGAATACGTCAGAGGGGATTCTGACCATCGACACGGACAGCGTCATCGTGTTCGCGAATCCGGCGGTCGAGCGGATTCTGGGGTACGAGCCGGAGGAGTTGATGGGGAGTTCGAAGATGCGTATCATCCCGGAGCGGTTGCGGTCGGCGCACGAGACGGGGTTGGCGCAGTACGTGGAGACGGCGGAGAAGCACATCGAGTGGTCGGGGTTCGAGTTGCCGGCGCTCCATCGGGACGGGCACGAGGTGCCGGTGTCGGTGAGTCTGCGCGAACACGAGTACGAGGGCGAGCGGTTGTTCACGGGTATCATCACGGACATCTCGGAGCGCAAGGAGCGCGAGCGGCGGTTGCGCGAGCAAAAGCGCGAACTGGAGCAGTTCGCGGACGTGTTGTCGCACGACCTCAGAAACCCGTTGAGCGTGGCGCGGGCGCAGCTTGCGATTGGCCGGGAGCGCGGGGACGAGGAGTTCTTCGACACGGTGGAGGAGTCGCTCGAACGTATCGACGAGATTATCGAGGATATGCTGGCGCGCGCCCGCCACGAGGGCGATGGGCTGGACGTGGAGTCGGTGTCGTTGCGGGCGGTCTTCCGGGCGGCGTGGGAGGGCGTGGTGACGCACGACGCGTCGCTCGTGTTGCCCGACGAGGAGTGGCGGGTCGCGGCGGACAGACGCCGGCTTCGCCAGTTGGCGGAGAACCTCGTGCGGAACGCCGTGGAGCACGCAGGGCAGGGCGTCACGGTCCGCGTGGGCGTGCTTGACGACGGGTTCTACGTGACGGACGACGGCCCGGGGTATCCCGCGGACGTGCTCAACGGCGCGCGCGACGACGGGCGCTACGGGCTGAGTATCGTGGAGTCCGTGGCGAAAGAACACGGCTGGGACGCGTCGTTCTCGAACGACGACGGTGCGCGCGTCGAGTTCACGGGCGTCCGCGTCGCCCGCGAGTAAGAGAACGCGTTTCCGTCTCGCGGGTCTTCGTTCGGTATGAACGCACTTCGTGCGGGTGCGGCGGTGTTCGACGCCGGGTACTATCACGCGGCGCACGACGTCTGGGAGGACGCGTGGCTGGACGCCGAGGGCGGGGACGCGGCGCTCTTACAGGGCCTCATCCAGTACGCGGCGGCCGTGCATCACGCCCGCGAGCGGAATTGGGAGGGCTGTGTCGGACTCTCGGAGAGCGCGCGTGACTACCTCGCCGACGCGAACCCGCGTGGCGTGAACGTGCCCGAACTACGGACGTATCTCGCGGCGTTGGCCACGGACCCGGAGCGCGTCGAACGTGAGCCGCCAGCGTCGATTCGCGTGGACGGCGACCGAGTGGGGTTCGAGGAGTTATCCGCGGACGAAGCACTCGCGGCAGCGCCCGCGCTCGCCGACGAGCTGGGCGACGAAACAGTCGAGCTCGGCGTCGAGTACGCCCGCGAGGACATCGCGGCCGGCGACGAGACGAGCGTGTTCGTCCGATTCGCGATAGATTTCGTCACGGACCCCGCACATCGGGCGGTGATAGCACAGCGTCTCAGCGAGCACGCGGACCGGCGGCGGAGACGCGAAGAAGACGTAGAAGGACTGTTCTAGAAGGACTGCGTCGCGACGTAGAGCGCCGCGACGATGCAGGCGACGCCGACGAGTTGCACGATGCGCACCCAGAGCGGGTTTTCGGCGTCCTCGCCGTATCGCCCGCGCGTGTCGTGGGGCATGCGGCCGAGCGTCTGAATGCGGACGAACACCTGCGGATAGGCGACTAAGAGTACGCCGAGCGCCGCCCCGAGGACGACGGTGAGCAGTTCGCGGAGTCCGACCATGGTTTCGAGAAAACCGCGAGACGTAAAAAGGGTAGCGAGTGCTTACTCGCGGAGGCGCTGGATGCGCTCTTCAGTCGGCGGGTGCGTGGAGAAGAGCTTCTGGATGAGGCTGCGGTCCTCGCCGAAGATGCAGAGCGCGCTCACCTGTTCGTCCACCTGCGAGCGGTCTTCCTGCACGGCCTGATTGCCGCGCTGAATCTTCTCCAGGGCGCGGGCGAGCGGGTCGCCGCTGCCGATGGCGCGTTTCGCGTCGGCGTCCGCGACGAATTCGCGGTAGCGACTGATAGCGAGCACGAAGATCATCGCGATCATCTGGACGATCTGGCCGACGATCATCGCGAGGAAGAAGTCGGCGAGTTCGTTGTCCCCGGTGAGGAGGACCGCCCACTGCGCGACGATACCGACGACCGATGCGATGCCTTGGCCGACGACCATCGTCACCACGTCGCGGTTCGCGATGTGGGAGAGTTCGTGCGCGATGACGCCCTCCAACTCGTCGTCGTCCAGCATCGACATCAGTTCGGTGGAGACGACGACGACGCCCGCGCCTTTCCGCCCGACGGCGAAGGCGTTCGGGACGCCCATGTTCGCGGCCATCAGCCGCGGTTTCTCGATGCCCATGTCGCGGGAGAGGTCTTCGACCATCCGGTGGACGTGCTGGTATTGGCCGTTCTCCGGCATGTCCTCCGCGCCGACGGACCTGAGCGCCGCCCACTTACCGACTTTGTACTGGAAGCCCACGAGCAGGATGCTCCCGAGGATGGCGAGCGGGAACACGCTCGTCCCCCAGATAGCGACGGCGGCGAGTATCGCTATCGCGTAGAACGCGAACAGGATGGACCCGACGATGGCCATCCGGACTTTCAGACCGAAGTGTCTCATGGACGGGGATTAGGTATCGTCGGCGATAAACCCGGCGGTGGTCAGTCGTCGTACTCCGCGGAGTTGTCCTGCGGGTCGTAGCCGAGAACCTCCTTCGCGCGCTCGATTGAGTAGTATTTTCTATCGTTGTCGCTGATGCCGTAGACGATTTCGTAGTCGTAGTCGGCCTGCAGACAGCGGTCGAAGAGGTGTGCGCAGTCACGGTAGGAGAGCCACATCGCTTGTCCGCGTTCGTAGTCGATGGGTGGGTGGCCTTTAGTGAGGTTGCCGATGCGGACGCACACCACGGAGAGGTCGTGTTCGTCGTGATAGTAGCGACCCAGTACTTCGCCTGCGGCTTTGCTGACGCCGTAGAGGTTGCTCGGCCGCGGGAGTTCCGTGCCGTCGAGGCGGAAGTCGTCGCCGACCCGGTAGAGGTCGGGTTTCCGCTCCGTCTCGTAGTGGCCGACGGCGTGGTTCGAGGACGCGAACGCGACTTTCTCGACGCCGGCGTCGACCGCGGCCTCGAAGACGACTTGCGTGCCGTCGATGTTGTTCCGGAGGACGGAGTCCCACGGGGCTTCCGGTCGGGGGTCGCCGGCGAGGTGGACGACCGCGCCGACGCCCTCCATCGCGTCGCGGACGGCGTCCTCGTCGGTGACGTCGGCGACGACGTAGTCGTATCCGTCGTCGTCCGCGGGGGGTTCGCGGTCGAGGAGTCGCCACTCGTAGTCGTCGGCGATACCCCCGAGGATGGCTTGCCCGACGCGTCCCGACGCGCCCGTGAGCAGTACCGGGTCGTCCATTCGAGTGGACACTCGCGCGACGGGGAAATCAATGGTGCGGTCCGCGACCCTTCGCCCGCGTGACACGCGGAAACGCCAGACCTTACTCGCGGCCCCGCGACTGACGGGTATGGCGAGCGACCCCGAGCAGGCGTGTTTCGAGGCGGGAATCAAGTTCGGCGCGCTCTACCACCAGTTCGCGGGAACGCCGGTGAGTCCGGAGAGCGCGCCGTCGCTCGAAACGGCGATAGCGGAGTCCATCGAGAACCAGCCCTTTTGCGAGCGCGTGTCCGTCGACATCCTCGAAGACGAGTTGGACACGAGTCACGGCTACACCGAGTTGACGGGCGAGTACATGGAAGTCGAACTCGTCGTGGCGTACGAGGACGTGGAGGTGGTGGCGGTGATGGAGATGGAGGACGGCTATCCGTTGATGAAACTCTCCTCAGTCCGCTGAATCGACGGGTGGTTTTAAACGGGATACCGTCGAAGCCGGGGGTATGAGCGACCTCGAAGACGAGGAACTGTTCGGTGAGGCGGCGAGCGAGATTCGAGCGGACGTCGAAGAACACCTCGCGGCGGCGCGAGCGGCGCTCCCCGCGGCGGACGACGTGTGGACGGTGGAAGCGGACAACACGCTCGGTGTTCTGAACAGCCTCCGTTCCGCGCTCGCGGCCGAGGAAGTCGAGAGCCACCTCCGGGACGCGAAGAAGTGGTACACCATCGGCGAGCGCGCGGACGCGTTCGAGGACGCGGACGACTTAGAAGACGAGATCGACGACATCGAGGACGTTCTCGAGGACTTAGAGGACGTGAGCGACAAGGTGGGCGACCTCGCGTCGACGATTCCGGAACTCCGGGGCGCGCTCGAAGACCTGCACGAGGACGACGCCGACGACGCCGACGAGTAACTTACTTCCCGAGTTCCCACTCGCTGTGTTCTTCGATGAGGGCGAGGATTTCTTTGACGACGTTGTCCGTCCGGGCGAAGTAGTCGGTGTCGATGGCGACGGCGAGGCCGACGCCGTCGTTGACCGCGAAGTTCATCTCCACAGCCTCGGAGAAGACGACGACGCGACAGTACACCTCGCCGTGGCGCGCCTGAAAGACGCTGTTCAGGTAGTTCTGTTCGAGGGTTTCGAGGCGCATCTCGTCGATGGCGTCTTCGAGTTCCGCATCGGTGTACGAGTCCGCGATGTCGTCGCGGATGTAGTGGACGGCGTAGTTGTCGCGGGTGTACCCCACGACCGACCGGAGGTGGTCGCCGATGTCTCGGCAGAGCGCCTCCACGACCAGTCGCCCGAACTCCTCGGAATCCATTAAAGAATAGTCTTCGAGCGTGAACAAAGCCGTTACGGCCTATTTGTGTGGCGGACGCGCGTTGTCGCGCTCGCCGAGCCGTGAGACGAGCCGACAGAGCGATTTCGTGGCGAGCGAGAGCAGTTCTTCGCCGCGCGCTGCGTTCTCGGTACCGGGGTCGCCGACGACGCCGTTTTCGGTGAATTCGGCCGAGTCGTAGGCGAGGTTGGTGTAGCCCGTCCAGTCGCCCCAGCCGTCGCTCGCGCCGTCTCGGGCCTCCTCGATTCGATCCTCGCGAACGAGTTCGGGGCGGGTGTGCCGGAGGAACGCGGTTTCGAGCGGCCCGGCGTGGCCCATGTCGCTGCTGTGGTCGCCGACCGCGTCGAACCAGGTATAGGAGGCGGCGTACGCGTCCTCGTCTCTCGTGATTCGTGCGGCGACTTCGCGGAGCGCGTTCGTGTTCCCGCCGTGGCCGTTGACGAAGACGATGGTTCGCCAGTCGTGGTCGAAGAGCGAGACCGCGGCTTCCCGGACGTAGTCGCGGAAGGCGTCCTCGGAGACGTACATCGTCCCCGTGAACTGGCGGTGTTCCTCGCTCACGCCGACGGGGACCGTGGGCGCGACCACGAGGTCTCCGTCGTAGGCGTCCGCGGCGGCTTCCGCGACGGTCTCGGCGTTCAACGCGTCGGTCCCGAGCGGCGCGTGCGGGCCGTGCTGTTCGGTCGACCCGACCGGCAGGAGCACGGCGTCCGGGTCGGCGTCGTCGGCGTCGGTCCACGTCGCCTCGCTGAGTCGCATACGTTGGACGAGGAGGGGGGTGATAATCGGTTTGTTGGACAACGCGGCGCTTCGCGTCGCGGTACAAGCGAGCGCGAGTGAAACGAGACGCGAGCAACGCGGCGCTTCGCGGCACGAAACGGCGAGCGCTGAGTGTTCGTCGAATCGTGGAACGTGTTGTCGTGGTGATTTGCGGGCGTTCGAGGGTAGCGGCGAGTTCTTCGGGTTAGTTCGGCCGCGGCCAATGACGTTATTATGGGTCACGTAGAATCGTTTGGTAGAACCATGTCGGAGTGCCAGAATTGCGGGTCGTTCGTGACGGAGGCGTACGCCCGAGTGTTTACGCCGGACCAGGAGTCGGACCCTCGTGTCTGTCCGAACTGTGAGGACAAGATTCGGGACGGTGCGGACGTTCGAGAGGCGCGTTCGACGCGCCGAACGTAAGCCGAAGTCACGTCGCTTATAGTGCGTCGGTTCCTTGTAGTGGGCTAATGACCGAGTCGGATCCGGCAGTCACTCGATTGTTCGGCGGGCCGGGGAGCGGGAAGACCACCGCGTTGCTCGACCGCGTCGAAGATATTCTCGACGATGACGACGTCTCCGTTCGGGACGTGCTCGTCGTGTCCTATACGCGTGCGGCGGCGGCCGAAGTGCGTGAGCGGTTGGCGGAGCGGTTGGACGTGAATCCGCGGTCGCTGCGCGGGAACGTGTGCACGATGCACGCGAAGGCGTACGAGTTGTTGAATCTCTCCCGGAATGACGTGGTGGGGGAGTCCGACAAGGAGGAGTTCTGTGAGGAGTATGGGTTGCCGTACGAGGACGAGTACGCGTCGGGGAGTCGGCGGACGGCGCGTTCGACGACGCTCGGGAACAAGGTTATCGCGACGTCGCAGTGGTTGCAGCGGACGCGGCGGGACGTGGCGGACTGGTACGACGTGCCGTTCCGGTGGAACGACGAGGAGGTTCGTCTGCCGCCGGAGATAGACGAGAACGCGCAGACCGGGAACAAGTATACGCCGACGTGGCCGTCGAGCGACGACCGGTTCGATATTCCGGAGGCGATTCGGGCGTGGCGGTCGTACAAGGGCGACCACGGGCTGGTCGGGTTCGCGGATATGCTGGAGCGCGTGAGCCAGCGGTCGCTCGTGCCGAACGTGGATTATCTCGTCATCGACGAGTTCCAGGACATTACGACGCTCCAGTACGACGTGTACGAGGAGTGGAAGCCGCACATGGAGTCGGTGCTCATCGCGGGTGACGACGACCAGGTCGTGTACGCGTGGCAGGGCGCGGACCCGGATTTACTCTTGAATACGGAGGTGACGGAGGACGTCATTCTCCCGAACTCGTATCGGTTGCCGTCGCAAGTGTTGAAGGTCGTACAGCAGGAGGTCGGGCACATCGAGAACCGCCAGGAGAAAGACCTCAAGCCGCGGAAGGAAGGCGGGAGCGTCGAGGCGGTTCAGAGTCCGTCGATGTTGGACGTGGTGCGGAACGTCAAGCGCACCATCGAGACGACCGAGGACGACACGGTGATGGTGTTGTTCCGGGCGCGCTACCAGCTCTTCGAGTTCATCGACGAGTTCATCGGGAACGGTATCCCGTTCAAGGCCTTGACGGACCAGCGGTTGTGGACGGACCGGCTCTCGGATTACGTGAACGCGGTGGAGGCGCTGGAGTCGGGCGACGACATCACGGCGCTCGAGGCGCGACGGCTCGCGGATATGCTGCAGGAGTCGGCGTTCGGGACGAACGAGCGGAGCGAGTTCCGTGACATCATCGAGGACGTCGAGGAGGACGCGGAGACGGAGGATTCGACGGAGATCGAGGTCGCGGCCGACGCCGTGCGTGACGTGATTCCGTTCCTCCCGGGTCCGGCGTCCGCGGCGGACATGTTGCGGAAGGTGACGCGGTATCAGCGCAAGTCCGTGGACGCGTACTTCCGCGGCGACTATCGGGGGATGGACCCGTCGCGGGTGCGTGTCGGGACGATCCACTCCGCGAAGGGTCGTGAGGCGGACCACGTCTTCCTCGGCACCGACCTGACGGAGAAGGTCGTCGAGCAGATGGCGGCGACCGCGACCGAGGCGGAGATGCCGGACGGCCTCGAGGAGTTCACGCGCCAGACCAATCCCGTTCCCCTGGTTACGGACAACGAGCGGCGCGTGTTCTACGTCGGGATGAGTCGTGCGCGCGAGCGCCTCGTTCTCTTGCAGGACGTCATCAGCGGTGCGCCGACGCTCCCCATCGACGTTCTCCTGTACGGCGAGCCGACGGAGCAACCGTTGGAGGAAGCGCTGGCTGAGGCGGCCGCCCCCATCAACGTGAACTGATGGCGGCCGTGGAGACGACGTTCGCGTTCCTCTACGACGAGTTAGAGGCGCGTGACGCGACGGCGTTCGTGCACGTCGGCGACCGGTTCGACGACGACCTCCGGTATCTCACGCGGTTTTCGGGGCCGGATAGGGGGTACGCGTTCGTGTTCGTCGGCGGGGACGCCATTCTGTGTGCGCCGGCGTTGTTCGAGCGGCAGGCGCGCCGCGAGTTCACGGGTGACTACGTCTACGGACCCGAGAAATTCGAGTCGGCGACGCCGGGCGGTCGCGCGGTCGAAGTGCTCGACGCGTACGACGCGGCGGGGACGGTGCTGGTCCCACAGCACCTCCCGCACGACGCCGCGGTGCGTCTGGAGAACGCGGGGTTTTCGCTCGAATCGACGGACGCCGTGGACCGGGAGCGCGCGGTAAAGTCCCCCGAGGAGATAGAGCGCATTCGCCGGGTGCAGCGCGCGGCGGAGGCGGGGATGGCGCGCGCGGAGACGGTTCTCGCGCGGGCCGACGTCGCGGGAGACGTTCTCGAAGTCGACGGTGCGCGGTTGACCACCGAGGGACTGCGCCGCGAGGTGAACGCCGTGCTTGCGGACCGCGGCGTGGACCCCGCGGGCAACACCGTCGTCGGCGCGGGGGGCGCCTGTGCGGACCTCCACTTCACCGGCGACGTCCCGGTTCGACCGGGCGAAACCGTCCTGCTCGACATCTCGCCACGTGACGCGTTCGGGTACTACGGCGACCTGACGCGGACGTTCGTCGTGGACTCCGACGGCGGGTGGGAGCGCCGCGCGTTCCTCGCCGTCGAGTCCGCACAGGAAGCGGCGTTCGAGGAACTCGAAGCGGGTGCGACCGCGAACAGAGTCCACGAGGAGGCCGCGGCGGAGGTCGGGGCGTACGGTTTCCCCGCTGGCTACGAGCGCGACACCGGGTTCACGCACGGCGTCGGTCACGGTGTCGGCGTCAGCCTCCACGAAGCGCCGTCGCTGACGAGCGACTCGACACTCGAAGCGGGGAACGTCGTGACGGTGGAACCGGGCGTCTACGACGCACAGGAGGGCGGCGTCCGCATCGAAGACCTCGTCGTCGTCACCGAGGACGGGTTCGAGAACCTCACCGAGTATCCGAAGTCGCTGACGCCCGAAGAACGAGATTAGTCCTCGTCGTCGACGACGGCGTCCGCGGCTTCTTCTGCGGCGCGTTCGGGCAGGTCGAACGGCGTCGTCACGTAGCGTTCCGCGGCGACCATCAGGAGGGCGAGTCCGAGGAACGCCCACCCGAGTTCGTGGCCGGCGTGGACGCGTTCGAGGCCGTAGAGCGCGAGAGGAACGGCAAACGCGAGGGTGCCGGCGAGTTTCACGAGACCGATGACGCCCATGGGAGTACGGGGGAGGTGCGGCGGGAAAAGCCTCGCGCTCACCAGGTTCGAGCGGCGAGCAGGTCGGCGGCGGGGACGCCGCCCGTCTCGCCGTCCTCGGTGCGGACGAGGACGCGGATGCCGTCGCCGTAGTCGCAGAGGAGTTCGCGGCAGACGCCGCAGGGCGAGACGATTCGCGCGGGCTCGCCGTTCCGCGGTGCTTCGACGGCGACGACGCGCTCGAAGTCGTGGTCGCCGGCGGCGACGGCGCTCCCGAGCGCGCCGGGTTCGGCACAGGTGGACGCGCGGCCGACGCTAGCGGGGAGGCTTGTTCCGGTGTAGACGCTCCCGGACGCGGTCTCGACGGCGGCGGTGACGATGTGCGCGTCGCCGTCGAACCGTCCCTGCTCGCCGGGTTGGAAGGCGTCTGTCGCGGCGGAGGCGGCGCGTTCGACGAGTGCTTCGTCGGCGTCCGTGAGCGGCGTGAGTTCCATACAGTGGTAGGCGGAAGCGCCGGCAAGTGTTTTCCGACGCACTTCGTAACGTACTTGCGACGCATCCCACTACTGTGGGTATGTTCACGGGAATCGTCGAGGACACCGGCACCGTCGAGTCCGTGTCCGTCGACGACGACGGCCGCCGCATCCGCATCGGTACCGAGACCCTGACCGGGTTCGAGTACGGACAGAGCATCAGCGTGAGCGGCGTCTGCCTCACCGTCGAAGAGTTCGGAGAGAACTGGTTTTCGGTGTTCACCGCGTCCGAGACGGTGGAGAAGACCTACCTCGGGGAACTCGGCGAGGGCGACGTGGTGAACTTAGAGCGCGCGCTCCCCGCGGACGGCCGCCTCGACGGCCACATCGTTCAGGGGCACGTCGACACCGTGACCGAAGTCGAGGGAGTCGAACAGGTGGGCGAGGACTGGACGTTCACGTTTGCGCTCCCTAACGGCTACGAGCACTACGTCGCGGAGAAAGGGTCGGTGGCGCTGGACGGTATCAGCCTCACCGTCGCCGACGTGGACGACGACGCGGGCACGTTCGACGTGGCGATCATCCCGACCACGTACGGCGAAACGACGCTCTCCGAGAAGGAGGCGGGCGACCCCGTGCACGTCGAGGTGGACGTGGTGGCGAAGTACGTCGAACGCCTCGACGCCTACTAGTCGATTCTGCGGACCGCGCTCTTCAGGTCGGTGTCTCCTTCGTAGTAGGCGGCGGCGTCCGTCTCCTCGTAGGCGCGCCGGTAGCGCCGGAGTTTCCGGACGAGGAGGGAGAAGAAGAAGCCGTCGTAGACGACGACGAACGCGATGAAGACCAGCGCCGAGGGGACCGGAACGGCGTTGTACACGATGTCGAGGTTGCTGACGATGGTGTTGTAGGTGGCGTGGATGCCGGCGGCGACGACGAGGCCTTTGACGACTATCGGCCCCCGGTTCTCGGGGTTGAATTTCGCGAGGCCGAGGTAGTAGCCCGCGAAGGCGGAGTAGATGACGTGACCGGGGCCGGCGAACGTGCGGACGGCGGCTATCTGGAGGGCGGCGGCACCGGGGTCGATACCGGCGGCCTGCGTGGTCTGGATGACGTCCCCGACGATGTAGATGGAGTTCTCGATGGTGGCGAAGCCGAGGCCGGCGACCGCGCCGTACACCGCGCCGTCGACCACGGCGTCGAACCGACCGCTGCGGTAGGCGTAGAGGCGGACGGCGAGCCACTTCACGGTCTCCTCGACGGGACCGACGACGAGGAAGAAGAAGAGGACGGTTCCGGCGAGGCCGACGGCCGCGAACGTGCTCTGCAGGGCGCTGTTGACGATGGCGGCGAACCCGGCGAACAGGAAGCCGAGCGCGAACGTGACGGCGAGCAGTTCGAGCGGTTCGCGCATCGTCACGTCCGAGCGCCAGACGTACCAGACGAGCACGAGCGCCGGGACGACGGAGAGGACGACGTACGCTCCGACGTACGGTCGTTCGAGGAAGACGAATCCGAACGCGGCGGCGAACTGGCCGAGCACGACGAGCAGCGCGAGGAGGACCACGAACACGCGACTGCTCGCGACGAGCGTTCCGTAGGTCTTGACGGCGAAGCGGTCGAGTGGCGAGCGGACGTCCCAGTCGACGACGTCGTAGAGGTCGAGGCTGCCGTCGTTCGCGCGCTGTATCGGGTCCTGCGGGTCCGAATCCGGCATAGCGCCGTCTACCACAGCGCGTCACTAAACCGTTCTCGCCCAAATATAGGTATGTCATTATATGCCTAAAGGGGGCGATTTATGTACTGTGTGAGTGCCACAGGCTGGTATGGCATACAGTCCCAGTCGAGGGCTCCTCTACACCGACCCGGAGGGAACGACCGAACGACGAACACCGGACGCGAGCGAACGCGGCGCGGAGACTACCGCACCCGCGGACGACTGATTTTAACCCGCGCGCGACGAACCTCGGTATATGTTGTTCGACCAGCGGACGCGAACCGCGCTCCGCGAGGCGGGCGTCGACGCGGAAACGCTGCGGCGCGTCGAGGACGCCGCCGCGGAGGACGCGCGCGAAACCGCAGACGAGGTGGCGGCGTTCTTCGAGGCGCACGACACCGTCTACTCGGACATGGAGTTGACGCACAGCACGAGCGACTACCCGGAGCACGCGGTGGAGTACGCGGACTTGTTCACGCACAGTCAGGACGTTCGGGGGTTCCTGCGGTTCGACACGTGGGGTGTCTACGTCGAGGGTGCGCGCGTGCTCGGTGAGGACCTCGTGGAACTCACGCTCGGCCCGACCGTCGACGACCGCGTGCGGTTCGCGCCGGACCGCGAGGCGCTGCGATGACCGTCAAAGTCCGAGGGATCTACGCGACGGCGCTCACCGAACTCCTCCGCGACGTGGTGCAGGCCTCGCCGCCCATCCGCGAACGCTTCGACACCGCGTTCCCGGTCGCGCCAGCGGACGCGAGCGTGGAGACCACCGAGGACCGGCAGGGCGTCGGCGTCCACGGCGACCCTGAGACCGTCGCGTCCGTGCGTGACGAACTCCACGACGTCGGCATCGACGCGTTCGCGTACGACGACCCGGTGGCGAAGGGGGCGGTCTTCGACGGCGTGGTCGGGCGGAGCGTCGGCCGCGGCGCGGTGGTCGACCTCGGCGACGCGGAGGGCTACCTCGCGTTCGACGACTACGACGGCTACGTGGAGGAGGGCGACCGGGTGCGCGTGCAGGTCGCGGAGCCGAAACCGCCGTGGTCGTCGAAGCGTCCCGTACTCAACGGCGAGATTCGAGCGTTCGGCGACATCGCGGGGCTCGTTCGGGGGCGGGACGCGCTCGTCGCGAGCACGCCCGGCGGGTCCGAGGAACTCGCGCGCACCACGGAACTGCTCTCGCCGGACGTGCCCGAGAACTGGGCGGTCGAGTGGGGGTACGCGGCGGCGGACGCGTCGATGGACGAACTCGGGGACGCGCTCGAAGACGCCGTGACGAGCGCGGAAGAACTGGAAGGCGCGCTCGACGGAGGACCGGACGAACCCGGACGCGTGGCCTCGCCCGCGTCGACGGCGTGGGTGTGGTTCGGGCGTGCGACGCGGAGCGAACTCGACGACGTGCGCGCACGGGTGACGGCGACGATGCCCGGCCACCACCGGACGAAAGCCGGGAGCGCGTCCGCGAGCACGGCCGTGGACTTCGCGGAGAACCTCGGCCGACTCCCCGAGTCGTTCCCGTTCGCAGCGGTGGCGGACGCCTTCGGCCCGCACGCGGACGAGACGGTCGGCATCGAACACGGGAAACCGGACGGCCGCCTCATCACGCTCGGCCGCGGCGACGTGGTGGACTTCAGCGCGGACGACTCCCGCATCGTCGTCGAACGCGCGATGACCGGCGGCGGGACGTACGACGCACTCGACGTCCCCCGCGAGGAGGGCGACACCGCGGTCACGCGATTCGTGGAGGGTCGCTGGTGGTATCCGACGGTCTACCGCGCGGAGGACGGCACCGTCAAAGGCACCTACGTGAACGTGAACACTCCCCTCGAACTCTTCCCCGACGGCGTTCGGTACGTCGACCTCCACGTCGACGTCCTCAAGCACGCCGACGGCACCGTCGAACAGGTCGACCGCGACGAACTCGAAGCGTGCGTCGACGACGAACTCATCACGCGAGAACTCGCGGAGAAAGCGTTCGACGTCGCCGACAGAATCGAGAACGCGTTCAGCAAGTGAGGCAGGTTACGAAAGCGGCAGTTGCGGCGCGGTGGCGGTTGGTTGCAGCGGAATTACGAGCATTCGCGCCGCTGCGCGGCGTGGTTCACCGGTCGCCTCCGGCGACCGGCATTTTTCCCTCCAGGTTTTTGCGGTGAGCGGTGCGCTTCGCGCACCCGAACCGCAAAAAGGTGGGCTAGAAGTGATTGGTGTCTCCCGGGTTGTCGGGGCCGCTTTCGCCGCGGCCGCCGCGGCCGCCTTCGTTGCGGTCGATGCCCATGATGGATTCGGGTTGGTCGACGCCCCAGTTGTCTGCGCCGTCGCTGGCGAAGCGGACGGTGACGTCGGTGACTTCGTCGAATTCTTGGGCGAGGTCGAGTTTGATGCGTTGGGCGGTGCGGGGGCTGATGCCGCAGCCGCTGCAGGTGCCGCCGAGTTCGACGACGACCTCTCCGGTGTCGGGGTTGGCTTCGCGGACCGCGCTCGTGCCGCCGTGCATCTTGATGATGGGCATTTGGGCGGTGAGCCAGGTTTCGACCGCCGAGTGGAGGTCGTTCGCGGCGTCGCTCATATCTGGAACGTGGGGGTCGAGACTCCTAATCCTTCGGTTCCCGGTCGCGGAGGTGGGCGAGTGCGGCGGCTGCGCCGGTGACGCCGAGGAGTGTGGTGAGTGCGCCGAATCCGGGCGTTTCGCCGCTCGTGGTGTCCGTCGCGTTCGTCGTCGTGCGCCGGGAGGTGGACGTTTCTGTGGTGGTCTGCGTGGTCGTGGCGGTCGTTCGCGTCGTGGTGTCTCGGGTGGTCGTCTCGGTGAGCGTTGGTGGGTTCGGTTGCTGTCCGGGGTGGTCGGGGAACGTGTAGAGCGCGCCCGTGGTGTCGTCGGTGACGAGCGGCGTGCTAGACGCGACGAAGCAGTCGGGGGCGGTGCGTGCGGTCCAGAACGCCGCGGTTTCGGGGTCGCGCCACCACGCGAGTTCCGCGGGCGATTGGGGGTCGCTGACGTCGAAGAGTTTCACGCCGCCCTGGTACCACGAGGTGTAGAGGCGGTCGCCCGAGAGTTCGAAGTTGTGGCTGGTCGTCCAGACGCCCGCGTAGGACGGGTCGGGCGTCGGCGGCGCGGGGATGGTGGCGACCTGCACGGGGTTCGCGGGGTCCGTGAGGTCGTAGAGGCTGATTCCGCCCGGGCCGCCGTTCCGGTCGTCGTCGGGGTTCTGGTCCCACGCTTCGTGGTTTATCGCGAGCACGGAGGCGTCGTCGTTCACCGCGGCGTAGTGGTGGTTCCCCGGGAGTTGGTAGCCCTCGGTCGTGGGCGCGCCGACGATGTCCGCGGGGTCGTAGGGGCCGACGTGCGAAATCGGCGTGGGGGCCGCGGGGTCGGTGACGTCGAGGAGCCACGTCCCGGCGTCCCAGTGCGCGACGTACGCCACGTCGTCCTGGACGTACACGTCGTGACACGACCGGTAGAACGCGGGGACGTCCGCCCAATCGGGGTTCGCGTCCGCCGCCCCCCAGCGCGCAACTTCTTCCGGGGCGTCACCCGTCAGGTCGACGATGGCGAGTTCGGTTCGCTTGCCGTCGTTGACGGTGAGGTAGGCGTGGGTGTCCGTGAGGAAGGAATTGTGAATCGGATACGGGGTGTCGTAGACGGTTTCCACTACCGGGTTCGCGGGGTCGGAGACGTCGTAGAGGACCATCGCGCGCGGCCGGCCGCTGTTCGCGGGGCCAACGACGGCGAGCGTGTCGCCCGCGACTTTGAGGTCGTGAACGTCGTCCAGTGGCCCGTCGTCGCGGTCAGAGAGTAAGTCACGGCGCTCCGCGAGCACGCGGAGGTCGGTGGGGTCGCTCGCGTCCACGACAACGAACCCCGTCGTCGCGGCGACGTACACCACTGCGTCGGGGCCGACGACCGCTTCCGCCGCGCCGTCGATTTCGAGGACGTCGAGCGGTTCGAACGGTTCGGGGTGGGCGGCCGCGCGGTCGACGAGCGGGAGGGCGAGCGATGCCGCGCCGGCGCGGAGGGCGGCGCGTCGCGAGAGTCGCATAGGGGATGGTTCGCGCGTGCGGGCAAAAGCGTGGCGCGACCAGGGAGCGGGGTGGCGCGACCCGGAACTACTTTTCTCTCGCGCGCGTCTCGCGGCGTATGCTCGCACCCGACCTGTCGGGACGGACGGCGCTGGTGACGGGGAGCGCGCGCGGCCTCGGACGGGCGTTCGCGCTCGCGCTCGCGCGGAACGGCGCGTCCGTCGCGGTGCACTATCATTCGAGCGAGGCGGCGGCGCACGCGACCGCAGAAGAAGCCCGTGAAGCCGGTGCGGCGGACGCCGTACCCGTGCAGGGCGACGTGACGCACCCGGAGACGGTGGACGAGTTGTTCGCCGACGTGGAGGAGAACCTGGGGTCGGTGGACGTCCTCGTGAACAACGTCGGGGACTTCGCGCCCGCGCACTGGCGCGACCTCTCCTACGACGACTGGATCCGCGTGATGCACACGAACTACACCGCGACCTACCTCACCTGTAAGCGCGCGCTCCCCGGGATGGAGTCGGAGCGCTGGGGACGCATCGTGAACGTCGGGTACGCGTCGGGCGAGAAGGGGCTGGTCAGTCCGAAGAACTTCCCGTACTTCGCCGCGAAGACGGGTGTTCTGATGTTCACGCGGATGCTCGCCGCGGACACGCAGGACGACGGTATCACCGTGAACGCCGTCTCGCCCTACGTCGTCGAGAACTCGGACGAGTTCCCCGACGACCTCCCCCGAGGGCGTCCCGCGGACTACGAGGACGTGACGCAGGCGATGCTGTTCTTCTGCGACGAGGATTCAGGGTATATCAGCGGCGAAAATATAGAGGTAGACGGCGGCTGGCTCCCCGAAAACGTCTGATGGTGTGAGGGATTGCGTCAGCGCGAACGTTTTTCCCGGATGCCGGGGACAAGAGGGTATGCACGGGAGAGCGCGAGGGTTCGCGGAGCGCGTCGAAGACGAGTTCGGGTTTCGGCCCGAGGTGGAGGAGTTCCCGGAGGGGACGAAGACGGCGGCGGACGCGGCGGCGGCGCTGGGCTGTGAGGTCGCTCAGATAGCGTCGAGCATCGTCCTGATGGCGGACGGCGAACCCGTCGTGGTGGTGACGAGCGGCGCGAATCGCGTGGATATGGAGAAGGTCGCGGCGCGCGTCGGCGCGAGCGGCGCGCGGATGGCGGACGCGGACGAGGTGAAAGCCGCGACCGGGTACAGCATCGGCGGCGTGCCGCCGGTGTGTCACGACGGCGCGCCGAGAGTGTTGTTCGACGAGACGCTGCTCGACCACGACCGGGTGTGGGCGGCCGCGGGAACGCCGGAGGCGGTATGGCCTTGCGACCCCGACGAACTCGCGGAGATGGCGGGCGCGGAGGTCGCGGACGTGGCGGAGGACTAGACGGTCGACGTCGTCTCCTCGACCGCGAGCGAGCCGTTTTCAATAATCGTCACGCGGTACTCCTCGTTCTTCGCGGAGACGCTTCCGCGAGCCGTGACGGCCCCGTATTCGACCGTGAACGTGAACGAGTCGGGTGCGTGGAGGTTGTCCGCGAGGTCCACGGTCTCGCCGGGGTCGAGCGTGTAGCTCCCGTTGGAGACGACGGAGCCGTTTCGCTCCTCGCGGATGGTTACGGTCACGGTAGCACTGCGGTTCAGGGCGTTCGAGACGTGTAGTTGGTGGAGCGCCGTGGGAGTGGGCGTCGTGCCGTGGTCCGCAAGCGTGGCGGTCGTGGTAGCCGCCGGTGTCGCCGTATCGGTCGTCGGTGTCGCGGTCGTCGTTCCCGGTGACCCGCCGCAGCCCGAGAGGGCGACAACGGCGACAACGAGTGCGAGGAGGGCGGGGCGGCGCATACGGGACGGGCGACCCCGCGAAGCATATGTTTTCCGTCTGTTAGTTGTTCTCCAGTGCGTCGATGACGCAGGCGGCGGCGATGACGGCTTCTCTGGGGACGTCGCTCGCGTCGTCGATGGTGACGGTGTAGGTGTCGCGGAGGCCGAACTGGCCGTCGATGCTGCCGACGTGACCGCCCTGCTGGTCTTTGATTTCGTACTTGTTCGGGATGAGGTTCGCGAGTCCGACGAAGTCGCGGAGGACTTCCATCACCGCGCTCTTGGATTCGATGGTCGCGAGCGCTTCTCCCGTGTCGGGGTCCCGAATCGTCCAGTTCTCCGCGAACAGCGAGTAGTCCTCGTCGAGTACGACGACTTCCTCGCCCGTCCCGGAGTCGATGATGGCGTAGTTCCCGGCGACGTCGAGGATGCCGCCGGCTTTCACGGAGAATGCGTCCTTGCCGTCGCCGTTAACGAACGGGAACTCCTCCTTCATCTTGAACATCTTCTGCTTCCCGCGGAGGACGACGTCTCCCGATTCGTCGGTCACCGAGTACTTGTTCCGCACGAGGGATTGCTGGACCTCGTAGCGGTCGCCCGAGAGGTCGAGCGTGGAGATGTCGTAGTCGCTCATACCCGGAGAGTCGTCGGGAATCGTGAAAAGCGTCGCGGCGGAGTTTCAGAACGCGAGGGCGCGCCGTCGCGGCGCGGGGCGGTGCGGTTGCGGGGCGGCGGTTGCGGTGCAGTTGCTGTGACGGGGCGGTTGCGGGGCGGTCGTCGTTCCGACGCTCTACCGAGCGCGCGGAGCGCGCTCGGCTTTTTCCCTCCAGGTTTTTGCGCCGGGGGTCGCGTCAGCGACCCCCCAGGCGGAAAAAGGTGGACCGGTGGACTTTCGTTTTGGCGCGCGTAATAACGGTACCTAATGAGTGAGGACTACATCGAGGTCCGGGGTGCGGAGGAGCACAATCTGAAGGACCTCGACGTTCGGATTCCGCGGGAGCAGTTCAACGTCGTGACGGGGCTGTCGGGGTCGGGGAAGTCCTCGTTGGCGTTCGAGACGATTTACGCGGAGGGACAGCGTCGCTATATCGAGTCGTTGTCGGCGTACGCGCGGAACTTCCTGGGGCAGATGGACAAGCCGCAGGTGGAGGCCGTCGAGGGGCTTTCGCCGGCGATCAGTATCGATCAGAAGAACGCGGCGAACAACCCGCGGTCGACGGTGGGGACGGTCACCGAGCTCCACGACTACCTCCGGTTGTTGTACGCGCGGGTGGGGGTGCCTCACTGTCCCGAGTGTGGCCGCGAGGTGGGCGAGCAGTCCGCCCAGCAGATGGTTCGTCGGGTGATGGAACTCCCCGAGGGGACGCGGGCGAAGATAGCCGCGCCGGTCATTCGCGACCAGAAGGGTGCGTTCGAGGACCTGTTCGAGGAGTTGCTCTCGGAGGGGTATTCGCGGGTCGAGGTCGACGGGGAGTCCTACGACCTCGCGGTCGACAGTCCGGAACTGGACGAGAACTACGACCACACCGTCGACGTGGTGGTCGACCGCGTGAAGGTCACCGAGGACGCGCGGTCGCGCATCACCGACAGCGTGGAGACGGCGCTGGAGGAGGCGGAAGGCGTGCTGAAGGTCATCGTGCCCGACCCGCCCGAGGGCGTCGAACTGGGTGGGTCCGTGGCTCGCGCGACGGGCGACCTCGCGGGAGAGAGTGATGAGCGCCTCGTCGTGGAGTTCTCCGAGGACCTCGCGTGCACGCACTGCGGCATCGACATCTCGGAGATAGAGACCCGTAGTTTCTCGTTCAATAGTCCGCACGGCGCGTGTCCCGAGTGTGAGGGGCTCGGCCAGTCGAAGGAAGTGAGCGAGGACCTCGTCGTGGTGGACGAGTCGAAGCCGCTGAAGCACGTCTTCGAGCCGTGGAGTTACAACCGGTCGTACTACCGGAACCTCCTCGACAACGTCGCGCGACACTTCGACGTCTCCGTGGACACGCCGTTCGAGGAGTTGGACGGGGACGTAAAGCAGGCGTTCCTCTGGGGGACAGACGAGGACGTCGTGTTCAAGCGCGAGACGAAGAACGGCGTGCGGCGGAAGGAAGAACCGTTCGAGGGCGTGATTCCGAACCTCGAACGCCGGTACGGCGAGACCGATTCGGACCGGGTGCGCGACCACATCGAGGACTACATGAGCGTCACCGAGTGCCCGGCATGTGAGGGGACGCGACTGAAACCCGAATCGCGCGCGGTCCTCGTGGACGGCACCTCGATTACGGAGGTCAATCGCCTGAGCATCGGGGACGCGCTCGAACACTTCGAGGGTCTCGAAGCCGGCATGAGCGAGCGGGAGCGCAAAATCGCGGAGGAGATTCTGAAGGAGATCCGGGCGCGCCTCGGGTTCATGGAGGAGGTCGGGCTGGACTACCTGACGCTCGACCGCGAGGCGTCGACGCTCTCCGGGGGCGAAAGCCAGCGGATTCGGTTGGCGACCCAGATCGGGAGCGGTCTGGTGGGCGTGCTGTACGTGCTGGACGAACCGAGTATCGGCCTCCACCAGCGCGACAACGACCGCCTGTTGAACACGCTCGAAGAACTGCGCGACCTCGGGAACACGCTCGTCGTGGTGGAACACGACGAGGAGACGATGCGTCGGGCGGACACCATCGTGGACATGGGTCCCGGCCCCGGAAGACACGGCGGCGAGGTGGTGGCGCAGGGCGACTTCGACGATATCGTCGCCTCCGAGGAGTCCATCACGGGCGACTACCTCGCGGGCCGCAAGCAGATTCCGGTGCCCGAGGAGCGCCGCGACTGGGAGGACTCGCTGGTCGTGCGCGGCGCGCGCCAGCACAATCTCAAGGACCTCGACGTCGAGATTCCCGTTGGCGCGTTCACGGCGATCACGGGCGTCTCGGGGAGCGGGAAGTCGACGCTGATGCACGACGTCCTCTACAAGGGACTCGCGCGGGGTATGAACGGGAACACGAGCGTCGACCCCGGCGACCACGACGGCATCGAGGGCACGCAGCACATCGAGAAAGTCCGGCTCATCGACCAGTCGCCAATCGGGCGGACGCCCCGGTCGAATCCCGCGACGTACACGGGCGTCTTCGACTACGTGCGCGAGAAGTTCGCGCAGACGAAGCTCGCGAAGCAGCGCGGCTACGACAAGGGCCGGTTCTCGTTCAACGTCAAGGGCGGGCGCTGCGAGGAGTGCGGCGGGCAGGGGACGGTGACCATCGAGATGAACTTCCTGTCCGACGTGCAGGTGCCCTGCGAGGAGTGCGGTGGCGCGCGGTACAACGACGAGACGCTGGACGTGACGTTCAAGGACAAAACCATCGCGGACGTCCTCGACATGAGCGTCGAGGAGGCCCACGAGTTCTTCGAGGCGGACACCCGACTCGGCCGCCGCCTCCAGCTGTTGAAGGACGTCGGATTGGATTACATGCGTCTCGGTCAGCCGTCCACGACGCTCTCCGGCGGGGAGGCCCAGCGCGTGAAACTCGCAGAAGAACTCGGGAAGAAAGCCACCGGCGACACGCTCTACCTGCTGGACGAACCGACGACCGGCCTCCACTCCGAGGACGAGCGAAAGCTGATTCAAGTGCTCCAGCGCCTCACCGACCGCGGGAACAGCATCGCGGTCATCGAACACGAACTCGACCTCGTGAAGAACGCCGACCACGTCATCGACCTGGGTCCCGAGGGTGGCGAGAAGGGGGGCGAGGTGGTCGCCACCGGGACGCCCGAGGAAGTCGCGCGAAACGACGACAGCTATACTGGAATCTACCTCCGCGACAAACTCCCCGCGGTCGACGTCGAGGGCCCGCGAAACGACCGCGAGAAACCGGACGCACCCGCGCCGACGACCGACGACTGAGGGTGGTTTACCGGCCGTAATCCGGTGACACGGGGGTTACTCGCAGGGGCAGTCACCTCCGGGTTCCGGGCGTTCTTCCCCCTCACGGCCGTACCCGAGAACGTGTCTCAGCAGACGAAATCCGACTACATCGACGACGTCGACGTGAACGAAGACCAGTGGGACGACCACCCGGACGCGGCCGAACTCGACGAAGCAGTCGAAAACCTCGAAGCGAGCGGGTTCGCGGTCGAAGTCGTCGCGAACGCCGCCGACGCGCTCGACGCCGTGACCGACGCGATTCCGGCGGAGGCGTCCGTGATGAACGGGCACTCCACGACCCTCGAAGAAATCGGGTTCGCGGAGTACCTGAACGAGGGCGACCACGACTGGGAGAACCTCCACGGCGAAGTGTTCAGCATCGACGACGACGAGGCGCGCGCGGACGCCCGCCGCGAAGCCCAGACCGCAGACTACTTCCTCGGGAGCGTCAACGCCATCGGCCGCGAGGACGGCACGCTCGTCGCCGCGGACCTCTCCGGGAGTCGCATCGGCGCGTACCCGTTCGCCGCGAAACACCTCGTGCTCGTCGCCGGCGTGAACAAGGTCGTCGACGACGAGGAGGCCGCGCGCGAACGCCTGCAGGAGTACGCGTACACGTTCGAGAACGAGCGCGCACAGGAAGCCTACGGCGTCGAGAGCTATCCCTCGAAGGAACTCGTCTACCGGCAGGAAGCCGTCGAGGGGCGGACGACCATCGTGCTGGTCGAGGAGACGCTCGGGTACTGAGACCGCTCGTTTTTACTCGTACACCGTGCGGACGGCGTCCGCGAGTTCGTTCACGCGCAGTCTGTGTTCCGTCTCGTCGCGGATGCCGTTGGTGACGTAGGCGAACGCGAGTCCGGTACCCGGGTCGGCCCACGCGACGCTACTGCCGAGGCCGCCGTGTCCGAACACCGCTCCGTCGCTGAGGGTGCCGTACTTGTCGTGGGGGGTGCCGCCGCGGACGACGCCCATTCCGTACCGGCGGGGGACGCCGAGCGTGCCGTCGTCTTCGACTTGCGCTTGCACGCGAGTGAGGGCGGCGACGGTGTCGGTGTCGAGGATGCGCGCGCCGTCGAGTTCGCCGCCGTTGGCGAGGCAGGCGTAGAAGCGCGCCATGTCGCGGGCGGTGCCGACGCCGCTCGCCGCGGGGATTTCGGCGCGGTGGACGGCTTCGGTGTTGAACAGGGCGGCCGAGTCGCCGCGGTCGGTGTCGAGGCCGGTGTCCGTGTCGCGACAGCGGTCGGGGTCGTCGAACGCGACGAGGGTCGCCACGTCGTCCGATTCGTTCTCGGGGAGGCCGATGTGGGTGTCGTCCATGCCGAGGGGGTCGAAGACGTGTTCGCGGGCGTACGCGCCGACCGACTGCCCGCTCGCGCGGCGGACGAGTTCGCCGGCGAGGAAGCCGAAACTCACTGGGTGGTAGGCGGCGCTGGTGCCGGGCGCGAACGAGGGGTCGGCGTCTTCGAGCAGCGAGACGCTCGCGTCCCAGTCCGTCCACGCTTCGGGGTTCGCGTCGAGGTCCGTGATGGCGAGGCCGGCCTGATGGCTGAGGACGTGGCGAACGGTCGTGTCTGCTTTCTCGGTGTCTTCGTCGGCGTACTCGGGCCAGTGGTCGACCACGCGGTCGCCGTAGTCGAGTTCGCCCGCGTCCACGAGGTGGTGGACGCAGGCGGCGGTGTAGGGTTTCGTGCAGGAGAAGAGGACGTGTTTTTGGTCGGGCGTGGTCGGGTCGCCGTCGGGGCCGGTGTCCCCGCCGGCGAGCGAGAGCACGCGTTCGGTGCCGTCGTAGACGGCGAGCTGCGCGCCGTGGTGGAATCCCGCGTCGAGTTGCGCGGCGAACGCCTGTTCGATTCGGGTCGGGCCGTCGGCGTCGAAGACTGTCATACCGAGGGCGTCGGTATCGAGTGGTAAGTAGGTTCTCCCAAGACATATCTCCGCGCGCGAACTACTGGAAGGCGATGTACGATTTCGCCGTGGTGGGCGTCGGACCGCCGGGTGCACGGTTCGCGCGGCGGGCCGCCGAACTGGGATACGACGTGATCGCGTTCGAGCAGGGCGAGATAGGGAAACCGCTCGCGTGTTCGGGACACGTCAGCCTCGACATCTGGGAGTACGTCCCGGAGGGGGCGCGCGAGGAGTTGTTCCAGAACGAGATTTTCGGCGCGCGCTTCCACACGGGCGGCGCGGACTCGGACGCCTACGAGTTCTACAAGGAGACGCCGGTGTCGAACGCGGTGGACCGCGTGCAGTTGGACAAGACGCTCGCAGGGGCCGCCTCGGACGCGGGCGCGGACGTGCGAGACGGCCACACCGTCACCGGCGTCGAGGAGCGCACGGATGGCGTGACGCTCACCGTCAGAGGCCCCGACGGCGAGTTCGACGTCGAGGCGAAGATGGTCGCGGGGTGTGACGGCCCGCGCTCGCGCGTCCGGTCGGAGTTGGGGCTGCCGGACCCCGAGGAGTTCCTGCACGGCGTGCTCGCGTTCGACCCCGAACCGGACGACCAGGATTTCGTGGACGTCCACCTCACCGTCCCCGGATTCTTCGCGTGGCGTATTCCGCGCGGGCCGGGCGGCGTGGAGTACGGGCTCGCGGCCGCGCCCTCGGCGGACGGCGACGTGGCCGAGCGGTTCGACGCGCTGGTCGAAGAGTACGGCGTCGCGGATCGAATCGAACACCGCTGCTCGGGGTTGATTCCCATCGGGCCGCCGAGTTCCGTGACGAGCCATCGCGGCTTCCTCGTCGGTGACGCGGGCGGGATGACGAAGCCGTTCACGGGCGGCGGCATCCTCTACGGGATGACCGCGGCAGATTGCGCGGCGCGCACCATCGACCCCGACGCACCGGAGACGCTCGCGGAGTACGAGTCCGCGTGGCGCGACGAACTGGAGACCGAAATCAAGTTAGGGAAACTCATTCGGAAGGGATACGACGCGCCAGAACTCGTCCAGCGAGCCGGGATGAAACTGTTCGAGGGTGAAATCGGCGTCCACATGGACAAGCCGACGTCGGTGTTCTCCGTCGAGCAGGTGAAATCGATGCTGCGCTAGTACTCGGGAATTCGCGCGGACCGGTCGCTTCCCTCCACGAACGGGAGCGAGTCGTGTTCGACTGAGTCGCCGTCGACGGTGAACGGTCCTTCTGCGGCGTAGTCCACTTCCGCGAACGCGAGGTCGGTTTCGAGCATCGGACTGTACTGGACGCGCGTGAGTTCGCCCACCTCGTCGCCGTCGGCTTCGACGGTCGCGCCCGCGTCCGCCTCCGCGTCCTCGGGGAGCCGGAGGCCGACGAGTCGGCCGCTCGGCCGCCCGCGGTTCTCGACCTTCGAGACGATTTCTTGGCCGACGTAACACCCCTTCTCGAAGTCGAGGGCGTTCCGCAGACCGCAGACGTTCGGGACTCTGTCCCGGAGTTCGGACTCGAAGAGGGGAGTGCCGGCTTCGAGCGTGAGCGCCTCCCAGACGGTGCGGCCGAACGGCGCGGCGTTCAACCCACGAGTTATCAGGGTGTCGAAGACTGGTTCGGCGCCGTCGGCGGCGCAGACGACGTTGTATCCCTCCTCGCCGGCGAGGCCGTCCGTCCGAATGACGGTGACGCCCTCGTCGTCCATGCGGCCGCGGTCGAACGCGAGCTGGGAATCGGGCGGGCTGCCGCCGTTCATCACGCTCGCGACTTTCTCCGTGGATTTGGGGCCGTGAACGCTGAAGACAGCGAAGTCGTCGGTGATGTTCGTTATCTCGACGTCCTCGATGAAGACGTTCTCCCGCCACTCCTCCGCGACCTCGGTGACGGTCTCCGGGGGCGTGAACACGAGCAAACGGTCGCCCGCGTTGAACACGTACATGTCCGTCCGGATGCGGGCCTGCGGGTCGAGGAGGAGCGCGTAACAGCCCTCGCCGTCGTCCGCGGGAACGCGGTTCGAGACGACGTCGTCCACGAAGTCGAGTCGGTCGTCGCCGGAGATGGAGAGGACGCCGTAGGCGGCTTCGGTGACGCCGACGACGTTCCGGACGGCGCGATGGGTGCGTTCGGGGCGGCCGTAGTCCGCGGGGAGTTCGCGGCCGCCTCGCTCTGTGAACGTCGCGCCGTAGTCCGCGTGGAAATCCCTCAGGACAGTCATAGGTGGTGATGTGGGTCGGAGCCGGTTAAGCGCTCAGAAAGGCAGACGGTCGATGAGGCGGTCGAGCCACGATTCCTCGGGTTCCGGTTGCGGTTTCGCTTTCTCCGTGGCGGTGATGACGGTCTGGTCGCCGGAGGAGTCGGCGGTGATGAAGCCGTCGTGTTTCAGGTCGGTGAGCGCGGTTTCGAGTTCGTCGATGTCGGCGTCGACGTGCGAGCGGAGTTCGAATATCGTCATGCCGTCGTCGCGGCCGACCAGCGCGTCGAGTACGGCTGCCTGCACGTCGTCCCGCTGTCGTTGCGCTCCCGCGGCGTACATGGTCGGGCGTACGCGCGGACGGTCCTTAGCCGTGTCCCCGAGCGGTAGTCTTTTGTCGTTGGCTTGGATACGCGTTCGGCAATGGGATTACGGTGTTCGTTGCTCGGACACGACTTCGGTGAGCCCGAAGTGGAACGCGAGCGCGAGGAACGCGGAAACGAGGTCGTAGAAACCGTCCGGGAGGTGAAGACCTGTGCGCGCTGCGGGTCCGAGTCGGTCGTGAGCGAGAACACCGAAGTTCGGTCGATTCGCCCGGCCGACGACGTGGACGAAGACGACGAGGAACTCCAGTCCGCCGTCGAACGCGTCGCGGGCCCGGCGGGCGCGACGGGTGTCGCTGACGCGCCCGAAACAGCCGGTGCGGAGCCGACCGAGGTGGCGGGCGACGACGCGGCGGTCTCCGAGTTCGACGACGTGTCCGCGGAGGACGACGACGGGCTCATCCTCGACGCGGAAGAGGAGGACCCCGAGGAGCGACCGGCGCGCGAGCCCGGCGAGTGGCCGGACGCGGACGACACGCGACAGAACGAACGCGACGACGCGGAAGCCGCGGTCGTCGAGGCGGACGCGGCGGACGCGGCGGACGCGGCGGACGTCGAAGACGACGGGGACGACGGCGCGGAATTCATCGACGCGGACGCGAACGCGAACGCGGACGCCGACGTGGGCGAAGAGTCGGAGCACACGCCGTGGCCCGACACCGAGGGCGAAGACGAAGGGTTCGACGCGGAACCGTCGTCGGGCGGCGGTCTGAACCTCTCCGAAGTCGAGGACGAGGCCGACCCCGAAGCGGAGGCGGCGGACACGGAGTACGTCGAATCGGGCGGGTTCACGTCCGCGGGGACGCTCGACCCGGAGGGCGCGGAGCAGTCCGGGGATTCGCTCGTCTGCCCGCAGTGCGGTCACCGCACCGGGGCGAGCGGGTCGTCGCTTCGCGCGGGCGACATCTGTCCGGAGTGTCGGAAGGGCTACCTCACGGAAGAGTAGCGCGTTGACGAAGGGGTTATACTCTCGCCGTTGTTTCTGTGGTGCATGAAGGAGTACAAGATGCGACGGGGAGAGCACCTGGAAGACCGCGTACCGGACTTGAAAGGGAAGATCGAGGAGTACTTCGGCGACGTCACGGCGACGGAGGAGTACAAGGGAAGCGACCTCTACGTGGTCGAGGACCCCGACAATCCCGTATTCGAGCGAATCGTCGCGGGCGCGGTGAAGTACTCGGGGAAGAAGGACAAACTCGGCGTCGACTTCGTCGAACGCGAGGCCGCGGAAGTTATCGCGGAGGGCAACGCGGACGCCGCACAGGACGCGGTGAGCGCGAAGAACGATTTCCTGCTGGAAGTGACGGGTCGGGACGCGAAGTCGCGTCGTGACTCGATGAAACGCTCCGTCGAAGATAAAGACGAGACGCCGGATAACGTCTGAACTAGCGGTTGAGTTTTTCGCGGCTGATGGCGATGCTGCTGGGGGTGACGATGAGTTGGTCGTCTCCCTTCTGGACGATGTCGCCGCCGACTTCCTGTGCGACCTGTCGGAGTTCGTCGATGACGTGTTCGACGGTGCTGTCCTCGGTGCGGAGGCGGGTGATGTCCGCGATGACGATGTCGCCGTCGTAGACAGCGTCCTTGATGGCGATGACGTCCTCTTGTCCGTTGATTTCAGCGATGTGGACGCTGGTTCGAGCGTCGCCCGCGCCGGTCTCGAAGTCCGCGACGTCGAGTTCGACGTAGTCCTCGGTGGAGCTTCCGCCCGCGCCGAGGATTTTGTCCATGAATCCCATACCGCCATTCACCCGACCGATGTCAATAGAGTTTACGGGAGGGGGGCTGCCGGTTCACGGAGTTTTAGGCACGCGGGGGCCGTGTTTTCGGGCGTGACGTTCAGTATCTGTGTACGGGAGGCGTACGAGGACGAGGAGGGCGACGAGCAGTACCGGTACGGGGTGGCGGTGACGACGCGCCTGCCGGGCGTGGGGACGCTGTGTCCGTTCGTCTCCGAGGACGGCGCGGTGGCGACACAGAGCCTCGTGAACGTCGAACTCGGCCGGAAGGGAATCGAGTACCTCGGGGACGGGCTCGCGGTGGCGGACGCCCTCGAGGCGCTGTTGAACGCGGACGACGGGAAGCCGGAGCGACAGTTGCACGGCGTCGATTCGGAGGGGACGTTCGCGTTCTCGGGCGAGGACTGCGGCGACTGGTTCGGCGAACTGGAGGGTGAGAACTACACGGTCGCGGGCAACCTCCTCACCGGAGAAGCCGTCATCGAGGAGACGGCGGCGGCCTACGAAGAGAGTGACCGCGAGGAACCGCTCGCCAAACGCCTCATCGACGCGCTCGGCGCGGGGCACGCGGAAGGCGGGGACAAGCGCGACCAGTTGCACGTGCAGTCCGCGGCGGTGAAAGTCGCGAACACGGAAGAAGCGGCGTTCGAACCGTACTACAACGACCTGCGGGTGGACGCGAGCGAGACGCCCGTCCAGGACCTCCGGGAGACGTTCCGTCTCGCGAGCGAGGGACAGGAGACGGTTCTCGAAGAGTACGCGGACGAGGAGTAGTCAGGCGCTGCGGACGCGACTCGCGGTTCCCGCGCCGCACGAGAGGCACTCCGTGACCCGGTAGGGTTCGCGGGAGTATTCGCGGTTCTCACCGGTAGGGCGTTCCTCCCTGATTTCGATGGTGACGGCGTGTGGGGTAACAGCGCCGCACGTCGGACAGCGTTCCTTCAACGTCGTCGAGCGAACCCCCTCTGACATCGTGAACACCTGTTTATCCTTTTTGTATATATTTCTTTCCCGAAAACAAATCACGGGACGAAGTCGTAGAGGTCGTCGCCGACGTGGTGGATGGACTCCACGACTTTCCCCGAATCGCCGGCCATGTCGTCGCCGTCCACGAGCGCGCGGCCGACCGCGAGCGCCTTACCGTGCGTCTCCTCCACGATGACGACGAGGTCGCCCGCCGCGATGCTCGGGTCGGCTTCCGTGATTCCCGGCCGCATCACGTCAGCGCCGTCGCTCACGAACGAGATAGCGCCCGCGTCCACCGTCACGATACCCTCCCCGGGGTCGGTTTCGTTCGCGCCCCGCACCGTCACGAACGGTTCGTCGTCGATGTAGCACGCGAGCGGCTCGCCGTCGACGAGGATGAGGTCGAACTCGGAGTCCGCGAGTTCCACGAGTTCGTACGCGTCCGCGTCGAACGACACCCCGAGGGTGGATTCGAGGTTCTCGTTCAATCGGCGGACTTCGTCGCTCCGCAGGTGGTGGCGGGAGGATACCTTCATACCCCTTCGTGGGTTCGCTCGCCGCATAAAACGTCCGTCTCACCGTGACAACCGCTAAGTACGGCCCGAGAGTAGACCGGGGTATGTTCGGGTCTCGCGACCCCGGAGTCGTCTGCATCGCGTGCGGCGAGCGCGTCCGGCGTTCGCGGGCGCGCGAGTACGACAAGCACGGCGACCGCTGGACGCGCGACGACAAGTCCTTCGAGTACCTCTGCAAACCCTGTTTTCGAGACCTCGATAAGGCAAAGCGCGGCGACCTCGAGGACGTCCTGGAGGACGTGGGGGCGGGTCAGCGTTCGGACGCGGAGTTCCTCGCACGGTACACCGACGCGATTCGGGACGGCGCACACCCGGACGGCGACTAGGGCGACACCACTAACTACCGGACTCGCCTATCCTGTCTCATGAGTGAAGAACAGGCCGCCGCGGGGACCGCGGAGGGCCAGGGTCCCGTTCGCGTTCCCGAGGACCTCGCGGACCGACTGGAGTCGAAGCGCGAGGACCTCTTCGAGAAGTTCGGTATTGAGGACGCGTTCCCGCCCGAGGTGATGGAAGAAGCGGAAGTCAGAACCGAGGACGTCCAGGCGGAGATTCAGGAGGAAATCGACGGCCGCGAGGACTTGCGGGAGTTGACGACGTGGACGACCGACCCCGTGGACGCCCAGGACTTCGACGACGCCATCAGCGTCGAGGAGCGCGACGACGAGTACGTCCTCTGGGTGCACATCGCGGACGTGACGCACTACGTGACGCCCGACACGGCGATGTGGGAGTCCGCGGTGTCGCGCGCGAACACGGTCTACCTCCCCGGATACACGGTTCACATGCTCCCGCCGATGCTCGCGGAGTCCGTGTGTTCGCTCGTCCCCGAGGAGGACCGACTCGCGCACACAGTGGAGATGCACCTCGACAAGGAGACGCTCTCCTTCGACACGCTCGACATCTACAAGTCCGTCATCCACTCGAACGAACGCCTCACGTACACGGAGACGGAGGCGCGACTGGACGACGAGGACGCGCCGCTGCACGACGACATCTCGCTCGTCTTCGACATCGCGGACCGGATGCACGAACAGCGCAAGGAGGACGGTTCGCTCGTGCTGAACCCGCGCCGCGACCGCGCGCACACCATCATCGAGGAGTGCATGCTGAAGGCGAACAAGGCCGTGACGCACGAACTCATGTGGAATCGCGGCGTGGAAGCGGTCTACCGCGTCCACCCGCAACCGTCGCCCGACGAGTGGGGTGACGCGCTCCGCGAGATTCAGGAACTCGACGGCGTCTCGATTCCGGGGGACTCGTGGGACGACCCGCGGAAGGCCGTGAACGCGACCTTAGAGCAGGCGCCCGAACGCCAGCTCGGGAAGATTCAGTGGGCGGTGATGAAGGTGATGCCGCGCGCCCGCTACATGAACGACCCCTTCGGCGGCCACCACGCGCTCAACTTCGAGATATACGGGCACTTCACGAGTCCGATTCGCCGCATGAGCGACCTCGTGAACCACTGGATCGTCTACCAGAACGACGTTCCGGAGAACCTCGTGGAACTCTGCGACCACGCGAGCGACAAGCAGAAGGACGGCGAGCAGGCGGAACGCGAGTACAAGAACTTCCTCGAGGAGGTCGGTCTGGACCCGAACGCGGTGAACAACCGCGGTATCGAGGTCGTCGAAGGATTGGACGAAGTCGAGTACTGACCGGCAGGACAAATCAGGGAGTCGCTGATAAACACTAAATACCCGGGATGGTGATTATTCGGGTGACATGGAGTCCGACGGCGACCCGGAATCGGGGTATCGCGTGCTCATCGTCGACGACGATGAGGAAGTCGCCGCAACCATCAGCCTCTACCTCGAGGACGACACGGAGAACCTCGACACCACGATCGTCACGTCCGCCGCCGACGCGCTCGACCGGCTCGAAGCCGGCGACATCGACTGCGTCATCTCGGACTACAAGATGCCCGACACGAACGGCGTCGAACTCCTCCGGGAGATTCGTGAAGACCACCCGAACGTCCCGTTCCTCATCTTCACCGCTCGCGGGTCGGAACTCGTCGCGAGTAAAGCCATCTCCGCGGGCGCGACGGATTACCTCCCGAAGGGCAGTCCAGAGAAGTACGATTTGCTCGCGAACCGCGCGCTGAACGCCATCGAGCAGGCGGAGTCGCGCGTCGAACTGGAGCGCGCGAAAGCCCGGTTCGAGGCGGTCACCGCGAACACGGACCTCGGCGTTCTCACGGTCGACGAATCGGGCGTCGTGGAGTACGCGAACCCCGGTATCGAGGGCGTCCTCGGGTACGCGCCCGACGACCTCCGCGGGCAACCGGTCTCCGCCCTCCTCGCGGACGCCGACGGATTCGACGTCCCCGAGGACTTGAACCCGAGCGGTGACGCCACGCTGCTGGACGTCGTTCGCGCGGACGGCACCGAGACGACGGTGAACGTGGCGTTCAACGAGTACGTCACCGCGAGCGGGGAGCGGTTGTTCACGGGCGTCGTCCGCGACAGCGAGTGAGTTACCTGAGTCGGTCGTCGTACGCGCCGACCGACCGCAGAACGTCGGTGGCGTGTGCGTAGAGCACGGAGAGTAACGGTTCGATAGCCGGCCATCGCGGCCCCTGGGCGATTATCTTTTCCGCGGTCCGCCAGTCCACGAACCCGTTTTCGTGGAGTTTCGGGAGGTGGTTGTGGTGGAGTTGGACGGACGCGGAGTCAGCGGCGAACTCGGGTATCGAGTCGTAGGCGACGGTCGAGTCACTGCTCTCGGCGGCTTCGAGCAGTGAGAAGAGGAGGTGGCGACGATACGGGTCTGCGAGCGCGGTGAACGCGTCGTCGAGGAACTGCCTCGCCTCGGGGTTGGCCAACATGCCTAGTGGTAGCTTTGTCAACCATAATCAATCCAGCGGAACGGCCAATCACTTCAATAATATTACTCTATTCGTCCGGACCGACCTTCGTCGTGACGCGGAAGTTCTCCGGGGGCGCGAGGATGCCGACGACCGTCCCGAGGGAGTGGACGAGCGACACGACGGGAACGAGCGGCACCGCGAGGAGCAAGCGGGCTGCCTCGCGGCCGTACGCGAGCGCGCCGCGGACGTACCAGAACAGCGTGAACGCCGCGAGCGCGACCGACAGCAGGAAGAACACGCCGCCGTAGACCGCGACGCCGAGCACGGAGAGCGGCACCGCGACGAGCGTCACGATAGGCGAGAGCGCCCACGCGTAGTTGCGGACGCGCGTGAGCACGCGATACCGAGCGGGGAGGAGGCGGGTGGCTTCGAGGTTCCCCGCCGCCCAGCGACGGCGCTGCTGGGCGATCTCGTAGAGCGACGGCGGCGCTTCGTTCCGACAGACGTCCTCCGCGAGCGCGAACGACGCGTCGTACTCGTCGAACGCCCGCCAGACGAACGCGGTGTCCTCCACGAGCGTCTCCCGGTCCCACGTCACCGCGTCCTCCAGACTCGTGCGCACCGCGATACCGCCACCCCACGCGAACAGCGGGATGGAGAGCCGGGCGAACGCGCGCTGTTCGAGCTGGACGCCCATCCGGTAGACGTCCGCGAGGTAGGGGAGGACGGACCCGGTGCGCCGCGGGCGCTCCTGGAACTGCACCACATCGGCGTCCGGGAGGCCGCTGAACTCCTCCAGCACGCTGTCCTCGTCGAGGTAGAGGACGAACTCGCGGTCGGTGTCGAGGGTGCGGCGCGCCCACTCGATGGCGCGACCCTTCCGCACCGCCTCACAGTCGAAGTCGTCCGGGACGGCGTGCACGACCGCGCCCGACACGTCGAGCGGTTCTTCCGCGATGACGCGCACGTCGTCGAACTCGTCGGGGAGCGCGTCGACGGTCGCCTGCACGACGGACTCCGCGTCGATAGTCAGAATCCGCACCTGCACGTCCTCCGCCCCGTGCTCCGGCGGCGGGGCTTCGTACCCCGACCCGACGACGTACGTCAGGACGACCCAGAGGCCGGTGACGGACGCGAACAGCGCCATCGTCCCCCAGAGCACCCACTCGAGGAGCGGCGGATAGCTCGCCGTCGCCGCGGCGTGCGCCGGCGCACGCCCCGGTACGCCACCGGGCAGGAGCGCGAACGCAGCCCCGGCGAGCAACCCCACCGCGACCGCCACCACCCCGATACGTTCCAATTTCATCGTACCACACCCTCGGAGCTACATCACCTTGAACCGGTGAAGTCGTTCGGACGTTTCAGGCGCTCTGAACCCGATGAACGGCAAATGAACGGTCTTGAACGGAACGGGGAGTGGGGGTCACGGGGAGAGAACCGCGAGTCCGCCACGCGGCGAGAATCCCCGGACCACCGTCGGTGATAGTTTTTCGAGGCCCTGTCGAATACAGAGCGCATATGCACCACAGTCTCGAACTCGGAGACTTCGCTCGGACCACTCCGGGCGGAGTGGCGACTATGCCCTCAAATACGGGGAAACCCATTGGTCCCACATGAGTCCCCAGGCGTCGCCGCCGCCGAACGCCACCCCACGCGAGGTGGTGCGGTTCTACCTCCTCGACCACCGGTCACCGGTCGGGAAGGCTATCGACGTCGCACTGCTGTCGTTGAATCTCCTGTTCGTCGCGGTGTTCGTCGTCGAGACCTACCCGCACTCCGCAGCGACCGACGCGTGGCTGTGGCGTCTGGAGGTCGGTATCGCGGGCGTGTTTCTGGTCGAATACGTGCTGCGAATCTACGGCGCGAAGAACCGTCTCGGGGAACTCACCAACCCGTACACTGTAGTCGATTTGCTCTCGATACTGCCGACCCTGTTGGTGCTGGTGCTTCCCGGCGTCGTGCCGTTCGAGGTCGGATTCCTCCGGGTAGTTCGAGTCGTTCGAGTACTCCGATTCTACCGGTTCACTCGAGACGAGGAGTTCTTCTTCGGCACCGTCGAAGTCCAAACGCTCCGCGCGGGAAAGTTACTGCTCACCGTATTCGTCCTCCTGTTTGCCACTGCCGGGCTCTTCTACGGCACCGAACACACCGCCAACCCCGGTGTCGACACCTACGGGGACGCCGTCTACTATACGGTCGTTACGCTCACCACCGTCGGGTTCGGTGATATCGTACCACGCACGCCGGGCGGTCGATGGGTGACGGTGAGTTCGATTCTCGCGGGAATCCTCCTCATCCCCTGGCAGGCCGGGCGAATCGTCCGCACGTGGGCCGCCCGCGATAGCGTCGCGGTTACCTGTCCGAACTGCGGACTTTCACGTCACGATGCCGATGCATCCCACTGTAAGGCCTGTGGGCACGTGATTTACCAGGAGTACGACGCCGACGGATAGCGTCGGACGCGCTCTCGGTGGTCACCATCGCCTGCTGCATGGCGTTCTCAGACGGGGCGTCGAACGCGGACAGCTCCGTTCGGTCGTTTCACTCGCTCCGTCGATGGGTGCGCTGGGATTTGAACAGAGCGAATCACAGATTCGCGTGCTCGACGTCGCTCACGCTCCGTCGAACTGGGCGAGACGACGCCTCGCTTGCTCAAATCCACGCGTTCGCTGGCGCGAACGCTCAGCTCGTCCATTTCTTCACTACGTTCAGAAATGGACTCGCTGGGAGTCCCGCGAGCGAACGAAGTGAGCGAGGGGGACTTAGCGAGTCCACTGACCGAAGTGAGTGAAACGAACGAAGGGAAGTGGACTCGCTGGGATTTGAACCCATTGGGCCTCACCGCCTCGGTGACGGCCCCACAACCGCAAGATGGGCCGACCTCGGCGGTTGCAAGGAAGCGCACGGATTCACTATCCGGCGTATCCGCATCCAAGCGCGTGGACGCGTTCGGTGGAACGAGGTACGAGAATGAACGCAATCCCACCGCACGAAGCGAAGAACCGCTACCTGAAAGACAAATCAACCGACGTGACGGACTCGACGCTGTCGAACTACCGCACTACGCTGAACGGATTCTGTGATTGGCTATGCGATGAGGCGGGTGTGAAGACGCTCAACACACTGTCGAGTGACGAGATTCAGCAATTCAAGGAATGGCGGCTGGAGCGCGTGAAGACTATCACGCTCAAAACCGATATGACCTGCATCAAAGGGTTCGTCCACTTCTGCGAACACATCGACGCCGTCCCCGAGGGGATGCATCAGTTGGTTCGTGTCCCCAAACCGAACCGCGAGGACGAGGTTGCAGATAGCATCTTGACGAGCGACGAGGCGACCGAGATTCTGACCTATCTCGATAAGCACGAGTACGCAAGCCTACGTCACGTCGTCTTCTCCGTCCTCTGGAAAACAGGAATGAGGCGGAGTTCGCTGTACGGACTCGACAAGCGCGACTTCGAGGACGGCGCGAACGCATACCTCCGTGTTCGTCATCGACCAGAATCCGGAACGCCGCTCAAGAACAAGAGCCGGGGAGAGCGCGACGTTCGCATAACGGACGAGGTCGCCAGCGTGCTACGTGACTATCTCCGGTTCAATCATCCCGATGGTGTGGATGAACACGGACGCACGCCGCTACTCACGTCGTCTCACGGGAAACGGTGTGAACCCTCCACTATCCAGCGGAACATCTACACCGTGACTCGACCCTGCCACTACACCGGGAAGTGTCCGATGGGGCGCGACCTCAATGAGTGTGAAGCGACCTCTTACAACACCGCGAGCAAGTGTCCCGGTTCGGTGAGTCCACACGCCCTCCGCAGGGGCTACGTCACGGAGTCGTTGAACGCCGGTCAGCCGAAGGACGTGACTGCCGACCGCGTGGATATGAGCCACGAGGTGATGGACAAACACTACGACAAGGCAACGAAGAACGAGCAGATGGAACGGCGAGAGGATTACCTCGTCGATATTTAGAACGTCTTCAACTTACTCTCTATCCTCTGGTTCGCGCTCCTCAAGCTCCTCAATATACTCATTTAGCTCCATCAAGTCTTCTTCTGTTAGTTCTCCGTGCGCACTCTTGTTCCGCAACTCAATGATTTTACTACGCAGCTTTTCCTTGTTTTTCTTTGATAACTCAGGATTATCTGATTTCTCTTCAATAAGAATATCCTCTAAGCTTTGGTTGAATGAATCAAGCAGAGGTACAATATTGGGAGAGATGCCATATGTGAGTGTCTTCACAAGTAGTCTGTTAACTCTAACAATCGAATCTACCGTTTCTTCAGATAAATCGAATACGGACACCGTCAAATCCTCAATAATATCGAATACCACGAGCAGTGCTGGTGCAGGAGTCATAGTTGAAAGTACGTCTCGCATCAATCTCGCCTGCATTTCTGCGCTGATTGCACCAGTACGAACCATCTCTTCCAAAATGTGATTTGTTTCTATGAACAGGGGAGTTTCTCGTTGGAGCGCGGAACTGATACGAAATGCTTGGGCGTAGATACCCGCAATTAGCAAGGGGAATATTAGTGCAATAATAGCAAGGTAGCCACGCTGGTCTACCGATAGTCCTCCATAGAACGGGTACGATGCTCCCCTCATCAAAAGAGCGAATATGACTCCCAAGACTGCGAAAAAATACAAGAATGGCTCAACTTCTTCGTGAAGAAAATTCACAAGACCACTACCCGAAATGGGGAGAAGCGGGATAGTGACGAGTTTTAGAATCAAGAAAGTAAAATTTGCCCCAATAAATGATTGTAGAATTATTATCCAGTAGCGTGACTGAATCTGGTTTTTCCAAACTGTACTCTCTAAAAATCCTCCCGAATATAACGAGACTGCGCCACCAATTACGCTTAGGGCGATTAGAACTTGTATATTCTCAACTCTCCGGCTTGTTTGGTATTGATTAGTTGAGTCCGAATATTCCTGAAAATCTTGTCGGAGTCTGTTTATCTCTGTATACAAATCGCCTTGCTTCGCTTTGGGGTTCGGCTCGTCATCAGACACGATAGAAGAGAAATAAGTAACTAAGAAAATAGTTTGGAATGTCCACACGCCTCAATTCCTTGGAAGTTCGTTCTTTTTCGACTGAACCTATACGCGAGGAGGGCGGGAGGCTACTCAAACTCCCTGGAGGGGCCTCCGAGTAAAAAGAAGTAGTCACTTAGTGAACGTCCGATTAATACTGCAGGGGCAAAATAACCTAATTAAGAGAATAATGCGTGTCCACTCTGCAGATGCCTATGCTTTCGATTTCGTAAGCGAGAGCGATATTGAGGAACTGAACCAAGTGCTACTGGGTGTGACAGAGCGTGAAAAGGTGCCGGGGTGGGGAGGACAAATGATGATGCAACCGGGTTCTCGAAATATTGACCACGAACAACAATTGTGGGGCGCACTATTGGAAGTCGATTCCGATATATTTGATACGATTTCCGCTTACGTCATCCGGTTCCCTCAGACACCCGAAATTGTGGTGCCTCTGTTAGTGGGGCGTACTGAAAATACGGAAACAGACGATGATAGTAACCAGGAAGAAGAAACTGATAGTGTAGTGAGATTGATTGACTCTAATAATCTACAGCAGGAATTAGAACAAATTTGGTCAGATGTATTTGGCGACCGAATTCCTGGGTTCCTTTCCGAACTATCTGCTTCACAGGTAAATATCGGGAAACAGCCTCCTCTGACGTTATTCGCCGGTCAAATTATGACTTCAGATTTGGATGAGGTTTTCAACCGTCCTTCAAGTGATGCGAACGGAGAGGAACTTGTCGAATCAGATGAATTCGTTGAAGACCTGCGTGAGGGAGATTTCTGTGCTAAGTTTGGAATACAGCCAACAGGCCTAATTTCGCTCAATATGGCGACAGAGCATTATCTGATGCTAACCGGGCAATCAAGCACAACAACAAGCGGCACCCAATTAATGCACGATGCATACGCAACTATTGGTTTCCTAAGCGAAGATGACCCAAGGCTGGTGAACCATATCGGATGGGATGTGGATATGGGAAACCCGTTCGATAATATACCCGAGGAAGTACGGGAAGAATTACCCGACGACGTAGAGCCACCATCTGTAACAAGAGCCAAACCCCTCCCGAACTACCGAGCCGCGAACAGCACGCTAAATCTAATCCCGCTATTATTCTACTTCTATTGGTTCCGAAGCCAAATCTACCAGACGACGTATTTCGGACAGATACTTCGAAATATGCCCGTTGGTGTACAGGGCGAACAGGACGTAGATGAATTCATAGAATTTCTGCAGAATCGAGAACCAGAGTTCTATAGCCAATATGTTGACTTTCTTGATAGAGTGGATTCGGCTCAATCGCTTATTCAGGGGATGGGTCAGGTATCACTTGGAAGCCCACGAGAATTCGGTGTACCCCTAACATCAGAGCAATCGCCACCAATTCGACGTGAAAACGGAGATTTGGATATTTTTGACTACTCCTCCGGTATTTTCGAAGTGATTGGAGACGATATTTCAGAAGTCATAGCTGACGCTAAAGACGAATTCGATGATTTACAAGACCGGTACGAAATTGTTCTTGGAGAATTAAATCAGCAAATTGACTTGTTAATATCGAAACAGAACCGGGATTTGACGGACAAAAGTGTAGAACTACAACAAGAGATGAAGGAACTCAACCAATCAAGCCTTGCTTTGCAAGAAAACGTGAACTGGCTAACGCGAATTCTTGCGGTTCTGACAATATTGCTCGTGATTGATGCCTTCGGAGAGCCTATCTTTAATTCACTGTTATGGATATGTTCGTGGCTCGGTCAATTCATATAGTCTATATTTTTGATTCTGTTTGTGCATATGATGGCGGTGGGGTACACAAGTTGATTCACCTTCGAAGACCTATGATTCTCACCAAATCTGGAGTGCGATGAGGGCGCGGTTGACATTCGAACCTGAATGAACTTCACTTCTAACACGTTATTGTCCTCGTGGACTACAGCATTCAACTTCTGAGATGGGGTGTCGTGCCGCAAGCGGCCCAATATACCCTATCCGTGCACTGAATTCCAATAGCGGGGTGTCGCTCGCTTCGCTTCGCTCCCTACCCCGCCCCTCCTCGCGCTACAGACTTAGAGTAACAGGTACGTGCCGAATCTCTCCCGCGTGTCTCCCCAACCGCACTACTCTATGTAGTGTTCAAGGGTTACATAAAGGGGTGGGGGAGGGGTGAAGTTACTTCGATAGGAGTTCTGTATTCGTCGGGCGGCATCCGCCTTCTCTTGTTGGAAGTCCCCCCTGAACCAATTTCTGCAGAACACTTTGGAGACTACTCTCAGTGACGTTCGAGTAGTAACTAATGAGGTTACCCGCAACTCGGTTGAATGGTGGGAGATTCGCATCGGAGTCCCTGAATGGCCAGTAGGGACGGTTGGTGCCGGGACTGTTTGTCCAATGTCGTTTTGGTGTGCGAGCTTCATATGCGCTCGTTGCCTCATCGTATAGGTGAACGTACAAACAGAATCCGACGGCACAGGTTGGGAGTCCTACCTCGGTCAAATCCAGCCGGAATATCTGGCGTGTACCCATCCAAGTGAGTGATTCACCTACTTCCAACTGTGACCCAAGTGCATCCATCATATCCAGTTTCATCTCGTGGTCGGCTTTCGCTGAGAGATTCACATCAACGCGGTATGCCCACCAAGTATCCCGGTTGTGTTTGCGTATCCGATGGTAGAGTCCACGTCTCTTGGCTGTAGGAGCGCCACTACTCGGATTGTCCGAACTGTCAGTTTCTGTCGATTGGGGGTAGAAGTCAGTTCGATTCCCCATTGCGAGCGTAGCCTCATCAGTAGGAATGCTCGTGTCGTGTTCTTCGTGGCCCCAATCGGTGAACGGTTTAGGGGGAGAAAATGCAACTTGTTCTCCTGAGTCGATAGCCTCGGCTGAAGGTGTTGTTATTGACATAGGTTTGAAAATACAGTAGCGACTCGGCTAACCCATACTCAATAGGTAGAGCCTCGGCTCCAGAATTTTACTTCCGAGAGAGCCACGCCGCCTCCTCACTCTATTCACAACGCGTCGGTACTTAACTCCCCACCACTTGTTCGCCTCAGAGCCTCCATACACTCTGTTCTACTATTCCCGTAACGCCCGAAATAACCCGTATCGCCTAACTAAATCCACTAAATTGCATCTCTGAATGAGAAATTTCTCACACGGAGTTACGTAAGCGTGCGCTCACGCAGGCCCGCCGTGTGCCAACCGGCGCGGGCCACACCCACGCTCGTCGCGCCTACTGTAGTGCTGTTCGTAAGTTGGAGTGCGATGAGGCAGCGGTATAGGCTGAGGTGTTGGGTTCTGCTGTGAACATCACGCTGACGTTCTTGATGTACTCCAACCCATTGCAGAATCGAACCCCCGCCCCACCTCCTCGCGTTCTGGATTTGTTGGTTCACTCGGGTTGCCACCAGACAACTGCTCGTGAGCCGACCTTCTTCTTTCGGAGGTCGCCCCGTTCTTCGAGGTCGCTTAGTTTGTTGTAGGCCGTCCGTCGAACTACGCCGAGTTCTTCCGCGACTTCTTTCGCGGTACGTGGTTCGTTGTCTGTGAAGACCGCGAGTGCGTCTTCAGGCGTGATTTCTTGGACATACTCGCCTCCCTCTCCTCGCGTGCGGGATGTATCGTCGGTCATAGTGGTGGGTACACACGGGCGAGGGATAGGCGTTCTCCTATTCCTTCGAGATGCAAAGGGAATGCTTATCACAAGTACCTTCGTAGGAATAGGTGAGAAGGTCGCCTCCCTCGGGGCGTGGTTGTTCGGAAAACGCCCGGCGTTGGAGCGCCGGACGGTGGCCTTCTTGGGAGAAAGCCAATGGAAGATATACCGACTACGGCTGATAAGCGCATCGTTGAGGAACTGAACTTTGGTGCGAAAACGTCGAAGCGAGTTGGATGGGAGCAGTTCGAGTTTGGCGTCGAGGCACCTCACCTTGTTCGCGTCACGAACGCGAGTTACGGCTGTGAAAAAGACGAACACTCGTACCTCGTTGGTGTCGAAGACCGCGACGGGCTTCTCGTTCCAGCCGAGTGCGAGTGTCCGGCTGACAAGTACAACGAGGAGTACGACTGCAAGCACAAGGTTGCGCTCGCCACAATCGGCGGCCCGGTCGTTCTGCAAACGGCTGTGGAGTGTCCAACCCCCACCGTGGACGGCGAAGGAGCGGACTCCACCACCCTCGCGGAACGCCTACGGGCTGACGGTGGTGTGATTGCCGAAGAAAGACGAGAGGACGGCGCGGGCGTCATCGAAGCCGAACACGAGGACTGCGACTGCGCGGAACTCTCCGACGACTTCCCGTGTTGGCCGTGTGTCCGTGACGGGAGGAGAGAACTTCCCGAGCCACAAGATTAGCGATTAGTAGGCGGATATTTTGTATATTCCGACATTTGTTCAACTACCTTCTGACGGTTTCCAGAAGTCGGCCCGGACATATCCAGGAATCCGCTTAGTGAGTCATACTCCACTAAGTCGAAAGCACGTCCCGTAATTTGCTTCACACGGATATCTTCAGTTGTCGGGGCCGTCTTCTCATTACAATAAATCAGGTCAAAGGTGATGTGAACTGATTCAATTCCTATCTCTCGCAAATCATCGATTAGTTCGTTGATTCGGATTCCCGTTGCACCCATCCCCGGAGGATATCGGTACACCTTGGGCGTCCCGATGAAGGCCTGTTCTTCTTCTGAACCTATTGAACCACCTGCAACTCGGTTTGTAAGAGTATCAATCGAGTTCTGGCGCTGAATTGACCCAATCCCGTTCACGTATTCTGTGCCGTCATCATCTCTGTAAAAGAGAGCGTCTTCTGAATGATGCCACGCATTCTCTGGAATTGTTGATGGGTCGTGTCCTCGATTTTCGGGCTCAAGCGAACCAATATGAACATCCGTGTGAACATAGAGGTGTTTAGCAATCCCTCTACCAATATTCGAAATATCGACACGTATCTCTGAGTTCGTAAACGAGCAATTCTCTATTACAATCTCCGGCTCGTATTCAAGTTCCATTAGTGCAGTCTGATTATCCAAAATCTCTGTCTGGCGTTCTTGGATACTCTCCTGCGAAGACATAATCTCTGTTTGAGAGTCCTGAGACTTTTTCTGCTCTGCCAAGACCTCTGCCTGCTTATTTTGAACTTGATGTTGTTCCTGCATTATCTCAGTCTGGTCTTCCACAAGTTCAGACTGGTCAGATTGCAGGTTCGTCTGAATAGAGTAAATCACAATCAGCGCCGCAGTTAGCGCGGTACTCACGACCACATCTATTAGCGAGACTGATATTTTCCCCAAATAGAGTAGAATAGAAAGTCCAGCAACAATTAGCAAAAAGACGCCGCCGAGAAGAAGATTTCTTAGGTCAAATTCGTGCGGACGAATCATAGGGGGCTTTTCGCTTACACCCCTGTAAATGTTCCATCAATCGACGTTTCCCGGTTTGAGCATTACCAGATTTGTTCAACCGCGCTGTTGCGCGTCTCCCCGTCCGAGTGTAGGTAGTTCGTCGTTGTAGGTTGAGGCGTGGTTAGAGGCGTGCGCTCATCGCGCCGCTGATTGTTGTTTTCGCGTGCGCGAAGTTCTACGTCATATTCGCTAACCGCTGTACGGCTGTCGGCCCGCTCAAAGAAATCATCAAAACACAACCGGCAACCTACGCCGTGAGACGGTGCGAAAACGTCGCTAAACGGTGTAGTGGTTATATAAAGATGGGTCGCCTTGTGGCGATTACCGAACGCGAAAAACGCGAGTGGACTCGCTGGGATTTGAACCCAGGGCCTCTTCCTTGCGAAGGAAGCGATCTACCACTGATCTACGAGCCCGCGCTACGATTGTTCGAAGAGGACACGCGAATTAGTACCTTGCGTTTTCGGGTGACGGGGGACGGGATGGGGCGGTCGCTCTCGGGTGTGAAAAACGGGAGAAGTTTGGTCGAGTGTCGAAGCCCGAGGGGCTGACCGCCTCACACACTGCGTGCGTTCGGCAGGTCGGTCGACCCTGCGGGCCGACCTAGTCCTCGAGGACGATTTCGATGCTAACGTCGTTCGGGACCTGGATACGCATGAGCTGACGGAGCGCGCGTTCGTCCGCGTCGATATCGATGAGACGCTTGTGGACGCGCATTTCCCAGTGCTCCCACGTTGCCGTTCCCTCTCCGTCGGGGGATTTCCGCGACGGGACTTCGAGCGTCTTCGTGGGGAGGGGAACCGGTCCGCTCAGGTTAACGCCGGTCTTGTCCGCGATCTCTCGGACGTCTGCACAGATGTCGTCGAGGTCGTCGGGTTGAACGCCGGCGAGTCGAACGCGTGCCTGTTGCATGCGTCAGTTAGGCCTCGTTGACGCTGAGGACCTTGCCGGCCGCGATGGTCTGACCCATGTCGCGGACCGCGAAGGAGCCGAGTTCCGGAATCTCGGAGGACGGCTCGATGCTGAGGGGCTTCTGCGGGCGGACGGTGACGACCGCCGCGTCGCCGGACTGGATGAAGTCCGGGTTCTCCTCGGCGACTTCGCCGGAGGACGGGTCCATCTTCTTGTCGAGGGACTCGATGGTACACGCGACCTGCGCCGTGTGGGCGTGGAAGACAGGCGTGTAGCCCGCCGTGATCACGCTCGGGTGCTGCATGACGACGACCTGCGCCTGGAAGGTCTCGGCGACCGTCGGCGGTTCGTCGGCGGGACCACAGACGTCACCACGGCGGATGTCGTCCTTACCGATGCCGCGGACGTTGAACCCGACGTTGTCACCGGGTTCTGCCTTGGGGACTTCCTCGTGGTGCATCTCGATGGTCTTGACCTCGCCACCGACGTCAGACGGCTGGAAGCTGACGTTGTCGCCCGTGTTCATCACACCGGTCTCGATACGTCCGACGGGGACCGTACCGATGCCGGAGATGGTGTAGACGTCCTGAATCGGGAGGCGCAGCGGCGCGTCCGTCGGCGGCTGCGGCTCCGGCAGGTTGTTGAGAGCCTCGAGGAGGGTCTCGCCGTCGTACCAGGACGTGTTCTCCGAGTGCTCGGAGACGTTGTCGCCCTCGAAGGCGGAGGTCGGGATGAAGGAAGCGTCGTCCGTGTCGAACTGGACCTGCTTGAGGAGGCCCTTGACGTCCTCGACGACCTCGTTGTAGGTGGATTCCTCGTAGTCGACGACGTCCATCTTGTTGACGGCGACGATGAGTTCGTCGATACCGAGGGTGCGCGCGAGGAAGACGTGCTCGCGGGTCTGGGGCGCAACACCGTCGTCGGCGGCGACGACGAGGACGGCGTTGTCCGCCTGGGATGCGCCCGTGATCATGTTCTTCACGAAGTCACGGTGGCCCGGACAGTCGACGATGGTGAAGTAGTAATCGTCGGTGTCGAACTCCTGGTGGGCGATGTCGATGGTGACACCGCGTTCGCGTTCTTCGGCGAGGTTGTCCATGACGTAGGCGAACTCGAAGCCGCCTTTGCCTTTCTCCTCTGCCTCCTCTCGGTGCTGTTCGATGACGTGCTCGGGCACACTCCCCGTCTCGAAGAGGAGACGCCCGACCATCGTACTCTTCCCGTGGTCGACGTGGCCGATGACGGCCAAGTTCTGGTGCGGTTTGTCGCTCATGGTCAGGATTCGCGCGTAAGTGCGCTCTGTGCGTTTTATTCGCCCGATTCGGTTAAAACCATTTCGGAATCCTGTTCACTCCATCACACCGCCGTCGGGCGATTCCTGCCAACCAGTGTCGTGCCAGAGAGTGCCGTGGTCAGTCGAGCCGTCCAACGTCCGCGAGTACCGCGGTCGCCGTCTCCGGACCACCCGCACCTGCGCCGCTGAGGTTCAGTCGTCCCGCGTGCGACGTGTCGAGCTGAACGATGTTCTCCGTGCCGGACACCGCGAGCGCGTCGTTCGCGGGGACGAGCCGCGGCCCGACGCGGGCGACGCCGTCCGCCGTCACCTCGCCGATGAGGCGGACCGCCTGCCCGTCCTCTGCCGCGACCTCCAGCGCGCTCCCCGGGAAATCCGCGATGCCCTCCACGTCGACGTCCGCGAGCGCGTACCCGCCGTCGTTGAGGACGTTCGCGAGAATCGCACACTTCAGCGCGGCGTCTGTCCCGTCCACGTCGAAGGAGGGATCTGCTTCCGCGACGCCGAGGTCCTGTGCTTCCGCGAGGACGTGTTCGTACCCCAGTCCGTCCGCGCTCATCCGGGAGAGCACGAAGTTCGCCGTGCCGTTGAGCACGCCGCGCACCGCGTTCACGCGTTCCGCGCCGACGCCTTCGACGGTCGCGAGCACGGGAATCGCCCCGGCGACCGTCGCTTCGAACCGGAGTTCACCCGCGCTCCGCGCTGCGAGTTCGCGGAGGTCGTCGTAGCGCTCGGCGACCGGGCCTTTGTTCGCGAGGACGACGTGTCGGTCGAGTTCGAGGGCCGCGCGAACGTGGTCGAATCCGGGTTGGGCGTCTCCGAGCGTCGTCGGCGTCGCCTCCACGAGCGCGTCGTACTCGGCCGTGAGCGCGTCCGCGGGGTCCGCGTCGCCCACCGTGCCGGTGTCGTCCTTGTGCGCGAGCGCGGCCGCCACGTTCACACCGTCCGGGTCGACGACCGCGCCCGACGAGTCCGCGAGCGCGGTGACCGTGTGCCCGTACTCCGCCGCGAGGTTCGCCGTGGCGCGACCGACCGCACCCGCACCGAGCACTGCGAGCCGCATTACGCCACCCCCACGAACGGTTCGACCACGCGAAGGTCCTTCTCGTCCGCGACCTCCCGTACTGTCGCGAGCGTCTCTTCTACTGACCCGGACTCCACCGCGAGACGGAGGCGCGCCGACGAGCGCTTCCCGGTTCCTTCCTCCGAGGAGAGCGAGAAGTCCGCGAGCGTCGCGCTCGCACAGGACTCCAGTCGCGACAGCGTATCGGAGAGGTCGGTATCGATGAGGTGTCCGGAGAGCACGACGGTGACTTCCTCGCCGTAGCGTTCCGACCCCGCTTGCGTGACGTTCACCCCGTTCTCCCGGAGCGCGTTGATGATGTCGTCGAACTGCGCGGGCGTAGACTCCAAGTCGACCTCAACCGGGATGTGACCGCGCGGCGTGAGGTGGCCGCGCTCGTGGAACACACTCAACAGGTTCCCGCCGTTGTCCGCGATGGGGGCGAGCGCGCGCAGCAACTCACCGGGTTCGTCCACGAGTTCGAGGCGGATGGTGTGTGCTTGGGTCTCCGCGTCGCTCACGCCCACCACCCCGATGCAGGCGTCCGCAGCCATCGAATTGTCGACGCGAAGTTCGCGCAATATGACTTCGCGTCGACTCCGTTCGCGGCACTCGTGCCTGCGTGCATACAAACCGGTCGGCACCCGACCCGGTATAAGCCTTCGGCCGGGCCACGTTTTGCCAACTGTTAGGCAAACGTCCGGTCGCACCGGTGATGTGACGACTCGAACGTGGAGCGAGCGAGAACTCGTTAATGCGCGCGTGTAGACGGTCTACGGGTTCGCATCGACGCGCGAAGCGCGTCGTTCTCCGCGAGCGCAAAACGTTTGCGGGTTTTTCCGCCGAGAGGGTCGCTACGCGACCCCGAGACGGAAAACGGTGCGTTTAGAAGTAGTCGACCGATTCGGGGAGTTCCGTCTTCATGCCCTTGCGTTCGCGAATATCCATGATGATTTCGCGCTGCATGTTGTCGGAGAGGACGCGGAATCCGGCGTTCTCGGTGTTCCAGGACGCGCGGCCTTCGGTGGCGCTGCGGATGTCGCTGGAGAACCCGATCATCTCCTCGACGGGCGCGATGCCCTCGACGACCATCAGGTCGCCTTCCTGGTACATGTCGTCGACGCGGCCACGGCGACCCTGAATCTCGCCGGACGCGGCGCCCATGTGTTCCGAGGGGACGTCGATGCGGACGTCCTGAATCGGTTCGAGGAGACGGATTTTGCCGTCGATGAGGGAGCGGTGGACGGCGTCGCGGACCGCGGGGATGACCTGTGCGGGACCGCGGTGGATGGCGTCCTCGTGGAGGCGGGCGTCGTGGAGGCGGAAGAGCGCGCCTTCGACGGGTTCCGCGGCGAGCGGGCCGTCTTCGAGCGCCTCGTCGAGGCCTTCGAGGACGAGTTCCATCGTCTCGTTGAGGTGCTGGATACCCTTCGTGTCGTCGATGAAGATGTTCGACTTGAACATGTGCTCGACGTTCTGGGTGGTGTCCTTGTCCATCCCGAGGTCCTGGAGCACTTCGCGGCGCTCCTGTTCGGGCATGTCCATCGAAACCTCGCCGAGTTTGATGGCGTCGATTATCTCCTGCGGGAGGGGTTCGACGGTGATGTAGAACCGGTTGTGGTTGTTCGGCGACCGACCCTCGACCTCGCGGGACGCCTCGGTCGGGGCCTCGCGGTAGACGACGATGGGTTCACCGGTGTTGACGGGGATACCCTGGTTGCGCTCGATGCGCTGGGTCTGGACTTCGAGGTGGAGTTCACCCTGTCCCGAGATGAGGTGCTCGCCGGTGTCCTCGTTGATCTCGATGGAGATGGTCGGGTCCTCCTTGGAGACCTGACGCAGGGTCTCGATGAGTTTCGGGAGGTCGTCCATGCTCTGGGCCTCGATGGACTTCGTGATGACGGGCTCCGAGATGTGTTCGATGGACTCGAAGGGAGTCATCTCCACGGAGGAGACCGTGGAACCGGCGATGGCGTCCTTCAGGCCGGTGACGGCCGCGATGTTCCCGGCGGGGACGCGGTCGACTTCCTCGCGCTCGCCACCCATGTAGATACCGACGGACTGCACGCGGTTCGTGCCCGCGGTACCGGAGACGTAGAGGTCCTGTCCCTTCTCCAGCGTGCCGGAGAAGACACGACCGGCGGCGATTTCGCCGGCGTGCGGGTCGATACCGATGTCGGTTACCATGAGGACGACTTCGCCGTCCGGGCTGACGTCGCGCATGTCGTGCGCGAGGTCGGAATCCGCGTCACCACGCCAGATGGTGGGGATACGGCGGGGCTGGGCCTCGATGGGGTTCGGGAAGTGCTCCGCGACCATGTCGAGGACGACGTCCGAGAGCGGCGTGCGCTCGTGGAGTTCCTGGCGCTTGTCCGCGCGTTCGAGGTCGATGATGTCGCCGAAGTCGATGCCGGTGCGCTGCATCGACGGCATCGAGACGCCCCACTTGTAGAGCGCGGAGCCGAAGCCGACGGTGCCGTCTTCGACGCTGACGGTCCAGTCGTCGATGTCGTCGCGGTCCTCGGTCATCCCGCGGATGAGTTCGTTCACGTCCGCGATGACGTCGAGGAGTCGTTCCTGCATCTCCTGTGGGCCTTCCTGGAGTTCGGAGATGAGGCGGTCGACCTTGTTGATGAAGAGCGCGGGCTTTACACCCTCGCGGAGCGCCTGCCGAACGACCGTTTCGGTCTGCGGCATCGCGCCCTCGACGGCGTCCACAACGACGAGCGCACCGTCGACGGCGCGCATCGCGCGGGTCACGTCGCCACCGAAGTCGACGTGGCCGGGCGTGTCGATGAGGTTGACGAGGTGGTCTTGCCCGTCGTACTCGTGGGTCATGGAGACGTTCGCGGCGTCGATGGTGATACCGCGTTCTTGCTCGTCTTCCTCCGTGTCCATCGCGAGCTGTTCGCCCGCGGTCTCGTCGGAGATCATGCCCGCGCCGGCGAGGAGGTTGTCGGTGAGGGTCGTCTTACCGTGGTCGACGTGCGCGGCGATGGCGATGTTCCGGATGTTCTCCGGTTCGTCCATCAGCCGTTCGCACTGTTCGACGATCTTCTTGCGTCGGCCCATTATGGAGGATTATACCGCTAGCGGGTTCAAAAGGGTAGTGTTTCGTGTCCGCCGAAACCGCCGCGAACGCACGGTATTGGGTGGCACGGCGGGGGCTGCCGTCGGCGCAAGACCCTTATTCAGCCGACCCGTGACAAACAGTTACATGGATGTTCTCGTGCAGGGAACAGGTCCGGCCGCGCCCTTCCTCGGGGCGCGCGACCTGTTCGAACTCGACCACGACCTCTCGAAACCCGTCCACGTGCACGTTCGCGAGAACCCTGACGAGCGAACGTGGGCGGGCCACTACGACGACCACCACGTCCTCAACATCTCCCGGTCTGCGGCGACGTCCGTGATGGCGCGCGAACTCGCCATCCACGAGTTCTCTCACATGCGTCGCTACGAGGACGCCCACCCCTCGCACACGATGACGATGAACGAGATTCTGTTCCTCGCGCTCGCGGGGCGGTCCGTCGAACGCCGCGTTCTCAGCCACTGCCATCAGATCGCGAACCACGCCAAGGACATCTACGCGGACGACATCACGCTCTCCGTCGGCCCGCCGGACAAGCTCGTGACGTTCCTCGAATCGGAGCTCGCGCGCGCGGTCGCGGACCGCCCCGCTACCGGGCCGGACGGTTTCCGCATCACTGCGGACGCCGACCCGCGGATGACTGCCGTGAACGCCGCGTTCGCGCTCGCGCTCCTGGAACGCCACGACGCCATCGGCGAGGACCACCGCATCCACGATCTCGCTCGGGTCGCAGTCGGGGACGCCCCCGGTATCGACTTCGAGTTCTTCAAGGAGACGTTCCAGACGCTCCCGGACGACCCCGACGAGAGTACGTACCGGCGGTCGCTCGTCGACCTCGTGCGCGCGTACGTCGACAGCTACGACACCACGGCCGGGCCCGCGGCGGACTGACGCCACGCGAGCACCCCTAAAACCCCGCCGACCGCGAGGAAGAGCACGCCGAGCGACGCGACCGTGAGCGTCGGCCCGACCAGTCCCGCGTACGCGCCCGCGGCGAGCGCGAGCGGCGACCGGACGAGGCTGTACGCCATCGACGCCGCCGACAGCGACGTCGCACGACCCGCGGAGGGAACGTGGTCGTTAACGTAGCCGTTCGCGACCGGTTGCACGACCGCGCGGCCCGCGCGCATCACGACGAACGCGGGGAGCGCGACCTGCGCGACGAACACGGGGACGACCAGCAGCGTCGCCGAGAGCGCGCCGACGCCGACGACCGCGCCCCACGGCCCCATCGCGTCACCGACCCAGCCCGCGTGCTGGCCCGCGACCGCCGACACGAGCGTGAACGCGGCGTACAGTACGCCGAGCGCGAGTCCGGGGGCGAGCGAGAACCCGGCGAGCGTCACCGGTCCGGGGTCGGCGAACCCGCTCGCGCCGAGCGCGTCCACGACCGTCGGCTGGACGTACGTGTTCGCGACGCCCGTGGTCGCGAGGAACGCCGCGACGGCGACCAGGAACGCGCGGAGCGGTGGCTTGGAGAACTCGGTGCGTGCGACGGAGAGCGCCTCCGAGACGCCGACCGACTCCGCGTCGGCGGCCACGGCGGGGAGCGTCGCGAGCACGAGGACGCCGAGCGCGTTCAGCGAGAGCGCGAACACGAACGGATACGTCGGGTCCACACCGTAGAGCGCGCCGCCCGCGACCATCCCCAGGACGGAGACGTAGCGAGTGACTGCGCCGCCGCGCCCGCGGACGCGCGTGAATGACTCCGAGTCGCCGCGTTCGTCGAGCACCTCGTACAGCCACGCGTCACCGCTCCCGGACTGGAAGGTGAGTCCGAGCGCCCACAGGACGTAGAGGACGACGAATTCCCAGAAACTCGTCGCGACGACGAACCCCGCGAGCGAGAGGACGCTGCAGGCGAGGCCGAGCGCGAGGCTCGCGCGCTGGCCGAACCGGTCCGCGACGTAGCCGGTGGGAACCTCGAACAGGACGACCAAGGTTGCCGACAGCGCGCTCAACGCTCCGACCTGGGGGAAGGAGAGCGTGCGCAGGAGGAACAGCGTGAACACGGGCGTGATGAAGCCGACGGAGACCGTGGCTCGGTGGAGGTAGTAGCGGCGGACGACTCCCATACCGCCCCATCACGAAAGAGTGGGAAAACCGTTCCCGGACGCGAGTTTTTGTAAGAACGCTGTCGCTTCTTGGCTATCGAAACGGAAGAGAAAATCCGGTGTTAGCGTGCCGCGGCCGCGACGCGCTCTTTCTCCTCTTTCTGGCTGATGGCGTACGTCTGCACGTCGTAGTCAGCCGCGCCGATGAGCTGCTGGGCGAGCGCGTCCGACGCGCTCGTACTCGTCTTGAAGGACGCGGAGTGCGCGCCGTCGGCGAGGAACTTCAGCGCCTGGTCGACGCGGCGCTGGGGCGCGACGTCGACCGCCTTGGGCACCGAGATGCCACCGTACTTCAGGCGAACCGTCTCCTCGCGAGGCGCGGCGTTCTCCACCGCGCGCACGAGCACCTGCACGGGGTTCTCCTCGGTCCGCTCGTGGATCGTGTCGAACGCCTCGCGCACGATCTTGAGCGCCTTCTGCTTCTTGCCCGTGTTGTCCTCCGTCGCCATCAGGCGGTTGGTGAGCCGTTCGACGATGGAGACCTCGCTCTTCTGGAACTGCTTGCCGGCGTGGCGACCCATCGTGTGCGCGATGGGCGTCACCGTGATGTACCGGCGCGTGCTCGGGTCGCGGTACTGGACGTCGGAGACCTCCCACTTGCCGAACAGGTCGGCGTCGACGTCCGACTCCTCGCCGCCAGCGGGCGCCTCGGGTTCCGGTGCTTCGCTGCTCATCGTACCGGCTTCTCCGCGTTCCCACGCACGAGTTCGATCATCGAGACACCGTTCACCTTCTCGACCTTGTAGTTCACGCCGGAGAGGTCGCCCATCGCGCGACCCTTCGCACCACCGATACCCGCGATGGTGACCTCGTCGTGCTCGTCGATGAACGAGATGGCGCCGTCACCGGGACAGAACGCGGTGACCTGCTTCCCGTTCTTGATGAGCTGGACGCGAACGCACTTCCGAATCGCCGAGTTCGGCTGCTTCGCTTCGATGCCGACTTTCTCCAGTACGATGCCACGCCCCTGGGGCGCACCCTCGAGCGGGTCAGACTTCTTGCGAAGACCCCGCTCTCGCCGCGCGTAATCCGAGTCGGACCACCGCTGACTCTGGCGGTCCTTCTTCAGCTTACGGGCGGCATACTTGCCGTTAGCCATAGGGACAGATTACGGAGGCAAATACTTAAATTCGGCCTTTCGTCTCCGCCGTTTTGCGGTACGTGCGCCCATGACACACGCGGCTACCGACGGACGCAGCGTGTCTCGCTCACGCCCGCGCGAGAACTGGCTCACAGGGGTCCAACACATACGTCACAGCGGATGAAGAGAACCCAGTCGATACAACTGTAACCAGTCCACGAAGCAAGCATCCGCGAGCGAGCGGTTCGGAGAACCCGAGCGAAGCGGTTCCCCGCGAACGAGCGAACGTGAGTGAGCGGGCCGACGACCGAACGGAGGCCGGAGGCCGAAGTGAGGGAGAAGTGCTTTTAGCGTAGCTTTTACCGAGCGAGCGAAGCGAGCGCAGAGTAAAAGGTACTATGTCAGTTGGATGTCGTCGACGTCGTAGTGGCGTTTCGCGAGCGTCTTCGCGAGTTCGATGTTGTGCCCGCCTTCGCCGATGGCGACGCCGCGGTCTTCGTGAGCGACTTCGGCGTACGCGACGGTGTCGCGGTTCTCGCTGATGGTGACGTTGTAGACGGCGGCGGGCGACAGGGCGTTCGCGACGAACCCTTCGGGCGTCGGGGCGTCTTCGACGAGTTTGACGTCCCGGCCGAGGCGGTCTTCGACGCGGGAGACGTTCCGGCCGCCGGGGCCGATAGCGCTCCCGATTTCACCCGCTTTGACGACGAACACGACGCGGTCGTTCTCGTCGTCCACGATGCAGTCGACCGCGGTGGCGTCCGTGATGTCTTCGAACGCGACGATGCACTGGCGGGCTTCGTCGGAGAGCGTGACGGTCATTTAGTCAGATTTGGACGCGCCCATCCGGAGGTCGACGTCGCCGGTGCCGAGTTTGACGGGCTTTCCGACGATGACGTTCTCGATGACGCCGTCGAGGTCGTCGGCCTCGCCGTAGATGGCGGCGTCGAGCAGGTGGTTGACCGTGACCTCGAACGCCGCGCGCGCGAGCACGGAGTCCTTGTTCCCGCTGATGCCGTGACGGCCGATGGACTGGATGGTGCCGTCGTTCGTCATGATGTCCGCGACGAGCATGAGGTGACGGACGTTCACGTCCCCGAGACCCTGCTCTTCGAGCGTGTCCATCGTCTCGTTGATGATGGCTTCGCGCGCGGCTTCGATGCCGAGCGTCTTGTGAATCTCGTGGATGTTGTTACACGTCGTGCGCGTGTCGTCCACGCCGTCGATGCGGAGGACCTTCTTCAACGCGGAGCCCTCGGTGTAGAGGACGAACTCCTCACCTTCGTCGGTTTCTTCCTTCCGAACGACGACGCGCGTGATGTCCTCGATGCCTTTGAACACGACGTCGCGCAATTGTTCGACGAGCTGGAGGAGGTCGCGGTAGCTCGGCTGCTCTGGGCCGAACTCGAGGACGGTGCCCTGCTGGGTGACTTGCACGCCGAGGGAGTCCTCGATGATGTCCGCGATGTCACCCGCGATCTCGTTCGTGGAGTCGACCGTCGGCCACCGCTCCTGGAGGGTGTCCTCGTTCAGGTCGATGCGGACGATCATGTCCGCGACGTTCGTGGAGATGTCCCCGAGCGCGAGAATCTTCGTGGACTCGATGTTCCACACGACCTCGTGGGCTTTCTCGCGGTCGTCCGCGTGCTCCTCGTCGAGGTGGACCATCATCGTCGGCGTGTCCGGCGATTTACGCGCGTCCACGAGTTCGATGAGGCGCGGCAATCCCTGCGTAACGTCGATTTCCGCGACGCCCGCGTAGTGGAACGTGTTCATCGTCATCTGCGTCCCCGGTTCCCCGATGGACTGCGCGCTCACAGTGCCGACGGGGTCGAGCGGGTCGACGCGCGTGTCGACGTACTGGGACTCGACCGCTTTCGCGATCTGTTCTGCCTGTTTGGTCGTCACGTCCTCGCGAGCCTCGATCGCGTCGTAGACGCGGTCCTTGAGGCGTCGCGGGAGGCTTCGGTCCTCCACCGCCGCTTCGATGTCTGCAGTTATCTCCGTCATTAGTCGTCACCCTCCGCGCGCCACGATTCGCCGTGCTCCGAGAGGTTCGTCGGCGGTTCCTTCTCGCCGAGGAACTCGTCCAGTTCCTCGTCCGACGCGAACTCGGTTTCGAGGATGCGGTCCGCGACGCTCTCGACGTCGATGTCGTGTTCGGTCTCGGACGCGACCCGCGTCGGACTCGTGCCGTCCTCGCCGAACTCGAACTGCACGATGGTGTCCGAGGTGTCCCGGACCGTGCCGTCGTACTGGGTTTCGAGTTCGGACAGGGCGTTGATGAGGCGGCGCTGGAGGTAGCCGGACTTCGAGGTGCGGACTGCCGTGTCCACGAGGCCCTCGCGGCCACCCATCGCGTGGAAGAAGAACTCCGTCGGGGTGAGGCCGTCAGCGTACGAGTTCTCGACGAACCCGTGGGCTTCCGCGGAGAGGTCGTCCTCCTGGAAGTGACTGAGCGTCCGGTCCTCGTACCCCCGGTTGATGCGTTCGCCCCGAACCGCCTGCTGGCCGACCATGCCGGCCATCTGGGTGAGGTTCAGCATCCCACCACGGGCACCGGACTCGGCCATGACGACCGCGGGGTTGTCGTCGTCGAAGTCGTCGCCCGCGATGTCACCGGCGGAGTCACGCGCCTTCGACAGCGCCTGCATGATCTTCATCTCGAGCGTCTCGTCCACCGTCCGACCCGGCAGGCTCTCGAGGTCGCCGTTCTCGTAGGTGTCGATGAGTTCCTGCACGCGACTGTAGGCGTTGTCGATGGACTCGTCGATGCGCTCCCGGGCGTCCTCGCTGATGGTCTCGTCGTCGATGCCGATACTGAACCCGAAGTGCATGATTGCGCGCATCGCGAGGGACGCGATTTCGTTGATGAAGATGCGCGCACGCGTGTTCCCGTACACTTTAGTGATGGTGTCGACGATGTCGCTGCCGAACTCGCCGACGCCGTCCTCGTCGATGGTGCCCTCGATGAGGCGGCCGTCCTCGATGACGACGTCGTCGCCCGCGCTGGACGTGAACTCGAGGTTCAGGTCGTCGGGCAGGAGTTCGCTGAACAACTGACGGCCCGTCCAGTAGGGCGTGCCGTCGTCTTCCTCGCCCGCGGGGTCGGGGAGTTCGTGGATACGGGTCTCGCGCAGGAGGTCGAGCGCCTGCGTCTCGTTGAACCGCGGGTTGTCGTGCGTGAGGAGGTAGGTCCCGCTGATGTGGTCCTGGATGGCGCCGATGATGTTCCGGCCGAACCGCGGCGAGAGTATCTGTTCCTGCACGCGCATGAGGACGCGCGCTTCCGCGCGCGCTTCCTCGTTCTGGAGGGCGTGCATGTTCATCTCGTCGCCGTCGAAGTCGGCGTTGTACGGCGGACAGACGACGGTGTTGAGGCGGAACGTCTTGTACGGCATCACCACGACCTCGTGGGCCATGATGGACATCCGGTGGAGGCTCGGCTGGCGGTTGAAGATGATGATGTCGCCGTCGATGAGGTGGCGCTGAACCTCCCAGCCGGGTTCGACGCGTTCTGCGAGTTCCTCACAGACCTTCTCGGTGACGCGGACGCGTCGACCGTCTGGTCGCTTCACGTAGTTCGCACCGGGATGCGACTCGGGACCGTTACGGACGTAGCGGCGGGCGCGTTCGATGTTCTTCTCGTTGACGACCATCGTCTGCGTCATCTCGGTCGCCACGCGGTCCGGGACACCGACCTCGTTCAGACTGAGGGTCGGGTCGGGGCTGATGACGGTACGCGCACTGAAGTTCACGCGTTTGCCGGACAGACTCCCGCGGAACCGTCCTTCCTTGCCCTTCAGGCGCTGACTGAGCGTCTTGAGCGGGCGGCCGGAACGGTGGCGGGCGGGCGGCGTCCCCGAAATCTCGTTGTCCATGAACGTCGTGACGTGGTACTGGAGGAGTTCCCAGAGGTCCTCGATGATGAGTTGGGGCGCGCCGGCCTCGCGGTTCTCCATGAACCGCTGGTTGATGCGGATGATGTCGACGAGTTTGTGCGTCAGGTCGTCCTCGCTGCGCTGGCCGTTGTCGAGCGTAATCGACGGCCGCGCCGTGACGGGCGGAACGGGGAGGACCGTGAGAATCATCCACTCCGGCCGACTACGCTCGGAGTCGACACCGAGGACTTCGAGGTCCTCGTCCGGGATGTCCTCGAACCAGTCGCGGATGTCCGAGGGCATGAGTTTGTTCATGTCCTCTGTGGTGAGGTCCGTGCCGAGCACCTTCTCGAGGGCTTCGCGGTCCTCGCGGCGCGGACGGAACTCGCCGGACAGAATCTGGTTCACGCGCGAGAGGTCGACGCCGGACTCGTCCGCGAGTTCCTGGGGACTGATTCCCTCCTCGTCTTCCTCGTCCTCGTCGGGCTGCATCGCCTCCGCGATGCGCTGGGGGTAGTCGGACGCGAGGACCTGCTGGACCTCGTAGTACGTCGTGGGTTTCTCGTGTTTCACGTCGTACTGGACTTCCCCGCAGTGCGGACAGTGCGACTTCTTGCGGGCCTCCCGAATCGCGTCCTTCGTGACGTCGGAGACGTCCTGCTGGAGGCCGCGCGTTCGGTCGACGTCCGAGAGGAACTGCTCCTTCTCGTCTTCGGTGAGGAGGAGGCGACTGCACTCGCGGCACGTGCCGCGAAGGAGGCGGCGGATGAGCTTCGAGAACCCGACGTGGATGACGGGCGCGGCGAGTTCGATGTGGCCGAAGTGGCCGTTACACGAACCCGACCGCTGGCCGCACGTCTTGCACTCGAGGCCGGGGTCGATGACGCCGAGACGCGGGTCCATCAGGCCCATGTCGATGGGGAACCCGTCGTCGTCGTAGGTGTCGGCCGTGATGACCTTCGTGGCGCTCATGTCGCGGTACTCCTCGGGGTCCATCAGCCCGAAGCTGATTTCGCCTATCTCTTTGGGTGATTGACCTGCACTCATGTTAGACTGCGTCCTTCAGTTCGAGGCGCGGCGCGATGCCGAGCGCTTTCATCTCGTCGAGTAGGAGTTTGAACGCGTAACTCATCTCGATGCTGTGCACGTCCGTCTCCTCTCCACAGTTCGGACAGTAGACGCGACGCTGCTCTCTGTTCTCCACCGCCGTCATCCCGCAGTTTCCGCAGATGTCGACGTACTCCTGGTCGGAAGACTCGAGGAGGCGTTCTTTGAGAACCATCGCCGCACCGTGGGCGATGACGGTGTCGCGCTCCATCTCCCCGAGTCGAAGTCCGCCTTCGCGGGCACGCCCTTCGGTCGGCTGGCGCGTGAGCACCTGCACCGGCCCCTTCGAACGGGCGTGCATCTTGTTCGACACCATGTGGTAGAGTTTGTGGTAGAAGATGGTGCCGACGAAGATTTCGGCCTCGATTTTCTCGCCGGAGACGCCGGAGTGAAGGACTTCCTTCCCGCTCGACTTGAAGCCGCGGTCCTGGAGGGAGGAACGAATCTCCTCTTCGTCCTCGCCCGTGAACGCGGTGCCGTCGACGGTCCGGCCTTCGAGCGCGCCGGCTTTCCCGCCGAGCATCTCGAGCACGTGACCGACCGTCATCCGGGACGGGAGCGCGTGCGGGTTCACGATGAGGTCGGGCACGACGCCCTCCTGCGTGAACGGCATGTCCTCGTGCGGCGCGAGGTGGCCGACGACGCCCTTCTGGCCGTGACGGCTCGCGAACTTGTCCCCGAGTTCCGGGATGCGTTCGTCGCGAACGCTCACTTTCGCGAGTTTCGACCCGTCCTCGCCCTCCATCAGGGTCACCGTGTCCACCACGCCGTCCTCGCCCGACCGCATCGTCACGGACGTCTCGCGGCGCTTTTGCGGACTCAAGCCACCCATCTCGTCGGGCTCTTCGAGGAATCGGGGCGGACTGGTCTTCCCGAGCAGGACGCTGTTCTCGTCCACGCGCGTCTCGGGGTTGACGAGGCCGTCCTCGTCGAGGTGTTTGTACGCGTCCTCGCCGCGAGCGCCGCGCACGTCGTCGTCCGGAATCTCGAACCGGTCTTCCTGGCCACCGGGGTAGCGGCGTTCCTCACCCTCGTAGGTGCGGAAGAAGTGCGAACGCGCGAGCGCACGCTCGACCGACCCGCGGTTCATCACGAGCGCGTCCTCGATGTTGAAGCCCTCGTAGCTCATCACGGCGACCGTGAAGTTCTGACCGGCGGGACGGTCGTCGTACCCGATTTGTTTCGTCGTCTGGGTGTTCACCATCGCCTTCTGCGGGTAGTGCATCAGGTGCTGGCGGGTGTCCGGGCGAATCCGATAGTTCGCGGCCGGCAGCCCCAGACTCTGCTTCATCATCCCCGCACCCATCGTGATACGCGGACTCGCGTTGTGCTCGGGGTACGGAATCATCCCCGCACCGATACCGAAGATGAGCTGCGGGTCGATTTCGAGGTGCGTGTGGTCCTCGGTGAGTTCTTCTTCGTCGACGGCGACGAGAATGTCCTCTTCTTCTTCGGCGTCGATGAACTCGACCTTCCCCGCGTCCACGAGGTCCTCGAACTCGATATCGTCGTTCTCGACGGCTTCGACGTCCTCCTCCGTGAGGAGGGGTTCGCCGTTCTCCACGACGAGCAGGGGACGCCGGGCACGGCCCGCGTCCGCGTTGACGATGACTTCGCCCGTCCGTTCTTTCACCGAGACGTTCACCATGTCGCTGATGTCGCCTCGGCGTCGCGCTTCCCGAATCTGTGCGGCGAGCTCCTCGGGGTCCTCGTGGGTCCCGACGAGACTGCCGTTGACGTAGACTTTCGCTTCTCGTGCCTGACTCATGTTAGTCGTCCGCGGAGGATGGGTTCGTGAGACCGGGCACACCCTCTACCCCCATAGAGGAGAGTTCCCGTTTCAACTGCTGTTCGTCGTCGACGTTCTGTGAGAGCTCCATCGCCTGCGCGAAGTTCTTCACGAGCCCACAGTTCGGCCCCTCCGGCGTCTCGGAGGGACAGATGCGACCCCACTGGGTCGCGTGCAGGTCGCGCGCCTCGAAGTGCGGCTGACTCCGCGAGAGCGGACTGCGGAGGCGGCGCAAGTGAGACAGCACACCCATGTGGTCCGTGCGGTCCACGAGCTGACTGACACCAGAGCGGCCGCCCACCCAGTTCCCCGTCGCGATGGGGTGTTCGAGGCGCTCCGTGAGCACGTCGGACCGAACGACCGTGTTCACGGTGAGCTGGCGGTTCCGCATGTTCGCGCGTTCGAGCTGGTACTTCACGTCGCGCGCGAGCTTGTTCAACGCCGTGCGGAACAGGTCCCGCATCAGGTCGCCGCTGACTTTGAGGCGCTTGTTCGCGTAGTGGTCCTTGTCGTCCGACTCGCGGCGGTTGAGCGCGAGTTCGAAACACGCCTCCGCCATCCGGCAGAGGTAGAACGCCTTGTTCATCCGGGTCTCCTCCTCTTCGATACCGTCCTCGTGGAGGTGCGGGAGGAGGTAGCGGTCGATGACGTAGTTCGCGCGCTTGAGCTGGTAGTTCTTTCCCTGGCCGGAAGCGACGCGACGACCCAGCGTCTCGATCGCTTCCTCCTGGGTCTGAACGTCGGCTTCCTCCAAGTTCTCCAGCATGAACTTCACAATCTCGGGGTCGTCCGACACGCGGTGGACGATCTCCTCGTCGGATTCGAGGCCGAGCGCGCGAACGAGCGTGACGAAATTGATAGAACCAGAAACCGAGGGGAACGACACTTCGAGAATACCGGACCGATTGCGCTCACAGAGCACGAGCGCTCGATACCCTCGTCGCTGACTGAACGTCTTCGCGACCTGAATCTCGTCGCCGTACTTCGTGTCGTACTCCGCGAGAATCTTGTTCGGCGCGAGGTCCTCACTCGTCATGAGCACGCGCTCCGACCCGTTCACGATGAAGTACCCACCGGGGTCGGCGGGGTCCTCACCGATGTCGATGAGCTCCTGCTCGCTGAAGTCCGAGATGTTACACTTCTCGGATCCGACCATGATGGGCATCCGCCCCACCTTCGTCTCCGTCGTGTCGAGGAGCTCTTCCGGCTCCTCCTCGCCACCACGCTTGATGCTCATCTCCATGAACACCGGCGCGGAGTACGTAATGTTCCGAAGCCGCGCCTCCTGCGGATACAGGAGCTCCTCGGAACCGTCCGCCTCACGCACCCGCGGCGTCAAAATACGGACGTCACCCAACTCGACCCACACCGGCTCCTCGTCCTCCTTGTCGCCGATGTCGGTATCGATCGTCTCCTTCTCGTCGACCACCTCCTGCATCCCGCGTTTCAAGAACGCGTTAAAGGAGCGGTAGTGGTGTTCGGCGAGCCGTTCTTTCGAGAAATACGCCTTCGACAGCGCGCGTTTGTTTTGTGTCTCCATCACTCGATCACCAATCGGTACACGATAGCCGTGTCCGTCGTTCGTGAATCCCGTACGATCTTCACGACGTCACCCGACTCCGCGTCGTCGGGAAGCGCCGGGTCCGTTCGCTTGATCTTCGGGAGGTCGGTCCGTTCGATGTCGTACTCGTCGAGCACATCCTCGACCGCGTCCTCGTCGAGGAGCGAATGCTCGGGTACGAGCTCGTGGTTAGTTACGTCATCTACCATGGGAACACCTGCCGGGGGGGAGAAGTGGCTCTCACGAGATACTACAGTTACATAACGGACGCGTCCATTTATTTCTTCCCAATCGAACCCGCTGTGCGCCACGATGCCGGACGAGACGCGTTCACACGCCCTCTCCCGATTGGAAAGCCTTATTTGTATCACCCGGCTACGAATGATTGCAGCAAGCCCGGGTGGTGTAGTGGCCCATCATACGACCCTGTCACGGTCGTGACGCGGGTTCAAATCCCGCCTCGGGCGCTTTTGTGAAGAACTACGTGACGAGCAAAGCGTAGCGGGCGTGTTCCTCTCGACGCTACTTCGAACACCGACAGCCGTCTCCCGTCTTCGCGTATGAAGTTTCGCGAGAACTGTTTTCGTCATCGGGATGGTCACTCCGTGAGTGAACACGAAGACGACGGGTGACGTGACCGAGACGCAATTTCTCCACGAGCTCGTCACCGCGGGATACGGAGTGTCGATACCGTTCGGGGACAACGACCCGTACGACCTCGTCGTAGACTCCGGTGACGAGTTAGTTCGCGTACAGTGTAAGACAGGGTGGCTGGAGGGGCCGTGTGTTCGCTTCAAGACGGCGAGTAAAACGACGAGAGACGGTGAGCCCTCGATGGTCGGATACGAGGGCGAGATAGACGTGTTCGCGGTCCGGTGTCGCGACGACGAAGCGCTCTACTGGGTGCCGGTCGAGGAGGCGGGCGAGAAGAACACGTATCTTCGTGTCGAGGACGCCGAAATCGATCATCCGTCGATTAACTGGGCGTCTCGGTTCGAGTTTTCGGGAGTTATTCGGTGAAGCGTTCGCGGAGGTTGTATTCGTTTCTGGTGGCGATGTAGAGTGCGTCGTCGAGGAGGGCGGCGAGTTCGGGGAGGATGCGGAGGAGGCCGAGGGTGATGGCGACGAGGACGACGACGGAGAGGCTTTGGGCGAGGATGCGGTCGGCGAAGTAGTAGGAGACTTTGTAGGGGTCGGTGGTGGGGAAGACGGCGAAGACGAGGGGTTTGGTCCAGGCGAACCATTGGTTGCCGAAGGCGATGGCGATGAAGGCGACGCGGATGATGTTGAGGGCGTAGATGACGGGGGCGACGATGGCGATGGCGGTGAGGCGGCGGCGGATTGGCGCGGTAGTGGCGGTGATGAGACCGACGACGGTGGCGATGCTGCCGATGCCGCTGCAGGCGAGGAGGACGTACGTGGTGATGGTGTGGTCGCCGACGGCGAATTGGATGGCGTGCGGGTAGCCGTCGGGTTGGACGAGGAGGTCGGGGTGGTAGCCGAGGAGGGTGATGAGGGCGTAGGAGGCCTGGGCGGTGATGCTGATTGCTGCGTTGGCGAGCGCGGGGAACGTCTGGAAGGGGAGGTAGACGAGGCCCATGACGGCGATGGCGCGGGAGAGCGTGAGGATGCGGGGGCGGGTGGTGAGGACGAGTTTGGCGGTGTAGAGGCAGAGGGGGACGGCGAGGATGACGAGGACGCCTTCGATGATGCTGGCTTTGACGATGAGGAAGTGTTCGATGAGGAGCGCCCAGAAGACGGCGAAGACGACCCAGGAGCCGGCGGCGACGACGCGGGCGGGGTGGGCGTCGTCGCGGGTCGCGAGGAGGGCGCTGAGGGTGAATCCGGCGACGACGACCCACCCGATGGCGTCCGTGAGGGCGAGTGACATTGGAGAGGGATTGGGGGGTTTCGGTGATAGGCGTGACGGTCACGTGACGGTGCGACTCCGGCCGCTGTGGGGGGCGTCGCGTTCGCGTACGGTGATTCGGTGGGTGGTTTCGCTCGCGTCGTCGTGGACGAGTGCGTCGCCGGGATGGGTGGGGAGGCGGTCGCTGAGTGTGGTGGTGTGCTGGTCGGGGATGGCGGTTTCGAGGGCGTCGATGTCGTCGGTGGCGGTGAGGCGGTGGGCGACGACGAGGTCCGCTTGCGAGACGGCTTCAGGTGGGAGGACGCCGGGGCGCTGTGTCGCGAGGACGGTGCTGATGCCGGGTTGGCGGCCGCGGGTGAGGAGGCGGCGGAGTCCGGGCCACGCGGCGGTGTCGGTGATTGCGTGGGCTTCGTCCACGAGGAGCCACGGGAGCGCGTCGAGCGTACCGGAGACGGCGGTCTCGTAGAGGCGGTCGGCGACGGCGCGGACGACGGCGGCCATCGCGGGACGCGGAAGGGACGCACAGTCGAGGACGGTGAGTTCGGCCGGGTCGCAAATCGGGGTCGGGTCGGGGTCGAAGACGTTCCAGCGCCGCGCGCGGTCGATGGCGTTCCGGGCGGCCCGCGCGTGAGGGTCGTCGGGGAGTGCGTCGTGCATTCCGTCGAGGGTGTCTGCGTGTGCGGCGGCGGACGCGAGGAGCGCGCCGGCGCGAGTGTGCTGGGGCAGTTCGAGAACGTCGCACCACGCGTGCGGCGGGAGTGCGTTCGCGGAGATTGCGGGGCGGACGACGGTGGCGGGGACGGCGTCGGGGAGCGTGTCGAACGCGCGCATCGGGTCGACGACGACGCCGGTGACCCCGCTCGTGCGCCCGAGGCCTTCCGCGAGCACGCCGAGTGTGTACGTCTTCCCGCTCCCGCGTTTTCCGACGACGAGCGCGGCGTGCGGGTGGTCGACGTCGAGTTCGACGCGTACGCCGTGGCTGTCGTCGGGCGCGCGGAACCGACCGAACGGAACGGTAGGTGCGTCGACGGAGGTGCGGGAATCGCGCGCGTCGCGGGAGTCGCGTCGGCCGAGGACGTGCATCACCGGGAGCGTGGCCCCGGCATCGTATTTGAACTCTCGTGTGAGCGTTCAAGTGGGATAGCGAGGCCAGTGGACGGTATGTTCGGTCGTGTGCTGCGAGACGAGCGTGGTATCGAGGGGTTGCCGGTCAGACTGATAATCGCGTTCGTGGTCGGGGTGGCGACGCTCGGCGTCCTCCTGCAGATGGTGTCTGGGGTGGGGACGCTCGCGACGAGCGAGTTGGACGCGAAGCCGACCCCTGACGTCGTGGGTGTCGGTGAGCACACGTTCGACGTGGCGGTGGTGGATTCGTCCGGGTCGCGAGTGGCGGACGCGACGGTCGTGGTGAAGTCGGGGACGGCGCGGGTCGACCAGACGATAGTCGCGCACACGAACGAGAGCGGCGTCGCCGTCGTGGAGGCGGACGTGTCGCTTTCGCCGAATCAGGGAGAGGGGACGCTAACGATCGATCTCAAGCCGCCCGCGGGGTCGGAGTTCGTGGACCGTCGGGCAAATACGAAGGTGCTGGTGGTTCGGGGAGCGGACGGGAGTTAGGCGTCCCAGTCGATCCAGTTCTGCTCCCAGCCGTGGCGGCGTTCGTTCGCGCGCGCGGCGCGCTCCTGGTCTTCGCGGACGGTGCGGTTGCGGACGGGCGCGCTCGCCTGTTCGCCGTCCACGAGGAGCGGCGCGAACTCGATGGGGCCGTACTCGGCCGCGCGTTCGCCGTCTTCGACGGCGACGAGGGTCTGTGAGCGCGCGCCCTCGGGGTAGACGAGACGGCCGCCGTCTGCGAGTTGGGTCGTGAGCGCGCGGGGCGGGCGAACGGCGGCCGCCTCGACCAGCACGCGGTCGAAGGGCGCGTACGCGGGGAGGCCGTTCGCGCCGTTCGCGCAGTCCACGAGCACGTCGCCGTAGCCGGCGTCTGCGAGGTTTTGGCGGGCGTCGTAGACGACGCGGCGGTCGATGTCGACCGCGTGAACGTGGCGTGCGCCGACGATTTCGGCGACCAACGCGACGGTGTAGCCGACCCCCGCGCCGACGACGAGCGTGTCGTCCCCCGGGGTTGGCTGGAGGGCTTCGACGAGTCGGGCGGCCGTCGCGGGCGAGAGAACGCGGGTGCCGCGGTGTTCGAACTCGCGGTCGGCGTACGCGCGGTGTCCCTCGTCGACGAACTCGTGGCGGGGGACGGCGCGCATCGCGTCGGCGACGGCGGGCGTGCGGACGACGTCCTTCGTGTCGTGTTCGAGGCTGGTGACCATGTCGTCCCGGACGGCCGCGTACTCCATACCGGAGGCACGGCCCGGACGGCCTTCAATCGTTCGCGGGGCGGTCGGCGGCGACGACTTGCGAGCGCGTCCCGGGGACGTCGGAGACGCGGGGGCGGTCGAAGCCGGCGGCGGCGAACCACTCGCCGAAGTCCGCTTCCGCGTAGACGTTCCCGCCGTCGGTGGTGGCGAGCATCTCGGCGGCTACGAGTCCGGCGTCGTCCGCGTGGTCTTCGAGTCGGTCGACGTGAACGACCGTTCCGCCGGACGCGACGGCGTCGTAGAGCGCGCTGAGGAGGCGCTGGTTGTCCGCGGGCGAGAGCGTGCGCGCAGTGTTCGCGCAGAAGACGAGGTCGTAGTCGCCGTCGACGCCGTCGAGCGGGTCGCCGGTTTCGAGCGTGACGGGTTCGTGTTCGAGGAGGGGTTCGTCTGCGTCGATGACGTCGCGGGTGTCGAGCAGGGTGGTGTCGTAGCCGCGGCGCGCGAACTCGCGGGAGAACGTGCCCGCGCCGCCGTAAACGTCGAGGACGCGGTCGGCGTCGGCGTGTTCGTGGACGGCGGCGGTGACTGCCGCGCGCACGTCACTCTTCGGGAGGGCGGCCATCGCGCCGAGGCGGTTGCGCGTCCAGTTCGGGGATCGGTCCGGTAACTCGCCGGTCCGCATCGTCTCCGGGAGGGAGAGCCAGTCGTCGAGCGTGTCGAGTTCGTGGGGGAGCGAGCCGATGGACCGGAGGTCGGTCTTCGAGAGGAATCCCAGTAAGCGGTTTGTCGGTTCGAACCCGTCGTCGGTCCGGTGGAGGAAGCCGAGGTCGCAGAGCGCGTCGACGCTGACGCGGGCGGCGCGTTCGGTGACACCGGCGTCGTCGGCGACCGCTGCGACGGTTTCAGCGTCGGTGACGACGGCGTCGAGTACGCCTGTTTCGCGGGCGGCGCGGAGGAACAGGAGTTCCCGGTAGTCCATACCCGGGAATCGGTCGGCGGCGGGATAAAGTCACTCGCCGCGGATGCGAACGAATTGAACGGGGGAGAGTTCGCTCCGGTCGATGCCGTCGTCGGTCTTCTCGGCGTACGTGAGCGTCTGGTGGTGGTCACCGAGCGGCGCGAGCAGGCGGCCGCCCTCGCGGACTTGCGAGATGACGGGGTCGGGGAACTCGGGCGCGGCGCACGTGAAGTAGGCGGCGTCGTAGGGCGCGTGTTCGGACCAGCCCTATCGCCCGTCGCCGATGCGGATGGAGACGTCGCCGTACCCGGCGTGTTCGAGGTTTCCGCGGGCGTCGGCCGCGAGCGACTCCGAGTACTCGACGGAGAAGACGTTCTCCGCGCCGACGAGTTCGGCGGTGACGGCGGCGTGATAGCCGCAGCCCGTGCCGATTTCGAGGGTGTGGTCGCCCTCGCGGAGGGAGAGTCGGTCGCACATCACGGCGACCATGTGGGGCGCGCTGACCGTCTGACCGTCCCCGATGGGAAGTGGGCGGTCCTCGTAGGCGGCGTCCCGGTGTTCCTCGGGAACGAACTCGTGGCGGGGGACGGCTCGAACCGCGTCAAGCACGCGCTCTGCGACGTCAGTTTTGCGCGAAAGTCGGTCTCTGAGGGAGTCGCGGGCGTCCGCGTCAGTCATCCTACCAGGCGGACCAAGCGGTCGAGCCTTCGTCGTAGGCGTAGACGCGCTTTACGTCCTTGGCCATCGCGGTGTCGCCGTCGTGGCCGATTTTCTGGAAGTCGTAGCGTTCGATGGCGTCCTCGCGCACGTGGATGCCCGTGATGGAGAACTCCTCGTCGCCGAGTTCCTCGGTCTCGCCGACGGTGAACTCGTAGTCGCCCGGTAACTGGAGCGTGATGCCTCGCGTTTCGTCGTGTCGCCCGTCGCGGGGGTGGATGGTGACGGGGACTTCGACGTTGTCCACGACGCGCGTCCAGAACGTCTCGACGTCCTCCGCGTCCGCGCGGACCGCGCGCTTCTCGTCGCCCATCTGGAGGTCAGTGATGCGGACCTGCATGATGGCTTCGTCGGTCTCCACGATGAACTCCTCGCCCGTCTCCACGGTCTCCTCCGCGGGCACCTCGACCGTCGTCGTGAAGGAGTCACCGCCCTGGGACACCACGACGTCCCGCTGGACCGTTCGCTCCGTCTGAATGGGTTCCTTGTGGACGTGCCCGCACTCCGTGCACTCCACGGTCGCGGTTCCGCCGCCCGTCGACAGGACCTCGTGTTCGGTGTCGAGGTCCGGGGAACACGACGGACACGGAAGCCCGACCCGCTGCTGTTGGCTCATAGGGACGAAAAGGGGCTGGAACCGTAAAAGTCCGCGGAGTTAGGGTTAGGCGTCCGCGCTCGGCAACTCGACTTCCTCACCATCTGCGTAGACGGTGGGGTTCAGGATGATGCCGTCGAGGTGGAGGGGCGCATCCGTGTCTCCGCCGATGCCGGCGTCGTCGCCGATGGCGATGTGGACGGTGCCGGCGGCTTTCTCGTCGAGGAGGACGCTCCCCACGAGTTCGGTGACGGCGACGTTCGTGCCGATGCCGAGTTCCGCGAGGTTGCGCGCGTCCCGTCCGACTTCGGCTTCGCCCGCTTCGACCTGTTCGCGCACGTCTTCGTCGGAAATCTCGGTGACGTAGCCGTCTTCGACTTCGAAGCGGAGTTCGTCGCCGTCGAGCCGGCCGTGGGGCATCATGGTGCCGTCCACGACGTACGTGCCGTTCGCGTTCTCGGGACTGACGAACACTTCGCCCGCGGGGAGGTTCGAGAACCCGCCGGCCTCGTGGACGATGCCGGTGTCCTGCAGCCACTCGCGGCTCCCGGGTTCGAACGTGATGTCCGTACCGGCGGGCGTCGTCACGCGAACCTCGTCGGCGTCACCGACCTGTGCGAGGACGTCCGCGCAGTGGCGCTTGATGGTGGCGTAGTCCGCGTCGAGCCCCGTCGTGAACACGTCCTCCGTGATGCCGGGGAGGGTCGCGCCGCGCGCACCAGCCTCGCACGCTCTGGAGCGCGCTCGCGTGTGCGAGAGAGATTTCGTCGTCGGCGCGAGGAACACGTCCGCCTCCCGCATCGCCGCGGCGACGGGCGCGGGCGGTTCCGCGCCGTGCTGGCTTCCCGGGGGGTACTTGACGATGGTCGCGTCGTCGGTAATCGCGCAGGCCTGCTCGTAGAGCGCGTTCCCGATGGGTTCGCGCTTGTCGTCGGTCACGACGACGCAGGACTCGTCGGGTTCGAGACCGAGACACTGCACGACCGCGGTTTCGGCCGCCTCGGACAGATTTGACATACTTCTGCTTCCGCCGGCGGCGGGTTAGGCGTTTTCGTCTCCCCCGCGAAACCTCGAAACGGTTATCCGGCGTCCGACGCGACCTTCCACCATGATTCGGGTCGGTATCAACGGATACGGTACTATCGGGAAGCGCGTGGCTGACGCGGTCCGCGACCAGCCGGACATGGACGTCGTCGGCGTCGCGAAGACGCGACCGAATTTCGAAGCCGAGCAGGCGCGCGAGCGCGGCTACGACCTCTACGCCGCCATCGAGGAGCGCGCGGGTCGCTTCGCGGACGCCGGCATCGAAACCGCCGGGCTGGTGGACGAACTCGTCGCCGCGAGCGACGTCGTCGTGGACGCCACGCCCTCCGGGGTCGGCGAGCAGAACAGCGAACTGTACGAGGAGTACGACACGCCCGCGCTCTATCAGGGCGGCGAGGACGCCGACTTCGTGGACACGTCGTTCAACGCACGATCGAACTACGACGACGCGCGCGGCGCGGACCACGTCCGCGTCGTCTCCTGCAACACCACCGGCCTCTCCCGCCTGCTCGCGCCGCTCCGCGAGGAGTACGGCGTCGAGAAGGTGCGCGCGACGCTCGTGCGACGCGGCGGCGACCCCGCCCAGACCGGCCGCGGCCCCATCAACGACATCCTCCCGAACCCCGTCACGATTCCGAGCCACCACGGCCCGGACGTGAACACCATCTTCCCCGACCTCGACATCGACACGCTCGGGATGAAGGTTCCCGCGACCCTGATGCACATGCACTCCGTGAACGTCACGCTCGAATCCGACGTCGACGCCGAAGACGTGCGCGACCGCCTCGCGGAGGAGTCCCGGTTGATGCTCGTCTCCGACGACCTCGGCATCGACGGCACGGGGAAACTCAAGGAGTACGCGCTCGACATGGGCCGTCCGCGCGGCGACATCTGGGAGAACGCCGTCTGGGAGGACTCCATCACGACCGAGGGCCGGGACTTCTACTGCTTCCAGGCCATCCACCAGGAGTCCGACGTCGTCCCCGAGAACGTCGACGCCATCCGCGCCGTCACCGAGAGCGCGGACGCCGAGGAGAGCATCGCGACGACGAACGCGGCGATAGGCCTATAGGACCCCCGAAGCCTTATCCCCGCCCCAACGTAACCCACGGTTATGCGCCGCGACGACCGTGACGACCCGTTCGACGACTTCTTCGACGAGATAGAGCGGATGATGAACGACATGATGCAGGGCGACGTGGAGGACTCCGGGTTCGGGTCCGACACGCACGTCACCGTCTACGAGGAGGAAGACCAGCTTCGCGTGGTCGCGGACCTCCCGGGCGTCGAGAAGAGCGACATCAGTCTGAAGTGCGACGGCGACGTCCTCACCATCAGCGCCGCCACCGCCGCCCGCGAGTACGACGAACGCATCGACCTGCCCGCTCGCGTCGACGAACACTCCGCGAGCGCGACCTACAACAACGGCGTCCTCGAAGTCACCTTCGACCGCGTCGAGGACTCCGCGGACATCGACCTCGAATAACTAGGCGCGTTCGATGAGTTCGGCGAGGCGGTCGTAGAAGTCGTCTTCGTACTTCGTCTCCGAATCGACCGTCGGGCGAGCGTTCGTCTCGTTCACCACCGCCCGGTCTTCGTTCACGAGGACGTCCACGCCGAGGAACGGAATGTCGAGCACGTCGGCCGTGCGTTCTGCGAGTTCTCGCACACGCTGTGGTGGCCGGACACCGGTCGCGGTCGCGCCGCGGTGGACGTTGTGTTTCCAGCCCGCGTCGGCGCGTCGTTCGACCGCGCCCGCGTACTCCCCGTCCAACACCATCACGCGGTAGTCACGGGCGTCGGGCAGGAACTCCTGGACGAGATAGGACTTGTCGGCAGTCGTCTCGTAGTCGTGCACGAGGTCGAGATAGTCCGTGACCCCGAGGAAGGAGTCCGCGTCACTGACTCGGGTGACGCCGACGCCGCGCGTCGCGGAGTTCGGTTTCACGACGACGGGCGGGTCGAACCGCTCGAACGCCGACGCCGCTTCCGACTCGCTAACGGGATTCGAGACGAGGACGGAGTCGGGGACCGGAACGCCCGCGCGTCCGAGTTCCGCGAGAACGTTCGCCTTGTTGCGAGACGTGAGCACGGCGTCGCGGTCGTTCACCCACGGAACGTCGATGAGCGCGTCGGCCACGCCGCCTTCCATCAGTCGACCGGGATAGACGAGTCCGACGTCGAAATCGTCCGGCGAGAACGGAGGTTCGGAGAGCGAAAGCGTTCGCTCGCGGTAATCCAGATAGGAGGCGTCGATACCGCGGTCGGCGAGCGGTCCTCGAATCCGGTCGAGGGTCTCCGCGTTCGTCGCGACCGCGAGGGAGAGCACGCTACTCGAGCTGCGTGATGAGTTCTTCGCCGCGCTCGACGGTGATCTTGCACGGGGGCGTGATCTTGTTGTACGCGCGGCGGAACGCGTCCTTCACGACCGCAGCCTCTTCGGGCTGGCACCACGCCGTGAAGATGCGGTCGCCGGGGTAGATGCGGGCGGCCGTCCCGACCGGAACGCCGAACGCCTGGCGCATCCCGTCGGAAACACGGTCCGCACCCGCGCCCGTCGCCTGCTTGTTCTCACGGAGGATCTGGTGCGGGAACTTGCGGAGGATCATCTTGTAGTTCCCCTCACCGAGTTCCTTGATGAGGTGGCGGTTCGCGGACAGGCGAGCTGCCTCCATCGAACCGTGACGGATCTGGCACTCCTCTTCCGTCTCGAGACTAATCTGGACGGGGTAGTCCTCGGGGTCGGACTGCAGGTCCCCCATCTTGAACTGTGCGATCTTCGAACCGGGGATGCCCGTGACGTAGTCGCGGCGCGTGTACGAGGGCTTATCGATGGTCCGGTACATGGAAGCCGGATTGTCAGCCATGGTTACTACCCGAATCTAACTACCAGCGCGCCCATAAACCCATCCTTTTCACTCGACGCCGATACCGGCTATCCTGCCCCGTATCGGTTCGCTTTACCCGGCCGCGAGGGAATCCTCGGGTATGGCCGAGTTCGTCACGCACGCGGAACTCGTAGAACGACTGACGGCGGCTGATTTCGACCGTCCGCCCGCGCTCGTCGCGAACGCACACATCACGGGTCTCGGGGTCGCCCGCGCGCTCTCCGAACACGACATTCCCGTAATCGCGGTCGACCGCGTCGGCGACGGCGCGGCCCCTACGTCCGAGGCGGTGGATTTCGCGGGCCGCGTTACCTACCCGCTCGACGACCGGGACGGATTCCGCGAGGACGTGGAGGCGCTCGCGGACGCCGCCGGCACCGACCTCGTCGCCTTCGCCTGTATGGACGAATGGGTACACGCGTTCGCGGACGCCCAGCCCGAGGGCGTACGGCTGCCCTTCGCCGCCGACCGCGTGGACGCCGTGCTCGATAAGAGTTCGCTCTACCGCATCGCCGACGACCTCGGCGTCCCCTACCCCGAAACGCGGTGGTTGGACGAGACGAGCGTCGACGACGCCATCGACGACCTCGGCCTCCCGCTCGTCGTGAAACCCGCGCTCAAGCGCGAGTTCGAGGAAGCCGTCGGAACGAACGTCGTCGAAGTGGAGACGAAAAAGGAGTTCCGCGACGTCGTCGCGCTCGCCGAGGAAGCCGGTATCGAAGTGCTCGCCCAGGAGAAGGTGTCGAAAGCCACCGGCGAGGACGCCAGCCTCGCGTCCTACGTCCCGCCATCTGGCACAGCGGACGCCATCGGCATCGTCGGAAGCGCACGAGTGCGGAACCCCATCGGCTACGGTACCTCCTGCGTCGTCCAGCGCGTCGAAAACGACGCCCTCCGCGAACGCGCGCTCTCCGTCCTCGACGAAACCGACTACCACGGCATCAGCGAGAGCGAATTCGTCTACGACGAAGCACGAGACGAGTACGTCCTCCTCGACATCAACACCCGCCCCTGGAAGTGGATCGGCCTCCCCGTCCAGGCCGGCGCGAACCTCCCCCTCGCCGCCTACGCCAGCGTCACCGACACCACCTACGACGCCCAAGAACCGCACGACGCCACCTGGGTCTACCTCCCCGACTACCTCGAACTCCTCGCCACCACCGACACTCACGACGTTCTCACCCCCACCGACTGGCAAACCCTCATCTCCGGCGACTACCAGATAAGAGACGACCTCACCACCGCCGTCCACCACCCCGACGACCCCGCCCCCACCTATCAGATACTCAGAGACGTCCTCGGCATGCAGGACTACTACTGCGCCTGCTAACGGACCTTTTTTCGCCTCGGGTCGCGCAAGGCGCGACCGCTCGGCCAAAAAATCTCCACCAGTCGCGAGACGGCGTTGCCGTCTCGCTATGCAGCAAGACGCGGAGCGTCTTGCGAGCAAAAAACGGACGCGGCTTCGCCGCGTCGGAATCGCGCTCACTACCGGGCTCTTCGAGCCGCTCGTTCGCGCGAACGCTCGTTCAGCATCCGTACCGCCCAGCAACCTCTACAGCCCCCCAACCGCTACCGCTCAGCGACCGATTCCGCGGCGCATCCGCCGAACGTTCAAATAGGGGGGCGGGGCCATGCGGGGGTATGTCCTGACGAGTCGTCGCGCGGGGTTCGCGCGGAAACGGTGACCGGCCTCGTGCGCGTGCGGCGTCACCTGTAAGCCAAACTTGCCGACGTCTACGAGACAGCGTCGAGAAGAGGGTATGGATTCGCCGGTGTCCGTCGCTATTAGGCCGTCGCGTCCCACGGGGAGGACAATGAGCGACAGCGAGGACTACCTGCATCTCAACCTCTTCACGATGAACTCGGTCGAACACGTCACGGTCGGGTCGTGGCGGTACCCGGGCGACCAGTCTCATCGCTACTCGGACCGAGAGTACTGGACGGAGGTCGCACGAACGGCGGAGCGCGGCGGGTTCGACGCGATATTCTTCGCGGACGTGCGCGGCGTCTACGACGTCTACGACGACTCCGTGGACCCGGCTATCGAGCGTGCCGTGCAGACGCCGTCGAACGACCCCGCGTACGTCGTGCCCGCGATGGCGGAAGTCACCGACGACCTCGGGTTCGCCATCACGAAATCCACGTCGTACAACCACCCATACCAGCTCGCCCGCGAGTTCTCGACGCTGGACCACGTGACCGACGGGCGAATCGCGTTCAACGTCGTTACGTCCTACCTCGAGAGCGCAGCAGCGAACCTCGGGCTCGACGAGCGGATGGAACACGACGAGCGCTACGACCGCGCCCAGGAGTTCATGGAGGTCTGTTATCAGCTCTGGGAGGACTCGTGGGACGACGACGCGGTGGTTCGGGACCGCGACTCCGGGACGTACACCGACCCCGAGAAAGTGCACGACATCCACTTCGAGGGCGAGTACTTCGACGTGCCCGGACCGCACGGCTGTGAGCCGTCGCCGCAGCGGACGCCTGTCATCTATCAGGCGGGGTCGTCGGACCGCGGCCGCGAGTTCGCGGCGCGGAACGCGGAGGCCGTGTTCGTGAGTCAGCCGAACGAACAGGCAGTGAGAGAATACGTCGCGGACCTCCGGGAGCGCGCGGCGTCGCACGGCCGCGACCCAGCCAGTCTCGGATTCTTCCCGGGTATCGTCCCCGTCGTCGGGGAGACCGAGGAACTCGCGGAGGCGAAGTACGAGAGTTACGTCGACAGCATCGACGTGGAGGGCGTGCTCACCTTGCTCTCCGGGTTCACGGACATCGACCTCTCCGAACTCGACCCCGACCAGAAACTGGAGCACGTGGAGACGCAGGCGATGCAGGGCGTGGTGAACGCGTTCACGACGAACGACGACCGCGAGTGGACGGTGCGCGAGGTCGCGGAGTACGCGGGACTCGGCACCACCTCGTCCGTCGTCGTCGGCACGCCGGAGGAAGTCGCCGACGAGTTCGAGCGCTGGCACGACGAACTCGGCGTCACCGGGTTCAACGTGAAGGAGATCGTGCGCCCCGACAGCCTGCAAGACTTCGTCGATCTCGTGGTGCCGGAACTCCGCGAACGCGACCTCCTCCCCGAGGAACGCGTCCCGGGGACGTTGCGAGAGCGGTCGTTCGGCCGCCGGTATCTCCCCCACGACCACCCCGGTCGTCGGTAGGGAGGGGAACCTTCATTCTGTGTCGCGTTCATCTTCCGGCGACCGATGGAGGCGACCGATAGCGCGGACGACGGAGAACACGAGATTCACGTCGGCGAAACCGTAGACGGCGACCCCGTCACGCTCCCGACGGTCGACATCCTGACTGGCCGGGCGTTCCTGACGGGGAAGTCCGGGAGCGGGAAGTCGAACACGGCGAGCGTCGTCATCGAGGAACTGCTCGACGCCGGCTTCCCCGTGCTCATCGTGGACTGCGAAGGCGAATACTACGGGCTGAAAGAGGAGTACGAACTCCTGCACGCGGGTGCGGACGAGGAGTGCGACATCCAGGTCGGCCCCGAGCACGCGGAGAAACTGGCGTCGCTCGCGCTCGACCAGAACGTCCCCGTCATCCTCGACGTCTCCGGGTTCCTCGACGAGGACGCGAGCGACGAACTGGTGCGTGAGACGGCGCGTCAGTTGTTCGTCAAGGAGAAGAAACTGAAGAAGCCGTTCCTGCTCGTCGTGGAGGAGGTCCACGAGTACATCCCGGAGGGCGCGGGGATGGGTGAGACGGGACGGATGCTCATCAAGGTCGGGAAGCGCGGGCGCAAGCACGGCCTCGGCGTGATGGGTATCAGTCAGCGTCCCGCGGACGTGAAGAAGGACTTCATCACGCAGGCGAACTGGCTCGTCTGGCATCGCCTCACGTGGGAGAACGACACGAAAGTCGTCGGCCGCATCGTCGGCTCCGAGTACGGCGAGCAAGTCTCGGAGTTGGACGCGGGCGAAGCGTTCGTGCAGGCGGACTGGACGGACGGCGCGGTTTCTCGTATCCAGTTCAAGCGAAAGCGGACGTTCGACGCGGGCGCGACGCCGGGGTTGGACGACTTCGAGCGTCCCGAACTCAAGTCGGTGAGCGACGGGCTGATGGACGACTTGGCGTCGATTTCCGAACGCGAGGAGCGCGAGGAAGACCGAATCGAGGAGTTAGAGGAGGAGTTGGCGGATAAGCGAGAGCGCATCAACGAGTTAGAAGAGGAGTTGCGGTCCGCGCGGAACGTCTCGATGGCGGCGCGCCAGATGGCGAACGTCCTGACGGCGGAGGGCGTGCAGACGACGCTCCCCGACGCGTCCAGCGACGAGGTCGAGGAACTCAGGGCGAAGGTGGAGCGACTGGAGGGTGCGTTGGACGACGAACCGGAGTCGTACAGTCTGAAGGAGATTCAGGAGCGGTTCCGCGAGCGCGGTGAGGAACTCACGACGGGTGACGGCGAGCGCGCGGACGCGGATGAGACGACGGACGAGAGCGCGGGTGGAGACGATACCGGCGGCGTGGACTCGGAGGTGGCGACGTTGTTGACGTCGCCGTCGGTTCGGGTGCGCGTGGAGGCGGCTATCGCGGAGTCACGGTGTAACGAAGACCGCGGGAAGCGACTGGTGGAGGCGATAGACGGCCAGCGCACCGCACACGACCTCTGCGAGGCGGCGTCCCTCCCGATCGGCGACGCGGAGAGTCTGCTCTCCGCACTGCGAAGTCGACGACTCGTCCGGAAGCGCGAGGACCGCACGTACGCGTTCGACAGGGATGAGCTGGAACGCCTCGCACGCGGGGACGACCCGCGGACGGCCGTCACCGAACTCGGCGACCAGTGGCGCGTCGACTGAGCGGGCTGTAGCAAGAGAGCCGTCGCTACGCGGCGTAAGAATACTTGAAAAGTCTACTGTCGCGAGTTATTCGAGGCGCTTGAGGTTCTTCGCGCGCGGCCCCTTGGGGGCGTCCTCGATATCGAACTCGACTTCCTGTCCTTCCTCGAGGTCCGGGCCGCCAACGTCCTCCATGTGGAAGAAAACGTCCTCGTCCGCATCCTCAGTCTCAATGAAACCGTAACCGCCAGTGTCGTTGAAGAAATCAACCGTACCAGTTGCCATTACAGTCTGACAAAGTGGCTTCACACTCATAACCTTTCCGTGATGGAGCGTACCACGGTCGAGGGGGTTAATCGTCCGCGGGCGCGCCGCCGGGCCGGAATTCCCGGCTCTTCTTCTTCCACGACCCGCGCGCGAACCACCAGTAGTTGATTGCGGCGGGGGCGAACGTCTCACCGAGCAGGGAGAGGTAGAGTCCCCAGAGACCGAGCGGCGTGGCGGAACCGAGCCACGCGAGCGGAATGGCGAACCCGAACATGCCGACGAGTTGGCTGACGAAGGTCATCCGGGTGTCGCCGGCGGCGTCGAGCGGACCGGCTGCCGCGCCCTTGACGGCTTGTGCGAGCACGGCGATACAGCAGGCGTAGACGAACGCGACGATGTATGGTATCGAGGGGTCGGACGGCGACTCCGCGAACAGCACGGCGATGGGGTGGGCGAAGACGGCGACGAGGGCGGACGCGACGACGTATGTCCCGACGGAGAAGAGGATGATGTCGCGGGCGACGGCTTCCGCGCCGGCCTCGTCACCCCGGCCGAGGTTCTGGCCGACGAGACTGCTGGACGCGAGGCCGAACCCCCAGCCGGGCGTGTTCATGATGCCGTAGATGCGGCGGGCGACGGTGTACGCGGCGAGGACGGTCGGGCCGAACGTCGCGACGATGGCGAGCAGGGGGAAGCGCGCGACTGTCCAGACGCCGTTCCGGCCGACGACGGGCGTGCCGATGCGAACGATGTCGGTGATGGTTTCGCGGTCGACGTAGCGGCCGGTGAGGGAGACGGCGGCGGGGAGCGGTTCACAGAACGGGAGGCTGCCACGAGCGAGCCCGGTCGTGAACAGCGAGGTGCCGATGACGTTCGAGAGAACGGTGCCGAGCGCCGCGCCGGTGACGCCCATCCCGAGGCCGAAGATGAACACGGCGTTCAGCGCGATGTTCGCGACCGCGCTCCCGGCGCGGACGAGCATCGGCGTGTACGAGTCGTCGGCGCCGATGTAGATTCGGCTGCCGACGAGGTTGAGGCCCGCGAACGGCACGCCGAAGGCGAGGACGCGGAGGTAGTCCGCGCCGTACGCGACGACGGCGGGCTTGTCCGTGAGGAGGCGGATGAGTTGGGTGGGGAAGAAGTAGAGGGCCGCGGAGAGCGGAACGGTGAGCGCGACGACGACGAACGCGCTCGACCGGATGGCTTGACCGAACTGGTCGTAGTCCTCCGCGCCGTGGCCCTGCGAGACGAGCGCGATGGTTCCGGCCGCCATCCCGCCGCCGATAGAGAACGCGAGCCCCCAGAACGGCGACGCGAGACCGACGCCGCCGATGGCGGTCGCGCCGAGCACCGCGCCGACCATCGCGACGTCCGCCGCGTTCTTCGACATCCGCGCGAGCCCCGTGACGATGCGCGGCCACGAGAGGTCCGTGGTCGCGCGGACGTGCTCGCGGCTGACGAGCCCGAGACGGGCGAAGAGGAGGCCGACACCGAGTATCACCAGTCGAACGGGGTTCGGAAAACGCACTACCTGTTTTGTTTCGGTTCGAAATAATATGCGTTTTCATCCAGACCGGTCACCGAGTACGGACCCCTTATCGAGCGTGTGGTGACCACCCCGTGCGAGCGGTCTGCCGGGTCTGCCGCGAAACCCGTTCATAACTAATCTCGCCCACGGCGAGTGACACTAGCGTGATGCTTCAACCACTACAGACCGGGCTTTCGGAGTCGCTCCAACAGATGTTCGACGAGGTCGTTCGGTTCGCCCCGCGAATCGTCGGCGCGCTCGCCGTGTTGCTCGTCGGCTGGATCGTCGGCCGCGTCATCTACGGCGCGGTAGTTCGTGGCGCGAACGCCGTCGACCTCGACCACATGGTCGGACGGACACCCCTCGGTCGGGTGTTCGGCAGCGAGGAGGGCGCAGTCGCGGGCGCGCTCGGCACGCTCGGCGCGTGGTTCGTCTACGCGCTCGCCATCCTCACCGCAGCGAACGTCCTCGCGGTCACCGTGCTGTCGAATTGGCTCGCCACAGCCGTCTCCTACCTGCCGGCGTTCGTCGCGGGCGCGCTCATCATCGTCGTCGGGTTCGTGCTCGCCGACTTCCTCGCCGACGTCATCGCTCGCACCGAATCGCTCACGAACGCCCGGTACACGGACGCGTTCGCGGACGGCGTGCGCGTCTTCCTCTACTTCGTCGCCATCGTCATCGGCCTCGACACCATCGGCGTCGACGTGCAGATACTCTACACGTTCGCGCAGGCCGCCGCGTGGGGTGTCGCCGCCGGTATCGCGCTCGCCGTCGGCATCGCGTTCGGCTGGGGCGGCAAGGACTACGTCGCTGCGAACATCGACGGCTGGCTCGGCCGCCAGTCCGTCGGTATGGCCGACACCGCGGCCGACGCCGCGACGGGCGACGACGAGTGATTACTCGCCGCTGAATTCGGGGTCGCGTCCCTCCAGTTGGGCCTCGAACCCTTCCTTCCGGTCGTCACTCCCGTAGACGTCCATCGCGAGCGCGTGCTCGTAGTCCAATCCGGCGTCGAGCGGCGCGTCGAACGTGTGCTGGAACGCCGTGAGCGCGTTCTGGACGCCGAGCGGCGCTTTCTCCGTGAGTTCGTCGGCGAGGTCGCGAGCGCGTGCGTCCACTTCGTCCGTCGGCGCGACTTCGGTGACGAGGTTGATTCGGTCCGCTTCCACGGGGTCCACGAACTCGCCCGTGAGCACCATCTCCTTGGCCTTCGCGAGGCCGACGAGCCGCGGGAGGCGCTGGGTCGACCCCTGGTGCGGGAAGATACCGAGGTCGACTTCGATGACGCCGTACCTCGCGCTCTCGCCGAGTACGCGGAAGTCGCAGGGGAGCGTGAGTTCGAACCCGCCCGCGATGCCCGCGCGCTTGACGCCCGCGACGGTCGGCGTCGTCATCGCGTCGATGGTGTCGAGGAGTTCTCCGAAATCGGTGTGGAGTTCGTCGTGGTCCGAGACGTCGTTCTCGTACATCATCTCGAGGTCGAAGCCCGCGCAGAACACGCGACCCTCGCCGACGAACGCCACCGCACGCACGTCCTCCGCCTCGTCCACGATGTGAAACACTTCCGTCAGGTCGCGAACGGCCTCGTGACTCAATGCGTTTCGCTTCTCGGGACGCGTGATGACGACGTCCGCGCGCGGACCGTCGGTGTCGATGCGTACGTGGTCGCTGTCGATAGAAGGCACACCGGACGTGCGCGCCCGGCGCGAATAAATCCGGGCGAAAGCGGACGAAGGTTTTTGCGGCGAGCCGACACATGCCACGTATGCGACGCGTGGATTACGGCGACGACGACGGCGACCCGCTCGTGTTCGTGCTCGGTTGGGGTAACCGCCCCGAACACGACGGCGTCCAGTGGCTACTCGACCGGTTGACCGACGCGGGCTATCGCGTCTCGGCCTTCGAAATCCCGCGCACCATCACGGACTTCGAGTCGGAGTACCTCGCGCCCGTCCGCGAACGCGTCACCGCGCTCGACTCGCCGCGGTTTCTGAGCCACAGCACCGGCGGCCTCATCGGCCGCTATCTCGACGGCGACGCGTTCGAAACCCGAACCTACCTCAGTCCGTGGTGGGGGTTCCACGACGACCTGCAAAACCCGGTCGTCTCGCTTCTGATGCGGGTACCGCTGGCGCGGGCGGTCCTCCCGGCGAGCGCGGAGAAGGAAGAACTCGGCGAACTCGCGTCCGACGACTGGGTGGCGGACTCGCCGGACCACGCCGCGCCGACGTTCCTCCGCGAAGCGAAACGCGCACAGGCGGAGATTCCGCCGTTCGACGCGCGGGACGCGGTGTTCTACAACCCCGACGACCCCATCGTCAGCGCGAGCGCGATAGAGATGCAGACCCCACCCGAGAACCGCCGCGCGTTCGAGGGCGGCCACGAACTCTTCAACTCGAAATCGCGGGATGACCACGTGGACGACGTCCTCGCGGCCGTCCGCGGGGGCGCGAGCGCGCTCGAATAGAACGAGGGAGACCGAGGACCGACGCCGTGATAGCGGTCGAGCGGAGTCCCGGGAGAGTTTTCCCGACGTGCGGCGATTGCGGGGTATGCGCGATGCGCTCTCCGTGCGGACGGTCGACGGCGACCCGGTGGCGCGGGCACCGGTCGAGTTCGTGGAGCGAAAGGGCGTCGGCCACCCGGACTCGCTCTGCGACGGGATAGCGGAAGCCGTCTCCAGAACGCTCTCGCGGTTCTACCGCGACGAGTTCGGCCGCGTCCTCCATCACAACACGGACAAAGTTCACCTCGGCGCGGGTCGCGCCGACCCCGCGTTCGGTGGTGGCGAAGTCCTCGAACCGATTTACGTTCTCGTCGGCGGCCGGGCGACCACGCGAGTCGACGGCCAGCGAATCCCCGTCGACGACCTCGCCACCGCCGCCGCGCGCGACTACCTCGCGGAGACCGTCCCCGAACTCGACGCCGAGGACGTCGTGGTCGACACCCGCATCGGGCGGACGTCCGCCGACCTCGCCGACCTCTTCGGCCGCGGCGACCGCCCGCTCGCGAACGACACGAGTTTCGGCGTCGGCCACGCCCCCGGCACCCAGACTGAGCGCGCCGTCCGCTCGCTCGAACCCCGCATCCATCGCGAACTCGCCGCCGTCGGGAAGGACGTGAAAGTGATGGCGTACCGTCGCGGAACCGACGTCTCGGTCACCGTCAGCGCCGCCGTCATCGACCGACACGTCACCGACGTCGCCGACTACCGGCGCGTCGTCGAACAGGTAGCGACGCTCGCGCGCGACCACTTCGAGAGCCAAACCGACCTCTCCGTCTCCGTCAGCGTGAACGCGGCCGACGACTACGACGCAGGCTCCGTCTACCTCACCACCACGGGGCTCTCCGCGGAAGGCGGCGACGACGGCAGCGTCGGCCGCGGCAACCGCGCGAACGGCCTCATCACCCCGTATCGGCCGATGAGCCTCGAAGCCGCCGCCGGCAAGAACCCCGTCACCCACGTCGGGAAACTCTACAACCTCCTCTCGCTCCGCGTCGCCCGCCGCCTCGCCGACCGCCACGGCGCGACGCACGCCACCGTCCACTTGCTCTCCCGCATCGGCACCCCCGTCGACCAACCGCTCGCCGCCGACGTCACCACCACCCTCACAGACCGCGCCGCCGTCCGCGACGCCGTCGCCGCCGAACTCGCAGACATCGACCAACTCACCGAGGACGTCATCCACGGCCGCGTCGACGTCTTTTGAACCACCAGTCCACGCGTTCGAGAACTCACAATTCGGCCCGGGACGACGGTCTATCAGGTCTATAATAATCATCGTCCGGCGGAACAGACGAGTGATGGACGATCCGGACGCAGACCGGCGCCAGTTCCTCGCAGGAGCGGGCATGGCAGCTGTCGTCGCCGTCAGCGGCTGCCTCGGCGGTTCCGCGGACACGAACGACTCGACGACAACGACAGACACCACCACGACAACCACGACGACGGCAGAAACCACCACAGAAACCACAGAACACTCAATGAGCACCGTCTTCCACTTCTCCGGCGCGCAGTCCGCACAATCACACGCAGTCGCGAACGTCTCGAACCTCCTCGGCGACGATTCCGTCGACCTCGGATCCGTCGCGCTCGTCGCGAACGGCGCGGGAATCAAACTCCTCATCGAAGACGAATCAGCCGTCGCAGACGACGTCCAAACGCTCGTCGACAGCGGCGTCGACTTCTACGCGTGCCACAACAGCATGCAAGCCTTCGGCGCCACCGAAACCGACCTCATCGCCCCAGAAATCGAAGTCGTCCCCGCCGGCGTCGGCGCACTCACGAAACTGCAAGTGAAGGAAGGGTACGCATACATCAAAACGCCGTAGAGAGGCCATAACGGGCCGATAGCGAGTGTTTTCGAGACGGCGGGGCGTCGCAGTCGGCGTGCGAAGCTTTATCTTCCGCTTGAGTGATACGTGAACGAAGCTGTCCGTGAACCGCTATGGCCTGGCACTTCTCCGTCTACCTGCTCCCCGGCTTCCTCGCCGGTATCGTCTCCGCCGCCGTGGCGGCGTTCGCGTGGCGCCACCGCGGTGAGCGGACCGGCCGCCCGTTCAGCGTCCTGATGGCGGCCATCGCGTGGTGGGCGCTCGCGTACGGCGTCGAACTCGGGTACACGGACGCCTCGTCCGTCCTCCTCTGGGACCGCGTTGCGTTCGTCGGGTCCGTCGTCGTCCCCGCAGCGCTGTTCTGGCTCGCCGTCGAATACGCCGGCCTCGAGGCGCGCGTGCCGTCGTGGACGCCGCTCCTGCTCGCCGTCGAACCGCTCGCGACCCTCGCGCTCGTCTGGTCGTACCCGCGGACGCACCTCGTCTGGACGGCCGTCGACGTGGAACACGTCCACGGCATCTCCCTGCCCGTGCTCGACTTTGGACCGTGGTACTGGGTGAACTACGCGTACTCGTACCTCCTCATCGCGGCCGCGCTCCTCGTCATCGCGTCCGTCTTCGTCCGCGGAAGCCGCATCTACCGCCGGCAGTCCGCGCTCCTCATCCTCGGCGCCGTCGTCCCCCTCGGCGCGAACGTCCTCTACAACGTCCTCCCCGCCGTCAGCCCCCTGCCCGCGCTCGACCTGACGACGTCCGCGCTCGCGGTGACGGGCATCCTCTACGGGCTCGCGCTCTTTCACTTCCGGATGCTCGACCTCGCGCCCGTCGCGCGCGGGATGCTGTTGCGCCGCATCGGCGACGGATTCGTCGTCGTAGCCGACGACGGCGCGCTCGTCGAGGGGAACGACGTCGGTCGCCGCATCGTCGCTCACGACCGAACGGGCTTCGACAGCGCGCTCGCCGCCGGACCGGACGCGAGCGACCTCGACGGAACCGTCGTCTCCACGCCCGGCGACGACCGAGAGCGCACGTACGAACTCCGCACGGAGCCCGTCACCGACTTCCGCGACGAACGCGTCGGAACGATGGTCCTCTTCCGCGACATCACCGAACTCGAGATCGTCCGCCGCCAGCAACAGCGCCTCTCCGTGATGAACCGCGTGCTCCGGCACAACATCAGAAACGACATGACCGTCATCGGCGGGTTCGCGGGTATCCTCGCCGAATCGCTCACCGACCCTGAACGCGAGTACGCTCGCACCATCCAGGACCGCGCGGACCGACTGACTGCCATCGGCGAGAAAGCCCGCCACATCGGCGACCCGAACGGGTACACCGGACGAACCGGCGTCGACGTCGCGCCGGTCGTCCGAACGGTCGTCGACCGCGCCCGAAGCGAGTATCCGGACGCCGACCTCTCCCTCGACGCGCCCGACGCCGCCACCGCCCTCGTCTCCACCGAACGCGACCTCCGCGCCGCCGTCGACTACCTCGTCGAGAACGCCGTCGAACACAACGACACCACAAACCCAACCGTCGCCGTCTCCGTCGAACGAAACGACCGCGAGGTCCGCGTCGCCGTCGCCGACGACGGCCCCGGCATCCCCGCCGCCGAACGCGACGTGCTCACCGCCGACACCGAGAAACCCCTCGAACACGGCAGCGGCCTCGGCCTCTGGGTCGTCCACTGGCTCGTCTCGCGCTCCGGCGGCACCCTCGACTTCTCGGCGAACGAACCACGGGGCAGCGTCGTCACCATCACGCTCGACGCCGACGAGTGACCACCGCAGCGAGGCGGCCGCCGAAACACGGCGGTCGAGACACGTCGTCGAGCGAAGAGGTACGGCCCGGAATCGGGCGTCTGAGCCCGCTTAGTACCCGCATAAGATAGTATCGTTGCACTCGATTCGGTTCATGCCTCGAGCGCGCTGGCTCGTCGTCGCCGTCGCCGTCCTGGTCTCGTTCGCCGGGTGCGCGACGGACCAGACGGCCCCAGCCCCCACTCCGACCACCACCGCGACGTCCACACCACCGCCGCAGTCGACCGACAGCGCGACGAACGACGACTCCGCGAACGCGACGGCCGCACCGACGGGCGAGCAGTCACCGAACGCGAATCGGTCAACCGGAGACGTGGCGGGGTGCGATTGCGACCCAGACGCGAACGACACCGAAGCGACGACAGACCGCCCGGTGGCGAGCACCGGGACACCACCCGCGCCGACGACGCCGCACCCGACGACGACCGCACCGTCGACCGCGAAACCGACCGCCGTCCCGACGACTCGGGAGACGACGCGACCACCCACCACGACGACGCCGTCGACACCGTCGCCGACTACCCGCACGACACAACCGACGACGGAGGTGACGCAGACGCCGACGACAGCGGAGCCAACGACCGCACAGCCGACCACGACCACGACGACCACGCGACCAACAACGACAACGCCGACCACCACGCCCACCACGCCCACGACCGAAACCACGACGACCACGACGCAACCGACCACGACAACCGAGGCGACGACCACACAACTGACCGCAACGACCACGCGAACCACCACAACGACGCAACCGACGACAACAACCACGACGACCCAACCGACCACCACCACAACGTCCCAATCGACCACCACCACCGCGACGACGGCGACGGACCCCGACGACCCGGGCGATTCGAGTTACACGACCAGCGCGGGAACGATCACCGCGTCGGGCGTCGAGGCCGTCATCCACGAACGGGTGAACGAAATCCGGAGCCAACGGGGCCAGAGCCAACTCGGGTCGGACGCGACGCTCGCATCCGTCTCGCGAGCGCACAGCGAGGACATGGCCGACCGGGACTACTTCGCGCACACCAACCCCGACGGCGAACGACCCTGGGACCGCTACACCGACGTCGCCGACTCGCCCTGCCAGACCTACGGCGAGAACATCGCGATGGTCACCGCCCTCCCGGACGCCACCGAGACCTCGGTCGCGAACCGCGTCGTCGACCTCTGGATGGCGTCCACCGGCCACCGCCAGAACATCCTCTCCCCCGCCTGGAACGACGAAGGCATCGGCGTCTACGTCACCACCGACGGCGCAGTCTACGTCACCCAGGACTTCTGTGGCTAACGGAAACCCGATAGCGAACCCAAGCAACTCCCCGATTTGAACCGCGCGAGACTCACCCGCGTTCGTCTCGCTGATTCAAATCGTGTCGGAGTCACGTTTCAAGCCCGACGGCTCGCTTCTCTCGCGTTTCGAAATCAGAGAAACACCCTCTCCCCGATTTGAACAACGTCAGACGTGCTCGCTTCGCTGCGCGCGACTGACTGGCTCAAATCGGCTCGTAGCATTTTCACTGCTCACAGTTCGGTCGCGTCGCTCCCTCACGAGTTCGCAGGAAAATGCCGCCTCCCCGATTTGAAGCGCGCGAGACTCACCCGCGTTCGTCTCGCTGATTCAAATCGTGTCGAGGGCAACTTCGCCGCTCGCGGACTCGGTCGCGTCGCTCCCTCGTTTGCTCGCGGCAGAAGTATGCCGCCTCCCCGATTTGAACGGGGGACAGCTCGATCTTCAGTCGAGTGCTCTCCCAGTCTGAGCTAAGGCGGCGTGCATTCGTCTGGATGCGGAGGAGGGGAAAAAGGATTTCGAATCACCGGCGGAGGGCGGCGTGGGTGTGGTAGGCGAGGATGCCGGCGATGAAGGCGATGCCGACGTTCGTGAGGAGGGCGAGGCCGCCGATTGCGGCGGCGGCGATGGTGGGACGGGTGTCGAGCGTGGTGAGGGCGGTGCTGCCGAGTTCGAATGCGACGGCGGCGAGGAGGACGCCGAGGAGGGCGAGGGGGAACGCGGCGAGCAGGCCGCCGGTGGCGACGAGCGCGAGGAGTGCGTAGCCGACGCCGAGGATGACGTTCGCGCCGCCCGTCCGCGCGCCGAACGCGTGTTTGCCGGCGAGCCCGCCGCTACCGTGACACATCGGTATCGCGCCGAGGGGGACGGCGACGAGGTTCGTGATTCCCATGCTGGTGGCGAGCGCGTCGACTGAAACGTCGGCGTCGTAGAGGTCGGTGAGGAGGAGGCTGGTGGCGACGGCGGCGTTCCCGACGGTCATCGCGAGTTGCGCGGCGACCCCGGAGTAGACCGCGGTGTCGAGCGTGAACGGCGGGAGCGCGGTCGGAATCGCGGGGAGCGACGGCGTAGGGACGCCCGTGTGGTATCCCGCGACGGCGAAGCCGACGGCGAGCACGGCGAGCGCGGACGCGCGGCGGTAGCCGAGTACCGTCACGGCGAGTGCGACACCCACGCCGGCGAGCGCGACGAGCGGCGCGGGCCTCGCGAGGTCGAACGCGGTCCTGAGGAGGAGGAGGGCGACGGCGAACTGAACGCCGCGCACGACGACCGGCGGGACGAGGTGTTCGACGCGGCCGAGCGCGCCCGTCGTGCCGACGACGAGGAGGATTCCGCCGGCGAGCACGCCGGCGGTCGCGAGTTCGCCGTACGTGAGCGCGCCGCCGATAGCGAGCGCCGCGAGCGCCTTCATCGGTTCGACCGAGAGCGGGAGGCCGTAGCGGACGCCCCAGACTATCTGGAAGACCGCGAACCCGAGGAGGATCAGGGAGAGGCGGGCGTCCGTGAGCGCGGCGAGCGACGCGACGATTGGGAGGACGGTGATGGAGTCACCGAGCGCGCCCGTGAGTTCGTGGCGCGCGAAGGAGAGACGGCGGTCGTGACGGAAAGCCATCGACGGAGGGAGGCGCTCCGCCCGTATCACGTTTCTCAGAAACCCGACACGGTTTCGTCGGGCGGTTCGAGTGACCGAAACCGTTCACCCGGCGCGTCACCGCTCGCGTTCGAACCGACGAACGAGCGCCGGAAGCCGCCGCCACGCGACCGCGCCGAACACGGAGAGCGACGCGGCGAACACCACGATATTCGCCCCGTCAGCCTGCGCCGCCGGCACACCCACTGCGGCGAGCGCACCGCTCACGCCGTCGGCGAACACTTTCCCGGCGAGGAGCGCCGCGGCCACGGCGAGACACGACAGAACATACACTCGTTCCGAAACCACTGCGTGAAAAACTATCGTGATTTGTCATAAACGTTCGCCCGGAATCGACCACACCGACGCCAGAACACGAACGACAGAGGCCCACGTCTCCTCACCGTCGTTCGTCCCAGGATGGGTCCGGGCGGATTCGAACCACGGTCGTTTCGCTTCGCTCCACTCACTGATTCGAATCCGCCGAATGCACGACTTCGTCGCTCACTCCGTTCGCGACAGAAGTAGTGGGTCCGGGCGGATTCGAACCACCGACCTCTTCCTTGTAAGGGAAGCGTCATAACCGCTAGACCACGGACCCGTGTCTGATGTTCGTAGATAGGCGCGGATAACTGTTACCTTCCGCTGCGGCGGCGGGGAAGACGTTTGCCGTCGAGCGTGCTACGTCGAGTATGGTTCGCGCGTCCGCCGCCGTCGCTATCGCCCTCGTCGCGGCGCTGGTGGTCGTGGGCGTGCTGTGGGTCGGTGGCGACGACCACGACAGAGCGCGAGTGACAATCGAATCCGCGAACGGGAACGTCACCCTCGACGTCGCCGTCGCCGACACGCCCGAAGAGCGCTACGAGGGGTTGAGCGGCACCGAGACGATACCGCGTGACGGGATGTTGTTCGCGTACGCAGACGCGGGAGAACGAACGTACGTGATGCGGGGGATGACCTACCCGCTCGACATCGTATTCGTCGCGGGCGGCCGGGTGACCGCGATTTTCACCGCGCCCGTCGAAGACCCGCCGTTGACGACGTATTCGGCGCGCGCCGAGTACGTCATCGAAGTGCCCGCGGGGTGGGCGGACGAACACGGGGTGTCGGTCGGGGACGGCGTATCGGTGTATTTCGTTTCGTAGGAAAGTCTTTTGACAGGCTGACCCTATGTACGGGCAATGAGCACACTGGACGACGACGACCCCTTCGAGGACGTCCGCGCGGACTCCTCGAACGCGATGCGTCGGCTCTTCGACGAGTACGGACGAGACAACACGTTCGCGTTCGTCGTGGGCGTCGTGGCGAGCATCTTCGCCCGCGTCCTCGACCTCGTTCCCGCCCTCATGCTCGGATACGCCATCGACTCTATCCTCTACGACTCCTACCCCTTCCTCGGCTTCCTTCCCGAGGGTCTGCGTCCCGTGGGGGATACGACCCAGCTCGTCGTCGCGTCAGCCATCATCGCGGGTTCGTTCTTCGGCGGCGCGGCGTTCCACTGGTTCCGCAACTGGGGCTGGAACTCATTCAGCCAGCACATCCAGCACGCGGTCCGCACGGACACCTACGACAAGATGCAGCGGCTGAACATGGACTTCTTCGCGACGAAGCAGACGGGCGAGATGATGTCCATCCTGTCGAACGACGTCAACCGACTGGAGCGCTTCCTGAACGACGGGATGAACTCGATGTTCCGGCTGTCGGTGATGGTGCTCGCGGTGGGCGTGGTGTTGTTCACCATCAACTGGAAGCTCGCCATCATCACGATGCTTCCCGTCCCCGTCATCGCGTGGTTCACGTATCGGTTCGTGCAGAAGATTCAGCCCGAGTACTCCGAGGTCCGGTCGTCGGTCGGGCGGATGAACTCCCGTCTGGAGAACAACCTCGGCGGCATCCAGGTCATCAAGACGAGTAACACGGAGGACTACGAGGGCGAACGCGTCGAGGAGGTCAGTCAGGGCTACTTCGACGCGAACTGGGGCGCTATCACCATCCGCATCAAGTTCTTCCCGGCGCTCCGCATCATCGCCGGCGTCGGGTTCGTACTGACGTTCCTCGTCGGCGGCTACTGGGCGGCCGTGGGCGCGCCGTTCGGCGTCGCGGGGTCGCTCAGCATCGGGCAGTTCGTCGTGTTCATCCAGTTGAGCCAGCAGTTCATCTGGCCGATGGCGCAGTTCGGCCAGATTATCAACATGTATCAGCGGGCGCGCGCGTCCTCGGAGCGTATCTTCGGACTGATGGACGAGCCCTCGCGCATCGCGGAGGATCCGAACGCCGAAGAACTCGACGTCACCGAGGGCGCAGTCGAGTACGAGGACGTGAGCTTCGGCTACGACGACGAACCCATCATCGAGGACATCACCTTCGACGTCGACGGCGGCGAGACGCTCGCGCTCGTCGGCCCAACCGGCGCGGGTAAATCCACCGTGTTGAAACTCCTCCTCCGGATGTACGACCCGGACGAGGGCGAAATCCGCATCGACGACCAGAACATCAAGAACGTCACCCTCCCCTCCATCCGGCAGTCCATCGGGTACGTCAGCCAGGACACCTTCCTGTTCTACGGGACGGTCGAGGAGAACATCCGATACGGGTCGTTCGACGCCTCACAGGAGGAGGTCGTGGAGGCCGCGAAGGCCGCGGAAGCCCACGAGTTCATCACCAACCTCCCGGACGGCTACGAGACCAAGGTCGGGGAGCGCGGCGTCAAACTCTCCGGCGGACAGCGCCAGCGCATCGACATCGCGCGCGCCATCCTGAAAGACCCGGACATCATGATTCTGGACGAAGCGACGAGCGACGTCGACACGGAGACGGAGATGCTCATCCAGCGGAGTCTGGACGCACTCACCGAGAACCGGACGACGTTCGCCATCGCCCACCGCCTCTCCACCATCAAGGACGCGGACCAGATCGTCGTCCTCGAGGACGGCGAAATCGTCGAGCGCGGCACGCACGACGACCTCATCACGGAGGACGGCCTGTACGCGAACCTCTGGGGCGTGCAGGCGGGTGAGATAGACGAACTGCCGGACGAGTTCATCGAGCGCGCGACCGAGCGCACGTCGCAGGTGGACGTGGACGACGACGGCGCGACGCCGACCCAGGACGACGACTAACGGCCAGTAACACTTTTCTCCGGCCGCGTCTGGTCGCGGTATGGAACTCGGCTTGTTCGCCGCGCACGAGCAGTACGCCCCGACGACGCTCCTGAATCACGCCGAACTCGCGGAGGACGCGGGGTTCGATTCGGTGTGGACGAGTGACCACTTCCACCCGTGGTGGCACACGGGCGCGCACTGCGGGGCTGCGTGGCCGTGGCTCGGGTCCGCGCTCGAACGCACCGACGCGGTTCGGATGGGGACGGGCGTGACCCCGCCGGTCGGCCGGTATCATCCGGGGCTGCTCGCGCAGTTCGCGGCGACGCTCGGCGCGATGCATCCCGGCCGCGTCCACCTGACGCTCGCGACGGGCGAAGCGATGAACGAACGCCCCCTCGGGTTCGAGTGGCCGGACTATCCCGAGCGACGCGCCCGCATGGTGGACGCCTGTCGCATCGTCCGCGACCTGTTCGACGGCGGGTTCTGCGACTACGACGGCCACTACTGGGACTTAGACGGCGCGCGCCTCTACACGCTCCCCGAGGAGGACGTTCCGGTGTACGTCGCGGGCAACGGCATTCACTCGGCGGAAGTCGCGGGCCGGTACGCGGACGGTTTCCTCACGCTCGCGGACGTGGAGACGTACGAGAACGAACTCAGGCCCGCGCTCGAAGCCGGTGCGGAGGAAGCGGGCCGCGACCCGAGCGACGTGAAGCGAATCAAGCAGGTGGGCGTGTCGTACGCTGACGACTACGCGGACGCGGTGGACGCCGTGGAGTTCTGGACCGGGTCGATGGCGGTCGGGTTCGACGAGGACGTCGCCGACCCCCGGGAGGTCGAGTCGCGGGGCCGCGAGATTCCGCGCGAGGACTGGGCCGACTGGGGGACCGTGACCGAGGACATCGCGGACGTCGAGTCAGTTATCGACCGCCACCGGGACGCCGGGTTCGACGAGGTGGAAGTCCTCTCCACCAGTCCGCGGCAGGAACGGTTCGTCGCCGCCATGGCTGACGAGGTACTGTAGCGCGAAAAACGGGAAAGCGGGTTCGTGGACGGTTCAGGGCTCCCAGCCGCAGACAGAGCACGTGTGTGCGTCTACGTCGTGGAGTCCGCCGCAATCGGGACACTGCTTTTTGTTATAACTTCGGTCCCACGTTGTCGTCGACGTGTCGTGACCGCGGGATTCGAGGAACTCGTCGAGGACGCCGTCGGTGGACTCCTGTGCGCTCGACATACACGGTATGCTATAACACACCACGACTTAAACGTATCGGGGAGACTACCGCCGCGGGTCGAGGACGTCCTGCAGCGCGTTCCCGGCGACGACGAACGCGACGATGGTCGTGGCGAGCACGATAACGGCGAACGTCGCCGACCACCAGCGATGGCTGAACGGCGCCCAGTAGGAGCCGGTCCCAGTGGCGATTGTCATCCCCCACGACGGGAGGACGGGGTTGTTGAGGTCGAGGAAGGAGAGCGACACCTCCGCGAGCACGAGGAAGGGGACCTGTCGGGAGACGGCGGCGAGCGCGACCGGTGAGACGTTCGGGAGGACGTGCTTCCGGAGGACGTAGAGTTTACTCCCGCCGGCCGCCGCCGCGGCGCGCACGAACGTCTCCTCGGTGCGCTGGCGGACCGTGTTTCGGACGACTCGCGCGACCGGTCCCCACGAGAACAGGCCGAACACGACGACGATGAATATCAATCCCTCCCGGAAGAGGAACACGACGATGAGGTAGACGAGGAAGGCGGGCAGCGTCTCCTGCACGTCCACGTACCCCATGAGAACCGTGTCGAGGAGGCCGCCGTAGTAGCCGGCGAGCGACCCGACGGCGACGGCGAGCGGCAGCATCAACATCCCCGCGATGAACGCCACGTCGAACGCGACGCGAGCGCCGAGCACGAGTAGTTTCACAACGTCCGTGCCGCTAACGTTCGTGCCGAGCGGGTACCGCCACGTCCCGTGACAGGCCCCGTTCGAGACGGTGCCGAGGCAGTCGATGACGTCCCCCTCCGGGACGGTGAGGAAGACGGGTGGCTGAATCTTCAGTGCGGGATGGACGTGCGGTCGTTCGAGGAGTAAGGGGCCGACGAGCGCGACGACCGTGAACAGGCCGAGCCAGCACAGCGCGAGCAGGACGCCGGGGCGTTTGCGGGCGTGCGCCCACACTTGTCGCGGGATGCGGGGGTTCCGCACGGCCGGCGCGACGACGAGCGCGCAGAACAGCCAGCCCGAGAACAACATCAGCCAGTCGATGTAGGTCGGGTTCCAGTCGAGTACGAGGTCGGTTCCCGACGGCGCCATCCACTGTCGGTACGCGAAGAGCGCCGCGAGCGCGACGAACCCCACGACCCAGAGGACGGTCGACGGTCTCACTCGTCTCCCGTCGTCGAACGCCTCCCAGTCGACTTCGGTGAACTTCGGCGCGGAGGGCATCACCTACCCCTCATACGAACAGAATGTTAAGGGTTTACGTATCACGACGAACCTCCCTGAGGTATGAATCGCCGTAGCCGCTTCCTCCTCCGTCGCGGCGCGTTCGCCCTCCTCGCCGCCTGGGTGGTCCTCACGGTCGTGTACGCCGTCATCGAACTGACGCCGGATCCGAACCTCTCGGTCGCCGTCTGGTCCGCGAGCGCACACGCGGGCGGCCAATCCGCAGAACAGGCAAAACAAGCGTATCTCGCCACACACGGCGGCGTCACCGGCCCGATAACGAAGTACGTCGACTACCTGACGAGCGTCGCCACCCTCGACTGGGGGAACTCGTACACCCTGAAAAAACCGGTCCTCGGCGTGCTCGTCGACCGGCTTCGCGTCACCGCGCTCTACCTCGTTCCCGCGCTCGTCGTTTCGTCCGTCGTCGGCGTCGCATACGGCGCGTACTCCGCGATGAACCGCGGTAGCGTCCTCGACAGACTCGCGGAGTTCACCACCTATCTCGGGTTCGGGGTGCCGAACGTCTTCCTCGCCGTCAGCCTCCCAATCGTGCTCGTCGAGTGGCACCTCGTCTCCGGCGGCATCGCGCCGCCGTACCGGTTAGAGGCGTACCAACACATCACTGTCCCGCTGATGAAACGGATGGTGTTCCCGGCGTTCATCATCTGCACCACCTTGCTCGCCGGTATCGCCCACTACACGCGCTCCGAGACCGCCGAACGGCTCGGCGAGGAGTACGTGAAACTCGTGCACGCGAAGGGCGCGCGGACGCGACGCATCGCACGACACGCGCTCCGGAACGCCGCGCTCCCGCTCGTCGCGCTCACCTACTCCGAGTTCCTCGCCGTCGTCGCCTTCCACGTCTTCGTCGTCGAAAACGCGCTCGCCACCCCGGGCATCGGCCGCCTCCTGTTCACGGCCATCCGCGGCCGCGACATGCCGGTCGTGATGGGCGTCACCCTGCTCATCGTGTTCGCGGGTATCGTCGGGAACTTCGTGCAGGACGTGTTGTCCGCGGCGTTGGACCCGCGCCTCCAGGATTAAAGCCCGTAGAGGTCGCGGAACTTCGATTCGGCGTAGTCGAGGAAGTAGTCCGCCGTGAGCGCGTCGCCCGTCGCGTGCTCTATCAGGTCGGGGGTCGTGTAGCGCTTGCCCTGTTCGTGGACGTGCGTCGTCAACCACTCGTGGACGGGTTCGAGGTCGCCGTCACGGATGCAGCCCTCGATGTCGACGTCCTCGCGCAGCGCGGCGTCCAACTGCGCGGCGATGACGCTCCCGAGCGTGTAAGACTGGAAGCCGGCGAACCGGGTCGTCCAGTGGATGTCCTGCAGACAGCCGTCAGAGTCGGTGTCGGGTGTGACGCCGAGGTACTCCTCCATCTTCGCGTTCCACGCGTCGGGAATGTCCTCGACTGCGAGGTCGCCGGCCACGTAGTCGGCTTCGATTTCCGCGCGGAGGATGATGTGCATGTGGTAGGTGAGTTCGTCCGCCTCTACGCGAATGAGGTTGTTCGGGTCGACGGCGTTCGCGGCCTGATACGCCTCCTCGGGCGTCGCGTCTTCGAGGCTGGGGAAGTGTTCTTTCACCGTGGGGAGGAACGCCTCCCAGAACGCGCGAGTGCGGCCGACGTGGTTCTCCCAGAACCGGCTCTGGGACTCGTGGACGCCCGAGGACCGGGCTTCCCCGAGCGGCGTTCCATACTCGTCGTCGGGCAGGCCGAGCATGTAGGTCGCGTGCCCGAACTCGTGAATCGTCGCGGTGAGCGCGTCCAAGGGGTCGCGGGGCTTGAACCGCGTCGTCACCCGCGCGTCGAACTGATTGCCCGACGTGAACGGGTGGGCGCTGGTGTCGAGGCGGCCGCGGTCCCAGTCGTATCCGAGGAAATCGAGGGCGTCACGGGAGAGCGCTTCCTGCGTCTCGGTGTCGAACTCGCCCGTGAACGGGTCCGCAAGGTCGTCGCCGTCCTCGCGTATCTCGTCGACCAACGGGACGATGGCCTCCCGGAGGTCGTCGAATATATCCTCGACCGTGGACATCGGGAGGTCCGGTTCGCCGTCGTCGAACATCACCTCGTACGGCGGTTTCTCGGGGTCGACGCACTCCGCGCGTTCGATGCGGAGGTCGCGGAGGTCGGAGAGAACGGGCGCGTACGCTTCGAAGTCGTCCTCGGACTTCGCGTCGTTCCACACTTCCTGGGCGTCGGCGCTGAGTTCCGCGTGTTTCTCAACGAGTTCGCGCGGCACGGGGTTCGCGCGCTCGTAGTCGCGTCGAACCTCCCGCACGACCGCCGCCTCGTCGTCGCTGAGGTCCGCGCCGTCGAGCGCGTCGAGGGCGTCCGAAACGACGTCACTCGTCAGTTCGTCGTGGTGCAGCGAGGAGAGCGTCGAGAGCTGCGAGGAGCGGGCGGGCGTCCCGCCCGACGGCATCACCACTTGCTGGTCCCACGAGAGCGCCATGCGGGACTGGTCTAAATCGAAGACGCGACCGTACGTCCGGAGGAGGTCGTCGTAGGCGTCTGGAGCCATACGCCGACCACGTGAAACCCTTCCAAGAAAGTTCGCGTAGCGGTCAGGTAGCGCCGCCGAGTCCGGGTCGGGTGTCAGTTGGTATACGAGGCCAGGGCCGGGCCAGTGTATGGAGCGCCGAATTAGACGTTTTCTCAACTATTTCCCGGGAATTCGCCCGACGTCACGGGGGACACACCCGAAATAAAGTATACTGTATATTTACATGAAGCAGTCGCGAGTCTTTCGCTCGTATGAACCGTCGTAGCCGCTTCCTCCTCCGTCGCGGCGCGTTCGCCCTCCTCGCCGCCTGGGCGGTCCTCACCGTCGCGTTCGCCGTCCTCGAACTGACCCCGGACCCGAACCTCTCGCTCGCCGTCTGGCTCGCGTCGGTGGGCCGCGGCGGGCCGACCCCGGAAGAAGCCAGGCACGCCTACATCGCAGCGCACGGCGGGTTCGGAAGTCCGCTCACGCGATACCTCCAGTACTTGCAGAACGTCGTCACCCTCCAATGGGGGACGTCGTACGAGTCGAACAGACTGGTCACGACCGTCCTCCTCGAACGCATCCGCGTCACCGCGCTCTACCTCGTTCCCGCGCTCGTCGCCTCCTCCCTCGCTGGCGTCGCGTACGGCGCGTACTCGTCGATACGCCGAGGCGGACTCGCCGACCGACTCGGCGCGGCCGCGACCTACGTCGGTTTCGGGGTGCCGAACGTCTTCCTCGCCGTCGCGCTGCCCGTCGTCCTCGTCGAGTGGCACCTCGTCGGCGGCGGTATCACGCCGCCGCGGTCCGTCAGCGCGTACGAACACGTCACGGTTCCGCTACTGGAGAAACTGGTGTTCCCGGCGTTCATCGTCTGCACCACCTTACTCGCCGGAATCGCCCACTACACGCGTTCGGAAGCGACCGACCGACTCGGCGAGGAGTACGTGAAACTCGTGCGCGCGAAGGGCGCGAACACTCGTCGTGTCCTCCGCCACGTCCTCCGGAACGCCGCGCTCCCGCTCGTCGCGCTCACCTACTCCGAGTTCCTCGCCGTCGTCGCCTTCCACGTCTTCGTCGTCGAAAACGCGCTCTCACTCCCCGGCATCGGACACCTCCTGAACAGCGCGATTCGACGGCGCGACACGCCGGTCGTGATGGGCGTCACCCTCGTCATCGTTCTCGCCGGCATCGTCGGGAACTTCGTGCAAGACGCCCTCTCCGCCGCCTTCGACCCCCGTCTGCGGGATTAGAGGTCGTAGAGGTCGCGGAACTTCGATTCCGCGTAGTCGAGGAAGTAGTCGGCGGTGTAGGCTTCGCCGGTCGCTTCCTCCACGAGGTCGGGGGTCGTGTAGCGCTTGCCGTACTGGTGGACGTGTTCGTCCAGCCAGTCCTGGAGGTCGTCGAAGTCGCCAGCCGCGATTTTCGCGTCGAGATCGTCGATGTCCGCTTCGGCGTTCGCGAACAGTTGGGCGGCGAGCACGCTCCCGAGCGAGTACGTCGGGAAGTAGCCGAAGTTCCCGTGACTCCAGTGAATATCTTGGAGACAACCGTCGGCGTCCGTGTCCGGGGTGACGCCGAGGTACTCCTCCATCTTCGCGTTCCACGCGTCGGGAACGTCCTCGACGGCGAGGTCGCCGCTGATGAGGTCGCGTTCGATCTCGAACCGGAGGATGATGTGCATGTGGTAGGTGAGTTCGTCCGCCTCCACGCGAATGAGGTTCTCCGGTTCGATGGCGTTCGCGGCCTCGTAGACGTCCTCGACGGTCGCATCGTCCAATCCGTCGAAGCGTTCTTTCACGTCGTCCAGTACGAGGTCGTAGAACGCGCGCGAGCGTCCGACGTGGTTCTCCCAGAGTCGGCTCTGGGACTCGTGGACGGTGAGCGCGCAGGGTTCGCCGAGCGGCGTGCCATAGTTCTCCTGGGGGACGCCGAGGTTGTACTGCGCGTGGCCGTACTCGTGGACGGTGCTCATCAGCGCGCCGAGCGGGTCGGACTCGTCGAAGCGCGTGGTGATGCGGGTGTCGAACTGGTTGCCCGACGTGAACGGGTGACTGGAGGTGTCGAGGCGGCCACGGTCCCAGTCGTAGTCGAAGAAGTCGAGGACGTCGCGGGAGAGCGCTTCCTGTTCGTCCTCCGAGTACGTCCCGGTGAAGGGGTTCGCGAGCTCGGTGTCGGAGGCTTTGATTTCGTCGATGAGGGGGACGAGCGTGTCGCGGAGGCGGGTGAGCACGCGTTCTGCGGTGTCGAGGTCGAGGTAGGGTTCGTAGTCCGCGAACAGGACCTCGTAGGGGTCGGCGTCGGGGTCGATGTGTTCGGCGTACTCGCGTTTGAGTTCCACGAGGTCTTCGAGGTAGGGCGCGAACTTCTCGAAGTCGTCCTCGGCGCGCGCTTCCTCCCAGACGGAGAGCGCCTCGCTCGAGGTCTCGGATATCTCCTCGACCAGTTCGGTGGGGACGGCGTTCGCACGGTCGTACTGCCGGCGGATTTCCCGCACGACGGCCTGCTGGTCGCCGGTGAGATCCGCGGCTTCGAGTTCGTCCAGCTGGTCTCCGACCTCGTCGTCGGTGAGGAGTTCGTGCTGGACGGCGGAGAGCGCGGAGAGCTGTTTCGACCGCGCGGGCGACCCGCCCGACGGCATCATCACCTGCTGGTCCCACGAGAGAATGCCCGACGCGCCCCCAAGCGCGGTCAGGCGGCCGTACGTGTCGAGCAACTCGTCGTACGCTTCCGGCGCGTCGGTCTCCTCTGCAGTTGCCATACGAGAGAGTCACGCGCCCCGACCTATCAATCCTGTCGAAGCAGCGAGGGAACGACTAAGTACGTGTTCCCCTGAGCGTCAGTATGAAACGCCGACACTTACTCGGGCTGGTCGGAACCGCGTTCGTCGCGGGCTGCACCGGGAACAAAGGCGCGACGACGACCGGCACGACCCTCCAGGACAGCGACGGCGACGGCGTGGTCGACTCGCAGGACTACGCACCACACGACCCAGACGTGCAGTCGAAGTCGGACCTCGTCACCACGGCGGAGACGACGAAGCGGACGACGACCAACACGCGAACGACGACACCGACGACGCGGGCCACGACCACGCACACGACAACCACGACAACCCCGACCGTGACGCGGACGACAGTCTCGGCCGACCCGAACAGTATTGAAGTGGACGAGGGGATGCCGGCGGGGCAGTCTGGCATAGTCTCGTACAGTTCGACGGGTGTGACGGCGCAAGTGAATCCGGACGACCCCGGGTTGAGCGACTTCACTGGAGAGTCCGTAAAACTGCTCGCATACGCGACGACGTACCCGCGAGACGAGGACGTTGCGAGGGGAGAAAGTGAGGCGTTCCGCCTGCGGGAGACCGAAACCGTGCGGGCCGCGGTGGACCTCTCCGGCGCGCCGACGAACACGCGACTCCAGTACCTCGCGTTCCTCGTTCCCGCAGACGTAGCCCCGGAAGACCTGACGGCGTCAAACAGCACGATGTTCCACGAGACGGACGGGTTCTCCCTCCACACGAACGGCGTGACTATCTCCAGAGACCCCCATCCGAACACGCTGTCCGACGACGCCGGCGATGGCTACGAACGACGAGAGCTAGAGGGCGCGTACGAACTCTCGTTCTCGGGGACGACGCAGGGGATGGCGTGGTCGTCGAACTTCTACATCTACAAGTCGGCGTACCTGCGGATGGCGCTCGAACCGCGCGGCCGCTCCCGACCCGAGTACGTCGAGTACGCCCAGAAGCGCGGGTTCGCTGGCGAACTCGCCGCTATACTCGACGAGGATGCGGACCAAAACGGCATCACGGGCAAACGAGGGAAGGTCGAGTTCGTCATCGACTTCGTGCAGAACTTCCCGTACGTGCCGGACGACGTGAGCACCGGGTTCGACGACTACACGAAGTTCTCCATCGAGACCATCGCAGAGGCCGGTGGTGACTGTGAGGACACCGCGATTCTACTCGCCGCCGTGCTGCAGGCTGAGCCGTTCGGTTACGACATGGTGCTCATCCAGCCGCCGGGGCACATGGCGGCCGGCATCTACGGGAAGGACGACCTCCCGGGCTACTACTGGGAGCGAGACGGACGCAAGTACTACTACATCGAGACGACGGGCGAAGGCTGGGGTATCGGCGACCTCCCCGACGAGTACCAGGACGAGACCGCGTACGTCTATCAGGTCTGAGGCCACCCGTTCGCCAGTTCGCGATAGATCTCGTAGCACGTGTCGAGGGTGGCGAGCGACACGCTCTCGTCTTTGGTGTGGGCCTGTGCGGGTTCGGCGGACCCGCAGACGACGCACGCGGTGCCGGCGTCACCGAGCCACCCGGCGTCGGTCGCGTGCGGTTTCACGACGTGACTCGGACTCCCGTCCTGAACCTCTGCGGCGGCATCGAGCACGGCGTCCGCGAACGCGTCGTCCGAGCACGCCATCGGCGGGAGGTCCTGGTCGACGGTCCACGCGACGCCCGCTATCTCCTCGACTGCTTCGAGGTCCGCGCGTTCGCCGGGGACGGTGCGCTCGTCCACGGTGATGGTGCAGGAGGCGGGGACGACGTTCCACGCGCTCCCGCCCTCGATTTCGGTGACGACGACGCTTCCGGACACGTCGTGACCGAGGACGGAGACGGTGGGGACGGAGAGGTCCCGCACGACGTCGACGGCGTCCGCACCGCGGTAGATGGCGTTCTCGCCGGCGTCGGGTTCGCTCGCGTGCGAGGCGGTGCCCGAGGCGGTGATGGTGCTCGCGCGGCGGCCGCGGTGGGCGACGGCGACGTCCGTCACTCCCTCCGTGGTGTAACTCGTGGAGCCTTCGGCGACGACGGCGTGGTCGGGCGCGGGGTTCTCGGAGAGGAAGTGGCGCGCGCCGGTGCCGCCGATTTCCTCGCCGACGAACGAGTAGAAGTGGAGTTCGCAGTCGGGGTCGGCGTCCCGGAACGCGACCATCGCCGCCGCGACGGCGCCCTTCATGTCCGCCGCGCCGCGACCGTAGAGGCGGCCGTCCTCCTCGTACACCACGTAGTCGTCGCCGTCCATCTGGGAGTCGTCCGGCGGCACGACGTCGTGGTGGCCGACGAGCGCGAGCACGGTGTCGCCGTCGCCCTTCCGAGCGACGACGTTGCCGCCGTTCGGCGCGTCGTCGCGCGTCACGTCGGCATCCGTCTCGTCTCTGAGCCAGTTCTCGATCAGGTCGCCCGCCGCGGCCTCGTCTTCGTGACTCGGGACCGAGACGAGTCGGTGGGCGAGTTCGGTTACGTCGTCCATACGCCCGGAAGGGAGCGGGGCGGGAAAAACCTACTCTGCGTCGTCGGCGCGCGTGGTCGTGACGTAGACGGCGGGGCGGTCGAGGACGAACTCCTCGATGAACGCGACGACGTAGACGAGGGAGTTCACGAGCATGTAGAATCCCATCGTGAGCGCGACGACGTACTCGGCGGGGTGGTGCGTGTAGCCGTCGCGGCGGTCCGCGGCGAACACGGCGAGCGCGGCGGCGACGGGGAAGACGCCCATCGTCAGCCAGAGGAGTTCGCTGTAGGGAACGTAGGCCGACGTGGGTTCGCCGAGCGCGTCGAACAGCGGGAGCGGATAGCCGACGACGAGGAACGGCGTGAGCATCGCGCACGTGAACGTCTGTGCGGCGTCGGCTTTCGCCATCGTCGAGGGGTTGTTCGACCGGAGGACGCGCGGGAGGTGGCGGACCGACACCTGCAGCCAGCCGCGCGCCCAGCGCTTGCGTTGACTCCAGTACGCCGACAGCGTCGCGGGTTGTTCCTCGTAGGTGATGATTTCGGGGTCCATGCGGATGCGTTTCCCGTTCGCGTGGAGTTTCGCGCTCATGTCGATGTCCTCGACGAGGACCTCCTCGTCGAACGGCCCCACGGTTTCGAACACGTCGCGGCGGAAGAACGCCTGTCCGCCGCCGAACAACTGAAAGCCGCCGAAGAGTTCGCGCGCGAACAGTTCGACTTTCTCGGTGATGTGGCGGTCGACGGTCGCGTACAGCGAGACGAGGGAGTCGGTGGGGTTGTGGCCGTAACACCGTCCCTTCACGCACCACGTCTCGGGGTCGGCGACGAACCAGCGGACGGCGCGGCGGACGGCGTCGGGCGCGAACTGGTGGTCTGCGTCGATACTCGCGATGATGTCGCCGCTCGCGCGCTCGATGGCGTAGTTCGCCGCGGCCGCCTTTCCGCCGCCGGGTTCGTCGCGCTCGACGGCGACGAACCGGTCGTCGGTCGCCGCCGCTTCCTCGACGAGTTCGGGGGTGGCGTCGGTGCAGTCGGCCTCGTAGCAGACGACGACCTCGAACTTCTCGTCGGGGTAGTCGAGCGCGCGGCAGGCGTCGAACGTCTCCGGGAGGACGGACGCCTCGTTGTACGCGGGGATGACGACGCTCACGGTCGGCAGGTCCTCGTCCGCGAGGTCGGTCTCCGGCGGGTCGGCGACTTCGGGATAGGAGACGAGCGTCGACGCCGCGAGACGGAACAGTTGAACGAAGATGACGACGAGGAGAACCGTCTTCAGCATCCGCAAGTAGGGGATAGAGAAGACTCCCGGCGCGAGGACGAGCGCGAGGAACGGTGCGACCACTACGAGATAGGTGGCGAGACGGCGGACTGACACGCCGGCTTGGTCGACGGTCCGAACTTCCATCGGGGGGAGAGAGGGCGACGAACCGGAATGTTATACCGTGGCTACGCGAGGTAGGCTCGCTCCGTCCCGATATGTAGTGGTGGATGAGACTGGTTTCGACCCCGGCGAGTGCGGGATGGACGTCGGCAGTGGGCCGTCGAGGCGCGTGAACCGGCGGTCCGCGGAGGCGGGTGAACACCCTTATGAAGCGGACGGAGGTACGTGGAGGCATGAATATCGTTCCGGACACGAGCGTCGTCATCGACGGCCGCATCAGCGCGGGCGTCGAGTCCGGTGAGTACGCCGGGGCGACGGTCATCGTGCCCGAAGCCGTCGTCGGCGAAATCGAAGCACAGGCCAACTCCGGCCGGGGAACCGGCTGGGACGGCCTCTCGGAGTTACAGCACCTCGCGGACCTCGCGGATGCGGGCGAAATCGGGTTGGAGTACGTCGGCGAACGCGCGACCGAAGAGGACATCAGGCGGGCGTCCGCCGGCGCGATAGACGCTATCATCCGGGACGTCGCAGTCGAACACGAGGCGACGTTCGTCACGAGCGACATCGTGCAGTCCGAGGTCGCGAAGGCAAAGGGTCTCGACGTCGAGTATCTCGAACCGCTGGACGAGGAGACGGGCGAACTCCGCATCGAGCAGTACTTCGACGACCAGACGATGAGCGTCCACCTGAAGGAGGGCGTGGTGCCGATGGCGAAACGCGGCGACGTCGGCAACATCACGTATCAGGAGATCGGGTCGACGAAACTCGACGTTGACACCCTGAAGGAGTACGCGAACGAGATCATCGACACCGCGAAACGCACCGACGAAGGGTTCGTGGAGCTCTCCGAGGAGGGGATGACCATCGCCCAGATTCGGGACATGCGTATCGCGGTGGCGCGGCCGCCGTTCAGTGACGCCATCGAAATCACGGCGGTGCGCCCCATCGTGAAGACGGAGATGGAGGAGTACACGTTCGCAGAAGACTTAGAAGAACGCCTCCTCGAACGCGACCGTGGGTTGCTCATCGCGGGCGCGCCGGGCGCGGGGAAGTCGACGTTCGGGCAGGCCGTCGCGGAGTTCCTCGACGACAACGGCTACGTCGTGAAGACGATGGAGAAACCGCGCGACCTCCAGGTGAGTCGGAAGATAACGCAGTACACGGAACTCGGCGGGTCGATGGAGAACACCGCGGACTCCCTTCTCATGGTGCGGCCGGACTACACCATCTACGACGAGGTCCGGAAGACGGACGACTTCGAGGTGTTCGCGGACATGCGTCTCGCGGGCGTCGGGATGGTCGGCGTCGTGCACGCGACCCGGCCCATCGACGCGTTGCAGCGCCTCGTCGGCCGCGTGGAACTCGGGATGATTCCGCAAATCGTGGACACGGTGGTGTTCATCGAGGCGGGGGACGTCAACACCGTCTACGAGGTGAAGACGCAGGTGAAGGTCCCCGAGGGCCTGATGGAAGAAGACCTCGCGCGCCCGGTCATCCAGATTACGGACTTCGAGACCGGCAAACCGGTCTACGAGATTTACACGTTCAACCGGCAGGTCGTCACCGTCCCCCTGGAGGATGGCGAGAGTCAGGAGACGGGTGTCGGTCGGCTCGCGCGCCAGGAGATAGAGCGCGAGGTGCAGTCGGTGACGCGGGGGCCCGTGGAGGTCGAACTTCGGGGGCAGAACAACGCGGTCGTCTACGTCTCCGAGGACGAGATCAGTCACGTCATCGGGAAGGGCGGCGGCCGCATCAGCGACATCGAGAACCGCCTCGGTCTCAGTATCGACGTGCGGACGTTCGAGGACCGGCCGGAGGCCGCGGAGGAGGCGGGCGGCGGAAGCGCGCCCGAACCACAGGGTGAGGTGGTGACGCCGGATATCACGTCCCGCCACGTCAACCTCCCCGTCGAGAGCGCGAGTCCGGGCGACACCGTGGAGGTGCGTGCGGACGGCGAGTACCTGTTCACCGCGACGGTCGGCCGCGGCGGCGACATCCAGGTGTCTCGGGGGAGCGCCATCGCGGAGGAACTGGAGCGCGCCATCGACCGGCGCCGCCAGATAACAGTCGTGTCAAACGACTGAATATCGGCAAACGGCGGGAGTACCACCCACTTCTATACCGGTTCGTGTCGAGTGCCCGAACGATGGACAGACGGCGATTCCTGAAAACGGCAGGAGCGGGCACGGTGGCGCTGCTCGCCGGGTGTAACGCACAGAAAGTGGACACGACGACGAAGACGACCGAGTCGGGCGGCGGTGGTGGAACGACGACGGGGACGACGGTCGGGACGACCGAGGGCACGCCGACCCTGCGCGTCACGACGTATCCGTCGTTCGTCGACGCGCCCTCGACGAGTCCGGGCGCGTGGGTCAAGGAGACGTTCGAGTCGGAGTACGACGCCGAACTGAAGTGGTTCGTTCCGAACAACCAACTGAACTACTTCATCCAGCGGAAGAACCAGGGCGTCACCATCGACACCGACCTCTACCTCGGGTTGACGCCGGAGAACCTCGTTCACGCGGACGAAGGCGTCTCCGACGGGTCGCTGTTCGACTCCGTGGACACGGGCGGGTTCGAGAACATCGGGCACGTCGAGGACACCTATCGGTTCGACCCGCAGGACCGCGTGCTGCCGTTCGGCGCGTCCTACATCAGCCTCGTCTACAACCAGAACATGCTGGACGAGCAGGGCGTCTCCGCGCCCGAGACGTTCGAAGACCTCACGAAACCAGAATACGAGGGCGCGGTCATCTGTCCGAACCCCCAGAACAGCGAGACCGGACTCGAGTTCCTGTTCTGGACCATCATCCAGTACGGCGAGGACGGCTACCTCGACTACTGGAAGCGCCTCGCGGACAACGACATCCGCATCCTGAAGTCGTGGGACGCCGCGTACGCCGCGTACTCGAACGGCGACGTCCCCATCGTCGTCTCCTACTCCACGGACCAGGTGTTCGCGGACCAGTACGACGAACCGATGGCCGAACACCAGATCGGGTTCCTGAACAATCAGGGGTACGCGTACATCGAGGGGATGGCGCGCTTCGCGGGGACGGAAAACCCCGGACTGGCGGCCGACTTCATGGACTTCATGCTGCGCGCGGACGTGCAGTCCGAAATCGCGGTGCGGAACGTCGCCGACCCCGTCGTCGACAACGCAGACCTCCCGAGCGACTTCGACGAACTGACGAAAGAACCAGAAGAGCCCGTCGGGTTCGGCTACGACGACCTCTCCGGGAACGTCTCCGGCTGGCTCGACGAGTGGTCGAAACAGATAGCGACCCAGTAACGTGAGCACGTCCTCCAGTCAGACGGTCGAGCGCGCGGCCCAGGCAGCCGCGGTGTTCCTCGTCGCCGCGCTGCTCGTCGTGATGTTCTACTATCCGGTGGCGACCGTGCTCGCGGACGCCGTCGTCCACCCCGGCCGCACCCTCACGGCGATGGTGCTCGACCCGCTCGGGTCGTTCACCGCGGGCCCCTTGCTCGCGGTGCTCTCGGACCCGTTCTACGTCGGCGCGCTCCACACCGTGTTCACGAACCCGGCCGCCGTCCCCGGCGACGTCGTCTCGTGGACGTGGGCGTTCCTCACCTCCGTCCGCCCCGCGCTCACCGCCCGTCTGCCGTTCCTGATTCTCGTCCACGACGCCGGGAACGTCACCTTCGGGCTGTTCGGGTTCACCGCGTATCAGGCGGCGCTCTCCGCGTTGCTCTCCGTTCTCATCGGCCTCCCGGGCGCGTGGGTTCTCGCACGGTTCGAGTTCCCCGGCAGACGGACGATTCGGTCGCTCACCGCGGTCCCGTTCGTGATGCCCTCGATCATGGTCGCGGTCGGGTTCGTCGCGATGTTCGGCGACCAGGGAACCCTGAACGGCATCCTCCGCACCCTCGGCCTCCCGGCGTTCAGCGGGCTGTACTCGCTCCAGATTATCGTCGTCGCGCACGCGTTCTACGACGCACCGCTCGTCGCGCGCATCACCGCCGCGGCGTGGGAGACGGTGGATTCGCGAATGGTCGAGTCCGCGCGAAGCATGGGCGCGAACAGCACGCGAGCGTTCCGTGACGTCGTGCTCCCGCAGTTGTGGCCGGCCATCCTCACCGGCGCGCTCCTCACGTTCGTGTTCAGCTTCCTCAGCTTCGCCATCGTGCTCACGCTCGGCGGCCTCCGATACGCTACAGTAGAGGTCTGGGTGTACCAGCTCGTCCGCAACCTCAAGTACCAGGAGGGCGCGAGCATCGCGGTGCTGGAGACGGCGCTGTCGCTCGCGGTGACGTACGCCTACCTCCGCTACGAGGCGCGCCAGACCGCGACGCGGGCCGCACATCCCCCCGAACGGAAACCGCTGTTGGAGCGGTTCGACGCGGAGCGCGTCGCCATTTTCCTCTACGGCGTGCTCGTTCTCGTGCTGTTCGTCGGCCCCGTCGCGAGCATGATACTGGAGAGCCTCACCGGCCCGAGCGGGCTGACGCTCCGGAACTACGAGTTCCTCGTCACCCGCCAGACCACGGGCGAGTCGTTCCAGGTGATGCCGCTCACCGCGGTGACGAACTCGCTTTTGTTCGGAATCGGCTGTCTCGTTCTCGCCGTCCCGACAGGCCTGCTCATCGCCGTCATCAGCAGTCGGGACGTCCGCGGGCGAAAAGTGGTCGACGCGCTCGCGATGGCGCCGTTCGCGGTGTCCGGCGTCGTCGTCGGCCTCGGACTGCTCCGCGGCCTCGTCTTCGGTATCACGCTGTTCGGGTATCGGTTCACCGTCTCCGGGCCCATCGCCATCGTCGCCGCGCACGCGGTGAGCGCGTACCCGTTCGTCGTGCGGAACGTCGCGCCGATGTTGAGCAGTCTCGACGACCGACTCGTGGAGGCCGCGCGCAGTCTCGGCGCGAGTCGGACGCGCGCGCTCTACGACATCGAACTCCCCCTCGTCGCCACGGGCGTCCTCGCGGGCACGGCGTTCGCGTTCGCCATCTCCATCGGGGAGTTCGATTCGACGGTAATATTGGCAACTGGTGGCGATTGGTACACGATGCCGGTCGCCATCGAACGATTCATCGGCCGACGCCTCGGCCCCGCGACGGCGATGGGGTGCGTCCTCCTCGTCGTCACGGCCGTGAGTTTCGTCGTCATCGACCGCGTCGGGGAGGGATTCCGCCGTGGCTAGCGTCACCCTCGAAGACGTGACCAAACGCTTCGCGGACACCACCGCGCTCTCGGACGTCTCGCTCGACGTGCGGGACGGCGAGTTCTTCACGCTCGTCGGCCCCTCCGGGTGCGGGAAGACCACCACCCTCCGCACCATCGCGGGGTTCGAAGACCCCTCGGAGGGCGTCGTCGCGTTCGACGGCGAGGACGTCTCCGAGACGCCAGTCGAACGCCGCGACGTGGGTATCGTCTTCCAGAACTACGCGCTCTTCCCGCACATGACCGTCGCGGAGAACGTCGCGTACGGCCTGCGCTTCCGGGACCCGCCCGGCGGCGTCTCGACCGAGGAACGCGTGACGGAACTCCTCTCGCTCGTGGACCTCGAAGGGTTCGAGGACCGCGACCCGGACGAGTTGTCGGGCGGCCAGCAACAGCGGGTCGCGCTCGCTCGCGCGCTCGCCCCCGGTCCGAGCCTCCTCCTGCTGGACGAACCGATGAGCGCGCTCGACGCGCGCCTCCGCGAGAACCTCCGCCGACAGGTCAAGCGCATCCAGCGCGACCTCGGGATCACGACCATCTACGTCACCCACGACCAGGAGGAAGCGCTCAGCATCTCCGACCGCCTCGCGGTGATGAGCGACGGCGCGGTCGAACAGGTCGGGACGCCCCGCGAGGTGTACCGACAGCCGAGCACGCGGTTCGTCGCGGAGTTCATCGGGGACAACAACGTCTTCTCCGGCACCGTCACGGACCGCGAAGACGGCGTGCTGTCGGTGGACGTGAACGGAGAGACCGTCCGCCTGCTCGGCGACGACCACGCGACCGGTGAGACGGTCGCGTTCTGCGTGCGCCCGGAACGACTCACTCGGGACGCGACGCAGAACAGAATCGGCCTCGACGTCGAGACGGTAGAGTTCCTCGGGGAGACGACGCGCGTCCACGGCACGTGGAACGCGTTCGAGATGGTCGTCCGACTGGACGACGTTCCCGACGGAGACAGCCTCGAACTCGGGTTCGCGCCCGAGGACGCGACACTCCTACGATGATAACGCTCAGTTCAGACTTCGGCAACCCGTATCCGGCAGCGATGAAAGGCGTCATCCTCCAGCGCACCGACGCGCAACTGGTGGACGTCGCCCACGACTTCCCGCGACAGGACGTCCGCGCGGCGGCGTTCTGGCTCCGCGAGGTGATACCGCACTTCCCGCCCGCCGTCCACCTCGTCGTCGTGGACCCGGGCGTCGGCACCGACCGCTCGGCCGTTATCGTGCGCGTCGGCGAGCACGCGTTCGTCGCGCCCGACAACGGCGTCGTCCTTCCCGTCGCCCGCGAACTCGACGGCGACATCGAAGTGTTCGATTACCCCTACCAAGATGCGGCGAGTTCGACGTTCCACGGTCGAGACGTGTTCGCGCCCGCGGCGGGCGAGGTTCACGACGTCGGCGTGGAGAACGTCGAATCGCTCGACGGCGTCGAACCGGTCGAGGAGTACGTCGACCTCTCCTTTCCCGACCCCGAGGTCGGAGACGGGCACGCGACCGGCGAGGTGCTGGTCGTGGACGGGTTCGGGAACGCCATCACGAACATCCCCGGCGGATTCGTCGCGGACGTCGAGTCGGTGTCCGTCAACGGCGAACGCGTCCCCGTCGCCACCTCCTACGCGCACCTCGACGTCGGCGAGCGATTGGTGACGGTTGCGAGTCACGAAAACGTCGAACTCGCGGTGAATCAGGGCCGGGGAGACGACGCGTTCGGCGTCGAACCCGGGGATACGATAGAAGTGGAGTTTTAGGCAGTCGGTTCGGCGTCGTCGTCCGATTTCTCGCGGGCCGACGCGGATTCGCGGAGTTCCGCTTCGAGTTCCTCGCGGCCGCGCTTGAACTCGCCGATAGCCTGTCCGGACGACCGGGCGAGTTGCGGGAGCTTGTTCGCGCCGAACAGCAGGACGGCGAGCAGGAGGATTATCGCGAGTTCCATGCCGCCGGGCATTCCACCGATGAACGACGGGAGTATGTCGTACATAGTATCGGGGAGGACTGCTATGGGGATAGGTATGGTGCGGCTTCCGACCTATAAGATCGTCTTAAATAGGCGGGTCGTCGGTGCCGATGCGGATGCTGCGTGACTGAACGTAGTGAACGACCGCGGACAGGCCGAAAAGGGCGACCGTGAACCACGAGAGCAGGATGCCGTCGAACCACACGGGGAGGAGGTGTTCCTGCAGGGCGAGCGTGAGCGCGCCGACGAGTCCGGCGAGCAGGACGTAGTACTGCGACCACGTGAAGTGGCCCGTTGGGACGATTTCGAGGTAGACGTCGACGCCGCGCATCTCGTCCGAGAGTTCGACGGTGGTGCGGTGGCGGTCGTACCGCACGATACCGAGGTCGTCCATCTTCGGGAGGTGCGTCTGGTGGAGCGCCGTGTAGACGCGCTTTCGCTGCTGGCGCGTCAGTTCGACGGGCGTGATGCCGTTCTCGCGGCAGGCGACGCTCTCCGAGAGTTCGCGGAGCGACACCGGGCCCTTCGACTTCTTGAGATGGTCGAGGACGTAGCGGCGACGGCGGTTGCTGAGCGTGGTGTACACGTCGTCGGCGGACAGGACGTCGGTAGTTGCGTTGTCTTGCACGTCTCCCCCCTCCCCCCGTGGGATAGCGTCCCGTAACGATTCTTCTCCCTCGTAATCAATTTCGTTCTTGCTACGGCTGTCAGTCATGATGAAAGTATGTGAGGAGTGTCAGTCGAGCGCGTCCGGGGTGAGTTCGATCTCGAAGAGGCGAGCGCCACAGCCCTCGCAGTCCGCCGCGATGACGTCGACGGTGCGACAGCACGACGAGACGGTTTCACTGCCGAGCGAGACCGTGCCGCCGCAACCGGGGCAGACGTCGAGACACACGCGGAGGGCCGCGAGGAGTTCGCTACGGGAGGCGAGCGGGATGTCCCGCCAGCCGGCGTAGCCGTCGGAGAGCACGGCGTCCGCGGTCACGTCAGCGTCGAACGCGACCCGGGACTCCCACTGGCCGACCCACTCGTCTTCGACGTACGCGGTGCACGCGCCCGCGTCGTGGTACTCGACGTCGACGTCGTCCGGGGAGACGCCGATCATCGCGGCGAGGTCGACCGTGCGCGGGGTGTCGCCGTCACCCGAACTCATTCGTCCGTACCACGCGTCGGCGAACGCGGGGTCGAGTTCGACGTCGTCACCCGTCTCCACGACGACGCCGAGGTCGACGAGCGTGGCTTCCGCGTCGAGGTCGCCGTCGAATCGGCGGGGTGCCTTCCCGAAGAGGCGGAGGACGGAGTCGGGGAGGTAGCGCTTCGTGAGCGCCGGCGTCCCGGGGACGAGGTAGCCGCGGACGTATATCGCGGCGGCGGACACGCCGAACGCCGCGAGGGCGGCGAACGGGCCGACGAGAACGGCGAGCGCCACCGAGACCGCGAGCGCGATGACGAGGTTCACCGCCGTGCAGGGATAACACCGGTTCGGGCCGGTGTACTCCGGTCGGCGAAGGGCGGACAGCGTCTCCGTGAGTTGTGTCGTGATGTGCATGGCTAGTCGAGTCGCGCGAACAGCGCGCGGTCTGCGAGGAGTTTGTACGCGCTCACCGCCGCGAACAGCGCGAGGAACACCGTCGTCCAGACGAGCGGTGAGAGCGCACTCACGCCGGGGAGGTCGACGAGCGACCCGAGTACGGCGAGGAACCCGAGCGTTCCGAGGTACTGATAGCATTCGCCCCACGTCAGGCCGAACGGCGTGACGAGTTCGAGGTAGGGAGTGACACCGCGCGCACGCGGGAGGACCGTGACCTCGTTCGTGTCCGGGTCGAAGTGGACGAGTTCCGCTTCGGCGAGCCGTGGGAGGTGGTTCTGTCGGAGCGAGACGTACACCGCCGTGCGGACCGCAGCGGACGGAACGCCGCCGCCGACCTCCGCGGACGCGATCGCGTCTGCGAGGTCGCCAACCGTCGTTCGGTCGTGTTCAGTGAGGTAGGCGAGCGAGTGCCGCCGCCGGTCGTTACTGAGGAGGTCGAAGACGTCGGTCTCGGCGATTCGTGGTCGGTAAGCATACATTTGGTGTCACTATACTCACACTGGGGGATAGGTATGGTTCGCTTGAACATAACGTACGCGGTTATTACATTTCTCCACCGACCGTTTCGACGGTATTTTCCCCAGGTAGGAAGACCGTGCCACGAACGAAATGTGGAGTTTAGCGGCCTGAGACCGCCGTTAAACGATTTTACGTTCAGTCCCGTCGGCGTTTAGCCCGCACCCCAGAACCTGTCATCTAAACCATACCTACTACCCCGGAAGGTCTTGGGTAAAACAATCCCCGAAGCTCGGAGACGCACCGGCTGAACCGACCGGGGTGACGAACCATGACCGACAAACCACGCTATACTCTCTCCCGCCGCACGATGCTCGGCGGCATCGGCGCCGTCGGCCTCGCGTCCGCGGGTGCAGGTCTCGGCACGAGCGCGTACTTCAACGACACCGAAGCGTTCACCGGGAACACCATCACCGCCGGTCAGCTCGACCTCATCGTCGACTGGCACACCGACGTCGACCAGGGAAGCGCCACGCCCGACGTCCACGTCCACTCGGGGACGATGAACGGCAACGGCGACAGCTACTCCTACCAGATATCGGACGTGAAACCCGGCGACAGCGGGAAGCTCGTCTTCTGTCCGAAGATCGTCGACAACCCCGCCTACCTCTGGCTCGGGAGCGCGGGCGTCACCGACTACGAGAACGGCCAGTCGGAACCCGAAGCGGAAGTCGACACCACGGGTGGCGACCCCGGCGAGGGCGCGGGTGAACTCTCGGAGGCCATTCAGGTCGTCGTCTCGCAGGCGGACAGCGCGTACGTCGACGAGGAAACCGGCGAACTCGTCTGTGAGAACGCCGCCGTCCTCGGCGGCCTCGGGAACCTCTACCCGGCGTCACTCGCGGATCTCGCGTCCATGCTCTCCGGCGGCATGCCCGTCTACGCGGACTACAACGACACCGAAAACCAGGTCTACCCGGCCTCGGAGGACGCCACCGACCAGCAGGGCAAGTGTCTCTGCATCGAGTGGGAGGTCCCGACCAGCGTCGGAAACGAGATTCAGACCGACTCGCTCGAGATGGACTTCCAGTTCATCGCAGAACAGGCGCGTCACAACTCCGACGGAGCGACGACGAACCCGTTCGCGAACTAACCCCACACACGCCATATTCACCGACTCACGCCGGTCCCCGGCCACCGCGGCCGCGGCGGTTCGACTCCGCCGGTGAGTCCTCCCCCACATGGGGGCCACTATGAAAGACGACAAACAAACCGGACACAGGCTCTACAGCCTCTCGCGGCGCAAAGTCCTCGGCGGCATCGGCGCCGTCGGCCTCGCGTCCGCCGGGGCGGGCCTCGGCACGAGCGCGTACTTCAACGACACCGAAGCGTTCACCGGGAATACGCTCACAGCGGGGAAACTCGACCTGCAGGTCGGCTACTCCTTCAAGGGCGCGGACAGCTTCCACGCGGGCGACCTGCCCGCCGACGGCGTCCTCAACGGCGACACGCTCAGTTTCAGCGTGGACGACGTGAAGCCCGGCGACTGGGCGGTCGTCTGCCTCACCCTCACCGTGGACGACAACCCGAGCTACGTGCGCGTGACCGGCGAACTCACGGAGGACGCCGAGAACTCCGTCACCGAACCCGAGTACAACCACAGCGACGGCCACGAGAACAACGCGCCCGGGAACGCGCCGTACCAGGCTGGCGACGGTGAACTCGCGGAAGAGATTCTCGTCACGGTCGGCTCCGGCTACGACATGAACACCGACTCCATCACGGGCGTCGAGCCCGGCATCCCCGCCCAGAGTTCGCTCCGGGACGTGATGGCGCTCCTGAACGACCCGGGAATGCTCGTCCGCGGCGAGGACGGGCACGGCGACTCCTCGATGAACGCGACCGCCGTCGGTAACACGACCATGCACTCCGACGCGGACGCGAACGACATCCAGTACTGCTTCAAGTTCGAGCTTCCCGCGAGCGTCGGGAACTGGGTGCAGACCGACTCCGTCGGATTCGACCTCGGCTTCGAGGCCATCCAGATGCGTCACAACGACCCCAGCGACCCCTTCAACACGAGTAACTGACCATGACCGAAGACAAGAAACTGTACAACCTCTCGCGGCGCAAAGTCCTCGGCGGCATCGGCGCCGTCGGCCTCGCCTCCGCCGGGGCGGGCCTCGGCACGAGCGCGTACTTCAACGACACCGAAGCGTTCACCGGGAACACCATCACCGCCGGTCAGCTCGACCTCAAGCTCGACTACCGCGCGACCTACGCCGGCGGTCCGGGCCGACTGGCGGACATCCAGTCGATGGACCCGAAGTACGCCGATGCCGAAGAAATCGGAGACGGCGTCTACCTCCTCGACCAGGTGCCGGACACCCGACAGGAAGAGCTGAAGTGGGAGACTCGCGCGGACGAGAGTTTCAACGGCTGTGCGCCCGACGGCGACTCGCTCATCAACGGTGAGGAAGGCCTCATCTTCAACCTCTCCGACGTGAAGCCCGGGGACAGCGGTGAGACGACGATGTCGTTCCACATCTGTGACAACCCCGCGCACGTCTGGATGGGCGGTTCGCTCGTCTCCGACCTGGAGAACGGCGTGACGGAGCCGGAATCCGACGTCGACTCGACCAGCGACAGCGGTGAACTCGCGGAAGCCATCAACGCCCGCGTCTGGTACGACGAGGACTGCAACAACATCTACGGCGGCGACGGGGAATCCCTACCGCTCGACGCCGTGCTCGTCCTCGACGTCTCCGGATCGATGGACAGCGGCAACAAGTACGACAACATGGTCCAGGGTGCGACGTCCTTCGTGAACGCTATCGGACCGAACGACCGCGTCGGTATCGTCACGTTCAGCGACAACGCGACGACCATCCAGGGGCTGACCTCGGACGTCGCCGACCTCGTGGGCGACCTCGACAACACGACTCCGAACGGCGGCGACGCCGACATCCCGAACCCGGACGGACTGACGGCGATGGACGACGGTATCATCGCGGCGCACACCATGCTCAACGCCGTCACTCGCAGTTCGCAGAAGGCCATCGTCTTCCTCTCGGACGGCCAGAACAACGACCCCGACAACTCGGACGACCCCGTCGGTGAGGCGCAGTCCGCGAAGGACGACGATATCACCGTCATCACCATCGGCCTCGAACTCTCCAGCCAGACGGCGATCAACACGCTGCAGGACATGGCGTCCGGCAGCTCGAACTACTACGGCGTCAACAACGCGTCCGAACTCCCGAACGTCTACAGCACCATCGTGTCGGTGCTCGCCGGCGAGAAAATCATCGCCGAGGGCACGCTCCGCGAAGTGATGGACGCCATCTCCGCGGGCATCCGGCTCGACGGCGACCGCTCCACCGAGGACGTGGAGTGCTTCAGCCCGGACTACACGCAGTGTCTCGGCTTCGAATGGGAACTCCCCCCGGAAGTCGGGAACGAAGTGCAGACCGACTCGGTCGAGTTCGACGTGAAGTTCGTCGCCCAGCAGTGCCGCCACAACGACAGCCCGGTCAACCCCTTCGCCCAGCTCGGGTGATCGGACGACCGTAATTCACCATCCCGTGCCGGTGCGGCCCACGTGGCTCGCGGTTCGACTCCGCGGACGGGCGTTCCCCGCGAGGGGACTCACCATGACTGGAAACGACGAACGCGTGCTGTCTCGACGCACGGTGCTCGGCGGCATCGGCGCCGTCGGCCTCGCCTCCGCGGGGGCCGGCCTCGGAACGAGCGCGTACTTCAACGACACTGAATCGTTCAGCGGGAACACCCTGACCGCGGGGAAACTCGACCTGAAGGTGGACTGGCAGCAGACCTACTTCGGGGCGACGGAATCGAGCGAGTTCGTGAACGCGCACCCCGACCACGACGGCGACGGCGAACAGTCGATCGTCGTGGACGACGTGGTTCACGCGTACAGTGACGACGACCGGAACGTCGTCGACTACCTCACCTGTGCGAACTTAGACGAGTCCTACGAAGCCGACTTCGGCGACCAGGACCACCTCGTCTCGCTCTCGGACGTGAAACCGGGCGACTGGGGTGAGGTGACGTTCAGCCTCCACCTCTGCGACAACCCCGCGTATCTCTGGATGCAGGCGGCGAACGTCGCGGAGTCCGGGGGCGCGAACCCCGAACCCGAGCAGGTGGCGGAGGGAGACGCCGAGAACAGCGCGGACCTCGCCGACGCCATCGACGTGCGGATGTGGTACGACGAGGACTGCGACAACCGCCTGAACCGCGCGGACATCATGCTCACAATCGACGTCTCGGGGTCGATGCTGTACGAGAAGTACGGCGGACTGGTGAACCAGAACAACATTCTCTCGCACAGCGAGACGACGCGCATCGACCTCGTAGAAGCGGGCGCGAAGAACCTGATCGCGGAACTCCAGAACGCCGACGCGGACGTTCAGGTCGGCGTGGTGTTCTTCGACGGGTCGTCGGACGGCACGCCCCACCTCCAGCTCGGCGCGGGGCTGACGGACGACCTCTCGTCGCTCGTCGCGTCCGGCGGCGCGCTCGACGACCTGCGGAGCACGCTCGCGTCCATCGTGGGCGCGTCCACGACGAACCCCTACGCTGACGTCGACATCGCGACCGGGACGTACCTCGGCGAAGGTATCGACCTCGCCCAGCAAGAACTCGCGGCGAACGGCCGCCCGTCGGTGCGCGCCATCGACCTCGTGCTCTCGGACGGGAACTCGTTCCGCGGCGGCGACAACAACCCCTACTCGTCCCCGACCGACGCGGCGGACGACGCCCGCGCGGCGTCCCCGAGTCCGGCGACTGACGTCTACACCGTCGCCATCGGCGGCGGCGCGAACGACACGGTCATGCAGTCGATGGCGGGCGCGGCCGGGTCGAGCGGGAACGACGCCTCGTACTTCCGGGACGTCCCGTCGGCGACGATGCTCCCCGCGACCTTCCAGGGGCTCGCCGGGACGTTCACCTCCGAAGTGGTGTTCTTCGAAGGGTCGCTCCGCGAAGCGCTCGACACGCTCTCGACCGGAGACGGCGTCGCGCTCGACGGCGAGCGCATGACCCCGACCTACGTGGAGTGCTTCGACGCCGAGGAGGACATCTGCCTCGGCTTCGAGTGGACGCTCCCCCCGGAAGTCGGAAACGAGGTGCAGGGCGACTCGGTCGCCTTCGACCTCGTGTTCTACGCCGAACAGTGCCGGCACAACGCCGGCCCGAACGCGGCGTAACCCCGTCTTTCGCCCGCGCAGGACGCGACGCGTCAGTACCCCGCGCGTTGGACGGTTCGACCCCGTCCGCGGGCCGTTCCGAGACGGCGTGACCGCCGGTATGGTGTCCGTACCGGGCGGATACGCGCCCCATACCCATACCCGCGTACCGCCTTACACCGCATCGACACGCCCCTCGGGGGCCGCACCGCCAAGCCGAACCCACAATGACGAATCTCACCCGACGACAGGTACTCTCCGTTCTCGGTGCGAGCGGCGCAACCGCCCTCGTCGGCCACTCCGCACTCGCACGAACACGCGAAACGCCCTACCAGCAGTACACGTACGCCCGCTCCGAGAGCGGCGCGCTCCGCGTCGCCTGGTACGAGACCTACAACGGCCAGCTCACCGAGGTATCGGGGAACGCCACGTCGACGAACAGCGTCGCGAACGCGAGTTCGACGGCGTACGTCGACAGCCACGACGACACCGCGCCGGTGATTCACGTCTCGAACGTGCTCCCCGGCGACTGGGGAGAACTCGTCGTCGGCCTCACCGCAGAAGACGTCCCGCTCGACGTCTGGCTGCAGTTACAGGCGACCGACACGGACGTCGGAACCCCCGAACCGGAGGGCGACGCGCCCGAGAGCGGGCTCGCGGAAGTCATCGACGCCGAGGTGTGGCTCGACGACTGCGACGGCACCAGCGAGGCGGGCGACTCGTGGCTCGTCGGCGGAACGCTCGATAGCGTCGCCGGCGCGCTCGTTGACGGCGCTCACCTCGATTTCGGGGGCGTGGGCGACTGCGCGAACGCGCTCCCCGTCGGTGAAACGCGATGCGTCCGGTTCTCGTGGACGCTCGCGACCGCGGTGGACAACCGCGCGATGGCGGACGGCGTCTCGTTCGACATCACGTTCGGCGCGGTGGACTGCCCGTCCGAGACGAACCCGTTCGCGGAGGTGCGCCTATGACGCGAATCAGCCGGCGCGCGGTGCTCGCCGCGGTCGGGACGGTCGGCGCGACGGGCGCGCTCGCCGGGAGCGGAACGCTCGCCGCGTTCCGGGACACCGAGTTCGCGACGAGCGACCTGCACGCGGGCGCACTCGACCTCCGCGTCGAGTGCCCGGACGGGTGTTCGACGAAGAACGGCCGGGTGTCGCTCGACCTCGACGGACTGACGCCCGGAACGTGCGGGAGCGCGGAACTCTGCGCGTACGTGGACTCGAACCCCGCATGGGTGTGGCTGCACGCAGCCTGCCCACCGGAGAGCGACGTGCTCGACGCCGTCTCCGTCAGGCTCACGTACGCGAACGGAACGCCCGTCGAAGACGAGAACGGCGCGCTGTCCGGGACCGCGGGACACGTCTTCTCGCGGCTCGCGGGCGGCGTCCGCCTCGACGGCACCGCGGGACCCGAAACGCCCGTCGACGCCGGCGGGCACGTCTGCCTCGTCGTCGAGTGGGGCGTCGCGGACGTCACCAGCGGCGGCGTCACCACGAGCTGCACGACCGACGTGAGCGGCCTCGACGGGACGCCGGTCCCGTTCTCGCTCGAATTCGGCGCGCTCCAGGCGCGACACGTCCCCGCTGACGAGTCGCCGTGGCCGGACGTCTCGTGCCCGCCGCGGACGTCGGCGTGCGTCGGCTGCCACCTCCTCGGGAAGTACGACGTGCAGAACAACCGGATGGTCGTCGGCGAGGAGTACGCCCTCGGAAACTCCGGGTACGCGATACTCGTCGACGCCGTCGAAGACAAGGACGACGGCGAAACCGTCGGCCTCCGCGCGTTCCGCCTCATCGAATCCGGGACCGCCGACGACCCCGTGCTCGGCCCGGCCGTCTGCCGGGTCGACGTGGGCGGTGGAGGCGGCCCCGCGAAGGACAAGCGGGGACACACCGGCGGCGGGTCGCCGAACGCGACCGACGACACCCGCTACGAGGTCTGTCCGCCGACCGCGGACCTCTCCGGCGTGTTCGACGCACCGGTGAACAACGGCGGTCAGCAGGCCGCCGTCAGCAACGTCGCGATATACACCTGTGGCACGCCGCCGGCGTGCTGGTGATACCCATGAATCTAGAATCAATCAACTGGCGGCGCGCGCTCGCGATAGCGGGGACGCTCGTCGTCGTCGCCGTCGTCGTGCCGTTCGCCGTGTTCGCGGTCCCGCAGGCCGTGGGCGCAGACCACAGTTACGTCGTGCTCTCCGGGAGCATGGAACCCGCCATCAGCCCCGGCGACGTGGTCATCGTCGGCGCGGTGAGTCCGACGGACATCGCCGTCGACGACGTCATCACGTTCTACCGGACCGAGAACGGCATCCCGACGACCCACCGCGTGGTCGAAGTGCTGTCCGGCGACAGCGGCCTCGCGTTCCGCACGATGGGTGACGCGAACGAGGACCCGGACGGCGCGCCCGTGCCCGCCGGGAACGTCGTCGGCCGCGTGGTGTTCACCATCCCGTTCATCGGGTACGTCATCGAGGCGGGGAAGACCCCGGTCGGGTTCGCGGCGCTCGTCGTCATCCCGTTCGGCCTGCTCCTCGCGTCGGAACTCTACGACATGATGCGCCGCCGCGGATCGAACGACTCGACGGCGGACGACGCCGACGGCGGGGAGTCGTCGAACGCCGACGATGAGCCTCGCACCGACGACGAGCACATCGCGGACGAAGACCGGTCCGCCGACGAGGACGCGCCCGCGGGGGTCGTTCTCACCGAGCAGTCGTTGCTCGCGGCGGCCGTCGTGCTCGCCCCGGCGACGGCGTACGCGGCCTTCGTCGTGTACGCGGTCAAGACGCCGTGGGCGGTCGGCGCGCTCACCGCGGGCGTCGTCGGCCTCGCGTTCCTGGGATACGTCCGCTACGCGACCGGAAGCGGGGTCGCGGGCGGTGTGACGCACGCGGACGGCGGCGTCGACGCGGACGCGTTCGTCTCGGGTCGATACCCGGACGGCACGGAGTCCATCGCGCTCGGGTCGCTCGCAGACTTGCAGGCGGTCGCGGAACGAGCGAGCGGCGTGGTCGTCCACGACGACGAGCGCGACCGGTACTTCGTCAGCACCGACGCCGCGACCTACGCGTACGACGAACTCGTGCCGGAGGACGAGCGATGACGCGGACGCTCCGAGCGCTCGTGGTCGTCGCAGTCGCGGCGGCCGTCGTCGCAGGCGGTGTGACGTCCGCGCACTTCGCCGACGTCGAACCCGTCTCCGGGAGCGTCGGCATCGACGTCCCGCAACCCCAGTCGTTCGCCATCCACTCCACCACGGACGCGACGGCGGAAACGACGACCGACGCACCAGCGACCGGGAAGGACACTGGTACCGACACCGGACCCACGGACAGCACGGTGAACGACACCGCGCCCGGCAACACCACCGAATCGTCTGAAAACGACACTGTGACGCCC
>Ga0207732_100026_pt1 | contig 198907 bp, 231 predicted proteins | sample A23P1SouthBayCA_FD_187733 | JGI IMG/M metagenome (GOLD analysis project Ga0207732, IMG submission 187733) | Aerobic enrichment media microbial communities from Eden Landing Ponds, California, USA - A23 P3 (4) (SPAdes) | ecosystem: Environmental > Aquatic > Marine > Unclassified | place... | reverse complement strand
CGGCGACGAACGCGCCCTCCTCGAAGCCCTCTGAGAACGCTAACCCGGCGTCGCGAACGCGCGCTGGGTCGGCCGCGACGCCCTCCCGAACGACATTCGCGACCGATGTCGATTACTCGTCGCTCAAGAGGTCGTAGTCGCGCGCCTCGTGCTGGACGGAGATCCACTTCGGCTCCGTGAGCTCCTCGATTATCCACTCGCCGTTGTAGCGGCCGAGGCCGGACGCCTTCACGCCGCCGAACGGCGCGTTCGGCTCGTCCTGAATCGGGTGGTCGTTCACGTGGACCATCCCGGCGTGGATGCGGTCGGCGAGCGCGCGGCCGTGCTCCACGTCGCCGGCGTAGACGCCCGCGGACAATCCGTACTCGGTGTCGTTCGCGAGTTCGATGGCCTCGTCCTCGTCGCTGAACGGGATGACGGGGGCGATGGGGCCGAAGTGCTCGTTGCACGCGGCGGCCATGTCGTTCGTCGCGCCCGAGAGGACCGTCGGCTCGAAGAAGAGCTCGTCGTAGTCCCCGCCGGTCTCGACGGTCGCGCCGGCCGCGACGGTGTCCTCGACGAAGTCCGCGAGCTTGTCGCGCTGGCTCTCGTTCACGATGGGGCCGAAGTCGACCTCGCCCGCGGAGGGGTCGCCGACTTCGAGTGACTCCGCGTGCTCGACGAGCTGCTCGACGTACTCGTCGTAGACGTCCTCGTGGACGAGGTGGCGGTTGATGGAGATGCAGACCTGGCCCTGGTTCGTGAACGAGCCGACCGCGCCGGCTTCCGCGGCGGCTTCGACGTCGGCGTCGCCCGTCACGACGAACGGACCGTTCCCGCCGAGTTCGAGCGCAGGCATCGCGATGTTCTCGCCCGCGTTCCTCCCGACGGAGCGGCCGACCGCGGTGCTCCCAGTGAAGGAGAGGACGCGCGGCGTCGGGTGGCCGGACATCCGGTCACCGATCTCCGAGCCGCGCCCGGTGACGACGTTCACGACGCCGTCCGGGAAGCCGGCTTCCTCCGCGAGCTCCGCGAGGAGCAGGCCGCCCGTGATGGGCGTGTCGCTCGCGGGCTTCACGACGACCGTGTTCCCGAGCGCGAGCGCCGGTGCGAGCGCCCGCGTCGTCAGATGCATCGGGTAGTTCCACGGCGAGATGATGCCCACGACGCCCACCGGCTCGTGCACGATGTGGTGTTGTTTGTCCTCCACGAACGCCGAGTCGCGGACCTCCTCCTCCGGCGGCTCCTGCGTCAGCGCCGTCTGGAAGTCGGAGAGCGAGACGGCGACCTCGCCGGACGCCTTCCCGGTCGCGCTCCCGGCCTCCCGGGAGAGCAGCCCCGCGGCCTCCCCGAAGCGGTCCTTCAGCGCGTCCCGCATCGCCTCGACGTACTCGAGGCGCTCCTCGCGCGACAGCGCAGCCCACTCGGACTGCGCCGCCTCAGCCGCCTCGTACGCCGCGTCCACGTCCTCGACCGTCCCGGCCGGGACGTCCGCGAACGACTCCCGCGTCGACGGGTTCTCCACCGCCATCGTCTCCCCGTTCGACGACTCCCGCCACTCACCGTCCACGTAGAACCGACTCCACTCTCTACTGGAATCTGTCATCACACGGAACGAGGGCCCGTGTCCTCATAGGCGTCCGTGAACCCACACTCACCTCGATGAACAATAGACGGAAGTACCCCCACGCGACGCCGCCGAACGTCCCTCCGAAAGACCCGCTCACACCGGCGACTCAGTCGGCTGTCGCTTCGACTGACACCGGTTTCCCGAACGCGTACACGGTCGAGTGCCCCGTCACTTCCACCGTCGCGAAGTCACCGGGTTCGAGGCCGTGTTCGGCCGCGTTCTGCACGATAATCTGGCGGTAGGCTTCATCGTAACACTTCACCGAGTCGCCCGTCCCCTCCTCGGTGACGAGCACCTCGCGTTCCGTGCCGACCATCGACTCGTACGCCTCGCCCACGACGTCCATCTTGAGTTCCGTCATCGCCTTCGACCGGTCCTTCTTCACCTGCCCGCCGAGCCCCTTCATCTCCGCGGCGTCGGTGCCGGGGCGCTTCGAGAACCGCGTGATGTTGATCTTCTCGGGGCGCGTCTCCCGCAACAGCGCCATCGACATCTCGTGGTCTTCTTCGGTTTCGGTGGGGAACCCGACGATGAAGTCCGTCGACAGCGTCCACTCCTCCAGATACTCGTCGAAGGTTTCCACGATGTCGAGGTACTGGTCGACGCGGTGCTGGCGGCGCATCTCTTCGAGCACGTCGTCGGACCCGGACTGAACGGGCGCGTGCAGGAAGTTGTAAATCTCGTCGTGTTCTGCGAACACGCTCGCTAACTCCTCGCGGATTCCGTGGACGCCGCCGGGGTTCGCCATCCCGACTCTGACGCGGAAGTCGCCCTCTATTTCGGTGCAAATCCTGTCGAGGAGTTCGGGGAGTTTTCGGTCCCCGTCGTCCCAGCCGTACACGCCGGTATCCTGGCCGGTGATACGAATCTCCGTCGCGCCGGCGTGAACGAGCGCGCGCGCCTTCTCGACGTTCTCCTCCACGGGCGGCGAATCGACGCGACCCGTCGCGAACTTCGTGATGCAGTACGAGCAGTTGCTCATGCACCCGCGGGCGATGGGGAGGATGCCGATGACGCCGTCGAGGATGGGTTCCGCGTCGGGCGTCGTCGTCGGGCACTCGCCGTTCGTCACCGCTTCGGGTACTTCGTCCCAGTGCAGGACTTCGGCGTCCACGTTCGCGTCCCGGAACTCTTCGCCCTGCGCGAGCGCCATACAGCCCGTGACGTAGAGGTCCGCGGTCTCGTCTGCGAGTTCTTCCGCCCGGCGGAGCATGTTCCGCTCCGTCTTCTCGACGACCGTACAGGTGTTGAGGATGGAGACGTCCGCGGCGTCCGGTCCGTCGACGCGGCGGTGGCCAGCGTCGCGGAGGCGTCGCTCTATCTCCCGGCTCTCACCCCGGTTCGACGTGCACCCGTAGGTCTCGATGTGGTACCGGGCCATCGCGTACGAGTATTCGGGGCGCGGCCAAAAGCCCCGCGCTTCAGGGCGGGTCCGCCCCTAACTCCTCCGCCGTCTCCACCTCGCCCGTGACCGGTTCGCCGTACACGAGCGGTTTCAGGAGGATGCGGACCGCCTGCACGCAGAGTACGATGAGGAGGGGGCCGAGGAAGAGACCGTACCACCCGAACACCATCGACCCGACGATGTACCCGAACATCACGAGGCCGACGTGCGACCGGCGGCCCGCGATTTCGGGGAGGACGAACGTCAACGGTATGAAATCGAGGAAGACGAAGCAGACCACGAACAGGGCGATGGGGAAGAAGAGGGTGGCGTCGGGTGACTGCACTGCGCTGTACCCGAGGTAGCCGACGAGCGGGACGTAGACGATTTTTCCGACGATGAGCGGGACGAGCGTCGCGAGGCCGGTGGCGATGGCGAGGACGGTCGGGAACGGTATCGCGACCGGCGCGGGTGCGACGAGGTTGTACGCGTGGTAGACGACTTCCGACCCGACCGCGATGACGAAGACGAGAATCACCGTACTCGAATACATCGTCTCCAGGTCGCGGTCCACCGCGCCGGCGTACGCGTGCGCCGCCGACCCCGACCCCGCGAACTCCTCGAACCACGCGCCCAGTTTGTCGCCGTCCCGCAGGAGGTAGAACGCGAACAGGGTCGCGAGGAGGAGGTTCATCAAGATGTTCGAGACGAGGCCGAGGTAGTGCTGGGCCTGTTCGAGGATGTTCATGAAGGAGTACTTCTCGGGGTTGCGGAGGTAGTCGATGAACTGGTCGACTGGCTGGTCGAGGAGGGCGTCGACGTTCACGTACGGCTGTACGAGTTCCTGATAGCTCCGAAGCCGCGGGAGGAGTTCGTGCAACCCCATCAGCGAGAAGTAGCCGGCGACGAGGAAGAACGGGAGCGCGGTGAGGAGGAGGGTGACGACCGCTGACGCGCCCGAGGGGAGGACGCGTTCGAGGCGGCGGTGGACGGGACGGACGCCGTAGTAGATGAATAGACCGAGGACGAACGTTCCGACGAACGAGTAGAGCGCGAACGCGACGACGCCGCAGAGCGCGAGCACGATTCCCCAGAGGGGGACGCGCTGGCGGCGTTCCGGCACCCAGTCGTCGAGACTCATCGCCCACTCATACCCGCGGATTCGGCGCGACGAGCAAAAAAGACGGGGGCCGCCCGGCGCGCGTTCAGTCGTCGTAGCTCTCGACGATCTCCACGCCGGAACTCGCGCCGATGCGGACCGCGCCCGCGTCCAGCATCGCGAGCGCTTCCTCGGCGTTCCCGACGCCGCCGCTCGCTTTCACGGGCAAGTACTCGGCGAGCAGTTCGACGTCCGGCACCGTCGCGCCGCCGTCGGCGAACCCGGTCGAGGTCTTGAGGTAGTCCGCACCCGCGTCCACGACGACTTCGGCGGCAGTTCGTTTCTCCTCGTCCGTGAGGAGCGCCGTCTCGACGATGACTTTCACCGGGAGCGGCGTCGCGGCGACCACGCCCTCCAAATCAGCGCGCACGGCGTCCGTTTCACCGTTCTTCAGTCGGCCGACGTTGATGACGACGTCGAGTTCGTCCGCGCCGTCCTCCCACGCCTGCTCCGCTTCGGCGCGCTTGACGGCGGGGTGGTGTTGGCCGTGCGGGAACCCGACGACCGTCGCGAGCGTCACGTCCGGCGCGTACGCCGCGGCCTCGGCGACGTAGCACGGCGGAATACAGGCGTTCATCCCGTACGCGTCGGCCTCGTCGAGGACGCGTTCGACGTCGTCGATGGTCGTTTCGGGGCCGAGGACGGTGTGGTCGATAGCGGCGGCGAGCGACTCGCGGTCCATACCTCCCTCTCGAACCTACTCCGTTAAAACGGCCCGTGTCTCCGCGCGCCCCGAGTACTCACTGGGTATCAACACATGTGGGTGTAGCCCGCCAAACTGAGCGCGCCACCCCCCGCTCGCGCTGACATCTACGCACAGCGAGTCCAAGAGGCAGCGCTATCGACGGTTCGGAGATTTCTGGTCGTAATTATCGGAGCATCTGAGTGTATATGACTACTATTTTGAATTTATCGTGGCCATCATCCATTTATCCGCGTTGCGTCGTAGACTCCTCTCGGCCAGTCGTGGCCGGCCAGACAGATGAAATCCCACAATCGACTGCCGGCGACGAGAGGGACTGCTCGAACTGCGCTCGCAGTGGGTCTCGTGACACTCCTTCTCGCAACCTCGATAGCTGGTGCCGTCCCGGTTTCGCGTGCTGACGACGGTGGAACGGTGAACCAATCGCTCGTTCCATCGGACAGCGACCACCGACTCCCCGTTCAGCCGAAACTCTCACTCACTGTCCCCGATGTCGGGGTGGGCGTCTCCACCGGGATTACTGACGTTTCGCACCATCTCCCGCACGTCGAGTCGGTCGGCGATGTCGTATCGGCCAGCCAGCCGATGCGAATAACGGTGCCCGTCGGGGTCGTCGCGGGGTACAGCCGGTGGGACGACGAATCGCCGCTGGAGAACGACACGCGCCACGCTCTCTACCACGTAGTCAGCGATAGCCCCGGTCAGCACGTGAGCCAGCTCGCTGACGCGCTCGACGTGTCGGCGTCGACGGTTCGCTATCACGGTCGCGTTCTCGAGGAGGAGAATCTCGTCGAATGGGTGTCACTACGCGGGCGTAACCGCCTCTACCCCGTCGATACGGACGCGTTTCGACACAATCTCGCCGCGGCCCTCAACGACGAGGCGACGGCTCGCGTCCTCCGCGGTATCGACAGAGCCGAGCCGCTACACGTCACGACGCTCGCTGCCGATATCGACCGGTCGCCGAGCACCGTCTCGTACCACCTCTCGTGGCTCGAGGACGCTAACCTCGTTCAGACCACCGACGAAGGACGTACCGTCGTGGTCCGACTCGACCCGCGGGCGCGAGCGAGCCTCGGTGGGGAGTGAGAGCGAACACTCCGTTTTTTCGGAGGCTGCTTCTGAGGGTGCGCTGGCGCGCCGAGTACCGTGGGAGCCCCACGTTTCGATGAACTCGTTAGAGTCTATATACGCGGTCTGTGCCTCTGTGTACCCGTGACGACCCTCGGAAACGCAACTGACGAAAACGGCGGCTCGGCCGACGAGACTTCCCTCCCCGTGAAACCGCCGTGCGGGGCGGCTGATTGCTTCCTCCAGACCGGACTACGCCCCAGCGACTATCTGGTCGAACTCGTTCGGAGCCGCGGGGGACGAATTGCACAGGGAACGGTCGTTACGGTGTCTGGCTGGTCGCCTTCGACCGTCAGCCGCCGCCTCTCCTCGCTGGAAGAAGACGGCCGTATCGTTCGCGTCCGACTCGGTTCGCGAAAATTCGTCTACCTCCCAGGGGCACGACCCGATATCCTCAAATCGGCGTTCGATGAGCCAGTCGGGCAGAAGAACGCGTCTCGGCCCAACGACCGAACGACCGCCGCTCAGTCTCAGGAGTTCGATGTCGAGCAGTAGTCCGATGGGTTCTCACGAACCCGGGAGGGGGTGTTCGAATTGACTCCGCCCAGTTCGCCGGTCGCTGAGAAGACGGGCGTATCTGTCGACCCTTCGGAAGGCGCTGCGAACGGCCAACTCGATATCGCGTACGGGCAGGGGAGCGACGGAGATCTGACGTTCGACGCAGTGTTCGACATTCTGTCAAATAGCAAACGCCGCCGGTGTGTTCGACTCGTCTCCGCGCAGCCCGGAATCACGAAAAGAGAGTTAACCGCCCGAGTTACCGCCGCCGAGAACGAGGACGGGGCTACCGGTCATTCAGCGGCTACCGAGAAAAGTGTGTACGTGACTCTCCACCAAACCCACCTGCCGAAACTCTATCGGCAGAATATCGTCGCTCAGGACGGACGAGACGGCTTCTACCCAACTGCCCAGTGTGTGTTCCTCGACTCGATACTCGACGCGGTTCACGACCTCGCCGACTGACGGGGTCGTGAGCGAACCAGTGATATTCCCCGACCGCTGTGCTGTTCGAGCGCCGTATCTCGGCGACTTCTCTCTTTCAATAGCACTTGCGCACGTCCCAGCCCACCCCCACATTTGTTAGATATTTTGGGATGCGGGGTCTTCGCCCCATGGAACGTTATCTCGACGGCGACTCGACGCCGGGCCCCGGAGCGCCCGCGGTTTTTTCTCGTCCGCCGACGAATTCCAGAACATGGTCAGTGAGGAGGTCGCGGACACCGCGGACGCCATCGCGAACATGGACGTCCGGGGCGCGGCGACGATAGCGCTCGCCGCCGCCGACGCGCTCGCCGTCGAGGCCCGAGAGACGGACGCGGATACGCCCGACGAGTTCCGCGCGGCGATGACCGACGCGGCGCGACACCTCCGCGAGACGCGTCCCACCGCGGTTTCGCTCCCGAACGCGCTCCGCGTCGTTCTCGCCGGGATGGACGGCGACAGCGTGTCAGAACTCAAGAAGTCCGTCGCGGCCGCCGTCGAGGAGTTCCACGAGCGCATCGACGCCGCGCACGACGACCTCGGCCGGGTCGGCGGCCGCCGATTCAGCGACGGCGACACGCTGATGACGCACTGTCACTCGACGGACGCGCTCGCGTGCGTCGAACACGCGGTCGCCGACGGCAAAACGCTCTCCGCGTACGTCAAGGAGACCCGGCCCCGCAAGCAGGGCCACATCACGGCCGAGCGGTTGCGCGAACTCGGCGTGGACGTGACGCTGCTAGTGGATTCGGCGGCGTACCGCTATCTCGACGACACCGACCACGTGCTCGTCGGCGCGGACGCCGTGCGCGCGGACGGCGCGGTCGTGAACAAGATCGGGACTGCCGGCCTCGCGTCGAACGCGTTCGACCGGGACGTCCCCGTCACCGTCGCCGCTCAGACGCTGAAACTCGCGCCGCGAACGCTCCGCGGACACCGCATCGAGATAGAGGAACGCGACCCCGCGGAGGTGCTCGACGGCGCGGACCTCGACGTCGCCGTCGAGAACCCCGCGTTTGACGTGACGCCGCGGCGGTTCGTGGACGCAATCGTCACCGAACGCGGCCAGTTCCCGCCCGAAGCCGTCTCCGGATTGCTGCGCGACCAGTACGGCGAGCGTCCCGACGACGCCTTCTGAGTCGGCGAACGGTAGCGTTTTCCCGACGGACCTCAGCCTTGGGGTATGGTCGTGCCTTCGGGCTTCTCGGTGCCGCCCCTCCCCTACCTCGCCACCCTGCTGGTCGCGGTGGTCGCGGTCGGGTACGCGCTGTGGGCGGCGCGCGTACGCGTGACGCCGGAGAGCGTCGCGGCGCTCGCGCCGTGGATGGGCGTCGGGTCGTCGCTGTACGTCGCCTACCAGCTCGCGCTCGTCCCCGACGTCGTCGCGCCGTTCGCGAGTTCGCCCGCGGTGTACGCGTCGACGTTCGTGGTCGCGGGCGTCGTGTGGCTCGTCGCGGAACGGACGGACAGCCCGCGCCGCGTGCTCGCAGGCGTCGGGTTCCTCGCGCTCGCGGTGCCGGTCGCCGTCGTCCTCCAACACGGAACGGCGCACGGCGGTCTCACGCTCCCGTGGCCGCTCGCCGGTGCCGGACTGGCGGTCGTCGCGGCCCTGCTCGTGTGGGGCGTTCTCGACCGCTACCGTCCCGCGGACGCGCGCGTCACGTGGCCCGCCGGCCTCGTCGTCGTGTTCGGGCACAGTCTCGACGGCTTCACCACCGCCGTCGGCGTCGACGTCCTCGGGTTCGGCGAACGGACGCCGCTCTCCCGCCTCATCATGGAGTTCGCCGCCACGCTCCCGACCGCGCCCTACCTCGGGTCGGGGTGGCTGTTCGTCCTCGTGAAAGTTGCGCTCGCCGCGGGCGTCGTCCTCCTGCTCGCCGACTACGTGCGCGAGGACGTCGGCGAAGGCTCGCTTCTACTCGGGTTGGTCGCCGCGGTCGGCCTCGGCCCCGGCCTCCACAACCTCCTCCTGTTCGTGGCGACGACGCCGACATGACTTTTCACGACGCAGTTCCTCAGTGGAGGTAGCCGTGGTGCGCGTACTCGCCGCCGGACACGTCAACTGGGACGTCACCCTCCGCGTCGACGACCTCCCCGAACCGGACGGAGAAGCCCGTATCGAGAGCCAGCACGCCGCGGGCGGCGGGAGCGCCGCGAACGCCGCGTCCGCGCTCACCGGGTACGGTATTTCGACGGGCATCCTCGGGAGCGTCGGGGACGACGAGAACGGAATCCTCGTGCGCCGCGAACTCGCGGACGCGAACGTCGACACCACGCACCTCCGCGTCGTGGACGGGGAGACGAGCGTGAAGTACCTCGTCGTCGCCGCGAACGGACAGGTGATGGTGCTCGGGAATCACGGCGCGAACGAGTGCGTCACCCCCGACGACGTGGACGAATCAACCGTCGCGGACGTCGACCACGTCCACCTCACCAGCCAGCGCCCTGACACCGCCGCCCACCTCGCCACGCTGGCCCACGACGCCGGCGCGACCGTGAGTTTCGACCCCGGTCGTCGCCTCACCTCCCGGGACTTCTCCGCGACCATCGAACAGGCGGACGTGCTCTTCTTGAACGGCCGGGAGGCCGCGTCCATCCTCGGGTCCGAGCACGCGGACACCCCGCCCGAGCGCGGGCTCGTCGTCGTGAAACACGGCGCGAGCGGCGCGTCGGCGCACACGCCGGACGGCACCGTCACCCACTCCGGGTTCGAGGTGGACGCCGTCGACACGACGGGCGCGGGCGACGCGTTCGCGGCCGGATTCCTCTCCGTCCTCCTCGGCGACGAGGGCGGCATCGACTGCGAGCGGGTCGCGGACGCGCTCGAGTTCGCGAACGCGTGCGGCGCGCTCGCCGCGACCACCGAGGGCGCGCGCACCGTCCCCACCGGCCCCGAAGTCGAGGCGTTCCTCGACGACCACTGAGGGTCTCCGGTGTCGCGAACCGTTTTGGCCCGGGACGTCGAATCCTTTGGTATGTTCGCCGCGCTCTCTGACCGCGTCCTCTCGCTCTCGGACGGACTCGACGAACTGCTCGTCGGCGCGGACGTCCAGTGCGTCGCCACCGGCGGGTTCGGAACGTTCGCCGGAACCGCCGACGGCGTCTACCGACTCCGCGACGGCGCCGCCGAACGCGTCTTCGCGCCCGACGCGGACTACGTGTCCGCGCTCTGCGTCACGCCCGAGTACGTCTTCGCGGGCACCGAACCGAGTCGCGTCTACCGCTCCGCGGACGCGGGGGAGTCGTGGACCGAGTGCGACGGCCTCACCGCCCTCGATTCGAGCGGCGAGTGGTCGTTCCCGCCGCGGCCCGACACCCACCACGTCCGCTGGATTCAGTCGATACCCGGCTCGGCGCAGTTGTACGTCGCCATCGAGGCCGGTGCGCTCGTCCGCACGCCAGATGCGGGCGAGACGTGGACGGACCGCGTGGCAGCCCATCCCTATGACACGCACACGATGACCGTCCCCGCGAGCGACCCGGACCGCGCGTACGCCGCCGCGGGCGACGGCTTCTTCGTCACCACCGACGCGGGCGACTCGTGGACGCGACGGGAGGCCGGGCTGTCGAAGACGTACTGCTGGAGCGTCGCCGTCCGCGACGACGACCCCGACGCGCTCGCCGTCTCGTCCGCGAACGGCCCGCGCAGCGCGCACACCCCGTCCACCGCCGACGCGACTGTTTCGTACTGGGACGACGGCTGGCACGACTGGACCGACGGCCTCCCCGGTGAGTTACTCGCGCCGTCGCTCGCCGTCGACGACGACTGGTACGCGCTCACCGACCACGCGCTCTACACCGCACCCGAACGCGGCGCGCGCTGGGACGCCGCGCACGAGTGGGACGCGCCCAGACAGCGCCCGAACGGGTTGGTTCGGTAAGAACGCGATACTTTTCTCTCCCCCTCCTGAACGCGGAGGTATGGCGAAACAGCCCCACTTGCTGGTCGAGGACGGCGACGTGAACGACATCGCGCTCATCCCGGGCGACCCCGGGCGCGTCGACCGCATCGCGAACCAGTGCGAGGACGTTTCCGTGGTGTCGGAGAACCGCGAGTACAAGGTCGTGAACGCGACCTACGACGGGACGCCGTTGACCATCTGTTCGACCGGTATCGGCTGTCCGTCGGCCGCTATCGCCGTCGAGGAGTTGGAGAGCGTCGGCGTCGACACCGTGATTCGCGTGGGGACGACGGGCGCGCTCCAGTCGGACATCGAAATCGGCGACATGATCGTCGCGACCGGCGCGGCGAAAGACGAGGGCACGTCGAAGCGCTACGAGTCCGAGACGCTGCCGGCGGTCCCGGACTACCACGTGTTGTCCGCGCTCGTCGATTCGGCCGAGGAGAACGACGAGGACGTCCACGTCGGCCCAATCGCGTCCGACGACGCGTTCTACGCGGAGACCGACGAGTACGTCGCCGCGTGGGAGGAAGCGAACATCCTCTCAGTCGAGATGGAGGCCGCAGCCGTGTTCTCGCTCGCGCGCCGCAAGGGAATGCGCGCCGGCGCTATCTGCACCGTCGACGGCAACCTCGTCGAGGGTACGCAGAAGGGCGCGGACGGCGACGAAGAACTCCCCGAGAAAGCGAAGAACAACGTCGAACGCGCCATCGCCATCAGCCTGAACGCCGTCGCGAGCCTCGCGTAAACGCGAAAGACGGAAAAGCACGGGGTGGAATCAGGACGTATGCTCAGCGCGCTTCGGGAACGCATCCGCGCCTACCGGAGTCGCCTCTACAGCATCGAGCGCCGCGAGGTCAACGAAGTCAGACGGTGGCTCGCGACCACCAGCAACCTCACGCGGGTCTCCGTCCTCCTCTTCGTTCCGCTCCTCATCGCGCTCGTCACCATCGTCTCGAACACGTTCCCCCAGATCTCCTTCCTCCTCTTCCCGCCGCTCGCGTCGAGTACGTACACGCTCTTCGCGGACCCGGAAGGCCAGTACTCGTCGCCTCGTCGGATGGTCGGCGGGATGACGCTCGGCGCCTTCTGCGGTTGGCTCGCGCTCGAAATCACCGCGGCCGCCTACCACGTCGACCCGGGTACGATGCAGGTCCACGCGGGCGGCGCGGCGCTCGCTATCGTGTTCACGGGCATCGCGACGTGGGTGCTCGACCTCGAACTCCCGACCGCCTTCTCCACCGCGCTCCTCGTCCTCCTCACCGGGAGCGCCCAACTCGCCTACCTGCTCGGCGTCCTCGTCTCCTCCGGCCTCGTCGCGGGCGTGTTCGTCCTGTGGCGTCGCGAGTTCTACGAACGCCGCGCGCGCTACCTCTACCGGACGACGCAGGCGGACGACCACGTTCTCATCCCGATGCGCGGCGAAAAGACCGTGGAGACGGCGATGTTCGGCGCGCGGCTCGCCGCCGCTCACGACGCCGCGAAAGTCGTCTTGCTCGACATCGTGGACGAAGAACGCGTCGCGGAGGCCGAACGCGCGTGCCTCGAAGCCGGCGCGGAAGCACCCGACCTCGAAGACGTCGAACGTGAGGCCGCGGACACCGCGGCCGCCGAACTCGAACGCCGCGCCGCGCGCATCGAGACCCGGGTCGGCGTTCCCTGCGAAGTCGTGGTCGCCGTCGACGGCCAGGACCCCGCGGGAACGGTGTTCAACACCGCGGAGCGCACGAACTGCGACCTCATCGTCACCCCCTACGAGGAAGCAGACGACGCCGTCACGCCGTTCGTGCGCGCACTCTTGCGCGGCCCCATCGACAGCGTCGCGTTCCGCTCCGCGACCGACCGAACCGACTGGAAGCGCATCATGGTCCCCGTTCGCGCCGCGAACGACGTCGCGCACGCGATGATAGACTACGCCCAGCGCCTCGCCGGGAAGACCGGGACCGTGAGCGTCGCCACCTGTATCGACCACGAGAGCGAACGCCGCCGCGCGGAGAACATGCTCGCGAACCTCGTCGAAACCGCGGAGTGTCGCTCCGAGACGCGGGTGTCGCGCTCCCAGATCGAGTCGTTCATCGAGCGCAACGACGCCCACTACGACCTCGTGTTGCTCGGCGCGAGTTCGGACCGCTCCGCCGCGTCTCGGTTCATCTCGCCGCCGACGTTCAGCAGAGTGGGGGACGTCGAGACGGACGTCGCGATAGTCCATCACGCCTGACCGGCGGACGACGGGGGTGTCAGTCCGAGCCACTCACCCCAGTCAGAAAAGCTATGATTCTCGTCCTGATGGACAGCGTATGGCCGGTCCCTTCGCCCTCGTCTTCCAATTCGTCTTCGGGTTTTTCGTCCTCGTCGCGGCGTCCTACGTGGGCGCGAGAATCGCGCTCCGCGAGTACTTCGAGCGGGAGGGCCGTCCCGACGAGAACTCCGAGAGGCGCTGACTCAGTCCGGGTCCAGCATCGCTTCTGCGACCCGTTCGGTGTTCCCGTCGCCGAACTCCGTCCGCACTCGCGCGACGGGCCGCCGATACCGTCGCACCGTGGTAATTATTTTATATGCACCTGGCCGCTATCTCCGAGTCGTGGGACTGAGACAGCGCGTCAGTGAGGAAACCAGCGCGTCCCCCATCGTCGCGCTACTCGACGACTCCGGGACGGTCGTGTGGGTGAATCAGTCGTGGGTTACGTTCGGCGAGGAGAACGGGATGCCGTCCGCGTATCGAAGCGTCGGCGCGAACTATCTCGACGTCGCTCGCCGCGCCGAGAGTGACTACGCGGGCCGCGCCGCGGACGGTATCACCGCGGTTCTGGACGGAGACGACTCGTACAACCTCGTCTATCCCTGTCACTCGCCGACGGAGACTCGGTGGTTCCGTCTTCACGCGGCGGCCGTTCGCCTCGAGGAACGGACGTACTGCCTCGTGACACATCGGAACGTGACCTCTGAACAGGCCCCGTCATCGAGGCACTCACCGCACCTGCCGGTCCCGGAACGCCCGTCGAAACAGGCGCTGCTCGTCACGTACTCCGCGTCCCCGGACGAACCGTTCGTCGAAGCGCTCACCAATGCGTTCGACGCGCTGGGCGTCGACCTCTTCGACCGACAGACGACGCTCCACGACTGGGTTGACGCCGACACCATCGACGCCCTGTGGGGCCGCGACAGCGATTTCACGCTCTCCGTGCACGTCTACGACTACCTGGTGGTCGTCACCCCCGAGACGATCCGCATCTACAACGCGTGACGCGGGGTTAGTCGAACTCTAACATCTCCTCTGCGACGCGCTCCGTGTTCTCGTCCCCGAACGCCGACCGCACGAGGAGGCGGCCGCCGATGACGGCGGGACTGATGACGGCGTCCGCGCCCGCCCGCCGGAGTTTCGGTTCGTTCTCGCGCTCGGTGGCGGCGGCGACGATGCGGACGTCCGCGCGCATCTGGCGGGCGGTGAGTACGACGAGGGCGTCCTCGCCGTCGTTGTTCGTCGCGGCGACGAGCGCGCGGGCGTGGTCGATGCCGACGCGTTCGAGGGCGTCCTCGTCGCTCGGGTCCGCGACGAACACGGTCTCCTCGGGGAGGCGGTCCGGTATCGAGGAGTCCGGCGTGATGAGGACGAACTGGGTGCCGGCGTCGTGGAGTTCGTCGAGTATCGGTTCGGTGACGTCGCCGTAGCCGGCGACGATGACGTGGTTTTCGAGGGATTCGAGTTGTGATTGAGTCATGCGTCCGAGTGCGGAGGCAAAGCGCGCTTCGATGGCGGGGCCGAGGAGTGCGCCGAGCGCGATGGCGAAACTCGCGGTGCCGAGGACGACGACGCTGATACCGAACAGCCGACCGGTGGCTGTCGTGGGCGTGATGTCGCCGTAGCCGACGGTGGATGAGGTGACGAGCGTGAACCAGAACGCGTCGAGGAGGCTGTTCACGTTCGGGAAGTTGTCGCGGAGCGCGTACGCGCCGACCGTGCCGTACAGCTGGATGCCGGCGAGCGCGAGGCCCGCGGCTATCTGGGTGGTGGAGAGCGAGACGCTGCGGTCGAACCGGCCGCGGGTGAGCAGGACGACGGGAAACGAGACGACGGAGAGGACGATGAGCGGCGTCGAGTAGATGCTCGTCTGGACGATTCCCTGAATCGCCGTGACGGGGAGCAAGACGAGCGTCGAGTACCACGCGACGCGGAGGCCGCGGCGCATCCCGAGCGCGCTCAACACCATCATGAAGCCGGTGAGCGCGCCGGTGAAACCCGCGGCCTGCTGGACGACGGTGGGCAAGTAGGGGGCGAGCGGGCCGAACCGGCCGGGTTGGCTTATCTCGACGACGCCCGTGACGACCGACAGCACGGCGACGACCATCGTCAGCGCCACCGCGATGCGGCCGGTGAGCACGGACTCGCGCGAGACGTCCATACAGATTTACGCAAGCCCGGACGGCATAAACGGGGCGGTAGTAGTAAGGCCGTGCCGCGTTCAGTCTCCCTATGGCAGTGGAGTCAGGGTTCGCGGTGCAAGTCCTCCGCGGCGTCTATCTCGGCGTGCTCGCGGGCGTGATTCCCGTACTCGTCTCGTTCGGGTTCGGGTTCGCGTTCAAGTACGTCACCGGACTCACGATTCCCGCGCTCGGTGTCGTCGTCCTCGCCGTCGCCATCGCTGGCATCAACGGCGGCCTGATGGCGTTCAACGACCCGACGATCGTGCAGTCGGCGAACAGCACGACGATTCTCACCGCGCTGATGGTCATCCTGATGATGAGTTTCTACGCGCACGCACAGGGCGACAAACTCGGCGCAACCCTCCCCAGACGAATCAGCATCCGCAAACTCAGAGAGCGCACGTTCAACCGGGACGTGGTGGAACTCGTCGGGTCGCGGGGGCAGGTCCGCGTCGAAATCGTCGGCGACGTCGGCGACATGGAGGGGTATCCGCCGCTCGCCGCCGACCTCCGCGCGGAGATTCGAACGACGGAGTGGACGTTCCCCGCGGACCTCCCCGTGGGCGAGATAGAAGCGCGGTTCGAGGACCGACTGCGCTCCGAGTTCGACCTCGCGGCGGCCGACGTGACGCTCGACGAACGCGCCCGAGCGAGCGTGCTCGCCGCGCCTCCGGTGTCGGGCGTCTCGAAGCGCGTCCCCGCCGGCAAGCGCGCCGTCTCCGTCTCGGGTCTCCTGCCCACGGGCGTCGCGCGCGGCGACGAGGTGACGGTCGTCACCGAACAGACGACGGCGACCGGTACGGTCGTCAGCGCGAAATCAGGGAGCGGCGAGAAGAAGGAGCCAAAAGAGGAGAAACCGGCCGAGGGGGGCGACGCATCGGCGGCGGACGCCGCGCCGGCGAAACCCACAGTTTCCACGACCGCGGGCGGTGAGGGCCGCGTCACGCTCGCCGTCGACCGCGCGGCCGCAGAATCCTTGCTCGCCGCGGAGTCCGGGTCCGTCGTCGTCCTCTCACGGGGGACGCGCCGCGAGTTCGAACTCGTGAGCCTCCTCCGGCGCGCGGGCCAGCGCCTCCGCCGCTTCTCGATAGGCGCGGAGAGCGAACTCGCCGGGCGGACGCTCGCGGAGAGCGACCCCCGCGGAACGTACGGCGTCGCGGTGGTCGCGGTCCGCCACGACGGCGAGTGGACGATGGCGCCGCGCGGCAGCACGCGCATCGAGTCGAGCGACGAGGTGTTCGCCGTCGGACCGCGAGACCAACTCGACGCCTTCGCCGAGGTGACCGCGTGATGGCGCCCATTCTGGGGTTGACCGTGGACGCGGCCGCCCGTCTCGCCGGCCTCGGCGTGCTCGCGTTCCTCGTCGCCGCTATCGTCGCGGTGGTCTATCGCTGGTACTTCCGCGACCGCATCCCCGTCGGTATCGCGATGCTCGCCGCCGTCTCCGCGGTCGCGCTCTACTTGAACACGAAGACCGCGGTCGGACAGGTGTTGCAGGGCGAGTCGGGCATGTTCGCGTGGAACGTCGTCCTGTTCAACAGCGCCACGTTCGCCCTCGCCGCGCTCCTCGGACCGGTCGCACAGCGCAGCGGCGACCGGTTCGCCGTCTCCGCCTTCGCCGCGCTGGGCGCGCGAGAAGTCACGGGCGAGGTGAGCCAACTCGTCCAAACGGTCGGCCGCGTCGTCGCGGTCACCCTCCCCGAGGACGTGGAGGACATCGAGCACTACGAAGCCGTCGAGGAGTCGGTGAAATCGGAGATAGCGGCCAAGACGCTCATATTCCCGCGTCGACTCACCGTCGAAGAACTCCGCGCGCGCGTGGTCACCCGATTGAAGGACGACCACGACGTGGGGTACGTGGACGTCGACATCGAACCGGACGGCACCGTCACCTACCTCGCCGTGGGCCGCCGACTCGCTGGTCTCGGGCCGACGCTCGGTCCCGGCACCGCCGCCGTCGCGGTGACCGCCGACCCCCCGAACGCCGCGAGCGCGGGCGACGTGGTGCAGGTGTGGCGTCGCGGAGAGACGCCCGAGCGTGTCGCGAACGCGGAACTCCGTGCGACCGCGGGCGACACCGTGACGCTCGTCCTCGACGAGTCCGACGCTCAGCGGGTCGCGGGCGGCGACTACCGCCTCGTCACCCTCCCGAGCACGCCGAGCGTGGACCGCGAGTTCGCCGCGCTCCTCCGCGCCGCCGACGAGACGATGGACGTCGTTCACGTCACCGAAGGGAGCGCGCTCGCCGGCACCGCCGTCGGGGACGTGGACGCCACCGTCGTCGCCGTCCGCCCCGCGGGCGGGAACGTCGTCCCGATTCCGCCGCGCTCCCGAGCGCTCGAACCCGGTGACACCGTGTACGTCGTCGCACGCCCCGAGGACATCCGTCGGCTCGACGCCACCGCGTCGCCGGAGTCGGGAGCCTCTTAGTGGTCGCGCGCAACCACCCGAGTATGAAGGCCGAGTGGAAGTTGTTCGCGGACCTCGCGGAAGTCGCCGACGACCGCCACGTCACCGTCGAAACCACGGGTACGACGGTCGGCGACGCCCTGGACGCGCTCCTCGCCGACCGCCCCGCACTCGAAGACCGGGTGCTCGAAGACGGCGAACTCCGCGACCACATCAACGTTCTCCGAAACGGCGAGAACATCTACACGCAGAACGGCCTCGACACCGAGGTAGAGGACGGGGACGAACTGGCGTTGTTCCCGCCTGTTAGTGGAGGGTAGGTGAAGCCGACCGAAGGGAGGCTTCACCGAAGGAGCGAACGGAGAGCGAAGCGACCCGTGAGCTTGCGGTGCGAAGGGAGGCTTCACCGAAGGAGCGAACGGAGAGCGAAGCGACCCGTGAGCTTGCGGTGCGAAGGGAGACTTCACCGAGCGAGCGGAGGCGCCCCGTGCGTCGATACCGAGCGATTGAGGGGGAGCGGTTGTTTCGCAAAACGCCCGGGAAGGGTCGATTTCGCCGTTTCTCAGGTGGGTCGCGTTCTATGTGTCGCAGGATTCGTTCGTCGTTCGGATGTGCCAGATTGCGGCGAGTGTGCTTACGGTGAGGGCGGCGATTGCGATTTGGGCGGCGTCGCCGCCGGCGGCCGCGGTCGTTCCGGCGGCGGTTCCGCCGACTGCGGCGGTGCTCGTCGGCGCGGCGAAGATGCAACAGAGGCTCAGGAGGCCGCCGAGTCCGAGTATCGGGAGGCGCGACCGGTCGTCGGCGTCGTCGTCGGGGGGTGTGGAGCCCATTTCGACCGGGTTTACGAACGCGAGGGGTTTGTATTTCCGGGCGTCACCAGCATTCCAAGCAGTGGCGCTGGTCGGTGGGGGTGCCGGAGAAAAGCGGTCGTCGCGAGAAACACGTGGGCTGTCGGTGTTCCCGTCGCTCGGTCTATGTTCGGTAGTCGCTGGTGAGGTCGGCGGCGGTGACGAAGTCGGGTTCGTCGCCGATGTGGACGCGGGCGGCGGCGGCGTCGCTGACGTAGTCGACGCCTTCGGGGATGAGGACGCGCACTTCGTCGGCGTCGACGCGGGCGGCGTCGCGGCCGATTTCGGAGAGGAGGGCGGCGCAGGATCGGGTGTCGTGCCACGCGCCGACGCCGTACTCGACCCATCGATTGGTTTTGTCGTCGGTTTCGCGTTCGTAGTCGCGGACGCGGTAGGCGGTGGCGCGCGCGCCGTCGTCGTTGGTGAGTGCGATGAGTCGGTCCGCGTCGCGGAGCGTGTCTTTCGTGATTTCGGAGAGCGCCCAGGATTCGCCGAGGTCGAGGCCGAGTCCGGCGAGGTCGTCGTACGCGCACGTGGAGTTGAGGGCGCGCCACGCGACGTGGACGTCGTCGGTCACGTCGTAGTCGTGGGAGGTCTCCGAACTGGGTTCGGGGTGGACCCAGCGGAACTCGGTCTCGGGCTGGAAGCCGGCGGCCCGGGAGTGACCGAGGCCCATGACGTTCCACGAGAACACCATGTTGCGGGCGACGGTCGCACCGTGGTCGCGCGCCCAGTCGAACCCCGCGTGCACCATCTCGAGGCCGAGGTCCCGCCCACGAAAGTCGGGGTCGACGCGCATCCCTTGCGCCCACGCTTCGTGTTCGCTCAGGCGAACCATCTGGAAGACGCCGGCGGCGGTGCCGTCCACGTCCGCGACGAACGTGCGCTGGTAGTCGTCGTCGGTTTCGACCCACTGCTCGAAGACCTGGGGGATGTAGTCGCCGCCGTCCTCGCGCTGGTCCGCCCACGTGTCCTGCGTGAACGCGGCGACGTCCTCGTAGTCGTCCGCGCGGGCTTGTCGTATCTCTACACCCATGGCACGGAGCGTTCGGTGAGTTCGCCGGCGAGCGGTTCGCGCATCGCTTCGTCCGTGCTCTCGTCGCTCACGTTCGCGAGCGCCCACATCAGTTTCACCTTCGCGGTGCCGGGGAGCGTGTCACCGGCTTCCACGACGCCCGCGTCGAGCAGGTCGCGGCCCGTGTCGTACACGCGGTCGCACACCCGTCCTTCGATGCACTGACTCGTCATCACGACGGTCGTGCCGTCGTCGGTGAGCGATTCGATGCGGTCGATGAGGTCCGTGTGGACGTGGCCGAGCCCGGTGCCCTCGATGACGACGCCCGATTTCCCCTCACAGAGGTCGAGGAACTCGGGGTCCATGCCGGGCGTGAACTTCACCAGTTCCACGTCCGATTCGAGGTCGGACGCGATGTCGAGGTCGACGCCGCCGCGCTCCGCGACCTCCCGGTTGTACGTGACCTCCTCGGTGTCGTAATCGACGTACCCGAGCGGTTGCGCGCCGACGGTCTGGAAGGCGTCACGGCGACTCGTGTGGTTCTTCCTGACTCGCGTGCCGCGGTGGAGCGCACAGCGGTCGTCGCTCTCGCTCGCGTGCATGCACACCATCACTTCCGCGGCGTCGGACTTCGCGGCCTCGACGGCGCAGACGGCGTTCATCACGTTGTCGGAGGACGGGCGGTCGGCCGAGCGCTGACTCCCCGTGAACACCACTGGAACTGGCGTGTCGAGCATGAACGAGAGCGCGGACGCCGAGAACTGCATCGTGTCCGTCCCGTGCATCACGACCACGCCGTCCGCGCCCGACTCGATTTCGTCGTACACGGCGTCCGCGAGGTCCCGCCAGATGGCGGGGTCCATGTTCTCCGAGAGGATGTTCGCGACCACGCGCCCCCGGTAGTTCGCGCGCCCCGCCAAATCCGGGACCGCGCGGAGGACGTCTTCGGCGTCGAACTGCGCGGTCACCGCGCCCGTCCGGTAATCCACCGTCGAGGCGATGGTGCCGCCCGTGGAGATGAGCGAGATAGTGGGGAGGTCCTCGTCGAACTCGACCTCGCCACCGGCCTCGGCCTCCGCTTCGCCGTCGATGGCGTACACGTCCGATTCGAGCACTTCCGTCGATGCGTCGGCGCGACTGATGCCGACGTTGTACCCACTGTCGAGTTTCAAGACGAGGTGGTCTGCGTCCGAAGACGGGAGGAGGACGCCCTCGGTCACCTCGCCCGCGCTCTCGACGCGGACACGGTCCCCTGCGTTCATACTCAGACGGTCCGTCGGCGCGGACTAAAAGGATTCTACTCGGCGATGCGCCAGCCGTCGGCGGTCTCCTCGACGACATCGTGGTCGCGCAGGCGGACGAGCGCGTTCTCGACGACCTGCGGCGGCGCACCCACCTTGTCCGCGAGCGCGCCGGTGTCCAGTTCGCCGTCCACGAGTTCCGCGAGCAACTCGGGGACGAGGTGGTCGTCTTCCTCGTCCAGCGTGTCCGAGAGGTCCGCTTGCACGTCCGCGAGTCGGCCCTGTACCCAGCGCTGTGCGAGCGAGAGTTCGCGCTCTAACTCGCGGAGGTCGTGCAGTTCCGCCGCGAGCGACGACACCTCGCCCTCCGACGGCGGTTCGACGTCGATGGTGAGGTGGGTACATCGCCCCAGGTCGAGCGAGGTGTTCGCGGGGTACGCGCTCTTCGTCCCGAACTCGTAGGGGCTGACGCTCACCTCCAGTCGGAGGTTGCGCGAGATGTGGAAGTACTTGCGCCGCCGGTCGTCCGTGTGGCTCTCGACGAGGCCCGCGTCCTCGAGCCGGCGGAGGTGGTCGATGACGGCCTTCGGGCTGACGCCGATGTAGTCACTGATTTCGGTGACGTAACACGGTTTCTGCGCTAACAGCCGGAGGATGCGCCGGCGGTTCGCGTTCCCGAGTAAATCGAGCAGGGCCCCCGAGTCCATTCACCCGTGTTTAGCGACTCTCGTTCAAAAGACTGACTCCCTCGCGGTGCCGGCCTATCCGTCCGCCGCGAGCCATCCGACCACCGCGCCGCCGCCGGTCGTGACGTTTCCGTGACTATTCGGTCCGCCGTCCGCGGTTCCCTGTGACGGGCCGGTCGTGCCGTTCGCGCCACCGTGGGACGCGTTTTGCCCGGAGGTGGTGGGTCGGCCGGGACCGGTGTTCGAGGGGCCGTGCCCGGTCGTGGCGGTGGCGTTGCCCGTTGCGTTCGCTGCTCCCGTCGTTCCGTTGCCGGTCGTCACGTGGCCGGGGCCGTGTCCGCCGGACTGGGAGTTACCGTTTCCCCGGCCAGCGGTCGCGTTCCCGGGTGTCGCCCCGTTCGGCGGGCCGCCCGGCGTCCCGCTACGCGGCGGCCACGTCGTGTTTTTTCTGTCGCTGAGGCCCGGCGGCATGTGCGTACTCCGCGCTGCCGCGGTGGCGTTAGCGACGAGAGTGTCGAGTCCGGGCGGCGTGACGTTGTGCGCCCGGGACACCCGCCTGGTCGCGTTCGCCGACGTGGCGAGGCGCTCGTAGCGAGAGGCTATCGCAGCCATCTGCGCGCGAAACGCCACGTCGGAGATGGAGTCGTTTCGATGTGCGGCGAGCAGGGCTTGTCGACGCTCGGAGAGCCGGTCGAGGCGTGACTGGAGGGCCCGCACGCGCGCCGTGGCGCGCTCGGCGGCCGGCGTTCGGTTCATTCCGGCTTCCCACATCCCCTGGTCGACGCTGCCGTTCGCGTCCGCCGCGCTCGTTGCCATGAACGCGGAGACGGACGCGCCGAAACCGGCGTCTGACGTGTTTGTCGTGGTGTTGTTCGCCGTGGTGTTCGCTGTCGCGGCGTTCACACCGGTCCCGCCTGCGGCGACCAGCGTGCCGAACACGGCCGCGACGGCGACGGCGACGACGAGCCGTTTCATCACCTTCCACTAACCCAGTGTTCACTAAAAAGGCGCGCGTTCGTTCGGACCGTTCACGGCCCGAAAACGGTTCGAATCCGGCCCTCGAACGGTTTCAGCGGTCGCCGACGAGTTTAAGCCGAAACGTGGGTAATGTTAACACACATGTTCGAGGTGTTCTCGCGCGGCTACTACCTCGGCCGCCTCTACGTGGAACCGCACGACGGCGAACACGCCGCGATGCAGTCCGACCAGCACGAACGAGTGAACGAACAGCTCTACGCGACCGGCGACGGTCTCGCCCGAACGGACCACCCGCTCGTGATGAAACTCGAAACCGCCCACCTCCGCGTTCACGGCAGCGAAGACGTGCCCGCCGACACGCTCGCCGTCCCTCGTGGCTTGCTCGAACGAACGCGCGTCGAGAACCCGCCCGCGCTCCGCGAAGTCCTGCTCGCGAAAGCCGACCACGCGGAACGCCTCGTCCGCGCGGGCGCAGTTTGAAATAGGAAACCGAGGCCACTCCGGGGTATGTGACGAGCGCGGGCGTGCGGCCTCGCGAAACCGGCGGCCCACCGCACGCCCGACTCAGGGGGCCGCCTGTCAGCCCATTCGCTACGTTTTTCCGGTCGGCGGGCGCGCGTTCGGTCGATGCTGGACAGACTCCTCGGCCGCGCCCGCCTCAAAGAGCGCATCGCGGACCTCGAAGACGAAGTCGAGAGCCTCGAAGCCCAACTCGACGCCGAGGGCGAGCGCCGACGGGACGCGGTCGCCGCGAAACAGGAGGCAGAAGAGGAGGTAAACCGCCTCGAAGACCGTATCGCGGAGCTCGAAGACCGCGTCGAACGCGCCGAACACGACGACGAGGGAATCGACTACCGCGGCGAGGCGCGCCTCTACGGCGAGCGACTGGACCGCTTGCTCGCGCGCCTCGAATCGGTGGACGCACCCGGGGACGGTGCGTTCACCGCGATGGTCGACGACGGCCTCCCCGAGAGCGCGCGCGACGCGTTCGGCGACCGCGCGCCACTCGTGGAGCGCGCGGGCCCCTGTCTCGCGCTCCGGGACGCGGACGGCGTGATTAGCGCGACCCTCCGCCCGCCCCTCCCGCCCGAACCGTTCGCGGCGTGGAACGACGGCTTCCGCGTGGACCGCGACTGGTTCGAGCCCACCGGAACCTTCGCGCTCGCCGTCGTGCGCGCCGACCTGTTCGCCGTCGGCACCTACGACGGCCGCGACCGGACGGACTTCGAGGGGTTCGAGAGCGACGTGAAAGGCAAACACTCGAAGGGCGGGTTCAGTCAGGGGCGGTTCGAGCGCCGCCGCGACGCCCAGATAGACGAACACCTAGAGAAGTGTCACGACGCGCTCGACGAACTCGCCGTCGACGCGCTCTACGTCGTCGGCGAGCGCACGCTCCTCCGGGACTTCGATGAGCGCGCGGACCGCACGGCACCGGTGGACGCCACCGGGAAACCGCGGGACGCGCTGGACGAGGCGTTCCGCGACTTCTGGAGCGTCCGTCTCCGGTTGATTTAGGGCGGTCGACGTCGAGTGTTCGGTATGCGAATCGCGCTCCTCGCGCACGAGAAGTTCCCGGACAGCGCGAAGACCGCGGTCGGCGTTCTCCGGTACGGTGACCACGAGGTCGTGGCCGTCGTGGACCGTGAGAACGCGGGCCGTCGAGTCTCGGATTTCCTCGACGACGTGCCGGACGCACCGATCGTCGGGTCGATGAGCGACGTCCCCGACCCGGTGGACCGTCTCGTCATCGGCATCGCCCCCATCGGCGGCGGGTTCGACGAGTCGTGGCGGCCCGACGTCCGGAACGCCATCGAACGCGGCTGTGACGTCGTCTCCGGTCTGCACTACTTCCTCGCGGACGACGACGAGTTCGCGTCGCTCGCGGCGGAACACGGCGCCGAACTCCACGACGTTCGGAAACCCGACCCCGACCTCTCGGTCGCCGATGGCGTCGCCGACGAAGTCAATGCAGAGGTCGTGCTTACCGTCGGCACCGACTGCTCGGTCGGGAAGATGACGGCGACGCTCGAACTCGTGCAGGCCGCGGAAGACGCGGGCTACGACGCCGCGTTCGTCCCCACCGGCCAGACCGGTATCATGATCGCCGGGTGGGGGAACCCCATCGACCGCGTGATTTCCGACTTCACCGCGGGCGCGGTCGAGGAGATGATTCTGGAGGTCGGCGACGACCACGACGTCGTCTTCGTGGAGGGACAGGGGAGCATCGTCCACCCCGCGTACTCGGCGGTGACCTGCGGTATCCTCCACGGGTCGATGGCCGACCGCCTCGTCCTCTGTCACGAGGCGGGCCGGGAGACGGTGCACGGCTACGACCAGGTGCTCCCGGACCTCGACGAGTACGTCTCGCTGTACGAGTCCCTCGCGGCACCCGTCCACGACACCGAAATCGTCGCCGGAATGCTAAACACGCAACACGTCGAGGGGGACGACGCGGCCCGCGAGGCCGTCGAATCGTTCGCCGACGAACTCGACGTTCCGGCGACGGACCCGATTCGGTTCGGCGCGGACGAGGTGGTGGATTTCGTCGTATGACGCTCGAAACCGAATTCGAGCGCGTTTCGCTCCCGCTGGAGCACGCGTTCACAATCGCGCGCGGCACCACCGAAACCGCGGAGAACGTCGTGGTTCGGGTGCGCGACGACGACGGGAACGTGGGCGTCGGTGCGGCCGCGCCGTCCGCTCACTACGGCGAAACCGCCGACACGGTCGAAGCCGTTCTCCCCGACTTACTCTCCGTGGTTGAGCGCGTCGACGACCCCCACAACCTCGAACGGATCGAGGCCGGGATGCAGACCGTCGTCTCCGACAACCCCGCGGCACGCTGTGCGGTCAGCATCGCCTGCCACGACCTCGCTGCGAAGCGCGCCGACCTCCCGCTCTACCGTTACTGGGGTCTCGACCCCGCGAACTCCGTCACGTCGTCGTTCACCATCGGGCTGGACGACACCGAGGCGATGCGGGAGAAAACACGAGAGGCGGTCGCCGCGGGCTACGAGACGCTGAAGGTGAAACTCGGCACCGACCGGGATAAGGAAATCGTGGAGACGGTGCGGGAAACCGCGCCCGACGCGACGCTGCGGGTGGACGCGAACGAGGCGTGGACGCCCCGCGAGGCCGTGCGGAACGCGGAGTGGCTCGCCGACCACGACGTGGAGTTCATAGAGCAGCCAGTACCGGCGGAGAACCCCGAGGGCTTGCGGTTCGTTTACGAGCGCTCTCCGCTCCCTATCGCGGCCGACGAGTCCTGCGTCACGCTCGAAGACGTCCCCGAACTCGCGGGTCGCGCGGACATCGCGAACATCAAACTGATGAAGTGCGGCGGCCTTCGCGAGGCGAAACGCATGGTGTACGCCGCCCGCGCGCAAGGCCTCGAAGTAATGCTCGGCTGCATGGTGGAGACGAACGCCGCCATCGCGGCCGCCTGCCATCTCGCGCCCCTGCTCGACTACGCCGACCTCGACGGGTCGCTGTTGCTCGCGGACGACGAGTACGACGGCGTACCGATGCCCGACGGGTACGTCGACCTCGAAGCCGCGGAGCGACCGGGAACGGGCGCGCGACCCCGTTAGAGGACGAAAATCAGAGGTATCATCGCCGCGAACCCGAGGACGGTGCCGCCGGCGAGCCACGCGCGAGCGGTGTTCTCGGGGAGTTCTTCACCGGCTTCGAGTCCTTCGGGAAGCACGTCGTCCGCGACGAGGTAGAGCATCGCGCCCGCCGCGAACCCGTAGCCAAAGCCGAGGAACTCCTGTGCGAGTTTCACGAAGTAGAACGCGACGACCGCGCCGATTGGCTGCGGTATCGAGGTGAAGAAGGCCGCGCCCCACATCTTCGCGTTGCTCATCTTCCCGCGCATCGGGATGGCCGTCGCGATGCCTTCCGGGATGTTGTGGACGGCGAGCGCGATGGTCATCACGAACGCGAGTATCGGGATGGCGAACCCGAAGATGTGGATGCCGCCCGTGACCTCGCCGGGGCGCGCGATTTCGGCGAACGAGACGCCGATGGCGATACCCTCCGGGAACGAGTGGACGAGCAGGACGACGAAGATGTTGAGGAGGGTCTGGGCGTCCGCGTCCGCCATGTCCTCGGGACTGTACTCCATCCGTTCGACCACTTTGTGCGCGCCGACGACGAGGAGCGCGCCGAGTACGAACCCGCCGCCGGTGAGCAGGAGCGTGCTGTGGTGTTTGTACGCTTCGTACAGCAGACCGAACACCGACGCGGAGGCCATCAGTCCGCCGGCGATGCCCCAGAGTCCGACGTCGAGGCGGGGGCGCACGTCGTCGACGAAGAACAGCGGTACCGCGCCGAGACTCGTGCCGAACGCCGCGACGAGTCCGGCGACTAACACGAGTACGAACGCGTGCCAGTGAATCATGTGCGGTCTCAGACGACAAATTGTCGGCCGAGCCCGTAATTCGTTTCGGCCGAAATTAGGTGTACCAAAACCGCTATCGGCGAGTTTCGCGTCCTCCTTTCGCGTCTCAACACACTTATTGCGGCGACAGAGGTTACATCGGGCATGAGCGAAATCACGGTCACGCTCCCCGACGGCTCCACGCTCTCCGCGGAGGCAGGGGAGACGGTCGAGGACATCGCGTACCGAATCGGCGAAGGCCTCGGGCGCGACACCAAAGCCGGCGTGGTGGACGGCGAACTCGTCTCGAAGGAGGAACCGCTCGACGCCGACTGCCGCATCGAAATCGTCACGGACAGCAGCGAGGAGTACATCGAGGTGCTCCGGCACTCCGCGTCCCACGTGTTCGCACAGGCGCTCCAGCGCCTCTACCCCGACGCGAAACTCACCATCGGACCGTCGACGGACGAGGGCTTCTACTACGACGTGACGAACGTCGACTTAGACGAGGACGACCTCGCCGACATCGAAGACGAGATGGCGGACATCGTCGAGTCCGACTACGAGATTCGGCGGGTGGACGTGCCCCGCGACGACGCCGTCGACTTCTACGAGGACAACGAGTTCAAACGGGAGATTCTGGAGACCGAAGCGGCGGGCGAAGACCCCGTGTCGTTCTACGAGCAGGACGACTGGCGCGACCTCTGTCAGGGCCCGCACGTCGACTCAACCGGCGAAATCGGCGGGTTCAAACTACTCTCCGTTTCGGCCGCGTACTGGCGCGGCGACGAGGAAAACGAATCGCTCACGCGCGTGTACGGAACGGCGTTCCCCACCGAGAGCGAACTGGAGGACTTCCTCGAGATGCGCGAGGAAGCGAAGGAGCGCGACCACCGCAAAATCGGTCGCGAGATGGACCTCTTCTCGGTTCCCGAGCACTCGCCGGGGTGTCCGCACTACCATCCGAACGGGATGGCGATTCGCCGCGAACTCGAGGACTACATCCGGGAGAAGAACGACGAACTCGGCTTCGACGAAGTTCGCACGCCCGAACTGAACAAGGCCGAACTCTGGAAGCCCACGGGCCACTACGAGACGTTCACGGAGAACGGCGAGATGTTCGCGTGGGAGCAAGACGACACCGAGTACGGCCTGAAGCCGATGAACTGCGCGAACCACGCGCACGTCTACCAGTCGAAGACGCACTCCTACCGCGACCTCCCGGTTCGCTTCTCGGAGTTCGGGAACGTCTATCGGAACGAGCAGTCGGGCGAACTCTCCGGCCTGCTCCGTGTGCGCGGACTGACGCAGGACGACGGCCACGCGTTCGTCCGCCCCGACCAGATTCAGGGCGAAATCCTCGACATCCTCCGCGCCATCGAGGACATCTACGGCCACTTCAACTTAGAAGTCCTCTACAAACTCGAGACGCGCGGCGAGGGCGCGATGGGGAGCGAGGAGATATGGAAGCAGGCGACGGACGCGCTCATCGACGCGCTGCGCGAGGAAGACCTCGACTACGACGTCGAAGAGGGCGAAGCGGCGTTCTACGGCCCGAAAATCGGAATCAACGCCCGCGACGCGCTGGGTCGCGAGTGGACCATCGGCACCGTGCAGGTGGACTTCAACATCCCGCGCAACCTCGACCTCACGTACATCGGCGAGGACAACGAGGAACACCACCCCGTGATGATTCACCGCGCGCTCCTCGGGAGTTTCGAGCGGTTCATGGGCGTCATCATCGAGCACTTCAAGGGCAACTTCCCGCTCTGGCTCGCCCCCGAACAGATCCGCGTCCTCCCGGTCACGGACGACAACATCCCCTACGCGCGTGAGGTCGCGAGCGAACTCGGCGACTTCCGCGTCGAGGTCGAAGACCGGTCGTGGACGGTCGGGCGGAAGATACAGCAGGCCCACGACGACAACGTCCCCTACATGCTCGTCGTCGGCGGGAACGAGGAGGAAGCCGGCACGGTCAGCGTCCGCGACCGCCAGGAACGCGAAGAACAGGGCGTCGACCTCGCCGACTTCCGCGACCACCTCGAACTCGAAGTCGAACAGAAACGCACCGGCCTGACCTTCCTCGTCTAACTCGACGCGCCACACCCGAGGTGGACTTCGTCCTCGGGCGCGTGCACGTAGATGTCGTCAACCAATCCGGTTTCCGCGAACGGGTAGTCGCTGTTCAGTCGGTCGGGCGTCTCCGGCGCGTAGGGCAGTCCGCCCGGAGGTGAGAACGCGCCGAGCGGGTCGTCCGGGTCGGCGTCGTGGGCGTCGTAGAAGTTCTCGTACTTCTCGTAGTAGTCGTCGCGTTCCGCCGGCGGGAATTCGAGGAGTTCCCCCCAGCCGTGGTTCGAGAACTCCCACGCGGCCATCACGTGCGTTATCTCGCGCGCTTCGGCCTCGGGGTATCCTTCGGAGAGGGCGGCGAGGTAGGCGTCGATAGCGGCGTCGAAGAACGCCCGAAAGTGCGGACGGCGGGCCTCCGCGTCCGTCTCCGAGGCTTCGGCGAAGAAGTCCGCGTGCAGGCGGACCAGCCACCGCCGCATCCCCGACGAGACGAGCGGGATGTCGCGCTCCAGCACCACTTGGGCGACGTAGTTCCGCGGCGTCTGGTAGAGGCGCATACCGACGGAAACGGCGGGCGACCTTAGTGCGTGGCGGCCGCACCCGACGGTGTTTTCACCGTCCTCCCGCACTCCCCGGTATGGACGGACTCGGGCGCAGCGTGTACGCGGGCGGCCTGTTCGCCGTGCTGGGCGTGCTCGCGTGGCTGACCGGTCAACCGCTCGTCTTCCCGAGTCTCGGCCCCACCGCGTTCCTGTTCGCGTTCGAGGGCGTCCCGAACCACACGCGACGCCGCGTCGTCGGCGGTCATGCAATCGGCGCGCTCGCGGGACTCCTCGCCCATCTTCTGCTTGCGTCGGGTCTCGTGCTCTCCGCCGGAGAACCATCGCTCTCCGTCGAGTGGATTCGCCTCGGCGCGAGCGGAACCGTCGCCGTCGCGCTCACCGCGTGGGGAATGGCCGCCACCGACACCGTTCACGCGCCCGCGTGTGCGACGACGCTCATCGTCTCGCTCGGCCTGCTCGCCGCCCCGATACACGTCGTCGGCATCGTCGCCAGCGTCGTCGTCCTCACCGAAACCCACCTCGCCGTCTCCACGCGTCTCCCGGTCTGACTTACTCGTGACTGCGGTCCGTCTCCCGGAGGATGAACGGCCCGATGGAGAGCGTGCGCTTCGTGACCGTGATGATGCGGAGGATGTAGGAGAGGAGGATGGCGAAGGGAACGAGCGACACCGTGGCGGCCGCCGAAACCACGAGAATCAGCGTCTTCACGCCGAACACGGTCCCCGCGAGGAGGCGCGGTTCGAGGTAGAGGAGCGTGGACGCGGCGACCGTGAGCGCCGGAATCGACGCATAGATGAGCGTCCGGGAGAGGTCGGTGAGCTCCCACTGGAAGTAGAGCGTCTTGAAGTGTTCGCGCGCGGGTCCGAACAGTTCGAGCGCGTCCACGAGGTCGTCGAACGCCGCCTCGGACTCCTCCGTGAGGTCGGCCGCGTACTCGCCGCGGAGGCGTTTCGCGTCGTAAATCTTCCACGAGTAGTTGTAGTTCAGCGCCGCCCACACCACGTCGAACTCGCCGAACTGCGCGCCCTCCAACTGGGATTCGACCGCTTCCGCGTTCTCCCTGAGGTTGTCCGCGTACTCGTTCACGTCCTCGCGCAGGTCGTCGTTTTCGGCGTCCGCGACGGCGTCTTCGAGCGCCTCGACGCGGGCTTCTGTGAGCGAGACGAGCGCCCGGAGGAACGCGGACGGCATCGCGGGACTCACGGGTTCGGAGAGCGCGTCGGCGACGTCCTCCCTGAACGTCGTCGCGCCCTCCATGCGTTCGCGCTGGTCGCCGACCGCGCCGAGTTCCTGTGAGAGCACGAGCTGGCTCAACGTCAACACGAGCGTCACGCCCGTGACGATGCCGGTGAGGAGCCCCTGAAACAGCGTCTCCACGGGGTCTGCCTTCGTGAGGAGTTTCGGCGTGCCGACGGGGTTGAACTGGCCGATGACGACGAGCGCGACGAACACGACGAGCGCGATACCGGCGGCGACGAGCCAGCGGTTCGCGTCCAACAGCAGCCAGAACTTCAGACTGCTCTCCGGCACGCGCTCGCGCATCGTATTGCTCGGCTGGCCGTCGCTCATACGGGGAGAACGCGCGCCGCCCGCAAAGGCGCGGTGGTATTATGTCCCACGCGAGACCAGTGTCGAGCACATGCGTAGGGTACTCCTCGTCGCCGTTCTCCTCCTCGTCGCCGGCTGTAGCGCGCCGACCCAGACGACGCCGGCCGCACAGACGCAGTCCACGACGCCGGACGCGGGGAGCGCGGCGACCGGGACGCTCACCTACGACGGCGCGAACCTCGCGTACAACGGCACGCGCGTCCTCCGGGACGTCGAACGCCTCCGCGGGCTGAACGCGACGGGGACGATCACGGTCTCCGAGTTCTCCGGTTCGACGTCGCCGCCCTACGACGTCCCCGACCGCTTCGCCGGCATCCGACAGGCCGGCGCAGTCGCGCTCGGCCTCTACACGAACGCCACCGCGCGCGCCGGGCAGGCGCTCGGCGTCACGTACGCGGGCCCGCTCGTCCGCATCCGCACGCCCGGGACGCTCGACCGGTTCCCCCAGCAGGTGGTGCTCGCGCACGAACTCACGCACGCGCTCCAGTACCAGCACGGCTTCCGCGCGGTCCGTCTCGCCACGTCCGGCGTGCTCAAAACCGACGGGTCGCTCGCGGTTCGCGCCGTCGTCGAAGGGGACGCCGAACTGACCGCCGTCCAGTACCGAAACGAGTCCTTCCCCGAAACCCCGCTCCCGGTCACCCGCGTCGGGAACGTCACGCGGGCGCGCTGGCAGTACGCGTTCTCCGCGTCGATGTACCAGTACGGCTACCAGTACTACCGTTCAGTAGGCACGACCGTCGCGGCCCGGAACACGTCGCTCTCCCATCCGCCGCAGACGACCCGGGGACTCCTCCACCCCGGCATCAACGACACGCGTCCGTCACTTCCCGACAGCCCGCAGTCCGCGCGCTTCGACGCCGTGCACGCGGACACTATCGGCGAACTCGGCGTCCGACTCGCCCTCCGCGCGAACGGCGTCTCGAAGCAGAACGCCTCCCGCGCCGCGTTCGGCTGGCGGAACGACCGCATGACCTACTACGGCCACACCCGGAACGCGAGCGTTCGCTGGCTCTCAGTCTGGCAGAACGACACCGAAGCCCGCGAGTTCGCGAACGCGTGGACCACTATGCTCGGACACCGGAACGCCTCTCTCGAAAACGGCGCGTACGTCGTCCCCGCGACGAACACGACGCCGCGATTCGTCTCCATCGTCCATCGCGTCGGGAAAACCGTCCTCGTCACCGCCGGCACGAACGCTTCACGCGTCCGCGCGCTCGCTCACCTCTCCTCCTCGCGCAACGTCTCTAACTCCTCTTCGACCGCTTCCTCGTCCACGTCCGCCACCGCCTCTTCGACGGCATCCTCCGTTTCCGTCTCGGCCTCCGCCGATTCCGCTTCGCCGTCCTCGCGCTCCCCCTGAATCTCCTCGCGGAGGTTCTCCAGTTCCGCGTCCACCTGCGCGTCCGTCTGTGACTGCCTGAGTTCGCGGTCTATCTCGTCCTCGTCGTTCAACGCGCTCTCCAACACGCCACGGTCTTCGAGTTCGTCGAGCGCCGCCGCCCGCGCCTCCATCTCTTCCGTCCGCTCCGTCGCGCGCTCTATCGCCCGACTCACGTCCTCCATCTCCCCGCCCACGCCCGTCAGCGCCTCGTTCACCTTCGACTCCGCCTCCGCCGCCTCGTACCGCGCCTTCATCGTCTCCTTTCTCGTCCGGAACTGCTCCACCTGAGTCTCCAACTCGGACTTCTTCTCCTCCAACTCGTGTTGCGTGGCCTCCAACCGCTCTATCTGCTCTTCTAACTCCTTCACCTGGTCGACTTTCGCCTGTTTCTTCTCCAGCGCCCGCCGCGCCAAATCCTCGCGGTCCTGCCGCATCGCCTCTTCTGCCTGCTGCATGTGCTTCGAGACGTTCTCCTGTAACCGGTCGCGCTGCACTTCGAGGCGCTTTTTCTGCGCGGTGAGGTTCGCGAGCCCGCGCTTTACGTCCTGCAGTTCGTCTCGCATCTGTTCGTACGAGTAATCCAGCGACTCCGACGGGTCCTCCACTCGCCCGATGAGCGCGTTCAATTTGGAGCGGATGGCGTACGAGAGGCGCGAGAGTAATCCCATACCCAAATTATTATCGCCGAAGGTTAAAATTCTCTCTCCCAAACTACTGGTATGGCAGAGACAGTGCTCGTTCCGGGCGCGCGCCGCGTCGAAGCGTCCCTCGACACGCCCGAAGACGGCGCGGACGCGTGCGTCGTCGCGTGCCCACCCCATCCCCAGTATCGCGGCCACCGCGGCGACACCCGCCTCGTCGCCGTGAGCGACCGACTCGTCGAACACGGCATCGCCTGCCTCCGCTTCGACTACGGCGCGTGGGACGAAGGCCGCGGCGAACGCGAGGACGCCCGAAACGCACTGCGCTGGGCCGCGGATCGCTACGACGCGGTCGGGTTGTTCGGGTTCAGTTTCGGGGGGTCGGTCGCAGCGCTCGCCGCCGCGGACGTCGAGGTTCCGCTGGAAGCGGTCTGTCTGCTCGCACCCACCGCGACGATGGAATCGGGACTGAGCGCGGTCGACGCGCTCGAAGAAATCGACGCACCCCTGCGAATCGTCTACGGCGCGCGCGACGACACCGCGGAGTGGGAACCCGTCGTCGAGCGCGCCCGCGAACTCGACATCGAGGTGACCGAACTCCCCGCGGACCACTTCTTCGTCGGGCAGACCGACGCGGTCGCGGACGCCGTCGGCGACTTCCTCGTCTCCGCGTTCACGGCGTGATGACTGCGCGGAATCGCGCGTCCCCGTGGAGCATGTGTTCGTAGGCGTCCGCCGCGTCTTCGAGGTCGAAGACGTCCACGTCGGGCGTCACGTCGCGGAGCGCGCTGAACGAGAGCGTGTCCTGCGAGTCACGGGCGGTGCCGGACGCCCAGCCCTCGACGCCGCCGCGGACGCCGACGAGTTCGCCGACGTTCACGTCCACCGGTTCCGGCGGGATGCCGACGGCGACCACGTCACCGTTCGCGCCCAACCCCGAAATCGCGGATTCGATGGCGTCGCTCGACGGCGCGGTCGCGAGCACGACTGACGCCCCGCCCAGTTCCTGGAGCGCCTCGCCGGCGTCCGTCGCGTCGGTGTCGACGTAGTGGTCCGCGCCGAGTTCGAGGGCGCGTTCGCGCTTCTCGATGCCGCGGGAGAGCGCGACGGTCTCGTACCCGGCGGCGTGGGCGTACTGGATGCCGAGGTGGCCCAACCCGCCGACGCCCTGCACGGCCACGAGGTCGCCCGCCTGCGCGTCGGCGTTCCGGAGCGCGTTGAACGTCGTGACGCCCGCACACAGCAGGGGAGCGGCGTCCACCGCGTCGAGTTCGTCGGGCGCGCCGGCGACCGCTTCGCGGGACGCGACGACGTACTCCGCGTACCCGCCGTCCCGGTCGAGGCCCGTGACGGTCGCGTTCTCGCAGTTGATGAAGTCGCCCCGGCGACACGCCTCGCACGTGAAGCAGTGCCCGGCGTGCCAGCCGACCCCGACGCGGTCGCCCGGGCTCCACTCGGTCACGTCCTCGCCGACGACGTCCACGCGCCCGACTATCTCGTGACCCGGGACGCGCGGGTACTCGATGCCGGGGCGGAGCCCCTCTTTCGCTATCTCGTCGCTGTGACAGACGCCGCACGCGTCCACCTCGATTCGAACCTCCTCCGGGCCGGGCGTCGGAACCTCGCGTTCGACGAGTTCGAAGTCGCCGCCCGCGTCCGGAACCTGGACCGCGCGCATCGTTTCCGTCATGGGCGAGTGGTCGGACGGCAGGCTGAAAAAGCCGGGGCGAAGCGGCGGAACGCGCCGGGGCCGACCCTGCCGGTATCCGTACGGTTTTGCGCCCGACGTGTCGAGTGCTGGTGATGACAACAGAGAGACGCGAGTACCTCGCGCTCGTGGGCGGCGCGGCCGCCGCGCTCGCGGGGTGCAGTTCCGGCGGAACGGACACGACGACCGAACCGGAGGAGACGACGGCCGCGACGACCGCCGCGCCGCTGACGGACACGACGGTGGAGCTGCACACGGAGGACGTGGACGAGGATTCCGTGTTCTACTTCGACCCCGTCGGCGTCCACGTCGCGCCCGGAACCACGGTCACGTTCGAGGTGAAGAGCGGCAGCCACTCCACGACCGCCTACGCGAAGAACAACCCGAACGCCGACACCAGACGCATCCCGGACGACGCGGACGCGTGGGACAGCGCCGTCATGAAGACGGTCGGCGAGACGTTCGAGCACACGTTCTCGGTGGAGGGGACGTACGACTTCTACTGCATCCCGCACAAGCCGCTCGGCATGGTCGGACGCGTCGTCTGCGGCGACCCCGGCGGCCCCGCGGAGGGCAGTATGCCGCCGGACGGTACCGTTCCGACGAGCGACCGGATTCTCCGCGAGGGGGCGGTGTCGCACGCCGACTTCAGCGACTGACGTCGTTCGGCCCCAACCGCTAACACTCGCCGACCCCATCCCCCATGCGGGATGAGTGTGCGGGACCGGGCGCGACAGTGGTTGTTGTACGACGGGAACAGACTGGTCGTCGCGGCGCTCGGCCTCGTGGCGCTCTTCTTCGCGTTCGGCCCGCTCGGGCACGCGTTCACGGGCGCGGAAGGCCAGCCGCTCTCCCGGAGCGGCACCGTCGTCCCCCTCCTCACCACGCTCCTGAGCGGGAACTTCCTCCTCGTCTCCATCGTCGTCTCCGTCAACAGCCTGTTCGTCTCCGGCGAGCAGAACCCGCTCGGCCAGCAGTTCGGCCGCATCCAGTCCATCGCGGAGTTCAGAAACCGCCTCGAGACCATCACCGAGTTCGACCACATTCCGCCGGAACCGGCGGCGTTCCTCCGCGTTCTCACCGGCGACGTCGTGGAGCGCGCGCAGTACCTCCGCGAGGAGATTCCGGCGACGGACTTCGAGTTCCGAGAGGACTTCGACGCCTACCTCGACGACCTCGGTCGCGTGACCGGCGACCTGAACGACTCGCTGGACGAAGCCGCCGGCCCGCTCGACGTGGTGCTCGCGACGCTGGAGTACGACTACGACCGACAGGTGAACGACCTCCGCCGCCTCCGCGCGGAAGGCGACGGCGACCTCCCCGAGCAGGTGACGACCACCATCGAGGACATGCTCGACCTGCTCCAGTACTTCGCGACCACTCGCGAGTACTTCAAGACGCTCTACTTCCGCCGCGAGTTCGCGAACCTCTCCCGGGACCTCTTGTTCGTCGCGCTCCCCGCTATCGCGGTGATGTCGTACGCGTTGCTCCACATCGACCAACTCCCCCGGTCGCACTGGCTCGTCGTCTCCGTGCACGTCGTGTCGCTCGCCCCCATCGCGTTGCTCGCGGCGTACGTGTTGCGCGTCGTCGCCATCGCGAAACGCACCGAGTCGGCGGGCCAGTTCGCGGTCTACGAACATCCGGAGCGTGCGGGCGGTATTCCGCGTCGGTCGGAGTAGCGTGCCAGCGCGTGGCGCAGCGGCCGCTCTCCGAAACGGTTTAGAGCGCAGGTTCCGGACACTCAGTATGCCGACGGAGACGGGATACGACCCATCACTCGGGAACAAGTTCGTGTTCGTTACCGGGGGCGTGATGTCCGGCCTGGGGAAGGGCATCACGGCGGCGAGTCTCGGACGCCTTCTCTCGAACGCCGGTTTCGACGTCACTGCGGTGAAAGTAGACCCCTACTTGAACGTCGACGCCGGGACGATGAACCCATACCAGCACGGCGAAGTCTACGTATTGAAAGACGGCGGCGAGGTCGACCTCGACTTGGGGAACTACGAGCGGTTCCTCGACATCGACATGACCTCCGACCACAACGTCACCACGGGCAAGGTCTACCAGGAGGTCATCGAGCGCGAGCGCGCCGGCGACTACCTCGGGAAAACAGTACAGGTGATTCCGCACGTCACGGACGACATCAAGCGCCGCATCCGCGAGGCCGCGGCGGGAACGGACGTCTGCATCGTCGAAATCGGGGGGACGGTGGGCGACATCGAGGGGATGCCGTACCTCGAAGCGCTCCGCCAGTTCAGCCACGAACAGGACGAGGAGGACTTGCTCTTCACGCACGTGACGCTCGTCCCGAACTCGAAGAACGGCGAGCAGAAGACCAAACCCACCCAGCACTCCGTCAAGGAGTTGCGGAGCATCGGCCTCCAGCCGGACCTCCTCGTCGGGCGGAATCCGGAGAAACTGGACGACGACGTGAAGGAGAAGATCGCGCTGTTCTGTGACGTGCCGACGGACGCCGTGTTCTCGAACCCGGACGTCGAGGACATCTATCACGTCCCGCTCGTCCTCGACGAGGAAGGACTGGACGAGTACGTGATGGCGGAACTGGACATCGCGGACCGCGCGCTCCCCGAGAGCGAGCGTTCGACCGCGTGGCGCGACCTCGTGACGCAGGAGACGACGGGCGAAGTCGACATCGCGCTCGTCGGGAAGTACGCGCTCGAAGACGCCTACATCTCGATTCACGAGTCCCTGAAACACGCCGGCTTACAGGAGAACGTCGACGTGAACGTCCTCTGGGTGGACTCGGAGGAGATGAACGACGACCACACCGACCGCCTCGAAGCGGCCGACGGCATCGTCGTCCCCGGCGGGTTCGGGAGTCGCGGAACGAGCGGGAAACTCGAAGCCGTCCGGTACGCCCGCGAGAACGGCGTGCCCTTCCTCGGTCTCTGTCTCGGCTTCCAGCTCGCGGTCGTGGAGTACGCGCGCAACGTCCTCGGGTGGGACGGCGCGCACTCCGCCGAAATCGACCCGGACACGCCGTATCCCGTCATCGACTTGCTCCCCGAACAGTACGACCTCGAAGACCTCGGCGGGACGATGCGCCTCGGCGCACACGACACCCAGATCGAGGCGGGGTCGCTCGCGTACGAGGTGTACGGTGACACCACCTGTACGGAACGCCACCGCCACCGCTACGAGGTCAACCCGAAGTACATCGACGACCTCACCGCGGACGGCCTGACGTTCAGCGGGCACGCGGGCAACCGGATGGAGATCGTGGAACTCGACGACCATCCCTACTTCCTCGGGACGCAGTTCCACCCCGAGTTCCGGAGTCGGCCGGGCCGCGCGAGTCCGCCGTTCGTGGGGCTGCTTCGGTCTGTTCTCGACCGCGTGGAGGTGACCGCCTGATGGTGGACGTCGACGCGTTCATCGAGGAGGCGAAAGCCGAGATCGAAGACGAACTCGGCGACAGCACGGCCATCATCGCGCTGTCCGGCGGCGTGGACTCGTCGACCGCCGCGGCGCTCGCGTACGAGGCCGTGGGCGAACAGTTAGTGCCGGTGTACGTCGACACCGGGCTGATGCGGAAGGGCGAGACCGAGGAGATCGCAGAGGTGTTCGGGTACATGGACTCCCTCAGAGTCGTGGACGCCGCGGACCGCTTCCTCGGCGCACTCGAAGGCGTGACGGACCCCGAGGAGAAGCGGAAAGTCATCGGCGAGCAGTTCATCCGCGAGTTCGAGACCGTCGCACAGGAGACGGACGCAGACTTCCTCGTCCAGGGCACCATCTACCCCGACCGCATCGAGTCGGAGGGGAACATCAAGAGCCACCACAACGTCGGCGGCCTCCCCGAAGCAGTGGACTTCGAGGGTATCGTCGAACCACTCCGCGACCTCTACAAGGACGAAGTGCGCGCCGTCGCGCGCGAACTCGGCCTCGAAGAAGTCATCAGTGAACGAATGCCGTTCCCCGGCCCCGGCCTCGCGGTGCGCGTCGTCGGCGAAGTCACCCGGGAGAAGGTCCGGGTCGCCCGCGAAGCCACCCACATCGTCGAAGACGAGTTAGAAGAGTACGAGCCCTGGCAGGCGTTCGCCGCCGTGCTGGGCCGTGCGACCGGCGTGAAGGGCGACAACCGCGTCCACGGCCACGTCGTCGCCGTTCGCTCCGTCGAGAGTCGGGACGGAATGACCGCACGCGCACAAGAACTCGACTGGGAGACCCTCCAGCGACTCCAGAGCCGCATCACGGGTACGGTCGAGGACGTGAGCCGAGTGGTGTACGACGTCACCCACAAACCGCCCGCGACCATCGAGTACGAGTAGTCAGACGCCCTCGACGGTCTCCCGATAGGCGACGACCTCCCGTTTCGCTTCCGCGATCGCTTGCTGGACTTCTTCTTCGCCCGCGGCGTCCGCGGAGAAGTCGTCGAGGAAGTGAGTGATTCGGGCGAGCGCGCCGTGGTCGAGGCCGCGTTCGCGCTCTGCGGCCTCCCGAAGCGTCTCGGCCTGGGTTTCGAGGCGTTCCCGGGTGTCGTTGTCCTCGACGAGTTCCGCGGCTTCGTGCAGGAACTCCGCGGCGGTGGCGAGTCGCTCGTGCGTCATACCCGACGAATCGGCTGCAAGCGTCGAAAAGCCTTCGCCGCCCCGGGCGGCGATGGCTCTTTGTATCCGTCCGCCGTCGATTCCCTGTGGCGCTCACGTTTCACTTCGTCCTCGTGCTCACCATCGTCTACGGGACGAGTTACGCGCTCAAGTTCCTCGAGGGATACGGCCTCCCCATTCTGGCGGTCGAAATCCTCGCGGGCATCCTGTTCGGGTCGTTCCTCGGCGTCGTCGGCCCGGAGACGCCCGGCTACGAGTTCCTGCTCAGCCTCGCCGCCTTCGGCTTACTCGTCATCATGTTCGACGCCGGCCTCGAACTCGACCCCTCCGTCATCCGCGAGAACCCGACGCGCGCGGGCGCCCTCGGCGTCGTGACGTTCGGCCTCCCCCTCCTCGCGGGCGTCGGCCTCGGCCTCGCCATCGACCTCTCCCTGTTCGCGTCCTTCCTCGTCGGCGTCACCGCCTCCACCACCTCCCTCGGCCTCGTCTACCCGCTCCTCGACGAGTTCGGGTACGCCGGAACCGACCGCGGCCAACTCATACTCTCCGTCGCCGTCCTGAACGACATCTTGAGCGTCGTCGCGCTCGCGTACGCCATCAGCCTCACCTCCGCCCACCCGGCCACCGGAACCGGCGTCGTCACTGTCGTCGCCGGGGTCTTCCTCGTCGTCGTCCCCCGGTACTTCGTCGAACCGCTCTCCCGCCTCGTCCCCGAATCCATCACCACGAACCCGACGAAGTTCGCGGTGTTCCTCGCCGTCCTCCTCGCGCTCCTGATGGAGTTCGCCGGCCTGCACGCCATCCTCGGCGGCTTTTTCGCCGGCCTCCTCATCGCCGAACTCACCCACGACGGCTACGAGATAGAGCGCGCGATGCGGCCCGTCGTCGACCTCGCCGCGCCCGTGTTCTTCTTCTTCGTCGGCATGCAGTTCGAAGTACAGGGGTTCGACGCCGCCGACCTCTGGCTCATCGGCGCCGTCGTCCTCATCGGCATCGGCGCGAAAGTCGTCGCGTCCCTCCTCGGCGGGTGGCTCGTCTCCCTCGACCGCCGCACCACGTTCCTCCTCGCGGCCGTGATGCCCGGCCGCCTCGCCATCAGCGTCGCCGCCGCCGAAATCGGACTCGGACGCGGCCTCATCACGCAGACGCTCTACGACTCTTTCGTCGTCCTCTCCACGCTCTCGGTGTTCGTCGTCGCGTTCACGTTCCGCTACGTCGCCCGCCGAGACGGCGCACCGAACGGCGTGTGACGCTCCTCCCGAACGCGTCGGCCGAACCTTGATAGTGCGCGGCGTTCGAGCGCGATTATGTCAGACCACGCTCGTTCGAACCGAGCCCTCTGGAACGAGTGGAGCGACGCTTTTCAAGCGATCTGGAACTCGGACACGGCGGACGGTGACGCGCCGCCCGCACCGTCGCCGTTCGCACCGGACGCACCCGGGTTCGAGGAACAGTCAGTCGTGGACTCGGTCTCGGGCGCCGACTACGTCGAACTCGGCTGCGGGGGCGGACAGGGGAGCGTCGGAACCGCAGAACTGGGCGCGAACGTCACCGGCGTCGACTTCTCCGAGAACCAACTGGCGCACGCGAGACGCCTCCGCGACTTCTACGGCGTCGACGCACGATTCGTGCAAGCCGACGTGACCGACCTCCCGTTTCCCGACGACCGGTTCGACCTCGCGTCCACCGAGGGCGCGTTCCAGCTGGTCGCGGACCTCGACAGCGCGCTCACCGAAGCGCATCGCGTGCTCCGCGACGGCGGCGTGTTCGTCCTCAGCGTCCCCCACCCGCTCTCCGAGGCGTTCGACGCCGAAGCCAACGAACTCACTGGGAACTACCTCGACCCGGGGCCGCGCGAGGTCACCATCGACGAGGAGTACGCGGAGACGTTGACCGTCTACGACCGCCCCGTCGCCGACCTCTACAACGCGCTCGCTGGAGCGGGATTCGACGTCCACCGCCTCGTCGAACACCAGCACGTCCACGTCGCCGAGAACGACCCCGGCGCACGCGGCCTCCCCGAAGCCATGTGGAAGGTTCCACAGAGCGTGCGCTTCTGGGCGGTCGCGCGGTAAGTCGTCGGTCTCGCCACCTTCTTACCCGTCCGTCTCCCACCCCACTCCATGAAAGCCATCGTCATCGGTCCGGACCGCGGCCTCGGCGACGCCCTCCGCGAACACGGCGTCGACGTGGAGCGCATCAGCCTCGGGAGCGCGGACAACCTCACCGCGGCCGGCGTCGAGGACACCGACCTCCTCGTCCTCACCGACGTGGGCGAGTCCACCGCCGTCTCCGTCGCGCTCGAACTCAACGACCGCCTGCGTACGGTCGTTTACTCCCCGGACACCATCCCCGAGTTCGTGCGCGGCCAACTCGACCTCGCGCTCGACGTCGACCTCCTCTCGCCCGACGTCGTCGCCGAGGAACTCGTCGCCTCCGTCGAAGCCTAAGTACCCGCACGCCCTTTCTCCGGTATGCTCGACTCGTACGCCGACCTCGACCTTTCACCCAGCGACGGCGATGTGGAGACCGCGGAACTCCACTTCTCCGAGGACATGCTCGTCAAAGCGTTCGCGCTCGGCCCCGGCGCGACAGTCGAACCGCACGAACACGAAGACCAGACCAACGCCTTCCACATCCTCGAGGGCACGGTCACCGTCCTCCAGGGCAACCACGAGGAAGAGATAGACGCGCCCGGCGTCGTCGTCCACACCCGCGGCATCCCCCACGGCGCACGCAACGACACCGACGACATAGTGGTGTTCACCGCCACCATGGCCCCGATGGGTTAGAGCCGAACCGCGGTCGGCCTATCTTCTCCCGGCTCGTCCACCGCCGCCGCGTACGGACTCACGTGCTCCCAACACACGAACTTGCGAACTCGACCGGGTTCGTAGAGGAAGAAATCCGCCTCCGACAAACACACCTCACACTGAGGCGGCTCACTCTTCTCGTCGAGGATATCGGCGAGCACGGACTCCGCCTCCCGCGACATAGAATGGAATTCTTCCTTTTGACGTATAAACGCTCGTCCGGCTAGGACTCGATTTCGCGCTCTGCGAGTTCGACTTCGGCGAGAGCGAGACGACCAGAGAGCCCTCATCGGGCTCGTGCGCGCTCTGCGACATATCGCTCGTTTCACTCGCGATAGGGGCCGCAGAGCGCATCCGCTCGCGACTTCGGCGCTCGCCACGACCCCGATTCGCCCTTTCAATCCACCAGGACTGCACGTGGTCCACCGGTCTTCGCGCACCCCCGGTCTACTGCGGGGTGGGATTGAAAGGGGCTGGCCGGGTCGCTGAGCGAGCCGACGTAAGCACCGCAGGAGCGAACGGAGGGAGCGACGAGGAGCGAAGCGAGGCGCAGCCCGCGACCCGGCCAGGGGCTTTCGGTTCACCGTCTCACGGTCGCTCCAGCGGGCGACGGATACGGCGAATCACCCTCGAAGGCGTTCCAGTATCGGGATTTCACCGATTTTCTCGTCGGTGAGGGCGTCCCAGTCGACGCCCTCGGGCCGCGGATACTGCGTCTCGGTTTCGATCACTCGTTCGGGGGTGACGACGAGGTCCATCGGGACGTCGTGGGGGTCGGGTTCGAGGCCGTCGACGACTTGGAGTTCGTGGACGGTGGTCGCGACGGTCGTCTCGTCGTCCACGAGTCCGATATCCCGGAGGATGGCGTATTCGAGGTCGCTGTACCCTTCGCCTTTTCCGATGCGTGCGCCGTCCTCGCTCACGGCGACGCTCCCGGAGAGCACGAGGTCGACGTGTTCCACCGCGTCCGGGCCGACCTGTTTGGCGTAGTCGTCCACGTTCGAGAGCGCGGGCGCGGAATCGTACTCGTCTTCGGGGATGCGGTCGGGGTCGAGTTCGAGGAAGCACTTCTCCTCTTTCAGTCGGGGGACGGCCATGTAGACGGTTTTGCCGTCGTGGAGCGCGCGGCGTCGGGCGGGGAGTTGTGGCGCGTCGGGGTTCGCTTTCACCACGTCCGCGTTCCGCCACGCGTCCGTCTCGGCGAGGCGGTCGGCGGCGTCGTCCGCGCCCGCGAAGTTCGGGATACGGCCGTGCGGCGGGAACGGAAAGCGCGCCACGCCCTCGTCTTCGAGCGAATCCCAGACGCGCTCGCGGACCTCCTGTTTGTCCATACTCGGTCTACGCGCCCGGACACTAAGCGTCCCCGAACGGCCGAGGCTACTCCTCGTCTTCGTCCTCGTGCGCGAGTCCAGCGAGGTGACCGGCCTCGGGGACGATGACGTCCTCCGCGCCGAGGCGGGCGGCGTTCTCGCTCCCGGGGAGACAGAAGACGGGGACGCCGTCTGCGACGCCCGCAGCGGCGCGCGTGCCGACGACGCGCGTGCCGATTTCGTCATAGGAGAGCCTGCGGAAGAGTTCACCGAACCCCGGCAACTCCTTTTCGAGGAGGGGGCGGACGGCTTCGACGGTCACGTCGTCCGGCGTCACGCCGGTGCCGCCGGTCGTCACCACGACGTCCACGTCCTCGCGGGAGACGAGGCGGTCGACGATGGACTGCACGCGGTCGTACTCGTCGCCGACGAGTTCGCGCGTCGCGACGTCGTGACCGGCGTCCTCGAACGCCGCCGCGATGGCGTCCCCGCTCGGGTCGTCGTCCAGACTCCGCGTCGAGGACACCGTCACCACTCCCGCGCCCACGGACTCGATGTCCGCGTGATGGTGGTCGTGGTGGTCGTGTTCGTGTTCGTCGTGGTGTTCGTCGCGGTCTTCGTCCGGTTCGTCTGTGGGTGTCTGTTCGGGTTCCTGTGGATCCGCTTCGTCCGGGTCGTCGCGTCGGGTGTCGCGGGATTGGAAGTCGACCATGGGCGGGGATTGGGCGGGGGCGCAATAAGTTCCGGCGACGTGCTGTGGCGTACCACACAGTTTTGACCCGCCGGGGAGAAACCTCACGCGATGAAGGCGGTTCAATTCGACGAACACGGAGGCACCGACGTAATCGAGTACGGCGACTTCCCCGACCCCGAACCCGACCGGGGCGAGGTCGTCGTGGACGTGAAGGCCGGCGCGCTCAACCACCTCGACATCTGGACGCGCAAGGGGATGCCCGGACTCGACCTCGAGATGCCGCACATCCCGGGGAGCGACTGCGCGGGCGTCGTCTCCGAGGTCGGCGAGGGCGTCAGTCGGTTCGAGGAGGGCGACCGCGTCGCGCTCGTCGCGGGCGTCCACTGCGGCGAGTGCGAGTTCTGCCGGAACGGCGAGCACTCGCTCTGCGTGAAGTTCCACATCATCGGCGAGCACGTCCGCGGCGTCCACTCGGAGCAGGCCGCGCTCCCCGCGGAGAACCTCGTTCCCGTCCCCGAGCACGTCGAGTGGGAGACGGCCGCGGCCGCGCCGCTCGTCTTCCAGACGGCGTGGCGGATGCTTCTCACGAAGGGCGACCTCGACGCGGGCGAGAAAGTCCTCGTTCTCGGCGCGAGCGGCGGCGTCGGCCACGCCGCCGTGCAGGTCGCGAAGCACGCGGGCGCGGAGGTGTACGCGACCGCGTCCTCAGAGGAGAAACTCCAGTACGCCGAGGACGTGGGCGCGGACTACACCATCAACTACGAGGACGAGAACTTCGCGAGCAAGGTGCGCGAACTCACGGGCGGCCGCGGCGTCGACATGGTCGTCGACCACATCGGCGCGGCGACCTGGCAGGACAGTCTGAAAGCGCTCGCGAAGGGCGGCCGCATCGTCACCTGTGGCGCGACCACGGGCGGGCAGCCCGAGACGGACATCAACCGCATCTTCTGGAACCAGCTCGAAGTGATCGGGTCGACGATGGCGACGATGGGCGAAGCGGACGACGCTCTCGAACACGTCTGGGACGGCACGTTCGAACCGCGCATCCGCGAGGTACTGCCGATGAGCGAGACGCCGAAAGCGCACGAGATGCTGGAGAACCGTGAGGGCTTTGGGAAAGTGGTGGTAAAACCCGATAGCGAGTACTAATGCAAGCCCACGAACCGGCGGAGGCGCAGGCGGAGTCAGACCTCACGAACCGGCAGGGCTGGGCCATCGTCGCCGTGCTCCTGTTGTCGACGCTCGTGATTCCCGCGTTCATCTTCTTCCGCGGGAGTCTGACGAGCCTCGGCCTCACGTGGATGGACACGTTGGTCGCCCTCCCGATGATTCCCGCCGTCCTGTTCGCCGCCGTCGGCGTGTGGACCGCGGTCCGGAAGTAACTACCACTCGACTCGTTCTTTATCGCGCCAGAACTCTCCCGAAGGTGCGCCGGGTGCGAACGACGCCAGCCAGACCGGGGTCTCCGCGCCCTCCTCTACGCTGCGGTCGGCGTCCTCGCCACCCATGTCGGTCCGCACGTACCCCGGGCACGCCGAGTTCGCGAGGAGTCCCTGTTCTCGATATTCGGCGTGCAGGTAGCGCGTCAACCCGTTGAGCCCCGTCTTCGAGATTCGATACGCGGGACTGCCGCCGTCCATCCCGGAGAGCGCGCCCATCCCCGACGAGATGTTGACGACGCGCCCGCCCTCCTGCTGGACGAGCAGCGGAACCGCGTGCTTGCACATAACCATCGGTCCGCGGAGGTTCACCGCGAGCGTTCGGTCGATCTCTTCGGTGGGTTCGGCGACGATGTCGTTCCCGAACGTCCCCACACCGGCGTTGTTCACGAGGATGTCGAGTCGTCCGACTTCCGAGTAGATGCCGTCGACGGCGGCCTCCACGTCGCCCTCCTGCGTCACGTCGAGCAGGACGCGTTCCGTACGTTCGGGCGTCTCGTTCGACATACTCCGCGACCCCGCGTACACCGTCGCGCCCCGCTCCGCGAGTTGGCGCGCGATTTCAGCGCCCAACCCCCTGTTCGCGCCGGTCACCAGCGCGACCTGTCCCGCTAAATCGTCGTGCGTCTCGACCATAGACGAAGAAGCGTCGTCGGCCACAATTCAGTTCCGGACCGCGACCGACTCGCGTTCGAACCGCTCGCCGGTCCACGTCCACGCGCCGACGAACGGCGGTCGCCCGGCGAGCGACACGAGGAGGTAGGTGTAGCCGGGCCACGCGGCGTCGCTGCGGTCGCGGTCGCTCATCCGCGGCGGCCCCGCGGGATGCGAGTGGTAGAATCCGACGACTTCGCGGCCGCGTGACTCGGCGTCCTCGAAGACGCGTAACTGTTCTGCGGGGTCCATCTCGTACTCGACGCGGGGGGCGTCCGCGACGTTCGTGACGCGTCGCGCGACTGTCGCGCGCGTCGACCCGTCTTCGCGGTCGCCGACGAGGACGCCGCAGGCTTCCCGAGGGGCGTCCTCCCGGGCGTGCGCGAGGACGTCGTCGTAGGCATCGGACGCGAGGACGAACATACCCCGTCTACGGGGGAATCCGGGAAAAGCGTTAGTCGAAGTCGCGGCGCATCGCGATTTCGAACCACGGACAGAGGTCGAGTTGGCGGTAGTATCGCGGATTCTCGTGGAGGTCCTCGTAGTCCGCCCAGAGGATGCCGCCGACCTCGTCGGGGTCGGGGTCGATGTTCGTGTCCGTGAGGGTGGCTTTGAGGACGGCACAGACCTCCCACTCGACGCCGTCGTTCATGTAGTAGCGCTTGTACTCGAACCGGTCCGTGACTTCGAGGTCGTCGTACTGGTCGGGCGATATCCCTAACTCCTCCTCCAGGCGTTCGCGCGTGGCTTCCTCCTGGCTCTGTCCCTCGACGGGGTGGGAGGCGACGGTGCCGTCCCAGCAGGTGTCCCAGAGGCGCTTTCTCGCCGCTCGCTGGGCGAGCAGCACGCGGCCGTCTTCGTCGAAGAGGATGCATGTGAACGCGCGGTGGCGGATGCCGTCGCCGGTGTGCGCGTCGAGGCGGTTCGCCAGTCCGGTCGGTTCGTCGTCCGCGTCGACGGTGATGACGTCCTGTTCTGCGTTCTCCACTTCCTCGGGCGTTCGCACGGTCTCCCCCGAATTCGCGGCGGTGTCGCTCATACGGGCATGGACGCGGACCGGATTGAATAGGGCTTCGAATGTTCAGCCGAGTTTCTCGTCCAGAATGAGTCGCGTCTTCGTCTCCACGACTTCCTCTTGTTCGCGGGCTTTCGTGATGAGTTCGTTCACGCGCGTGGTGTCCGCGGCGTCGACGACGAGCACGATGTCGAGTTCGCCGGACACCTGCCAGACGAAGTCCACTTCGTCCCACTCGGACATCCGGTCGCCGACGGAGTGCGTGTCGACGTCCATCGCCACGGACACCTCTATCATCGCCTTGACGTTCCCGGTGCGGGTGGAGACGGTGAACCGTTCGATGACGCCGTCCGTCTGCAGTCGGTCGACGCGGTTCCTGACGGTGCCCTCGCTCACGTCGAGTTCGTCCGCGATTTCCGTGTAGGGCGTGCGGGCGTCCCGTCGGAGGATGTCGAGTATCCGGCGGTCGAGGTCGTCCATACGAGTGCAACCCCCTCCCGCGCCAAGAGTATTACGAATTTCGTAACGAAACTACGAAGGTAAGGACTAAGTGGGCGTGGTTCGTTTGAATCTCGTAATGCCGGACGCATATCTCGCGCTCGAAACTGGCGAGGTCGTGGACGCCCGCACACGCGCACCCGGCGCTGCGCAGGGCGAACTCGTCTTCACGACCGCGTACACCGGGTACGAAGAATCCCTCACCGACCCGTCCTACGAGGCACAGGTCCTCACCTTCGCCTACCCCCTCATCGGGAACTACGGCGTCCGAGAGGAGCGTTTCGAGTCCGACCGCGTCCACCCCCACGCCGTCGTCGCGCGCGAACTCACCGACGACGTCGCTGACTGGCTCACCGAAGAAGGCGTCCCCGCCGTCGACCACGTCGACACCCGCGACCTCGTCCTCGACATCCGCGAGGGCGGCGCGATGAAGGTCGGCATCTCCGCCGGCCCCGACGCCAGCCCCGAGGAGGCGAAGGCCCAACTCGACACGTGCCCCGGAATGTCCGACATCACGGACATCGGCGAGCGCGTCAGCGTCAGTGAACCCGAACACTACGCGGGCTCGGGTCCGACGGTCGCGCTCGTCGACTGCGGCGCGAAGGGGTCCATCGTGGACTCGCTCACCGCGCGCGACGCGAACGTCCACGTCCTCCCGCACGACGCCACGCGCGAGGACGTGGAGAGCGTCGAACCGGACGTCCTGTTCATCTCGAACGGCCCCGGCGACCCCGAGAACTTCGAGGCCGCGCAGTCGCTCGTCGAGGAGGTCGTCGGCGACCTCCCGCTCGCGGGCATCTGTCTCGGCCAGCAGGTCGTCGCGAACGCGCTCGGCGGCAGTACTGAGAAGATGTCCTTCGGCCATCGCGGCGTGAATCAGCCAGTTCGGGACCTCCGCACCGACACCGTGGTGATGACGACGCAGAACCACGGCTACACCGTCGCGGAACCCGGCGACCTCGAAGTGACGCAGGTGAACGTCAACGACGACACTCCCGAAGGACTCGAATCCGCCGACCTCGAAATCATCACCCGCCAGTACCACCCCGAGGCGAACCCCGGTCCGCACGACTCGTTGGGGTTCTTCGACGACGTCATCGACCTCGCGGAGTCGAAGACGACCGTCACCGCCGACTAAGGCCAGTCCCAGTCGACGTCCACGAGATTTCTCGCGTTCCGACGCTCCGCCCGACTCACGACTTCGAACGTCCTGTTCTCCGCGTCTTTCGTAGTGAGCGCCGCGACGAGGAGGCGGGCGACGTCCGCGCGTGGCACGCTCCCAGACACCGAGTCACCGCCCTCCCCGACGAGCACATCTTCGGTCGCGGGGTCGTCCGTGAGTCCGCCGGGACGGACGATGGTGTGGGGGACGTCTGCGGCGCGAAGCGCGTCCTCGCCCCGTTCTTTCGCTCGGAGCGCGGGCGCGAGGAATAGTCGAACGGGTAGCGGCATGCCTTCGCGTGAGTCGCCGACGCCGATGCTGGACGTGAGCACCACCCGGTCGAGGCCTTCGCGTTCCGCGGCCGCCGCGAGGTTCGCGACGCCCTCGCCGTCGACCATCGCGCGCCCGGGGAGGAACGCGGGGCCGGGCGCGGACCCGACCGTCGAAATCGCGTAGTCGCAGTCCTCGACGAGGCGCGCGGCGTCCTCCTCGACGAGCAAGTCGCCGACCCGGACCTCGTCGGCGTCGGGGCCGCGGAGCGCGACCGCCGTGGATTCGCTTCTGGTGGCGGCGACGACGCGGTGGGGTGTCTTCTTCAGGTAGCGCAGGACTTCGCGGCCGGTGTCGCCGGACGCGCCCGGGACGAGCACGGTGTCGGGCATACCGTCCCTTCGCGTCCGCCGACCATCACCCTTGGTGAAGCGAATTTCACTTAGAACGCCTACAGAAATGTAATTCAGATTACGTTTATGGGGGTAGCCGTCCATCTATCTACTGTGATGAAACACCAGACTCTCACGGGCGAACCGACGTACAGCCCCCGTGAAACCCTCCTCGGCGTCCTCGCGATGCTCGCGCTCGGCCCCATCGTGGTCTTCGCGGTCGCCACCCCCGCGGTCCTCGTCGCGGTCGCCGCCGTCGCGCTCCTCGCGCGCCCCGCGGCCCGCGCCGTCCGGAACGTCCGCACGGACGCGGACGGCCGCGACACCAGCATCGCCCACGCGCACGCCCGGTAACGCCCCTCCCTTTTCGACGCGCGCGGCGAACCTCCGAGCTTTTCACGCGTTCCGGAGGTCACCCACCGCGTCCGCCTTGATGGCCGCCGCGGCCACCTCGTCGGCGCGCTTGACGATCTCGGCTTCGACGAACGCGGGTTCGACGTTCGTCCGGGGACTGTGACTCAACACGATGTGCGCGAGTTCGACCGGAAGGTCGGCGACCGCGTGGACGCCGTAGTATGGGTGGCCGAGCAGGTCGCCGATTTCGGTGTCCTCCGCGCCGTGGCACTCGTAGAGCTTCGAGACGTCGTGGACCAGTCCACCAGCGACCACGAGGTCCCTGTCCACGTCGGTGCCCCGCGTCTCCGCGAGCGACTCCGCGAGGGCGATAGCCCCCCGGGTGACGTCGCGGACGTGCGGCACGAGGTTCTCTTCGTCCATCGGAATCCCGAGTTCGCGCTGACCGGGCGGGAACCACGGGAGTTCGGTGAGGTCTGAGACGTCGTTGTCGGCCATCGCGCGCTCCCAAGCCTCGACGACGCCCGCGCGCAGCTCGTCGTCCTCGATACGGTCTACCTCTGGAAAAACCTCCGAAACGGTCATCGCCCGGCGATTCGCGGGCCCGGGAGAAAAGCGCTCGCCCTACTCGCCGCCCCACTTCTCGGCGCGAATCGGGCGCTCGGAGACGGGGAGGACGTCGATGTCGTCGTCGCGGTGGGCGAGCGCGTCGAGCGCCGCGCGCGCGGACGCCGCAGTGGAGAAGTACGGCACTTCCTCGCGGACCGCCGCGCGCAGGGCGTCGGGGTCGTCCGTCACGAGCAGGTCGATTTCGCCCCGGCGAATCGCCTCGGGCACGTCCTCGAACTCGACGAGGTCGTAGTACTCTCCGAAGCCGTCCACGTCGAGGTCGACGACGGCGGTCCCGGCGTCGGGGAGTTCGTTCGCCGCGGCGGACTGGGCTTTCTCGTAGGCCTTCCCGAACGTGCTCGCCGTCCCCATCACTTCACCCGTCGACTTCATCTCGGGGCCGAGACGCGGGTCGGAGTCCGGCAGGCGGTCGAACGGCAGCACGACCTCCTTCACGCTGTACTGTTCGGGGACGCCCTCCTCGACCCCGAGGTCGGAGAGCGAGTTCCCGGCGATGACCTTCGCCGCGAGTTTCGCGATGGGAACCCCGGTGGCCTTCGAGACGAACGGCACCGTGCGGGAGGAACGCGGGTTCGCTTCGAGCACGAACACGTCCCCGCCCTCGGCGTCGTCGCCGTCCCGCACCGCGAGCTGGACGTTCAGCAGGCCGACGGTGTCCAGTGCTTTCGCGATGTCCTCGGTCACCTCGCGCACGCGGGCCATCGTCTCGTCGGAGAGGCTGCGCGGCGGAATCACACACGAGGAGTCGCCGGAGTGGACGCCGGCTTCCTCGACGTGTTCCATGATACCGCCGATGAGCACGTCCTCGCCGTCGGAGACCGCGTCCACGTCGAGTTCCACCGCGTCGGCGAGGAACTCGTCAACGAGAATCGGTTTCTCCGGGCTGACGCGCACCGCTTCCTCGATGTAGGATTCGAGTTCGTCGTCGTCCCCGACGATCTCCATCGCGCGTCCGCCGAGCACGTAGGACGGGCGGACGAGCACCGGATAGCCGAGGTCGTGTGCGAGTTCGAGCGCCTCTTCCTTGGAGGTCGCAGACCCGCCCTCTGGCTGAGCGATGCCGTACTCGTCCATCAGCGCGTTGAACCGGTCGCGGTCTTCGGCGAGGTCCATCGCGTCGACGCTCGTCCCGACGATCTCCGCGTCGAGTCCGCGGCGCTCTATCTCCTTCTCCAGCGGGTGTGCGATGTTCACGGACGTCTGCCCGCCGAACTGAACCATCACGCCGTCCGCGCCCGTCGCCTCCACCACGTCCGCGACTTCTTCTGCCGTGACGGGTTCGAAGAACAGGCCGTCGGACGTGTCGTAGTCCGTGGAGACGGTTTCGGGGTTGTTGTTCACGACGTGTGCTTCGATGCCTTCCTCGCGGAGCGCGCGCACCGCGTGCACCGAACAGTAGTCGAACTCGACGCCCTGTCCGATGCGGATGGGGCCGCCGCCGACCACGACGACGCTCTCTTCGTCTCCGTCCACCTGCAACTCGCCCGCCGCGGCCTCACCCTCGAACGGCCCGCTGAACCACTCGGGCTTCCGCGAGGAGTAGTAGTACGGCGTCTGCGCCGCGAACTCGCCCGCACAGGTGTCGACCTGCTTGTACGTCCGCCCGGGCACGTCCTGTTCGACGCCGCTCACGCCGACGCCCGCGCCGTCGGGACGCACTTCGTCCTGCCCCGCGGGAATCCACGACTCGTTCACGTCCTCGAAGTCGCCGCCCGCGAGCGCGGATATCTCGTGGTTCGTGAACCCGGCCGTCGCCGCGCCCGTGAAGTCGCCGTCCTGTGCGCCGTCCGCGGCTTCCGCGATGTGACCGAAGCGCTCGACGTACCACTCCTTGATACCGGTGAACTGCACCACGTCGGAGACCGTGTAGCCGCGGTCGAACGCCTCGAAGATGGCGTACGGCCGGTCGGGACTCGGGCGCTCCAGATAGTCGGTTTCGAGTTCGTCGTCGGAGACGTCCGTCCAGTCGACGGCGGGGTCGTACTCGCTGGACCGGAGCGCCTTCAGCATGCTCTCCTCGAACGTGCGGCCGATAGCCATCGCCTCGCCCGTGCTCTTCATCGCCGTCGACAGCGTGAAGTCCGTCTCCGGGAACTTGTCGATGGGCCAGCGCGGCACCTTGGTGACGACGTAGTCGATGGCCGGTTCGAACGCCGCCGTCGTCTCGCCCGTGATCTCGTTCGTAATCTCGTGCAGGCGCTTGCCGAGCGCGACTTTCGCCGTCACGCGGGCGATGGGGTAGCCGGTCGCCTTCGACGCCAGCGCCGACGAGCGGGAGACCCGGGGGTTCACTTCCACGACCCGGTACTCGCCGCCGGGCGTGCCGTCGTCGCGCCACGCGAACTGGATGTTACACCCGCCCTCGATGCCGAGGTCGCGGATGACTTCGAGCGCAGCGTCGCGCATCTCCTGGTGGCCGTCGTCCGGAATCACCTGACTCGGCGTCACAACGGTACTCTCGCCCGTGTGGATGCCCATCGGGTCGATGTTCTCCATGTTGCAGATGATGATGCAGGAGTCGCCCGCGTCCCGCATCACCTCGTACTCGAGTTCGACCCAGCCGGAGATGGATTCCGTGATGAGGACTTCGCCGTTCCGGGAGAGGCGGAGGCCGGAGCGCACGCGTTCGACCAGTTCGTCCATCTCGTGGACGACGCCCGACCCGCTCCCGCCGAGCGTGTACGTGGTGCGGGAGATGACGGGGAGGCCGCCGACGTGGTCCACGGCGTCCTCGACGCGCCCGCGGAAGGACTCCTCGTCGAAGTCGGTCACCGATTCGCCTTCGTCCAGGCGGATGGTCGTGGATTTCGGGACGGGTTGGCCGAGGTTCCGCATCCGTTTGCGGAAGAGGTCGCGGTCCTCCGTCGCGTAGATGGTGTCGAGCGGCGTGCCCATGATTTCGACGTCGTACTCGTCGAGAACGCCCTCCTCCGCGAGTTCGGCGGTGACGTTCAGTCCCGTCTGTCCGCCGAGGCCCGCGATGACGCCATCGGGGTTCTCCTGTGCGATGACCTCCGCGATGGCCTCGGTGGTGATGGGTTCGATGTAGACGGCGTCGGCCATCTCGGGGTCGGTCATGATGGTCGCCGGGTTCGAGTTCACCAGGACGACTCGGACGCCCTCCTCCTGGAGCGCGCGGCACGCCTGCGCGCCGGAGTAGTCGAACTCTGCCGCCTGTCCGATCTGTATCGGGCCGCTGCCGATGAGGAGTACGGTCCGGTCGTCACTCATTCTACTCCAAACGAATACGTTCGTCGTAATAAGCCCGACGAAAAAATACGCGCCTCGAAATCGAATTACGAATTTCGAAACCTAGTCGTCGACTGTCGGCGCACCGCCCGGCGCGTCGCCGCTCCCGTCCGGCGCGCCCGGTCCGTCGTCCAAATCGGGTTCCGGGAGGAACAGCGCGAGCAGGAAACCCGCGACCAGCACGGGCATCACCCAGAAGAACGTCGACGTGAGGCTGTCGGAGAGCGCGCGCACCACCGCCCGCTGAATCGCGGGGTCTGGGATGGCGCGAATCGCGTCCACGTTCTGCGCCGCCTCCGCGTACTGGGCGGCCTGCGGGCCGAGCGCGGCCGTGATGTTGGTCGTGAACTTCGAGGTGAACAGCGACCCCATGACCGCGACGCCGACGCCCGACCCGAGCGAGCGCGTGACGGAGACGCTCGTGGTGGCGACGCCGATGCGCGTCCGGTCGACGGCGAGCTGCGCCGACAGGGAGAGGACGGGGTTGATGAATCCGAGGCCGATACCGGTGACGAGCATGTAGCCCGCGACGGTGTAGAACCCCGTGTCGGGCGTCATCGTGGAGAAGAGAACGTAGCCCGCGGCGGCGATAGCCGTGCCGACGACGGGGTAGATTTTCACGTAGCCGTACCGGCTGATGAGTTGGCCGGTGACCGCGGAGACGACTATCATGCCGCCGAGCAGCGGGAGGAGGAGTAATCCGGAGTTCGTCGCGGAGACGCCGGTGACGGTCTGGAGGTAGAGCGGGAGGTACGTGACGCCCACCAGTTGGCCGAGGCCGATGACGAAGCTCAACCCCATCGCGACGCCGACGCCCCGATTGGCGACGAGGTCGATAGGGAAGATGGGTTCGGGCGTGCGGACCTCGCGGACGACGAACGCGACGGCCAGACCGACCGTGACCGCGAACAATCCGACGATGGTCGGGGACGTCCACGCGTAGTCGCCGCCCGCCCACGACGTCGCGAGAATGAGCGTCGTGAGCGCGGAGACGAGGAGGAGCGCGCCGAGGTAGTCGACGGGGTGGTCGACGGTCTCCTGCGGGACGTCGAGGTAGCGGCGAACGAGAACGAGGGAGAGCGCGCCGAGCGGGAGGTTGATGAGGAATATCCAGTGCCACGAGAACTGTTCGGTGAGCCACCCGCCGACGAGCGGGCCGATGACGAGCGCCGCGCCGAACCCGGAGAGCATGTACGAGATGTACTCGGAGCGCTTGCGCGGGCCGAACATGTCCCCGAGAATGCTGAGGACGAGCACCCAGAGGCCGCCCGCGCCGATGCCCTGGAGCGCGCGGAGGAGGGCGAGCTGGACGAGGCCGTTCACGTAGTCGTTCACGAACGGGATCGCGCCCGCCGTCGCGCAGAGCGCGGACCCGACGACGAAGACGGTGACGGCGACCGTGAACAGCGCGCGTCGGCCGTAGATGTCGCTGAGCTTCCCGTACAGCGCCGCCGACGCGGTCGTCGTCACGAGGTAGGCGGTGACGATCCACGAGAGGTTCTGGACGCTCCCGAGGTCGGACGCGATGGTCGGGAGGGCGGTGGAGACGATGGTCTGGTCGAGCGCGCTCAACATGATGGCGAGCATCAACCCGCCGACGACGAGCAGGCGGCGCTCCCTGCTCCACGACGCGACCGCCGTCCCGCTCACGGTGACCCCTCGCCGGCCGTCTGACTGGACCGAATCACGTGAAAAGAGTCGCCCGCGGCGACCGTAAGCGTTCGCCTACAGGCCACACCGCGGCCGTCACCGCCCGCGCTCCGCCTCCCAGTCGCGTTCCTTCCGGTACTCGGCGACGAACTCGCTCGTGTCGAAGTCGGTCATCGCCGACTCGAACTCGCCCTGCGCGCTCGGGTCCTCGGCGTGACTCACCGCGTGGTCCATCAACTCGACCACGAGGTCCACGACGTACTCGTGGAGCGTCTGCGAGTCGAACTCGAACACCCAGAGCAGCGCGTACCCGACGTCGCCGGTGTCGCTCGCGTCCGTCACAGTGACCTCGTCGGGCACGTCCTCCATCACCGCGCCCATCAAGTGCGGCGTCCCGAACGTCTCGAACGCGTCGTCTTCCGCGGGTTCGACCGCCTCCTCGAGCACCGAGACGATGGCTTCCGGGAGGAATCGCGACGCCGGATGCATGTCCATCACGACCGCGTGCGAACTCCCGCACGCGCAGTCGTACTCCCGCATCCCGAGGTCGAAGTCCGTGAGCGCCGCCGACTCGCCACAGGGGAGTTCCACGCCGCCTCCGCCCCCACCGCTCTCCGTCCCGGGTACGCGCGGTTCGGTCATCGCCTCGGACTTACCCCGCGGGGCGGTTAAGCCCCCCGGCACGGAAACGCCCTTCACCCTCCTCTTCGTGAGACCGGCATGGCAGTCATCGAGATAGACGGCCTCACCAAGCGCTACGGGGACCTGGTCGCCGTCGAAGACCTCACGCTCTCCGTCGAAATGGGTGAGGTCTTCGGGTTTCTCGGGCCGAACGGCGCGGGAAAGACCACCACCCTGCGCACCCTCCTCGGCTTCCAGTCCCCGACCGAGGGTGCCGTCTCCGTCCTCGGCTACGACACGGCCGTCGAGTCGGAACGCCTCGACGCCCTCACCCGCGTCGGCTACCTCCCCGCGAACCCCCAGTTCGACGCGGGCGCGACCGGCCGCGAGATACTCGACCTCCACGAAGCACTCAAAGGCGGCAGTCGACGCGACCGCATGCTCGACCTCTTCGACCCGCCGCTCGACCGCAAAGTACGCGAGTACTCGACGGGGAACGTCCAGAAACTCGGCGTCGTGCAGGCGTTCATGCACGACCCCGAGGTCGTGATTCTGGACGAACCCACGGCGGGCCTCGACCCGCTCCTCCAGGAACGGTTCAACGACTTCCTCGCCGACGAACGCGACCGCGGACGCACGATACTGTTCTCCAGTCACGTCCTCAGCGAAGTCCGCAGGGTCTGCGACCGCGTGGGCGTGATACGCGACGGCCGCCTCGTCACCGTGGAGGGCGTCCGCGACTTACTCGACCGGAGCGGGAAACTCGTCCGTCTGCGCGCGGACGGCGACGTTCCCGAGCGCGCGTTCGACCTCCCCGGCGTCACCGACCTCACCCGCCGAAACGTGGACGGCGCGACGGACTTCTCGTTCACGTTCGCGGGGGACGTGGACGAACTCGTCGACGCCCTCGACGCCCAGTCGCTCCGCGAACTCGACGTCGAAGAAGCGCCACTCGAAGACGTCTTCCTCTCCTTCTACGGTGAGACCGATGCTTGAACTCACCGCCTACGGCGCGCGCAGACGGGTCAAGGGCGCGATAGCGCTCGCCGTCGCTATCTCCCTGTTCAGCCTGCTCTACGTCGGGTTCTTCCCGTCGCTCGCCTCGAACGTCGACCTCCAGCAGTACGTCGACAGCCTCCCGAGCGTCTTCGTCGAAGCGTTCGGCCTGCGCGCGTTCGGCACCATCGAGGGCTACCTCGCCACCGAACTCTACCACTTCGCGTGGGTCATCCTCTTCGGCGTCTACCTCGCGTACAGCGCCGCCGGCCTGCTCGCGAGCGACGTGGAGTCGGGCCGAATCGACGTCCTGCTCTCGCTCCCCGTCCCCCGCCGACGCCTCGTCGCGGAGAAGTACCTCGCGCTCGCGCCCGGAATCCTCCTCGTGAACGTCGTTGTCGGCGCGGTCACGTGGGCCGGCACGCGCGTCATCGGCTTCCCCGTCGCAATCAGCGACGTCATCGCCGTCCACGCGCTCTCCCTCCCCTACCTGTTCACGTGTGCGGGTATCGGCCTCGCGTGCAGCGTCGTCGCCTCCCGCGCGAGCATCGCCCAGCGCGCCGCGATGGGACTCACGTTCGGCCTGTTCCTCGTCGAATCGCTCGTCACCGGTACGGACTACGCGTGGGCCGGCGCCATCGCTCCGTCTCGATACTACGACCCCACCGCGATACTCGTCGACGGACAGTACGACCTCGCGGGCGCGGCGATACTCACCGCCGCGGCCGTCCTCCTCGTCGCCGCGAGCGGCTACTACTTCGCGCGACGCGACGTGAACTAGGGCCAGTCGTCGCGCTTGTCCTCCTCCGGCTCGGCGTCCTCGCCGTCCGCGTCCGCGAGTTCCCAGCCCGCGGCCTCCGCCGCGTCCTCGATGTCGAGGTACTCCCAGCCCACGCGCTCCGCGAGTTCTTCGTCCTCCTCACTGGTACCGACGAAGACGTGTCGTTCGGTGTCGAACTGGTCGCCCACCGATTCGAGGCTCTCCTCTTTGCCCTTCGGGCCGCTGAAGAAGTCCTGTCGGATGCGGCGCTTGCGCGTGAAGTTCGTCACCACGTACGTCGGTTCGTCGCTCACCACGCCCACGTACTCCGTCCACTGGCGGGCGTCCGCGAACGCCGTCCCGGGTTTCGCGAGTCGTTGGAGCGCGGAGAGTTCGAACGCGAGCGTCATGTCCCCGCTGCCGCCGCTCATGCTCATTGGAGAGAATTCCGGCGCACGCGGGGAAAACGGCTTCGAAATCCGCTACTACTCCGCGACCGTGATGCGATAGTAGCCGGTGTACTTCACGATCTCGCCGTCCTCGAAGACGTTTGTCGAGTCGACGTTAATCGTCGCGGCGTCGTCGGGCGTGGATGGGAATGCGTGCTGTGCGTCGGCTTCGAGTTCGTCGTAGTCGCGAACGCGTGCGTCGTGGGGGACGCGGTCCGCGCGTTCGAGAGTCACTGTCGGATTCATCTCGGTACACCAGCCACCATGGGCTATGCTAGTGTATCACACACTGGCGTATAAGGATTGTTGTAGAAGCAATATCGACTCGAAGAATCGAAGGACGTCTGAGGACTACTGAATCTCGGGTTCGAGCGCGAGTTCGTCCAGTTCGAAGTTCTCCTGTAAGAGGACTTCCTTCTGGTCCGCGACCTGCGCTTCCTCCCGGATGAGCTTCTTGTACTTCGACTGCGGCGCGAGGTTCCCGATGAGCACGCCGCCGATGAGTTTCCCGTCCTTGAACGTGAGCCGCCGCCACTCCTGGTCCGCGTACGTGCGTTCCGCGGAGTCGTCGCCCATGTCCGGGAAGCCGAAGGAGAGGAACGGGAAGTCGAAGTGCGTAATCGAATAGGAGGACACCCAGCGGAACTCCTCGACGTCGGCTTCGACGTCGTCAGCCGTCATCGCTTTCGCCGCGACCGCACCCTGCTGTTTCGCCGACCCCCACGAGCCGTTCTGGGCGTGCTCTTCGAGCACGACGTCGTAGAACTCGGTGATGTCGCCCGCGGCGTACACGTCCTCGACGCTCGTCCGCATGTACTCGTCCACGAGAATGCCCGTGTCCACGTCGAACCCGCCGCCCTGCAGGAACTCGACGTTGAAGTTCAGGCCGATGGCGATACCGACGAACTCGGAATCGTAGTGCTCGCCGTTCGAGTCGATGGTCTCGACGACGTTCCCGTCGTCGTCGGTGACGAACTCCGCCGCCCCGGAGTCGAAGACGGGCGTGACGCCCTTCTCGCGGAGGGCGTCGTGGATGATTTCCGCGCCGTCCTCGGTGAGGGCGTACCGCCACCAGCGGTCCCCCCGCATCAGGTACTCCGCGTCGACGCCCTGTGCCGCACAGATGGCCGCGAGGTCGATACCCAGCAAGCCCGCGCCGACGATGACGCCCGTATCGGCCTCCTCCGCGGCTTCGCGGATGCGGCGGGCGTCCTGGAACGTCCAGAAGTGGTGGACGCCGTCCGCGTCACTGCCCGGAACCGGAAGCTGCACGGGCGTCCCGCCGGACGCGACGAGGAGTTTGTCGTACTCCAGATTCTCTCCGCGGTGGGTGTGAACGACGTGTGCGTCCGGGTCGATGCCCGTGACCAGCGTGTTCAGTTCGAGCGTGATGTCGCGCTCGTCGTACCACTCCTCGTCGTGAATAGAGATGGGTGCCTCCGGTAGTTTCCCCTTCGCGAACTCCTTGATGAGGATGCGATTGTAGAGGGGTTCGCCCTCGTCCGTGACGACCGTGATGTCGGCGTCGGGGGCGTTTTCCCGAAGGGTCTCGGCGGCGGAACTCCCCGAAATCCCGTCACCGATAATCACGTACGACTCGCTCATACAGGAATTGTCGTATCCGGGGTTAAAGTCGGTTGCTATCCGCTCGCGAACCCGGCACGCATTGCCGCGTCACGCGTCCACACACGGGGTGACCCGTCGATTTAGGTGGCGTGCGCTCCTACCCCGGGGTATGAAGATAAGTCAGAACGTCCGGCACTTCGCCACGAAACAGGCGCTCACGCTCCCCGTCGTCTCGGATAAGATGCACGACTGGCTCGTGGACTTACACACCGACGTCTTCCTCGACAAGGCCGACGAGGGCCGCGCGGACGAGCGCCGCGACCACCTCGACGGGTTCTTCGACGCCACCGTCGACATGTACCTCGACGCGCTCCAGTCGGACTACCCCGAAGCCGAGGCCCGCGAAATCACGCACATCGTCGCGTCGTTCGACTTCTACAACCACGGCTGGACGGAGATGATGGAGTTCCCCGCCGACGAGGTCGAAGACCACTACGACCGGTACGCGGAGTTCTTCTCGGCGCACGGTATCACGGTCGAGGACCCGCTCGGCGAGTTCGCGCCCGAAGACGGCATCCCGGACGCTCCCGCGACGCCGGAGAAACTGGACGACGCGGAGTTCGAGAACGCGGCCGCCGGGTACGCCGACGACGTGTACGTGGAGACCGACGACGGCGACGTGAAGCGCGGCGACCAGACGGACGAAATCGACGGTTCGGCGTAACGTCTCCCGAAAATAGGGGTGGCGAAACCTTTTACCTCGAATCCTCCCTGTCCCTAGGTGACACACGATTATTCATGTACGTCGAACAAACCACGCTCGACTACCTCGACCGCGCCGAGAACCTCTACGACGACCTCGTGGGAGTTATCGCGGACGACGGGACCGAGTACACGTACGGTGAGTTCGCGGAGCGCGTCCACCGACTGTCGAACGCGCTCAGCGACCTCGGGGTCGAAGAGGGCGACCGGGTGGCGATGCTGTCGCCGAACACGCACTACTTCCTCGAGGCGATTTACGCGACGAACCAGCTCGGCGTCGTGAACGTCCCGATGAACTATCGGCTCACGCCCGAGGACTACGAGTACATCCTCAACGACTCCGACGCGAAAGCCGTCATCGCGGACTACGACCTCGCGGAGCGAGTCGAAGAAGTCCGGGACGACGTACCCACGGAGCACTTCATCGGCTACAAGGCGGACGAGGAGGGTATCGAGGGCGACTGGCTGGACTACCAGTCCTTGCTGGACGACGCGAGCCCCGAGAAGCCCGAGCGCCCCGAAATCGCGGAGGGCGACGACGCGACGGTGAACTACACGTCGGGGACGACGGGCGACCCGAAGGGCGTCGTGCGCACGCACCGGACCGAACACTGGCACGCGCTCGTCCTCAACCACCACATGGAGATTCAGGAGGACGACACCTACCTGTGGACGCTCCCGATGTTCCACTGTAACGGCTGGGGGCACGTCTACGCCATCACGGGCGCGGGCGGGACGCACGTCTGTCAGCGAAAGTTCACGCCCGAGGGGACGCTCGACCGAATTCGAACGTACGACGTCTCGTACATGTGCGGCGCGCCGACGGTGTTGAACCGGCTCATCGACTACTACGAGACGGAGGACGTCGAGGCCACCACCGGAGACCGCGACCTCCGCCTCACGACGGCGGGGAGCGCGCCGCCGCAGGCGACGATTCGCACCGTCGAGGAGTCGTTCGGCTGGCGCATCATCCAGATTTACGGATTGACCGAGACCGCGCCGCTCATCACCACGTCGAACAGCCCCCGGCGGCTCGCGGCGGGCGACGAGGCCACCATCAAGACGATGCAGGGTCACGCCGTGTTGAACACGGAGATTCGCGTGGTGGACGAGGACGGCGAGGACGTGCCGCGGGACGGCGCGACCATCGGCGAAATCGTCGTCCGCGGCAATCAGGTGATGGACCGCTACCTGAACAAGCCCGACATCACTCACAAGGCCTTCAACGACCGCGCTGAGGGCTACTTCCACACGGGCGACCTCGCGACGATGGACGAAAACGGGATGATTTCGATTCAGGACCGGAAGAAGGACATCATCATCTCCGGCGGGGAGAACATCTCCAGCATCGACGTGGAGGACACGCTCTACGACCACCCCGACGTCTCGAAGGCCGCGGTCATCCCCGTTCCGTCCGACGAGTGGGGGGAGACGCCGAAGGCGCTCGTCGTCCCGAAACCCGGTTCGGAGTTGACCGAGGAGGACGTGCGGGAGTACGCGCGGGACAACATGGCCCACTACAAGGTGCCGTCGAGCGTCGACTTCGTGGAGGACCTCCCGGAGACGGCGACCGGGAAGGTCCAGAAGTACCAGTTGCGACAGAAGTACTGGGACGACGAGGACCGGATGGTCGGGCAAGGATGAGTTCCGTGCAGTTCGCTCGTTCCACGCCTGGTGGACATGAAAAGGGCGAGGGAGGCGCACAGCGCCGACCGAGGGCTTTCGATTGGATGGTGGGCCAGGGATAAGTGAGCGAGTTCGACCCCGACCCGCCGGCGTCCGCGTATCCCGCCTGCGAGGTGGTGGACGCGCACGTCCACGTCCTCCCCGACGGCTTGCTCGACGCGATTTACGGCTGGTTCGCGTCGGAGACGGGGTGGACCGTGCCGACGCCGGACGCCGCCACGATTCGCGAGCGCATCGACGAGCGCGCCGACGGCTACATCTGTTTCCCGTACGCGCACAAGCCCGGCGTCGCCCGCGAGATGAACGAGTGGGTGGCCGCGGAACTCGCGGACGACCCGACGTGTGTCGCGCTCGGAACGGTTCACGCGGGCGACGACGACCCCCGCGCCATCGTCCGTGACGCGTTCGACCGCGGACTCCGGGGCATCAAACTCCACTGCGTCGTGCAGGGGTACTCGCCCGACGACCCCCGGCTCGACCCGGTGTACGAGGAACTCGTCTCCCGCGACCTGCCGCTCGTCATCCACGCCTCCACGCATCCCTTCGACCGCGGCGACCCCGCGCTCGCGCCCGACCGCTTCGAGAACGTGCTCGAACGCTTCCCGACCCTCCGCGCCTCCATACCGCACCTCGGGTTGTTCGACACGCCGGGCTTCCTCGACCTCGCGGCCGACTACGACCTCCTCTTCGACACGGCGGTCGCGCTCGGCCCCGACAGCCAGTCCGCCGCGGGCGTCCTCGATTCGGACCTCCCCGACGAGCGTTTGCGGGAGAACGCCGACAGTATCGCGTTCGGAACCGACTATCCGATTCGCCCGGCGTCCTACGCGGACGAACTCCGCGGCGTAAAAGAGCTGTTCGACGAGTCCGACCACGCGGCCGTGTTCGCGGAGAACGCCCGCGACTTCTTCGGCCTACACTAACCGGCTGAGCGCGTCCTTTCCGCCCGCTTTCAACGGAATCCCGTGTCCGATACAGGCGACCTCGAAGTCGGGTGCGCGCTCCACGAGGTCGCGGATACTCGACTCGACGGCGTCGGTGTCGTGACTGAGAAACCACGGGCTCGGTTCGAGGTCTCCGTTCGATTCGCGCACGAGGTCGCCGAGGAACGCCACGCCGAGTTCTTCGCTGACGTACGCGACGTGCCCGGGCGTGTGGCCGGGCGTGTGATAGGCGGTGAAACTCCCGATACGGTCGCCGTCCGCGACGGGTTCGATGCGCGCGTTCGGCGACGAGACGAACAGGCCAGAGAGCCGCTGGAACGCGCCCTTCCGGTCGAAAATCGGTGGACTGCTCCGTCCCGCGACGAGGTCCGCGTCCCGTTCGCCGACGTAGATAGTCGCGTCGAGGTCGTCCAGCCGGGAGAGCCCGCCCACGTGGTCCATGTCGTAGTGCGTCACGAACACGCGTTCGACGTCCGACACGGCGTACCCCGCGTCCGCGATGGCGGCCGCGACGTCGTCGGCGTGCCACGGCATCCCCGCGTCCACGAGCGTCAGCGCCCCGTCGTCGTCCACGAGGTAGGCGTTCGTCCCGCCGAGGTCGATCCACCACACCCCCTCCGCGAGTTCCGTCACCATACCCTCACTGGGGCGCGGACCCCCAAAGGCGTTCGCGTCCCGACTACTCCACGCGGATGTCGGAGAGCACGTGTGCCTCGATGCCCTCGCGGACGACTTCGCGGGTGTCGTCGCCGAGCGTAATCTGCTGGGAGCGCGCGCCGTCCACCGCCGCGCGGAGGAGTCGCGCCGTCCCCTCGGGGTCGTCGTCCTCGAACACGCCCGCCTCGATGCCGTCCTCGATGGTGGAGACGATGACGTTCTGGAGGTAGTCCGCGTTTCGCGCGAGCTGCTCGCGGTACGCGGGCACGTGCGTCGCCTGTGCGCGCAGTTCGAGAAACGCCCGCCCGAAGTCGGTGTGCTCGTCATCCGCCTTCCCGAGTAAGAGTTCGTCCACGATGGCGTCCAACCGCTCCGCCGGGTCGTCGGCGTCGAGTTCGTCCAACTCCTCCTCGAACCGGTCGATGAACCGTTCGAGGAACGCGACGATGAGGTCCTGTTTCGTGTCGTAGTGGTAGTGCAGGAGGGATTTGCTCACGTCGGCCTCGTCCGCGATAGCCTGCATCGTGAGGTCCGCGAACCCGTCTTCGCAGAGGACGCGATAGGTCGCGCGGAGTATCTCCTCCTTCGTCTCACTCATTGACTGACTAGTTAGTCAGAACGCGCTTTAAGTCCCGTGATTTCCCCGCCTCAGCGCTTCTCGGGGACACCGCCTACTGCGTCTCGGCGATTCTGTCCGCGCATTCGTAGCCGGCGACGATACCGCCGTTCAAACTTCGTTCGGGGTACTGCGCTTTGCTCGCCATTCCCGCGTAGTAGACGCCCTCTGCGACATCGTCGCCGAGGTCGTAGGGGACCACCATGTCGAGGTAGCCGCGCTCGTAGACCGGCGCAGTGCGGGGGTTCCGCGACGTCCGTATCCAGTTCACCGACTCGCGGTCGAAGTCGGGGAACAGGTCCTCGATACCCGAGAGCCACAGGTCTTCGACCTCGTCGTCGCTCATCTGCCAGACGTCCTCGTCCGGACTCTGGATGTACCGCGGGACGTAGAGGAGGTGTTCGCCGCCGTAGTTCGACTGTGGGATGAAGTTCGTGTGCTCGATGAGCGCGCCGAAGGGCGCGTCGTCCGCGATGTTCAGCCAGTACGTGTCGGTGAGCGACTCGTCCATCGAAATCACCGAGCACACCGTCCCCTGGAAGTCGATGTCGCACTCGTAGCCGGTGAGGGATTCGAGGACGTTCGGCATCGCCGCGACCACCACGCCGTCTGCGTCGTGGGTCTCCGTCGCGCCGTCGACGGACACCGTGAGCGAGTCGACCGCGCCGTCCGCGAACCCGACCTCCTCGACGCGCGCGCCGGTCGTGATGTTCTCCCGTCCGACGTCCTCGACGAGGCGGTCGAGCAGGCGGCCGAACCCGCCGTCGAGATACCCCAGGGGTTCGCCGCGCAGGAGGTCGCGCTCGCCCCGGAACTTGATGCGCCCGAGGAGCCACGCCGCCGACACGTCCTCCTTGCGACTGCCGAACTTCGCTTCGAGGAGGGGTTCGAAGAAGTTCTCGTACACTCCTCGCGTGGTGTGTTCGAGCAGGAACTCCTTGATGGGAACGTCCTCGAACGCCGTGATGTCGTCGTACGTGTCCCGTTTCGGAATGCCGCCGCGGACGTCCACCTCCATCGTGAGCATCGCGAGGCGGAACTTGTCGTACATGCTCATGTGGGGGTAGGCGAGTATCTCCCACGGCTTGTCGAGCGGGTGGACGGTGCCGTCGACGTAGTAGGCGTTCTTCCCGATGGGCCAGTGGAGGTCGGAGCCGAGTCCGAGTTCCTCGATGAGGTCGACGATGGTCTCCTCGCTCGCGGAGAGGTGGTGGTAGTACTTCTCGAGGGGGTCGCCGGCGGTGTCGTAGGTCGCGGCGAGTCCGCCGAGGTCGTCTGCGGCCTCGAAGACGTGCGCGTCGACGCCGCGGGACTGGAGGCGTCGAGCGGCCGCGAGTCCGGCGATGCCGCCGCCGACGATACCTATCATGGGGCGTACTCGGGTGTCACCGTGGTTTACGGTTACGGTCCACACCCGCTAGCCTTTTACAACCCCCTTCGGTATCGGATGGCATGATTACGGTACGGGCTCCCGCGACCAGCGCCAACCTCGGGAGCGGGTTCGACGTGTTCGGCGTGGCCCTCGACCGGCCCGCCGACCGCGTCACGGTCGAGCGCGCGGAGACGACCACTATCGAGGTGTCGGGCGCGGGGAGCGACTTCATTCCGAACGACCCGACGCGGAACACGGCGGGCGTCGTCGCACAGGAACTCGACGCCCCCGCGCACATCAGAATCGAGAAAGGCGTCCGCCCGTCGTCGGGACTGGGGTCGTCGGCTGCGAGCGCCGCCGCCGCCGCCGTCGCCTTGAACGAACTCTACGACCGCGGTCTCACGCGAGAAGAACTCGTGCGAGTCGCGGCGCAGGGCGAGGCCGCGGTCTCGGGGGACGCGCACGCGGACAACGTCGCGCCCGCCATCCTCGGCGGGTTCACCATCGTCCGGGACGACGGCGTCACCAGCACGCCCGCGGACGTCCCGCTCGTCGCCTGCCTCCCCGAAATCGTCGTCTCGACCCGGGACGCCCGCGAGGTCGTGCCCGAGTCCGTCGCGACGGCGGACGTGGTGGACACGGTGGGGAGCGCCGCGACGCTCACCGCCGGCATGCACCGAAACGACCCCGTGCTCGTCGGCCGCGGAATGAGGGAGTGCGTCGTCACGCCCGCCCGCGCCGCGCTCATCGACGGCTACGCGGACGCCGTCTCCTACGCGAAAGAAGCGGGCGCGACCGGCGCGACCATCTCCGGGTCCGGCCCGGGCGTGCTCGCGGTCTGCTATCCCGGCCGTCAGCGCGACGTCGCCGCGGCGCTCGTCGACGGCTTCGAGGACGCCGGAATCGACGCACGCGCCTTCCAGTCGGGCGTCGGCCGCGGCGCGGAACTCCTCTAGACAGAAAATTTACCCCTTCCGCGGTCGACGTTCCGCCGTATGCCCTCCACTCGCCCGCTCGTCGTCGTTCTCGTCGTCGCGCTCGCCGGCTGCGCCGGCGGCCCGGCGCTCACAGCACCGACCCAGCCCACCGAAACAGTGTCCCTGAACGGCGACGACATCGCCGCCGAAACGGCCACCGTCTGCCCCGGCGACACCACGGACGTCACGGTCGTCGCGCGGAACGCCTCCTCCCTCACCTTCTTCGGCTGGACGCGCACGGACGACGTCACGGTGGACTGGGAGAGCGCCACCGCATCACCCAGTTTCGACTACGTCTACCAGTCGCTCCCGCCGGCGTACGCGTGGTCGGACCGGCAGTCCACGGTCTCGATGACGTTCACCGTCACCGTCTCGGAGAACGCGACCCCCGGAACGTACACCACGCAGGCGTACGTGTGGCACGACCAAGAGTTCGAAGATAACTCCACCACCGACGTCACGCTCACCGTTCGGGGCGAAACCGCCTGCGCTTAACTCCCTCAATCGAAAATCACGCGGCATGACCGACCCCCGACTCGGACTCAAAGCCGTCGTGTTCGGCTTCCACATCTCCTTTCTCGGCTACGCCGTCGACCTTCCCACGCTCCTCTTCGCCGGCGTCCTCGTGAGCCTCTCCGGCTTCCTCCATCCGATACGGGCCTGAACTGACGACCGCACAGTAGCCCGCCGGTCAATCACTCCGGGGTGGGAATTCGAAAGGGTTCTCGTGAGTCCGCAGGACGAACGAGAGCAAGCGAGACGCGGAGCGTCTCGCCCTGGCCGTTTTCTCGGGGACGGTGGACGACGCAAGCACCGGAGCGAACGAAGTGAGTGAGGAGCGCAGCGAGTCCCCCGACTCGAGAAAACGGGGGCTTTCGGGGACACGAAAACGGCTGCAGATAGAGGAAGGGCGGCCGAAACGTGAACGGAGTATCCTAGTTCCCTCTGCCCTGCAGTTTCTCTTCTTCGGGGAGGTCGACGTTGGCTTCGCCTTTCATGCCGGAGCCGATGTTGGAGGCGATTTCGGCGAGGCGTTCTGCGTCGTCGTAGTTGTTGACGGCGTCGACGATGGCGCGCCCCATCTTCTCGGGGTCTTCCGCGCCGAAGATGCCGGACCCGACGAAGATGCCGTCGCACTCGTGGTGCATCATGAGCGCGGCGTCGGCGGGGGTGGCGATGCCGCCAGCGGCGAAGTTGACGACGGGGAGGCGTCCCATCTCGGCGGTTTCGTGGACGAGGTCGTTCGGGGCTTCGTTCTTGCGCGCCCACATCTCGCGTTCCTCGTAGTTCATCCCCTCGAGCTTCCGAATCTCGCTCTTGATGTTGCGCTGGTGGTGGACGGCCTGATTCACGTCGCCGGTCCCGGCTTCGCCCTTGGTGCGGATCATCGCCGCGCCCTCGTGGATGCGCCGGAGGGCTTCACCGAGGTTGCGAGCGCCGCAGACGAACGGCGCGGTGAAGTCGCGTTTGTCGATGTGGTACTCGTCGTCGGCGGGCGTGAGGACTTCGGACTCGTCGATCATGTCCGCGCCGACGGCTTCCATGATTTCGGCTTCCTTCTGGTGGCCGATACGGACCTTCCCCATCACGGGAATCGACACTTCGTCGATAACCTCGTGAATCGTTCCGGGGTCGGCCATCCGCGCGACGCCGCCGCGCTTGCGGATGTCGGCGGGAACGGCTTCTAAGTGCATCACGGCGACCGCGCCCGCATCCTCCGCGATGCGCGCCTGCTCTGCGTTCACGACGTCCATGATAACGCCGCCCTTCTGCATTCGCGCGAACCCGCGCTTGACGAGTTCGGTCCCGCGCTTCAACTCCTCGATATCCGTCTCTTCGGTCATGCTCAAACCTTGCAGGGGGAGCGTCTTAATGCGTCTGGTTGTCGTGTCGCGAGACCGCAGACGCTATGGCGCTCTCCGCGCATTCCCCGGTATGACGCTGCCGGCGCGCGACGACCTCCCACGGTACGTCGCTCCGCTCCCCACGTGGCTCGAAGACCTCGCGTTCAAACTCCTCCCGCTCATCGTCCTCGTGAACCTCGTCGGCACCGCGTTCGGCTTCTGGTACTACCGCTTCCAACTGGAAGCCACGCCGCTAGCCGCGTGGATTTTCGTCCCGGACAGTCCGGTCGCCACGCTCTTCATCGGCCTCTCACTCGCCGCCTACAGACTGGATATCGACGCCGAACCACTCCACATGCTCGCCTTTTTCGGCTGCATCAAACTCGGTCTCTGGACGCCGTTCGTCCAGCTCGTCGTGAACGGACAGGGAAGTCTCTGGTGGGGGATGTACTGGTTCCTCGTACTCAGTCACGCCGCGATGGCGGTGGAGGCGTTCGTCATCCACCGCTACGCCTCCTTCTCGATACCAGCGGTCGCCGTGGCCGCGTTCTGGTACGTGCTGAACGACCTCGTGGACTACTTCACGCCCGTCTTCGGCACCTTCCACCACACCGAACTCCGCGCCGAACTCGTGCGCGGCGGCTTCGACCACACCCTGCAAGCGCACAACGTCGCCGCGGGCGCGGCGATCCTCCTCACCGTCCTCGCCACCTTCCTCGCGCTCAGCACGCGCATCGAGAAACTGAAGCGCACCCGATAAACCGACCGCCAGTCGCCGGACTCAGTCGTCGTTCCGGTGTGCACGCACCCACAACTCGCCGATACGTGAGAGGCGGGTGCGGTGTGATTTCCCCTCGCGTTCCTGTTCGATGTAGCCCTTCCCGCCCGGTCCCAGTCGGTCGACGTTGTAGATGACTTTCGAGCGGAAGGAGTCGGTGTACTCCTCGCCCAAATCGCTCGCGAGGGCTTCCGCGAGGTCGCTCACGCTCTCGAACTCGCCGTGCTCGCCGAGCGTGAAGAGGATGAGTTCCTCGAACGGTTTGACGTTCGAAAACGACGCGACGGGGAGTTCGACCACGTGCTTGCCGTCGATTTCTTTCGCGCCGATGGTGGTGCCGCGCTCGTCGAACTCGGCGAGGAGTTCCGTCGCGGCGTCGAGGCGTTCGCCGATGCGGTCGTCGTCCACCTCGTCCCGGAGGTCAGAGAGGAGTTCGATTTCCTTGCGAACTTCGACCGCGAGTTCGGTCTCCAGATACTTCTCGGGGGCCGTGTAGTAGGTGTGGATGCGGTCGCGCTCCTCGGAGCGTTCGACGGCGAGCGAGTGCGCCGCGGTGGCGAACGCGAACGACACCGTTCGGGGCATCGACGCGATGTTCACCCAGACGTCCCCGCCCCCGTCCAGTTCGTCCGCGATGAGGTCGAACGCCTGCTCGAACGCCGCGTCGTAGTCGTAGACGTCCCGCACTTCCACGCGTTCGGTCTCCGCGCCGAGGAGGTTCCCGAAGTCCCCCTCCAGTTTCTCCGCGAGCCGCTTCGAATACTCGACGTTCGCCTCGCTCCCCACCGCGCCCTCCAGCAGAACGACTCGGTCCACGTCGAGTCGGTCGCGCACGAGCGGCGCGATGAGCCGGTCGTAGTCGAACCCGACCGGCACGATGTGGGTGTGCATACCCGACTACTGGGTCTCGCGAGTAGTAACGCTTGGGAGTCCCGCGAGCGAGCGAAGTGAGCGAGGGGGACTTAGCGAGTCCACTGAACGACTGAAGCGGAGCGAAGGAAGTGGTCTCGCTGGGGGTTCGTAGCCGCCGCATAACCAAGCGGGTCTCGGCCGCGTTCTCGGCATGGATAGCGTGGGCGCGCGGAACGTCGCGGCGTATTCGAGCGACGAGGCGGTGGCGACCTATCGGAAGAACGCGGCGGACGACGGGTTGTTCGAGACGGAGGAGTTCATCTTCGACGAGTACTTCGAACCGGGGTCGCGCGTGCTCGACGTCGGCTCGCGGGGCGGGTCGGACGACCGTGGAACTGGCGCGTCGGGGCGTCGACGTGGTGGGTATCGACGTGAGCGAGCCGATGGTCGACGCCGCGCTCCAAGCGTACCCCGAAATCACGTTCGAGGTGGGGGACGCCACGGCGTTGCGGTTCGAGGACGAGTCGTTCGACCACGTCCTCTTCTCCTACTGCGGCATCGACTACATCCACCCCGAGGAGGACCGCGTGCAGGCCCTCAGGGAGATACGGCGCGTGCTCCGACCGGGCGGCTACTTCGCGTTCAGCACACACAACGTGCTGTACGCGCTCCCCGCTCTGCTCGACGACTGGGGGCATCTGTGGAACGTCTACGTCGACGGCGGGAACTGGCGGCGCGTCGGCGAGCGCTACAAGACCGACGAACGCGAGTACGGCGTCGAGACCCACTACACGACTCCGATTCGGGAGTTCCTCGAACTCCGGTCGGTGGACTTCGAGTTCGTGACGTACGTCGGGAAACGGGCCAATGCACTCCGATTTTTCGAGCGGCGGCCGTACTACGTCGCGCGAAAGCCCGGGAATCCGTAAGACGCTCGGCGCTGGCGAGCGAGCTGGATGTATGGCTCGCTGGTTGCAGTCCGGGTTGCGGCGGGACGTCTGCGTGGTCGTCGCCGCGAACGACGAACCGACGGAGTCGGCGGTGAAGCGCGCGCTCGAGTCGCATTACGGGAGTCGGGTGCGGCCGAAGACGTTCTTCGGGGCGCTCGATTCGCTGGAGTCGAAGGGCCTCATCGAGCGCGAGACAGACGGCGCGCACGCCCGGGTGTCGCTCACGGAGCGCGGGGAGACAGACTTGCGCGCTCACTACGAGTGGATGACCGACGAACTCACCGATTGAAAGAAAATTCTATTCGATCCTGTTCTTCGAATCGACTGCACAATCTTTTTGATGATGTGAAGTATCGGTACTCGATACACGAATGACTGAACGACGAAGCGTTCCGGTATCGGCGGTGTTAGACAGGATTCCAGTCGGACGGTTCCACCGGCGGCTCCTCGCTATCTGCGGGACGGCGTGGGCGTTCGACGGCATGGAAGTCATCCTCATCAGCTTCACCCTCCCCGTCCTCCTCGACGCGTGGGCGCTCGACGGCCTCGCCGCGGGCGTCCTCGGGTCCGCGAGCCTCATGGGAATGATAGCCGGGAACTGGGGCTGGGGCTACTTCGCGGACCAGTACGGACGGAAACCCGCCTTCCAGTGGACCGTCCTCACCTACGCCGTGTTCGCCGGATTGACCGCGCTCGCCGTCGGGTTCTACAGCGGGTTCGCGCTCCGCTTCCTCACCGGCGTCGGCCTCGGCGGCGCGCTCGCCGTCGACACCTCCTACCTCTCCGAACACCTCCCGACCAACCGCCGCGGCCGCTACCTCGTCTACCTCGACGCGTTCTGGCCGCTCGGCTACGGCCTCGCCGTCGGCCTCGCGTGGCTCTTCCTCGCCTACCTCCCCGACGGCGGCACCGTCACGCTCCCCGTGCTCGGCGCAGTCGCGGGCTGGCGGCTCCTCTTCGTCGCGTCGGCGCTCCCCGGCCTCCTCGTCTTCGTCATCCGCACCCAGCTCTCGGAGACGCCCTACTACCTCGCCCGCACGGGGAACGTCGACGAGGCGAACGACCGCCTGCGCGCCATCGCCGACGAGAACGACCGCGAACCCGAACTCATCGACGCGGACGCCGTCACCGCCATGGACTCCCCCGGATTCCGTCGGCTGTTCGAACCCGACATCAGGAAACAGACGGTCATGATCGCGGCCGCGTGGTTCTGCATCAACTTCGGCTACTACGGCGTCTTCATCTGGCTCCCGCAAACGGTGTCGGCCGCCGGCGACGTCGTCGGAAACATCTACCTCTACTTCCTCCTCATCGCCGTCGTCCAGTTCCCCGGCTACTTCAGCGCGGCATACCTCGTCGAACGCGTCGGCCGCCGCGCCACCCTCGGCGCGTACCTCCTCGCGTCCGGCGTCTTCACGTTCATCTTCGCCGCCTCGATGCCCGGCGTCGGCTTCGGCCTCGGCATCAGCGGCTTCTGGCCGTTCTTCATCGCGCTGCTCGCCTCCTCCTTTTTCACGCTCGGCGCGTGGGGAGCAATCTACGCGTACACGCCCGAACTCTTCCCGACCGAAGCCAGAGCGACCGGGAACGGGTTCGCGGGCGGCGTCGGCAAGATAGCGGCCGTCGTCGGCCCGATCCTCGCGGGCGCGCTCGTCGACACCGGCTACCTCGTCGCACTCGCACCGCTCGCCGCGGCGTTCCTCGTCGGCGGCGTCGTCGTGTTCGCGTTCGGCCGCGAGACGAAGGGAACCCCACTGACCTAGTGCCGACGACAGGTATTTGCGTCGCCGACCCGAACCCTTGAGACAGTCCCGTAGATGGAAGACACCGCGAAGTATCTCATCCACGCCGAGTTCACCGCCGAAGGCGTCATCGAACGCAGCGACGTCGTCGGCGCGGCCTTCGGACAGACGGAAGGCTTGCTCGGTGATGGACTCGACATCCCCGACCTCCAGAACTCCTCGAAACTCGGACGCATCGACGTCGAGGTAGAGAGTTCTGAAGGCCAGTCCGTCGGGAACATCACCATCGCGTCCAGCATGGACCGCGTGGAGACGGCGGTACTCGCGGCCGCGCTCGAAGCCGTCGAACGCATCGGTCCGTGTCACGCCGACGTGCGCGTCATCGACATCGAGGACGTCCGCGCGGCCAAACGCCGCGAGGTCGTCGAACGAGCGAAAGAACTGCTCGCGACCGCGTTCGACGACGGCGTTCTCGACAGCGACGAAATCCTCGACGAGGTACGCGAGTCCGCCCGTGAAGCCGACATCGTCTCCTTCGAAGGCCTCCCGGCGGGCCCGAACGTCACGTCGAGCGACGCGATAGTGGTCGTAGAAGGCCGCGCGGACGTCAAACGACTCCTCCGGTACGGCGTGAAGAACGCCGTCGCCGTCGAGGGGACGAACGTCCCGGACGCGGTGGCGGAACTCACCCGTGACCGCACGACGACGGCGTTCCTCGACGCCGACCGGGGCGGCGACCTCATCCGCCGCGAACTCGAACAGGTCGGCGAAATCGACTACCTCGCCACCCCGCCCGCCGGCAAATCCGTCGAAGACCTCACGCGCGAGGAGGTGGACGCGGCGCTCCGGAACAAGACGCCGTACGACCGGATACCCGCGGACCCGAACGGCCAGTACACCGCCGCGACCGACGGCAGCACCGAACCCGCCCCCGCGCCCGAACCGGCCATCGAGACGCCACCCGAACCGGAACCGGAGGCGGAATCGGCGTCCGAACCCGACTCAGACTCTGAGTCTGAACCCGCCTCGCTCGCGGAGATAGCCGCGGAGGTCGCGGGGTCGGCGGAGACGGTGTTCCTCGACGCCGACCGCGAACGTCTCGCGACCTATCCGGCGGCGGAGGCGTTCGACGCGCTCGCGGACGCGGAGACGGTTCCCGCGGTCGTCGTCCTCGACGACGCGGTGACACAGCGACTGTTGGACGTCGCGGCACAGCGCGGCGTCGGAAAACTCGTCGGCACGGAACGCGGCGACCTCGTGAAACAGCCCGCGTCCGTCCGCGTGCACACGATTTCTGAACTCCAGTAGAACTCGGTACCTATAGGAGGATGACGCAGACGGCGGTGGCGATGCCGCCGGTGGCGGTGGCGACGAAGTTCACGGACTGATTCCCGAGCGCGCCGCCTTCGAGCGTCGCGCCGACGAGGCTGTCGGTCGTCATTCCTGCGATACCGCCGAGAACGACGAGTCCCGCGCCGGCGAGCGTGACCGGGAGGAATGCGTAGGCGAGCGCGGCGATGACGGCCGCGCCGACGACACCGGCGACTTCGCCCTGCCACGTCACCGCGCCGTCGGTCCCCGGTTCGACCGCTTCCCACGTGGTGACGAGACGCGGCGGCCCGTAGAGTCCCCCAACTTCGGAGGAGAGCGTGTCCGCGAGCGCGGTGGCGACGCTCCCGGCGTAAGCGTACGCGAACACCGACGCCGCCCACGGCAAGTGGTCCGCGGACGCGAACAACAACAGCGCGACGAGCGCCGCCGCCGAGTTCCCGAGGACGTTCCCACTGCCGCGCGCGCCCTCGTTCTCCTCCGCGACGCCCCGCGATTCCTTCTCCTCGTAGCGGTACTTGGTCGCGAGGCTGCCGACGCCGAAGAACGTGATGAGCACGACGAACCAGCCGTAGCCGCCGAGAACGACGGCGAGGAGGCCGAGGAAGATACCGGTGAGGAGGCCGGGTATCGAACTCGACCCGACGACGAAGGAGAGCGCGCCGAACGCGACCGTGAGGAAGAGCGCGACAGCGATGCGTTCCCACGACACCGCCGGCGCGACGGTCCAGAACAGCCACAACAGGAGCGCGACCGTTCCGAGGACGAGCGGCGCGTCTCGCTCCGTGAACACGGCGCGCAGGAGCGCGGCGAGTAACGCGGCGCTCACCGCGAAGAACAGGTAGGTGGCGAGCGGCCGAGACGTCGCGCCCGCGGCTTCTACCGCGACCTGGCCGAAGAACGCCGCGATAGTTCCGAGAATGACGAACCCGGCGGTCGCCGCGACCAACGACTCGCGGACATCGAGAACGCCGCGGTAGCCGAGGTCGCCGAACGCGAGCGACAGCACGGCCGCGACGTACACGACCACTGGTAGGTCGAACGCGGGAACGAGGATGGCGAGCGCCGCGGACGCCAGTGAGAACCCGAGCAGCGTCCGCAAGCGGTCGGCTGTGTGGTCCCACGGGAACGCGAACAACCGGAAGACTCGTCCCTCGGTAACGATGAACGCACCCGCTGCGACGGCGACGAACGGCACCGCCGCATACTGACCGAGGGCGGGCGCGGCGAGTGCGAGGAGACTGACCAACGCGTACGCCGCCGCCCGCCGGAGCGGGAGAGTCACGGTACTTCGCAGACGCTTCACTTGCGCCGCACTTAAGGCTCCCGAACGGAGCGGGAAGTTTAGGGCGGCCGCCCTCACACGAGTAGACGTGGGAGCATACGACCGCTACCTCGCGCTCCGCCTCCGCTACCGCGACGCCCCCGTCCCCGAACACGTCGCCCTCGTCATCACCGAACGCGACCTCCTCGAACAGGGCGCGTACGACACGCTCAGTGACTTCTTCACGTGGGCGTTCGACCGCGGCGCGGACCGCGTCACCGTCTACGTCAGCGTCCTCGACGAAGCCGCCGTCCCGACGCTCGAACGCGAACTCGGACTCGTGGACGCCCCCCGAGAGGTCGCCGTGCGCGGCCCCGGCGACACCGAACGCGCCGACGCCCCCATCCAGGTGAGCGTCGGCTTGGGCGGGAAACACGAGTTCGCGGACGCTATCCGCTCCATCGCTGAAGCCGTCGACGACGGCGACCTCGACCCCGACGACGTGGACGAAGCAGAGATCGAGAACCGCCTCGTCTTCCCCGAAGAACCCGACCTCGTCATCAAAACCGGCGCGGAACGACTGAGCGACTTCATGATCTGGCAGTCCGTCTACGCCGAACTCTACTTCACCGACGTGAACTGGCGGGACTTCCGCGAACGCGACTACCTCCGCGCGATACTCGAATACCAGAACCGCCAGCGGAGATTCGGCCGATAGGCCAAACCCAGCAAACCCCTGATCTACGCCGGTTTGGACGGTTCGCTATGCTGAACTTAGCGACTCCCTGATTGGGTCAGTTCGGTCGATAGCTCGAATCTGTATTCGAGGTTTAGTCCGCGAGGACGTCGTCGTCCGCGGAGATGTCCGCGCGGTGGCGGTCACGGAGGCTGTCGATGACGTCGCGCGCTTCGTCGAGTTCGGCGCTCCCGAGCGCGCGGACGAGGGCGAGTGCGCGTTCGAGGCGGGCGCGCTGCCACGATTTTTCGCGGGCTTCGTAGGTGCGGATGCCGCGGAGCAGGTCGATTTTGGAGAACTCGGGCCAGTACGGCGCGCAGAAGTAGACGGCGGCTTCGTTGCCGTTCGCGTGCCAGGGGAGGAAGTTCGAGGTGCGTTCGTCGCCGCCGGTGCGGATGATGAGGTCGACGTCGCGGACGTGGTCGGTGTGGAGGCGGCTCTCGACTTCCGCGACGTCCACGCCGTCGGGGTCGAGGTCGCCCGCGGCGACGGACTCCGCTACCTCTCTGGCCGCGCCGAGGAGTTCCGCGCGGCCGCCGTACGCGAGTGCGACGTTCAGCGTGAACGAGTCGTAGTCGGCGGTGCGGCGTTCGGCGTACGCGATGGCGTCGCGGACGCGTTCGGGGAGGCGGTTCGTCTCGCCGATGGCGCGCACGCAAACGCCGCGTTCGTGGACGCGCTCGGCGTCGGCGAACTCGTGGAGTTTCTCCGTCAAGAGGTCGAAGAGGTGTTCGCGCTGCTCTTTCGGGCGGTTGAAGTTCTCCGTCGAGAACGCGTAGAGCGTGAGCTCTTCGACGCCGAGGTCCGCGCACCAGTCCAGCATCTGTTCGGTCGTCTGCGCGCCCGCCTGATAGCCGTCCGTCGCCTCGCCGCCGCGTTCGCGGGCATACCGGCGGTTCCCGTCCTGAATCACGGCGACGTGTTCGGGTGCGCCGTCGACTTCACGGGAGAGCAGGCGCTCGTAGACAGCGCGCACGCGTCGACCGACCCACGCTCGCATCAGTTCCTTCTGGAACACGAACCAGTATGAGCCTTCTGGACGCGACCGTGAATCGTATAACCCGGTCGTCCCTCCCTCGGAGTATGACCGACACGGTGAACGCGGACCTCTATCGGCGCGCCGTCGAACTCCTCCAGCCGGGGGACGTGGAGTTACACGGCGCAGTGATACACACGAGCCTCGACGGCGAGGAAGAGAGCGTGATGCACCAGCTCACGCTCGACGCGGGCGACGTCATCGCCGACCACGTCACGGGGAAGGATACGTACGTCTACTCGGGCAACGACGACGACCGGTTCGGCGTGAACCAACACCACGGCCTCACCATCGACGACGACGAGTTCGTCTGGGAGTGCCAGCAACTCATGCGGGACGGCACCTACGACGTCGTCATCTACTGGGAGGCGACGGACGACCACGAGGACATCCTCGCGGACCTCCGTGACGTCGCGAACGCCGACGAGGTCGTCGGCGTCACCGAAGACGACTTCTTCGCGTAAGGGGCGTACACGCCGGTGCGTTCGTCCGCGCCGTCGTCGTGGGCGCACCGCCGAATTTCGCGTTCCCACCGACGGATTCTCTCAGACCACGCCACCGACTGGCCCCGCCCTCCTATTTGAACGTTCGCGGGAACCTTCGGCTCGACCTGCGCGGCAAACGGGTGGTCTTATCCGTGGGCATCACCGATTGTGTGCCATGACAGAGACGGACCTCGACGACCGGGAGCGCGCGGTTCTCAACGCGTTCCAGGGTGGGTTCCCGGTCGTCCGGCATCCGTTCGAGCCGGCCGCCGAGGCGCTGCGCGGCCACGGTATCGACGTGGACGCCGCGGAACTCGCGGATATCGTGCGGCGGTTGGACGACGAGGGCGTGCTCACGCGATTTGGCGCGCTCATCAACGCGGAAGCGATTGGCGGGCAGGCGACGCTCGTGGCGATGCACGCGCCCGAAGACCGATTCGAGGAGATAGCGGAACAGGTGAACGACCATCGGGAGGTCGCGCACAACTACGAGCGCGAACACCCCCACCTCAACATGTGGTTCGTGCTCTCCGTCGCTGACGAATCACGCGTCGACGAAGTCCTCGCGGAAATCGAAGCTGAGACGGGCCAGGAGACGTACAACCTCCCGAAACAGCAGGAGTTCCGGGTGGAGGCGAAGTTCCTCGTGGACGGCCCGATTTCGGAGGGTGACGTGGACCTCTCGAACCTCGGGCCGCGGCCCGAACGAACGGACCGGGACACGCTCTCGCCGGCCGAACGCGACCTCGTGCTCGCGATTCAGGACGGCCTCCCAATCACGGAGACACCGTACGAGGACGTGGCCGACGAGATCGGACAGGACGTCTCGTGGGTGCTGGAGACGATTCGCCGGTTCGACGAGGAGGGGAAGGTTCGGCGCGTGGGCGTGATTCCGAACCACTACGCGCTCGGGTACACGGAGAACGGGATGACGGTCTGGGACGTCCCCGACGACGTGGTTTCGGAGGTCGGTCCCGCGGTCGCGAGTCTCGATTTCGTCACGCACTGTTACGAGCGCCCGCGTCACGACGGCGTGTGGCCGTACAACTTCTTCGCGATGACGCACGGCCGCAGCGAGGCGGAGAGCGAGGAGCGAATCGAGCAAGTCCGCGAGAAGATGAACGAATTCTGGGACGTCGGTGCGGACGACTGGGATACGCTGTTCTCGACGCGAATTCTGAAGAAGACGGGCATTCGGATGGCCGAGCGAGCGGACGCGAACACGCAGGAAGAGCGTTCGGCGAACGCCGTGGAATGATTCCGCTCGCACACGACTTCACCGACGAGTCGGTTCTCGTGTTCGGCGGTGGACGCGTCGGCGCGCGGAAGGCGCGGCGGTTCGCCGCGGAAGCCCGCGTCGTCGTGGTGAGCCCCGAGTTCGCGGATGCGGACTTCGGTGACGCCGAGCAGGTGCGGGACGCGCCGGACGCCGACGGCGTCCGCGAGTGGATCGCTCGCCTTGACCCGGTGCTCGTCGTCGCGGCGACGGACGATTCGGCCGTGAACGATGCGGCGGTCGAAGCGGCCCGAGATGCGGGTGCGCTCGTCAATCGCGCGGACGAGTCCGGCGGCCGCGACTTCGGGAGCGTGACTGTACCGGCGACCGTGGCGGACGACCCGGTCTCCATCGCGATTTCGACCGGTGGCGCGAGTCCGGCGCTCGCGAAGTACCTCCGGGAGCGAATCGAGGCGGAGGTCGAAGGCGCTGGCGCGATGGCCGCGCTGACGGGGGAGATTCGCGCGGAACTGAAGGACGCGGACGTGTCGCCGGACGACCGGCGGCGGGCGGTCCGTCGGCTGGTGCGAGACCCGTCGGTTTGGAAGGCTTTACGTACAGGAAGGACCAACCCTCGCCGAGAAGCAGAGTCCGTCCTCGCGGACGAACTCGGGTGGTCACCGTGAAGGAATCTATGGGTGTCATCGCGGGAGGACGCGTCTCCCACGACCACGCGACGCTGGACGACATCGAGGCCGCGCGCCTCGGGAGCGACGCGGACGCGCTATCCGCGCTCCGCGCGCACCCTGGGGTGCGCGAGGCGTACGTCCTCCAGACGTGTCATCGGGTCGAAGCGTACGTGGTTGCGGACGACGACGCGACCGGGACGCGCGCGCTCGCAGACGTGTTCGGTGACGCGCCGCTCGTGGAGATGACGCACGAGACCAGCCTCCGCCACCTCCTCCGCGTGGCGGCGGGCCTCGAATCGCTCGTCATCGGCGAAGACCAGATTCTCGGACAGCTCCGGGACGCGTTCGAAGCGGCGCGCGAGGCGGAGGCGGTCGGCCCCGTCCTCCGGGAGGCCGTGACGAAGGCATTGCACGTCGGGGAGCGCGCCCGGACGGAGACGGCGATAAACGAAGGCGTCGTCAGTCTCGGGAGCGCGGCGGTGGAACTCGCCGACCGCGAACGCGTCCTCGACGGCGCACGCGCGCTCGTCGTCGGCGCAGGCGAGATGGGGGCGCTCGCCGCGAAAGCGCTCGACGCGAGTCCGGTCTCGGAAATCGTGGTCGCGAACCGCACGCTCACTCACGCGACGTGGGTGACGGAGGAACTCACGACCGACGCCACCGCGGTCGCGCTCTCGGGACTCCCTACCTTGGTCTCGAACGCGGACCTCGTGGTCACCGCCACCGGGAGCGAAGACCCCGTCGTCACGCCGGAGACGGTCGCGGACGCGGGCGAGACGTTCGTCGTGGACCTCGGTCAACCCCGGGACGTCGCCCCGGCAGCCGACGACGTGGTCGGCGTGTCGGTTCACGACCTCGACGACCTCGAGAACGTGACGGACGCGACCCGCGAACAGCGGGAGGCCGCCGCCGCCGAAGTCGAACGCATCGTGGACGCCGAGTTCGAACGCCTGCTCTCCCAGTACAAGCGAAAACGCGCGGACGAGGTCATCGCGACGATGTACGAGAGCGCGGAGCGGTTGAAGCGCCGCGAACTCGACACCGCTTTCTCGAAACTCGACGCGCACGGCGACCTCACCGACGAGCAACGCGAGACCGTGGAGGCGCTCGCGGATTCGCTCGTTTCGCAGATTCTCGCCGCGCCGACGAAGAGCCTCCGCGACGCCGCCGAAGAGGACGACTGGGGGACGATTCTGACGGCGCTCGAACTGTTCGACCCCGACCTCGACGGGAGTTCGCCGTTCGCGAACGCGGACGCGAGCGCGTGGGCGGCCGCCGAGTCCGAAGACGACTAGCGAGTAGGATTTTGTGAGTGGCGCTCGACAGTGCACGTATGGCAGACTTGCTCTCCGACGACGAGGTAGTAGAGCGCCTCCCCGACGGCTGGACGCGGGACGGGGACGAAATCGTGCGTGTCTTCGAGTTCGACGACTACCTCACGGGCGTCGCGTTCGCGTCCGAGGTCGGTGAACTCGCAGAAGAGGAGTTCCATCACCCCGAGATTACGATTCGGTACAAGGAGGTCGAAGTGCGCTTCACGAGTCACGAGGAGGGCGGAATCACGGGCAAGGACGTCGAACTCGCGGAGGCGACGAACGACCTCCGATAGATGGACGCCCGGTACGTGTTCGCCGTCCGATTCCGCCTCTCCCCGGACGGCGTTTCGGTTTCGCCGAACGAGTTCGAGACGACGATGACGCGGGAGGCGGACCGCCCCGGCGACTCGGGGTGGTTGTTCTTCCGGGACAACCTCTGGCGGGGCGAGATAAGCGACGACACCCACTTCCGCGAACTCACCGAGGACGCGCTCGGCGTGACCGTTCTCTCCGTCGAGTACCGGCGCTTCGAGACGGACGAGGAGTACTACGACGCCCTCCGGGAGGAGATCGCCGCCGACCTCGACGTCTTCAGGGCGGATTCGGTCCCCGAGGTACTCTCGAAGTATCTGGGAAGCAGCGTCGAAGTGGAGTAAGACACTTACTCGGGAGTCGCCTACCTCATCCAAGTGCCCTCCTTCGACTACGACTTCTGGCTGTTCGACCTCGATGGAACGCTCGTCGACACCGACTGGGCGTACGCCCGCGACGTGTTCGACCGCGTGGGCGACCGCCTCGGAACCGAGTTCAGCGACCGGGAAGCAGAAATCCTCTGGCACGGCCTCGGCGGGAGCCGCGACGACCAGATTCGCGCGTGGGGCTACGACGTCGAGGAGTTCTGGGCGGCGTTCGACGCCATCGAAGACCCGGAAGAGCGCGCGGACGCGACCTACCTCCACGAGGACGCCGCCGCCATCGCCGACCTCGACCGCCCCGTCGGGCTGGTGACCCACTGCGCTGAACACCTCGGACAGCCCGTACTCGACGACCTCGACATCGCGGACTGGTTCGACGTGACCGTGTTTTGCTCGCCCGACACCGGGTACAAGCCCGACCCGCGGCCGCTCGAACTCGCGATGAACGACCTCGGCGTCGACTCCCGGGACCGCGGCGTGTACGCGGGCGACGGCCTCAGCGACATCGACGCCGCCGCGAACGCCGGCATCGACGGCCTGCACGTCGAACGCCACGACCCCCACCGTCGCGGCCGCTGCGTCCTCGGCGACCACCGCGTCACGGGGTTCGACGCCCTACAACACGCGGGCCAGTAACCGCCGCCAGTTCCCGCCCGCTATCTTCTCTACCTCGCGCTCTCCGAATCCTCGTTCTCTGAATTCGTCCAGCAGGACGGAGACGTCCCGCACGTCAGAGATGTCGTCCACGAGTCCTGCGCCGTCGAAGTCCGACCCGAGTGCGACGTGTTCGACTCCCACCACGTCGGCGATGTGCGCGACGTGTTCGGCGATGTCCGCAGCAGTTGCGCCGGCCTGCGGGTCGGGTTCGTCGGCGTAACTGGTCGCGCCGAACGTCACGCCGATAACGCCTCCGGATTCGGCGACAGCGCGCAGTTGGTCGTCGGTGAGGTTTCGCGAGTGCGGGCTGACGGCGTGCGCGCCGGTGTGCGTGACCGCCATCGGGCCGGAGAGTTCGGCGAGCGCGTCGCGGAGCGTCGCGGCGTTCATGTGCGCGCCGTCCACCAGAATCCCGCGTTCCTCGCACGCCCGCACGAGTCGGCGGCCAGCGTCCGTGAGTCCCGGGCCGGTGTCGTTGTCGCTCGGATACTCGAAGGGAACGCCGTGGCCGAACTCGTTGGGTCGACTCCACACGACGCCGAGCGACCGCACGCCCGCGCCGTGGAGGAAGTCGAGGTTCGACAGGTCCGGGGCCACCGCTTCCGCGCCCTCGATGTGCGGGACGGCACCCACCGCGTTCCCGTCGAAACAGGCGTCGAGGTCCCCGGGCGTGGTGACGACCCGGAAGTCGTCGATTTCGCGGTCGGCGCGGTGGAGCAGTTCGAGCATCCGATAGACGGACTCGCGGGCGTCCGCGAGGTCCGGGGTCGGTGCGACCGGAAACCGGTACGAGTCCGGTTCGACCACGGGGTCGGGCATCTCCGGACTCGGCGCGAACGCCGCGAAGAAGCCGCCGACGAGTCCCGCCTCGCGGGCGCGCTCTATATCGAGGTGGCCGTCCTCGCGCGACCGCATCGCGTCCACCGAGTTCTCTTCGTCGACGCACCGCAGCAGGGTGTCGTTGTGCCCGTCGAACAGTCTCACGCGTCGTACCCCGGCAGCGAGTCCGCGAGCGACTCGGCGTCGCCGAGCGCGGTTTCGAGGTCGCGAACCCCGCGCTTCTCCACGCGGTCGGGGTTCGCGTACACCGTCACCGGTTCCTCGCCGAGCGACACGAAGTCGAGGCCCAACTCTTCTGCGGTCGCGCGGAGGCCGAGGCCGGCGTCCGCCCGTCCCTCGGCGACCTTCCGCGCGGGGCTGGCGTGCGCCTTCACCGTGAACTCGTAGCCCTCGATTTCGTCCGCGAGCGCGCCCCTCGACTCGCCTCGCTCGTCGGCGAGCGCGGAGAGCGTGGCGTCGAACGACCCACGGAGTCCGGAACCGGTTCCGCGGTTCACGAACCGATAGTCGCCGTCCACGAGGTCCGCGAGGCTCTCCGGGCCGCCGGAACTCGTGACGAGGCCCCACTCGCGCGTCCACGACGCCACTTCCTCGCCGCCGCAGTCGATGGGGCCGCTCGCGACCGCGAAGTCGGGGATGCCGTTTCGGAGGCGGCGCGCCCCCTCGCGCGACCCGAAGGAGAGGTAGCGCGGCGCGCGCACGCGGTCCAGCACGCGCGACAGCAGCGGGTCGTCCTCGCCGACGCCGAGTACGGTCGGCGCGCGCACGTCCGGCGAGAACAACTGGACTTCTACAGGTTCGCCCGCGTCGAGGTAATCGGTGTCGGCGTCGACGCGCACGATGCCGTCGGCCTCCACGAGACTCGTCGTTGCACCGCTCCCCTTGTCCACGGGATACACCAGCGTTTCGCCCGACTCGTCCTCCACGAGCCCGACCGGCATCAGGCGGGTGCGGCCCTCCGTGTATCGCTCTCGGGTCGCCATACTCCCCGTCACGGTCGCGGTCCGGGGTTCCGGAAGGCCCGCCGCGTCCCTGATTTTCGGCGCGACGAACGTCGAGAAGATGGTGAGCGCGCTCACGGGATAACCGGGGAGGCCGACGTACGCGCTCCCGCCGAGTTCCCCGACGAGCATCGGCTTCCCGGGTTTCACCGCAACTCCGTGCAGGAGGAGGTCGCCGCGCTCCTCGATAACGCGGTAGATGACGTCCACCGCGCTCGCGCTCGTCGACCCCGACGATACCACGAGGTCGCACTCCTCCGCGGCGTCCCGGAGCTGGCGCTCCATCTCGTCGTAATCGTCGCCCGCGTGCGGATAGAGCACGGGGTCACCCCCGGCTTCCGCCACCGCCGTCGCGATGGTGTAGCTGTTCACGTCGTGAATCTGTCCGCGCGACGAGTCCAGTTCGTCGCCCGGACGCACCAGTTCGTCTCCGGTCGAGACGATACCCACCGTGGGTTTCGCGCGCACCGGCACCTCTGCGACGCCGAGCGCCGACAACAGTCCGATTTCGCGGGGCGTCAACCGCGTCCCCGGACCGAGCGCGCGCTCGCCCGCAGCCACGTCCGCGCCCGCGACCATCACGTTGTCACCGGGCGCGAGCGCCGTCTTCACATCGACGCGCTCGCCCTCCTGGCTCGCGCGGGGAGCGACCTGCGTGCGCTCGACCATCACCACCGCATCCGCCCCTCTGGGGACGACCGCGCCGGTCGAAATCTCCGCGCACTCGCCGTCTCCCACTTCGACGTCGGGCGTCTCGCCCGCGTGGACGGCTCCCACGAGGTCGAGGACGGCGGGGTCGGATTCGTCCGCGCCGAACGTGTCGCGCGCCCGCACCGCGTAGCCGTCCATCGACGCGCGGTCGAACCCGGGCACGTCGAGGGCGGCGTCAACGCGCTCAGCGAGCACCCGGCCGCGCGCGTCTTCCAGCGCGACCGTCTCCGTGCCGGGGTCGATGTCGAGACCGGCGATGGTCTCCACCGCTTCTTCCGGTGGTCGGAGGTCGCGGAACTCCTTCGCGTCGCTCATGGCAGCACCTCCCAGTAGGCGACGTCGACGGTCTCGCCGGCGGGGTAGCCCTCCGTGCCTTCGGGGACTTCGACCCAGCCGTCGGCCAGCGCGACGCTCGACAGGATGCCCGACCCGGACGACCGAACCGGGGTCGCGGTGTCGCCGTCGACGGTGACGCGCGCGAACGTCCGCACGCCGGGTTCGCTCCGAATCTTCCCGGAGAGCGTCTTCTCCTCGCTGGGGTGGGATTCGAGCGGCAGTCCCCCCGTCCACTTCGTCGCGGGGCGGAGGAACTGGACGGCGTTGATGATGCAGGCGACGGGATACCCGGGGAGCATCACTATTGGCGTGTCCTCGACGACGCCGAACGCGACCGGGTGGCCGGGTTTCAGCGCGACCCCGTGCACCACGACCTCACCCATCTCCGCGACGACGTCGGGCACGAGGTCGCGCTCACCGACGGAAGACCCGCCAGTCGTCACCACCACGTCCGCGTCGAGATCGGACTCGATGGCGTCCCTGAGAGCGTCCTCGTCGTCCGTCACGACGTCCCGATAGCGGCTCTCTCCGCCCCAGCGCTCCACGAGTCGGGAGACGGTGAGGCCGTTCGTCTCCACGACTTCACCCGGACCGGGGTCCTCGTCGACGAGTTCTTCGCCCGTCGGAATCACCGCCACGTCCGGTTTCTCGAAGACTGGAATCGAATCGACGCCCGTGGCCCGCAGGAGGCCGAGGTCGCTCGGCCGCAACCGGTGGCCGGCGTCGTAGAGGTGCTGGGCGGCTTCGACGTCCTCGCCGGCGGGGCCGACGTTTCCGCCCTCGCCGACCGCGGAGAACACCTCTATCTCTCCGTCTCTCTGTTCGACCTGTTCGCTCGCGGGTCGTTCCTCCCCGCTCGCACGTCCGGTGGCGCGTCGCGCCACCTGCTCTATCATCACCACGGCGTCCGCGCCCTCCGGAAGCGCGCTCCCGGTGTGAACGCGGACCGCTTCGTTCGGGCCGACGTCACCCTCGGTTTCGGTGAGAATCGCGGGCGAGCGGTCGCCCGCACCGAACGTGTCCTCGGCGCGAACCGCGTAGCCGTCCATCGCGGCCCGGTCGTAGTGCGGGACGTCCCGGGCGGCGGTCACGTCCTCTGCGAGGACGCGGCCGTCGGCGTCCGCGAGCGCGACCGTTTCGACGCGGCCGTGTGGCTCTACGACGCTGCGAAGCGCGTCTACGGCGTCCGCCAACCGGGTTCGGTCCTTGAACCCGGCTTCGTGGCGGTCGGCTGTGTGCATACCCGTCCCTTGGGGTCGCGGGCGTCAAAAGTCAGCGGGTCGCCCGCCGCCGGTACCGCCGGTGGTAGAGGTGGAGGGCGACCAGCGCGACCACGGGAAGCGCCGCCATCACGACCGAGAGTGCCTCGACGCGCATGTATGGTAATTAGTGACACGCGGGCATAAGTCTCGTGGGGGCCGCCGCCACCATCGGTTTTTTCGTTCTGCCGCTCCAGTATCACGATATGACGGGACTCCGCGACGCGCTCGCCGAACTCGACGCCGTGTTCGCAGACCTCCTCGAGAGCGACGACGCCTACCGCCTCGTCGTCGACGTTCCCGGCGCGACGGCGGACACCACGGACGTTCGCGTCGAGAACGGCATGGTCCACGTCGAGGCCCGCCGCGAGAAGGACGTTCCGGGCGGGTTCACGTACCGCCGCGAGGAGCGCTCGCTCTTCCTCGACGCAGACCTCCCGCTCCCGCCGGACGCGACCGACGAGGGCGCGACGGCGTCCCTCGAATCCGGCGTTCTCACGGTCACCCTCCCGAAGGCGGCGAGTCGCGGCCGCAGCATCGAGATCGAGGGCTAACTGGTGGCGTCCCTGCGCGCCTACCGCCGGTTCGTCGTCGTCATCTGGCGGTTTCTCCCACTCATCGCGGCGTACACTCGCGACCGGCGGAAGTACGTCCTGTTCGGCGGGCGGCGGCGCGTCACGAGCGAGATGCGTGTCGCGCGCGCCGAACGCCTCCTCGACGTGATGCTCGAACTCGGCCCGACGTTCATCAAACTCGGCCAACTGCTCTCCACGCGGCCAGACGTCCTCCCGCCCGAGTACGTCGACGTCCTCGAAGGCTTACAGGACCAGGTACCGCCCGCCGAGTGGGACGAAGCGAAACACGTCCTCGAAGCCGAACTGGGCGAGGTCGACGCGGCGTTCGACGAGTTCGACACGGACGCGATTAGCGGCGCGAGCCTCGGACAGGTGTACGTCGCGGCCGTCGACGGCGAGAAGGTCGCGGTGAAAGTGCGTCGGCCCGGTATCGAGTCGCTCGTGGAGGCGGACCTCCGCGTGATTCGGTGGGCGATTCCACTGATAGAGCGGTTCGTCGGGTCGGCGCGCGCGTTCAGCCTGGAGAACCTCGCGGACGAGTTCGCGAAGACGATTCGCGAGGAGATGGACTACGCCCGCGAAGCGACGATGCTGGACGAAATCCGCGCGAACTTCACGGAGAACGACCGCATCGTCATCCCCACCGTCTACGACGACTACTCGACGTCGCGCGTGCTCACGATGCAGTACGTCGAAGGGACGAAGATATCGAACGTCGCGGAACTCGACCGCCGCGGCGTCGACCGCACCGAAGTCGCCGAACGCCTCGAACGCGCCTACCTCCAGATGATAATCGAAGACGGCGTCTTCCACGCCGACCCCCATCCGGGGAACCTCGCGGTGCGCGACGACGGCGCGATAATCTTCTACGACTTCGGGATGAGCGGCCGCGTCGACGAGTTCGTTCAGGACAAGATAATCCAGTTCTACGTCGCCGTCGCGAACCAGGACATCGAGGGCATCCTCGACACGCTCATCGAACTCGGAACCCTCAGTCCCGAAGCCGACCGCGCGACGATGGCGGAAGTGATGGAACTCGCGATACGGGACGCGCGCGGCGAGTCCATCGAGACCTATCGCGTCCAGCAAATCATCGGCCGCGTCGAGGACACCATCTACGACTTCCCGCTCCGCCTCCCCGCGAACCTCGCACTCGTCCTGCGCGTCGCCACCGTCGTTGAGGGCGTCTGCGTCACCCTCGACCCGGACTTCGACTTCATCACGGTCGCCACCGACTACCTCACCGAACAGGGCTACCGCGAGGCGGGCGTCCGCCAGTTCGTCCAGGAGACCGGCGACCAGTTCCAGCAGTCGATTCAGTCCGCCACCCGCATCCCGCCGAAACTCGAACGCGCGCTCGACCGCGTGGACCGCGACGACTTCTACGTCCGCGCCGACCTCGAGGACTCAGACGACCTGTTCGACAAACTCGCAAAACGCGTCGTCCTCGGCTTCACGTTCGCCGCGACCATCCCCTCGACCGCGTATCTCTACGTCAACGCGGACATCGCCGTCGCCGGCGCGACCGGTGCGCTCGGCCTCGTCACCGCGGCGCTCCTCTATCGGTCGTTCCGCAAGCGCCGCGGCATCCCGGGGAACGTGAGTTTCACCCGGCAGAGCATGCGCAACCGCCGGAACGACTGAGTTTCTGCTACCCGCCGAGTTTTCACGCCGCCCGCCGTCCCTCCGGTATGGACATCGCCTCGTTCGACCTCGAACGCTGGTTCGACGAGTATGAACACGACGCGGACCTGATGCTAGCCGAGTCCGGCATCCGAAGTCTCGACAGCGAGCGCTTCGACACCGACCCGGGCGAACTCGGGTACGTCATCCCGACCGACGGCGACCCCGAACTCCGCGGGGAGGTCGCGGGCCGCCACGACCGGACCGCGGACGAACTCGCGTTCACGTGTGGCGCACAGGAAGCGAACTTCCTCGCGTACCACGCGCTGATGGACGAAGGCGGGCACGCCGTCGTCGTGACGCCGACCTATCAGGCGCTCACCGCCGTCCCGGACACCATCGGCGACGTCACCGAAGTTCCGCTCGAACCGCCGACGTGGGAACTCGACGTGGACGCGGTCCGCGACGCCGTGACGGACGAGACGGACGTAGTGGCGTTCGTGAACCCGAACAACCCCACGGGCCGCCACCACGACGCCGAGGTCGTGCGGGACCTCTACGACGTGGCCGCCGCACACGACGCCTATCTGCTCGGCGACGAAGTGTATCGCCTCCTCCCGGAGAACCCGACGCCGCCAGTCGCGAGTCTGGGCGAGTACGGGGTCAGCACGTCCAGTCTCTCCAAGTCGTACGGACTCGCCGGACTGCGGTTCGGCTGGCTGTGCGGCCCCCGAGAAGTCGTGGACGCCGCCGTCGAGTGGAAGGACTACACCACCATCTCGCCCGGCATCTTCGGCCAGCACGTCGCCCGGCAAGCGCTCGGCGAGCAGGAAGACCGGATTCTCGCGGCGAACCGCGAACTCGCCGCGCGCAACCACGAGATAGTCGCGGACTGGGTGGCCGAAAACGGCCTCGACTGGCACGAACCCACGGGCGTCAACGGCTTCATCACCGTTCCCGACGGTTACGAGGGTTCGCGAGCGTTCTGTCGCGCCGTCGTCGAGGAGGCGTCGGTCGTGCTCGCGCCCGGCGACTGCTTCGGCTACGACGCGTATTTCAGAATCGGGTTCGGCCTCCCCACGCCCGAACTCGAAGACGGATTGGCGCGCGTGAGCGCCGTCCTCCGCGGATAGGGCGTCGGCGCGTTCCAAACGGTTTATACTCGCAGGTCGAGAATCCGGGAGCATGGCGAAAGAGCAGAAGCAAGTTCGCGAACTCCAGGAAGGGAACTACGTCCTCATCGACGACGCAGCCTGTAAGATCGACGCGTACTCGACCGCGAAACCCGGGAAGCACGGGAGCGCGAAAGCCCGCGTCGAAGCCCGCGGTGTCTTCGACAACAAGAAGCGAAGCTTCAGCCAGCCGGTCGACGCGAAGGTCTGGGTGCCGATCGTCGACCGCAAACAGGGACAGGTCGTCGCGAAGGAGTCCGACACCGTCGTGCAAGTGATGGACCTCGACACGTTCGAAACCATCACCATCGAGATTCCGGACGACGTGTCCGTCGAACCCGACGACGAGATCGAATACCTGGAGTGGGAAGGCAAGCGGAAGGTCCTCCAGTAAATGTTCGCCGGCGCGACCGCCGACCGCGACGACGCGGCCTACGTGGTCGTCGGTGCGCCACTCGACGTTTCCACGTCTTTTCAACCCGGAACGCGGTTCGGGCCGGACCGCGTCCGACAGTTCTCCCGAACGTTCGAGGATTACGACCACGGTACCGGGAAGTCCTTCTCCGCGCTCTCCGTGCACGACCACGGTGACGTGCACGCGTGGGACGACGCGGCGGAGTACCTCGACTACCTCGAAGGCGTGCTCACGGACGTCCTGTGGGACGACGGGATTCCCGTACTCGTCGGCGGCGAACACACCGTCTCAGTCGCCGGGGTGCGAGCGGCCGAACCGGACGTGTTCGTCGCGCTCGACGCACACCTCGACCTCCGCGAGGAGTACGACGGCAACCCGTTCAGTCACTCGACGGTGACGCGGCACGCGCTCGACGTGGCGGACGAGGCGTACGTCGTCGGCGCGCGCTCCGGGAGCGAGGCGGAGTGGGAGCGCGCCGCTCGCGGCGACGTGACCGTCGTCGAACCCGAAGACGTGGCCGACTGGGCGCCCGACTTCTCGGGAGACGTCTACCTGTCGGTGGACGTGGACGCGGCGGACCCCGCGTTCGCACCCGGCACGGGCACCCCGGAACCCGGCGGGCTGACCAGCAGGGAGCTGCGGCGGCTCGTCCGCGACCTCGCGCCCGCGGCGTCCGCGTTCGACGTCGTGGAGGTGAACGACCGCGACGACGGGCAGGCCGCGGTTCTGGGGGCGAAACTCCTCCGCGACTTCGTGTTCTCGCACGCCGACTCGGCGTAGCCATCTGGGGCTGATAGGCGTCACTCGTGGATTCCCGGAACGGCGTGACGCACACCCGCTCTCCCGTTCCGGGGTCGTTCTCAGTTCATACCGTCCGCTGGTCCCGTCTTCGTATTTGAACCCTCTCCCGCCGAACCTATTGTGGGGGCGCGTTCAGTACGGGTATGCAAGTCTCCGAACTCGCGGCGCGGTACGACGAGGAACTCCGGACGAGCGACTACGCCGACGTGGACGCGAGCGCGAACGGCCTCCAGGTCGGAGATGGCGACCGAGAGGTGGAACATGTCGCGTTCGCGGTGGACGCGGCGGTGGAGACGATAACCGACGCGGTGACGGCGGACGCGGACGTGCTCGTCACCCACCACGGGCTCTCCTGGGGCGGTATCGAGCGCGTGACGGACCGCCAGTTCGACCGCATCGCGCCACTGATTCGGAACGACGTCGCGCTCTACGTCGCCCACCTCCCGCTCGACGGCCACGAGGAACTCGGGAACGCCGCCGGGCTCGCGGACCTCCTCGGCCTCGACTCGCGAGAGCGGTTCGGCCGAATCGGCCCGGAGTACGCCGGTCTCGCGGGACAGGCCGACGGTCTGCGTCCCGAGGACGTGCGGGAGACGCTCGAAGCAGATCTCGACCACGGAGCCGGGGGGGTGCGCCACCTCGACTTCGGCCCGGACCGCATCGATGAGGTGGCGATACTGACCGGGAGCGGCGCGGACTGGTTCGACGAGGCGCTCGACCGGGGCGTCGACACGTTCGTCACGGGCGAGGGAAAGCAGAAACTCTACCACGAGGCGAAGGAGGCGGGCGTACACGTCTACCTCGCCGGTCACTACGCGACGGAGACCTTCGGCGTGCGTGCGCTCGCGGCGCTCGCGGCCGACTGGGGCCTCGAAACCACGATGTTCGACGCGCCGACAGGTCTGTAGGGAAACGGCTATAGGCCCTGAGACGACTTATCGAGTCGACAGTATCGAATGCGCGTCCTCTTCGTCGGTCAGGTCGGCCGCGACACCCTCGTCCCCGCGCTCGAATCGACGGACGTGTCGGTGACAGTGACGGCTGACGCCGCGGACGCCGCCGCGCGCGCGACAGGTCGGTTCGACTGCGTCGTCGTCGCGGACACGGTCGACTTCTCCCCGCTCCTCCGGCGTCTCGATACGCCCGTCGTCTTCCTCTCGACTGGTAACCCCGAGGCGTTGAATGCAGCGAGCGCCGCTGGCGGTGTCGACGCGGTGGTCGCACTCTCCGGGGACACCGACGACACTGGGAACGCCGTGGACGTGATTCGCCGGGTCGCTGCGGACGCCGCGTTCGACGCCGACACCGACCGAACCGAGCGCCTCGGCGCGCTCGTCGCCCGCGCACTCCGCGACCATCCCGACCCTGAAACAGTCTGTGAGTGGGTCGCGGACGAGTACGGCGTCGCGTGGGTCGCACGCGTCGAGGACGACGCGCTCCAGCCCGTGTTCGCGGAGGGGGTGAGCGCTGGCGCACTCGCCGCCCATCCGCTCCCCGACGAGTTCGACGCGGGGTCGGTCGCGGTTGTCGACGAACTCACGGCCCTCCGACTGGGGGACGACGCGCTCTGCATCGGCACGGCGGTTTCCGCGGGCGACCGGCGCGCGCTCTCCGCGCTCGCTGACGCGCTCTCCGCGGACCCGGCGGTCGAGACGTTCTCCGGCGCGCTCGGCCACGAACTCAACAACCACCTCCAGTCGGTCAGGACGTACCTCGACCTCGCGAACGAGACGGGCGATACGGCCCACGTCGCGAGCGCGCTCTCGATTCTCGAACGCGTCGACGGCCTCGCGGAGGACGCGGCTGCGCTCGCGACGCGCGGAAGTCTCGACCGCACCGCCGTCTCCCTCGCGGACGTCGCGACCGACGCGTGGGAGCGCACCGGAACGGACGACGCCACGCTCTCCGTCACGGAAGACCGCACCGTCGACGCGGACCCCGGCCTGCTCGCGCTCCTCTTCGAGAACCTCCTCCGGAACAGCGTCGACCACGCCGGACGCGACTGCCGGGTCTCGGTCGGCGCGACACCGGACGGCTTCTTCGTCGCCGACGACGGCCCCGGCATCCCCGAAACGGAACGCGGCGATGTGTTCGACTGGGGGTACACGACGGACGGAAACGGCGTCGGTCTCGCGCTCGTCTCGCACGTCGCGGACCGCCACGGCTGGACAGTGTCAGTAAGTGAGGCAGAAACAGGTGGGGCGCGATTCGACGTGACGCTCTAACCGGTCCGGTCCGTGAGCGCCGTGTGCAAGGCTTCCTGCTCCGGCAGCCCGGACATCGTCTCGTCGAGCGTCGACCGCACGTTCTCGAGACGGCGCTTCAAGTGACTGAACTCGTCGCTGTCCGCCAACTCGTCGTCGTCCTTCTCATGCGCGAGCAGCGCGCGCTTCGACGCGAGCGAGAAACACTCCCGCAACTGCGCGTCGTAGGTCGCACGTCGATGCAGATGGTCGACCAACCCCCGGAGTTTCTCCCCAGTCACGGGCTTGACGAGGTAGTCGTCGAACCCCATGTCGAGGATGTCGAAATCCGGTTCCACCCCGGTGACCATCGCGACCCGGCAGGAGAGGTCGTTTTCCTCCACGTAGGAGAGCACCGCGTCCCCCGACCGACCCGGCATGTTCCGGTCGAGCAACACCACGTCGATACTGTCGTCGAGCGCGTCGACGGCCGCATCACCGTCGTTCGCGGTCCGAACCTCGTACTCCTCACCGAGGTAAGCGGCGAACGCCGCCACGATATCCTCGTTGTCGTCGGCGACGAGCACGGTCCCCTGCCCTGTCATGCTAACTGGTTACACGGAAAACGGCCACTACTTTAAACCTACTGCAGATAGCACCACCACCGCTCCATCACGCGACGACAACCCCTAAACCAACTCACTCCGTACACCCGAACCGGCCGATGACGATTCCACCCGACCGACCCGGGGTGGCACCCGCGGGACGACGAACCCTATGAGTGCCGAGGCCGACGACTATAGGACCACTATCCATCCTATAACCTCCAGAAATTGAGTTATATACAATATAATACCAAATTATCCAATTGCTTAACTCACACAGCCACTGATTGATATTGGTCGGAGGTCAGACACCACACGACGAACAGCATACATTCAAGTCACGGAAGAACTATCCGCATTCATATAGAGAGTCATGGTTGGTTCTTTGCGAGAAGTGCTCAGCGAGAACGAACCAGATACTCTAATAGCTAAATTTCTATTCCTGCTAGTTGCTATATTTTCGTTACATAACGCAGTTACAATCACAGTCTGGTGGCAGTCACTACCATTCTTTATGTTAGTTTTGATATGTGGACTACTGATCAGTGGGGGGTACGAGGATGTCAAATTTACAGTCATGAGGTTAGTTGGAATGGAGGTCACTAATACTCAAGAAAGCCGTACTACTAAAGAAATCCAGGACTTATTGAGCGATATCGACCCACGTGACCTGACAAAAATGGATGTGAATGAGACTGAAGGGAAATACCAATTCCAGTTTGATCGAGAGTAAAGTATGATACAAGATATAATCCAGAAACATGATTAACGACAAAGAGTTTCGGGGCTATTGGTGGCTCCCTGAGAATCCTGATGAAAAAGTTGGTGGAATAGCGTCTTTCACACCATCCGATGGTGTTTCTTTAGAATTGTTCTCTACTTTGAATGAGGATCCAGATTATATGGGTAGTGGCAACATCTTTCAGCCTGATTTTATCCACGGAGTTACAACAGAAGGGGAGAGAATCACACTAAAGAACTGTATTCGAGGAAGCTATTCTATGTCCTCTTCGCAGGGCTCAGGAGTGACCAGTTCCAGCTATCAGGCAATCTCTCTCCTTTCTGGAGCACACTTCACGGAACAAATCAACTTTGACCGATTCCGTATGCAGTTTCCACTTCTTACGAAGTGGGCAGGAGTTAGCGGTGTGAATTATTCTGGATCTGTTCTTGAAGGTGGAAAAGTTTCCGCCGGGGACACATTCGAGATCACATATGAATTTCCGGAATCGATCACTGTAGAATTAGACGATGTAGAACTCAAGTTGATATTTAATGCTGACTTCAATATGGGGCGAGTTGGTGGGGCGTCAATTGACGAAGAAGCCTACTTCGACATTATCCCAGATTCGGGGAGACTATCATACGATGAAGCAATTGATTATAGCGGGACGCTACAAGATTTTATAACCTTGTCAACTGGCAAAGAGGTTCAAGCATCCACTCTTATTGGACGATTAGAGTGGGAAGATCAGCCAGGGTATAATGACGTAGAGATATTGTTCTCTACAGGTAGCGATCTTAAGCTCCCTGATAGTCTACATCCGCTAAAAGCGAATTTTGTCCTTGCGGATATCGTTGATGACTTCTCTGAGGTCATGAACAATTGGTTCCGACACTACGAGGAATTGGAACCTGTTTATAACCTCTATTTCAGCGTTCAGTATAATTCAGAGATGTACCTTCAAAACCAACTTCTCTCTCTTACACAGGCGATAGAGACTTATCATAGAAGAGAAATCGGTGGTCAATACCTTTCTGATGATGAATTTGAGGAATTTTATGACGAGCTTTGTGAGGTCATCCCTGATCAGTTTGATGAGAGTTTCCAAGATCATTTGGAGAAGGGCACATTCAGATATGCGAATGAGTATTCGCTTAGAAAAAGATTGTCCCAATTGGTTTCAGAACGAGAAAACATCCTTGATGAGCTGCCTATGGATATTGAAGCAAGCGTGAATGAGATCGTAAATACTCGGAATTATCTGACTCATTATGATGAGGGCATTTCTCCCCGTGCTGACACGGATGAACTCCATCCTCTAATTCTACGGTTGAGAGCTATCCTTGAAACTGTGCTTCTGTCGAATCTTGGAATACCAGAAGATCAGATTGTAGAGCGCCTCAAACAGCGCTACTCTGAACTCACAAGATCGTAGAAATATTAGGTGCTATACTCCCAACGGCTTCATACACTCCAGATACTCAGTCCGAGCATCATTGCGGTCAACCCGTGTGTAGATGTCCATCGTGTCACTGTTCGCATCCCCACGGATATACTGGAGAATATGCGGTTTGATTCCTTGATTCCGCATCAACGTCGTAAATACTGTCCGAAACGTATGGGGCGTGAACTTCTTATGGGATCTATCCTCTCCTGCTTCTACAATTCCTTCCTGAACCGCAGCATCTCGGACAGCCCTTTGGATCACTGTCTTCGACAACCGATCTCCACGAATACTTACGAACAAGTAATCTAAGTCGGTGTCTCGGCGAATCAATTTGAACCGCTTGATCGTCCGTACTGTTTCACGGTCAATTGGAACGACAGTCTGATTCCCTCCTTTCCGTTTCCGAAGCCGGATGAACCCATCATCAAGCATAAGGTCGTCCATCTTGATTTCCAGCGCTTCCTCTAACCGACACCCGGTTTTCGAAAGCAGGACGGCGACCGCCTTGTTCCGCGGGTTCGGAATCGCCTTCACAATCTTCTTCGCGTTCTCCCAAGTCGCACAGTCGGGACGCTCACGGATCTTTTTCGGTATCTCTTCTAAGACGACTCCTGCTGGGTTCCCAGTAATGTTCCCGAACCGTGGCCGCTTCATCGCATAGCTGAAGAAGGCCGATAAGGATTCCAAATACCGGCGTTTCGTGTTCTGGCTTACGCTACGGTCATCCAAGATCCGCAGGTACTCCTCGATGTGCCGCACTTCCGTATCCTCGGGAGAAAGGTCTGGGAAGTGCTCGTGGTAGTACCGCTTCAACACGCGGCTGTAGGAGTTCAGCGTTCGTGGACTACGACCTGTCGTCTGTTTCTGTTTGATGAAGTCGTTGATTGCGTCGTGCTTGTTCTCGTAGACCGTCTCGTACCAGTCGTCGGCCATCACTGCTCACCTCCGTTGGCGAGCCGCCAGCCGTAACCGTGCTTGAACTCAACTTCCTCACGAGCGGCTAAGAAATACAGCTCGTCCTCGATAGGCTCTCGCAGCAGTTCGTCTACCGTCTCGCTCTCGACGACTTCCTGTAACACTTCGTCGAATGTCTGGTACTCCTCGGTGAGGAACTGCCTCAGGAACGCAGCGTCGTCAATCGTCACCGAATCCCGGCTCTGCTGCTTCGCCTCCGTCAAGCGGTCTTCCAACTCCTCGATTTTCTTCTTGAGTCGCTGGAGTTCCTGGTCGCTGCCCTGGGGCGCGAGGAAGCCTTCTGCCCTGATAGCCCTGGCTTCTTGAATCAGTTCGTGCAGGTACTTACTAGAACTCTTATAATTTTCTCGTCCGCTTCTTCCTGCCACGTCTGCTTGTGGCTCATCGGCACGTAGATTTTGACCAGTCCTGTGTCTTGCGACATACCCATATTCTCTTTCCAACCAGTCATCTAACGACACCTCCTCGCATCTCCACATCAACAACGTACTCATCAACTTTTTTATAATTGGTACTGGCCGGAGCCTCCGTGAGTGCCGAGGCCGACTTCTCATCGACTATCCGGTCGAACTGTCCAGTATCGGCCGATACGCTGCTTGCAGTCGAACCGGTTTCTCGCGTCGTACGATAGCTATTCGACGGCAGGACCTGGAGTTTACGTGTTGTTCCTGTGGCGCGGTACCTACCAGATATGTTTATCTTATCGCCCGGTGATTCTGCGTCGGTGAGTGAATGACGCGCAAATCGGAGTATCCGACTCGAAGACGCCTGTTACAGACGATTGGTTCTACGTCGGCGCTGACCGGCCTGGCGGGCTGTAGCTCGCTCGGTGGCTCGTCGACCAGTACGTCGGACGGGTCGACGTTGACCACTACGTCCGCGACGACGACCGCCGGGACGCAGCCGACGAGCGATGACGTTGATTCGACGAACGGCGGTGTGGGGGCGTGTTCGCTCTCACTGCCGTCCGACGTCACCGAAGAGACGTTCGCGGGGCGAGTCGCCTCCGACACCACGGTGGGGTCGGTCGCCGATCACGTCAGAGTGACTGGCGACGTGTACGTCGAGGACGGCGCGACGCTCACCGTCGCACCGGGGACGCTCGTTACGTTCGCGCAGGGTCGCGGCATCTCCGTGGGGCCGGGCGCGGCGCTTCACGCCGTAGGCACGTGCCAGACTCCGATCGTGTTCACGGGAGAAGACAGGACTCGCGGCTACTGGCGGGGACTCTCCTTCGACCAGAGCGACGCGACAGACAACGTCCTCGAACACGTCGTGGTGTCGGCGGCAGGGAGCGAGGAGTATTCGCGGGCGAACGCGAGGGCGGGCGTCGCGGCGACGCGCGGGAGTCGGCTCAGCGTCTCCAACACGACGTTCCGGGACAACGAGGGGTACGGCCTCGTCGTCGGGGAAGAGACAGTTCTCGACCGCTTCGAGCGGAACGTCGTGACCGCGAACTCCTCGGGTGCGGTTCGGACGTTCGCGTCGTCGGCCGGTGAGCTGTCCGCGACGACGACCTACGTCGGTAACGACACCGACCGCGTCTACGTCGAGGCGAACGAAATTGCGGCCGATTCGGAGGCGACGTGGCCGGAAATCGACGTGAAATACGTCGTCGACGACGTGGTCGAGGTTCTGGGACACCTGACCATCGCGCCCGGAAACACCGTCTCCTTCGAACAGGACGGCGGGCTCAGACTGCGAACGGGAACGAGCGCCCTGACGGCTATCGGTATCGACCCCGCCACCGAAGAGTACAGACCGATCACGTTCACGGGCGAACAGCAGACTCGGGGATTCTGGCGCGGCATCTACGTCGATACCGCCGACCGAGTGCAGAGTCGGTTCCAGGCTGTCGTCGTGGAGTACGCGGGACGAACGGAGTTCTCCCGGGCGACCGTCAAGGCCGGTGTCGCCCTCACGCGCGGGTCTCGGGCGCTATTCCAGTCCTGTACGCTTCGCGAGAACGAGGGGTACGGGTTCCACTTCGGCACGGACGTACAGGTCGACGGGTTCGTCCAGAACACGGTGACGGCGAACGAAGACGGCGCGGGCCACGTCGTCTCGTCCGGGACGCACGCGCTCTCGGACACCTCGACGTACACGGGCAACGACACCGACCGCGTCACCGTCGACGGTGACGAGATTCCGACGGACGCCGACGTGACGTGGGACGCGATCGACGTCCCCTACGTGGTCGCGGACACGATCGACCTCAATGGCCACCTCACGGTCGACCCGGGGGCGACGCTCGCGTTCGGTCAGGACGCCGCCATCGTCGCTCGGAACGGAGACGGGGCGTTGACCGCTGTCGGTGTCGACCCGGACACCGAGCGCAGTATGCCGATCACGTTCACGGGCGAACAGCAGACTCGGGGATACTGGCGCGGCCTCTACTTCGACGAGACGGACCGGGTCGAAAACCAACTCCTGAACTGTATCGTCGAGTACGCTGGAAGCGAGACGTTCTCGCGGGCGGACCGACCAGCGGGCGTCGTGCTCACCCGGGGCGCGCGGATTCGCGTGGACCGGTCGACGCTCCGTGAGAACAGTGGCTACGGCTTCCACGCGACGGGTGACGCGAGCGTCGACAGTTTCACGCAGAACACAGTCACACGAAACGAGGACGGTTCCTGCTACGTCGAGGCGTCCGAAGCCGACAGTCTCTCGGACACGTCGACGTACGTCGGTAACGACACCGACCGCGTCTTCGTCAACGGGGACGAACTCGAAGCGAGAAGTTCCCACGAGTGGGACGCACTCGACGTCAGATACTACGTGGCGGACACCGTCCAGAACCGGGGCCACGTCACGGTCGAACCGGGCGCAACGCTCGCGTTCGGCCAGGACGCCGGGTTCCAGATGCGGAACGGACACGGCGCGCTGACGGCCGTCGGGACCAGCGACGAACCAATCACGTTCACGGGCGAACAGCAGACTCGGGGATACTGGCGCGGCCTCTACTTCGACGAAGTGGACGACACCGAAAACGTGCTCTCTCACTGCATCGTCGAATACGCCGGGAGCGAGGAGTTCTCCCGTGCGTCGGACCGTGCGAACGTCGCCGTCACGCGCGGAGCGCGACTCGCCGTGACCGACTGCACGATTCGCGAGGGCGACGGGTACGGACTGGGCGCGGACGCGAACACCCACGTCACGGCGTCGGGGAACACGCTCACGAACAACGCACTCGGACCGACTATCACGTGGTGAACGCGATAGTTCGTTCGAGGGCCGCGTTCGACCCCGAGGGGGCCGCCCTCAGTGAGGACGGAGTGGGCCACGATTGGTCGAGAACGGGCGGGAGTGGTCGCGACGATAACGGCGCGTTACTCGCTAAATGCCCCACGTAACGATATTCCACCGGACCGGACTGTTCGTTCGCGGTAGGTGTTCGACAGATGCACGAGAAGACGACACGGCGCACGGTGTTGCGTGGAATCGCCGCGTCCGGGCTCGCGCTCGGGGGCGCTGGAACCGCGGTCGCCCGCCACAACGGCGGGAACGGACCGCCCGACGGAAGAGGCGGCGAAGGTGGGAATCGACCCGAGGGGAAGGGGCCGAGCGGGCTCACCGGCGGGAGCGGCCTGATGGTCGCCGCCGTAGCCGATATTCCCGTGGACGAGGACGCGGGAACCGACGCGGATGCCGGTGTCCCCGATGCACAATTCGAGCTCGGAACTAAGACGGGCGAGACGCTCGCGCACGTCTCCGGGTGTGACGCTGCCGAGGAACCGTCGGTCCCGAACCAGGATTTCGTCGGGTACAGCGTCACCTGGCTCGACGAGGCCGGCCCCGACACGATTTACATCTATCAGCAGAAGCCCGTGAACCCCGGGACGTACAATATGGTCGATGCGTCGGACTGCGGAACGCTCGACTCCGGCGAGGCCGTGGCGAAAGTCGGGTACGAACCCGCCGGCGAGGGTCACACCGGCGAGTGAGGTGGGACGGCCGTTCTCGGCCGCGACCGCTCTTCCGTAGTCCGCGGTTACCGTTCGTCGGTCGGGCCGGCCGCTGGTGAGAATCGGACGTATTCACATTCCTACTTGGCGGTTATGAGTGCGCTACTGGTGGAGAAACCGGCTTCCACCAGATATCTATATCTTCTCGCAGGTCGTCTGTCGGGCATGAAACGCACAGTCTCTGTACTCGCCGTTGCACTGCTCGTCGTCCTCGCTGGCTGTTCCGGCGGGGGGAGTCCCGGCGCGACGACGGCCGACTCGGGAGATGGCGGGTCGGACGGGACGACGCAGGGCGCGGGTGACGGGTCGTCCGACTCGGGTGACGTGTCGTTCGTGGACGACCGGGAGGCCGCGCTGAAATCCGCGGGGAGTTATACGTCAGTGTGGCGGATGACGTCGACGCGCGGTGACGAGACCCGCGAGATGGCGTACACGACGAAACTCGACTACGAGAACGAGCGCTACGACTTCGAGATGGTCACCACCACCGACGGCGTCACCGAGAACGCGGCGGAGAGCTTCTTCGCCGACGGCGTCTCGTACTCGCGCTTCGGCGAGGGCGAGGACGCACAGTACTCTTCGAACGCGTACGAGTTCTCGAACATCGTCCCCGGCGGCCAAATCGGATTCGTCGCGTCCTCCCACGACCTCTCCGACTTCTCGTACGAGGGGACGGAGACGTTCGACGGCGTGCAGGTCGAGCGCTACGAGATGACGCAAGCGGCGACCTGGCTCTCCGGGTCGGGCGGCGGTCAGAGCGACGTCAAATGGACTGACTTCTCCTACGTCGTCCTCGTCGACGACCGGGGCCTCGTGCGCTCCGAAACGTGGACGGGGAACGGCGTGACCGGTGACGGCGTGGACGTCTCCATCGAGTACACGTACGAACTCACGGCCGTCGGCAGCACGACGATTCCGGACCCGTCGTGGCTCGAAAACGCCACCAGCCAGTAGACCGCTTTCTCCCGTCTCACCAACACTTATACTGGGTCCGCGGCTGTCTCTCGGTGATGAGCACCGTCTGTCTCTGTTTCGACTTCGACGCCGTCTCCGGCTGGATTCACAGTCACGGTGCCGGTGACAGTCCCGTGAAACTCTCGCGGGGTCGGTACGGCGCGACCGTCGCCGCACCCCGATTGCTCGACCTGTTCGACCGCCTCGACGTCTCGACCACGTGGTTCACGCCGGGGCACACGATAGAGAGTTTCCCCGAAATCGCGGGCGAGGTCCACGACCGCGGTCACGACGTCCAGCACCACGGCTGGCACCACACGCGGCCCGCGGACTTCGAGGACGCGGACGCGGAGCGCGCTGATTTCGAGCGCGCCATCGACACCATCTACGACCTCACCGGCCGGAAACCCACCGGGTACCGGTCGCCCTCGTGGGACTTCTCGCCGCACACGCTCTCGATTCTCTCCGACCTCGGCTTCGAGTGGGATTCGAGTCTGATGGAGGGCGACTTCGAACCCTACTACGTCCGCCACCTGCCGACCGCGGACCCCGACGAACCCTACGAGGCGGGCCCGGAAACGGACATTCTGGAGTTCCCGCCGTCCTGGCAGCGCGACGATTGGCCGTCTCTACAGTTCACGCCCGGCCGGAGTGGCCGCCCGGTCGCCGACGAGGAAGCCGTCTTCGAGGGCTGGCGCGAGCAGTTCGACTGGATGCACGAGCACGTCGACGACGGCGTGTTCACGCTCACGATGCACCCACAGGTCACGGGCCAGCCACCCAGAACGCGCTATCTCGAACGGTTCGTCCGGCACGTCCAGGAGACGTCCGGCGCGTCGTTCGCACTAGTGGACGACCTCGCGAACGACTACTGACCGCGCGAAAAACGTAAAAACCGACTCAGTCGATGTGGCCTTCCTGGCGGAGCTGGTCCGCGTCCTGGCTCGTGTACCGCCACTCGATGTTCGCTTTCTCGTCCTGCCAGTCCCACGGTTCGACCAGCACCACGTCGCCCTCCTCGATCCAGGTCCGGAACTTCATGCGACCGGGAATCCGGCCCATCCGTTCTTTTCCGTCCTCACAGCGCACGCGAAGGTGGTTCCCACCGTTGTGCTGGGTAACCACACCGAACAATTCGTCATCGTTGGGCATCCGGAGGTTGCGACGCCCTGTCTCTTCACTCACACACCCCCTACGCGGAGCACACGCTAAAGTGACTTGGTACTCTTGGTACCACACCACACACGATTTCTGGTGTGGATACAGCGGAAACACGTCTCGATACTGCCGAATCGTCACCTTCGACCGGACGAACTGCTCGTTTGGACGAACGAACGCGGCAATACACACGATACGGATATTCGTCTAACTCAATCGCTGATTTTGAAAACAGATACGGAAGCTTTACCCGTACACCGGCCATTCGTTCAAATGCAATGGCAAACGGCACCGTTGATTTCTTCAACGACACTGGCGGCTACGGTTTCATCGAGACTGAGGATGCGGACGAGGACGTTTTCTTCCACATGGAAGACGTTGGCGGCCCGGACCTCGAGGAAGGCACGGAGATAGAGTTCGACATCGAGGACGCCCCCAAGGGTCCCCGCGCGAAGAACGTCGTCCGCAACTAAAGACGAAGTAGTCGCCGACCGGCGACACACGTTTTCTCAGCAGCAGACTATCCCGGCGAGCGACCGCGTCGTCTCCCGGACAGTTTTCCACCCACATAGCCGTGCTACCATCCCTCTCGGGGGGTCTATCCGTCCGCGTCTCGTCAGTTAGGGAGTGAACTACGATTCCGCGCTCGACCGCGCAATGGAGACGCTCCCGGAGCGTCCGTCCGCAGCAGACTCCCGACTTTCCGTCCCCGACCCCGAGGGCGAGACCGACGGCGCGTTCACGCGCCTGACGAACCTCGAACGCATCGCCGACGCGCTCGGCCGCGACGCCTCCCACGTCCACCGGTCCGTCCAGCGCGACCTCGGGACGAACGGCGGCCTCGAAGACGGCCGCGCGCGCTACAACGGGTCGTTCTCCATCGCGGACTTCCAGAACGCGCTCGACCGCTACACGGACCAGTACGTCACGTGTTCCGAGTGCGGCCTCCCCGACACCCGCCTCGTCCGCGAGGAGGGCGTGGAGATGTTGCGCTGTGAGGCCTGCGGTGCGTTCCGCCCCGTCCAGAAAGGGTCGACGACGCGCACCGTCCGCCGCGAGCGCGTGCAGTCCGGGCAGACGTACGAACTCGAAATCACGGCCACGGGCCGGAAGGGCGACGGCGTCGCCCACCGCGGCGACTACACGGTGTTCGTCCCCGGCGCGGTCGAAGGTCAGACGGTCCGGGCGTACGTGGAGAACGTGAGCGGGTCGCTCGCGTTCGCCCGCCTCGCGTAACCACGCAGTTTTACCACTCGTTGCACGTACCGTCGTGTATGACAGCGACCGCCGCCCTCACAGTCGTGCCGCTGGACGCCGACGACGCGGACGCCGCTATCGCCGCCGCCGTCGACGCCCTCGACGAGTTCGACGTTTCCTACGAAACACACCCGATGGAGACCACCATCGAAGCCGACGACCCGGAGACCGTGTTCGCGGCCGCGTACGCCGCACACGCCGCCGCGTCCGGCGACCGCGTCTACACCACGCTCGCCGTGGACGACGCGCGCGAGAAGACGTGGACGGCCGACGACAAGGTCGATATCGTTCGCGAGAAACTCGGCCGCGACCCGACGAGCGAGTGACGCCATCCGAACGACATAAGGCAGTGGTGTGTCGACTCCGTAATGATGCGCCGTCGTGACGTCCTCACCACAGTCGGGGCCGCGACAGCCACCGCGCTCGCTGGCTGTAGCGACCGCACTCCCGACGTAGAACGCGTCGCGGTCGGCGCGACGCCCGCGTTCAGCGCGGCCGCCAACGACCAAGACGTCGCGAGCACGTGGCTCGTCGAGGAGTTTCGCGCGCGCACCGAGACACAAGTCAACTGGAACACGCCACCGGGCGGACTCTCCGCGTACGTCACACGACGCCTCCAGGGGCGGCCGCTCGGCGCGGACGTCTTCCTCGGCGTCACCCCCGTCTCGCTCGCCGCTGCTCGCACGCACACGACCGACCTGTTCGCGGTACTCGAAGACGACCTCGCCGACCGCGCCAGCGGTGACGCCGGATTCGACCCGCTGAAACGCGTCGCCCCAGTCACCCAGTCCGCCGTCGCCGTCATCTACGACAGCACGACGCTCTCCGCACCCGCGACGTTCGACGAACTCCTCACGGCGGAACACGCACCAGACCTCGCGCTCGCGGACCCGCGAACCGACGACATCGGTGGGCTGTTCTACCTCTGGTCCATCTACCGCTTCGGATTGGCGGAGGCACGCCGCCGCTGGGCGGCCGTCCTCGATTCGGGCGTGAACCTCTACCCGTCGACGTCCGCCGCGTTCGCGGCGTACCGCGAGGGTGCCATCCCGATGCTCGTCGCACCCGCGACGACGACCTTGTTCGCGGGCCGCCACCAGCTCCCGCTCGAGGAGTACCGCGTGCGTTTTCCCGACGGGGCCGCCTACCGACACGTCACCGGCGTCGGCCGGTTCGCCGACGGGCTGAACCCCGAGAACGCGAGCGACTTCGCGTCCTTCCTCTACGAACCCGAAGTACAGGGCCGCCTCGCCGTCCTCACGGGCACTCGTCCCGTCACGGACGACGCGAACCTCCCCGAGGACTTCGACGAGTACGTCCACGACCCGGACTCCACCATCGCGTACGACTACACCACGCTCGCCACGAACCTCGAGACGTGGATGGACGCGTGGCGCGCGCTCGTCACCGCAGAGTGACACAAACGACTTATCGCCGTCGCCCGAACGAAGCGGGTATGGGAAAAGACGACACCCTCCTCAACGCCCTCCTCGGCGCGCTCGTCACCGTCGTACTCTCGTTCACGGGATTCTCCCCGATACTCGGTGGTGCGGCCGCCGGCTACCTCCAGCAGAACGGCCCCGGTGACGGCGCACGCGTCGGCGCGCTCTCCGGCCTCGTCGCGTCGCTCCCCGTCCTCCTCGTGTTCATCCTGTTCGCGGGCGCACTCCCCTTCGTCTCTCTGCGAATCGCCGCCGCGTCCTTCGTTTTCCTCGTGTTCGTCGCGGTGTTCGTCATCGGCTACACCGTCGCGCTCAGCGCCGCGGGCGGCTACATCGGCGGGTACGTCGAAGAAGAGTACTGACTACTGGTTCGTGGAGACGACTTCCACCACGTCACCCGTCTCCAACTCCGTGCTCGCGCCGATTTGGCGCTCCGTCCGGCAGTCGATGGCGTGCAGGAAGCCGTCGCCGATGTCCGAGTGCAGGTGGTACGCGAAGTCCTCCGCCGTCGCGCCCGCGGGCAGGACGAAGCAGTCCGGGAACGGCCCCTGCGTCCACTGTCCGTTCGCGCTCCCCGGGAACACCGCCACAGCGTCGAGTTCGTCGAACAACGCGGCTTCGAGCGCGCGCTGAACCCCGGAGCCGTCGAACGCCGAGACGAACTCCCGAATCTGCTCCAGTCCGGCGGCCTGCTCGTCCGAGACGTCGCCGACGATGTCGAAGTCGGACGCGCCCGGCGTGTACTCCACCGAACCGCCCTCGTGAGCCGTCTTCAGCGCCTTCTCCGCGTGCGCCGAACACGGGATGATGGTCAAGTCCTCGTACTCGGGGTCTGTCGTTATCTCGTCGTAGTTCGCCTGCGCCTCTGGGGTATCCATCTTGTTCGCCGCGACGACCATCGGCTTCGTGCGCTTTCGAATCTCCCGTGCGAGTTCGAGCGTGTCCGCGTCGTCCCACGTGTCGGGGTCGAGTTCGAGGCCGAGGGAGAGGATTACCTGTTTTATCTCGTCTTTGTTCGTGCCGAACGCGCTCATCTGCTCGGCGAGTTCTATCTCCAACTCGGTGTCGGCCATGTGCCGGGTCTCGTAGCGCTCGATACCCTTCTCGAGAATCCCGAGGTACCACTGGTCGAGTTCCTCCTCGAGGAAGTCGATGTCGTCGCGCGGGTCGTGGTCCTCCGTCGGTTCGCCCTCCATGTCCGTCTTCCCGGAGAAGTCCACGACGTGCACGAGAACGTCCGCCTCGTTCAGGTCGGTGAGGAACTGATTTCCGAGTCCCTTCCCCTCGTGCGCGCCGGGGATGAGGCCCGCGACGTCCACGAGTTTCACCGGGACGAAGCGCTGGTCGTCGCGGCAGTAGCCGACGTTCGGACTACACGTCTCGTCGAAGTCGGGCGCGGCGCAGTCGACGCGCACGTACGCCTCGCCGACGCTCGGGTCGATGGTCGTGAACGGGTACGCGCCCTCGGGCACGTCGTTCATCGTCGCGGCATTGAAAAAAGAGGACTTACCCACGGAGGGCTTGCCCACGAGACCGATCTTGTAGCTCATTACCCGAGAGAGTGCGTGCGCGCCTAAACGGATTCTGAAAGAACCCGTGGCACGCTACTCGCTACCAGATTTCACGCTCTCGAGAACGACGCCGTCGGCGAACTCGCCGCGCTCCGCGGCCTTCCGCTCGCGCGCCTCGCGAACCGCGGACTCCTCGATGTTCTCCACCTCCCGCAACGCGTCCAGAACCGCGCGCACGTCGCCGAGTTCGTCCGCCGACGGCTCCGCGCGGAACTCCGCTAGCTCCTCGTCGAGTTTCTCCCAGAGGCGCTCGCGGTACTCCTCACCGGAGACGCGTTCCGTCTCGGGGACGTCGCCGTTCTCCCGAATCACGTCCGGGATGCGGTCGCGGACCAGTTTGTCGTACGTCTCGCGCACGACGAAAAGAGCGGACTGGAACTATTTAGTCGTCGCTCTCCTTCATCTCGGAGAGCCGGGAGACGAGGGCGTCCGTGTCGTCGCCACCCTCGATGCCGACTTTGCCCTCGTGGTCGTTCTCGTGGACGTTGATGCCGTCGTCCTCGTCCACGTCTGCGCTGTCGTCTCGCTGCTCTGATTCGTCGTAGCTACCGAAGCCCATACCCTCGGAAGGGAGGGAGGACTCAAGAATCCCCCGACAGAAATCGGCTTCGTCACGGACTACCGCGGACGACGCACTCATACCGCGCCCACCCCACCGACCGGTATGGAGTCTGTCAGTCTCGAAGACGCGTTCGACGCCATCGAGGAGACGTGGGACCCCCACATCGTCGCGGAGGCGAACGACCAGCACGTCAAGGCCGCCCGCCTCGAGGGCGAGTTCGTCCCGCACGCCCACGAGGACGCCGACGAGCTGTTCTACGTCGTCGACGGCGAGTTGGACATCGAACTCGAAGATGAGACGGTCCACCTCTCCGCGGGCGAACTCGTCGTCGTCCCCGCCGGCGTCGAACACAAACCCGTCGCGGAATCGGAAGCCAGAGTCCTCCTCCTCGAACCCGCGGGCACGCTCAACACGGGGAACGCTGACGCCGACGACCGCACGATAGAAGAACCGAAGCGCCTCTAGCGGACCGGATTCTCGAGGGTGCCGACGCCCTCGTACGTTATTTCGACGGTGTCGCCGGGTTCGATAGTGCCGGGGTTCGCGGGACTCCCGAACGCTATCACGTCACCCGGTTTCAGGGTGAAGCGCTCGGAGAGGAAGGAGACGATTTCGCGCGGCGAAAAGAGCATGAGTTCGGTGTTCGACTCCTGTCTGCGCTCGCCGCTCACGTCCGTGTGCATGTCGAGGTTCGATGGGTCCACGTCCGTCTCTATCCACGGGCCGAGCGGGCCGGAGCCGTCGAACGCCTTTCTCGCTGTGCGGCCCTGCTGGTCGAGCGCGTCCACGTCGTCCATGATGGTGTACCCCCGAACCACCGAATCGACCTCGCGCTCGGGGACGTTCTTGCACTCGGTGTCGATGACCGCGGCGAGTTCGCCCGCGTACGTCACCTCGTCGGAAAAACTCGGGTACGGAATCGCGTCCCCAGGCCCGATGACGGACACGGGTGGCTTGATGAAGAAGTCGGGTTCCTCGGGACGCTCGTACTCCATCTGGTCGAGCGTCGCCGCGTAGTTCCGGCCGACGCAGTAGAGCGCCGACGGCGACGCCGGCGCACACAGGTCGGCGTAGTCGACCTCGTACTCGCCGTCGTCGGTCACGAGTACGCCGTCGTCGTATCGTCCCTCGACAACGCCTCCGTCCACGCTGGCCCGCGCGAGTCGCATACCCGGGGTTCTCCCGAAACCGGCATACGACTTGCGTTCCCGACAGCCCTTTCGTCGCCTCCCGCGTCCCCTCACACATGAGTCTGAACGCCACCGCGAAACGCGTCTACAACGTCGCGCCCGACCCCGTCCGCCTGACGTTCGCGGACGGCGAAACCTACGAATTCGAGGTCGAGAGCGCCGAGTTCTTCCAGGACGACTTTCAGGGCGAAGCCACCCGGTCGGACGACCCCGGCGCGTCCTATCGACTGATAACGGACGGCGACGACCTCGTGGTCGGCCGACAGGGACCCGACGAGGACGGCTGGCGGACGTTCGGCGTCGTCGAATCGGCAGAACGCGCGTAGGTCTGCGTCACACCTTTCTCCCTGCACACCTATCTCGGGGTATGAGACGACGCGCGTTTCTCGCGGCCAGCGGCACTGCTGTCGCGGCGCTCTCCGGCTGTCTCGGCGTCTTCGGCGGGTCCGGGGCGTCGGGCCCCGTGACGAACGGCGACTATCCGGCGGACCCCGACCGCACGGACGGCATCCCGCCCGTCATCGGCGAGAAACCCCAGAAGCGCGACGTAAACACGTCGGCGTTCAATACCATCGACGTCAACGGCGAGACCGTTCGACTCGCCCCCATCGAGGTCACGAAGTACTGGTACGATCGCGCGAACACGCGGTTCGTGGACGCCCGTGGCAGCTCTCAGTACGAACGCTCGCACATCTACGGCGCGGTAAACAGCACCGCCCAGCGCGGGTCGACCGGTGGCGGCATCGAGGGATGGGCGAAAGACGACCGCATCGTCGCGTACTGCGGGTGTCCCCACCACCTCTCCTCGGTTCGCGCGGCAGGCCTCCAGAAAGCCGGTTACGAGAACGTCTTCGTCATCAACGAGGGGTTCTGGGAGTGGCACGACCGCGGCTACCCGATGAAGGGCGCGGACTTCGAGAAGTCGGCCGCCGCTCGCATCGAGGGCCGCACCGACCCGTCCTCCGCGGGCGAGTACGCGTGGGCGACAGCCCTCGACTCCGGGCAGGAGGAAGCCGCGCCGATCGGCACCGACGGAACGTACGAACTCGAACTCCACTTCGACGGTATGACCGCGGACACGACCCTCCGCGTCGACACGCCCGACTACTCCGTCACCGACACGCTCGCGGCGCTTACGAGCAGCGTCGTCACCGGCTAAAGCGCTTTTCCGACCGGCGGTCGTCGTCCGGGTGTGTTCACCGCGACCGTCGCCCTCCTGTTCGGCGTCGGGACGCTCGTCGTCGGCGCGGACCGCGCGGTCGAGGGCGTCACCGCGCTCGCGGGCCGCTACGGCGTCTCCACGTTCTTCGTCGGCCTCACCGTGGTCGCAGTCGGCAGCAGCCTCCCCGAGATAGCGACGAGCGTCTACGGCGCGCTCTACGGCGCGGGCGACCTCGTCGTCGGTCACGTCGTGGGGTCCGCGACCTCCCAGATCACGCTCGGCGTCGGCGTCGTCGCGCTCGCCGGCCCGCTCGCCGTCTCCCGACGGAAGACGCTGACGTACGGCGGCGGCATGCTCGCCGCGATGGCCGTGATGGCGTTCGCGGTCACCACCGGTCACGTCGTCTCGCACGTGGAGGGCGTGGTGCTGGTGTGCGTGTACGCGGTGTTCCTCGGGACGCTCTACGAACACGAGGACTACGACGAACTCGCCGACCCGCCGGACGCGACCCCGCGGCGCGCGGTCCTGTGGGCGGTCGTCGGCCTCGCACTCGTCGTCGTGGGCGGCCACCTCCTCGTCACGAGCGGCCGCTCGCTCGCCGCCGACGCGGGCGTCCCCACGTATCTCGTCGGCGTCGTCACCGGCCTCGGCACCACGCTCCCCGAAATCGCGGTCGCGCTGCTCGCGGTACGCCGGGACCGCGACGGCATCGCCGTCGGCACGCTCCTCGGGAGCAACATCACGGACCCGCTGTTCTCGCTCGGCGTCGGCGCGGCCGCGGGCACCGTCCCCGTCTCCGGGAGCGTCGTCGCACCGCTCGCGTACATGGCGGTCGCGTCGGCGGTCGTCGTCGCCGTGCTCGCGCGCGAGGGCGCGGTCACTCGCTGGGGCGCGCTGTTCTGCCTCGTCCTCTACCTCCCGACGCTCCTCCTCTGACTGTCGCCGTGATGGAACGACTCAATCAGATAGTATTCTTGACCAAACACCCGCGTGAAACGGCGAACACCTTTATTTCGGTCCCGTCGGTACGTCCGATATGGGTGTTCTTCTCACGTTCCGCGTTCCCGCGAGGAGCGTCAGTCTCGGCGACGCGGCCGAGACTGCGGGCGCGAACGTGACCCTCGATCCGCTCGTTCACTTCGAGACGGGGATTCCCTCCGTCCGTGTTCGTGCGTCGAGCGACACGGACTACGGCGAGTTCGAACGAGCGATACGCGAGTTCGAGACCGTAGAGGACGTCGGCCTCCTCGAGGACGACGACGACAGCCGAACCTACGCCGTGTCGTGGTCGGGGCCGCCCGGAGGGGTGTTTGAGGACCTCCACGGCACCGGCGCACACGTCCTCTCCGCGGACGGGAACGGCGACGCGTGGCGGTTCGAGACGGCGTTCCAGAGCGAAGCCGACCTCGCCGCGTTCAGCGAGCGCTGTCGGTCCGCAGAGGTCCCCCTCGAAGTCGAGTCCATCCAGAAGGGCGCGTTCGCGCGCGAGGACACGTACGGCCTGACCGAAGACCAGTACGAGACGCTCCTGCTCGCGGTCGAAGAGGGGTTCTACGACGTTCCGCGGGAGACGAACACCGTCGAACTCGCGGCGGAACTCGGGATCTCCGACCAGTCGCTCTCTGAGCGGTTGCGGCGGGCGCACGCGACGCTGGTCGAGAACACGCTCATGTAGTCACGCGCGCCGCAGGAAGTGTGCGCGCACGGGGACGCCGGGACTGTACGCGACGTGCGCGTCTCCCGTCGGGTGCTCGAACCCGTTCGCCTCGTAGAGGTCGTTTTCGTCCACGTCGATGCGGGCGTCCGCCACCCGCCACGGCGGGTGTTCGACGTCGCCGTACCAGAGGCCGGTCCGTCCCTCCGTGTAGAAGCGGTAGCGTTCGACCAGCCACTCCGTGAGACTCCCGGACTGCGGGCGCGTCGGTTCTCCGGTGGGTTCGTACGTCGCGGCGAACTCGCAGTCCGGGACGCCCTCGTGGACGCGCGTGGACTCGAAGCGCGTCCCGGTGTCGTTCACGCGCGCCACTCGGGTTTCGGCGCGATAGTACGGGAGTCGGAAGAGCGTTCGCGCGAGCGTCACGCCGAGCGGGTCGTCCGCGTCGAGGTTGTAGAAGTAGATGCCGGGTTCGCCGTCGACCGTGACGTAGGTGCGGAGGTTGAGTTCGGCGAAGTCGCGGCCGAACCGTCGGGGGACGCCTCGGGGGCGCACGCGACCCATGAGGAAGGGGACGACGGAGAGGTAGGCGTCGCCGTCGTAGGTGTCGACGTCGACGCGGTCGGGGAGGGTCCGCGCGACGGTGTCCGGGTCGACGGCGTGGCTGGAAAAACAGACGCGCTCCCAGTCCATGTCGATGACGTGCATACTCGTCCTGTCACCGGGAGCGACTTCTACCCAGCGGCCACCGACAGGGTTATTAAATCCTCGGGAGAATTTGTTAATAGATGGGCCACGGTACAACGTCGTTTCACAACGCGTCGGTTCTCGGTGCGGTCGCCGTCGTCGCGTTCGTCGCGCTCTCCGCGTACGCCCTCCTTGACGGCGCGTACGTCGTCCTCTTCGTCTCGTGGGTCGCGTTCGTCGGCATGCTCGGATTCGCCGTCGTCGGCGCGCGAAACGGGAGCGGCAACCCGCTCGGCCTCGTCTGGGGGTACGGAATCTCGGCCGGCGCGATGATAACCAGCGCGAGCGCGTTCATCGTCCCGCAAGCCATCGCACAGGACCCGAAGTACGGCGGGTTCGGCATCGCCGCCGGTATCGCCGTCGGGTTCTTCGCGCACACCGTCGGCCACGAACTCAGCCACCGCGACCTCCCGCTCGACACCACCACCGCCCAGATCGCCGCGCACGCCCTCACGGCGGGCGCGGTCATCGGCGTCATCTACGGCTCCCTCGACCTCGGCCCCCTGCTCGGCCTCGCCATCGTCTCCCACAAGGGCCCCGCCGGCTACGCCGCGGCCCGCAGACTCAGCCGCCGCGGCCGCCCGCTCACGATGCTCCTCCTCCCCGCCGCCGGCGTCGGCATCGCCGCCATCACCGCGAGCGAACTCGCACTCCCCACCACTCCCGTCGTCCGCGCGCTCGTCTTCGGGTTCGCCGCCGGCATCTTCCTCCACGTCGCCATGGACTTCCTCCCCCGCTGCGAGGTCGGCAGCGAAGTCCACGAAGTCGCCGAACTCGACGGCCACGACCACGACGTCCTCGACACGCTCCGCGTCCACGCCGTTGCCAGCGTTCTCCTCGGTGGATTAGCGGTGTTCGGCGCGTGGCTCGTCGTCGCCTAACCCAACGCCGCGAGCAGGGCACGCACCTGCGTCCACCCGTTCGATGCGAGCGCGCGCGGGAACCGCCAGCGCGCCCCCGACAGCGCGTCGGAGAGCGCGCCCGCGGCGTCATCCTCGATCGGGTCGCCGTGTCCGAACAACAGACGTTCCGCGCGCACGCCCTCGAACGCGTCCCGCGGCGGGAACACGCGCGCGAGCAGATACACGCCGACGCGCTCGTCCCCCACCGTGAACACGGGCGCGCTCCCGAGTCCGTCCGGCACGTACAGCGTCCCGTCGCGCTCCCGGTACGCGACGGCCTCCCGCAACCCCGGTATCGGGTTCGATTCCCGCACCGAGAACCCGGACTCGCCGAGTTCGCCGTCGTACCGAACGACGGGCGCGTCGACGCGCTCTTCCACGCGGTCCATCCACGACGGCACCGCCACCGGCACGCCGTGGCGCTCCGCGAACGCGTCGGCGTCCCGCGCGTGGTAGTTCGACAGCACCGCCACGCCCGCCACGTCACCGAGGCCGTCGACGACCTCGGCGACGCCCGGCGCGTCCAGCGGGTCGAACAGCCACACGCCGTCGTCACCGACCACCGCGTGACTCGCCCGCCGCCCGGTCTCCCCGGCGACCCGCCAACTCGCGCCGCCCGACCACTCCGTCACGTCGAATTCGCGCGGGTCGTCCGCGTACATCGCCATACCTCGGTGGTCACGCGCCGGGACGAAAACAGTTCAGTTGTAGTCCCGCCAGCGGTGCCCGCACTCGGTGCACTTGAAAAACCGCGTCGGCGGTTCGTCCGCCGCACCGGTCTGTTTGATGGTGTACCACGCAGTGTCGTTCCCGCAGTCCTCGCACTCCACTTCGGCCGTGGGTTTCCCTTCGTCGTCGGCGTTCTCCTCCGTCTCGATGACGTCCGAGGTGTCCTGTGCCTCGGTGGAGACGAACGCTTCCGCGAGCTCCTCGTCCTTTCGCTCCTCGTGGCCGCACGACGAACACACCATCACGCCGTCCTCGTCGTGCATCATCGAACCACACTCCTCGCAGAACTGCATACCCGTCCAAGTCGCTCCGCCCGAAAAACGTTGGCCCTTATTCGGGGAGGTCGAACTCCTCTTCGTCGACGACCATCGGACAGTCCACGACCTCGTAGTGGTCGGTGTCCACGACCCGCCGAATCTCCGTGTCCTCGTGCGTGCAGTGGAGTTCGGGCGGCTCCCCGAAGTACTGACAGTTGTGACACGTCCGGTTCTCGATGACGCGGATGTCCCGGTCCTCCTCGCTCTCGACGCGCTCGCCGAACGCGAGCGGTTCGCCGTCCTCCTCCGCGAGCAAGTCCCGCCACGCCTGCTCGCCGTCCACCTCCCCGACTTCGACTTCGGAGAACAGGTCGTCGAACTCACTGGGGTTGTCGGGACGCGCCCGGCGCTCCCGGACGTCGTCAGCGAGGTCTGAGAGCGGTGTCGGGTCGTCTTCACTCATCCTCGACCAACTCCGCTAACTCCTCCTCGATGGACTCCTCCACCTCGGGCGCTTCGAGCGCGGGCCGCTCCCCGGTCGCGAGCGTCGCGGACTGGAAGACGCCGAACCGTCGCGTCGACTCCACCGCGGAGAACGTGCTCGCACAGAACGGACACGTCGCGTCGGTCAACAACGCCACGTCCACCGTGTTCCCGCACTCCTCGCAGTCCGCGTCACGGACGCCCTGCTCGTTGGCCATGTGCTTCAGCGCACCCGCCGCCGCGCGCTCCTCTTCCGCGGCCGCGATCTGCTGCACCGCGCGCCGAACGTCCACGAGCACGCGCGCGAGCGTCCCGACCTTCTCGTCCAGTTCGTCCGCCTCCTCCGTCAGGTACTCGAGGACTTCCTCGTAGTTCTCGAAACCGTCTTCCGCCCACTCCTGGACTTCGTCCACGCGCTTGGTCAGCGAACGCGTCTCCCCCTCGACGCGCTGTATCGCCTTCGCGGTCTCCTCTACCGTGTTCGCCAACTCGGGGTGGTCGTGGTCGGCGTCCGCCTTCCCGTCGGCGGCCTCCGCCACCTGAATCACGCGCTCTCTGAGGTCCTCTACGTCCTCCGTCGTCTCGGCGTCGAGCGCGTCCACGTCCTGCTGGACGGCCGTCAACTCCGATTCGAGGGATTCGACGTCGCTCTCGGTCGCGAACGACACCTCCCCGGACTCCTCTATCGTGCGGAACGCCGCGACGAGCCGGGTGAGGAACGCCTCCGGGTCCAGATCTGACTCCGCGGCACGTGCTGCGAGCCACTTCGCCGCACCCCCCGATACGGACACCGCCGAAGTCTCTCTCCCGTCGGCCATTCGTATCGACTTCGAGCGGATGTGCCTTAATCTGTTTGGACGCTACCGTATCTTCCTGACGTTGCTCACGTCGAACCCGGCCTCGTGAATCTCCGTCTCGAACTGGACGATATCGTCTTCTTCTAACTGGGAGAGCACGCCGCGGAACTCGCGGACGAACATCGTCCGCACGCGCTCGTTTCCGCCCGTCTCCCACTCGAACTGGATGGTGCCGTCCACGCTCGTCACGAGGTCGCCGAGGTCGACGTCCGAGAGCGCTTCCTGCGAGACGTGGATGAGAATGAGGCCGTTCCACGACCGCACCGCCTTCCGCAGTCCCTTGATAGCGAGGACGATGTCGCTGAACTCCATGTCGTTCTGGCGCGCGCCCACGAGGTCCGTCAGCGAATCCACGACCACGAGGCTGTCCGCCGCGTTGTCGTCGAGGTAGTCCGCGAACGCCTCGATGACGTCCCGGCGTTCCGACTCCTGTCCGAGGTCCGTGATGGACCGCGTCTGTCCGACGTACCACTCGCGGGGCACCGGACTCAACTGGAAGAACTCGGGCGAGAGGTCCTCGAACTGCACCGACTCCAGTCCCGCTTCGACCACTTCTTCGTCCATCGTCAGCGAGATCTCGCGGTGGAGTTCGTCCCGACTCGCCGTGAAGGAGACGTAGTGAATCTCCTCGGGGACGCTCGCGGCCGCGCCGACGTCGCCGTAGTGCAGGTCGAACAACTCGGGGTCGCCGGACGCGAGACCGTTCATCACCGCGCTCGTGAACAGGAACTCGCGCGCCCCCGCTCCCGCCTCTCCCGCGAGGAGGACGAGACTCCCGGAGGGTGCGCCGCCACCTATCTGGTCGTCCAATCGGGAGATGCCGAACGGAATCCGGGCCATACGGGGGAGACGAAAGGAGTGTGCTTACGAGTTGGGGTTGTCGGTGCGTCGCCACCCCGCCTCGGAGAGCGCGGGGAGCGCGTCGTCCAGGTCTTCGCGTGCGACGCCGTAGAACTTCTCCCGGCCGACGGGCGTCTGCACCGCGACGACGTCCGTGTGTGTCGTGACCCGGTACGCGGACACGGACCACGCGTTCCCGACGCCCTCCCACGTCCCCCGATGTGAGGCGTCGTCGCCGGTGACGATGCGAGAGCCGAGTTCCCAACTCAGTCGGTTCGCCGCGTGGAGGTCGAGCGGCACGGGGTCCGGGAGCCCGTGTGCGACGTGTGCAGCCATACCACACGACTCGCGGTGCGGGACTAAAAACGTACCTCCATCAGCGCGCGCCGGCGTTGTCCGGCGCTACCACGTGGACCTCCCCGGGAACGCCGGCCTCGTCGAGCGCGCGTTTCCCGTCCGCTCGCGCCCGGTCCGCGTGCCCGGCGTCGGTCACGCCGTACACCGCCGGCCCCCACGACGACTGCCCGACGCCCGTCACCGACGGGGACCCGCGGAGCGCCGCGACGAGTTCGCCCGCGGGCGGCCGATACACGCCGCCCTGCACGTCGGCGTACCACTTCCCGTTCAGTCGGCCGACGTCGCCGACCGCGCGCCCGAACGTCTCTCGGTCACCGTCGCGGAGCGCGGGGAGGACGCGGCGCACCACGATACCCGCGATTCGCTCGGCGACGCCCGGGTCCGCGGACTCCACGACCGACCGCATGCTCGACTCCTCCGCGTCCCCGTGTCGGCCCGCGTCCGCGTCCGGGAGAACGAGCACGAACCGCCAGTCGTCGGGGACGTCCGCGCGCGCCGCGACCGTCGGCACCGTCCACGACCCCGGGTCGGGCGCGTCCACGGTGAACCGCTCCGTCGGATGTCCCGCGTCCAAGACGAAGCCACCCGACTCGAACCCCGCGACGCCGACGCCGGACCGGCCGCCCCGCCCGAGTTCCGGCGCGCGCTCCCTGACACGGGGGTCCGCGTCGTGAGCGCGCGCTGTCGCCGCGAGTACGCAGAGCGCGAGCTGGGTGCCGCTCCCGAGGCCGACGTGCCGCGGCAACTCCGCCTCCACCGAAACACGCGCGCCCGGCACGCCCAGTCGTTCGACGGCGCGCTCCGCGTACTCGCGCGCGACGGGATGGTCGCACACCACGCTCTCGGCACGGTCGGCGACCACGACGGTCCGCGGTTCCGCGAGCGAGACGCCGAGACTGCCGTAGAGGCGCTCGTGTTCCAGCGAGAGATTGCAGAAGCCGAAGTGGAGTCGGCCACCTGCGGAGACCCGAACCGACATGCAGCGAGAGACGACGAGTAACAGCAAGCCGGTTGTGTCACCGGTAAACCCTACCTACGAAAGCACGCGCTCCGCGACGACGCCCGCGCCGTTCTCGTACTCCTGGGCTTCCGGTGGGTTCTCGGCCGCCGCGACCACCTCGTCGGGCGACGTCACCGTGCGGAAGCCGCGGGCGCGGGAGGCGAGGCGGGCGACGCCGCGCTGTTCGCTCGTGAACGGATAGACGAGTACGGGCGTGCCGGCGACTGCGGCTTCCATCACCGTCGAGTACCCCGGACAGACGACGAGGTTCGCCGCGCGGAGCGTGGGGAGCATCGACGCGACCGGCTCCCAGTCGTCCCCGCCGACCACCGTGACGTTCCGGCCCGCCTCTCGGAGTCGGTCCGCGGCCGTCCCGAGTTCGGTCGAGTACGTACTCGGCACCATCACGACGTCGGGGTCGCCGACGACGGGCGCGTCCACGTCGAGCGCGAGCGGCGGGATTCGCGTGACGCCCGTGGGGTCCGCGTCGGCGGGCGGCCACACCACGGGGAACAGGAACTCGCGGGCCGCCGCCACCTGATAGGCGGTGAGTCCCCACGCGCCCGCGCGCTCAGCGAGGTCGTCGTACAGGCCGGGCGCGTTGTGCGTCGAGACGTACAGCGGGACGCGCGCGAGCGGCGCGGCCATCGCCGCGAACATGTCGTCCGTCACGAGCGCGTCCGGGTCGGTACGAGAAAGCCACCGGTAGAAGTCGCGGACGCGCCGTGCGCTGTCGGGGAGACTCCCGGTCAGGACGTCTCTCAAACCGCCGCCGTCCTGGTAGTCACCGATGAAGTCGACGCGCGTCGGCACGTACTCGTCGTACCCGAGGAGGTCCGCGAACCGTTCGCCGGGGCCGCCCCCGGCGAGCGACACCCGCGCGCTGCGCGCTTCGAGTTCGCGCGCGACGGCGAGCATCCGCGTGGCGTGACCAGCGCCCTCCGGATAGTGGGCGACCGCGACGTGCATACGCGTATTCACGGACGGGAGAGTGTGAGCGTTCCGGTCGCGCGGCAACGTCTGTTCGGTCGCGCGGGTTTATCAGTCCCGAACGCCGAAGTGTGGGTATGAGCGAACGACCCGCGAAGGACCCGTCGCTGCGGAGCGCCGAAGTGACCGAAGGCCCGGAGCGCGCCCCCCATCGCGCGATGTTCTACGCGATGGACTACGACCGCGACGACCTCTCGAAGCCGATGGTCGGCGTCGCGAACCCCGCTGCGGACGTGACGCCGTGTAACGTTCACCTGGACGACGTGGCAGACGCCGCGTACGGCGGCATCGAAGATTCTGGCGGGATGCCCATCGAGTTCGGCACCATCACCATCTCGGACGCAATCTCGATGGGCCACGAGGGGATGCGCGCGAGCCTCATCTCCCGCGAAGTCATCGCGGACTCCGTGGAACTCGTCGCGTTCGGCGAACGCCTCGACGCCCTGGTTACGGTCGCCGGCTGCGACAAGAACCTCCCGGGGATGATGATGGCCGCCATCCGAACCGACCTCCCCACTGTCTTCCTCTACGGCGGGTCCATCATGCCCGGCCAGCACGAGGGCCGCGACATCACGGTGCAGAACGTCTTCGAGGCCGTCGGCGCGGTCTCCTCCGGCGACATGACCGAGGACGAAATCGAGGACATGGCGTGTCACGCCTGCCCCGGCGCGGGCTCCTGCGGCGGGATGTTCACCGCGAACACGATGGCGTCCATCAGCGAAGCGCTCGGCCTCGCCCCCCTCGGTTCCGCGAGCGCGCCCGCCGAGTCGGAGGAGCGCTACGACGTCGCCCGTGAGGCCGGCGACGTCGTCCTCGACGCCGTGGAGAACGACCGCAAACCGAGCGACATCCTCTCCCGCGAGTCCTTCGAGAACGCCATCGCGCTGCAGGTCGCGCTCGGCGGCTCCACGAACGGCGTCCTCCACCTGCTCGCGCTCGCCGCCGAAGCCGGAATCGACCTCGACATCGAGGACTTCAACGAGATTAGCAGCCGGACGCCGAAGATCGCGAACCTCCAGCCCGGCGGCGAACGCGTGATGAAGGACCTCCACGACCTCGGCGGCGTTCCCGTCATCGTCCGCCGCCTCCTCGACGGCGGCTACATGCACGGCGACGCGATGACCGTCACCGGCCGCACGCTCGAAGAAGAACTCGACCACCTCGACCTGCCGGACGACGACGAACTCGAAGCAGACTTCCTCTACACGGTCGACGAACCGCTCCACGCGGAGGGCGCGATCAAGATTCTGACGGGGAACCTCGCGCCCGACGGCGGCGTTCTCAAAGTCACCGGCGAGGACGGCCTCCAGCACGAGGGGCCCGCGCGCGTCTTCGAGGGCGAGGAGGACGCGATGGAGTACGTTCAATCCGGGAACCTCGAATCCGGTGACGTGCTCGTCATCCGGAACGAGGGCCCGCAGGGCGGCCCCGGGATGCGCGAGATGCTCGGCGTCACCGCCGCCGTCGTCGGACAGGGCCACGAGGACGACGTCGCGCTGCTCACCGACGGTCGGTTCTCGGGCGCGACCCGCGGCCCGATGATTGGCCACGTCGCCCCCGAAGCCGCGGTCGGCGGCCCCATCGCCGCCATCGAAGACGGCGACGTCGTGACCGTCGACGTTCCGAACCGCGAACTCTCCGTCGCGCTCTCCGACGACGAACTCGACGACCGCCTTGCCGACTGGGAACCCCCCGAACCCAACTATCCGTCGGGGGTGCTTCGGAAGTACGGCGACCTCTTCGGTTCGGCCGCGAACGGCGCGGTCACGAACCCCGGCGCGAAGGAGTAGGGCGGATTTTTTCCTCCAGCGTCAGAGCGATACTCTGACTGGCTCCCGTTCGTCGACTCACGGGAACAGGTTTTGCGAAGAGACCCCGAAGGGGTCTCTCTCGGAAAAAGTGGGTGACGAACCCCGGCGCGAAGAAGTAGCTACTTCGCGTCGGCGATGCGTTCGAACTGGTCGCGCGTCAGGTCGATGTCGGCGGCGACGACGTTCTCTCGCACCTGCTCCGGCGTGCTCGCGCCCACGATGGGCGCGGTCACCTGGTCGTGTTCGAGCAGCCACGCGAGCGCGGTCTGCGCGGGCGTCGCACCGACCTCGGCGGCGACTGCTTCCACGACTTCGAGCGCGTCGAAGTTCTCCGCGGTGAGGTAGGAGTCCTTGAACTGCTGGTCGGTCGCGCCCCGGGAGTCCGCGGGCGGCGCTCGGTTCCGCTCGTACTTCCCGGTGAGGAAGCCGCCAGCGAGCGGACTCCACGGCACGACCCCCATCTCGTAGTCGCGCGCCATCTCCAGATAGTTCCCCTCTATCTCCCGGTTGACGGCGTTGTACCGGGGTTGCGTGACCGAAAACGGTTCGTAGCCCTCGCGTTCGGCTATCTCGTTTGCCTTCGCGATTTTCCACGCGTTCGGGTGGAAGGTCGACGTGGCGAGGTAGTGGACACGTCCCTCGCGCACGAAGTCGTTCAGGGTCGACATAAACTCGGAGACGGGCGTGGTGTCGTCCCAGCGGTGCGTGTACAGGACGTCCACGTAGTCGGTGCCGAGTCGGTCGAGGATGTTCTCGATGCCCCTGCGGAGGTGTTTGCGGTTCAGGCCGCCGCCGTTCGGACCGTCCCGGGTCGGCCAGTACATCTTCGACGCGATGACGAAGTCCTCGCGGTCGCGTTCCGCCAGCCACTCGCCGATGTAGCGTTCGGCGCGGCCGTTTCCGTACATGTCTGCGGTGTCGATGAACCGGCCGCCGGCGTCGGCGTACGCGTCGAGGAGGGCGTGCGCTCGCTCGCGGCCGATTTCGACCTCGCCGTCGTCGTTCTCGCGGCCGAACCGCCACGTCCCGAACGCCAACTCGGAGACGTGCAATCCTGTCGAACCGAGGGGGACGGCATCCAGAGCCATACGGCAAAAATTGCGGCCGGCGGTGTTAACAGATGCGTTTCGTCTACGATTTGTGGTTCCGACCCGCGACCAGCGCGACGACGTGGAGGGCGACGAGCACGGCGAACGCGACCATCGCGTCCTCGGACTTGAGTCCGGACGCGAACAGCGGCACGTAGAGGAACGGCAGCACTACCGCCGCCCAGAACCCGACGACTTCGACGGGTTTCCTCACGTACGTGAGCGGGTCGAGTGACGTCCCGAACCGGTCGTTCTCGTGAGCGGTAGGAGGGCTCATGACGACTGAATGCACGACCCCCACGAGCATATAAGGCGTTCACCGTTGGCGTCGTTTCACCACGATTCATCCTCTATAAACGCGCCCTAAGACGTTTCACGGGCGACGCAGCGCGCTCGAAACGTTTTATCGAGCGCTCTCGACCGTTCACTCGGAATTTCCGTCGGCCAGTATCGGTTTACCGTGGCCGGGTGTATCTGACTCCCGTGTCCGACGGACTGACAGTACCGCCGAACTGGCGGCACGACGACCCCGACTTCGAGGAGGACGTCGGCCGGAAGTACGACCCGCACGCCGTCGTGGAGTACGAACACGTCGACCTCCCGCTGAACCTCGTACTCGCGCCCGGCCGAGTCCCCCCGAACGTCGACGACTCGGGGCGCGGCTACCGCGTCGACCTCCGGTACGGCAGCGGCCCCGAAGACGTCACCACCATCGAAATCGCCGCAGTCCCCTCGCTCGCCGACGCACACGGCGTCGCGGAAGACCTCATGCGGTTGTTCACCGAGTTCTACACCGCGGACGCACGCATCGACCGCATCGTCGACGACATCGCGGAAACCAAAGCCGGCACGTGGCGCGACGAACACGACGCAGTCCGCCCGTCCGCGGCCGCGCCCCCACTCTAGGACGCATCCTGCCGGCGTCCCCATGGCCGGTGAGCGCGTGACGCACGGTTTTACTCCCTCCGCTCCAAACCCTCCCGTATGGAACTCGAGCGAGGACTCCGCGACCGACTCGCCATCTCGACGGAAACCGTCGCATACTGGGCGCTCGTGCTCTGGACGGAGTTCGCGCTCGTCGTCGCCTACCTCACGCTCAACACCACGACGGTGACGGAACCCCGCTACCTCGTCTATCCGTTCGTCTGGATAAACGTCGGCCTCCTCGCCGTCGTCCACACCCGACGAAGCCTCCGCGACCGGACGCCCGGACGACGCTCGCGCCTCGTCGCCGGTGCGCTCGCCGCCGCGTACCTCGCCGTCCTCTGTCTCCTCGGCGGCCTCCTCTACCTCCCCGTCCTCTCTCCCGCGCACACGGGAACCCTCTTTTCGGTCTCGTGGGTCGTCCCCGGCTGGGGTCCCATCGTCACCGCGCGCACGCACGCCTTCCAAGTGACCGTCGTCCCGTTCAAGTTCGCGGGCTACCTCGCGCTCAGTTACGTCCTCTACGCCCGACTGCTCGACGCGACGCGCGCGCTCGCATCCGCGGTGTTCGGCCTCTTCTCCTGCGTCGGCTGTACGGTCAGCCTCCTCGCGCCACTCCTCGGCGCGAGCGCGTTCGGCGCGGCGACGACGCTCACGTGGGACGCCTCCACGGTCGTCTACTTGCTCGCCATCGCCACGCTCTACTGGAGTCGCGAAATAGAACTCGCGATTCGTCGCGCGCTCCCCTAACCCTCGACGCGCGTCTTCACGACCGTCACCGGCCGGGACGCGACGCGCACCACGCGCTCCGTGACGCTCCCGATGAGGTTCCGGTAGGCCTCGTTGCGCTCGCGCGTCCCGACGACCACGAGGTCGACGTCGTGTTCGTCCGCGTACGCCAGAATCTCGTCCGCAGGCTCCCCGCGAAGCAGCGACGTCACGATCTCCACGTCGTCGCCCGCCGCGTTCTCGACGGCCGCGAGCGCTTTCTCACCGTGTTCTTCGAGCCCGCTCTCCAGTCCCTCGTGTTCGCCGACGTACTCGTCGCCCGAGTACGCGGAGTACACGTCCTCGTCCATCACGTACAGCGCGTGCAACGTCGCACCCGTCGCCTCCGCGAGCGTGACGGCGTGCTCGACGGCGTTCTCCGACGCAGGGCTCCCATCTGTCGCAACGAGAATTCGCTCGTACATACCCGACGAGTCGGGCGCATCCCCGAAAAAACAGTCGGCCATTCCCGTTCTCTGAGAAGCAACGTCACGTCCTCTGTGAAGCGTTCGAACCCGGTCGCATACTCGAAGGGAGACAGACACTCCACCAACCTCGTTAGGCTTCGGCCACAACGAGGCGACGAAGATGACCGGTGACGTCGCGCAGTGTCCCGACTGTGGGTGGACCGGCAGAGAATCAGCGCTCGAAGACCACGGAACCGAACAGCGGTGTCCGATCTGTGACTACACGGTGAACGCGGCGTGAGTGCGGGCCGTTAGGCGGGGCTTACGGTTTCCACCACCCGAGTAAGCGGTCAACACTTTATGCCGTCCTTCGCCGTGACTGTGCCAATGGCGTCCCCCTTTCCGCCCGGCCGGCCGCACGCGTACACCGTCTCCGCGAGCGCCGCATTCGAGCGAATCGTCCAGCGCGAATCGCTCCGCGGGGCGCGCGTCCTCCTCCCCGCCTACATCTGCTCGAAGGGGTTCGAACCGATCTTCGAACAGTACGACATCGACCCCGTCTTCGTCGACGTCGACCCCGACACCTACCACCTCGACCCCGACCGGGCCGACCCCCACCTCGGGGACGTCGACGCAGTCCTCCTCGTGCACGCGTTCGGCCTGCCAGCGCCCGCCGACGACTGGGCAGAACGGTGCCGGCAGGCGGACGCCCTCCTCATCGAAGACTGCGCCAGAGCGCTCGGCGCGCGCCACGACGGCCGACTCGCGGGGAGTTTCGGCGACTACGCGATATTCTCGTTCCCGAAAGTCTCACCCGTCTACACGGGCGGCTGTCTGGTCGCGGCGACGAACGACGACGGGTTCGAGTTGGCTCCGCCGACGCTCAACGCGGACCTCCTCGTGAAAACCGCGTACAACGCGCTTCCGCGAGGAATCCCCTACGAACGCGAGATCGTCGACCGCTACAAGTCGCTCATGGGCGACCGACTGTACGCCATAGACGACACCGAATCGAACCTGACCGACACGGAGACGTCCGAGTCGACGGACACGACGGCGGTACGAGAACTCGACCCCCTCACCCGCTACCTGTTCGACCGATACCTCCACCGCGACCACCCGCGCGCCCTCACCGAACACGCACACATCGCGTCCGAACTCCGACGGACGTTCCGCGCGCTCGACTTCGACGTCCAACCGAACGCGCCCGGCCGAACACAGTACACGATTCCCGTGACGGTCCCCGACGACCGCAACGAACTGGTGGACTACCTCCACGACCAGGGCCACCCAGCAGGAAAACTCTGGCAGAACCCGTGGGGGCTCACGCACCCGAAAACCACCGACGAACACGCGTATCCGGTGACGCGCGAACTAGCCGACCACGTCCTGACCCTCCCCATATTCGAGATGTCGCCCGACGACGTCGACCACCTCGACCTCACCCTCCGCCGCTTCTACTAACAGCAACGTCCCCACTCTCGCCGTTGCGTCGAAAGAATGCCGGGGAGGGGTGTCGACCTTCCCCGAGAACGGAGTTCTCGCGTACCCAACGCTCGCGTCGCTCGCGTTGGACCTCCGGGTTCTCACCCACTCCCCGGCATGTTCGACGAACGACTCGCTGTCGCTCGTCGATTCGTCAGAAAGTGCCCGGGGAGGGGTTCAGGAACTTGCGTCGGACGTGCTTACGTTCGTTGCGCGCGCCCGACTGAGTTCGAACCCCGTCCGGGATTCACTCGACGGACTCCTCCCCATCGGTCGTCGTTGCGTCGAAAGAATGCCCGGGGAGGGGTTCGAACCCTCGGCCTCCGCATGTCCCAGGTTCGAGGCTCGGCGGGCCTCGGGGGACACGCACAGCCACCGAATGGCTGCCGCACCGAATCTCGGAACCCTATGAGTGCGGCGCTATGACCAGACTAAGCCACCCGGGCTCAAACTCGGCTAGGCGACTGCTGCCTATTAAGGTTCTCATCTCCGTTCGGGGGACCCGCCGGGTTTATGTCCGCACACACGTTCTTCGTCGGCATGGACGTACCTGCTGTCGTCGAGTCGGCGCTCTCGGGGGAGAGCGTCGCGGCGCACATTCCGCTCCGGGGTGAGGACGCGTTGTACGTGACGGGAACGCGAACGCTCGCGTACCGCGCGGACGGCCTCCTGAGCGACGAGTCCGTGGACGAGTACCGTCACGACGCAGAACGCATCACCGTCTCCGAGGGTCGTCGGAAGTCGAAGATAACGCTCGATTACGGATTGGACGGGGAGGCGACGGTGAGCGTGCCGTCGAGTAAACTGGACGACGCGCTCCATCCGATTCTCGCGGGCGTCCTCAATCACGCGGGCGTCACGCAGGCGGGGGAGACGGTCAAGCGCACGTATCGGTTCAGCGAACTCACGCTCGTCGTGACGAGCGACCGCCTGGTCAAGCACATCGGCGCGGCGGTCTGGGACGACGACTTCGAGGAGATCGCGTTCGCGGACGTCACCGACGTAGGCGTCGAGGAGGGGAGCGTCTCCAGCCAGCTCGTCCTCGAAACCACCGGCCGCACCCAGCGAATCAAAGCCCCGAACGAGTCGTTCCGCGACGTCCGCGAGACGGTCGAGGACGCGCTTTTCGCCGCGCACGACGCCCGAACGTACGAGGAGTTCCGACACGCGGTCGCGGCCGCGACACCCGAGGAGGAGGTAACTGGCGACGTAGCGTTCGACAGCGACCTCGAACCGCTCGGCGGCCGCGACGAACCCGCGGACGAATCCGAGACGGCCGAAACGCGGTCCGAACCGGCGGCTTCGACGTCCGCCGTCCACGCGGAACCCGAACCGACAGAATCTGAACCGACGGAGTCCGAACCGGTGGAGCGCGTCGAATCCACCGAACCCCGAGTGGACGTCGACGCGCTCCGCGCGGAACTCGACGACCTCGAAGCGACCGTCGACCGGCAGCGCGAACTCCTCTCCCAGCAGCGCGACCTCATCGAGACGCAGGCGGACCTCATCGAAGAACAGGACGCCCGTCTCGACGCGCTCCGGGACGCTACTCCCGACCGGTAACTTTCCGGATGCACGACGACCCGAACGCGCCGAACTCCCCCGAATCGAGGTTCAGGAAGTAGCCCGTCGTAATGCTCGACCCGCAGCGTCGACACGTGAACTCGCCTTCCTTCTGAATCACGTCCTTCTCGAAGTCGACGTGTCCGCCGCCACGCGGCCGCACCCGACCGCTCTCGCGTTCGATGATGCCGCGCGCTTCCGCTTCATCGAGGATGCGTCGCGTCTTCTCCGGATGCGTCGTCACCGACTCCAAACGGTCCACGGCCTCCGCGACGGACACCTCCTCGCCCGACATTCTGTCGAGGAGTTCGACGCCGATCGCCACCGCGTCCTCCATACCCGTTTTTCGAGGTCGCGGAATAAAAGACATATCACCTCCCGCCCCCGACTCACCCACAATGGCGTCCGTCTCACGGGGAACGCTCGTCGCGGCCGCCGCCCTCGTCGTCGTCGCCGCGCTCTACGTCCTCGTGCCCGTGGACGCACTCGACCGCCTGCGCGGCCTCGTCGCCAGTCCCTACTTTCCCCTCCTCCTCGTCGCGCTCTACGCCGTCCGCCCCTTCCTCGCGTGGCCCGTCTCCGCCATCTCCGTCCTCGTCGGCTACAAGTACGGCCTCGCGCTCGGCGTCCCCATCGCCCTCGCCGGCTGCGTCGCCACCAGCCTCGTCCCCTACCACTTCGGCGACCGCCTCCCCACCGCCGCAGGCGTCCTCTCCCGCGTCGACCGGAGCGGCAAACGCTACTTCGCCGCCGCCGGCGACACCCGCGGCGTCGCCGCCGCCCGCCTCGCCCCCACCCCCGCCGAAGTCGTCTCCGTCGGCGCGGGCATCGCCGGCGTCCCCCTCCGCGCGTTCGCCCTCGGCACCATCCTCGGCGAACTCCCGTGGACCATCGCCGCCGTCTCACTCGGTGCCTCACTCGACACGTTCTCCCTCACCACCGCCGTCGACCCGCTCCTCGTCGCCGCCTGCCTCCTCCTCGCCGTCCTCACGCTCGCCGGCCCACTCTGGCGGGCATTCGACGACTAATCGAACTGTTCTCGAAGCACCTGCACGGCGGTTTGGCGCTTTCTCGACATCGCGGGCTCAGTTGACACCCGCCGCGGGAACAACCGGTGATAGAGGACCGGGAGCCGTCGCTGGCCGGATACACGCAAATAGGCCCACGAACGCCCCTCGTACGCCTCGCTCACGATCTCGGATTCGAACGGGATCCACGTCTGGAGTTTCCGCAAGCGCTCGTCGTTGTTGTCCGTGATAGTCCACTTCGAGGCGCCGTCGTACCCATCAGCGTCGGAGACTCACCGAACCGTTCAGCCGCCGCCCGAAGAGCAGTCAAGCACTCGTCGTCACCGTATCTGTTTTCGGACACACCCCTCGATGGCGCGCCGCCACACGTGAACTCTCGTTTACGTCATCCAGAATACATCTGCGCAGTCGAACACGACGCCGTGCTGGGGGCAGACGTACTTGCAGTGGCGCTTGAACAACTCGGACTCGCACATCGGACACGTCGGCCCGCCATCCATACGCGTCGGAACGAACCCCGCGGGGTTAACAGTTTAGACCCTCGATAAGCGGTTTAGCACTCCGATAGTGAAGCGGGCGGGCGTTCTCTCCCGGGTATGGACAAGACGACGCGGCGACGGCTACTCGCGGCGACGGGCGCGCTCTCCGTGGGTGCGCTCGCGGGATGTAGCGGCGGGCGCGGCGACGAGGACGGACAGACGTTGACAGCGACGACGAACGGGACGACGGGAACTGCGACGACGGCGCGGACCACCGCGCAGACGCCTACCGCGACGACGGACGAGACGACGGTCGAAGACTCCGACGACTACCAGCTTCAGACGGCGAGCGAACTGCGCGCGCCGCAGGACGAGTACGAGGACGTGCCGATTCCGGAAGCGCCGGGCCGGCACGCGTACGCGACGATGGGTGACGGGCGCGGCCCGACGGCGACCGTGTTCGGGAATTGGAAGTGTCCGTACACGCAGGAGTTCGTCCTCCAACACCTCCCGCGCATCATCGAGAAATACGTGCGGCCCGGCGACCTCACCATTCGATTCCGCGCGCTCTCGTACCAGAACGGCGACCCGTTCCTCGGAGCGGACGCGCCGCGCGCCGCGCGCGCCGGACTCACGGTCTGGCACCGCGACCCGGACGCGTTCTGGCGGTACTTCGGGACGGCGTTCCTGAATCAGCCACAGGAGCGATACGAGTGGGCGACTACCGAGCAACTCGCCGAGATAGCGACCGCTGCCGGGGTCGACGAGACGAACGAGGTCGCGCTCGAAATAAAAGACGGTGCGCACGCCGACGCAGTTCACGAAACTGTCGATGCAGCGGCGCGCGCGGGCGTCACGACCGTTCCGCGCGTCGTGGTGAACGGCGAAGTGACCGCGCCGACGGTGGCGTACGAAGAGACGAAAAACGCACTCGACGCGGTCGTGCGCTAAAAACCGATTAGGGCGTTAGGAGCACTCGCTCCAGCCACACGACTGACAGGTCTTGCAGCCTTCGGAGTAGTAGAGGTCCATCGCACCGCAGTCGGGACACTCGGGCGTCTCACCGGCGTCGATGAGGTCCTGCGTCGCGTCCGACTGGTCGGGCGCGTCGGGCTGACTGGTGTCGGGCTGTGCCGTTCCCGGACTCTCGGTGTCCGCGTTCGGACTCTGCGAGGTCGCACCGCCGTCCAGTTTCGCCATGTCCTCTTCGTCTTCGAGTTCGGTGAGGTTCTGCTGTTTCGGGTACTCCTTGTCGATGTCGCCGTCGAGGTAGCGACGCATCGCCGTGCCGATGGCGTCCGGGATGGAGTTAATCTGCTCGCCCTTGTCCCACGCCACCTTCGGGCTGCGGATGCCCTGCAGTTCGCTCGCTATCTCGTCGGGGTCGACGCCCGCGCGCAACGCCGTGGAGATCGTTTTCGCGAGCGACTCCGTGAACGAGGCCGTGAAGCCGCCGCTGTTCCCGATGTTCGCGAACAGCTCGAACGGACGGCCGTGTTCGTCCTCGTTGATGTTCACGTAGAGCTTGCCGTAGCCCGTGTCGATGCGCTGAGTGACGCCGTAGAGGACGTCCGGACGCGGGCGCTTCTGCGCGCCCTCGATTTCGACGTCCACGAGGTCCTCGACGTCGCCGCCGATAGCCTCCCGCACGTCCTCGTTTTCGAGGAAGGATTCGAGGTCGCCGAACGCGTCCTGAATCTGCTCTAAGAGCACGTCTGCGGCCTCTTCTTCGTCCGCGAACTCGGCGTTGTCCGCACGCGTGGTGAGCACCTGCTTCGAACGCGTGCCGTCCCGATAGACGGTCACGCCCTTCCCGCCGTGCTCGTAGATATACCTGTATACTTCGTCCATGTCCTCCACGCTCGCGGAGTTCGGGAAGTTACACGTCTTCGAGATGGCGGAGTCCACGCCCGCCTGACACGCGGTCTGGACGGCCGCGTGCTGCTTCCCGGTGAGGTCCTCCGTCACGACGAACAGTTCGCCGATGGCGTCCGGCACCGTCGTGAGCCCGGTTACGCCGTCGAACTCGTTTTCCGCCATCTGCTCCTGGGCTTCCTGCTTCACGGCGTCGACGTCGATGTCGTTCGCCTCCAGGGTGCGGAGGAAGTAGTCGTCGAACTCCACGAGCATCTCGTCGCCCTGCACGTCGTCGCTGACGTTCTTGTAGTACGCGACGTTGTAGATGGGTTCACACCCGCCCGTGGTGTTCCCGACCATCGACGTCGTGCCCGTCGGCGCGATGGTCGTGGTGTTGTGGTTCCGCATCGCGTACCCGTCCTCCCAGTCGTCCGCGGACTCGCCCGTGTGGTGTTCGAACCAGTCCCGATACTCCGTCGGGTTCGCGTACTTCGAGTTCTCCCACTCGTCGAAGCTTCCGCGTTCCTCGGCGAGTTCGTGGGACGCGGACTTCGACCCGTGGTTGATGTGGGTCATGACTTGGCGCGCGATCTCGTTTGCGGGCTCAGTTCCGTAGGAAACGCCCAACTGGACGTAGAGCTGCGCGAGACCCATAACTCCAAGGCCGATCTTCCGCATCTCCCGAACCTTCTTCTCGATTTCGGGAACGGGGAAGTCGGACATGGTGACGACGTTCTCGAGGAAGCGCGTCCCCATCTCGATGCGGTAGTCGAACTCCTCGTGGTCGAGCGCGTCGTCGAGGAACGCGCTGATACCCTCCTCGAGGGAGTCGTAGTCGTTCTCCTCGCTCCAGACACGCCAGTCGGGCGCGTCCATGTCCGCGATGGTGGAGAGGTTGATGTGCCCGAGGTTGCACGCCTCGTACTCCTCCAGCGGCTGTTCGCCGCAGGGGTTCGTCGCGAGGATGCGGTGGTCGGGGTGTTCCTCCACGTCGAAGGAGTGCTGTTTGTTGACGCGTTCGAGGTAGATGACGCCGGGTTCGCCGTTCTCGTGTGCGCCCTCCACGATGGGGTCCCACACGACGTCGGCGGGCATCGAGAGCGGTTCACCGACCTTGACGTAGTCGCCGAGGCCGTACCGCGAGTACATCTCCTTCGTCTCCTCCGTCGCGATGTGCGGTTCGCCCGTGCGCGGGTTGGTGAACGTGAACTCCTCGCCGTTCTGGAGGGCCTCCATGAAGTCGTCCGTCACGCCGACGGAGATGTTGAAGTTAGAGAGGTGGCCTTCGACGGCGTTCCGGAGGTGCTTTGGGACGCGGCCCTCGTCGTCGATGAGTTCGCGCGCCTCCTCCAGCGCCTCGCTGAACGTCGTGTACGTGTAGTCGTCGGGGTCGTTCAGCTTCAGGCAGTGGGCGAGGCTGACGTCCTTGTTCTTCGCGTGAATGAACTCGATGACGTCCGGGTGGCTGATGCGCATGACGCCCATCTGCGCGCCGCGGCGTGCGCCGCCCTGCGCGATGGTCTCGCACATCTGGTCGAACGTTCGCATGAACGTGATGGGGCCGGACGCGATGCCGCCGGTGCTGCCGACCGGGTCGCCGTACGGCCGGAGCTGCCAGAACGCGTACCCCATGCCGCCGCCGGACTGGAACACTTCCGCGGCCTCTTTGGCCGTCTCGTGGATGTCCGTGATGTCGTCGCCGGGCGAGTCCACGAAACACGCGGAGAGCTGCTGGAGTTCGTCGCCCGCGTTCATCAGCGTCGGGCTGTTCGGGATGAAGGAGAGTCCCGCCATCAGGTCCTGGAACTCGGCCGCGGTGTCCTCGACGTGCGCGCGTACGTCGTCGGGGAGTTCGGGGACGACGGTGTCGTACGCGAACTTGTTCACGTTCTCCGCCGTCAGTTCGGTCTCTACGTCGTCGTCGGCGGTGACGCCGTCGCCGAACACTTCTTCTGCGAGTTCGTCGCGCCGCGGGTGGTCGGGCTTGAGCTGGTCCGGCGTGACGAGGACGTCGACGCCCTCGTTTTCCGCCTCGTACACTGCTTCGGCGAGCGCGATGTTCTTCGCGACGCGGTCGAAGAGGTCTTCCTGCGTCTCGACGAGTTCGCCGTCCGCGTTCTTCTTGAGATATCGCGCGGGCAGGATGTTGTTGTACGCGTTCGCCGTCAATCGCTCTTCGAGCGTGTCGCCGGTGACGCGTTTGATCGGGAGCGTCAGGTCGCTCGCGGAGAGGTCGTTCGCGCTCATTTGCCGTACCACCGTCCGTCGCCGTGTGAGGGTGTAGTTTCTCGTTGCATGTGTAGGTGATTCCGGGAGTCAGGTGACGAGGATGTGTTACTGTTGCCCCGACCATATACCTGTGGGATTCGGCGGCGGGGTGGGGTTCGTCACGAGTGCCCCGTTGCTGTCAGTTCGGTACAGTCGGCGGCAGTATAATCGTGACCTAAGCGGAGTGAAAGTGGAGGCGCTGTGGCGGAAAAATCGGCCGCAATCGCGCGGTTTTCACTTCCGCTCTCGAACCGCCCAAAAATTAAACATCACGGACGGCGACAGGACGACATGGCGCGCTACGACGCGGTGGCCGACCTCTCGTTTCGGGTGGACGACGTAACCCTCGACCAGACGCGGATGGACACGTCGAGCGGGTTCGAACGCGTCACCACCACTATCACGCTCGGCGGTCCCGCGGACGGCCGCGGCGAGGACGTGACCTACGACACGCCCGACCACGAACGACTCGTGCGCGCCGGCCCACCCGACCTCGCGGGCGACTACACGCTCGCCGAGTTCTCGCGCGCGCTCGACGACACCGACCTCTGGCCCGACCCGCCCGAACGCGAGGTCTCGCGCCACTACCGGCGCTGGGCGTACGAGTCCGCCGCGCTCGACGCCGCCCTCCGCCAGAACGACCTGTCGTTCGGCGACGCGCTCGACACCGACTACGATCCGGTGCGGTTCGTCGTCTCCACCCGCCTCACCGGCGATCCGCCGGACGCGAGCAAGGTCCGCGAGTGGCTGGACATCGACCCCGACAGCGAGTTCAAACTCGACGCCACCCCGGACTGGTCGCCCGACCTCTGCGCCGAACTCGCGGACACCGGTGCCGTGCGCGTCGTCGACCTCAAAGGCCACTACGAGGGCACCGACGTCGACAACCCCGGCGACCCCGACTTCTACGCGCGCATCCTCGACTCGTTCCCGGACGCGATAATCGAAGACCCCGCGCTGACCGACGACACCCTCGCCGTCCTCGCCGACGACCAGTCGCGCGTCTCCTTCGACGCCCCCATCACGAGCGTTCAATCCGTCCGCGACCTCCCCTTCGAACCGGACGTGCTGAACGTCAAACCCTCCCGCTTCGGCACCGTCGAATCGCTCCTTGAGTTCATCGACTACGCGGACGAACACGACATCGACCTCTACGGCGGCGGCCAGTTCGAACTCGGCGTCGGCCGCGACCACCTCCACGCCCTCGCCAGCCTCTTCTATCCCGACAGCCCGAACGACGTCGCCCCCGCCGAGTACAACCGTCCCGAACCCGCGAGCGGCCTCCCCAAAAGCCCTCTCTCCCCGCCCACCGACCCCCGAGGACTCGACTGGTAGCACGGGCGAATCGGCCGGCGAACCGCCTTCCTGCTTCTGCCGGACTGAACTTGGGCGGTCCTCTTCGCTGTGCGCTGCGTCTTCACGGCGAACATCTACGACACACTATGCTATCGGCCCACACGCTTTTACTGGTAGTCGGTTTCGTTCCGAGTATGTTCGCTGGGGCGTTCGCCGCGATGTCCGTGGGTGTGGGGTCGCCGCTCGGGAATCTCTTGATAGCGATCGTCGCGCTGCTGGTCGTCGTGTTGGTGGGGCGGTTCCTGTTGAGTGTGGCGTGGAAACTTCTCCTCGTCGCGGCGGTCGTCGTCGGTGTCGTGTACGCGATTAGTTTGTTCTGAGGAAGTTTTCGACGACGTCGTGGCCGACGCCGGTAAGCACGCTCTCGGGGTGGAACTGCACGCCCTCGAAGGGGTGGTCGCGGTGGCGGACGCCCATCGCGAGCGTCTCGCCGTCGTGGTCGGTGGTCGCGGTGACGTCGAAACACTCCGGGATGTCGGTGCAGACGAGCGAGTGATAGCGGCCCGCCTGGAAGCCCTGTGGGAGTCCGGTGTAGACGCCTCGGCCGTCGTGGTCGATGGGATAGGCTTTCCCGTGGACGGGTTCGGGAGCGTGGCCGACTTCGCCGCCGTAGGCGTGGACGGCGGCCTCCATCCCGAGGCAGACGCCGAGCGTCGGCACCTCGGGGGTTATCTCGCGGAGGACGTCCATCGTGACGCCAACGTCGCGGTCGGTCGCGGGATGGCCGGGGCCGGGACTCACCACGACGTAGTCCGGGTCGACGTCCCGAATCTCGTCGAGCGACGCGGTGTTCTTCACGACTTCGGTGTCGTAGCCCTGCTCGGAGACGTACTCCACGAGGTTGTAGGTGAACGAGTCGAAGTTGTCCACGAACAGGACGGTCATCGCGACACCTCCGCGGGTTCCTCGGTGATCGCTTCGAGCGCGTCGAGGACGCCGCCCATCTTCTTCTCCGTCTCCTCGAACTCCGCATCTGGGTCGGAGTCAGCGACGACGCCTGCGCCCGCGCGAACGCGGATGGTGTCACCACCGGGAGAGTGAGAAATCGTCGCCGTCCGAATCACGATAGCGAAGTCCGCGTCGCCGGTCCACGAGACGTAGCCGACGCCACCGCCGTACACGCCTCTCGGACTCGATTCGAGTTCGTGGATGAGTTCCATCGCACGGACTTTCGGCGCACCCGAGAGCGTGCCAGCGGGGAACGACGCGCGCACCGCGTCGAACGCGTCGTTCCCTTCGGCGAGCGTGCCCGTGACGGTGGATTCGATGTGCTGGACGTGACTGTACTTCAGCACGCGCATGAACTCCGGGACGCGCACCGACCCGGCCTCGCTCGCGCGGCGCACGTCGTTGCGCGCGAGGTCGACGAGCATCGTGTGTTCCGCGCGCTCCTTCTCGTCGGCGAGCATCTCACCCGCGAGCCGGCGGTCCTCGACCGGACTCCCGCCACGCGGACACGTCCCCGCGATGGGGTTGTTGAGGATGGTGCGCCCGCGCACGGAGACGAGCGTCTCGGGGCTCGCGCCCACGACGGTCCGGTCGCCCGTCCGCACGACGTACATGTACGGCGACGGGTTCACGCTCCGCAGACTCTCGTACAACCAGAGGGGGTCAACGTCGCCCTCCAACTCGCGGGTGCGGGAGACGACGCCCTGATAGATTTCGCCGTCGAGCACCGCCTCTTTCGCGCGGCGCACAGCATCCGTGTACTCCTCGCGCGACCCGGCGCGCTCGCCGGTCTTCCGGAATTCTCCCGTTTCGGGTTCTTCTGCGTTCCCGAGCGCGGATTCGACCCGCTCGGTTTCGGCGTCAAGCGCGTCGTACACTTCGCCGGGGTCGTCGTCGGGGCCGACGACGGGCGTGAACACGAGCGACACCTCGTCCGTGTGGTTGTCGAAGACGAGCGTCTTCGTGTTCAGGACGAACTGCGCGTCCGGCAGCGGGGTGTCGGGGCGCTCGACGCCGACCTCGTCCAGCCAGAGGTCGTAGACGGCGTCGTACGCGATGAACCCGACGAGGCCGCCGTCGAGCAACTGTCTCTCCGTGTCGGGAAAGCCGCGGCGTTCCGCGTCCGGGAGCGCGGTGCGGAGCGTGTCGAGCACGTCGTCACCCTCCTCGGGTGAGACGTATCGCGCCGCGCCCGTTCCCGAGAGCGCGTCGACGGTCGCGCCGTCGGGTTTGACGGTGACGAGCGCATCCGGGTCGTACCCGACGAACGAGTAGCGAGCGTGCCGGTCCTCCTCCCCGTGCTGGAACGCGCCGTCGGGGTCGCTCGCGGCGGTCTTGCTCGCGGATTCGAGGAGGAACGCGTGGTCGCCGTCCGCGAGCGCTGCGTACGCGGCGAGCGGCGACGCCGACGCTGAGAGGGTCGCGCTCGCGTACGCGACGACCGCTTCGTCGCCCGCACAGCGCTCGACGAACGTCTCTCGTTCCTCGTTCACGGTTCGGCCCTCACGGGGACGCGCTTCGCGTTCCGAACGAACGCCTCGACGGCGTCGTGGTCTTTCACCCCGCCGGCCGCCTCGACGCCCGATGCCACGTCCACCGCGAACGGGTCCACGGTACGGACGGCGTCCGCGACGTTCTCCGGGGTGAGACCGCCCGCGAGAATCACGGGCGAATCGAGGTCGGCGGCGAGGTCGCGGGTCGCCGTCCAGTCGTGCGTTCGACCGGTGCCGCCCGCCCCGGAGTCGTCCACGGAGTCCACGAGCAACGCGTCCGCCACGTCGTCGTACTCGCGGGCGTCCGCGGCGTTCTCGGCGTCGACGGTTTTGACGAGTTTCGCGTCCGCGTTCGACGCGAAGTACGCGAGGTCGCCCGGCGTGAGGTCGCCGTGCACCTGTAGAACGTCCGGCGAGACGGTCTCCGCGAGCGCCACGGCGTCCGCGGGCGTGTCAGGCATCGTCACCAAGACCGTCGTCGCGAACGGCGGCGCGTCCGCGACGAGTTCCGCAGCGCGGGTAGGGTCAAGTTCGCGCGGGGTGTCGACCGGGACGTCCACGATGAAGCCGAGGGCGTCCGCGCCCGCGTCGACGGCGGCGGAGACGTCGCTCTCGGTCGTGAGTCCGCAGACTTTCACGCGCGTCATTGCGCGACCGCCGTCCCCCGGAGGTCGGCGAGAGTTTCCGCGGCGTCACCCGATTCGATGGCTTCGCGCGCGCGGTCGACGCCCTCCGGGATGGAGTCGGCTTCCCCGGCGACGTAGATGGCCGCGCCCGCGTTCGCGAGGATGACGTCGCGTTTGGGGCCGGTGACGTCGCCCTCCACGATACCCCGTAAGTCCGCGGCGTTCTCCTCGGGCGTCCCGCCCGCGACGGCGTCGATGGGCGCGCGTTCGAGTCCGAGGTCGGCGGGCGTGAGCGTGTACTCCTCGATGTCGTTTCCGTCGACTTCGGCGACGACCGTCTCGTCGTGAATCGTAATCTCGTCGAGGCCGCTGCCGTAGACGACGAGCGCGCGTTCTGCGGGCATCTCGGTGAGCGCGCTCGCGAGTGTCGGCACGAGGTCGGGGTCGTAGACGCCGACGACTTGCGCGTCCGCGCCCGCGGGGTTCGTGAGCGGGCCGAGGACGTTGAAGATGGTGCGCATCCCGAGTTCGCGGCGCGGCCCGATGACCGCCTTCATCGCGGGGTGGAACGCCGGCGCGTGCATGTAGCCGATGCCGTCAGACTCGATGCGTTCTTCGACGCCCTCGGGGCTCGCGTCGAGGTTCACGCCGACTTCCTCCAGCACGTCGGAACTCCCCGACGACGAGGAGACCGAGTAGTTCCCGTGTTTGGCGACGGGGACGCCCGCGCCCGCGACGACGAGCGCGCTCGTGGTGGAGACGTTGATGGTGTCGTAGTCGTCGCCGCCGGTGCCGCAGGTGTCGACGAGCGGCGCGACGTCGGGTTCGATGGTGCGCGCGGCGTCGCGCATCCCCTGCGCGAACCCCGCGATCTCGGTCTCGGTTTCGCCTTTCGCGCGGAGACCGGAGAGCAGTGCGCCGATTTGAGCGTCAGTCGCGTCCTCGAACACTGCGGTCGCTGCGTCCCGCGCTTCGCCGAGAGTGAGGTCGTCGCCGTTCGTGACGCGCTCGATGTAATCCTGCATTGTAGGGCACCAACGTTCGATTGTGGGTTGTAATGTACAAGTGTGTACGTCTACTTAAGCGTGTCGTGCGGTCGCGGAACTCCGAGTCGAAACCGTCAAGTGTAGCCCCGGCATACGCAGGAATGCGTACGACCGCAGCGGGTTGGTGGTCTAGTCAGGCTATGACACCTCCTTGACATGGAGGAGGCCGGCGGTTCAAATCCGCCCCAACCCACTTCTACCGCTCTTCCACGCTAATCACGGGACAGCAGCGGCGTTACCTTGGAATCTTCTTAAATGGTGAGCGATGTGGATGGTGAATTTCAACCAGCCTTTGCATGCCCACCTCGGTAGGCCGTCGCCGTGGCGTACTCACGCCGTATTTGAGAGCGAGAAATCCTAACTCTTTCGACCGATTCAACCACCGTAGCAACCCCCACGGCGGTGGGACCCGTCAAAACTATATCTCGAAACGGGTCCCTTCTCCACGGGATAGGGGGTGGATGAAGACGCGCGTTCTGAGAGGAAATTCTTCAGTCAATATCAAAACGAGGCTTGTAGCAAGAACCATTTATCAACTCCCATTCACCCGTCTTTGTAGGTGAGGGGAGATGGGGACCCGTCACCGACGTAGTTGTTCTCGAAGTTGCTGAAGGGCTCCACGAACCCCATCACGGCCTATCCCAAGATCCGCGCACAAGGCTTGGTACTCATCACGTACCTCCATACGGTCTGATAGATCCACGACCCGCGGGTCAGAGGGGAGATGTCGGTTACCGACGTGGCCGATAGCTGCAACGATGTGGGCGTCTTGCCCACCACCTTCCCGTTCAGGTCCGTATGATGTGAAGGCTCCAGAGTTGATCGAGGTAACGAGCCGAGTCACTTCTCGGACTTGCCGCCCAGTCAACCCTACTCTGGATGCACAGGCTTCCGCCCGTTGTTTGAGGAACCGACGTTCACGATCAAGCTTCTGCTGATCGTCTTGTCGGCCTCGATGCCCATCACGACCGTCGTTGTACTGGTCAAGCGGGTAAACATTGTATCCTAATTTCGTCCCGTCGAAGGTAGTCTCCCCAGCGGAATCCTCGACGACCGTATCATGTTGGTTCTGGAGCGTTCCGTTCCCCTTCTCGCTATTGTGGTCGAACTGTTGCCTTCTTGCCTCGATTTCTAACGAGACTTGCCAATACAGGTCTTGTCTGTGGATCAATCCACAGGCTACACAGTAAACCTCGATACTACTCCGCCGTATCTCCCCACCACACTCCTCACAGTTGTTGGGTACCAACGTTTCTCCGCACAGATCCTGATTCTCCCACTCCTGCTTGGGCTTGAGCCACGCCTGACGGTAAGGCGTGATTTCCGTGACTGCGAGGGAGGGCTTTGCGTCGAAGTTGGCTGCTGACATCCCTATTCCCCTCGGAGAACTCGGGCAGAAACGATTGCAGAATGCTGGGACGTCTTCCGCGACGACGTCTTGAGGGATAGAGCCCCGATTGGGACCGATCCCTCCACCCCCGTGACAGAGCCTCCCTCGAAGTCGTCGGGGTCAATGTAATTACCCCACGAATCCTCCGTGACAACTCTGAGACTTTCCAGTTCGAACTCTGGATGTTGGAGGAGTCGACGCATCAACCCGCGTTCTTCCGTGTAGATCGAGATGGAATCCTCCGACTTAGTGAACTGGAATGTGGTCTGTTTCTCTTCGGGAACGAGGGTCCTATCCTCGGTTACCGCATCCACGAACCTCCTGTTGGTCTCCTTTTCACTCTCTACGGCCTGTGTGGACGGTGTATTCTTTCCTGTCATCCTTCTTCACTCCATCTTCTCGTAGGGGCTATCGATGCATAAGCAGAAACAGATATGCAACTCGGATTGCACAGTGTGCAACAATGGATCTTCCAAAGTATCAGACTGTTATGGGGATGGTCAACTCAAAGCTCGATGAATTAGGTAAAAACCAGCGGGATCTCGCTACTGAGATAGACGTCAATGCAGGTACTCTCAGTCGGTACATCGCTGGAGAAACGGAAGCAGGATACGAAACGCTGAGACAGATTTGGGAAGTTCTGGATCGGTGGGAGAATAGAGAAGTTCAGCCTGCCGCGGAATTGATGACGGAAGGGTTCTCTTCTGTCTCGCTGTCCGATTCGCGGAGGGTAGCAGCGGATAAAATGCAGAGTAACAACTTCTCACAGCTCCCTGTGTGCGACGAAAACGACGATGTCGTTGGAGTCGTTACTGATGCCGATCTGATGAGAGTTCACGATGACGAGAAGCTCATCAGCGAAGTCCAATACCACCACTTGATTGAGGTAACGGTGGATACGAGTCGCCGCCTCGTCGAGGATATTTTGGACCACGGCCACCCTGCCGTCCTTGTCGTCGATGACAACACACCAGTCGGAATCATCACGCGAGCAGATCTACTGAAAAGCTATTCTCCCAGTGAGTGAGCGAGAGGGGTTCAAGTAAGCCCCCTACAACGTCTTTGGAAGTGAGAGGAAGGTGGAGGAGTGGCAGTGAGTAGAGTAGGATTAGTTCTGGGGGATTGAGTGGGCACGGACGTATGTCGAGAACGATTAGGGGCGTGGTCGCTTGGGCGTATCCTCTGATACGGCCGTGGTTTGCGCGCGCACGAAGCTACGACTGGACGTTGATGTTGCTGTAGTACCAGCCTGAACCTTCTTGCTCAATCCCGTGGAAGATCGTTCGTAACGGAATCTCGTCGTCTCCATCGCGGAACACAGGTTCGTCCCAGTATTCGAGATCGTCGACGACGAACTGGACTCGGGGGTTTTCTGCGAGCAAGAAATTGACGTGATCTCGTAGCAGATCGTGGACGTACTCGCACGCGTCCCGTGGGTTATTCGCACTACGGATGAAGTCTCCAAGCCCGTAGACAGTAACGTCGTAGGGGAGACTGTTCATCCGCTTGACGCGGCGGAGGAACTCGACGACGCTCATCTCCTCGTCGAATGTTCCTTGCCGTTCGACGGCGTCCTCCGAGTGCACGTGGAAGCCGATATCCATGCTCATTCGCTTACTTCATACTGGTGACGCCTTCCCGTATAAACATCAGCACGGATAGGGGTTCGAACCCGCATCGTTACGAGAAGTCCTCCAGATCGAGTTGGGTGTCAGTCCGCTCTTCAACGTACTCGGCGATGTCGGCGTACTCATCGTCGTTCTCGATCTCGGCAAGGCGTCGGAGAGCGGCAATGGATCCTTCGTCGGTCCACTTCCCGAAATTCTGGGCCAACTGATCTGTCTCGTAGAGGTAGCGAAGGTAGTGAGCCTTGTCTACTGCGAGCGGGTTCTTCTTGTGTTCGACATCCTCGGCGCGGTCGAGCGGCCCACGAACGTTCAGATCATCACCCTCTTGCTCCAGAAGCCGCTCATTGACGAGTTCAGCGACGTCGACGCCCCGCTGACGTAGATCCTTGTTCAGTGCGTTGTAGGAGACGGTCCCACCGCGTCCGAGCACGTAGGTGAGGTAGATGGCGCTGAGGGTGTCCATCTCGTCACCCATCGTCTGGACCCGCTCCTCCATTAGCTGCTCGTCGACGATGTCGCGGATCGTCTCGACAGCGTCGTTGACGGACATCTGTTCGCCCTCGTGGGTGACGTTCGGGAAGTGACGCGAGTACACTTCAAGACACTTCCCCATCGTTACCGCGAAGATGTCTCCTTGCGTAAGTCGAGAGCCGCTTTCCTCGAGGCGATTGATTTCCTCCTGGGCACGGAAGTAGATCTCGTCTTCGAGAGATCGCCAACTCACCTCTTCGGGCTCTTCTTCTCGTTTACGACAGACAACGATCATATCGTACTCGATGTTGGCCTTCCCGCTGATATGCGTAGAGCCGCGCATCTCTCCGCGGATGGGGTATAGAGATGTAACATAGAATCCCGCGTCAAGCACTGAGCGCAGAACGGAACTCCACCCTTCTGTCTCCTTATGGTGGAAAGTGAAGGCCATTATACCGTCCTCACGGAGCTTGTCGTGGGACTCCGAGAAGACGTTCGTCAGGACGTCGATGAAGTGGTTCTCGTCGCGGTACGTTTCGACGTTCTCCTCACCCTTCCGATCTACTACCGCTTCGCTGGCCTTCGGTGTAAGTTCCGCATTGAAGTGCTCATACTCATCTTCGAGCACTTGTTTGAGCCAGACGTAGTAGAAATCCGCCACCTCGGCGTACATCACATTGTCGAAGTAGGGGGGGTCAGTGATGACGGCGTCAACGCTATTGTCTTCAATTGGCAAGTACTCAGACGTTCCGCAGCGAAGATGGACATTGTAGGTTTCGCCGTCAGTGCCTTCTACGGGGTCCCCGATCTTGCTCGGGTCGTCGGTGACATAGCCCTCAATTTTACCGACACCATCCCGTTGCTTCGTTTCACCATCCTCTATATACTTTTCAAATGGGTTTTTGCCAAATTCCTTTCCCTTCCTGACTTTTTTGAACTCAGAGTTGAACCCAGCCCTACCGTAATCGGTACCCCATAGGTTGTTCTCAACGGGGGAGTGTCGCGCTGTGATCGTATGCCGCTTATATATACCCTCAAGCTTGTTGGACGGGCGGTTATACTCACAGAAGCGGTTATTGAAGGCCAGGTTGTCAGAAAACGCCAGCAGCATGAACTCCTTGATGTTCTGGTCTTCTATCCGCTTGATTTCATTTAAGATCTTCCCGAGTCCGAGCAGCTGCCTCGGATTGAACATCTGATCATAACGCTCATAGCCGTGGTTTCGAGCAAAGTCAGAAGTGCCGATATACCGTTCCGTAGTAGGGATTGGTAACTCGCTACGCTTTTCCTGGAGTTCTGCTTCTGCTTCGGCAAACAACTCCCGATCAAATTCCTTAGCAGATTTATATCCCTTCTCGCCAGTCTCTGGGCAATAGTATTCTACTGCATAGAGGGACTCTTTCGGTTTCCCGAACCGCTCAACGCTTTCGATGATCGACATTTCTGGATGTTCATCGCAGTGAGGGCAAGTGTAGTTCTTCCGAGAAACATGTCCCGCATCTTTTGGAATATACTCATGTGAACACTCAGGACAGGTTGTCTCACTACGGTAATCATCGGTTTGGAAAACATGCCAACAATCGGGACAAAATACGTTGTCGTAATTATCCTTCGATGAACGAGCGTCTGCCAGTCGGTAATCTTTGAATAGCGGAACATCCTCCTCACAATTTCGGCACGGGAGTTCACTCACCCAAAAGTAGTACATCGCATCCGCATGGGTATCCTCACAGTGAGGACACTCCGTTCGATAATACTCCTGGATTTCTTCTCCTACGCTTTCCTCGATATCCCGATATGCAGCATCCAATTCATCGAGATCAACAGGCTCAACCTGCTTCTTAACGATAAACCACGCGACAGGGTTTAGTTCACTACCGATTGCGTTACATCCCATTCGGAGTGATTCGACGATGCTCGTCCCTCCACCCATGAATGGATCAAGCACGGTCTTGTCTCCAAAGTCAATGTCTTCGAGGTAGTAATCCCAAAGAGCATCAGGGTTCTCCCAGTCTACCTGAGGGAGTCCGCCTTCCTCTCCGAAGGTTGACTGACGCTCGCTATCGACAGACATCTCCTCGTCCGCAAGCGAGTAGAGCAGCATCGTTCGGAAAACCGAACCCAGTCGACGTGCCCACCACTTGTGCATCGTATAGACTGGGCGATAGTACCGTTTAGCGTGAGCTTCTCTTTCCGCGATTTCGTTTACTTGGTCGATGGGAAACGATATCTCGATAGGTCGACGACGGGGTTTCTGATCCTGACTCATGATTAGAGGGTCACCTCGATGCGGGGGGTAATGCACTCCAGCAGACTGAGCCCCCCGTGTTGGAAGGTACTGTACTTGCCTCGGGCGGGCCACGTGTATCTGCCGATGGGCATGTAGTAGCCGTCTGCCTCAACGACCAGCCCCGCATCGACGAGATGACTCGCATCGACACCGCCGACGCTCTCAAACCGTCCACTGAAGGTATCTTGGAGGGCTGACTTCTCGGCGTCACTGATTTGGAAGGTATGACCAGCGTCGAGTCGTGCATAGCCGTGATCCGAGCCGATCACTATGCGGTCAGTGCCGAGTTGATCGAGGATTGCTCGGAGTGCCGTCTCGGTCTTCTCGTACATCTCCTCAATGGAGGAGAGCTTCGTCTTCCCCTCCTGTATGTTTTCGAGGAGGGCATCGGGGTAGCGGCACCAAATGATCTCCTCGTCGCCGTCGAGACTCGGCTCTTGGCTCTTGACGTCCGCAGTCTTGTGGCTCTTTTTGAGTTCGGAGTAGTTGACGCGGTCACGGTAGAACTTCGTCTCCGACGGAACAGAAGAAAAAGAGAATCCTGTCTCAGGTTCGTGCCCTTCCTCTTCGAGCATGCCGACGAACATTGCCGCCTCACGGACGCTCATAGCGTCCATTACCACGAACGTCCCGTCTTCAGGAACGTCGAGAGACGCCTCGTTGACACACTTGTGGGGTAAGACGTCGGTGAAGAACTCCTGATAAACATCCAGTAGGAGACGCTCATAGCTCACGGCGTCGGTCTCCCGTCCGTAGTGCTCGCTGACATCGTCGCCAGCGGGGTACCAGATTTCCCAGAGAGAGTCCCATACTGCTGGGACGGGGTCGTCGCTCTCGACCAGTTGGGTGAGCGATTCAGTTCTCATCTTCACGCTCCACGGTCAATGTTGCGTCAATGTGATTCCCACTCGGGAGCTGTTCGAGGAATTCAACCAACTCGTCCTTCGAGAGGTTATCAACATCGTAGGACAGATCAATATGGATCGTTTCGTCTTTCTCCCCATTTATCCGCGAGTCTGCCATGCTCCGTAGTACACGGGCACTGTTTCCTTCGAGTTTGATTGCCTCTGTGGAGACTGTGAGAGAGTCTGTACTGTCGGACTTAGGAGGGACCGATTTCGTTTCGGGTTCCTGTGTGAGCGTCGTCGTATCATCGCTTCCGCTGTTTCTCACACCATCTCCCTCGTCTTCGCTCTCTGGCTCTGGCTCGGGCTCTTCTTCGAAGACCGAGTCGTCGAGGTTATCGGGGTGATGGATCGTTAGGTCGTCGGAAAGATCAGGTAGTGCATCGCTCTTCTGCGGGACGTAGAAGTTCGCTCGGTCTCCTTCGAGTACGATCTTCTCATCGCGGTATAGCTGGCTGACCGCCGAGTAGAAGACTTCGTCGGAGAGGAGTATAGGCATCCGACGGAACTGCTTGAAGTCGTTGAGCATCGACGCGATTGCGATGCCATTCTCCGCATCCGCGACTTCCTCGCGGATCTTCTCCCCGACGTAGGTTTTGTCTCTACCCACCTTGTCCTTCACGTCGTCGACGTCTGCCGCGACGTCGATCCGACGCATCCGTATTCCGTCGCCGCTTGGGCCTTCGCTCCACTTCACCCACTTCCCGAATCGGTCTTCCAGTTCGTTCCGAAGCTCTCGTCGCTCGTCACGGATGATCGACGCAAGTTCGCCGTCGTCGTCGACGTTCCCGCGGAGGTTCTCGGCTCCCAGAACACGGGCAGCCTTGCTGATGATCTCCTCGTCGTCGCGGATCTCTTTCTTCGGCGTGACGAACAGCACCGTGTTCTGGTAGGTCCGCCCGCCGAAGAAGTCGTCAAGCTTCGCGCGAAGTGCCCCGTTGGAGAGGTAATCGAGCATCACCACTGTGGTGAGTTCCTTTCTGTCGGGGACGTCCTCGTCGGGGTAGACATACACATCGTCGCTCCAGACGTCGTTTCGAACGACGTCAACAAGCGTTTCCTCGATGCTTCCACGGTCATCTTCGAGCACTCGCTCCTGCTCACGGGTTACGAGTGCCGTGAGCTTCGGATCTTCCGTGAGGTAGTAGTTCTCTTTCTGTGAGTCACGGTCGAGATAGTGGGCAACTCCGTAGAGCCCTTCCAACGACATGTGGAGCTTGTCGACGGTCGTCTTCTCGGGCTTGAACGTTCCGAGGAGGCACTCGGTTACAGACGCTCGCTGTTCCCGTTCCTCGATAGTGTAGAGGAAGATCGTCCGAAGTAGGTCGTCGCCAAAGTCGATGTCGTCGACGGCGTCCTTGTCAGAGGTATAGCGGTTAAACAGAGTCTGATTGATCCCTCGGAAGGCACTCGGTTCGATGTCGCACGTGATGAGCAAATCAGTCTCGTCGTACTTGCGACGGACTGTATCCGCAAGGACGTTCATCACTCCACGGACGCTCTGCCGTTCCCGTCCCGCGTCATAGACGTCGTCGAGGAGATCGAGAAGCTCGGGATGGAACGGGTACGTCTCGACCATGCGGTTCTCGTACCGCTTGGGCTCGTCAATCTCGATAGGGTAGTTGTAGTGGTCGACGTACTCGCTGACGACGTCACGAACTGCCTTCTCGTCGACATCATCCTGACGCGTCTCAAAGAGGCGATGGAGGATAATCTGCTCACGGTCCCCCGTGTCGTTCATGTCGACGGCGTAGGGATCGGTTCGATTGACGATGCGCTTGATATCCTGACTCTTGTCGAGGAGGGTAGCAAAAGCGAAGAGATCCTCCTGTGGGTCATTCGCAACCTCGAACAGATGCTGGAGGAAGAACCCGTTCCGTTCGAGGAGTTCCTCATTCTCACTCTTATCGAAGGATTCCCACCATGTCTCGATTTCGTCGAAGAAGATAGCCACAGGCTCTTCTTCCGCCAACCGTTCGATATGCTCGGTCGTCGGGTACCGCTTGATGTCGTCGAGGATATCTTCGCGCCCTAAGTCCTCGAAGATCGGCTCCCAGATGAGATCGGCATCGGTCTCGCTGGTAGAGTGAATTGTTGCATTCGAACTCTCAGGAAGGTCTACGGAGACATCCCATTCGTCGACCCACTTCTGAGCGACGTTCGGGCTGTTGAACATGTGGTAGAGTACGAGAAGCCCGTGAGACTTCCCAGCCCCGTAGGGTCCAGAGAGGGTGATTCCCCCTTGGTTGTCCCGCCCCCGAAGCTTGTTGTCCACGTGGTCAAAGGCCGTTTGGAGGGCGTTCGAGGGATACGTCATCGAGAACAACCGATCAGCATCGTTCTCCAGCCGATCCTGATCAGAACCCACCTTATGAGCCTGCAAAACCCCTTGGAACTGACCCTCGATAACTTCGTCCCGAGGAGTGAGGAAATCCGCAATGGTCATTATCAAATCCTACTGCGAGGCACGGCCTCTTTGGTGTTTCCCATCAGCACAGTGTCAACAGCACAGCGAATCAACCTACGTAATCCTCTAACCACCACTTCATGCCTCTCTCACTTCCAAAGACGTGGTATGGGGGATACAAAAGGGATAGACGACAAGAATAGCCTCCTCAAATCTACCGAATTTCATGCAACAGTGGGGCTGCCCGTTTATACAGCATTTGTTTAATTAAGATTAGGAGAATATGATCGGGGGGCTACCCTGAATACTCCTTGTGTCTATTGATTAGAAAGTATAGATATGCTCCGACTTGATGGATCAATAGAGTCGCATAGGTTCTGTCATGATAGGCGTGACGTTGTTTTCTGTCGTCACTGATTTTTGCGACCATCCGTTCTAAGGACTCTAAGAATTGGTTGAGTTCTGCCACCGTCGCTCCATGAGCATGGTAAAAATTATTTTCTTTCATCATATTCAGATACTTTGAGTGGACTAATTCCCGATTGTCGGTCCATCCTTCTTCATCAACACAGATGATCTTCAGAACTTCTTCTATACTGTAATAGAGCTTTTTAGGTATTTGTTCGTCAAAGTCGCCGTCTAAATATCTCTCAAAGGCGTCATTATAGCCCTTCAATGCATCTCCCCACGGTTCCTGTTCGGCAAGGGCTTGAACCTCTTTATCGATATCCTCCATCGCCTCCGATTCGATCTGTCGGAATAGAATCATGTCATCTTCAAATTCTATATCCCACAATAGACCTTCCGTGATCACTACATCATTGAATTTCCCGATTATTTCTCTGAAATTGGACTTACTAACGCTGCTTCTGGTCCGTTTAGACCGCCTATACGCGTCATTCAGAAAATGCTCAAGGAAAGAGAGGACCAAAATTGTATCTCCACGTAATATCAGTTCATCTGAATATTCTTTTGGGCTTGCCTCTTGTATTTTGGATTCGCCCACTTCATCTTTCAACTCTTTGAGAGCTGCCTTGCGTGATCGGCTGTAAGGTTCAGTGATACTGACGAATCGCTCCCTATCTCGCTTTTCTAACTCTGTTTTCACCCTTGAAGGGAACTCTCTTTCCCGAGTGAATAACGAACGAAACGGACCTGCCATTAAGCAGTCATAGGTGTGTGGTGTTTATGAAGGTTATTCGGGCAGGGTGAAAGTGATAGGCAGTAAAGTCCTGTTCCTCAGAGTCTATACGCCGTCCAGATATCCCCGCCGTTGTTCCACTTTCTGCTCCTCACTTCGCTTGTCGTAGTGCTCATCCAATACCTTCGCACTCACATTCATTCGGTCCTCGATCACTTGCTGAGGGACATCACTACTGAGGAAGTGGGTGATTGCCGAGCGTCGAATAGTGTGAGGATCAATCCCGCTTGGACAGCGATTTCCGCCGTCGTAGCCCTTCGCGTCACACTCCGAGGGCTCACGGTCGTGAGGGCATTCAGCATAGAGGCAAGGCTGAGAGACGCGGTATACTGTTCGCCGTAGCGTCGTCTTGTGTGCGCGACCCTGAGTAGAGGCAAACAACGGCTCTCGACCGTGACCGTCCTCGACGTCGGGACGGTTCGTGTTTATCCAATCCTCTACGATCTCGCAGGCACGTTGATTCAGAGCGAGGAACCGTTCCCCCCGATCACCATTCTTCAGAGGAGTACCAGACTCGGGACGGTGCACTACCTCAATACGCTGATTCTCTGGATCGAAGTCGTCGACGTCGAGCGCCCGCACGGTTCCAATTCGTACTCCAGTGTGCCACAGCAACTCGAATAGCGTATGCTCCCGAGTTGCGTACTTGAACTTGTAGAGATGGGTTCGCATAGTCTCGGCTCGCTCTTCGCTGATCACTTCGTCGCGGCTACTCTCCTCACGGTTCACGTTCGGTAGCTCAATCTTCTCGTGAAGCCCCTGCGAAACGGCGTCGACGTTCTCGCACCACCGAATGAAGGCTCGAAGACAGCTTAGTTGATTGCGAAGGGACAACGTGGATAGATCCCCATCGTCACGTCTCCAAAGCCTGAACTCGTACAGCGTTCGACCGTTCAACTCGTTGGTATTCTCGATGTCGTTGTCCGCGCACCACCGTTTGAAGTGCTTAAGGCGGTATCGATGCTCGCGGACTGTCGCTTCTGCGAGTTCCCCTTCTTTCGCTTGGAGATACATCTGTACCGCATCCGTCGGGTCCATCGGTTGGAGTTCCGTCATTGTCGTATTCCGAGCACACTACGACGACGGCCCACCGAGCGGGTCCACCACTCTACTATGACCCAACTACCTCCGTGGGTCGATGGCATGCCGCTTTCCCGAGATCGGCGTGGAAGGAGGAGGGCGGCGGTGGGCGGCCTCCCGCAAGGGAGGGCGCGCACATAGGCGGGCCGCCTCGCGGCCCGTCCTCGGTTCAAATCCGCCCCAACCCACTTCTATCGAGACTACGACCGCGAGAGACCTCCGTGTCTCTCGCGTCGGTCGAGGGTGTCGTGGTTCCGGCGGATTTGAACTATGGAGGTCGCGCGCAGGATAGCGAGCACGTCCGACTGAAGTTCGAATCCGCTCGTGTCGCTAGTTCGCGAACGTGCGGTAGCCGCCGTATCCGGCGAGGAGTATGCCGGCGAGCAGCGACCCGAATCGGCCGAGGATGGCGGTGTCGCTCGGTGGGTCGGAGAGGCGTCTGATTTGGAGGGCGTCGTAGTCCCCGTGATACTGGACGTTGTAGATGCGGATTCCTTCGCCAGGTGGTGTGATGCGTTCGGGGAGGTCGCCGGGTTCGGTGCGGTAGGTGTGATTCTGGTTGGCGAGTGCGGCGTCGAAGACGCGGCGTTCGTTCTCGGAGAAGTTCTCGTACGCGAGATTCGGGTGGGCGGATTGGTCGCCGAAGTCGGGTTCGACGTAGTATTCGACGGTGTCCGGTGGGGCCTGTGGCGGTGCGACGAGCGGGAACGCGAACAGGGCGAAGCCGGCGAGTAAGAACGCGGCGCTCAGCGTGGAGGGCGGGCGCATGTCTCGGAGTCAGTCTCGCCCGCTAAAAAGATTCCCGTCACTCGACGTCGTACTGCTCGCCGGCTTCGATGCGGACGTCGAGGTGGTTCTCGAACGGAACGAGCGGGCACTCGTAGGCCTCGGAGTACGCGCAGAAGGGGCTGTACGCGCGGTTGAAGTCGAGCAGCCAGACGCCGTCCCGTTCGAAATCCTCGTCCAGGTCGAGGTAGCGGCCGGCGGGATAGGTGGTGTCGCCGTTCGTCCCGTCGCGGAACGGCACCCAGAGCCGGTCCTGTGAGGGGTCGCTGCGGTACGCGGTGAGCGTGCACTCCTGTCCGTCGACGTCGAATCGGAACTCGCCCCAGCGGTAGTACGTCTGTTCGCCTTCCTGCGTGGTGTCGACGCTGATGGTGTCGTGGTCGTCGAACTCGTGGAGTTCGACCTCGAACCGGTAGTCCTCGTCCGGCGGGTAGTAGTCGAGGCCGTCGAACGAGTCGCGTTCGCCCTGCGGAATGGGTGACCGCGGGTTTTCGGCGAAGTACTCGTCCTTCTCGGTGCGTTCGCGTTCGATTCGTTCTGCGTAGTCCATACGCGATGTTCGAGCGGACGCCTGAAAAGCGACGGGCCGGCGGCGACGGCCGCCTAGTCGAGTCGCGCCCCGCAGTCGGGGCACTCCTCGTCCATCTTCGTGACGCGGCAGTCACACGCCGGACAGAAGTCGAGATAGCACGCCGGGTCGCCCATGTCCCAGTGTACCACGGCCGCGCGTATCACTCCTTCGCCGGTCGAGACGGCGCGTGAAGCGTCTCGTGAATGGAGACGACGAGCGCCGGCACCACGACCATGAAGAGGTGTTCTTCGACGGGAATCCCGAGGACGTCGACGCCCGTCCGCAACTCCACCGCGAACACGCCGATGTGGAGCGTGTACCAGTCCCAGACGTACGCCACCGGGTAGAGCGCGATCACAGTTTTTACGGCCCGACGGAACGCCTTCGCACGATAGAGAAGCGCGACGGCGACCGCGCCGAACGCGACCTCCGACGCGAGATACGTGTACTCGCCGAACACCGCGCCCACGTCCGGAACCATGTGCGTTCTTCGGTAACAACCCACCTAAAACACTCCCCCGTCGCAACAAGGTTTTAGACCGTTCCCCACGACTCTCCAGTACACTCATGGATATCTCTGATATCGCAACCCAGGACTACATCTCGGTCGACGCCGAGGAACGAATGGGGAAAGTACGGTCTATCTTCGAAGAACAGAACCCGAAAGGCATCCTCGTCACGCGCGCCGGCGGCGCCGAATTCGAGGGCGTCATCACCCAGAAACAACTCCTCTCCTCGCACATCGAGGACAACACGCGCGTCGTCTCCCTCGTCAACCCCAGCAGTCACAGCGTCCCGAAACTCGAACGCACCGAAGACGTCCGCGACGTCGCCCGCAAACTCGTCGAAGGCGACACCAAAGTCGCTCCCGTCTTCGAAGCCGACCAACTCTGGGGCATCATCACCGAAGACCTCCTCCTCGAAGCCGTCCTCGACAACCTCGACGCCCTCACCGTCGACCAGATCTTCAGCCCCGACGTCGTCACCGTCGGCGAAGACGACACCCTCGGCACCGTCATCAACCGCCTCCGCGAGAACTCCATCAGCCGCCTCCCCGTTCTCGACGAAGACGGCTTCCTCACCGGCATCGTCACCGTCCACGACCTCGTCGACTTCATCGTCCGCGACGTCGACAAAACCACGCGCGGCGACCGCCGCGGCGAGATGGAACGCCTCATCGACCTCCCCGTCTACGACGTGATGTCGAGCCCCGTCGAAACCATCCACCCGGACGACAGCGTCGAAGACGCTGTCCGCACCATGCTCGACGACGACATCGCCGGCCTCGTCGTCACCCCCGAAGACGACACCCGCGTCGTCGGCGGCATCCTCACCAAAACGGACGTCCTCCGCGCGCTCTCCTTCACCGAAGAACAGCACATGGACGTCCAAATCACCAACATCGACCTCCTCGACACCATCAGCCGCGAGGACGTCCGCGACGGCATCGAAGAAATCACCCACAAGTACAGCGACATGGACGTCCGCCACGCCCACGTCCGCTTCCACGAACACAAAGAACGCCTCCGCGGCACACCCCTCATCTACTGTCAGGTCCGCCTCCGCACCAACAAAGGACAGGCCGCCGGCACCGGCGAAGGCTACGGCGCGGACAACGCCCTCAACCTCGCCCTCGACCACCTCGAACGCAACGTCCTCGAACTCAAAGGCATCCAAGCAGACGAAGAATACCGCGGCCAGCTCCTCCGGAAACTGAACGAGCTCTAAAACCCACCTTTTTCCGCCTGGGGGATCGTGGTTCGAGAGACGGCGTTGCCGTCTCTCGTCATCACGAAAGACGCTTCGCGTCTTTCGAACGACTCCGCGACCCCCGGCGCACCGCCAGAAGTCGGAGACTTCTGGCTGTTCAGCCAGAACGCGGTGCGTTCTGGCGACAATCGCGAGACGGCGTGCCGCCTCGCTATGCAGCAAGACGCGAAGCGTCTTGCGAGCAAAAACCTGTTCCCGCGAGCGAACGGAGCGCGCTCGGTAGAACAGACTCGGAGTCTTCCGCCGTCACCGCAATCGCACAGCGACGCCTCCTCACGTCCACCCCCGCACCGCCGCCGCAGAGCGCCGACTGCTACAGTTCTCGTTCGTAAATCGCGGTCTCCAGCGTCTCACCGCCGAACTCCGCCTTCCGACTTCCGGTGCGTTCGAACCCGCGTGAGGTGTAGAAGGACTGCGCAAGCTCGTTCCCTGCGAGCATCTCCAGTTTTATCCTCCTGTACTCGGCGGGTATCGCGTCGAGGCACGCGGAGAGAAGTTCGGTGCCGATTCCCTCGCTCCAGCGCTCGGGGTGGACGTAGAGCTCCTTCACTCCCGCTTCGTACTCGTCGACGAACGATTTCGTCTCGCCCCAGCGGACGAACGCGTACCCCACTACGTCGTCCTCCCTCGCGACGAAGAACGCGCCGTCGGTGTCGGTGAGTTCCGCGAGTCGCTCCGCCAACGCGTCGTCGGGGACGTCCGACGTGTCGGGGTCGCGGCGGTCGAGCACAGCGTCGGGAACGAGGTCGCGGTAGGCTTCACGCCACGCGAGCACGTTCACGCGTTCGACGCCCCGCAAATCGTCCGCCGATTCGAGTCGCCGGATTCGCATACTCGAACCAGCGCCCACGCCCGAAAAACCGTTGCGCTACGGGCGTTTCAACCGAACCCAGAGATAGCCGATGACCACGAGCGAAACCAGACTCCCGAGCGCGCCCGCGAGCACCCAGAAATCGGTGTTCACGATACCTCCTCGATACCCGCGTTCGTGATTCTGAACTGCACGCGCTCGCCCTCCGGTTTCGCGCGGTGTTTCTCAAGTGTGGCGCGTCGCCGGTCGCCCTTGAACCGGTCGAGCCGGACGACGGTCCCCGTCCAGTGTTCGAGAGTGTGGCCGCCGAGCGGGCGACTTCGGTCGGAATCAGGGTCGGTGTATACCTGATTCGTGACGACCACCGCGAGGTCGTGCTTGCGTGCGAGCGACAACAAGTGCGTGACTTGCCGGGCGACCTGTCGGAGGGCGTCACCCGCCTCCTCGTCGTCGATGCGGCGGAGACGATAGAACCCGGTCGCCGAGTCGAGCACGATGAGGGAGGCGTCCGCGGCGAACTCCGCGGCGTCCTTCACGGCCTCCGACTGCTCGTCGAAGTCGTGCGCCTCGGAGACGACGACGTTCGAGGACGCCGCCTCCGGGTCGTCGGCGTTCGCCTCCAGGACGTCCCGGAATCGGTCGACGGAGAGCCCCTCGGTGTCGACGTACACGACGGTGTCGCCCGCGTCGGCGGCGTGGACGGCGGCGGAGAGCGCGACGTTCGTCTTCCCCGCGCCCGGCGGACCGTAGAGTTGGGTGACGGTGCCGCGCTCCAACCCCCCTCCCAGCAGGTCGTCGAGCGGCGCGCACCCGGTCGTGATGGCGGAATCGGTCACTACCCGGGTTTCGTCGTTCCCCCGGAAAAACACCCCGGAACGCCGCAGGTCTTTTAGCCCGCGCTCGCGCACTCTCCCCCGTGATAGTCGTCGCAACCGGGGACTTCGAACTCTATCACGACCTCGTCGCGGAACTCCGCGAACGGGACGTGGAGTTCACGACAGTCGAACCCGGTGACCCGCTTCCCGAGCGTGCCCGCGTCCTCATCACGGGCGACACGGACGACGTGGACGCGGCCCTCGAAACCATCGTCGCGAGCACGGACGACGTTCGCGGCGCGGTGGACGAGGCGCTCGCCGTCCTCCGTGGCGGCGACGGGCGGACGATCGTCGGAATCGACCCCGGCCCGAATCCGGGTATCGCGGTGCTCTCCGGCGACCTCGTGGTCGCGGCGTTCCGCGTGCCGGTGGAGGACGTGACGGCGGTGGTGATGGACGAAATCGAGGGCGCACTCGACCCGCTCGTCAGGGTGGGGGACGGCGCGCGCCTCCACGGAAAACGCATCGTCGAGTCGCTCGCGACGGAGGGCGTTCGCGTCGAACTCGTCGACGAGACCGGGACGACGCCCTACCTCGGTGCGGGCGTCCGCGGACTGGACGACGTGCTCGCCGCGGTGAACATCGCGCGGCTCGAGGGGGAACACGTCGAGTCCCGGCAGTTCGAACCGACCGAGGGCGAACTCCAGGTTATCAAGACACGCTCGCGGGAGCGCTCGACGGAGAACCGCACCATCACGGAAGCGCTCGCGCGCCGGGTGGCGTCGGGTCAGTTGACGCTCGACGAAGCCATCGAAGAGCACGAATCAGAGTAGGCGAAACGGGGGCGCATCGTCAAGAGTATGTACGGCTATGCCATACTATCACATACGTCTGCCGTCGGAAGGTTCTTCGGACGGCAAGACCCACCCTCCCACAACGATGAACGAAGTCCAACTGGAGGTGGCGAAAGCCTACCCCAACGATTCGGGACGTGGCATTGCACGCCTCGACCCCGACACGCTACTCCACCTGAAGCTGAGCCCCGGTGACATAATCGAAATCGAGGGCGCAGAGACGACCGCCGCCAAAGTCTGGCGCGCGGACCGACAGGACTGGAACACCGACACCGTGCGCATCGACGGGTTCACGCGGCAGAACGCCGACGTGGGTATCGGTGAGCGCGTGAAGATACGGAAGGCCGAGGCGGAGAAAGCGGACAAACTCGTCCTCGCGCCACCGGAGGAGGCGTCCGTCCAGTTCGGCTCCGACGCCGCTGGCATGGTCAAACGCCAGATACTGAAGCGACCGGTCGTCTCCCGCGACATCGTCCCCGTGATGAGTTCGACCAACCACCCGTTCATGCGCTCTCCGGGTCAGGCGATTCCGCTCATCGCCGTGGAGACGGAACCCGAGGGCGTCTGCCTCGTCACCGAGGACACCGAAGTCGAGTTGCGCGAAGAACCCATCAGCGGGTTCGAGCGCACCGGCGGCGGCATCACGTACGAGGACATCGGCGGCCTGCAGAACGAGATTCAGCGGGTGCGGGAGATGGTCGAACTCCCGATGAAGCACCCGCAGATATTCCAGAAACTCGGCATCGAACCGCCGCAGGGCGTCCTCCTGCACGGCCCGCCGGGAACGGGGAAGACGCTGCTCGCGAAGGCGGTGGCGAACGAGACGAGCGCATCGTTCTTCTCCATCGCGGGCCCCGAGATCATCTCGAAGTACTACGGGGAGTCCGAACAGCAGTTACGCGAGATATTCGAGGACGCGAAAGACGACTCGCCCTCGATAATCTTCATCGACGAACTCGACAGCATCGCGCCGAAGCGCGAGGACGTCACGGGCGAAGTCGAACGCCGCGTCGTCGCCCAGTTGTTGACGATGATGGACGGCCTCGAAGGCCGCGGTCAGGTCATCGTCATCGCCGCGACGAACCGCGTGGACGCCGTCGACCCCGCGCTCCGTCGCCCCGGTCGGTTCGACCGTGAAATCGAAATCGGTGTGCCGGACGAAGTGGGTCGCGAGGAAATCCTCAAGATCCACACGCGCGGCATGCCGCTGTCCGACGACGTGAACCTCGGCCACCTCGCGGACGAAACCCACGGGTTCGTCGGCGCGGACATCGAGAGCCTCACGAAGGAGGCGGCGATGCGCGCGCTCCGCCGCTACCTCCCCGAAATCGACTTAGACGAAGAAGACATTCCGCCGAGCCTCATCGACCGGATGATCGTCAAGCGCGCGGACTTCCGCGGCGCGCTCAATGAGGTCGAACCCTCCGCGATGCGGGAGGTGCTCGTCGAACTCCCCAAGATAACGTGGGAGGACGTCGGTGGCCTCACGGACGCCAAGCAGTCTGTCAAGGAGTCCGTCGAGTGGCCGCTCAACAGTCCACAGAAGTTCCGGCGGATGGGTATCGACCCGCCGAGCGGCGTCCTCCTCTACGGGCCCCCGGGCACGGGGAAGACGCTGATGGCGAAAGCCGTCGCGAACGAGACGAACGCGAACTTCATCTCCGTTCGGGGTCCCCAACTCCTCTCGAAGTGGGTCGGCGAGTCGGAGAAAGCCATCCGCCAGACCTTCCGGAAAGCCCGGCAGGTCAGCCCGACGGTGATATTCTTCGACGAACTCGACAGCCTCGCGCCCGGCCGCGGCCAGGACGTCGGAAACAACGTCAGCGAACGCGTCGTCAACCAACTCCTCACCGAACTCGATGGACTGGAGGACATGGAGGACGTGATGGTCATCGGCGCGACCAACCGCCCCGACATCATCGACCCCGCGCTCATCCGCAGCGGTCGGTTCGACCGCATGGTCATGATCGGCCAGCCGGACATCGAAGGCCGCGAACAGATCCTGAAAATCCACACCGGCGACACGCCGCTCGCGCCCGACGTCAGCCTCCGCGAACTCGCCGAAATCACTGACGGCTACGTCGGCAGCGACCTCGCGAACATCGCCCGCGAAGCCGCCATCGAAGCGCTCCGCGAGGACGACGACGCAGAAGAAGTCGAAATGCGTCACTTCCGCAAAGCCATGGAGAACGTCCGCCCCACCATCAACGAAGACCTCCTCAACTACTACGAGCAGGTCGAAGAACAGTTCAAAGGCGGCCAAACCCCCGACCAGCGGCGAGAAGGCGGCCACATCGGCTTCCAATAACGGACCTTTTTTCCGCTCGGGTCGGCTTCGCCGACCGCTCGCGCAAAAAATCTCCACCAAAAAATTGCGGCGCGGCGAAGCCGCGCCGTGAACCGGCGACCTTCCGGGCTCTTAGAGCCGCCCGGTCGCCGGACGATTTCTCTCTGTTTTCCAATCTGCGGGTAGGTTTACGGTCTCTCGGGCCCGAGTGTACGGTATCGGTCCCTGACCGTCGACCACTCATGGCTGACACAGACGATACCTCCGAGGCGAGCGGACAGACCATCACCCAGAACGTGAACGTGAACGTGGAGAGCGACGGTGGGCCGTCGCTCCTCTTGCGCGGCGTCTACTTCCTGCTCGTCGGCTGGTGGGCGAGCGGAATCTGGCTCGCCATCGCGTGGTTCTTCATCGTCACCATCATCGGGATGCCCATCGGCATCAAGATGATAAACGTCGTCCCGAAGATCGTCTCCCTGAAAGACCGGACGCTGGAGACGAACGTTTCGGAGGACACGGCGGGGAACGTCACCGTCACGCAGACGACGAGCGAACAGCACTCCCTGCTCGTGCGCGCCGTCTACTTCCTGCTCGTGGGCTGGTGGCTGAGCGGCGTCTGGATGAGTCTCGCGTGGCTCGCGTCCATCACCATCGTCGGACTCCCGCTCGCCGTCTGGATGTACGACCGCCTCCCCTACGTCGTCTCGCTCTACAAGTACTGACCGCTCCTCGTTTCTACACACCACCTCGCGAACCTGTCTGCCGATGCGAACGTTTTACCCGGGTCGCTTCGAACGCCATCCATCGCCCTCCATGAATCGACGCACGTACCTCGCGTCAGCCGGGAGTCTCGGCATCCTCGCGACCGCTGGGTGTAGCGCGCTCTCCACCGACAAATCGCTCGCACGACCGACCGAATCCGGGGACTCGCCCGGCCACCGATACCTCTCGTTCCGGAGCGACGGCGACTCCGTCGCGACGTTCGGAGTCGACGGGTCCGTAGACGGCGACCACCTCCACCTCTCGATGGCGCTCGCCCACCGCGACGGAACGAGCGTGGACGCCATCACCCTCACCGTCTGGATGCCCGAGATATCGCGTGACACCCCCGCAGACGTCGCGCTCGTCTCGCCCGTCGAAGGCGACAGTTCGCCCCCACCCGCGGTGACGCTCTCCACGCCCGAACGCGCCCTCGGAACCAGAATCGAAATCACCGACATCGACGACCTCGCGGACGAAACCATCCGACTCGCGTTCCTCGTCGAACCGCCCGCACCGGCGTCCGAACTCGACGTCGACGTCGAAATCGAACTCAGCGAAGGCGGCCTCCTCGACACCGACTACACGCTATCCGGCGAACTCGCCCTCGACTACCCGGCGCTCGCGACACTCGGGTGACCGCCCGGGGCGTGTTTCAGCCCACAGGACTATCTTTCCGGAACGAACACGTAGACAGTAGATGACCGACCGCTACCAGCAACTCCTCGAGATGGTCCACAGCAGGGCTGGTGACGCCTTCCGGGTGGCGATTCGGTACACGCCGGACGATTTCGAGGTTACGTACGTTCGGGACGACCTGGCGAACGCGGAGTTCCGCGAAACCGTCGGTGAGACCGTCGAGCGGGCGCGCAACTACGAGCCAATCAGCGACATATCCTTCTATCGGGGGCTCGGGGAGCACGAGGCGACGGTCGAGCAGTACGAGAACGCGGTCGTCATTCACTTCGCGCGCGGAGACGAACGAGGCATCCTCATCTCGCTCGACAGCGACGTCGCGCAAGGCCTCGGGTCGTTCATTCGCGAGTGTACGAGCGTGTTGTACGGCGAGTAGTCAGTCCGCGCGGTCGTGTTCTGCGACGTCGGCCACGCCCCCGATGGTGTACTGGAGGACGAACCCGGCGAGGAGCGCGGCGGCGGTGAGAACCGCGGCGACCGGGTGGTCGACGGAGAGGCCGAGAGCGAGGAGGACGAGGAAGCCGAACGCGACGGCGGCAGTGAGGAGTCCGCCGGGCGCGCGAAACGAGGGGGTCACGTCGGTGCGGTAGGTGCGGAGGCCGACGAAGGACGCGACGTTGATGAGGTAGGGGAGGACGGTGCCGATGAGCGCGGCGAGCACGATGCCCCCGACGACCTGTTTACCGACGACGACAGCGGCGGCGGCGACGGCGACGACCGCGAGCGAGACGTAGGGCGCGTTCGTGTTCTCGCTCGTCGCGGCGAACGCGGAGGGGAAGAGGTCGCGCTGGGCGAGCGCGCGGAGGACGCGCGCGGAACTCGTCATCCCGACGAGCATCGTCGTGAAGATGGCGACCAGCGCGGCGACCGGGAGCGCGTAGTTCGCGAGCGTGGGGACGCCGGCGTCGAGGACGATGGCGGAGAGCGGCGCGAACATCACGAGGTTGCCCTGCTGGAACGCGCTCGGGGGGACGGTGAGGTGGAGCGCGACGACGACGGCCGTGTAGAAGACGGTGGTGAGGAGGAGGCTGCCGACGATGGCGCGCGGGATGGTGCGCTCGGGGTTCCGAACCTCGCCCGCGGCGGCCGGAACCACGGTCCACGCGCCGTAGCCCGTGATGGCGACGCCGATGGCGGCGAGGAACTGGGTACCCGACCCAGTGAAGAATGGCCGGGCGTTTGCGGGGTCACCATCAGAAAACCCGACGGCTGCGACGACGGCGAGGACGGCGAGGATGAACGCGGTCATCACGAGGTTCGCCCGCTTGGTCACGTCGATGCCGGAGACGGTGACGGCGAGCGCGCCGGCGATGGCGAGCAGTCCGAGCGGGACGGTGTGCGCGCTCGCGGCGGAGAGTTCGGGTATCGCGCCGAGGTAGTTCGCGACGTACCACGCGGAGACGGCCACGCCGAACACCCAGCCGAGGGCGTACGACGTGCCTTCCATATACGTGAAGAAGGTTCGGACGAACCGGTTCTCACCGAGCGTCTCGGCGGGGAAGACGGCGGGACCGCCGGACTCGGGGAACGCGGTTGCGAGTTCGGTGTAACAGAGCGCGATGCTCACCATCCCGACGCCGGCCGCGAGCCACGCGAGAATCGACGCGGGACCGATCCATTGACCGGTGAACGCCGGGAAGAAGAACACTGAGGAGCCGATCATACCGCCGACGCTGAGTAAGAGGAGGTCGCGGAGGCCCACCGTCCGCGGGAGTCCGCTGTCGTCATCTGTGTTTCCCATCACCCGTATCTGCGTGAGACTCCCCTGTTAATAATTCCGAATACGGTAAGCGTCACACATTCGTTACGGGGTGCGGGGGTAGTGCGGTCGCTCACCGCGAGAGAACGGAGAGGAAGAGTCGATTACTCGTCGACGACGACGGCGTTGACCTGCCCTTCCTGACCGGGACGGGAGGTGACGCGCGCGCGTCCGGCGGACGTCTCGATGATAGCGCCCTTCGTGATGAGGTTCCGGCGGACGTAGTTCGGGTTCGCCTCGTTCTCCACGACGTCCTCGATGGTCGCGTGCTCGGTCTCACCGTCCGACGTGACGTTCGCGACGTCCGTCGCGAGCGTGCGCACCTTCTCGTGGCCGCCGCGGGAGTCCACGACGCGGAACGTCGGTTCGCCGACCGTGGTCTCCGTCGGGGAGCGGCCGAGTTCGGACTTCTTCTTCTTGCTGTGCGGGCGGTATCGCGCTCCCGTCTTGGAGCGCTTCGAGCGACCCTGGTCCTGCATGCCCATACGAACGCTCAGCGCGTACTAAAAAGGCTCGGAACCGGATTTAACGGAAACCGCGCGTTTTACCGGGCGCGCCCTCCACTCACCGGTGATGAGTCTGCGAGCCACGGTCGCCGCGCCGTTCAAGCAGGAAGGGAAAGCCCGCATCGGGGAACACGAGTTCGTGGTGGCGCTCTCGCTCGACCGGGACTGGCTGTCGCCCGACCAGGCCAAACGCGTCATCGACATCGCCACGGGCGAAGGCCTCGTCTCCCGCGACGACGGCGACCTCATCGCGGACTTCGACCTCGACTCGGTGGAGATACCCGAGGACTTCTCGCCCGACGACTCCGTCTTCCGCGAGCGCTCCGCGTTCGAACGCGCCGTCGAAGCCGTCGAGGCGGACGGTCACGAGAAACGCGAAGTCGTCGCCGCGGTGAACGAACTCCAGCGCGAACTCGGCGTCACCGCGGACGCCGCCGCAATCGTCTACGCGCGCCGCCACGGCGTCGACGTCGGGGACGCCGCCGACGCGGCGCGGGAGGGACTCTGATGGTCGAAAAAGAGGTACGGGACGGCCGCCGAATCGCCGAACTCCTCGCCTCCGAACTCACCGGCCGCGGCGTCGGCGTCTTCGCGGACGTCACCGTGGAGAACGCCGACCTCGACGTCGAACCCACCGAGTTCGGCGAACGCGCGTACGACGTCACCCGGGATGGAACGCAGGTCGCGTCAGTGTTCGTCCACCCCGACCGCGCGCACGTCGAGTTCCGGGTCGGTCTCGAAGACGCTCGGGACGCCGCCGCGGACCTCGGATTGCGCGTCCGCCCCAAAGCCACGGACCCGCCGAGGTTGCTGGTGTTCGTGGAGAACGGCGTCGAGGTGAAGCGGACGATTGATGTGTTCGCGGCGGCCCTCGGGGAGTAATGGACTTCTTCGACCGACTCGAACAGCGGATTCGAGAACAGGACAGCGTGGTCTGCGTCGGCCTGGACCCCGACCTGGACCGCCTCCCCGACGACGTACTGGAAAAGGACTTGCCGCGGTGGGCGTTCAACCGCCGCATCATCGACGCGACGCACGAACACGCGGCGTGCTACAAGCCGAACGCGGCGTTCTACGAGGACGCGGATGGCTGGCGGAGCCTCCAGGAGACCATCGCGTACGCGCACGGGAAGAACGTTCCAGTGCTGTTGGACGCGAAGCGCGCGGACATCGGGAACACCGCCCGCCAGTACGCGAAGGCGCTCGACGACGCGGACGCCCTCACGGTCAATCCCTACCTCGGTCAGGACAGCCTCCAGCCGTTTCTCTCCCGGTCGGACGCGGGCGTGTTCGTGCTCTGTCGAACCTCGAACCCCGGCGGGAAGGACTTCCAGAACCTCGAACTCTCGGGGTTCGACGAGTACCTCTACGAGCACGTCGCGCGCCGCGCGAGCGAGTGGAACGAGTCGGAGAACGTGGGTCTCGTGGTGGGGGCGACGACGCCGGACGAACTCGAACACGTCCGCGAACTCGTGCCCGAACTCCCCTTCCTCGTTCCGGGAGTGGGCGCGCAGGGCGGTGACGCGGAGGCCGCCGCGGTCCACTGTACGAACGACGCGGGCGTCGGGCTCGTGAACTCCACGCGCGGCATCATCTTCGCGGGCGAGGACGCCGACGACTGGGCGGGCGCGGCCGGCCAAGCCGCGCGCCGACTGAAGGAACGCTTGAACGAGTACCGCTAGCGGGGTTCGCCCCAGTCGTCGGGCGACCCGTTCCGCGTCCGGCCGCCCCGCTCGGACTCTTCTTTCGTCGCGGTGCGCGCACACTCCGTGCAGAGGCCGGTCTCGCGGTCGTAGTGGGCGTCACAGACCACGCGACCGCAGCGGTCGCACGCGAACGTGGCCTCCGCGCTCTCACATATCTGGCAGATGCCGGTGACGCTCATACGTCGAGAGACGGTCGCCCGCCGCTTCAACGTAGGGGGAGTTATAGGGGGCCGCGCTCACGCTCCTCCATGGACGCCCTCTACTTCGACCTCGACGGTACGCTCGTCGAGTACGACGTCCCGTTCCCCACCATCTACCGCGACGCCTTCGACGCGTTCGACGCGGACCCCGGCGACGTAGCCGCGTTCGGCGCGGCGCTCGGCGACGCCTTCCGCGATGGTGCGGACGACCCCTTTGCGGCCGCGATAGACGCGACCGACGTTGCCGTCGACCCGGCCGAGTTCTCGGAGGCGTTCGTCGCGTCCGAACTCGAACACACGGACGCGATTCCGGGCGCACCGGGGGTTCTCGATGCGCTCTCCGCGGAGCACCGTCTCGGCGTGTTGACGAACGGCTACGGCCCGCTCCAGCGTGCGAAACTCGACGCACTCGACCTCTCGCGTCACCTCGACGCGGTGGTCGTCTCGGGCGACGTCGGCGCGCGCAAACCCGACCCCGAAATCTACGCGGCCGCCGAGGACAGTCTCCCGGCCGACGGTTACGCGTTCGTCGCGGACGACCTCGAACGCGACCTCCGACCCGCTCCCGACTCGTGGCGACTCGTCCACGTCTCCCCGGACGACCCCGACGCGCCCGACGTGGCCCACGCGCCGTCTATCGAGCGCGTGTGTGACAAACTGTAACCATCCGATAAACAGGGGTCTCGGAGCGTCTAACCCCGAAGAAAGTTTATAAGAACGTCTCCCTAACCGGGATTCATGGGTCTCGACCAAGCCCTGCTCGACCGCGCCATCGAACGCGGTGAAGAGGAGGGCGGCAACGTCGAGTTCAAGGAACGACTCACCCGCGACGTCCACCTCGCCGACGGGCGATTGGAGAGCCTCGCGGCGCAACTCCGCCACCGCGTCCTCTCCGGGGACGGCGAAGCGTTGTACGTGGTCGGTGTCACCGACGACGGCGACCTCGCGGGCATCCCGCACGACGCGTTCTCGGAGTCCCTCGACGTGCTCAGCCTGCTCGCGGAGGAAGCGGACGCCCACATCGACGACGTGGTGACGCGGGGAACGCCCGAGGGCGGCCTCGTCGGCGTGGCCACCATCGTGGAAGGCGCCCAACTGGCGGGCGACGATCACCTCATCGTCGGGACGGCGGGCCACGTCGACCACGGGAAGTCCACGCTCGTCGGCAGCCTCGTCACCGGGCAACCCGACGACGGCGACGGCGGCACGCGCTCGTTCCTCGACGTGCAACCGCACGAGATAGAGCGCGGACTCTCTGCGGACCTCTCCTACGCAGTATATGGGTTCGACGCTGAGGGGCCGATGCGGGTGGACAACCCGAACCGGAAGTCGGACCGCGCACGCGTCGTGGAGGACGCAGAGCGCGTCGTCTCCTTCGTCGACACCGTGGGTCACGAACCGTGGCTTCGCACGACGATTCGCGGGTTGGTCGGCCAGAAAATCGACTACGGCCTGCTCACCGTCGCGGCGGACGACGGCCCGACGAAGACGACGCGCGAACACCTCGGCGTCCTGCTCGCGACCGAACTCCCGACCATCGTCGCCATCACGAAGACCGACATCGCGGACGACGAACGCGTCGCGGACGTCGAACGAGAAGTCGAGAAACTCCTGCGGAACGCCGGGAAGTCCCCGCTGCCGGTGGCGCGCCACGGGGTCGCCGCCGCGGTGGACGAGATCGGGGACACCGTCGTTCCCATCGTCCGCACGAGCGCGGTGACGATGGACGGCCTCGATACGCTGGACGCGATGTTCGAACACCTCCCCAAGACCGGAACCGACGGCGAGGAGTTCCGCCTGTACGTCGACCGGACGTACAGCGTCACGGGCGTCGGCCCGGTGGCGTCGGGCACCATCAAGTCCGGGAGCGTGGAGGCGGGCGACGAGCTCCTGCTCGGCCCGCTCCCGGACGGTTCGTTCACGGAGGTCGAGGTGCGGAGCATCGAGACGCACTACCACCGCGTCGACGCCGCGGACGCGGGCCGCATCGTCGGCATCGCGTTGAAAGGCGTGGACGAGGCGGACATCGAGCGCGGGATGGCGCTCCTCCCCGGTGACGCCGACCCGACCGCCGTCCGCGAGTTCGAGGCGGACGTGGTGGTGCTCAACCACCCGACCCGCATCGACGCCGGCTACGAACCCGTCGTGCACGTCGAAACGGTGAGCGAGGCCGCGCGCTTCGACCCGGTGGGCGGCCAACTCCTCCCCGGCGACTCCGGCAGCGCCCGCGTCCGATTCAAGTTCCGCCCCTACCTCGTGGAGGAAGGCCAGCGGTTCGTCTTCCGCGAAGGGTCGAGCAAGGGCGTCGGCACCGTCACCGAGGTACGCTGATGGAAGTCGAGTTCGAACCGCTCGAACTCGCCGCGGGCATCGTCGTCACCGGTGGTATCGCGGGCGTTCTCTCCACGGTCGTCCCCGCGTCGTTCGCGCTCGCCGTCGGGCTCGCACTCGGCCTCCCCTTCCTCGCGGTCGGCGCGAAGATAGTCGACCCCGGACTCAGCGAACGCTTCCAGACCGCGGGTGCCGCGCTCCTCGTCGGTATCGCCGCGGCTGCGCTCGCCGAATTCGTCCTCCCCGTCGTCGCGCGCGTCCCCGCGGTCGTCTCCCTGACCTACCTCACCGGGTCCGCGGTCGCCGTCACTCGGTAGTCCACGACCGGGCCGCGAACTCACGGAGGTTCGCGAACGAGAAGTTGGGCACCGGGTCGGGCGTCTCGTCGCTCGCCGGCACCCACGCCGACCGCACTCCGGCGGCGTGCGCGCCCGCAACGTCCGAGGACAGCGAGTTCCCGACGTGTAACGTCCGTTCCGGCGTGACCCCGAGGTCGGCGGTCGCGCGGTGGAACGGCGCAGGGTGGGGTTTCGACGGCGTGTCCGCCCCCGCGTACACAACCGTCTCGAAGTGGTCGTCGAGGCCCGCGCCCTCGATCTTCTGGCGCTGCATCTCGCGCGCGCCGTTCGTCACCAACCCCACCCGGAAGTCGGAAACCGCGTCGAGCGCGTCCAGCGCACCCGGGAGGAGACAGACGCGCGTGTGGTCGCGTTCGGCCGCGAACGCGTCCGCGACCGCTCTCCCGATTTCGGGGTCCCGTCCCCGTTCCGCTGCGATGGTCGAGAAGCAGTTTCGCCGCAGTTCGTTCACGCCCTCGGCGTCGTCCGCGAAGTCGTCGTACCGACGCACGTACTCTGCCGCGTCGAAGAACGGGTCGACGCCCACGTCCGCGAACGCCGCCGCGAGCAACTCCGACTGCCCGCGCTCGTACTCTACGAGCGTGTCGTCCAGGTCGAACAACACCGCGTCGAACGCGCTACCCATCGGCCACGTACCCTCCGTTCCGTCGCCCCGCGAGCCCGAACAGCACCGCCCAGTCGAGGAGTCGCGCGACGCGTTCGCGCCACGCCGCCTCCCACTCGGGGTTACGCTCGCGCTCCCAGCGCGGCACGATATCGACCGATTCGAACACGTCGTCCCCTGTTTTCGGTGTGTCTCCGAGCGCCGCGACGACTTCGCGTGCGCCGTACACGCGCTCGCAGAACTGCCCCGCGAGTTCCGTTCCCGTCGGTTCGACGCGCTCGCGGACGTACTTCCCGCCGGTCTCGCGCGCGAGTCCGAGCGCGCGCAAGAAACTCAACCAGTCCTCGGCGTCCCCGCGTTGGTCCACGAACGTCCGCGCGACGACGCGCGCACAGCAGTCGCTCTCGGTGCCCGGCGTGAGCGGGAGCGCCGCCTGCACGTCGAACACGGCGTCGAGACCCTCCGGGACGGGTGGGACGGGTTTGAGTCGCACTACAGGTCGAAACTCTCCGCGAGCACGTTCTCGTCGACGTCCCCGAGCGCGTACGTCGGGCCGCCGACGACGTTCACCGTCACCGCCGCGGGCGCGAAGTACCCCTCAGCCACGTCCTCGAACACCCAGTCGACGCCGTCGAACGTCTCCCGGGACGGCTGACCGTACTCGTCGCCCGCCGTGGACGGGAGGTCGGAGAAGACGTCGCTGTCCTCCCTGACCGTGAGGTGGGCGCGGCCGCCGTACACCACGGCGTCCGTCGTGCGCGCGATAGCTCCTTCCTCGTCGCCCGCGACCGGTGCGACCGGCGCGCTCCCCGACACGGACAGCACGTCCGCAGGGTCGTATCCGAGTTCGAACAACCGGAAGACAGCCATCTCCGACGGCCGCGACGCCATCGACACGCTCCCCGCGATGGACCCCGTCGCGTACGCGGGAAGATACACGCCCTCCGTGTTCACCTCCGCGAGGTCCGCGACGTGCTCCGCCACGGCCTCGTCGGGCAGCGTATCCGACTCCACGGTGAGGACCGTCAGGTCGAACGCGTCCGTGTACCCGAGCGCGCGGAACTCCTCCTCGTCCGCCACCAGCGCCCGCGCCGGCCCCGACCCGAGCCCCTCGAACTCCGGGAGCGAGATCTCCCAGCCAGCCTTCTGCGAACACAGCAACGCCAATCCGGGCCGATCACACGACAACTCCACGAACGGGAACGACGCACCACCGACCTCGTCCAACCGCGTCTGCACCGTCGCCAACCCCGCCGTCTGCAACTCCACCAGGAGTAATCCCGCTTCCAATCCCCCCGCGTGCTCCACGCCGAAATCCAGAACGGTCGCCCCGTTCTCCACGTCGAACGCCCCGATATCGAGTTCGCCCGCGAAATCCAACGCCTCGTCGGCCAACTCGATAGCCATCCGATTGATACTCTCCATATCCGGCGAATTCAGCCTCCCCGCACAAAGGGTTTCGTAGTTGGACTTCGCTGGATTTTGTCTCTCAGGAACTGAGGTAGCTGCGAATGATTACCCGAAAGCCCCCGGCGTATCGCGGCCGCTCGCCGGCATATCCCTCGCGCACTCCGTTCGCTCGGGATAGGGGCCGCCGAGACGACACGCGATACGCCGGGGGCTTTCGAAGTCCCGCCCCGCACGTGGACTGGGTGGGTGCTGGTTCCGGCGGCTATTCGCGGTCGCGTCTCGCTTCCCGGCCGAGTTCCCGTTCGACGGACTCGACCTTCTCCCGGGCGGTCGAGTCGCTGGTGCGCTTGTCGTCTATCTTGAGGAACGTCGAGACGCGGTCGCCGTCCACGGCCTTGTGCGCGGCACCCGCAGCCGCAAGCAGGGTGTCGATGTCCTCGGCTTCGATTACGGTACCCATCGGATTCGTCTCGTAGGAGACGTCGAAGTCATCGAGGGCGGCGACGGCGTTTGCCACCTCGCCAGCCATGCTTCCCTCGCGGACCGGTGCGACGCTCAACAGCGCGACGACTGTCATTGTCCTCGGGTACGCGCGCGAGAGACTTAATAACGGGTCCGGAACCGTTCCGCAGGACGGGATAGTCGGCGAGCGACTCGCCGGTAGGGCCGCCGTTAGAAGAGGTTAGTAATGGCGGAAACCGCGCGGCCCGGTTTGCTGAGTGCTTCAGCGGCGAGACGCGGAACCGTCGTGAGGTAGTCGCTGCGGAGACGGCGCCGGGAGTGCGCAAGCAACTCCTCGAACACGGGGTCGTCGAATCGTTCGCGACCGTCGGCAGCGAGCGAGAGCGCGAACCCGTGGAGGCCTTCGGTCGTCGAGAACACCCAGCCGAGCAAGTGCTCGCGGCGGCCGAACCGGCCCTCCGGGAATGTGCTAAATGCCGTGACGTCCGCGGAAACCGGCGAGCGACCGCTCCGCGACGAGAGCGGGGAGAGGAGCGAACGCTCGACGCGACTGAGCCACCGGTCCGCGTCTTCGAGCGCGATGCGTTGGCCTCGCCCGACCTCGAGGCGGGCCGTCCAGAGTTCTCGGTCGTCGATTTCGGCCAGCACCGCCGGGAGTTTGTCCTCGTCGACGTACGCGTCCATGATACCGGGCTGGAACTCCGCGACCAGCACGCGCTCGCGCCGCGCCGGGTCGAGCGACCGGAACAACCGGAGGTCCGTCCCCTGCGTGTTCGCCTTGAACCAGTCCACGCGGTCGAGGTCGAGGTCGTCGAGGACCTCCCGAACCGTGACCGTCGGACAGGTGACGCGGTCTTCGACTTGGAAGTTATCGCCGTGCCCCCACTTGGCCGCCTCCTCGTTCGCCGGTTCGAGAAGGCTCGAATCGCCCGGTACCTTGGTCAAGTAGAACGGCCGGTCGTCGGAATCCTCCGCAGCGACGACATCGTGTCGAACGTGGAGGCGGCGATAGGGCGACCCCTCCTCGAGATGCGGCCTGCCGCGGTCGTCGGGCTCGAACGCCACGCACACCGCGTACTCCGCGAACGGCTCCCACTTCGGATAGAACTCCTTCGACGCACCGAGGTCCACCAGAACGGGCGGGTCGTCCCGGAACTCCGGCCGCTCGAGGACTCGACGCACCAAGTCGTCACGCAACGCCATCACAACCCAGCGACACCCGCCTCGTCTGCGCGACATCCGCCTCGCCGCGACCGACGGCATGCGGTCCCCCCGCCGCTCGACGGAACCGAACCCGCCGACCTGCGACCGATTCTCCATCCAGCCAATTCACCCATTCACGGAACGAACCGCAGTTCATACTCCCGCAGACAGCGACCACCAGCAACGTTATTCACGACCTACGCGACACAGCCGTCGCTTCGCGGTGGACGTTACCGAAAACCCGTTACCCGGATTCGAACAGCGCCAAACTCGCTACGCTCGCCTGACTAACTCCCACTTACCGCACACACCCGCGAAGCAACGCAAGACACACAGCAGTCTCTCTCGGTCGTTGTTCGCAGTAGAAATGCGCTGGCTGGGATTTGAACCCTGCACAGACGTTCCTGCTCGCTTCGCTGCGCGGGCGTGCGACTGTTGGTGTTCAGAATCCCCGTGAGCGACTTCGCCTCGCAACGCGACTCGCTTCGCTCGTCGGTTTGCGTCGGCAGAAGTGCGCTGGCTGGGATTTGAACCCAGGTTGTGACCATGGCAAGGTCACGTGATACCACTACACTACCAGCGCGTGCTTGCTCGCATTCTGATGAACGCGGGGATTACAAATAAGACTTGCGAACCGAACCCGATGCGGGCGTCGACCTCACGGTAATCGGTGACACGGTATTCGCCGGATATCGGCCGTGTGACGGCGTCTCAGTGTCTCCTGGATAACGCCACCCTTTTAAGCATCCCGTCGGTAGTCAGGTTACAGTCTCGTGTCGAGACGGAGAAGCGCAACGGCATGACAGTCAGCGTACTCGTGCCGTCGTCCCTCGTCCGGGAAGCCGAAGACAAACGCGAGGCAACTCGCAAACTCGGCTACGTTGCCCGTGCGGCAGCGGTATTCCGGATTGACCGCCTCGTGGTCTTCGACGACCCCGAGGGGGAAGAGAAGTGGGGCGGCGGGTTCGTCGAAACCGTGTTACGGTACGCCGCAACGCCGCCATACCTCCGAAAGGAGGCGTGGGGTACGCGGGACGAACTGGAGTACGCTGGTATCTTGCCGCCGCTCCTCGTGTCGGCATGGACCGGCTCCGAATCGAGCGGTTCGGGGTCGAAACGACAGGGAATCGTGACCCAGGTCGGACCTGAAGGGCGCGTACGGGTCAATTGCGGCATGCAACACCCAATCTCCCTCCACACGCCTCCCGGTATGGAGGTCGAGGAAGGAGAGCGCGTGACCATCAGGGTCTCTTCGCGACGACCGGTTCGAGCGAAACTCCTCGACGAAACCCCTCCCGGGTTTCAGGTGGTTCGCTCGACCATCGGCGACGAACTCGCCCGTCCCGACGCGGGATACCGCGTTGCCACGTCTCGGCACGGCCGGACGCTCACCGCGTCTGGATTGCCGGACGAGACGCGCCGCGTCCAAGGGGACGGCATGACCATCGCGTTCGGGTCGCCCGCTCGGGGACTCCCCCCGATGCTCGGGCTGTCCGAATCGACGATAGCCGAGTCGTCCGCCGACACATCCGTCACCGACGGTGGCGGATCCGCCAACGCACCCGGCGGGTTCGACACCTGGCTCAACGTCATCCCGCGTCAAGGCAGCGAGGTCGTCAGAACGGAGGAAGCTCTGTTCGCGGCACTCGCCTGTCTCACGCTCACGGAGTGATACGATGCCACAACCAAGTCGACCACGAAAAGGCTCGATGGGCTTCGGCCCCCGTAAACGGGCAGCTAGCGAAGTGCCGCGCTTCAACAGCTGGCCCGACGACGACGGGCAGCCGGCCCTCCAGGGCTTCGCCGGATACAAGGCAGGCATGACGCACGTGGTGACGGTTGACGACAAAGCCAACTCTCCTACGGAGGGTATGGAGCAGTCCGTCCCCGTCACGCTCGTCGAAACGCCCCCGATGCGGGCGGCCGCGGTGCGCCTCTACGAGGACACCCCGTACGGCCAGAAACCGCTGACGGAGGTTTGGGCTGGCGAGGTCCACGAGGACCTCGACCGCGTCCTGTCGACGCCCGAAGAGCCCAGTGACCGAGACGAATTGAACGAGGCGCTCGAGAACGAGAACGTCGCGGACGTGCGCGTCATTACGCACACGATTCCGCGCGAAGTCGCGAGCGTCCCGAAGAAAGACCCCGACGTGATGGAGACTCGTGTCGGCGGCGGTTCCCTCGAGGACCGTGTCGAGTTCGCGCTTGACCTCGTCGAGGAGGACGGCAGCCACGAGTTCGGTGACGTCTTCCGATCTGGCGAATTCCTCGACGCAGCGGGCGTCACGAAGGGGAAGGGCACGCAGGGCCCCGTCAAGCGATGGGGCGTCCAGAAGCGCAAAGGCAAGCACGCCCGCCAGGGATGGCGGCGTCGCATCGGTAACTTGGGCCCGTGGAATCCGAGCCGCGTTCGCTCGACGGTTCCCCAGCAGGGTCAGACCGGTTACCACCAGCGCACGGAACTCAACAAGCGCCTCCTCGACTTCGGCGACGACGCCGCGGCTGACGACATCAACGCCGACGGCGGATTCGTCAACTACGGTGAAGTCAGCGGGCCGTACGCCCTCGTGAAGGGGTCGCTCCCGGGCCCGGACAAACGCGTCGTGCGTTTCCGTCCGGCCGTCCGGCCGAACGAATCACCGCGCCTCGACCCCGAGGTCCGGTACGTTTCCAATAGTTCGAACCAAGGATGACGCAGGCAACAGTACGCGGCCTGGACGGCGAGGACGCCGGCACGCTCGACCTCCCCGAGGTCTTCGAGACGCCGTACCGGCCCGACCTCATCAAGCGTGCGGTGCTCGCCGCCCAAGCCAACCGAAAACAGCAGTATGGAGCGGACGAGTTCGCGGGTATGCGGACGTCCGCCGAATCGCCCGGGAGCGGGCGTGGGATGGCCCACGTTCCCCGGACGAACGGTCAGGCGGCGCGCGTGCCGCAGGCCGTCGGCGGCCGAAAGGCACACCCGCCGAAGTCCGAGAAAGACCACACCCTCGCGGTGAACAAGAAGGAGCGGAAGGCCGCTGTTCGGTCCGCCGTCGCGGCGACCACCGACAGCGAACTCGTCTCCGAGCGCGGTCACGCGTTCGACGACGAACTCGCCCTCCCGCTCGTCGTCTCCGACGACTTCGAGGAGCTCGTGAAGACGAAGGAAGTCGTCTCGTTCCTCGAAGCTGTCGGTGCCTACGACGACGTGGAGCGCGCTGACGACGGCCGCACCGTGCGTGCCGGTCAGGGTAAACTCCGCGGTCGGAAGTACCGCGAACCGAAGTCGGTCCTGTTCGTCACGTCGAGTGACGCGGGGCCGTCGAAGGCGGCTCGCAACCTCGCCGGCGCGGACGTCGCGACGGCGCGTGAAGTGAACGCAGAGGACCTCGCTCCGGGCACGGAAGCCGGTCGGCTCACCGTGTGGACCGAGAGCGCAGTCGAGGAGGTGGCCGACCGATGAGCGACGTCATCGACTACCCCCTCGTCACGGAGAAGGCGATGAACGACATGGACTTCGACAACAAGCTCCAGTTCGTCGTCGACATCGACGCCGCGAAACCCGACATCGCGAGCGAGGTCGAAGAGCAGTACGACGTCTCCGTGGTGTCCGTCAACACGCAGGTGACGATGGACGGCACGAAGAAAGCGGTCGTTCGTCTCTCCGAGGACGACGACGCACAGGACGTCGCCTCCCGCATCGGGGTGTTCTAACAATGGGACGCAGAATCCAAGGACAGCGACGTGGGCGCGGCGGATCGACGTTCCGCGCACCGTCGCACCGATACAAGGCGGAAATGCAGCACAAGAAACCCGAGGGCGACGTGCTCGCGGGCGAGGTCATCGACATCGAACACGACCCCGCACGCAGCGCACCCGTCGCTCGCGTCGAGTTCGAGGACGGCGACCAGCGCCTCGTGCTCGCGTCCGAGGGCGTCGGTCTCGGCGACACCGTCGAGGTCGGCATCTCGGCCGCCATCGAACCCGGGAACACGCTCCCGCTCGCCGAAATCCCCGAAGGGGTTCCGGTGTGCAACGTCGAGCGCCAGCCCGGTGACGGCGGGAAGTTCGCGCGTTCCAGCGGTGTGAACGCGGACCTCATCACGCACGAGCGCAAGGCCGCGGTCGTCCAGCTTCCGAGCGGCGAAATCAAACGGCTCTCCCCGGACTGCCGCGCGACCATCGGCGTGGTCGCGGGTGGCGGTCGGACGGAGAAACCGTTCGTGAAAGCCGGGAAGAAGTACCACAAGATGAAATCGCGTGGCACGAAGTGGCCGCGCGTCCGCGGGGTCGCGATGAACGCCGTCGACCACCCGTTCGGTGGTGGCGGCCGCCAGCACCCCGGACGCCCGAAATCCGTTTCGCGGGACGCCCCGCCGGGACGGAAGGTCGGGGACATCGCCTCGAAACGCACTGGCCGAGGTGGCAAATAACATGAGTACGGAATACCGCACCGGCCGCGAAGGTGAGTTCACCTACCGCGGCTACGAGCTTGACGAACTCCAGGACATGGACCTGGACGAAGTCGCGGAACTGCTCCCCGCACGAACGCGGCGAAGCATCACCCGTGGCCTGACCGAGGAACAGCAGAAAGTCCTCGAGAAGGCGCGCGCGAAGACGGCGGAGGAGACCGCGAACAATCCGATTCGCACCCACCTCCGCGACATGCCCGTTCTCCCGGAGTTCGTCGGCTTGACGTTCTCCGTCTACGACGGACACGAGTTCGAACGCGTCGAGGTTCAGCCCGAGATGATCGGGCACTACCTCGGCGAGTTCCAGCTCACGCGCACCTCGGTCGAACACGGGCAGGCGGGTATCGGCGCGACCCGCTCCTCGAAGTTCGTGCCGCTCAAATAACAATGGGTATCAACTACAGCGTCGACACGGACCCGGAAACCACCGCGAAGGCGATGCTCCGCGAGGAACACATCAGCCTCAAGCACTCGAAAGCCATCTCGAAGGCTATCAAGGGCAAGACGGCGAGCGAGGCGGAGGAGTACCTCGAAGCCGTCATCGCGGAAGAACAGTCCGTGCCGTTCAAACAGCACAACTCGGGCGTCGGCCACCGTTCGGACATCGACGGATGGGACGCGGGCCGCTACCCGGAGAAGGCGTCGAAGGCGTTCCTTCGACTCCTCTCGAACGTCAAGAACAACGCCGACCAGCAGGGGTTCGACGCGGACGACATGGTCGTCTCGCACGTCGCGCCGCACAAGGTCGGTGAGGTTCAGGGCCGCAAACCCCGTGCGATGGGTCGCGCGAGTCCGTGGAACACGCCCGAGGTCGACGTCGAACTCGTCCTCGAAGAGGTGAGCGAATAATGGCAGACGAAGTCGAATTCATCGAACAAGGTCTCCAGCGCTCCCAGATTGACGAGTTCTTCGGCGAAGAACTCGCGCGCGCTGGCTACGGTGGCATGGAACTCGCGCCGACCCCGATGGGTATTCAGATCGTCCTGAAGGCTGAAAAGCCCGGGATGGTCATCGGGAAAGGCGGGAAGAACATCCGGAAGATCACGAGCGAGCTCGAAGAGCGCTTCGACCTCGAGGACCCGCAGATCGACGTTCAGGAGGTCGAAGAACCCGACCTGAACGCACAGATCGTCGCGGACCGCCTCGCGAACGCCTTAGAGCGCGGCTGGTACTTCCGGAAGGCCGGTCACACGACCATCGACCGCATCATGGAGTCCGGCGCGCTCGGCGCCGAGATCGTCCTGAGCGGGAAGGTCACGGGTGCCCGGAGCCGCGTCGAGAAGTTCAACCGCGGCTACGTCAAGCACAACGGCGAACCCGCAGAGGAGATCGTCGACCACGGCAAGGGTGTCGCGGTGATGAAGCTCGGCACCATCGGCGTGAACGTCAAGATCATCCCGCCCGAGGCGGAGCTCCCCGACGACTTCGAGATCGCGGAGGACGCCGACATCGAGGACCTCATCGTCGACGAAGAGGAACTCGAAGGCGAGAGCGTCGAGGAACTCCTGGAAGGCGAACCCGAAGAAGCCGAGGGCGACGCGCCCGAAGCCGACGCGGACGTCGAGGAGTTCGACGACGTCGCCGAGGAGGAGATCGTCGAGGAAGACGTCGAGGTCGTAGAGGGCGAGAGCCCCGCTGCGCCCGGCGAGGAATCCATCGAGGAAGAACTCGACGAACTCGCGGCTGACGTCGAAGCGGACGCAGAAGACGTCGACGAGGAGGACTTCGACGACCTCGACGCGGAAGTCGAGGAGGAAGCAGAAGAACTGCTCGAAGAGATGGACGAAGAAGACGAGGAGGGTGAAGAATAATGGCGATTCTCCACCCGCAGGAGATCCGTGACATGACGCCCGCAGAGCGGGAGTCGGAACTCGAGGAACTCGAGACGGAACTCCTGAACGCGAAGGCCGTGCAGGCCGCAGGTGGTGCGCCCGAGAACCCCGGCCGCGTCGGGGAACTCCGGAAGACCATCGCGCGCATCAAGACGATTCAGAACGAAGAAGCGTAGAATGCTGTCCCCTGAAACCCTCACGCGACACGAACTCGTCGGCCTCCACGTGGCGGTCGTCGAATCGACCGACCCCTCGCGGGTCGGTATCGAGGGCCGCGTCGTCGACGAGACGATGCAACTCCTCGAAATCGAAGGGGTTTCAGGGACCAAGCGCGTTCCGAAGGTAGGAACGACCTTCGAGGTCAGGCTCACAGATGAACCCGCAGTCGCCGCGAAGGCGACTGGGACCGCGTCGAAACCCGCCAGTGGCGAACCACATTCGGTGACCCAAACTACGGGCGACGGCGCGGCCTACGTTACGGTGGATGGGGCCGTTCTGCTCTCACGACCCGCGCGCAGGACCGAAACAGGAGTGAATTCACAATGGCGATAGGACTCAACGTATCGGAGCCGGAAGGTACCTGCGCCGACGATGACTGTCCGTTCCACGGAAGCCTTTCCGTGCGCGGTCAGGTCATCGAAGGCGAGGTAGCTAGTACGGCCATGGCGAAGACCGTCGTCGTCGAGCGCGAATACGACGTATTCGTGCCGAAGTACGACCGGTACATGAAGCGACGCTCGCGCGTCAGCGTTCACGCACCGGACTGCTTCGATATCGAAGAAGGCGACACGGTCCGTATAGCAGAAACCCGACCGCTCTCGAAGACCAAATCTCACGTGGTCGTCGAACTCGTGGAGGGTGAAGAATAATGGAAGCGATAAAAGCCGACGTTACCCAGGGCTTGGAGAAGGGGTCTCTGATCACGTGCGCCGACAACACTGGCGCGCGTGAACTGAAGATCGTCTCCGTCTCCGGCTATCAGGGAACGAAGAACCGACACCCGAAGGCGGGTGTCGGCGACAAGGTGACGGTGTCCGTGACGAAGGGGACGCCCGAAATGCGTCGACAGGTGCTCGAAGCCGTTGTCGTTCGACAGCGCAAGTCCATCCGGCGGCCGGACGGGACGCGCGTGAAGTTCGAGGACAACGCGGCGGTCATCATCGACGACATGGAGGAACCCCGCGGCACCGAGATCAAAGGCCCCATCACGCGCGAAGTCGCCGAGCGCTGGGGTAGTATCGCGAGCACGGCGACGATGATCGTATAGTCATGTCCGAGCAACCACGCAAACAGCGAACGCGAACGGAGCGCGCGAGTCTCCACGAACGCCAGAAGCAGGTGCGCGCCCACCTCTCGGAGGACCTCCGTGAGGAGTACGGGCAGCGCCGCGTCCGCGTGAACGCGGGCGACACCGTCGAGGTGCAGCGCGGCGACTTCGCCGGCGAAGAAGGCGAAGTCACGCGCGTCGACCTCCGGGATGCCGCGGTCTTCGTGGAAGGCGTCACGGTCGACGCGGCGGACGGCGAGGACGTGCAGCGTCCCCTGGACGCGAGCAACCTCACCGTCACCGACCTCGACCTCGAAGACGACGTGCGCGCAGAACGCATCGAAGGTGATACCGAATGAGCAACCACCAGAAACGACTCTCCGTCCCGAAGTCGTGGCCCGTCGAGCGGAAGACGGCCACGTTCACGGCGAAGGCGGACGCGGGTCCCCACGGGGAAGCCGGCGTTCCGCTCGTCGTCGTCCTCCGGGACGTCCTCGAGTACGTTAACACGAAGAAGGAGGCGAAGTACGCCGCGAACAACGAGGGCGTGCTCGTCAACGGCGACACGGTGAACGACGTCAACATCCCCATCGGGATGTTCGACATTCTGTCGTTCCCCGACCGCGACGAGTACTACCGCGTGTTCCCCGACGAGGGCGGCCGGCTCGGTCTGACCGCTATCGACGAGGACGCGGCGAACAGCAAACTCGGGAAGATCACGGACAAGACGCTCGTGTCCGGCGGGCAGGTTCAATTGAACCTCCACGACGGACAGAACGTCCTCGTCGACGAGGACGTCTACAGCGGCTCTGACTCCGTGGTCATCGAGAACGAGACGAAAGACGTCGTCGCCCACTTCGAGTTCGAGGAGGGTGCGCTCGTCACCGCCGTCGCCGGCCAGCACGCCGGCGAAATCGGCGAAATCGACGAGATCAGCGTCACGCCCGGGAGCGCCGACAACACCATCGTCGTCTCCACGGACGACGGTTCGTTCGAGACCGTCCAGGAGTACGTCGTCGTCATCGACGAGAACTTCACCGGAGGTGACGACGAATGAGCGAGGCCGAGTTCGAAAACGAGATGCGAGAACCCCGCATCGAGAAGGTCGTCGTCCACATGGGCGTCGGTCGCGGTGGCCGCGACCTCCAGAACGCAGAAGAGATTCTGGAGGAAATCACGGGCCAGGAGTCCGTTCGGACGACCGCGAAGTCCACGGAACCCGAGTTCGGTATCCGTGAGGGCGATCCGATCGGTGCGAAGGTCACGCTCCGCGCCGAGGCGGCGGAAGATTTCCTCTCCCGTGCGCTCCCCGTCGCGGCGCTCACGCGGTCTAAGTTCGACCAGACCGGGAACGTGAGCTTCGGCGTCGAAGAGCACACGGACTTCCCGAGCCAGGAGTACGACCCGAACGTCGGGATTTACGGGCTTGACGTCACCGTCAACCTCGTCCGCAGCGGCTACCGCGTCTCCAAGCGCGACAAGCACACGCGGAAAGTCCCGTCGAACCACCGTCTCACGCCCGAGGACGCCATCACGTTCCTCGAAGCGAACTTCGACGTGGAGGTCTCAGGATGAGCGCAGACGCAGAAACTGAACACGAAGAAACCGGCCAAACCCACGAGTGCCGTCGCTGCGGACGCAAGCAGGGTCTCGTCGGGAAGTACGACGTCTGGCTCTGCCGACAGTGCTTCCGCGAGATCGCGCGGTCGATGGGATTCAAGAAGTACAGCTAACTATGACAGGAAAAGACCCCCTGGCTGACGCCCTCTCGGGACTCGATAACTCCGAGAGCGTCGGCCACCTCAGCCACACGGTATCGACCGCCTCGAACATGGTCGGCTCCGTCCTCGAGGTCTTCTACGACCGCGGGTACATCGACGGCTTCGAATACGTCGAAGACGGGAAAGGCGGCACGTTCGAGATCGAACTGAAGGGTGCCATCAACGAGTGCGGACCGGTCAAGCCCCGTTACTCGGCTGGTGTCGACGACTTCGAGAAGTGGGAGAAGCGCTACCTCCCCGCCCGCGACTACGGGACGCTCGTCGTCACGACCAGTCACGGCATCATGAGCCACTACGAGGCCCGCGAACAGGGCATCGGTGGTCAAGTAATCGCATACGTCTACTAATGGCTCGAATAGAACTCGAAATCCCGGAAGACGTCACGGCCGAGGTCGACCACTTAGAGTTGACCGTCGAGGGTCCGGAAGGGTCGGTTACGCGCCGACTCTGGTACCCCGACGTGTCCGTGAGCGTCGAGGATGGTAGTGTCGTCATCGAGAGCGACACCGAGAACCGAAAGACGACCGCGACGATGGGCACGTTCGAGAGCCACGTCGAGAACATGTTCCACGGCGTGACCGAGGGATGGGAGTACAAGATGGAAGTCCACTACTCTCACTTCCCGATGCAGGTCAACGTCGAGGGCGAGGAGGTCGTCATCGAGAACTTCCTCGGGGAACGCGCGCCTCGGCGTGCGCCCGTTCGCGGCAGCACCGACGTGCAGGTCGACGGGGAGGAACTCACGCTCTCCGGCCCCGATAAGGAAGCGGTCGGTCAGACCGCCGCGGACATCGAACAACTCACCCGGGTTACCGACAAGGACACGCGCGTCTTCCAGGACGGCGTGTACATCGTCGAGAAACCCACGAAGGGAGGTGCCTGATAGATGGCAGAAGACGAACTCCAGGAACTCGAAGACATCTCCGGTGTCGGCCCGTCGAAGGCCGACGCGCTCCGCGAGGCCGGCTACGAGACCATCGAGGACGTGAAGGCGGCGAGCCAGAGCGAACTCGCAGAGGTCTCCGGCATCGGGAACGCGCTCGCGGCCCGTATCAAGGCCGACGTCGGCGGACTCGAAGTCGAAGAGGAGACCGAGGCGGAGGTCGAAGAGGCCGAAGCCGAGGAAGAAGCGGAAGAAAGAGCGGAGGAAGTCGAGACGGAACTCCGTCCCCGCGGGCACGCGGACAAGACGCCCGAGCTGGACGAGAACACCGAACGACTGCTCTCCCAGCGGCGCTCCATCGGAACGCCGCAGTTCAACCGCCAGGACTACCACAAGAAAAAGCGGACGCCGACCTCGTGGCGCAAGCCCCGCGGTGGCCTGTCGAAGCAGCGACGGGGCATCAAGGGCAAGGGCCCGAAGGTCGAGTCCGGCTATCGGACGCCGAAAGCCGTTCGGGGCAAGCACCCGAGCGGGTTCGAGGAAGTTCACGTGCACAACGCGAGCGACCTCGACGGCGTCGACCCGGACACGGAAGCCGCTCGCATCGCCTCCGGTGTCGGCGCGCGCAAGCGCGAGACCATCGAGGAGAAAGCAGAAGACATGGGCGTCCGCGTCCTCAACCCGACCTACGTAGAGGTGGAGGTAGACAATGAGTGACCTGAGTGCACAGAAGCGACTCGCAGCCGACGTCCTTGACGTCGGCGAGAACCGCGTCTGGTTCGACCCCGAGCAGCAGGGCGAAATCGTCGACGCGATTACGCGCGAAGACATCCGCGAACTCGTCGACGAGGGCGTCATTCAGTCGAAGGACGCTCGCGGGAACTCCCGTGGCCGTGCACGCGAACGCAACGCGAAGCGTTCGTACGGCCACCGGAAGGGCCCCGGGTCCCGGAAGGGGAAGGCGGGCGCTCGCCAGAACAAGAAAGAACAGTGGGAGTCGAAGATTCGCGCGCAGCGCCGTACGCTCCGCGAACACCGCGACGAGGGCGACCTCACGCCGAGCCAGTACCGCGAACTCTACAACATGGCGAACGGCGGCGAGTTCGACAGCGTCGCGCGACTCGAAACGTACATCGAAGAACACTACGGTGAGAACTAATGGCAACTGGACCACGCTATAAAGTGCCGATGCGCCGGCGCCGCGAGGTCCGGACAGACTACCATCAGAGGTTGCGCCTCCTCAAGTCGGGCAAACCCCGGCTCGTCGCTCGGAAGAGCAACAACCACGTCACGGCGCAGCTGATAGTCACGAGTCCGGACGGCGACGAAACCGTCGCCAGCGCGACGTCCGAAGACCTCTCCGAGTTCGGCTGGGACGCCCCAACGGGCAACCTGCCGAGCGCGTACCTCACCGGCCTCTTGGCCGGTCAGCGCGCCGTCGAAGCGGGTGTCGAGGAAGCGGTTCTCGACATCGGCCTGAACACGGCGACGCAGGGTTCGAAGGTCTTCGCGGTGCAGGAAGGTGCTATCGACGCCGGCCTCGAAATCCCGCACAACGACGCCGTCTTCGCGGACTGGCAGCGCACTCGCGGTACGCACATCGCTGAGTACGCAGAGCAGTTAGAAGACGGATTGTACAGCGGCGACTTCGACGCCACGGAACTGCCCGCGCACTTCGACGACGTGCGCGAAACACTGATGGAGGACTAACATGAGCTACAACGACAGCTGGGAACCCAAGACCCGCCTCGGTCGACTCGTCCAGGACGGCGAGGTCGAGTCGATGTCGGACGCGCTCAACACCGGCCTCCCGCTCAAGGAGCCCGAAATCGTCGACAACCTCCTTCCGGGGTTGGACGACGAAGTGCTGGACATCAACATGGTCCAGCGCATGACGGACTCCGGACGCCGCGTGAAGTTCCGCTGCGCGGTCGTCGTCGGGAACCGGGACGGCTTCGTCGGGTACGCCGAGGGGCGTGACGACCAGGTCGGCGGCGCGATTCAGAAGGCGATCGGTATCGCGAAACTGAACATCATCGACGTCTCCCGCGGCTGTGGGTCGTGGGAGTGTGGCTGTGGGCGTCCGCACACGGTCGCGCTCAAGACGACCGGCAAAGCCGGGAGCGTCGAAGTCGAACTCCGCCCCGCTCCGCGCGGCCTCGGTCTCGCGGGCGGTGAGACGGTTCGACACGTCCTCGACCTCGCCGGTATCGAGGACATCTGGACGCGCTCGTCCGGGAAGACCCGGACCACGGTGAACTTCGCGAAAGCGACGTTCAACGCGCTCCGCAACACCGCGGAAGCCCGCGTCCCCGAGCGCACGCGCGAGAAGCGCGAGGTGATCGAGTGATGCAGGCAATCGTCCAACTCCGCGGCGAAGTGAACATGCGCGAAACCGTCGAGGACACCCTCGACATGCTGAACGTTCACAGCGTCAACCACTGCGCGCTCGTCCCCGAAACGGAAACCTACCGCGGGATGGTCGCGAAGGTCAACGACTACGTCGCGTACGGCGAACCGAGCGCAGACGTGCTCGCGTCGCTCATCGCGCGCCGCGCCGAACCCGCCGAGGGTGACGCGGACATCGACGACGAGTGGCTCGCCGAGAACACGGACTACGAGTCCGTCGAGGGCTTCGCGGACGCCCTCCTCGCAGAGGAGACGACGCTCCGCGAACAGGGGCTCTCCCCGGTCCTCCGACTCCACCCGCCGCGCGGTGGCCACAAGGGCATCAAGCAGCCGCAGGCCGACGGCGGCCAACTCGGAAAACACACCACGGAGGAGATTGACAGTCTCCTCACGGACATGCGATAACCATGACGAGTAAGAAACGACGACAACGTGGTTCCCGCACGCACGGCGGCGGTACGCACAAGAATCGGCGCGGCGCCGGTCACCGCGGCGGCCGCGGTGCCGCGGGCCGCGACAAACACGAGTTCCACAACTACGAACCGCTCGGCAAACACGGGTTCACGCGCCCCCAGAAGGTCCAGGAGACCGTTCTGGAGATCTCTGTCCGCGAACTCGACGAGGACGCCGCGCTCTTCGTCGAGGACGGTCTCGCGGAGGAGACGGACTTCGGCTACCGCATCGACGCTCGCGACGTGGTCGAGGACGGCCACGAAGCCGACGCCGTGAAGGTGCTCGGCGGCGGGCAGGTCCGGAACCAGCTCGAAGTCACGGCGGACGCGTTCACCGCGTCCGCGGTCGAACTCATCGAGGAGGAAGGCGGCGACGCCGTCCTCTCGGAACGCGCGGAAGAAGCCGACTCCGAAGAAGACGAGAACGAGGACTAAACGATGGGGTGGAAGGAGACTGCTGAACCGGTACTCACCCGCATGCCCGCGGTCCAGCGACCCGAAGGGCACGTTCCGTTCAAGCGCAAACTCGGGTGGACGGCGGGCATCCTCGTCCTCTACTTCTTCCTGACGAACGTCCCTATCTGGGGCGTCCAGGAGGGCGCAGGTGCGGACCTCTTCGGACAGTTCCGGAGTTTGCTCGCGGGCTCGCAGGGGTCCGTGCTCCAGCTCGGTATCGGTCCCATCGTCACGGCGAGCATCGTCCTCCAACTCTTGGGCGGTGCGAACCTGCTCGGACTGGACACGAACGACCCCCGCGACCAGGCGCTCTATCAGGGTCTCCAGAAGGTCCTCGTGCTCGCGATGATCTGTCTCACGGGACTGCCGCTCGTCTTCCTCGGGAACTTCCTCCCGCCGGGCAGCGTGTTCGGGATGACTGGCACGCCCGTGAGCGTCCTCATCTTCCTCCAGATAGCTGTCGGGGGGATTCTCGTCCTGTTCATGGACGAGGTCGTCTCGAAGTGGGGAGTCGGGTCGGGTATCGGCCTGTTCATCGTCGCGGGTGTCTCACAGAGCCTCGTCACGGGTATCATCGACCCGTCGCGCGGCATCCTCGCGACGTGGTACTCCATCGTCGTCGGCCAGTTGTCGGTGCCGCCGCTCCTCACGGCTGATGGCGTGAGCTTCCTGCTGATGCAGGCGAGCATCCTCGCCATCGTCACCACGGCGTTCATCTACGTGGTCGTCGTGTACGCAGAGAGCGTGCGCGTCGAGATTCCGCTCAGTCACGCACGCGTGAAGGGCGCACGCGGTCGGTTCCCCGTGAAGCTCATCTACGCGAGCGTCCTGCCGATGATTCTCGTGCGCGCCGTGCAGGCGAACATCCAGTTCCTCGGAAAACTCCTCTACTCCCAGATGGGGGACGGGATGCCGTCCTGGCTCGGCGTTTACGCCACGTCCGGCGGCACGACGAACGTCACGGGCGGCCTGTTCTACTACCTCGCACCCATCCACAGTCCGGGCGACTGGATGTGGTGGGTGACCGGGGTGACGCAGGCGTCCTGGCAGGTCATTCTGCGGGTCACCATCGACCTCTCCTTCATGATCATCGGTGGCGCTATCTTCGCCATCTTCTGGGTCGAGACCGCGGACATGGGTCCCGAATCCACCGCGCGACAGATCCAGAACTCCGGGATGCAGATTCCGGGCTTCCGGCAGAACGTCGGCGTCATCGAGAAGGTCATGGAGCGCTACATCCCGCAGGTCACCGTCATCGGCGGTGCTATCGTCGGGTTGCTCGCCGTGCTCGCGAACATGCTCGGCACCATCGGCTCCGTCACCGGGACGGGCCTCCTGCTCACCATCTCCATCACGTACAAACTGTACGAGGAGATAGCCGAAGAGCAGTTGATGGACATGCATCCGATGATGCGGTCGATGTTCGGCAACGAGTAAGGGGAAGCGAACCGTTTTCCGGTTCACTCCCCGTTTTTCTCTATGGACGTTTCCCTCGTAGACCTCTCGCCGGTTCCACGTGACGGGACCGCGGCGGACGCGTACGCGAACACGATTACGTCCGCACAGCAGGCGGAACGACTCGGGTACTCGCGGTTCTGGGTGGCGGAACACCACGGGCGAGCGAACGCGCTCGCGGGCACGACGCCCGAAGTCCTTCTGGGTCGGCTCGCGGGCGCGACTGACTCCATCCGGCTCGGGTCCGGCGCGGTCCTTCTCAATCACTACAGTCCGTTCAAGGTCGCGGAGGTGTTCGGCGCGCTGGACTCGCTCGCACCCGGTCGCGTCGACGCCGGATTGGGGCGGGCGAACGGGTCGCCGGCGTCCGACCAGGCGCTCGGCACGGAACGCCACGTCGAGGACCCGGACGGCGACCACAGAGAGAAGATAGAGGCGGTTCTCAGCCACCTGTACGACGAGTATCCCGACGGCCACCCGTACGCGGACCTCTCGGTACCGGCGTCCGGCGAGGGACCGGCGAAACCGTGGGTGCTCGGGTCGAGTCCGTCGAGCGCCGAAATCGCGGGCGATCTCGGACTCCCGTACTGTTTCGCGGCGTTCATCCGCCCGCAGTTCGCCGAGCATTCCATCGAGACATACCGCGAGCGCTTCGAGTCCTCGTCGCTCGGCGGTGGCGTCGACGAGCCCCGGGTGATGGTCGCGTTGAACGCCATCGCCGCCGAGACGGACGAGGAGGCGGCGCGTCGGCGCGCGGTCGCGGAAGCCACCTACAAGCGGATGCGCCGCGGCGAGTTCGGGAGTCGGCCCACCATCGAGGAGTCCATCGACGAACTCGGCGGGGTTCCCGACCCGACGCCGGAGACGCTCGGCGAGGACGAGTGGCCGCGCGCCATCTCGGGGAGTCCCGAGACGATTTCGAGTCTCTTCGACCAGCTCGTCGCGCGCGTCGGCGCGGACGAACTGATGGTGCAGAACGTCACGCCCGACCACGAGACCGCGCTCGATTCGCACGAACGCATCGCGGAGGGCGTGCTGTAGGCGGCGAAACCTTCACGGCGAACACTCGCTTTCTCCCGGTATGACATCCGCGATGGACCTTCGCGAGGGGATTCCCGGCCTCGAGGACGGCGTCTACCTGAACTACGGCGCTCACGGCCCGAGTCCGCGCGCCGTGGTCGAAGCGGCGGACGAGTTCACGCGCCACCACGAGTACGACGTTCCGCTGGACAGCGACCCGTACGAGGTCGCGTTCGAGGAGTACGAGAAGACGCGCGAACGGATCGCGCTGTTCCTCGGCGCGCGCCCGGAAGAGATCGCGCTCACGGAGAGCACGACCGCCGGTATCGCCGCTGCCGCGGCCGCGCTCGACTGGGAACCCGGGGACGTGGTGGTGCGCACGGACGTCGAACACCCCGCGGGCATCCTGCCGTGGGAGCGCCTCGAACGCGAGGGCGTGGAGGTACGCGTCGTCGAGACCGAGGACGGCAGAATCGACCGCGACGAGTTCGCCGCGGCGGTCGCGGACGCGAAACTCGCGTGCTTCAGCGCGCTCACGTGGACGCACGGCACCCGACTCCCCGTTTCGGACCTCGTGGATATCGCGCACGACGCGGGCGCGCTCGCGCTCGTGGACGCCGTGCAGGTCCCCGGGCAGTACCCGATGGACGTCTCGGAGTGGGGGGCGGACGTGGTGGCGGCCGCGGGCCACAAGTGGCTGCTCGGCCTCTGGGGGAGCGGCTTCCTCTACGTCGACGCCGAGGCGATGGACGCGTTCGAACCGGCCGCGGTCGGCTATCGGAGCGTCGAGGACTCCGGCGCGTCGCCGTTCGAGTTCGCGCCGGGGGCCTCCCGCTTCGAGGTCGGGACGACGAACCCCGCCGCGCACGTCGCACTCCGCACCGCGATGGACCGCATCGACGCGGTGGGCGTAGAGCGCGTCGAATCCCGGATACAGGAGCTTACGGGACGCCTCGCGGACGCAGTGCCGGACGACCGCCTCCTCGGCCCCGCACAGCCGGAGTCGGGTCTGGTGTCGCTGAACGTGCCGGACGCCGAGAGCGCGGTCGAACGACTGCGAGACGAGGGCATCGTCGTGCGTTCGCTCCCCCTGCCGGACACGATTCGAGCGTCCATTCACGCCGTCACCACCGAAGAAGAAGTGGACGCGTTCGCGGACGCGGTCACCGAGCAGTGGTGAGTCGTCGCTCGAAACCGTTTTTCGTCCGGCGGACGACTCGCCGGGTATGACTGGTGGTCGGTGATGCGGATACTCGTCGTCGGCGCAGGTGAAGTCGGGTCGAGCATCGCGGGAAGCCTCGCGGATTCCCACGAGATAGTCGTGCTCGACATCGACGGCTCCCGGGTGGAGTCGCTGACGTTCGAACACGACGTGCTCGCCATCGAGGGCGACGGCACGTCGCTCGACGACTTGCTCGCGGCGGAAGTCGAGTCCGCTGACGTCGTCATCGCGAGTACGGACGACGACGAGACGAACCTCGCGACCTGCGGCACCGCCAAGACGGTGAGCGACGCGTTCACAATCGCGCGCGTCGAGCAACCCTCCTACCTGCGGACGTGGCGGCGTTCGCGGGGCGTGTTCGGCGTGGACTTCATGGTGTGTACGGACCTCCTGACCGCGCAAGCGGTCGTTCGCGTCATCGGGCTACCGACCGCGCGCGACGTGGACCCGTTCGCGAACGGCACGGTCCAGATGGCCGAGTTCACGGTCGAGGTGGACAGCCCGCTCGCGGGACAGACGGTCGCCGACGCGGACACGTTCGACGCGTTGACGTTCGCGGCGGTGGTGCGCGACGACGACGTCATCCTCCCGCGCGGGAACACGGTCATCGAACCCAGCGACAAGATCGTCGTCATCGGGCGGCCGGACCGCGTCGAGGTGTTCGCGGGCGCCGTCGCGCCGAACGCAGAAACCGCCGTCGAGGACGTGGTGATCGTCGGCGGTGGGTCGGCGGCGTTCCAGGTCTCACGCCTCCTCGAAGAGCGCGGTCTCTCTCCGAAACTCGTCGAACAGCAGGGCGAGCGCGCGCGCTGGCTGGCGGAGAACCTTCCGGGGACGACGGTGTTCGAACACGACGCGACCGACCGGGATTTCCTCGAACGCGAACACGTCGGGGACGCGGACTTCGTGGTGTCGATGCTGGACTCGGACGAGAAGAACCTCCTCGTCGCGCTGCTCGCGAAACGCGTCGGGGCGACGCGCGCGGTGGCCGTCGTGGACAACCCGCAGTACGTGACGTTGTTCGAGACGGTCGGCGTGGACGTCGCGGTGAACCCGCGCGAAGTGACCGCGGAGGACATCACGCGGTTCACGCGCGAGCGCCGCGCGGAGAACGTCGCCATCATCGAACCCGAGAAGGCGGAAGTCCTCGAAGTCGAAATCGAGGAAGGGAGCGTGCTCGCCGGGCGGCCGATTCGCGAAGCGGTCGCGGACCTCCCGCCCGGGTTCGTCGTCGGCGCGATAACGCGCAACGGCGATTTCGTCACGCCCCGGGGCGACACCGTGGTCGAACCCGGCGACCACGTGGTGGCGTTGGTCACGAGCGAGGCGCACGACGAGGTCGCGGCGAGCCTATGAAGGTTCGCGTGGACTGGCGCGCGAGCGTCGCGCTCGTCGGAACGGTCGTGAAGTGGTTGTCCGTGCCGATGGTGTTCCCGCTCGCGCTCGCGGTCTACTACGGCCGCGGACTCGGCATCTTCGTCGCGTCGATGGTCCTGACGTTCGCGATCGGGTGGCTCCTCGAACGCGCGGACACCGACCCGGACATCGGGACCCGCGAGGGGTTCTTGATGGTCGCGTTGACGTGGCTCGCGGTGAGCGTCGTCGGCGCGCTCCCCTACCTCGTGGAGGGCCACGGGATTCCGTTCGTCCTCCCGGCAGCGGCGCCCGGTTCGACGCTCGCGAATCCCGTGAACGCGCTGTTCGAGACGATGAGCGGGTTCACGACGACGGGTGCGACGGTGATGGGTGACATCTCCTTCGACACGCACTCGCGGGCGCTGATGATGTGGCGACAGGAGACCCAGTGGCTCGGCGGCATGGGTATCGTCGTGCTCGCCATCGCCATCCTCCCGAAACTCTCCGTCGGCGGCGCACAACTGATGGACGCGGAAGCGCCGGGGCCCGGTATCGAGAAACTCACGCCCCGCATCGCGGAGACCGCTCGCGCGCTCTGGGGGCTCTACATCGGCCTCACCGCGCTCGAAATACTCTTACTCTATGGCGCACACCTCGCCGGCTACGCGGACGGGATGACGCCGTACAACGCGGTCGCCCACGGGTTCACGACGATGCCGACCGGCGGGTTCAGCCCGGAAGCCCGCTCCATCGAGGCGTTCTCGGCGCTCGCGCAGTGGATCATCGTCCCGTTCATGGTCGCCGCGGGCGCGAACTTCGCGCTGTTCTGGCACCTCTGGAACCGCGACTTCCAGACCGTGCGCGAGGACGCCGAACTGAAGGCGTACGTCGGCGCGATTGCCGTGCTCTCCGCTATCGTCGCCGGCGTCCTCTACACGTCGCCGGACCTCGCGGTTTACGGCGCCATCGAACCCGCCGTCCGGCACGCTGCGTTTCAGGTGACGTCCATCGTGACGACGACCGGGTACGCGTCCCTCGACTTCAACGCGTGGGGGCAGGCCGGGAAGTTCGTCCTCCTGTTCGCGATGTTCATCGGCGGGAGCGCGGGCAGCACGGGCGGGAGCATCAAAGTGGTGCGCTGGCTGGTCATCCTCAAGTCGCTGCGCCGCGAGTTGTTCACGACCGTCCACCCCGACGCCGTGAAACCCGTCCGTCTCGCGGGTCGCGTGGTCGACGAACGCGCACTCCGCGGCATCTACGTCTTCACGCTCCTCTACCTGGTGTTGTTCGCGCTCGGAACGCTCGTGGTGACGCTCGTCGGTGTCCCCGACCAATCGCTGACCGCGTTCGAGGCGACGAGCGCCGTCGCGTCCACAATCGGAAACGTCGGGCCGGGGTTCGGCATCGTCGGCCCGATGAACAACTACCTCCCGTTCCCCGACCCGGTGAAACTGCTGATGGTCTTTTTCATGTGGGTGGGGCGGCTCGAAATCCTCCCGGTGCTCGTCCTGTTGACGCCCACGTACTGGCAGGATTAGGCGAACACGGCGCGGTCGCGCTCCGTGATATCGTCGGGGGAGAACAGTTTCACGCGGTCGCCGACTTCTAACACCGTGTTGCCGCGCGGCGCGATAACTGACCCGTCGCGTTCGACGGCGACGACGACGACGTTCTCGCCGACGAGGCCGGCGCGGTTCGCTTCTTTCAGCGTCATGCCCGCGACCTCCGCGTCCTCGGCGACCGTGAGTATCGTGTCGTTCGGCGTCGTCTCCATGCCCGTGGGCGCGGCCGGTTCTTCCGTGTTCGGGCCGAACGCGTGATACGGGTGGAAGGACTCGTTCTGGAGGAACTCCTCCGTCTCGATTTCGAGGCCGAGGTTCGTGAGTTTCCGCGCGATGCGCGTGAAGCCGTCCGTGTCCTCCGCGACGACTTTCGCGTGGATGTTGCCGTGGCCGCTCAACACCTCGCGGACGTTCACGACGCCCGGAATCCGGAGCGCGCGGGCGGCGAGGTGTTCTTGCTCGGCGACGCTCGACGTGCACTCGAAGACGCCGACGAGACGGTTCTCGCAGGCCTCGTAGTCGATGTGGGCGTGATAGCCCGCGATGACGCCGCGTTCTTCGAGTCGGTCGATGCGGTTTCGGACCGTGCTCGCCGAAACGTCGAGTTCGTCCGCGATTTCGGGCGCGGACGTGTTTCGCGCGTCCTCGCTGAGCCGGTAGAGGATGTGTTCGTCCGTGGCGTCTAGTTCGGCCATACGTCTACGTGTTCGCTGATGGCGCAACTATCTTCCGCACGAGTGGTTGTGCTATCCGCAATAAATCGACACTGAAATGCGCAATCAACAAAATAGTCGCAACTGTTATATCGATTCAGTGGGTGGTGTGGGTATGGTACCGTACGAGTCGGCCCACGGCAAGACGAAGTTCGCGTCGCGTCTCCACTCGGTCACGGAGACGTGTTCCGGCTGCGGGTTCTCGGGCGCGATACTCGGGAGCGCGTGGCGAACCACGACCCGCCGACACCCCCGGTCCGGACACACCGTCTACGAACTCCGGTGTCCCGACTGCGGCGAAACGACCAGCGTCGAAACCACGTTCTGAGATGCGCGTTCTCCCGTCTCCTCCCCGACTAGCTCCGTCTTACGCAGGTGACCGATGAGTTCCGACCACCACGTCGACGCTGAACTCGACCGTGACATCGGCACGATAGGCGCCATCTCGCTCGGCGTCGGGACGATGATAGCCGCGGGTATCTTCGTGCTCTCCGGACTCGCCGTCTCGAACGTCGGCGCGGCCGCAATCGTCGCGTTCCTCGCCGCAGCCATCGTCGCCTCGTTCACGGCGTTCGCGTACGCCGAGTTCGCCGCCATCTACCCCGAGTCTGGGGGCGGGTACGCGTACGTCGCGAACGTCTTCGACACTGACCTCACCTACATCGTCGGGTGGTCGATGATTCTCGGCTACCCCGCGTCCGCGGCGTTCTACCTCGCCTCCTTCTCCGACTGGTTCGCGCGCTTCATCTACCCCGTCCTCGACATCCCGGCGGCGGTCCCGTTCTGGGTGTCCGGCGTCCTCGTCCTCGGCCTGCTCGTCGGAATCAACCTCAAAGGAACCGAGGAGACCGGGAAGTTCCAAATCGCGGTCACGAGTCTGAAGGTCGTGCTCATCCTGCTCTTCCTCTACGGCGGCCTGCAGGCGTTCCGCGCCGACGTCGTGTTGGATTCGCTCGCCGCGAACACGCAAGGGTTCGCGGACCTCCGAAGCATCGGCTTGACGAGCGCGCTCGTGTTCATCACGTTCTTCGGATTCGAAGCGATCGCGACCAACGCCGAGGAGATAAAAGAACCCGGTCGCACCGTCCCGCGCGCCATCTTCGCGAGCATGATCCTCGTGACTGTGGTGTACGCGTTCGTCGTCCTCGTCATCGTCTTCGCCGTCCACGACGAGTCCTTCCTCCGGTTGCTCGTCGCGAACACGGAAGCCGGGTCGCTCGCACAAGCCGAGGCGTTCGTCGCGAGTCACGGCGAACTCGCGATGGGGTACGCCGCCCAGTACTACCTCGGTGACGTCGGTTTCTACGTCATCATCGTCGGCGCGCTGTTCTCGATGCTCTCCGCCGCGAACGCGACCATTCTCGCCGGCTCCCGCGTGAAACTCGCGATGGCGCGCCGCGACCACCTCCCCACCGGCTTCGAGGACCTCCACGACTCCCTCAACACGCCGTACAAGAGCGTCCTCCTCACCGGCGGCATCATCCTCCTCTACATCATGGGGTTCACCGTCCTCCTGGGTGGCGCGGACCCGGCCGTGTTCGGCCTGCACTTCCACTTCGGCATCGAGGCGCTCACGCACTTCGCGGACTTCATGCTCCTCTCCGGCCTCGTCGTCGTGAACCTCGCCGTCGTCCGGTCGCGCTCCAAGAACCCCGACATCGACCGGCGGTTCCGCGTCCCCTTCGTCCCCTACGTCCCCGCTGTCGCGATTCTCGCGAACCTCGTCCTCCTCTTCAACGTCGAGTTCTCCAGTTTCGTCCTCGGCCTCGCCGCGGAGGGCGTCGGCGTCGCGTTCTGGTTCTTCGTGCTCTCGGGCACGGGTGCCGAACGCGCGGACGAGGAGATGCCGACCGTGCTCGAAGAACACCAGCCGTCCGAGCGCGACTACCGGATTCTCGTCTCCATCGCGAACCCAGCGAACGTCGACCAACTCATGCGGACCGCCGTCGACCTCGCCCGCGAGAACGACGGCGAAGTCCTCGTGACGAGCGTCGTCGACCTACCCGCACAGACACCGCTCTCCGAGGGAACGCAGTACGCGAGCGCCCACCGCGAGACGCTCCAGCGCGCCATGGCGTTCGCGGCGGACGAAGACGTCCCCGTCTCCGGCACCGTCCGCATCGGCCACGACGTCTCGGACGCGATACTTCACACGATAACTCAGTACGAGTGTGACGCCGCGCTCCTCGGCTGGTCGAACACGAGTCGCCGCCACGACATCGTCCTCGGCAGCACAATCGACGACGTCGTGCAGAACGCGTCCTGTGACGTCTACGTCGAGAAGACCGGGGAGACCCGCGAGAACATCGAGAGCGTTCTCGTCCCGACGGCGGGCGGTCCGCACGCCGAACTCGCCGCGGCCGCCGCGAACGCCGTCGCGCGCACGGAAGACGCGACCGTCCACCTCGTCACCGTCGTCTCCCCGAACGCCGACGACGCAGAACGCGAACAGGCCGAACAGACGCTAGAGGAGGCCGCAGAACCCATCACCGCCCCGGTCGAACGGGACGTCCTCGTCGGCGAGGACATCCCGGACACGCTCGTCGCCGCCGCGAACGACCACGACATCACGTTCGTCGGCGCGACCCGCGAAGGCCTCCTCCAGCAACTCGTCTTCGGTGCGATACCCGAGGAAATCGGCCGGAACGCCGATACGACGGTCGTGATGGCCAAACGCTCGCTGCCCGTCACCTCCTCCCTCCGCCGCCTCGTCTCCCGGATGTAGCGATCGAGGTCAATACGCTTTTTACGGCGACGAACGTGGTTCGGTGCATGTCAGATACCGAGTCGGCCGCCGGCGGGTCGGGAGACGTCGAGGCCGAACTCTCTCGGGACATGGGTCTCTGGGGTATCACGTTCATCGGAATCGGTGCGATGATCGGTGCGGGCGTGTTCGCGCTCACCGGCTTCGCCGCCGGGCTCGCCGGACCCGCGCTGTTACTCGCGTTCCTCCTGAACGGCGTCATCGCCTCGTTCACCGCGATGAGTTACGCCGAACTCGGGTCCGCGTTTCCGCGGTCGGGTGGCGCGTACAACTGGGTCTCGGAAGCGATTCCTCGGCCGTGGGGTTTCTTCACAGGCTGGACGAACTGGTTCGCACAAGCAGTCGCCTGTGCGCTGTACGCCGTCACGTTCGGTTCGTTCTTCGTCGAATTCCTCATCATCCTCGGCCCACTCCACCACGACTTCGCACTGTTCGGTTTCGTCACGAAACCCATCCTCGACAAGGCGCTCGCCGCGCTCATCGTCGGGTTCTTCGCGTACATCAACTACCGGGGCGCAGAAGAGACCGGACAGATCGGCATCATCGTCACCACCATCAAAGTCCTCATCCTCGGACTGTTCGTCGTGTTCGGCGCGCTCGCGACGGTCAAGGACCCGAACTGGACGACGAAGTTCCTCGGTCGACAGGGCTTCTTCGCGAACGGCGTCACGGGCGTGCTCGCCGCGATGGGCTTCACGTACGTCGCGTTCGAGGGGTACGACATCATCGTGCAGTCCGGTGAAGAGGTGATCGACCCCGGGACGAACATCCCGAAAGCCATCTTCTACTCCATCATCGTCGTCATCCCCATCTACGTCTTCGTCGCGTTCGCCGCTATCGGCGGTATCGACATCACGCAGAGCCTCCTCAGCACCGTCGGTGTCTCCGGGGCTCCGGCGGACTGGACGACGTGGGAACTCCTCGGCGAACTCGGCGAACTCGGCATCATTCAGGCCGCCGGACAGTTCGTCCCCTACGGCCTCCCGCTGCTCCTCATAGCCGGTCTGACCGCGACGATGAGCGCGCTGAACGCGACGCTCTACGCGTCCTCCCGCATCGCGTTCTCGATGAGTCGGGACAAACTCCTCCCCGACCCGCTCTCCCGGATTCACGACGAGACGCGCGCGCCATACTACTCCATCTTCGTCTCCGGCGGCATCATCGGCCTCATGGCGGTGACGCTCCCCATCGAATCCGTCGCCGCGTCCTCCTCGGTCATGTTCCTCCTGCTGTTCTCGATGGTGAACGTCGCGGTCATCGCGATGCGGAAGAACCGCCCCGACCTCGAACGACCGTTCGAGGTTCCGTTCATGCCCGTCATTCCGATTCTCGGCATCTTCTTCCAGCTCCTGCTCGCGCCGTTCCTCCTCACGTCGCTCGGCCTCTCGCCCGGCGTCGGCCCGCAGTCCGAGGGGTTCGTCGCGCTCGTCACGATGCTCGTCTGGTTCGCGCTCGGCGTCGGCGTCTACTACAGTTACGCGCAGGGCCGCGAACTCGAACGCATGGAGTCGGAGACGCCGACGGTCGTCACGGAACACGCGGCGCAGGAACGCGAGTACCAGATCGTCGTCCCCGTCTCGAACCCGGAGAACGTCGAACAGTTCATGCGGACCGCCGTCGACCTCGCACAGGAGAACGACGGCGAAATCCTCGTGATGAGCGTCGTCACCGTCCCCCAACAGACGCCCATCGAGGAAGGCCGGAAGTTCGCGAACGAGAAACGCGAAGTCATCGACGAGGCGATGGCGTTCGCGGAAGACCAGGACGTCCCCGTCTCCGGCACCATCCGCATCGGCCACGACGTCTCGACGGCCATCCTGAACACGCTCGAACAGGAGCGTTCGGACGCGGTTCTCATGGGCTGGCGGGGCCGCAGTCGCCGCCGCGACGCCGTGCTCGGCAGTAACGTCGACGCGGTCGTCACGAGCGCGCCCTGTGACGTGTTCGTGGAGAAACTCGGGACGAAGGCAGACGGTGACGTCGACTCCATCCTCCTGCCCGCCGCTGGCGGCCCGCACGCCGAACTCGCGGCGACCGCGGCGCGCGCCATCGCGCACTCGGAGGACGCACCCGTCACGCTCCTGCGCGTCGTCGCGCCCGGCGAGGACGAACCGCCGGAAGAACTGCTCGACGACGTGCGCGCCGCGCTCGGCGACGTTCCGGTGGAGGTCGAAACCGTCACCGGCGACGACGTGACGGACGCGATCGTCGAAGTCGCGAACGACCACGACCTGACGCTGCTCGGCGCGACCCGCGAAGGCCTCCTCCAGCAACTTGTCTTCGGCGCGATACCCGAAGAAGTCGGTCGGCGCGCGGAATCCACCGTCATCATGGCGAAGAAGAACCTCGACATCACGTCCCGGCTCTGGCGGCTCCTGCACTGGGAGTAAGTTTTCTCCGCAACCGACCGGTTTATGACCGTTCCGCGGGCACGAGAAACTATGAGTGGAGCGAACCCACATATCTTGATTCTCGGCGCCCCGGGCGCTGGAAAGGGCACGCAGAGCCGCCGACTCGCGGAACACTACGGTATCGAGCACGTCACGACCGGTGACGCGTTGCGCGCGAACAAACACATGGAGACGGAGTACGGGACGCCCGCGGAGTACATGGACGCGGGCGAACTCGTCCCCGACCCCGTGGTGAACGAGATCGTCAGCGCCGCACTGGCGGACGCCGACGGCTTCGTTCTCGACGGCTATCCGCGAAACGAATCCCAGACCGAGTACCTCGACGACCAGACCGACCTCGACGTCGTGCTCTACCTCGACGTGGACGACGAGGAACTCGTCCGCCGACTCACGGGCCGCCGCGTCTGCGACGAGTGCGGCGCGACCTACCACGTCGACTTCAACCCGCCCGAAGAGGACGGCGTCTGCGACGAGTGCGGCGGCGACCTCTACCAGCGCGAGGACGACACGGAGGAGACGGCGCGCGAACGCATCACCGTCTACGAGGAGAACACCCAGCCCGTCATCGACTACTTCCGCGACGAAGGCTTGCTCGAGGAGATCGACGGCGAACAGACGCCGGACGAAGTCTGGGACGACGTCCGGGACGCGGTCGACGCGACGCTCGCCGAGTAGGGACAGGTTCAAGAACGCCCGATACCGATTTCTCCATAGATGGCTCGAACCGAACAGAAAGTCCGTTCGCTCGTCCGCGAGGACCCCGAGCTCGTGGACGCCCTCGAACGCCTCCTCGAACGCCAGGAGGAGGGGACGCTGAAGTGGCGTGACGTGAAGGGGGACGTGACGACCGGACAGTGGGGACGCCTCATCGAGAAAGGCATCCTCGAGGACGCCGACGACGGGTTCCGCTTGAAAGACCCCGACCAAGTCCGGGAGGCGCTCTCGGAGGACGTCGAAACCGAGGACGACGAAGACTCCGGGTGGTCGCAGTGGGACAAACTCGCGGGTGTCGGCGCGCTCGGGATGATGGCGGGGTACTCCATCACGAGCGTGCGGAACGTCGTCGGGCACGCGATGAACGCGTTCATCGGCCCGCTCGACAACGTCCTTCCGTTCTACGTGGTCGTGCTCGTGCTCGCGGTCATCACGGGCTTTTACTCCGCGGTCATTCAGGGGAACCTGATGGACATGGAGGGAATGGGCGAACACCAAGAGCGCATGCAGGAGATTCAGGACGCCCAGAAGGAGGCGCGCGAACAGGGCAACGACGAGCGCCTCGAACAACTCCGCGAGGAGCAGATGGAGTTGATGGGCGACCAGATGGGGATGTTCAAACAGCAGATTCGCCCGATGGTGTGGATCATGCTCATCACCATCCCGGTCTTCCTCTGGATGTACTGGAAGCTCCTCACCGTCCACGTCTCGACGGCGGAGTTGAACGTCGTGTTCCCGCTCGTCGGGAAGACGGACCTCCTGCACGGGAGCATGGGGCCGCTGCCGTTCCCGCCGTGGCTGGTCTGGTACTTCCTCTGTTCGATGGGATTCGGGCAGATAATCCGGAAGACGCTGAACGTGAATCCCGGCCCGACGTCGGCCTGACGCGGTTCAAAACCTCTTTGTTCGCGCCGCGCTCAGCCTCTATATGTTGATTACCATCTCGGGGCCGCCGGGCGGCGGGAAGTCGACGAACGCCGCCGCGCTCGCGGAGGCGCTCGGGTACGACCACGTCTCCGGTGGTGACATTTTCCGCGCGCTCGCGGACGAACGCGGGTTCTCTCTCGCCGAGTTCAACGAACTCGCGGAGTCGGACGACCAGATAGACCGGGATTTGGACGCGCAACTCCGCGAGACCGCTCGAGAGCGCGACGACGTAATTCTGGAGTCGCGGCTCGCGGGCTGGATGGCGGGCGAGTACGCGGACGTGAAGATTTGGCTGGACGCGCCCGCGGAGGTTCGCGCGGAACGCATCGCGGACCGCGAGGACAAGTCGGTGACGGAGGCGTTGCGGGAGACCGAAGAGCGCGAGGAGTCCGAAACCCAGCGCTATCGGGAGTACTACGGAATCGATTTCGCCGACCGCTCCATCTACGACCTCTCCGTGAACACGGCGCGCTGGAGCGAGGACGCGACGCTCGACATCCTCCTCGCGGCGATAGAGGGCTACGACCCGGCCGCCGACGAGGGGGCGACCCCGGTCGACGGGGTTCGGTACGAGTTCTGATGCGTCCCGCCCCCGACGAACGGAGCGTCGAAGAACTCCTCACGTTCGGCGTGGTGAACGTCGACAAGCCGCCGGGCCCGTCCGCGCACGAGGTGTCCGCGTGGGCGCGCGACCTCGCCGGCGTGGAGAAAGCCGCGCACGCGGGGACGCTCGACCCCAAAGTGACTGGCTGTCTCCCCGTCCTCCTCGGCACCGCGACCCGACTCGCGCCCGCGATGCTCGAAGGGACGAAGGAGTACGTCGCGGTTCTCGAACTCCACGGCGACCCGCCCCGTGACCTCCGCGAGGTAGTCGAAGAGTTCGAAGCGCCGCTCTACCAGAAACCGCCGCGTAAGTCCGCCGTCTCCCGGCGGCTTCGCGTGCGCGAAATCCACCAGTTGGACGTCCTCGAAGTCAGTGATAGAAAGGTCCTCCTCCGCATCGAGTGCGAGAGCGGGACCTATATACGAAAACTCTGTCACGACATCGGGCTGGCGCTCGGGACGGGCGGCCACATGGGTCACTTGCGTCGGACGAAGACCGGTCCCTTCACGGACGGCGACCTGCACACGATGTACGAGTTCGCGGACGCGCTGGCGGAGTACCGCGAGCGCGGCGACGAGTCGTGGATTCGCGAGATACTGCTCCCCGGCGAAGCGGCGTTGCGCGACCTGCCCTCGGTGACGGTCGCCGAGTCCGCCGCAGAACAGATAGCTGAGGGCGCACCCGTCTACGCACCGGGAGTTATCTCCCACGAGGACGTCGAACGGGGCGCGCTCGTGGCGTGTTACACGCCGAACGGGTCCGCCGTCTGCCTCGGGCGGGTCACGGGCGACCTCGACGCCGAAGAGGGGGAAGTCGTCTCCCTCGAACGCGTCCTCGTGTAGTTTTTCCACCCGCGCCTCGTCGGGTCGGTATGCAGATTGGGACCGCGGACGCCGACAGCGGCGAACTCGACCACGGATTCCTCCAGGTGACCGACCTCCCGACCGGCGG